>Ga0307994_1000002_pt1 | contig 448178 bp, 428 predicted proteins | sample EllFjometagen261_FD_203171 | JGI IMG/M metagenome (GOLD analysis project Ga0307994, IMG submission 203171) | Marine microbial communities from Ellis Fjord, Antarctic Ocean - #261 | ecosystem: Environmental > Aquatic > Marine > Unclassified | place: Southern Ocean | collected 2014-11-02
ATTTGTTTTCTTCAAAAACAGTTTACCCAAATTAACCTACGGTGTTACGAGTAAGGAGCTAGTTTCGTTCATGATAACTCAGCTTCGCTTCCGGGGTCTCGGCACGCCCGTACTTCCGCAGGAGTCTCCGCAGTTCCCCTCACCATCTTTAAAAGATTTTTTGTGACAGAGCATCAACATGCGTAATAAAAACATGTAACTAGAAAAAATAATTCTTTTTTTATAAAAGGGATATCAATCTCTACTCTTAAGTAAGGTTGTTTGCTAAAATTCTTGTTTTTATTGATTTCCCTTAAGGATACATTCTCAGAAAGTTGATTGGAGCGGAAGGAAGCTCGACTCCTGCGGGAATAGCTGGACAGGTGAGACCCCGGAGGCGCAGCCGAGGAGGCTCACCGCCAGCCCCGCGGAAAGCGAGCATCCTGGAGCGGAAATCAACTATTACTTTCTCTTCTACAATAAGCAACAAACTTTACGAAAAGTGCCTTACATAAAAAAAGAGCATTAACGATATCGTTAATACTCTCAGTTTACTTTCTTATTGAGCTTCAAGATATCATAGATGAAACGTGCGATCACAAATAGGAGGCCACCTATAAATGAACCTAGCGTATTCATTATCCAATCATCAATATCCGTCGCTCTTCCTAAAGGTAAATAATATTGGGCAAGCTCAATACCAAAGGAAAAAAGTGCCCCAATAAACGTGACCATCAGAATAATTTGTTTCGAATGCCTCATCCACCAAGCTATAAAAAAGGTTAATGGAATAAACAATAATATATTGGCCAACAGATTTCTAATGGGAACATCTAAATGATTTCGGTAAATTAAATTCAACTTAAGATTAGAGAATGGATCAAAATTCACCGATCCCTCAGCTACATTTCCACCAGTCAATGGAGTCAGTGTAATTAAACAGATGCCTCCAATCGTTATGCACGTAAATAGAACAGGCAGTAAGTTCATCCATCTGCCCTTCCCTTTTCTTTTCTTCCAAAAGGAGACCGCAAAGATAAGGGAAATCGTCACAACTATAATAATTGGAAGAACCCAACCAAATGCGCTCCATAATTCTTTCATGATTCCTTTTCCTACTTTCCTCTAAGCTTCAAACGATGATATTCATCTAACCCTTTATACCTTAATTCTTCTATATGTAAACACGTCTCTCTATGTAAAATAATAAGCTGATTGCATTATTCCCCCATCCTCTCACCTTCCCTCTATCTTTTCTTTTTGAACCGGAAATATAGGACTCCGGCCATTATGGCAAAACATATGGCGAATAAGATTCCCTTCCATACATCTCCATCTGAAAAAGATTTCAATACCCATATCAAAATAAATAGGGTAATGGCTGTATCAATCATCATCATACCTTTTGAGTTTCGAATGTCTCTTCACCTGCTGCCTCTTAATTTAGTTGCGATTCTTTTACTTTATCATATTCCTGGTTCACCATTCCATTGGGTCTAAACCCATAGCGACTCCCCTTTTTATCATTATAATCCTTAAAACCCTGATTTTGGAATGGAAATTCAATAGTAAAAAAGGAGAATCACCTAAAAATCTGTGATTCTCCTTCGAGAAAAGTCTATTTAGACCCCTCTTGAATTAATGTTTTCATATCTTGGACAATTTCATCGTAAGGGACATCACTATTACCACTATACGTTTTTACGACAGTACCTTCTTGGTTCACCAAGTAGAAGCTGGTACCATGAATCATCTGATCGGAATTAGGATCGTCGGCTACAATCGAGCGGAAAGAATGTTCCGCAAGGTCTTTTACCTCGTCAAATTCATAGCCTGTAAGCAGTTCCCATTTACTTGTATCTGCTTCAAAGTTTGAAATATACTCTTTTAATGCGTCCGGTGTATCGTTTTCAGGATCTACGCTGAAGGAAACGATTTTGTAATCCTCTACCCCTTCTTCTTTCAGCTTTTCTTGAAGCTTCGTTAAATTAAATGTCATAGGTGGACAAACGGTTTCACAATTAGTGAATATGAAATCTGCGATCCAGACTTGTCCTTTCAAATCCTTCAAACCGACTTCTTGATTATTTTGATTCGTATAAGAAAATTCTTTCACTTCATAATCTGTTTCTGCTTGAAAGTTACTATTACTGCAACCTGCAAGGAGAATCCCTATGATGGTCATCACCACAATGAATGTTTTGGTTTTTGACATCTTTATCTCCTCCGACTTTATCTATATCTCCCATTCTATGTTAGTAAAAAGGGGATTAAAATACAATCAGCAGAGGCAATATTCATTGTCTATTTTGTGAATGCTCTGCTTCCCTTCCAACATCAAACGCTCCCAGACTTCCAGCGTATGCCCCTTTCTCTGGAAAAATAGGGGTGTAGGATAACATATCTTGAAATTGTGAAAGGTCCTCTTTTAAAGCAGGATTTGATTTCAATGTACTTCCAATAAACACGAAATTCTCTAACTTATGGGCTTGAGACGCTTGAGATGCAAGGAGAATAATGGTTTCGGCTATCATATTCGTTAGAGCCCGCAGTTTGTCTGCTTTCTTAGAAGAAGCATCCCCTTTAGCGAAATTAGCAGCTGTCAAATGTTCAGGAACTGGAGAGTTCATTGCCTCATATACGTCCCTCACTGATAAATCAACTAGTTCTCGTTTGCCTTCTTTTGATAACCGTACCAGCTCGTAATAGTCAGATTCTCCAGTTAGTAAACCTCCCAATCCCATTAAGGTTCCGCCCCCTAACCCACTACCGAGTAATCTTTCACATCCGTTTTCATCAACCTTAAAAAAAGACGTCCCTGTACCTATATTTATGAGGGTGAACTGTTTCAGATCACTTTTTTCCTCTTTAACGAGAAGTTTAGCTCCACTGCATACCGCTTCGAATTCTCCAACGAGGTGTGAATGTGGAAAAATTTCTCCCCACTTCTCTGCTTTTCCTCCCGTAATGTAAAGCTTATGATTTGGGGCCAGGATTCCAAGCCACTGCAGCACCTGCTGCTCACTGGAAAAGGTTTTAAAATGCAGCGCGCCATTTTCCTCATACACGATCTTGGTTAACGTTCCGCCGGCATCGACCCCGATCACACTCATTCTTCCCGTTCCTGCATTTTTTTCTTAGAAAATAAATAGTGCAGGGTAAACCCATGAAAAACCATTATCGTAAGGAATGCAAGAAAATAATAGAAAACACCTATGACCCCATCTGAAGTATCCTCAGTAATGAGCCACCATACCGATGCAAAAAGAAGAAATAGAAATTGAAGAGCGACTCCCTCCAAGAATGGCTTTTTATAGGTATTGAAATCCAACAGCCTCTTCCAGCTCCATCCAATTGCAACTACGGCTGATACTAACAATAATAATATGTAAATGCTTATTTTCATCAATGATGCCCTCCATTCAAAATAATCTTATTTCTATGGTATTCAATTGAGCTGGAAAATGAAAGAGAAAATGGGAAAAACACCAATCGATTTGGTGTTTTTCTGCCTTAATCCTATTCCAAGCTTTTATGATCGTAACGGTATGCGTTGAAATGAGTGATATCCACTTTCACTATTACTTCCTCTAATGTATTGTCTGTTAAGTAAAAGGAAGGCTGTTCTTCAAGTTTGTTAAACTTCATTGGATGAAATCTATACCACTTCTCACCTACATTTAGTAAATCCACTTGTTTGTCCAGCCCAATGTTATACACTTTTTCAATTTCATTTTCCAAGGACTTCTCCAGTTTGCTTTTCACTTCTTCATATGGAGCATCCTGTAATTTTTCAATTAGCTCTGCTTTCACGCTGACTTCAAGTGAAAAGGAGGGAAAACCACCTTCTTTTTTCTTATATTTTATTTTAGGCTCCTTCGTCATTAGTTTAAATGTGGATATCAATTCATTATCATGATACAAAGGATAATCCATTTGATTTTTTTTTGTAAATAACCAATCTACGATGATAGAGGGTTTAGTAGGAAGGTCTCCTTTGAATTGTGATTGTTGAAACAGGCTATAACCGTTCAAGTAAAGTACAGGGTAAGGTTGATCCGCCTTCCAGGATTTTGTATCAATACTGATATTTGGAATGAATGCCGTGCCCATCGGTTCATAGTATTCCCGTAAGAAATGCATTAAACTTGTGGCCCCGATATCATCTTGTAAAGACTCTATCGTTTCTTCTGTCAGCAAAACTGTATAAACGGGAGGATAATTAAATAAGCCGTTCACCTTAAAGATTTCTTCAATGCTATCATCAGTTGTGAATATCTGCAGATTGGGCCTTAATGAACGATTTCTTCCCACATCCTCCAGAACCTCTTTAAATTTGTACTTCAACACATTTTTAGAAAGGACGAGAGTTTTTGTATGTCCAAAAAATAAGGATGGCCGAGTCGCTTTATATAGGTGTCTTACAGCCATATTAAGTGTTTTGCCCGAAGCAGTACCTACAAATGTCGGAACAGGTTCTGCAGGCTTACTCCCCTCCTGTTTTGCTACATTGGCAAAATTCAAACCTTGAAGATATGCTGTATATTCCTTATCTTCTTCATTGTAATCCAATCCGATCGATACAATATACGTTAGATCCTGAATGTTTTTTGAACCGGTACATCCTGTCAACAAAAGGATTAAAGAAACGAAAATGAGTTTACTTGTCTTGTTGATCATGCTGATTTATTCCTTTCCTGTTACTGTCATCCGGGCTGGTTGAAGGGGTACGGTTTTTATAAAATTGAATAGGCAATCGGAAAAATGACCGAATGACTTCATTCCAACTGATTGGAGCTACTGAACCAAGGAATGGAGTACCAAAGGAAGATTTTGTCGCTAAATATATAACCGTCAGAATAAAACTCATCACAACACCGAATAATCCAAAAAAAGTGCTAATGAGCAATACGACGAACCTTAATATCGTCGTCCCATACTTCAACGTTTGATTGACGAGTGTAAATGAGGAAATATAAGTAATGGCTCCGATGACCAGCATGGTTGGGGATGTTAACCCGGCACGTATGGCGGCATCTCCTACAATAAGGCCCCCAAGCACAGAAACTGTTTGACCAATCGCCCTGGGTAGCCGGACACCCGCCTCATTAAAAAACTCAAACAAAAAAAGGACGATAAACATTTCTACAGGAGCGGAAAGGGGCAGGCCGAACCTGGACATGGAAATCGTCGCCACGAGCAGATAGGGAATTTGTTCAATATTATAAGCCGAAAATGCCACCCATAGTCCTGGTAAATAAGCTGAAATCAAAACCCCTGCTATTCGCAGGACTCTTTCCAGAGATACATATACGTAGTTGATACTTGAGTCTTCTGGTGATTTCGTTTGTAACAAAAGATTTATTGGCGCAATGGAAACTGTAGGGTAGCCATCCACCAAGAGGGCAAATCTCCCCTGAACCAATGAATCAACGATAAAATCTGGGCGACCTGTATAATCGAAATTAGTGAAAATGGAATTAGGATTGTCATCCAACATTGATTCCAGCTGTTGATTGCTGGTTAGAACATCAATATCCACCTTTTCTAATCTGGTATATAGCTCATCGATAACACGCTCGTCTATCACATCACTCAGGTACATGATGGCAATCTCTGTATGACTGCGGGTTCCTATCTTGTATTTTTCGACTGAAAGAGTTGGAGTGAAAAGCCTTCTCCTGATTAAGGATATATTTGTATTTAAGTCTTCAACAAATCCATCTTTTGGCCCGCGGATGGAGGTTTCAAGCGAAGATTCTTCCGGCAGCCGTTTAGGAAAGTTACCTGCATGTAATGAGATGATTTTTTCATCGATGAAAAACAAAATATATCCATTGAATAGAGCAGTAGATAGCATATCCAGGGCCTTTCCCGTTTCATCTACGGCTTGGAAATTCCCCTCCATCTTCTTTGAATAGGACTTCTCAGGAGCTTCTTCTAATTTTGGGAGAATGAACTGATCGAGGTAATGTCGATCGACCAAACTCTCAAAATATACCAGGGTAACGACTTCATCGTGAAAAAAATGTTCTCGAATAAGTAAATCATGACTCTTTGAAAATAATTGCTTTAACTCTTTCAAAGTGTCCTCTTTTTCTTCCTCTATCCGCTTTTCTTTCGAAGACTTCTTCATTTTGAACATCCTTTACTTTATAAATCGGAGGATCACTGCTGACGTAATAATTTGTACGATGAAAAGGACAACGGTTGCGGGAAAAAAGTATTCATATAAGAACTTATAAAAAAAATATGTATCAACATCTATAAAAATAAGTACCAGCAGTATTAGAAAAATTGGTACCATCACATTTAGAGAAATTTGATAACGATCCTTCTTTTTCGTGAAAAAAACGGCCAACAGAAACATGAATAAACTAATCCTGATAAGTGCACCACATAACCACTGATAGAGAGCAAAGAAATCTAAATGAGTAATAAATTCCCCTATGGATAAAATTCTCCATTGTTCATAAGCTGGATATCTCATATTCGCTGATTCTATATGTCCAAATTCCATGATGGAAGCGGTTAATGGGCCAAACATTAAGCCCATTATTATTAGTCCAAGAACGATTAAATGGTGAAATTTTATTTTCCCTTCACTATAAGGCTGTATTAACACGATCAAATATAATTCAAGTAAACCAGATAATACATAAATCATCCCTTTAAAGACAGGCTCATATCCATTACTGAAAATTGGGAATAATAGACTGGGATCTTTCATATTGGTGTTTGTAAAAGCAATAAAGAAACCAAATAACATTACCAATGGCAATAAAATCCCACTGGCGATGGCCATATGTTTAATCCCTGACCAACTGATTAAGAAGCAGATAAGGAAGATGCTTCCTACCACTAATAGGGATGGAACATCAGCTAAAAAATAGGCACTTAACCATATTATTAAATCAACAAAGGTTATATATGCACTTGATAATAAAAATAAACACATTGGCAGTGAGAATAGGAAAACAAACCATTTGTTCCATTTTTGATTAAGTAGATGATAGAACCCTTCCTGCGGGGAATTCTTTACTATGTAATAAATGAATAATGTCACGATAAATAATATTGGATAGGTTAAGAGGATACTGATCCATCCATCTCTCCCGGCTGCATTCAGGATACTTGGTATAAGCATGACATGATTTAATAAGCCTGTTGAAAGGATGAGTAATAGTATTAATTGTCGGGGAATTAAAATAGGACGAATGCTTTTCATGGGTTATCTCCAAATTTCAGACTGTTTTATCTCTATTTATGTCCTACATAAAAGAAATCAAACCTTCTATTCCAATTAAGGATCGCACATGCCCAAATTACTTTTATATTCTTGATAAGTATCTTTGCCACAATTGAAAACAGTCAAAGAGATGGTCTCTTTGACTGTTTTCATCGTTATTGTGAAGCTCCCATGTATGAATAGAACTAAGCCAAAAACTGAAACTCGGTTCTGCTTCCACTTTGGGAGGATATGACCTCAAGACGAGCGTCGATTCTTTCTTTTAACTCTGGAACATGAGAAATTAACCCAACTAGTCTCCCACTGCTTTGAATATCCATAAGTGCTTCGATTGCGTGATCAAGGGACTCTGGATCGAGGGTACCAAATCCTTCATCAATAAACATCGTTTCAAGTGAGACGCCACCTGCATACTGTTGAACGACATCTGCAAGTCCGAGGGCCAATGCTAACGATGCCTTGAAGCTCTCCCCTCCGGATAACGTTTTAACGTGCCGTTCCTGACCTGTGTACTGATCAAATATGAGAAGCTCTAAACCGCTCTGGACGTTTCCTTTGCTTCTATCCGTTTTTCGAATCAGTTGATATCGCCCCGACGTCATTTTGATTAATCGCTCATTTGCCACTTGAAGAATATCTTCAAGGAATGATGCCAGAACATATCTTTCAAATGTAATTCGATTTGCATTCTGACCCCGGGCCACTTCTGCCAGGTGTCCCACCATTTGGTATCTGGATTCTAAATGCTTTATCCCTTCGTTTATGCTTGTCACCCGTGAAAGTATAAGCTTATTCTCTTTCGTATTTGTCATGATTTTATTACGTTTAACATTTACAAGCCTAAGTTCCTCAGTAACCCGTGATATGTTTTCTTCAATGCTTTTCACATCAGGCTTATGTTTATCCTGTAAGTGCTTTTCGATGTCATGTAGACGATCGGAAACAGAACGCAGGTCTTCACCATACTTCTTCACTTTTTCTTGAAGACCAAGAATTTCTGCTTCAGACTTTTTCGCTTCCTGGAATGCTTTATAATGGGAAAAACCTTGTTCGGTAAGAAGCGCAAGGAATGCTTCACGTTCTGTTTTCATCTCATCATCTACTTTTTCTATCTGCGTTTCTTTGTCTCTCACTTGTGACTCTTTTACGCTGTACATGTTCTCAAGCTCATAGTATTGCTTCTGGGCGCGCTCGTATGCTGTCTTCAACTCTTCTCTTTTTTGCTTCTGCTCCTTTAACACTGTGTTAAATTTAGCTTTTGATCTGAGCTCATAAGGAATACCTTCCATCACCTTTTGAAGGGTCGTATCCTTCGTAAGGAAGAGAGTATTCAGCTCCTGCAGCTTGTCTAGATTTTTCAACCTTGAGCCGTCCAGTTCTTCTAGCTTTTCCCTTCCTTTTCTTACTTCCTCCCTCAGTACCTTTGCTTGTTCGACTTCTCTTTTCTTTTCAGCCATTGTTCGTTTCAATGCTTCCATCTCTGATGTCATTTGAGAAAGAGTATCATCTATTTCGTCCCGCTCAAAATCGCTTTTCTTGACACGAATTTTCCGAACGATATCGTCTATCTGTTCCTGAATTCCCTGCATTTTTGTTTCCTCTTGAGCGATCGCAAGGCTCATCCTTTTTTCTTCCTGGTTGAGTTCCTCCAGCTTTTCCTTCGCCACTTTCAAATCTTCCTGAGAGGGTAATGAATCAACACTGGCGGCAGGGTGTGGATGATGTTCTGAGCCACAAACGGGACAAGGTGCATGATCAACCAGCCCTTTTGCAAGGTGAGCAGCTTGAGCAGAGTGCCACTTTTCTTCTAAATGGGCCAGAGTTTCAGACGCATCCAAACTTTGTTTTTGAAGGTGAAGATACTGTTCTTTTAATTTTTGCTCTTGTTTATGGACAAGCTGAAATTTTTGATCCATCTTCTTTATTTCATTTACCTGTTCTAGAAAGGATTGATTCTCTTGCAAAGATTTTTCTAATTTAAATAAATCTTCTTGACCATTTTCGCCTTCTTCAAGTCGTTTCTCCCGGGATTTTATGCCTTCTTGTAAAAATGAAATCTGCTCTTTCTGTTTTTTGACGATGTCTTGCTGCTTCTCATAACTTTCTTTCATTTCTTTGGTATCTTTCATCAACTTATCCAGAGAATCTATATCTTTCTCCATTTCTTCGAGTTGAGTGATTTTCTTTGAAACCTCGTCCCTGAGATTTTCGTTATTCTTTTCTTCTTTTAATGTTTCTTTAGCTACTAGTAGCTTTTGCGAGATTTCATTCTTTTCCTCGGTAAGTTGAGCTAATTGACCCTTCAGTTCCTTCAAGTTTCGACTTAGTTTATGGCAATACTCGTCTTGTGGAACTAATCGGGAGGCTCGCTGTGCTAATAAAATGTCTCGATCGATTGATTCGATTTCAGGCTTTAATTTTAAAAGGGATTCTTTCTGATCCCTTAGTTTTTCTTGAAGAACGAATTGATCGACCAACCCTTCTGCCTCTTGAAGCTGCTTCTGAAGAGCATCTCTTTTCTCCTGCACACTTTCATAGTTAAGCTGCATTTCTTTCTCCCTTATTTCCATGCTCTCTATGTGAGCTGGAAGAAGGTGAAGAATATGGTGGTCATTCAATGGATTTTCTAATAATAATGATTGAAGCTCTTCATTTTCTTCAAAATGAATTCTAAGTAATTCCCTTGTTCGTTCTTCCATAGAGGTTTCTACTGACTTCTTTAAATCGTCTGCCTCAAATTTCAGTTTTTCCTGGATGGTCTTATAGAGCTCTGTATGGAATAGACGTTGCAGGATAAGCTCCTTATCTTTACTGTCTGAAGTTAAGAGCTTTCGAAACTCCCCTTGAGGAATCATCAGGATCTGCCTGAATTGATTGGCATCCAGTTGAATTAACCCTTTGATCTTCTCATCCACGTCTCTGACGTTAGCCGCCAGTAGATGTTCTTCCCCATCTTCATCGTATACGTATAATTCAGATCGGGCATTGATGGTTGTGTAGCCTTCTCCTCTTGCTTTCTTTTTGTCCTGCTGAGGGGAGCGCCAAATACGATACGATTTGCCTCTTAAACTGAATGTAAGCTCTACCTCCGTAATAACATCATTACTTGCAAATTGACTTCTCAGTTCAGTCGGACTGCGATCTTCACCACTTGCCTTTCCGTAGATCGCATAGGATATTCCATCAAAAATAGTCGTCTTACCTGAACCAGTCTTCCCGGATATCACGAACATTGTGCGATTCCCCAACGATCGAAAATCAATCGTTTCTCTTCCTGCATAGGGTCCAAAGGCTTGCATCACTAATTGGAGTGGCTTCATGCTTGATCGACCTCCTTTCTCGCTTGTTCAATAACGTTCTGCAGGACTTGTTCCTTTTCATCGGTAAATTCACCTGTTGTCATATCCCCGTAGAATTCTTTAAACAAGTCAAGCTCCGACCTTTTCTTATCCTCTAGTACACGGAACGTATTTTTCTTTTTTGCATCGGTGAGATCCATTTTCCGCTCCAAATGAAGGACGTTCGGATAAACTTGGCGCAATTGATTGATGGGGTCGATTAACGTTCCTTCATCATGTAACGTAATCTTTAAATAGTCATCCACCTTCTGGGATTCATAGAATGCAGGATCAAGAAGCTCTTCCATCAGTCCCTGGAGTTCTCTCATATCTTGTTTCGGCTGAAGCACTTTTTCTCGTAATTGGAATGACCCGTCCCCATCCATTTCTACAATGCTCACTGATTTTCGCTGACTCGCTTCAGAAAAAGAGTATTTTAATAGAGATCCGGAATATCGAATCGTTTCATGCTTGATAGCATCTGGACTATGAAGATGCCCCAGGGCTGTGTAATGAAAAGGCTTAAACACATCGGCACCGACACAGCCAGATCCTCCAACAGAAAGGGTCCGCTCTGAATCTGTGGTTTTACCCCCAAGTACAAATGCATGACCCACAAATACATGTGGTTCATTCGGATTCATCTTTTCTTCAATCCGGTTCACAATCGCTTCCATTGCAGCGTGATGAGAATTGATTGAATCGTCTTCAAGGATATGTCTGACGTTACCAGGCTCAGCATAGGGAACGCAGTGGAAATTAACCCCATTAATAGTGATTGGAGTAAAGTCATTTGTCAGCTTCCCTTTCAAGTAAAAGTGACTATGCTTGTACCATGATGAACCAAATGATAACCGTTCTGCACTATCATGATTTCCTGATACAGCCACTATAGGTGTATTCAACTCTACATTAATCCGGAATAATACCTCATCCAATAACTCTACTGCTTCAGTAGGAGGAACGGATCGGTCATAAAGATCCCCTGCAATCACGACTGCATCGGGCTCCTCCTCTTTTACAAGCTCTATGAATTGCTCTAACATATAGCGTTGTTCTTCTGTCATATAAATGCCATGAACCAGTTTACCTAAATGCCAATCGGCGGTATGAATAAATTTCACTGCTGTTGTCCCCTCTCCGGTCATTGATTATCTCCCTAAATTATATCAAACTAAGAAGTTATACGTAAAAAAAATGTCAACTTACAGAACATTTGTTCCTATATCACTTTAATTCTTTATTGAGCTTTCATAAATAGAAAGGAAAGGAGGCCCCTCATGTGAAATGAGGGGCCTCCTTTCTATTATTCTTTTAACTGCTGAGGTAGTGTTTGTATCGACGTGATTACGGCATCCAGCTTCGTCTCAATACGATAGAGCAGATACATCGTGACAACAATCGGAAAACCTACTTCAGAAACGAATGAAATAATAGTTTCCATCCTATTCCCTCCTCTCATCTTCTATATAGCTAAAAGGAGAGAAAAAGGAGACTACATGAAAATAAAAAGCGAATCCATCATTTCATGGAATCGCTTTTAAACTTTATCATCCGTTTAAATCACTTATTAAGCTTGAGCTTACTAACCCAGCTTCATCAAGAATCTCTTTGATTTGGTTTTCTGCTTCGTTTAATTTTTCATTGGCTGCCGTTAAATCTGTTTCGCCCTCTTTAGAGAGTGCTTCAGCTTTCATATTATATGATTCTGTCAGGGTCGATTTGAATGATTCCACCGCATCTTTATGATCACCAAGACCTCCTGGGATCTCCATGCTTTCTACCGCTTTTGCAGATTCAGTTGCTGATGCTGCAGCAGCTTCCTTCATTTTTTTCAACTCTTCTCCTGCAGGAGGCTCTTCTCCTGCAATCGCTTCTTCATATCCATTAAGATCAATATCAACACCATTGACGGTTGTTGTTAAATTTAAATAAAAATCCATTATATCTCCAGCAACATTTGCGTTTTCTTCCTTTGCATTTGTTGTTTCCTCTTTTTTAGCTTCGTCAGAACCTGAATCGGAGCATCCAACCAATGCTAAAGATAGACCCAGACCTAAAAACCATACTTTTTTCATACTTGTTTTCCCCTCTCTGTCTCAATCAACATGTTCAAGTATAGAAGGCAAGCAATTCCAATAGGAAATCGCTTTCTTCAATTAATGATAAGCCGGCAAAAAGTATCTTATCACGGGGAGAATAGACTGGTAAAGAAGAATTTTCTAATTTTTCCAAAGTTTAAATCTTATAAATATTTTAAATATACAGCCTATTATCCACACGAAAGAGCCCTTATGTTCGATCCATAAGGGTTCTTAGTTCATTGGTTTTGTAAGGTTTCCCTCCTTTTTCTTTCTGTGGCCTGAACAGCTTCAAACATGATATGGAAGGTGGTTCCTTCTCCCTGCTCGCTTTGCACCCTGATATCCGCTCCATGATCACGAAGGATTCTCAGACATATGGTGAGACCCAAGCCCGTTCCTTTTGTCTTCGTTGTGAAGAAAGGCTCTCCGAGTTTATCCAGCGTTTCTTTTTTCATGCCTACTCCCTCATCTTTGAAGATTAATTGAACCTTGTTATAAGAGGACAAGTCTGCACTTATGGTAATCGTTCCTCCATGAGGCATCGATTCTATGGCGTTTTTAAGTAAGTTTATAAATACTTGTTTTAGCTGATTTTCATCTCCACGAATATGGAGCTCCCTTTCATGAAAATCGGTTTGGATTTCAATATTATATAAAATGGCATTCGTATTTAATAATTTCGCAACATGATCAAGGGTCTCGATAATATTGATTCGCCTATATGTAACGGATTGCGGCTTCGCAAGAATCAACAATTCGCTCAGCACCAGTTCAATCCTCTTAATTTCTGAAAAGACAATCCCTAAGTATTCCTTCGTCTTCTCATCGGCATCATCTCTTAATAACTGTAAGAAACCGTTAATCGACGTAAGGGGATTACGTACCTCATGTGCAATTCCGGCTGCTAATTGCCCGGCGACAGATAGTTTTTGAGATTCAATGGCTAACGTTTCATTCATTTCAATCAATTCTTCTTCATTATGTACTCTTTCGGTAATGTCTGAGATGGTTCCTACCGTACCAAGTAGTTCACCATTTTCATTATAGTTTAACTTAACATTCACTTCACCCCAACGAAACTGACCATCCCTCTTCTGATAAGAGAAGTCCATTTTCATTTTCTCCTTTTTCAAGCTTATGCTTTGTCTTACCATTCGAAGAATTTCATGACGTTCATGTAGGGATATAAAATGAAGTGCATTTTTATGTAAACTTTCTTTAACCGTATATCCCGTGTAGTCTTCCCAGGATTGATTCAGAAATTGAAACTCTCCTTTGGAATTGGTATGAAAGACTACTTCATCTATACTCTGAAGCACATGCTGCATTTCTTCATTGAGAAGCTTCACCCTCTCTTCACTCTTTCGCAGGGCAGCTAACGTTTTATAGCTTGTGTCATAATTCTTCCCCATGTAGTAGCTGATAAAGAGAATCAGTAGAGTGAATACCAAATCCACTTTCAAATCCACTGGATAATGCAGAACAAAGTAATAAATAAAATCCCATGTTAAGACTAGTAAAAGTCCAATGAGCACTGATACTATTCTCCCTCTATAGATCATCCTGTGAGCCCCCTATCCATCCAAGCACGAGAATCGAAATAGAAAGAATTTTCGCGATATTTGTTATTTATTAGTATATCATTTCTAATTAAGAACAGTATAGACTTCTTTTGTAAAAACAACGATATTCTTGTCACAAGCTTTTCCCTTGTCTATAATGAATACGATACATACGCTTTATGAAAAATTGAGGTGAAAGCATGCTTGAAGGTTGGTTTTTATATTTCATACTTTTTTGGGTCGTATTTTTAGTGGCTTCATTTGCTATTGGTGGATTCTTTATGTTCAGGAAATTCTTAAAGAGATTTCCTAAAGAGGATGGAAGATCCGATTTGGACTGGGAAGAGCATTATGTGAATGAAACCATCCATTTATGGGGTGAAGAGGAAAAGAAAATGCTCAATGAGCTGGTCACACCCGTACCCGAATTATTTAGAGACGTAGCGAAGCAAAAAATTGCAGGTAAAATTGGAGAATTGGCTATAAAAGAGAGAGCCTCTTCCATTACTCAGGAATTAGTCATCAGAGGGTATATCCTGGCGACTCCGAAACGGGATCATAAGTTTCTTCGAAAAAAACTAAACGAAATGCAAATAGATGTAACCCCTTACGAACATTTATTCTAGGTGACAGGAAGGAAAGACGATGGGATCGATACTAATTATTCCGATTGTGCTATATTTAATTTTCATTATAGGTGCGGCATTCCTGTTTTATAAATGGAAGAAAGCAAAAAAAAGGTAAACGATTGTCGTTTACCTTTTTTATATGATTAATCAATGGGATCTTCTGCCTTACCGTATCTAATGACGTCAAGTATCGCTTGTCCATCACTTGGTTTCCCTTCTCCATTTCGAAACGGAAACAATGAAAAGAATATAAAATAAACGGAGAAATACACAAATTGATAGAAAAAGATGTGAACAGGAATGACTCCTTCAAATATCAGGAAGTTAATGGCTAAAATCGCAATCAGGTTAAATAAACTTCCAGACATGTAAATAAGCACATGAACCCACACCTTATTATACTTCAATTCTGTATATTGACACCAACCCTCCATAAAATACATTCTCCTCACTTCCAATGGACCAATGCTCATTAAATGCTTACCGGTTCCAATGCAAAATTTTATCTTTGCACCAAATATGCGAGCAACGAGGATATGACCTGCTTCATGGACGATGGTGACCAATGGCAGTGTTAAAAAGAATGCCAGAAAAAACGTCCAAATATCTGCTAATGTAAACAATACTTATCCCACCAATATCTCTTGTTATTTTCTTCATCTCTCTCTTTGCCCTAAATGCCTCAACCCTAAGCATATTGGTCTCCTTTGTAAAGAAATCGTAATCTCATGTGAAGAAATTCCCAAATAAAATAGCAGCGTGATAGGAATCACCCTGCTATTTTCCCCCATGAATTAAATTGAATTCGTTGTTAAATCTTGTTGCTCTTGGTGCAGCTTTCTATATTGAAGATACATGGTGATTCTCCACGGAACTATCATACCAAAGGCAAGAATCCAGAACATTCCACTAAGTTCACCATAATCGATCGATGCACTTAGAATGGATTTGGCCAATATTCGTATTAATAGGAGCCCAATCAAAATAAATGCGAACGCTTTAGAACGTTTTAAATAAATATCATTATCACGAATTTCGAATTTGGAAGTCTTGATCAACAATATAGAAAAGATCATGCCTACGGTAATCGCTTCTAGAAACTCACCTAAAGTGACTCGAAAAACAGGAAATAAGAACATTAACGCACCTGTACTCATAAACAAAGGAGGTAAGATAATCTTCTTGCTGCTAACAGGCTTTTTCTGAGCCTTCATTCTAATAAATATCACCATAAAACCCATGCAAATCGCAACAATGGATGAAGCTATCATCATAAACCATCATCATCCTTTTATTTTCTACTTTCATACCTTTCCCTATTATAGCCCAAATGAGAGAAAAACGAAAACACAAAAATGAGAGGTTAAATAGAGCCTTAACCTCTCTTTCGATTTATCACCCTAAAACTCTTTTGATGGCTTCTTCTACCCGCACTTCGTCAAAGGGTTTCACTATAAAGTCCTTCGCACCCGCTTCAATGGCTTCCACCACTACCTTTTGTTGACCCATAGCTGAACACATGATTACTTTTGCTTGGGGAAACTCGGATAAAATTCTTCTAACCGCTTCTATTCCGTCCAGCTCAGGCATCGTGATGTCCATTGTAACCAGATCCGGCTGAAGCTCACGATACTTTTCTACAGCGATAAGTCCATTTTCTGCTTCCCCTACGACTTCGTGACCGCCAGAGGAAAGCATGCTTCCAAGAGTCATTCTCATAAATTTCGCATCATCCACTACAAGAATCGTTGCCACAGGTGTTTCCTCCTCGTATACGCTACCCGATGTCTATTGTATCTAATTTCCTAATTCATCCATTTAAACTATACCATAAAACGTAATGCAATGTATATTCTATTCTATTATTTTATTGGATTAAAACCCAGTGAATCCTCCAAATACCGAAGTAAGGTAAGCTAGAATGACGGTCATCCAATCAAAGAATAGCATGATCCCTACCGCAATCATTACATATCCTCCTACCTTTACAATCTTTCCACTGTTTTTTCTGATCCATTTCATTCTTCCGATAAAGAATGACAGAATGAAAAACGGAATGGCAAACCCTAATACGTAAGCTGTCATATATATGACGCCAGAACCTGGATTAGAGGCGGCAAGAGCCAGAACCGAAGCAAGAATCGGCCCCGTGCATGGTGTCCATCCGGCAGCGAATGCCATTCCGATTAATACGGAACCAAAAAAGCCTGCCGGTCTATTTTTGAATTCAATGCGACGGTCCTTCATCAATGTTTCCGGTGTGAATACGCCGATGACTACCAATCCAAATATGACAATGAAGATAGCCCCAAGCTGACGAATGAGATCTTTATAATCCAAAAAGAAGTTTCCGATCAGGGAAGTACCAAAACCGATGGCGATAAAGATTGCCGAGAAACCGACTAAGAAAAACAACGTATGTAATAAACTTCTTCTTTGAAGCATTGCGTTATCCGTTTTGAGCTCATTTATACTCATTCCAGTTATATAAGAAAGAAAAGCGGGATATAATGGAAGGCAGCATGGAGAGATGAAGCTTAGGAAACCGGCCCCAAATGCTAAGAAAATATTAATATCAGACATTTTTACAACTCCTACATTTCAGTATATATCTCTATTCTATCAAACAAACCCGGATTCTATGAGGAATGTTTGTGTGAAAGATTTGTGACCATCATATTACATGCACATTTTACTTTTTCAAATGTGTTAAACTCTCTTTTCTTTTTTAATAAACCAATAATTTTGCTTTGAAAAACAGTTCGATTTTCGTTATACTAATAAAAAGTTACAGTTATTACTAGTTTTGTATTCCGTTTGTAAGGACATACAAAAGAAAGGAAACAGCCGTGTCTAAAAAAGAGCTTCTCGAACGAATTGAAAAAAAGCGTGCTCAATTAATTGATATTGTTGCTGAAAATGGACTCACGTCACCTCAAGCTATTCAATTTAGTCAGGAACTTGATCGTCTGTTAAATAGCTACAACTCCCTATACATAAAAAAGTGCTCACCTCAAATGAGCTAAGGCATGATTGAATACAAATATACTATTCTAATATAAATATCAACGACCAACAGGCAGACTCTAAATTTATAGAGTCTGCCTTTCATACCTTCAAGTACTTGTAACGGCATTTTCCATGCCATCAATTAAGCCATTTTGAAGAAGATACATCTTGTGATAAATCCCTTTTTGAACAAGTAATTCCTGATGACTTCCTCTCTCGACAATCTCCCCCCGATGAAGAACCAGTATGAGGTCTGCATCTTGAATCGTAGAAAGTCTATGAGCAATGGCAATCGTTGTTCTTCCTTTTCTCATTCTTGATAATGCCCCTTGAATGGCTTCTTCCGTTTCTGTATCGATATTGGCCGTTGCTTCATCCAGGACAAGTATTTTCGGTCTGGTTGCGATGGTTCTTGCAAAAGCGATTAATTGCCTTTGGCCACTCGAAAGCGTTGACCCCCTCTCTACCACTGGATGCCCATATGCTTCTGGTAGTTTTTCTATAAAAGTATTGGCTTGAACGAATGTGGCAGCTCCCTCCACTTCTTTTTCCGTCATGGCCTCTGAATAAAGCTTTATATTATCTCTGATGGTTCCGAAGAAGAGAAATGGATCCTGCAGGACAAGCCCCATTTTCCCACGGATCTCCTCTACTGGATAAGACCTGATATTTTGACCGTCTATTAGAATATTTCCACGATCAAATTCATAGAACCTCATGAGTAAATTGATGATTGAGCTCTTTCCACTTCCTGTGTGTCCCACTAGAGCGACCGTTTCCCCAGGTCTTGCGGTAAATGAAATATTCTTAAGGATATCTCTTTTCCCATCATAAGAGAATGAAACATTGTCAAATGTTATTTCACCTTCCCTGATGGTTCCTTTCGAATGATTTTCTACATTCTGTGCCGGGGAAAGTTCATCTTCATCCAGCAGCTTAAAGACACGGGAAGAGGCAATGATGGCCTGCTGAAACATGGATAGTCTCATCATGATTTGATTGACCGGCTCAAAGAATCGGTCCAGATAATTAACAAAGGCATATAAAACCCCTATTTCAATAGGCTGATTGAATGATGTCACGCCAAAATAGCTTAATACTACAATTAATGCCGCTACATACACCAGATCAATGGCCGGCCTTAATAATAATCCATCCACTTTTATATTTTTCATTCCAGCTAAATAGTGTTTTTCATTGATATCGCCGAATTCTTCTCTTAGTCTTTTTTCCTGCCTGAACACCTGGATAATGGACATTCCTTGAAGAGACTCACTAAGCTTTGCATTAAGCTGACTCAATCTCTCGCGCATATCCTGATAGAAGATGGCGCTAAACTTGCGGTAAAGATTCATAATCATAAAAATGACCGGCAAGATGAATAAACAGAAGAAAGCCAGCCGGGTATTGAGTGCAAACATAGCGATAAAGATACCTGTTAATAGGAATGCTCCCTGAATGAAGGATACCAGCACACTCACAAACATATCTTTAATCGCTTCCGTATCATTGGTAACCCGGGATACAATACTCCCTGCAGGGGTTTTATCGAAATACCTCATTCCTAACCCCTGGACCTTCGTAAAAACATCCACACGAATCTGCTGAATGATTTTCAGGGCTATCTCTTGGAACTTCAATATTTGAAAGTAAGAGATCAATACATTCCCTATTTGAATGAATAAATAGGTCGCTCCCAATCCTACAAGTGGACCGTACGGAAACTCTCTTGGGGTTAAATAATCGTCTATAAAGACCTTGATGATGATTGGTCCAAAGACATCGCCTATCGTTGTCAGCAGTAATAATGAAAATGCAAATAAAATCTTTTTTTTATGCGGCTTTGTATATTTCATTAGACGAAAAAATATGTTTCGCTGCTCTTTCGCCGTTAAAGTCGGTATAGTATCCATATCTTATCCCCCAAACTCCACTATTTCTTCTAACTGTTGACGCAGATACATTTCCCGGTACCATCCCTTTTTCATCATCAGTTCGCTATGAGTGCCTCTCTCCATGACCTTCCCTTCATCGAGAACAATGATCAGATCTGCATGTTGAATGGCGCTTAATCTATGAGAAGTGATCATGGTCGTTTTTCCTTCTCTATTTTCCTTTAATGATGTCAAAATGGATTCTTCTGTCCTCGCATCAACAGCTGACAAAGAATCGTCAAGAATGAGTACCTCTGGATTCATTAACAGGGCTCTCGCAATCGCGATCCTTTGCTTTTGTCCACCAGATAAGGAAACCCCTCTTTCACCGACCACAGTTCCGTATCCTTCACCGAAATGAACGATATCCTCATGAATATGCGCAAGTGATGCCGCCTCTTCCACTTTTTCTTTGGGGGTAAGTGGATGAGTGAAAGCTATATTCTCAAGAATCGTGGCTGAAAATAGAAAATGATCTTGAGGCACATAACCAATACTTCCACGTAAACGGGATAATTTATATCCCTGGATCATCTGCCCGCCGAACGTTATTTCGCCCTTATACCCTTCAAATTCTCTTAATAATAATCTTAACAGGGTTGTTTTACCTGCTCCCGTTTTCCCTGCAATTCCTAACGTTTGACCTTTCCTTAAGGAAAAGTGAATATTCTCTAATGCATGCACATCTTCATTTGGATAAGAAAAAGACTCAATCTTATATTCTATATTTCCTGAAGGCGCTCGATCCAACGCCCCTTCGTGATCTTTAAGGTCTACCCTTTCATTTAACAGCTGTGATACACGGTCGTAAGACGCACGCCCTCTCTCCACAATATTAAATAACCATCCGAATGCGAGCATCGGCCAAATGAGAAGGCCCAGGTAGGTAGTAAATGAGATCAGTTCTCCTATTGTCAGCTCTCCACTCACGACAAGTCTTGACCCAAATACAATCGATAAAAAGAAAGAAATCCCTACTATGATGGAAATAGTTGGATCGAAAAGAGAATCCACTTTTGCAACAGCAATATTCTTCTGCACTACATCATCAGATTGCTTCCTAAATGATTCGATATCCTCTTTCTCTTGTCCAAACGTCTTAAGAACCTTGATTCCCGTTACACTTTCCTGCGTTTTATCATTTAAGGATGAAAATGCTTCTTGAGCTTTATGAAATCGTTTATGTAGAAGGGTACCATAATAACTCGTCAGCATTGCCATGAACGGCATTGGGATCAAAGCAATAAGGGTAAGCTTCCAGCTGATTGTAAAAGCCATGGCCAGTATCACGAAACCTCCTGTAGAGATGGAATCTACAAACGTCAATACTCCGACTCCTGCCGTTTGTTGAATCGCTTGAAGATCATTTGTGGCATGTGCCATCAAATCACCGACTCTCCTCTTTTGATAAAAGGAAGGCGACATCCTGGTAAAATGATGATACAACCGATTCCGAAGCAAGCGGGAAAGTTTGGTCGCCGAACCAAAAATCATGATCCTCCATACAAACCGAAGTCCGTACATGGATAGAGCCGTGGTGATAAGGATGAGAATCCACTTCAGCATGTCTTCACGGGTCAATGTGTTCTCTTTGATACTGTCCACAATAATCCCTACAATCTTTGGTGGAATCAATTGAAGAAATGCAACAAATAAAAGCAGGATGGTTCCTGTGATATATGACTTTTTCTCTTGCAGAAAAAACCACTTTAAATCTAAAAAGACTTTCATTCTCTCTCCCCCGTATCTATAATAAATCGACTCTTTATTTTACCAAATTTCAAAAAAATGAGAAATCTTTTTTTGATAAGACTTCTACACAAAAAAGAACATCTCTTAATGTTTTAAGAGATGCTCTTTTTGTTCATCTTATGCTAATGGATTTGAACAAATGGTTCTTGGTCCACTTCTTTTACAATAGTTGCTTTCAGACCCTTTGGTGTCTTCACATATAGGTAAACGGGCGTATGAGGGAAGTAATCAACAATTTCAGGACCAATTGCCTGAGAAAAGCCTATTAGTTCTGTTTCTTTCACCATTCCTGTATGTACATCAATCACGAGTTTATTCAAGGTGTCCTTTTGGTATAAGGCTTTTCCGACAAACTCAATATCCTGGTGTGAAAAATATTTCGACACATAATCTTCTAAATCACGTATCCGATTATGTAGATCCCGATCCTTCTCTTCCCCTTCATCACTAGGGAAGTAATAATATTTATCCGTTACATCATTCCATTTTTTTGCAGACTTATCATTTTCGTCAACATAACTGGAAGTAATATAGTTGCCGGACACTACACTATTCAATGGTTGAAGTTTGTAAAGGGATATCAGAATAGGGACATCTTTCAGTTCCTTATTGGCTTTCACCCTACTGACAACGGTGTTAGCTATCTTCTTTCCGTATTCTTCTAACTGTTGGTCATCGATCTTTGCCTCATCAAAATGCATGAGCTTATTTTCATCTTCGACTCGAATATAATCTACGGTATTCATAGCAAGACCGAGGGAAATCCCTCTTATTTTTCCTTCTGAGTCAACGTAGTTCTGTTCATGGATATAAGCGAGATACATGGGATTCTTTTTTTCAAGCTCCATTTGCTGTTCCCAGCCCATGTCATCCTTAATCTCCAGAGCAGGATTAAGCCCTAATTTATTTGATTTAGACTTTCTTCCCAGCCATGAATTTAGACCTTTTAGATATTGACCTTCCTGGTATACATAATCCTCCGGTGAAAAATGCTCGGTGGATAAAGACATGAGGCCAGTCTCGATTTCATCCATATCACTGCGATTGTTAATCATCATCGTAATAAGACCACGATTGATCGATTTCTTCTCTTTGTTCACTTTATAATTTAAATATTCGCGCGCTTCTCCAGCTGCACTATTTTGAATTTCAAGTGTTTCTTCATCCATCACTTCTTGAGGCTTATTGCTGCAACCGGCAACAATAATCATGAGAGACAGTGAAGCAATCATCCATTTTTTCATATGACTCCCTCCGGACTATATTCTATCATAAATTCAATTTCAATCTGAATGATAATCATTAAGTTTTTATGAAATGACTAAAATAATCATTTTAGCCTAATTCACGAAAGAACGGAATATAAGCGCATTATCGTAAGTAGTATAGTCACAAATAGAAAAAGCACTCATTACCTGAGTGCTTCTATCTATTACTTCATGTTCTTATTCATTGCATTCATCATTTGATTGATTTTCTTTTGGGAAGGTTTTTGACCCATTTGCATCATCATCATGCGTAACATTTGCTCGTTAATTGGTGGATTTTTCTTAAGATAGCTCATCATATATTTACGAGCAATGAAAAATCCTAGTGCAACTCCAGCAAGTAATGCTAGAACTCCAACTAGAATAAGTAACCCAGTCGTTGACATACTCTTACTTCCTCCTTCATGTTGTCCTTATAAAAGTGTACTAAACCATGAAACATTATACAATATTTCTGTCATAATTTCTTATTAATATATAAATTTTCTTTGTTTTATCGGTTTTAACCACCCAAAACGTTCATTTTGGATATCGATCGCGAGCAATTGACCCATATTTCTGCGCAGGATCTCAAAAAATATATATTCAGATTCATCGTGACCCCAAGCATTGAGGGTCATCCATTTTTCATTGAGAACAAGTGTAGCACCTGAATCGATCCTTTCAATTGTTGCAACAGAATCAACCCAAGCCGCTCCTTCAATTTTACCGATCTCGTGCTGCAGGATTCTTTGAGTAGGAAGGTATGGAATTGGCCTGGTAATGTAATTTACTTGTTTCGAGATGATATCGTGAAGCTCCCCTGAACTTGCTTCCCATTCGGAAAACAGCTGATAGAATATTCTTTCCCGACCATAATAGTGCTGAACAAACATTTCTTCAATCCAATAGATTTGATAGTTTCGCACCTTTACACCCTCCTACCTTTCTTTCATATAGTATAAATCAACTAGAGAGGAGTCATTGTCGGAAATTGTTGAAAATCTACACTAGTTTTGTCGAAGGGCAAGTGAACTCAAAATATCGGGGATTGTCTCAAGTTGTAAAGTATGGGGAGTTATCATCATTTACCCATTCTCTTTCACACATACTTTTTTTAATCGACAATTCCATTCAGCTTAAAAAAGGTCGACCCCTTTAAGAGTATTAAGGAGTCGACCTTTGATGTCTTTATATTATTACTGAATCAATGCTTTAATTCTTGAAACTACATTTTCTGATGTAAAGCCGTACTCTTCCATGACTTTTGCTCCAGGTGCAGATGCACCATATCCATCAATCGCTAAGATGTCTCCTTCGTCTCCTACATAGCGATCCCAACCCATTGGAGATCCCATTTCGATAGCAAGACGTTTTTTTACACTCTTAGGCAGAATAGATTCTTTGTATTCTTTTGATTGTTTCTCGAAGCGATCCCAAGACGGCATACTTACGACAGATACGCTGATTCCGTCTTTTTCAAGTGCATTTTGAGCGTCTACTGCTAAATGTACTTCAGAACCAGTTGCAATCAGTAAGGCATCAGGCTGTTCCTTGCCGGAAGCAGATACCACATATGCTCCTTTGTCTACGCCGTTATATGCTTTATCTACAGTACCTTTAAGAGTTGGGAGGTCCTGACGAGATAGAACTAACATCGTAGGCTGATCCTTTGACTCTAAGGATAATTTCCATGCTGCAGCAACTTCATTTCCGTCACCAGGGCGGATAACAGAAAGGTTAGGCATGGCACGAAGTGAAGCGAGCTGTTCTACAGGTTCATGCGTAGGTCCATCTTCTCCGACAGCAATACTATCATGCGTGAATACATATGTCACAGGTAAGCCCATTAGAGCCGCTAAGCGGATAGCAGGTCTTAAATAGTCACTGAATACAAAGAATGTTCCTCCGAATACGTGCAGACCGCCGTGAAGAGCCATACCATTCATGGCCGCACCCATACCGAATTCACGAACACCGAACCAGATATTACGACCTTCATACGATTCATGGGTAAAGTCTGCTTCATCTTTAATCATCGTCTTGTTAGATCCGGCTAAGTCAGCTGATCCGCCAATGAATGAAGGAAGTTTCTTAGCAATCGCATTTAACACTTCACCGGAGGAAGCTCTGCTTGCTAGTGCTTTTCCTTCTTCATATACCGGGATATCTTGATCCCAACCTTCTGGAAGGTCACCTTTGATTGCTGCTTCTAATTGGACAGCAAGCTCTGGATGCTCTTCTTTGTATTTAATGAATAGGTCAGCCCAAGCTTCTTCTTTTTCAGAACCTGCTTGTTGGATTCTTTCCTCGAATCTGCTGTAAACTTCATCAGGTACATGGAAATCCTGCTCAAACGTCCATTGATAAGCTTCTTTCGTAAGCTTCATTTCGTCTTCACCTAGTGGAGCACCGTGAACAGCAGATTTCCCTGATTTATTAGGAGCTCCGTATCCGATGACCGTCTTAACTTCGATCATAGTAGGACGGCTAGTATCACCTTGAGCCTCTTCGATTGCTTTGGAAATTTCATCAAGGTCATTCCCATCTTCAACACGAATATATTGCCAACCATACGATTCAAAGCGGCCTTTCACACTTTCAGAGAAAGATTTGTCTAACTCTCCATCAAGTGAAATATCATTTGAATCATAGAGAACGACAAGTCGACCTAATTTCAAGTGAGCTGCTAATGAAGCTGCTTCAGAGGCCACCCCCTCCATTAAGTCTCCATCTCCACAAATAGAATATGTAAAATGGTCTACCATATTGTATTGATCCTTATTGTATGTAGAAGCTAAATGCCTTTCAGCTAATGCCATACCGACTGCCATACCGATTCCTTGTCCAAGTGGTCCAGTCGTGGCTTCAACACCTGGGGTATGTTTGTATTCCGGGTGTCCCGGTGTTTTACTTCCCCATTGACGGAATTCTTTAAGATCTTCCATTGAAACGTCATAACCCGATAAATGAAGCAGGCTATATAATAGCATCGATCCATGACCAGCGGATAAAACGAAGCGATCCCGGTTAAACCACTCAGGATTTTTCGGATTATGATTCATGAATCTTGTCCAAAGAGCATACGCCATCGGTGCTGCTCCCATAGGCATTCCAGGGTGTCCTGAACCTGCTTTTTCAATTGCATCGATAGATAATGTACGGATTGTATTAATTGCTAATTGATCTGTGTTATCAAACATATGTCAGACATCCTTCCTTTTAATGTACCTTATTAATATTAATCTTCTTTGTTAGTTTATACAACTATCTTGAATGATAACATGACTTTATGATCGTTGAAAATAAAAAACCTTATGACTTCATAAGGGGTGAAGATAAAAAAAACTGCCAGGTCCATTTAAAAATGGACCTGGCAATTCTTTCATTTAATGCATTTTCTTTTTAGTCTGTATATCCTGGATCTTCTTAGGTGTCACTTCATTACCTTCCGGATCAAAGATTCTTGTATTTTCAATGGTCCCTTTCATCGATTGACGAAACGTTTCCAGGTATTCTTTTCTCAACTTGGACTGCTCTTTTGCTTCTTGTTCGGTTAGTCCGCTACTTTTAGACTTTTTGGCAAGTTCATTGATTCGATTCATTTTCGTTTTTGAAAGCATCTATAAAAACTCCTTTATTGCATAGTCAGCAAATTCTAAAACACAACTAAAATTTGAACGTATTTCTATCGTCATGTTACTAGATTCAAGGAGATAAAACAAGAGTTACGCATTTTCAACTGAAGTCATATATTCTTTAAAACGCCTATGTACCGTAGCTTTGGAGACATCATACCCGAACCCTCTTAATGTTGCTGCAATTTCAGCAAAAGTCAGTTCGTTCTTCCTTAAACGAACAATTTCCTCAACCGGTACTTCGATCCGCTCTCTTCCATCCACATTTCCTTTATTTTTTAGATTTTTATGAGGTTGAAAACCATTTTCCACTGCCCTTTTCATCCCTCGCCTGATTTTCAAATTATGGAGTTTTCTTTGATATTCCTCAACCATGCTTACGATATTAATCACCATAGAATCAGATTCAGATAAGTGAAGCTCCCCACTATGGGTTTGACTGATAATCTTGACTTCCTCTTTTAGTAAACAGTGAATGAGAGCAATTTTGGCATTCCCTCTGCCAATTCTTGTTTCATCCTGGATGAGAACAGCACCAATCGACTCATCTTTAATCAAATCAAGAAGTTCAAGAACACCAGGACGATCTAATTCAAAACCGCTTGCTTGATCTTTTATGATAGCAGCCACTTCGTATTGGTGGTCTTGCGCTAATTTCACTAGTTCCTCTTCTTGGCGTTCCAAGGATGTCTCCTGTGTGTCTTTCTTTGTACTGACTCTGCAGTAAATAACTGCCTCCATCTTCTATCCCTCTATTCTTCGTTCATTACCAATTCATAATCTGAATGGGTAGATAATGTTGGATTTTCTATAGGTAACACAAGTGATTCACCTGGTTGGATTGAGAATGATGTAAGATTATTTTCCTCTCCTACCCATGCGATAAATTCTTCCACTGTCATAGAATATTCTTCATTATACTGTTTGGCAATAGTCCAAAGAGTGTCTCCATCCTGAACAGTGATGCTTTGGTAAGAAGGTTGACTTGTCGTGACTATTAGAAAATATACTGCTGATAAAAGTGCTAAGACAAATAAAATAATAATGTAAGAGAAACGATTCCAAATATGTGTTAACATAATAAAACCCCCATGCGAATGTTTGTTCTGTTTTTTGTTACACTCATTGTAATACGAACATTCGTTTGGTGTCAACAGAAATTCGAACTTATGTTTGTACCGACTGGAAAGACATGCTATAATGGGAACATAAGATCTATAATAGAGGTGCGTGAACATGACAAAATTGTCTAAAAGACAGCAAGACATACTAGAATATATTAAAATTGCAGTAAGAGAAAAAGGGTATCCACCTTCCGTACGGGAAATTGGTGAAGCCGTTGGTCTTGCTTCCAGTTCCACCGTACACGGACATCTGGCCAGGTTAGAGAGCAAAGGTCTTATTCGTAGAGATCCCACTAAACCAAGAGCCATCGAAATCTTAAACCTTGAAGAGGATACGATCCCACGCCAACGAGTTGTGAATGTTCCCTTAATTGGTAAGGTTACAGCAGGTCAACCCATTACGGCTGTCGAGAATGTCGAAGAATTCTTCCCACTTCCTGAGCGCATGGCACCATCAGATGAGCAGGTCTTTATGCTTGAGATCATGGGTGACAGTATGATAGAAGCCGGAATTTTGGATGGAGATTTTGTTATCGTGCGTCAGCAGCAAACAGCGAACAATGGAGACATCGTCGTAGCGATGACAGAGGAAGATGAAGCAACTGTAAAACGTTTTTTCAAAGAAAAAGATTTTGTACGATTACAGCCAGAGAACTCAACAATGGAACCGATCATTTTACGTAATGTATCCATCTTAGGAAAAGTTGTCGGAGTTTATCGCCAAGTACATTAATACGTTAAGCCGCTATGTATAATAGCGGCTTAATTTTCTCTATACTTTTGAAGGTTCTAAAAGAAGCAGTGGGTGGTAGCATTTTTCGCTACCACCCACTGCTTTTAATTAATATCGATTATTAAGGATTAATACATTTGAATGTATTGCTCGCGCTCCCATGGGTGTACTTGTGTACGGAACATATCCCATTCGATCTCTTTCGCTTCCACGAAATGTTCGAAGATGTGTTCTCCAAGGGATTTAACGATTACTTCATTTGTTTTAAGGTTTTCTAATGCAGCGTGTAATGTTGCTGGAAGATCTACGATTCCCGCTTCTTCACGCTCTTTTTTGTCCATAACATAAATATTGCGGTCGATTGGCTTAGGAGCAGGAAGGTTATTTTTGATTCCATCCAATCCAGCTGCCAGTAATACAGCCATCGCAAGGTACGGGTTTGCGGCCGGGTCAACACTACGTACTTCAACACGTGTGCTTAATCCACGAGAAGCAGGGATACGGATTAATGGGCTGCGGTTACGTGCAGACCATGCAACATAACAAGGTGCTTCATATCCAGGGACTAAACGCTTGTATGAGTTTACAGTCGGGTTCGTGATCGCTGTAAAGTCAGTTGCATGTTTAATGATACCTGCAAGGAATTGACGAGCTGTATCGCTTAATTGCAGATCTCCCTTTTCATCGAAGAATGAGTTTTCCCCATTTTTGAATAGGGACATGTTACAGTGCATTCCTGATCCATTTACACCAAATAGAGGCTTAGGCATGAATGTTGCATGTAATCCATGCTTACGTGCAATCGTTTTAACCACTAGTTTAAATGTTTGGATATCATCACATGCTCTTAATGCACTTGCATATTTAAAGTCGATCTCATGTTGACCAGGGGCAACTTCGTGGTGAGATGCTTCGATTTCAAATCCCATCTCTTCCAGTTCTAATGCGATATCACGACGGCAGTTCTCACCTAAATCGGTAGGAGCTAAATCGAAATAGCCACCGTTATCGTTTAATTCTAAAGTCGGATCACCATTTACGTCTAATTTAAAGAGGAAGAATTCCGGCTCAGGTCCTAGATTGAAGTCAGTAAACCCTAGCTCTTCCATTTGACTTAAGATGCGCTTTAAATTGTTACGCGGATCTCCTTCGAATGGAGTGCCATCTGGATTGTAGATATCACAGATTAGTCGGGCTACTTTTCCTTTTTCAGCTGTCCATGGGAATACTAACCAAGTGTCTAAATCAGGGAATAAGTACATATCTGATTCTTCAATTCGAACAAATCCTTCAATTGAAGATCCGTCAAACATCATCTTGTTATCTAATGCCTTTTCAAGCTGACTAAGAGGGATTTCTACGTTCTTAATCGTCCCCAGAATGTCAGTGAATTGAAGTCGAATGAACTTGACACCATCTTCATTCGCTAATCTTAAAACATCTTCTCGAGTATACTTTGCCATTTTCGTGTTTCCTCCTCAAATTTATTAAAGGTATTATTTAATGAAAAAAGCGGGACATGTCACCTTGACGCAAAGATGCTTTAGTAAATCGACCAGAATGCATCAATTCATTTCGAAGTAATTTACGCAGCTCGTCATCGGATAGATCCTGTCGTGCTTTTTCTTCCTTTTCATTACTTACGTCAGATACTACTTTACTTTCATTATGACTGGATACCGCAAATATTTTCTTAATCCCAGCCATGTTGATGCCTTGATCTAACAGATCCTTTACTTCCAATAACTTATCAATGTCATTCAAGGAAAAGAGCCTACGATTCCCCTCAGTACGTGCAGGGCTGATCAATTGGTGCTCTTCATAGTATCGAATCTGACGAGCTGTTAGGTCCGTGAGCTGCATGACAATACTAATCGGGAATAATGCCATCGTTCGACGAATTTCACTTCCGCTCATCTTGATTCCTCCTTTTGTTTTCCTTCTTGACCTTATTATATGTAATGTAAGGAGTTCTGTCAATCAAATGTTAGTTTTTCTTACATAAGAATTCAGAAGAAAAGGATAGTCAGGTTTAGACTATCCAATTACTACTTTATTATCCTTTTGTCACAGTGATTAAACCTTTTTCAATCAAATTATCTACTGCTGAGCAAACGGCAATTTTCACGTGGGCGTAAGTTAATCCCCCCTGAACGTATGCCACATAAGGCGGTCTTATCGGTCCGTCTGCAGATAATTCAATGCTGGAGCCTTGAATGAATGTACCTGCCGCCATAATGACATCATTCTCATAGCCAGGCATATAGTTGGGATATGGAGTAAAATGAGAATTTATAGGTGATGCAAACTGTATTGCCTGACAAAATGCGACCATCTTATCTCTGTCATCGAACTGTACGGACTGGATTAAATCTGTTCGCTTTGCATGGGGACCTGGATTTGTATTCATGCCAAGTTCCGTTAAGAGCGACGATGTGAAGACGGCCCCCTTTAATGATTGTGCCACCACATGGGGTGCCAAAAAGAAGCCTTGATACATTTCTTGCAAGCTATAAAGAGATGCCCCCGCCTTTGCCCCTATTCCAGGGGAGGTCATTCGATATGAACATGCCTCTATGTATTCTTTCTTTCCTACGATGTAACCCCCAGTTTTAGCAAGACCTCCGCCAGGATTTTTGATAAGGGAGCCTGCCATTAAGTCTGCTCCGATGTGACAAGGCTCCCTCTCTTCTACAAATTCACCGTAGCAGTTGTCAACGAAGACGACCATTTCAGGGTTGATCTCTTTTACAAAATCAATCATTTCTTTGATTTCTTCTATAGTAAAGGAAGGTCGGTTGGCATATCCTTTAGATCGCTGAATCCCCACCATTTTTGTTTTGGAAGAAATCGTTTTAGCCACCTCTTCAAAATCGACCATTCCTGACTGGAGTAAATCTACACTTTGATAGCCAATTTGAAAGTCTTTCAGTGACCCCGTTCCTTCGCCGCGAATCCCAACAATTTCTTCCAGGGTATCATATGGTTTTCCCGTTATGTACACTAGTTCGTCCCCAGGTCTAAGTACACCAAATAAGGAGATGGAAATCGCATGAGTACCTGAAATAATCTGAGGTCGTACCAGCCCTGCTTCTCCTCCGAATACATCGGCATAAATACTTTCTAATGTGTCTCTTCCTGCATCGTCATACCCATAACCTGTGGAAGGTATGAAGTGAGAATCGCTTACACGATGCTTTTGAAAAGATTTAAGTACCTTGAACTGGTTATTTTCAGCTCGTTCTTCAATTTGGTAGTGTATATCTTTAATGCTTGCTTCAACTTTTGTTACCAATGGTTTTAGAGTGTTTCCGTGCACTAATTGTTCAAACATGAGGTTTTTGTTTCCCTTCTACCTTTGAAATTTCTTGATGCTGCCTGCGATTGGATGATCTTCTAAGTGATAGCCCGTCAATTCGTAAACCTGGCTTTCTTCTATAAATTCTAATTTTCTTAGGATCGTATCCTTTTTTAATTGCGAAAGGAGCTTCCCTTCACTTGCTGGGATGAGCACATGATAAGATGTCATATATTTTTTCACGATTTCTTCTATTCTTAATAAAAGCTGACCTCGATCCTCTTCGTTCAAGGCACTGATCATGATATGATCCCATTCACTACCCGGAACAAAGTCAGGATCCACCACATCCCGCTTGTTGTAAATCGTTAACTGAGGAATTCCGTTCATATCCAAGTCTTTCAATAATGACTGAACCGTTTTTTCATGCTGACTGTAATCTGGATTTGAACTATCCACTACATGTAGAAGAAGATCCGCTTCCTTCACCTCTTCCAGGGTAGAACGAAATGCCGCTACTAATGTAGTAGGGAGGTCCTGAATAAATCCGACAGTATCCGTAAGTAATGTTGAGTAGCCACTGGGCAAGGGCATTTTTCTTGTCATCGGGTCCAATGTTGCGAAGAGTTGATTCTCTTCATAAGAATCTGCTAATGAAATTCGATTAAACAAAGTCGATTTCCCAGCGTTTGTATAACCTACCAGTGCAATTTGAAAGGCTTTATTACGCTTTCTTCGTTCACGATACCTTTCTCTATGCTCGACAATGGTTTGTAATTGTTTCTTAATATCATCAATTCTGCGATGAATGTGACGCCGGTCACTTTCGAGTTTTGTCTCACCAGGTCCTCTTGTTCCAATCCCTCCACCCAATCTTGAGAGAGATGCTCCCTGCCCGATTAATCTTGGAAGTAAGTATTGAAGTTGCGCAAGCTCTACTTGTAATTTCCCTTCTCTTGAACGGGCGCGCCCAGCGAAAATATCCAGGATGAGTTGAGTTCGATCGATCACCCTTGCATGTAAATCTTTCGATAAGTTTCTTATTTGACTCGGAGAAAGTTCATCATTAAATATGATGATATCCGGTTCAAATTGTTCTTCCAACATGACCAGCTCTTCTACTTTTCCCTTCCCGATATATGTACCAGGATGAACGCGGTCCCGTTTTTGAGTGAGAGCAGCCACAACTTGACCTTGAGCCGTTTCAGTCAGTTCTTCAAGCTCCGCTAAACTATATTGAAAACGCAAGTCATCTTCTTCCAGTTGACACCCAACCAGAATGACTTTTTCCTTCATTTCATTCTTCAATAAACATCCTTCTTTCTGTACATTTCATTTTCATCTTCATCATAACAAATCCGACTCGTAAACTCTATGTTAAAAGGAGTGAAAAATGGTTGCAATTAAGTGCAGACGTGTTAAAATCAGTATGTTTGAATTTACGAAATCACACTCATTCAAGAATCTACATAATGGCATGTAGCATATTGTAATAGGGTTAGGGGGAATGTGTATGACTTGGGAAGTATTGAGTATTGTAGGTACCATTGCTTTTGCTATTTCAGGAGCTATCATTGCCATGGAAGAGGAATACGATATCCTCGGTGTTTATATATTAGGAATTGTCACAGCATTCGGTGGAGGAGCTATTCGGAATTTACTGATTGGGGTCCCTGTTTCCGCTCTATGGGAGCAAGGCATGTTGTTTCAGATTGCCCTTCTTTCCATAACAGCTGTCTTTCTTTTCCCTAATAATCTCCTAAAACACTGGAGAAAATGGGGAAATTTCTTTGATGCCATAGGCCTATCAGCTTTTGCTATCCAAGGAGCTCTGTATGCTTCTGAAATGAATCATCCGATAAGTGCTATTATTGTAGCAGCTGTACTGACAGGGAGCGGTGGTGGTATCATTCGTGATCTCCTTGCCGGTCGTAAACCTTTGGTGCTTCGGTCAGAAATTTATGCTGTGTGGGCAGTCCTGTGTGGAGCAGCAATCGGGCTTGGAATTGTTCATTCAGCCTTTGAACTCTACTCTTTATTCGTTATTACAACAACATTACGGGTGCTATCCTATTTATATAAATGGAGGTTACCCAATAGGAGCTTACGAGCACATGTATAATAAAAAAATGCATTCACTTATGAATGCATTTTTTTATAGATTTTTATATTACTAGATGTTTACTAAGTATAGTCATTCAGATGATCCTTTGTTAAACATTAAATCATTGCTGCGGATTGTTACTAAATCATGTCGATCATAGCAATTTTCCATTAGCAGCCTCATGGCCTGAGCACGAATGGACTTCTCTAATACATTTCGTACATACCTGCCATTTGAAAATGCCATAGGAGATAATGTGTTTTTTGCTGTGTGAAGGTGTTCCCGAATCTTTCTTTCTGCATCATGACTTAATAAATATTCCTTTTCCTCTAACATCCTTCTGCCGATTTCCATCAGCTGATCAACTGAATAATCAGGAAAGTGAAAAACGAGAGGAAATCGTGATTGGAGGCCGGGATTCAAGGTAAGAAAGTGTTCCATTTCCCTCGAGTATCCTGCCAGGATCAAGATGAATTCATGCTGCTTATCTTCCATATGTTTGACAAGTGTATCAATGGCTTCTTTCCCGAAATCCTTCTCTCCCCCTCTGCCGAGTGAATACGCTTCATCGATGAACAAAATTCCTCCTAAGGCTTTTTTGACAAGGTCTCTTGTTTTCTGAGCTGTGTGACCAATATATTCACCAACCAGATCAGCTCTCTCTGCTTCAATTAAATGTCCTTTAGATAGTACATTCATTTTCAAGAACAGTTTTCCAATAATCCTTGCGACAGTAGTCTTTCCTGTACCGGGATTTCCTTTAAACATCATATGAAGGGCTTGTTTTCCCGCTTTCAACCCCATTGTTTCCCGTTTCTTATTAACATATATCCAAGCATAGATTTCTTTCACCATTTTCTTCATTTCTTCCATTCCGACCAGAGATCCAAGCTCTTCTTCTATTTCTTTTAATGCGACATGCTCTTGAGGGAGCGACTGAGGAACGGAATCATGCCTCAACGTATCTTTTACTGAACTCCGTTTTTGAGAATTCAATACAATGCTGATTTGACCATTATTTTTCATTCTCATTGGTTGATCCAATGGATTCACCTCACCATTCTTAAGACAGTATACGCTCCTGAAGTTTTTAGGGTGACAAACGCCTATATTTCACCTGTTTTTTTCGACAAATAAGAAGAATTCTGTCTATTCCTGCGCTTTCCCGAGAAATAAAAAGAAATACGGAGTGATTTGCTTCGTTTATTTTTCATAACGTTTCATCGTATTCATAACTATTGAAAACTAAATTGGAACATTATAAGTGAGGGACATATAAAAAAGCCTCTCTTATCATCCTATTCACTTACTTTTCGTTTCATTAATTATTTCTTGCAATCATGAATCAGATTCATGTCATGTATGATAAATCATACTGAAAATAACTACAAAAAAAGCTGCCCCTAGAGGCAGCTTTCGCTGTTTTTTCCTTTTAATTGCTTTGATCTTCAAAATTTATTTGGACATTACGCTGTGGAGCGAATGTTGAAATGGCATGCTTATATACAAGCTGCTGTTTTCCTTCGCATTCAAACAGCACTGTAAAGTTATCAAAACCTTTCACTTGTCCACGGATTTGGAATCCATTCAGTAAAAATACCGTACATAGTGAACTCTCTTTTCTCAATTGATTAAGGAATTGATCTTGGATATTAATGGATTGTTTCATGGTTAGTCCTCCTCTTCTATCTCTACATTACTTATTCGACTTTAATTGTAGCTTTCCTGCAATAAATTCTGAAATATCCTCAATATTTTTGGTGCGGTGACTTTCATTTGTCATATCGAACCAGGCAACATCCATTTTATTTCTGAACCATGTAAGTTGGCGCTTTGCATACCTTCTTGAATTTTGCTTTAGGCTTTCTATTGCCCGTTCCAAGCTGACTGTACCATCAAAATAATCGTAAAGTTCTTTGTACCCAATGGCTTGAACAGACTGGACATTTCTTATTCCTTCATCGTATAACTCTTTTACTTCTTCTAACAAACCTTGTTTCATCATCAAATCAACGCGAAGATTTATTCTTTCATAAAGTCTTTCCCGATCCATGGTTAACCCAATTAAAGCAACTTCGTACTGCAGCTCCTGGGATTGCTTTTCTTGATACTCAGACATTGTCTTTCCAGTACAATGATAAATCTCCAATGCACGAATGACTCGTCGGGTATTATTCCGGTGAATATTCCCTGCTGAAACGGGATCCACAGATACTAACCGATCATGAAGCCACTCGGAACCATTTTTCTCAAGGCTTGCTTCTAATTCCTCACGATAGTGTTCATCACCTGGAGTTTCAGTGAATTGATAATCGTATAATACCGACTGAATATATAGTCCTGTACCCCCTACTATAAGAGGGACTTTTCCACGTGAGTGAATCTCTGAAATCTTCTTTCGGACCAGTTGCTGAAAGTCTGCTACAGAAAAGGATTCCCCGGGATCTTTAATATCAAGCAGATGATGTGGGACTCCTTCCATCTCTTCAGGTGTGATTTTCGCGGTACCGATATCCATTTTTTTATAAACCTGCATGGAGTCACCACTTATGATTTCGCCATTATACCGCTTGGCAAGTTCTATACTTGTATTGGTTTTCCCTACAGCAGTCGGACCAATAAGAACGATCACTTTCTCTTTTTCAATTCTTGTCATACGTTCACTGCTTTCTATGTAAATGTTTCGTTACATATTATCGTACCATAATGATAGAGGTTGTTAAATCACATCTTGCCAGTATACCCAATTCTTTTATATTTATTCAATATAAGAAGCTGTTTCCTCCTTTCTTCTTAGAAGTGAATGTACCCATTTCTATATGGGATAAAACTCAACGATATGAAACTCTCATACTATAACCAGCCTGGAGGGGGCCACCAGGCTGGTTATGGATGTTCATTATTTTTCATGTAGAAATTGTTTTTAAACCTTTGATGACCAGCTGCTATAGACTTTAATTTGCTTTTAAAATTAACCTATCCCCATCTGGTTTTGAAATAGATGTTTGATGATAGTCCCCATTTTTCCATGCGTCTATTTGATTTTGATACCATTTACTTTTATAATGCCCCGCTTGTCCCGGACCTACAATATGATAACCATTGTTCATGTTCTCTGTATCAATAACAAATCTCCAGGAAGCCCCATGATTGACGATTCCACTATCATTGTAACTCGCAGCGCCCACCGTCACCCTACTTCCTCCCACGGGCTCGGGATCCCGGTCATTTAAGAATCTTTTCAACATGGAAGAAGCTCCCGATAGAGGGTGTTCAAAGTATACTTTATGATACAGTCCCCACTCCCACTCGTCCATTGAAGAACCATAAGCTTCTTCCAGCTCGTCTATTGCTTGGGTAAATGAAGCTGTTATAAAAGTTTTGTACCCTCCCCTGTCCACAAACCACTGAGACTCCTCCCCTTGATGAGCTTTTCGAATGAGTTCATCCACGACACTTTGCCGGCCTACAAACAATTTGATCATATCTTTTGGAATTTCCTTCTTAAATAGCCCAGTGGAAATTTCGTTCATCCATTGATGAAATACGAGTGGAGCAGCAAAATTTTTATCATCTTTATAGTTCCAGGACTTCAGCAACTCAACCGCTTCTTTTTCTTTAGCTGTTAGCGAGCCACTCTCCATATCTTCAATAAGGATGGGAACCATTTCACGTGCATGTAAATTCATCTGATCCATTTGAAGGTCTTTCATATCGGAAAGAGTGAGATCATTTTCCGCTTCTAAATACTCCGATATTCTCATGTACCGATATGGCTGAGCCCAGTGATGACTAATGTGATATCGATATTCATCGGAAACTACTTTATTATTTGCTGTTGCAATGAAACCCGATTGGGGATTGATGACTTTTGGAAGCTCTTCGAATGGTATAAATCCTTCCCATTCATAATCAGGATCCCATCCGGGAACAGGCAGAAGTCCGTTCCCTTTTTTCCTTATAGGAATTTTCCCATTTGCCTTATACGCAATCGTCCCATCCTCTGAGGCAAAAACGAAATTTTGCGTAGGAACATGGAAATCCTTTAAGGCTTCTTCAAATTCATCCCAATCCTTTGCCTTATTGATGTTAAGGATTGCAAGAAGTTCCAGACTTGGATCAAGTGCTGTCCATCTCATTGATAGTACTTTTTCACTCTCATTTTGATGAGCAAATTCTGAAATTACCGGACCATGCCTTGTGATTGTGACTTCATAAGGAATGGTGTCACCATCTTTTACTTTAATGGGCTCTTCTATGATCGTTGCCCTTTCCCAATTTTCATCATATAAAAACAGAGAAGGATCTTCTTCATTTTGTTTTTCAACATATAAGTCCTGAACATCAGGTCCCGTATTTGTTACCCCCCACGCAATTTGCTCATTATGACCAAGGATGATCCCTGGAATACCGGCAAAAATCACTCCACTCACATTGACTTGTGGTGATTCAAGGTGCATCTGATACCATATGGAAGGAGTTCCCAATGAGAGATGGGGATCGTCTGCCAGGAGGGGCTTACCACTGGCTGTTTTCTCTCCGCTTACCACCCAGTTGTTGCTTCCATTAAACTCAGGTGGAATGACTGCACCGGCAAATGATTGTTCCATATCAACCTGAACTTCTCCAATATCCGATAGAATGGTAGGAGCGTCTTCAGGGTATGACGGAAACAAATCATACGCTTTATCCTTTGGCAGGTTTTCTAATGCCCAGTACCGGAAAGCTTGACCTTGCCAGTGGCCCCCTAAATCAAATGCCATATACTTCCCTATGGTTAATGAATCAATGGGAGTCCATTTTTCAGGTTTATAACCAAGCAGGGTAAATTCAATAGGGAGCCTTCCTTCATCTGTGGCTTCTTGCATATAAGCGTTGACCCCACCTGCATACCATTCGAGAAGCTGCTTGGCTTCATCAGGATATGCTGCAAATGAAACTTCCGCTGCCCTCCGCAAACCAAATGTCCGGAAGAACTTGTCCCGATCAACTGCTTTCTCACCGACCACTTCACTCAATCGCCCTGAAGCCTGCCTTCTGCTTAGGTCCATTTGGAATAGGCGATCCTGAGCCTGTACATAGCCTTGTGCCATATACAGGTCTTTTTCATTTTGAGCAAGAATATGGGGCACACCGTCTTTATCCCTGATCACTTCTACATCTTCGGATAACCCTTTTAAAGAAATAGAACCAGTTGTAACAGGCAGTGATCTGTCAATGTAATAATTTGCAAAAATTAGAATTCCAAGCATGATAAACATGATGGCCCCCGCTGTCCATAATGTAACTTTAAGGCGTTTATTCTTTTTCTCCCTTAGAAGCTCTATGCCTCCATTCATTCTATTTCCCCCTATTATATATGGAATTTTCTGAAAATATCCATATCTTAGTATTAGCTTTATGTGAGAAGAATTCCTTCTACAAAAATGCATTCTGATAAATTTCATATATAAAAAACGAAAGGGCTATTAAGCTCTTTCGTCTTATAGAGGAACAGTACGTTTCAATCTGGACCAGAAGTCATGATTAATATTCCACTGGTAAAAAGCCAGCATTTAGTTACCATAATATTATTACTGACAACACCCTCTGCACACCCCACCGTTTAGACGATGGATGATGTTGGGTACAAGAAGTTCAGGAGGTGAAGGACATGGCATTTGATTATGATATTGATTTCGAGGCGATTGATTTTCGGGATCAGCCTGAAAAATACCGGGTGGGACGAGGGGAACAAGGTGTTTTACTTGTCGAACCCTTTAAGAGTGAAATCCTTCCCCACTGGCGCTTTAAGACCACTGATATTGCCAAAGAATCTTCCAATAAGATTTATGAGATGTTTATTCAATATAAATTGGAAAATGATTTTGTAGGAATGGACATGGCCAGGAAGTTTCTACAAATGGGGTATACAAGATCCCGGCGTTACGCCAACTATCCAGGAGGGAAAAAGTATAATAAAGATGGAGATTTAAAAAGAAGAAAGATAGATGAAGAGAAAGCTGCATCTGCAGCAATATTCGAAACAAAGTGGAAGCTTGCCAGAGAGGATGAAGAGTATCTTCATCTAAAAAAAGAACATCAAAAAAATTATGGCTAATGACATTTAGAACAGGGATGAACTACTGCTGGTTCATCCCCTAGTTTTGATATTACATGATACGTTTAAACATCTTTTCCATTTCATAGGTTGAATAGTGGATGATAATAGGTCGCCCATGTGGACAGGTAAATGGGTCGCTGGTTCTTCTCAGTTCGTCCAGTAAAGCTTGCATGTCTTCATTCCGCAAATGATGGTTCGCCTTGATCGAACCTTTGCAACTCATCATAATTGCCGCTTCTTCCCGGAGTTTTTTGATATCAACCCGGTTCATTTTCAACACTTGTTCGATCATATCTTCGATGGTTTGCTGTTCTTCCCCTTTTGGAAACCATTGAGGATGCGCCCGGACAATAAAGCTATTGTAGCCGAACTCTTCCAGGAACACACCGACTTCTTCCAGTAGATGGCGGTATTCACTAATTTTAATATACTCGTCTGTAGAAAATTCAAGGGTAAGCGGGACCAGGAGTTCTTGGAGCTCTTTCGCAACCTCCCCCACTTTTTCTTTAAAGAACTCATATTTTATTCGTTCTTGAGCTGCATGTTGATCAATGATATATAGGCCGCGATCATTTTGGGCGAAGATATACGTACCGTGCATTTGGCCAACAGGGTAAAGTGGTGGAACTCTAGGAGAGTGACCTTTCTCATCGAATACTTCTTCCCCATTTATATCCTGAGATTCCATTTCTCCCTCAAGTGTGTGCGTTAAGTCCGGAACTGCCGGTTTATCTGAAACAGGAATTTTTGCCTCATGGGATTCGTTCATTTCTGGTTTTGGCTCATAAAGCTTTTCCAGCTCTTCTTTAGGAAGCAATCGTTCACGAACCGCACCTGCGAATCCCGCCCTCTCCTCTTTCGAAGGAGTATTAGCCGAATGGTCAAGGCTCATAGACGTTTGCTCTGATTTCGGCTGTACAATCTTCGGTGCCACGGATCCTGAAGGAATCAATTCTTTTCCTTTAAACACCCTTTTGATTCCTTCAGTAACTAATGTATTTAATTCACTTTCTTTACTAATGCGGACTTCCATTTTGGAAGGATGTACATTGACATCTACCAGAATTGGATCCATTTCTATGCTCAGAAGGACGATGGGGTGACGACCAATAGGAAGAAGTGTGTGATACCCTTCGCCGATCGCTTTCGCCAAAGCATAGTTTTTAATAAACCGCCCATTGATCATCGTTGAAATATAATTTCTGGAGGCACGTGTAACCTCCGGCAGGGAAATAAAGCCATTAACCTTGAAATCAAGTGAGCTCACTTCAATCGGAACCATCTTTTTGGCAATTCCTATCCCATAGATTGCTGCCAGAACCTGCAGGACATCTCCATTACCATTGGTGTGTAATAAAGATTTACCGTTGTGCAAAAGCTTGATTGAAACGTTAGGATGAGCCAGGGCAATCCGGTTCACCACATCTGTAATGTTTCCCAGCTCAGTGTGAATGGTTTTCATGTATTTTAATCGTGCGGGTGTATTGAAGAACAATTGTGAAACTGTGATATCTGTGCCTTTTCTTGACGACGTTTTTTCGAGTGAGTTGATTTCTCCACCTTCAAGCTCGATACACGTTCCTGGACCTTCTCCCGTACTCGTCTTTAACGTAAAATGAGAAACAGAAGCAATACTCGGGAGCGCTTCTCCTCTAAATCCTAAAGTCCGGATTCGGAATAAATCATTTTCATCTTTGATTTTACTGGTTGCATGACGCTTAAAAGCTGTTTGTACATCATCCTCTTCGATACCGTCACCATCATCAATGATGCGTATCGAATGTAAACCTGCTTCTTCTATATGAATTTCGATTACGGATCCGCCTGCATCTATGCTGTTTTCAAGGAGCTCCTTCACGACAGAAGCGGGTCTTTCCACTACTTCACCGGCCGCAATTTTATTAGAAAGCGCATCATCAAGCTGAAATATTTTTACCACAGTTTCACCTCCTTTAACTTTTTAACTTTTTTTGGATCCCATAGAGGGTGTTCATTGCATCCAATGGTGTCATCTCCAGGATATCGAGCTTTTTAAGCTCATCTAAACATTTCTTTTCTTTAGTAGTAAGATTTTCTTTTTTCCCCTTTTTCTCAGAAGTAAAGAAGGATAGCTGGGCAAGATCTTCTTCATTTGGTTCGTGTTTCACACCAGCTGATTCCATCGCAACAGCCACTTCTCTGGAGTAAGAAGGCTCATCCTTGCGCTCAAGCTTAAGAAGGATTTCGTTCGCTCTTTCAATCAGGGCTTTAGGCAGCTCGGCAAGCTCGGCAACATGAATTCCATAACTTTTGTCAGCTGCTCCCTCCTTGATTTTATGAAGGAATACGAGCTTCCCGTTTTGTTCCATGGCACTTACATGTACGTTTTTTACCTTTTGTAATTCTTCTTCAAGAACCGTCAGCTCATGATAGTGAGTAGAGAATAAGGTTTTTGCCCCTATATGTTCATGAATGTATTCTATGATCGCTTGGGCCAATGCCATGCCGTCATAAGTGGAAGTACCACGTCCAATTTCATCAAATAATATTAAACTCTGCTGAGTCGCGTGGATGATCGCATTTTTCGCCTCTAACATCTCAACCATGAAAGTACTTTGACCTGAAATCAGATCATCCGCTGCCCCAATTCGCGTAAATACTTGATCAAAGATTGGCAGGTTTGCCTCACTGGCAGGAACATAACACCCAATTTGAGCAAGGATACTCGTTAAAGCCACCTGTCTCATATAGGTACTTTTCCCCGACATATTCGGTCCTGTTATGAGAAAGACTTCTTTTTCTTGATCCATATCGCAGTCGTTCGGAACATATTCCTGAGCACCCATCACCTTTTCCACAACCGGATGACGTCCGTCCCTCAACAGGATTCTTCTTTCTTCATTAAAGGCAGGGCGGTTATAATGACGCTTTTCACTGACCGTTGCGAAGCATTGAAGAACGTCCAATTCACTTACGAGTTTCGCGAGCTTCTGAAGGCGGGGTATAAATTCCTTGACTCTTTCACGAATTCCAAGGAACAGTTCATATTCCAGATCCACACTTTTTTCATCGGCTTGAAGGATAAGCGCTTCTTTTTCCTTTAACTCCGGGGTGATGAATCGCTCCGCATTTGTTAATGTTTGTTTTCTTTCATAGCGGTCTTCTTCCAGGTGTTGAAGGTTTGCTCTCGTTACTTCGATATAGTAGCCAAAGACCCGGTTAAATCCAACTTTAAGGGACCTGATTCCAGTCCTTTCCCTCTCATCACGTTCGAGTTGAGCAATCCAGGACTTCCCGTTTCTACTTGCATCACGGTAATGATCAAGCTCATCATGATACCCATCCCGAATCAGACTTCCCTCTTTAATTGTAAGAGGAGGGTTTTCCACTAAAGCGAGGTCAAGAAGATCTGTCAGCTCTTCGCATGGATCAAGTTTCTTTACGAGATCGTCGGTTGCTTCATTTTCGAGTGATCCCACCAAATGTTTTAACACGGGTACTTGCTGAAGTGATTTTTTCAGCTGGATCAGATCACGTGCATTCACATTACCGAACGCAACCCGCCCGGCGAGCCTCTCCAGATCATACACTTCCTTTAATCGTTCTCTAAGGTCCTGCCTCTCAAAGAATCGCTCCAATAGCACTTCGACAACCGTTTGACGTCTTTCAATGTCTTGTTTATGAATAAGTGGTCGATCGATCCATTGCTTGAGTAACCGGGCTCCCATAGCCGTCATCGTTTCATCTAATAGCCAAAGAAGCGAACCTTTCTTTCCTTTTGAGCGGATCGTTTCTGTCAACTCCAGATTTCTCTTTGAATAATAATCCATTTTCATAAATTGATGCAGCTGATATGTTTCAACTACTTGTAAATGATCCAGGCTTCTCTTCTGTGTACGGAATAGGTAATGAAAAAGGATGGATGAAGCTTTTATTAGTTTATCTTGTTTTAAAGGAGCAACGAGATGAGCAAAATCTCCTCCACCTTCAGCTCCTTTCTCATATGACAAGGTAACTTCGTTTCGTTCTTTAATCTTTCCTTGTACCGATTCATTTAGATCGGGGTGAATGACGACTTCCTTCGCACCAATCGTAGATAATTCATTCAACAATGCTTGAAGACCATCTGTGACCAAAGTCACTTTTGTTTCCCCTGTTGTTAAGTCACTATAAGAAAGTCCGTAGGTTTCATCATTAAAATCGGTCACAGAAGCAATATAGTTGTTCTCTTTGTCATTCAGGCCTTTACCATCCATAACCGTACCGGGTGTAATGAGCTGAACAACTTCTCTCCGCACAACTCCCTTAGCTTGTTTCGGGTCTTCGGTTTGTTCACAAATTGCTACTTTAAAGCCTTTATCGATGAGCTGCTCTATGTAATTAGGAGCAGAATGATAAGGAACACCACACATGGGAATACGTTCCTTCCCTCCCCCATCACGACTTGTTAACGTTATTTCAAGTTCCTGTGATGCTGCAATGGCATCGTCAAAAAACATTTCATAAAAATCACCTAAACGAAAAAATAAAAAGGCATCTTGGTATTCTGCCTTTACTTGTAAGTATTGTTTTATCATTGGGGTATATTGTGTCATGGTTTCATTCAAACCTTTCCATGTAAATCTACTAATCTCGACTATTCATTATATCACACGTAAAAGGGTTGGAGCATGTAGTAGATTGAGGAAACCAGTTCTGGTCAACCTACGTTCAGTGAGTGCATCTCTTTTTTTACAAAAAAATCCGCTTCCCGAATGAGGAGCGAATCGATGTCTTGTTTATTCGGTTTGTTTTGCAATGTTTGACTCATCGTTCAAACAGCTGGTGTTTTTTGCCTTCAACTTGAAAAAATATTTATATGATAAGAAACCAATCAACAGTATAGCCCCTCCAATGAGAAGGTAGGTTTGTATGTTACTCATCAAAGACTGTACATATTTGAGGTTTCCATTCTTGCCGACTATTAACATCGTGAGGGTAATGGGAAATATTCCGATGAACGTCAGTCCGCCAAACTTCCATTTGTTCACTTTACTAATACCTGCAACATAAGAAATATAGTTACCAATGCCAAGCGGTCTCGTGATGGCAATACTCCACAATCCACATTTCCGAAACCATTTCTGACCTTTTGCCATTTTCTTTGAGCTGGTTTTTTCTTTGATTTTATCTTTTAATTTATATCCTATTCCATATGGGATATAACTAAATACCGTATATACCAAGCTGCTTGTAAATGCTAAAATGATCAGCTTCGTCCAAGATGGATCCAAAAAGTAACCATATGTCAGCGTCACGAGGGCTCCCGGAAATGGCAAGGATGATGCTTCAATCGCATTTCCAGCGAATAACCCCCACATTCCAAGCTCCTTAATTAATTTTATTACGAAATCAAACATCGGTGTGTTCCCTCCACGATTCATTTATATACCCTTTTCCCTATTTTCCATATTAAAAACGCTCATAAAGAATAAGAATTCATCCACTGGAGGGAAATAATGTATCTAAATGGACCTTTATTCCATTTCCTCAAGAAATGCATGACCGTCTATTTTCCATTGATCCTCAATCGTATCTTTCCGAATGATGAATTGAACGTTATTTTCTTCTTGAGATTGATTGGAACGTATCCATTTCACTCTAAGCTTAAGCTTCATCCCAACAAGTGCCGGTAAATCCTCTACAGGAAGTATCGATCTCTCTGTAACATCTATATGTTTCACTCTCTTAAGGACGGACCCACCACTTCCAAACATCACTTGTGAAATCAGCTTTTCATCATGCTGATTGACAGCAATCTCCATAACGCTGATCAACTCATAGGGATCCAATTTGTATAGAAACTCATCCAGTTTTCCACCTGCTTTTAAAATCATGATCTTATGGGCCAAATCAGGCGTTGGCGTTTTATGGGTTGTACTCCCATAAAAATGCACACAGAAATGTCCCGGAAAATTGTTTTGGAGAGCACCTGCTCCGTGCGGCATCCCGTTCATTGAGGCAGATATTAATTGATCATGTACTAAAACGAGAATTGCACGACGGTCCCAACTCCATTTTCCTCCATAGATGGATTTCATGATTTTCGTGTCTTTTTCAGTAACTGGTTGTACATCCGCATGTTTACTTCCCGCTCTTCTTTGTACCTTGAAAGAAAGGCCGGTTTCTACATCAATGATCGTAAAATACGATTGTTTAGGAATGATATCTTTCACTTCATCCCAAGGAAGTATTTCTACAGTAAAACTAGGCATTGCCGCCGCAGGCTTAGGACTGCATGCAAAAAGTAAAGATACAACCATCATGGACCTAATGAAATAAAGCATGTAAAGACCTCTTTTTTTTCTTAGTTTCTAATCACAGCTGCAAATACATAACCATCAATTTTTGGCAATTAGGATGTGACATGAAAGAAGCCTTTTCCACCGATACTACATACGAAAGGAAGGGTTCATATGCTCTTGATTAAACTTAGTACAATTGGTCTTTTACTGTTTCCTGTGATGAATGGTCAAGATCAATTTCATATACAATTTCAAAATCATATGCCAATATCTATAGAACGAAATTCATTAAATATACCATTGGTTGATGAACCAATAATGGACGAAAATCAATATGAGGAATTAGTTTCAGAAGTGCAAAATCTGGTTGATACCCCTCCTCACAATGCTTATATCAATGAAAATAATCAAATTATATCAGAAAGAGCCGGCTACAAACTTAATGAAAGGAAATTTCGTGAACTGGTTCATTCCTTTTTCTTTTCCAGAGGATCAGTCAATACGGAAGCCCCCCTTATGACCCTACACCCAAAAGTCGATAGTGAGATCCTTGCCCACATCCGGACACAGCTTATTGGGAGATACGTTACATATTTCAATAAGCATAATGAGGAACGGACTCAAAATATTGTTTTAGCAACCGAAAAGATCAATAATACGGTGGTGTTCCCTGGAGAAGTGTTCTCCTTTAATGGAGTGGTAGGAAGAAGAACGAAAGAAAAGGGATATAAAAAAGCTCCCGTGATTGTAAAAGGGGAACTATCAGAAGATATTGGGGGAGGGATTTGTCAGGTATCATCTACTTTATTTAATGCCGTTGACCAGGCAGGCGTAAAAATATTGGAACGGTATCATCATTCAAAGAGGGTTCCATACGTGCCAAAGGGCAGAGACGCTACAGTCAGCTGGTATGGACCTGACTTCACTTTTAGAAACGCTTATAACCAACCACTGCTCATCCGTGCAAAAGTAATTGGCGGGCAAGTTATCACTTCGATTTATTCTTCAGATCTTATCAATGTGGAAAAAAGAAAGGTGCCTAGCGCTTCACAACAATTATCTACGGAGAAAGATGTGGATAAATCTATTCATGAATAGTGTTCTGGAAATGAAATGCACCTCCTGATTGAGGTGCATTCATTATTAATGGTATTCTAAAAATTCAATTCGATTTCCAAATGGATCTGAGACGAAAAAGCGTTCTCTACCGTTAATCGGTGTATCTTCTTTTATCCTGATTCCTTTTTCTAATAGGGTACGCTTGAGCGCAGCTAAATCTGTAACAAGTAGACCCGGATGCGCTTTTGTTGCTGGTACAAAATCATTTTGTACCCCTACATGAATTTCTTGTGGTCCATATTGAAACCAACATCCGCCCCTCCCTTGAAGATTTTCAGGTTTCGGTATTTCCTTCAGACCAAGAATTTCACCAAAGAACTTTCTTGCTTCCTCTTCACAGCCTTTTGGAGCAGCAAACTGAATATGATCAATCCCTTTGAAAATGATGCTCATCCCCTCCCCCTTGATTCCTCTCGTTTATTTTACCATAAAATTCAATTCGCTAAGAAAATGGAAAAACACCTGCACAAACAGGTGTTTTTCCATTCATTATTATTGAAGTTGCTTGATCCCATCCATCACCGTGGATAATAACAGATCCAGATCTTCCTCTTCTATGTTTAATGGTGGTGATAAGGTAAGCACATTATTGTAACCAGCGACTGTTGCCCCATTTTTCCCTATGATTACCCCTTTTTGCTTACAGTATCCAATCACCTCATTGACCTTCGATACGTCTAAAGGTTCTTTTGTTTCACTATCACTTACCATTTCAATTCCAATTAACAGACCCTTTCCTCTGACATCTCCAACATATCGATGATCTTGTAAATGATTTTTCAACGTGTTCAATGCCTTTTCACCAAGATCAGCAGATCGTTCAAAAAGCTTTTCACTCTCCATGATTTCAATGTTTTTCAAAGCAAGGGCACATGCTGCAGGGTTTCCACCGAATGTATTAATATGGCGGAAGTAATCATATTCCTCAGATCCTTTAAACGCTTCATATATCTCACGCTTCACGGCTGTTGCTGATAGCGGAAGATACGCACTTGTAATCCCTTTTGCCATCGTGATGATATCCGGCTTCACATCATAATTCATGAAACCAAATGGCTTGCCTGTACGACCAAAGCCACAAATCACTTCATCGACAATCATAAGTGCTCCATGCTTCTCACAAACTTCTTTCGCCGCTTTCATATATTCATCTTGTGGAACGAGAATCCCACCTCCTGTGATGATCGGTTCCATGATCAACGCAGCCACTGTTTCACTTAATTCCCAGGTCATGGCTTGATCAAGTGCCTTTACTCCAGGAAGATCATGTGGATTTTTCCCCGATGTTTCATCGCGATAGCTGTCAGGTGGAGCGATATGGATAAACCCAGGAGCTAACGGCTCATACTTATATTTCCGCTGAGCCTGACCTGTTGCGGCCAGGGCCCCCATGGAATTCCCGTGATACCCTCTATATCTGGAGAAAATTTTATACCGTCCGTGTTCCCCTTTTTGCTGGTGGAACTGCCTGGCAATCTTAAAGGCGGTTTCATTGGCTTCGGATCCACTGTTGGAAAAGAAAATGACATAGTCATCCCCAAGTAATTGATTTAATTTCTCTGCAAGCTCGATAGCCGGCTGATGACTTTGTGTTAGTGGGAAGTAAGCCATTTTCTTAAGCTGATCATAGGCTGCCTCTGCTAATTCCTGTCGACCATATCCTACGTTTACACACCATAGCCCTGCCATGCCATCCAGAAATCTTTGACCATCCTTATCTGTAATCCAGGACCCGGCAGACTCTGTAACAACCATTGTTCCATCGGGATTGTATGGTTTCATGGAATGCCAAATGAGCTTTTCATCATTCCTTAACCATACATCTTGAGATTGACCTGCTTTCACCATGAAAGTTCCCCCTAACTCTGATTAAAAATCAAATCGAGAAGTGATCATTTTCTTCCTAGTATAGAAATTTACTCCGTCTTTACCGTTTACATGCATATCCCCATAGAAAGAATCCTTCCACCCTGAAAATGGGAAGAACGCCATTGTCGCAGGAACACCAACGTTAATACCCAGCATTCCAGCGTCTGCTTCTTCTCTGAACTGTCGGACTGCCTTTGCATCTTTCGTGTAAATCGTAGCACCATTTCCATATCTGGATTGACGAATATAATCAAGACCTTCATCCAGATCCTTGGCTCTCAACAAACTGAGGATAGGGGCAAACATTTCTTCTTTTGCAATGGTCATATCCGGTGAAACATGGTCAAAGATCGTTGCACCCAAGAAGTTTCCTTCCTTGAAGTCATCCATTTCTTTACGCCCATCCCTTAAGAGGGTTGCACCTTCCTGCAGTCCTTTGTCAATATAACCCAGTGTCTTCTCTCGATGTTCTTTTCGAATGACGGGAGTGAGAAGCACTTCTTCGTCCATCCCGTTACCAATACATAATTCATCTGCTTTTTTACTTAATGCCTTAACAAACGGTTCATTATCCCCTACAACCACTACGGCACTGCACGCCATACATCGCTGGCCGGCACTGCCAAACGCTGAACTGATAATATGCTCAGCCGCTTTATTCATATCTGCATCAGGCATGACAACATGATGATTCTTCGCCCCGGATAGGGCCTGAACCCTTTTCCCATGAGAGGCAGCCTGTTGGTACACATATTTAGCCACCGGCTGAGACCCAACGAAGGATATGGCTGCAACATCTTTATGCTCGATGAACCCATTTACGACATCATGTGCACCATGAACCACATTCAATACACCATCGGGCATTCCTGCATCTGTTAATAACTCTGCAAGCCTATTCGCTAAAATCGGGGTTCTTTCAGATGGCTTCAACACGAAAGTATTTCCACACGCAATTGCAAGCGGGAACATCCACAGGGGTACCATCATAGGAAAGTTAAAAGGCGTGATCCCCCCCACTACACCAAGTGGATATCGGAACATCTCTGAGTCAATATCCTCTGCAATACCACTCAGCGTTTCACCCATCATTAAAGTCGGTGCACCACAGGCGAACTCCACACACTCAAGCCCACGCTGCACTTCACCATACGCCTCTTTAAATGATTTACCATTTTCCTGTACAACCAGTTTGGCCAACTCCTCATGATTGTCAGAAAGTAAAGAATGGTATTTATATAGAATACGGGCACGTTTTGGAACCGGCGTCTTCTTCCAGGTTTGTGAGGCTTGTTTAGCAGCTGTCACAGCCATGGCGACGTCTTCTTTAGTAGAAACCGGAACTCTTGCAATCTCTTCATTTGTAGCAGGATTCACGACTTGTAACGTCTGTGAGCTAAGAGAATCAACCCATTCCCCTCCAATGTAATTCTTTAATACAGCTACGTCTTTTTTAATAATCGTCATATTCTAGTTCCTCCTTATTTTTTCATCGGATGTTTTCCGTGGTGTAGGACCTGTCGTATAGTTTATAGTTTTATTATGAAAGAAATTGTCAGTGGTTTCATTAGACATTGTGTAAAAGAACCTGACTTCTCAATTTGACACTTTACCATTAATTAATCTTCGACTTTTTCAAAGAGCTAAGTGGTTGCAAATAATCATGGGCAGCAAGGAGGAACTCGATGGCCACACGTTTATCAGAGGTCATGAAATCATCTCCAAGCAAATCTTCAATTTTTTTGAGGCGATGGTAGAGTGTTTGTCTTACTATAAATAGTTGTTTCGATGTTTCCTGTTTTGATCCCTGACATGCTAGGAAAACCTTCAACGTCTTCAATAGACTGCCATCATGTTTACGATCATAATCAAGGAGCGGTGTGAGGTACTCTTCGATCATTTCCCATAGATTAACATTGTTGTTAACGATTGAAATCAGCCTGTATAAATGCAGATCATCAAAGAAAAAATACGCTTTTGAAGCATCCATCTTTGACTGAAACATGAGACTGTCTTTAGCTGTTTCATAGCTCTTGTGAATTTCCATCGTCTCCATTTGGTATTTGCCAGTTGCAAATACTGTTTGTGAAGAATCTTTAAAGAAATCAGACTGAAGAATCTTTTCGTAGGCAGTGGTGACTCTCGATTTCCAATCTCCTGTCCTCCTTGTGTCCAGAAGAATGAAAATGAGATCATTCCCTACTCTTTCGGGTAACACACGAAAACCCTGCTGTTCAAAAATACTTCTGGTGACAAGATTAAAATAGGTAAAATCAATCGGCTCTTGTTCATTCAGCCTATTCGTCTGGCAAATACAGACGACTCCACCATTGACTTGTACTTTTAAGTCTGCTAAAAATGCGGAGAGTCTCTCATAGGACTGTTCTCCTTTTAACCAACAGGTAATCCATTTGGAGTCTTCTAACCGTTTTTGCTCGTTAAAATACAATTCTCTCATTAAATACTGGGCTAACGCCGTTGAAGTTCTGTCCAATATGAGAAGCTCATATTCACTAAAAGGATGATCGCTTCTGTATATACATAACTCTGCATATTCCTGGTCAAATAGAATAACTTTAGTGGAGGCAAAATGGTGATTACGGGAATCTTTATGACTGTGATAACATTTTCGTAATCTCTCTTCATCAGGTGAGCACATGAGTGGATATACTTCCACCTCTTGTTCTTTCAACTGAAAGAGTACAGGTACAGTAAGCTCCTTATGTAAAACCTGAAGGATCTCTCTGAAGTGATTAACCCCGAGCAGCCTTCTGTTTAACTCCTGTGCATATGAATCCAGTTTTTTTATCATGTCGTATTGCTGATTGATGAGTACGGAGTGAATATCCTGAGTTATACTAACGAACGGAACTTCCCTTTGAAACACGATAATAGGAAAATCAAATGCATCTGCACACTTTAATACAGAAATTGGAATCGTGGAAATGTTTGTATCAAGTTCAATGCAAATGGCTGCTGCTTCACTCTCGATTAACTGTTGAAGGAGTGAAAGAAAGGTCTTTTCCTCCTGTAAAGCGATTCCTGTAGAAAGAATCAGTTCATTTCCGTTAAGAAGATTTTTTATCGAAGTTACTTCGACTACATGGACCCACTTCACCTGACGGCTGAGACCATTGTGCCCAGCAATCACTTTAGCATGTTCAAAGTACTTTCTTACTAGAATATCTTCTACTGAGAAATAGTAATTACTTTTCATTTTTCTCTCCTTATGTTCTGCCTTAGGAAAATGGAGAAAAAGGATTGGCGGAACCAATCCTTCATTTTGCATCTATTCTTCTACATAGGGGATGGCAAACTGGATCTCTTCACTCCACCATTTCATTATTTCTTCATCTGATAGCTGTTGTGAAGATAAGACGGTTAACACCCATTCGATTAACTCATCAGACGTTTGCATATTTCCAGGAAGGAGTGTCAGTTCCTTTCCTTCACGCGGTCCCATAACGTCACTCATCCAAGTTTCCCCCTTCAACTATTAGTTTTGAAGTAATAGATTTGAAAAATATTTTCGTGCATTTGCCGTTTTCACATGAAGAGTGGCACTTCTTTTATTTTCAGTATGCTTAAACAGAACAAATGCCCCACTTAGGTTCTCTGTTATTTTCTCAATTTTAAAGCCTTTTTGAATGAGAAAATCAATCTTATCCCGTTCACTTAAAAACTCTTGATAATCAGACATGACGACACCCTTTCTATCGTATCTTCAGATAAGAACTACCCTGCTTCATGATCCAATGAAAACCATTCCTATTAAGAAAAACTTGTTCCTGTTGGGGATTCTTCCGAGACAACGACTTCTTCTTCGACTTGAATTTCCCAATCGCGGCCGACAGACAATCCAAGATATTTCTCATCACTCGGGTCAATTAGTTCTGCCTGCTCGTATTTCTTAAACCACCAGAATTTAGCCAATACATAATAGCAAAGAGCTCCAACCCCGAAGCCGACTAAAAATGAGAAGTTTGGAACGAAATAGGCGGCAACTCCCCCAATAATCCATGAGATGAACCCGGCTAGATTCACTCCATTCATATACTTGAATTGTCCTTTGTCTTCATATAATGCAGGTACATTGACTCTTCGCTTCCTGATAAAATAATAGTCTGAAATTAAAATCCCCACGATGGCTGACAGTATGCCTCCTACGAATAGTAGAACTGGAATGATTACACCAAAAAGGTTCCATGGTTGTACGATCGTACCCACAATACCAGCAGTGATGACCCCTGCCCAGAACGGGAATTTTGGTCCACCGACATTAGAGAATATTGTTGCAGCCGGAACGATATTCGCAGCTATATTCGTTGACCATTGAGCCAGGACGATCATCAGAAGGAGGACCCCTAAAACGAATCCGCTCGCTGCTTCTTGAAGGGCTACGACGGGATCATAATTTAAAACGGCAATATACGAAATCCCACCAATTAACACCATAAATGATTGAGTAATAGGGAGGGCTACAAGGTTACCAATGATCGAGCTTTTGTTTCTCTTAAACCAATTCCGCTCATTTTTTGGAGCTTTCATGAATCTGGAAATGGACGGAATATCAGCAGATAGTGTGGCCCAAAATCCCATATTACTAAAGATGACTACCAGAAAAGCAGTAAACGTGGCAGCACCTGTTACAGGACTTTCAACCCAGCTCCAAATGTCTCTTCCTTGAGAAGCGGCTGATTCAGATAAGGATGAATACATCCATACAGAAATTAGAATGATGACCGGTGCGGCAAGGTCGGCAAATCTTTCCACCGCTTTAATCCCAAGAGCTGTATTCACTAATTGAAGGACGGCAAAAATCACGAAACAAACAAACCAATTATCAAAACCAGATAAAATATTTAAAATACCATTCATCGCTGTTGCACCAAAGTAGGTGTTTATCCCAAACCACATTGATGCTGCCAAACCACGAACTACAGAGGGTATATGGGTTCCCAGTGTTCCAAAAGGTGCTCTCATATAAACTGGAAATGATACCCCATGCTCAATCCCGATATCCCCGGTTAATGTAATAAATAGACCAATCGCAAGAGACCCAATAATGGTGGCCAGAACAACAAGAGGCAGAGGTAGGGATACGACCCCGGCTCCCCCAATGGCGAAGGTTGCAAGAACGACAACCATTCCAACCCACATAAATGAATAGCCAAGCTTGGTGATTTTTCTTTCGCTCTCTTTAATCGGTAATAAATCCGGAGACTTTAAATAACTTTTCTTCATCTTGAACACCCCTTATTTGTTTGCTTCGAATGGCAAAACCATATCTTTGACAAGAGAGGCCGGAGGAAGGCAGTCTCCCTTCCTCTGGCAGGAGTTGTTCTACAGTTAAGATGCATTATTTTCTAAAGTTTTTAAGACTTAGAGGATTGAAGTGCTTCACTCTCTTCATTTGAAAGAAGCTTACCGTATTTTGCTCTCTTAATATACTTTCCGGTTCCCAGCTTACCGACAAACTGTTTGTCTTTAATGACATATTCACCCCTGGACAATACAGAAACAGGTTCACCTTTTATCTTCATGCCTTCAAACGGGTTATAATCTGCTGCCATATGATGAGTTTCAGCACTTATCACTCTCTCAGCACTTGGATCGAAAATGACCACATCTGCATCAGAACCTACAGCAATGGTCCCTTTCTGAGGATAAAGACCAAACAGCTTTGCACTACGCGTAGACATGATATCAACAAACTGGTTTAAGCTTATCCGCCCTTTTTCAACTCCTTCTGAGAATAATATGGAAACACGGTCTTCAACAATCGGTCCGCCATTCGGGATTTTAGTGAAATCATCTTTCCCAAGATCTTTTTGCCCTTGGAAATCAAATGAGCATTGATCAGACCCTAATGTTTGCAGTTGTCCACTTTTCAAGGCATTCCAGAGAACATCTTGGTGCCACTTCTCACGAAGGGGAGGCGACCAAACGTATTTAGCTCCCTCAAAGTTCGGACGCTCTAAATAGGTTTGATCAAGCACAAGATACTGAGGACATGTTTCTCCCCAGACATTCAATCCTTTACTTCTTGCTGCTGAAATCTGCTCAACGGCATCAGAGCAGGAAACATGCACAACATATAATTGGGAATCTGCCAATCCGGTTAGTTTAGCTGCGCGGCCAGTCGCTTCACCCTCCAGTTCAGGCGGTCTCGTCAGCGCGTGATAAATTGGTTCCGTTTTCCCTTCCTTTAAAGCATTTTCGGTCAAATACTCAATAACGTCGCCATTCTCGGCATGTACCATGACGAGTGCTCCTAATTCCTTCGCGGCTATTAAGGTTCTAAATAGCGTTTCATCGTCTGCCTGGAATACATTTTTATATGCCATAAAGACTTTGAACGAAGTAATCCCCTCTTTATCCATCACCTCAGGAAGCTGTGATAGAACCTCTTGATTGATTTCCCCGATCATTAAATGGAAACTATAATCGATGACTGCTTTATCCTTAGACTTCGCATGCCATATATCAATGGAATTTTGAAGTGGTTCTCCCTTATTGGTCAAACAGAAATCAATGAGTGTCGTCGTTCCTCCAAACGCAGCTGCAATGGTTCCGCTCTCAAAATCATCCTTTGATACCGTCCCACCGAAGGGCATTTCCAGATGAGTATGGGGATCGATCCCACCGGGAAAAATGTACTTTCCTTTCGCGTCAATTATTTCTGCATTGCTAGTATCAAACCCTTTACCTATGGCTGCGATCTTCCCATTTTGTATAAGCACATCCGCTTTATATGTGTCTGTTGCCGTCACAATGGTTCCATTTTGAATAATTTTATTCATTTCCATACCTCCAGATTTATTTCGCCGCGTTTACTTTAGCTTCGGATAAGCTCCCTACTACCGCTTGACGTTCATTCCATGTCATTGGCATATGGCCACTTGGAACCTCTATCATGTCAATAGCCCCATCAACCGGACATACAATCGAGCATAAATTACATCCGACACAATCTTCTTCCCGCACTTTTAAATAGCTGTTTCCTTTAGGATCTTTCAGCATGTCAATGCATTGATGAGACGTATCTTCACAGGCAATATGACACTTATTGCAGTTAATACAAACATCCGTGTTGATTTTTGCCACAACACTATAATTAAGATCAAGATTTCCCCAATCAGAAAATCTCGGTACTGATTTTCCGACGATATCCTGGACTGAAGCAATCCCTTTTTCATCCAAATAATTATTTAAGCCATCAAGCATATCCTCGACTATTCTAAAACCATGATGCATAGCAGCAGTGCATACCTGAACACCCGATGCTCCCATAAGCATAAATTCAACGGCATCCTGCCAATTAGATACTCCTCCCATTCCTGAGATCGGAACGTTGATACGAGGATTTCTGGCGCATTCGGCAACCATGTTCAATGAAATTGGCTTCACTGCAGGTCCGCAATAACCTCCATGAGCACCTTTTCCGGCTACATGCGGAATGGTATTCCAAGAATCCAGATCAACACCTGCTAAACTGTTGATTGTATTGATCATACTTACTGCATCTGCTCCACCCCGGACAGCGGCTTCAGCTGTGACAGTAATGTCTGTAATGTTTGGCGTTAATTTTACAATTACAGGTGTCCTGGCCACCTCTTTGGCCCAAAAGGTTTGTTTCTCGACGAGTTCTGGCACCTGACCGGACGCAGATCCCATTCCCCGTTCAGCCATTCCGTGTGGACATCCGAAATTCAGCTCCAGCCCATCAACACCGACGTCTTCAACCTTCTTTACGATTTCATGCCATTTTTCTTGTTTAGGCTCTACCATTAATGATGCAATGATTGCATGATTCGGAAATCGTTTTTTTGTTTCATAGATTTCCTTCAGATTCACTTCTAATGGTCGATCGGTTATGAGTTCGATATTGTTGAATCCTGCTACTTTTTGACCATTAAAGCTTACAGCTGCGAACCTTGAAGATACATTAATAATAGGCTCCCCTAATGTTTTCCATACTGCACCGCCCCAACCGGCCTCGAATGCTCTTTGAACCTGATAACCCGAGTTCGTTGGTGGCGCGGACGCCAGCCAAAATGGATTAGGTGATTTTATTCCTGCTAAATCAATGTTTAAATTTGCCATGAGTTCCCCCCCTAGGACAATCTTAGTTCACGTGGACTTTCTCCAATTGTGCATGTAAATGATAGGCGGCAAGCTTCCCTTGCTCTGCAGCCGTAACGACCATTGCTTCTCCTACTCCCTTACCAAAAACAACGTCTCCACAGGCGAAAATCTTTGGATTAGAGGTTTGGAAGGTTTCAAGATTAACCTGTACAACACCGTCTGAATGCTCCAGATCGAATTGTTCAATAAGTGATAGATGACGAGTTTGGCCAATCGCCTTAATGACTGCATCAACAGGAAGCACAAACTGTGAGCCTTTGACAGGAATCGGACGTCTTCTTCCATCCTCACCAGGCTCTCCTAACTCCATCTTGATACATTCGATTCCCGTTACTTCTCCTGCATCATTTCCTATAATTCGCTGAGGTGATGTTAGCCAGCGGAATTCTACTCCATCCTGTTTTGCAAATTCGTATTCAAAATCATAAGCCGTCATTTCTTCTTGTGTACGTCGGTATAAGATTTTTACATTGTCTGCCCCTAAGCGGACAGAACAGGTGGCTCCATCGATGGCTGTATTCCCCGCTCCGATCACCACCACTTTTTTGCCTACATAATCTTGCGACAGCTTGCCACTTTTCGTTGCCTTAACAAATTCAATGGCGTCATGAACACCTTTTAAGTTTTCCCCTTCAATTTTCAAATCTGGAACATGGGACATTCCTGCTGCCAGGATGACAAAATCATGTCTCTCTACGATTTCATCTGCAGATATGTCTTGACCAACCTTTACATTGGTTTGAATATCGACATTCAATTTCTTTACTTGCTCCACTTCCCAGTAAGATATGCTCTGAGGAAGTCGGAAAGATACGATTCCATAAGTATTTAAGCCTCCAGCTTCCTTTTCCGCTTCATAGATGGTTACTTCGTATCCGAAGCGGGCAAGTTCCCTTGCAGCCGATAGGCCGGCTGGTCCCCCTCCGATAATCCCTACTTTGATTCCCTTAGGTTCCCCTGCTTCAAATAGCACCGTGTCGTTATGTCTTGCCCAATCTGTTGCATATCGCTGCAGGTCTCCAATCATGATTGGCTTAGTAGAATGATTCAGTACACAAGCCCCTTCACACAACTCTTCTGTCGGGCAGACACGTGAGCAGCTCGCACCCACAGGATTTGCAGACATGATTGTTTTTGCCGATCCCTTCAAGTTCCCGGATGCAATCTTTTTAATAAATGAAGGTATATCAATGCTTGTGGGACAAGCTGTTATGCACGGAGCATCATAACAATACAAGCAGCGATTCGCTTCCTCCACGGCTTCCCTATTGGTCAATCCCTCATGGGCTTCGAGAAAATTCTTCTCAAGATTGAGTAATGAAAGTGTGTTAGACAAACTGACTTCCCCCTATCCATTTCCTATTGATTTCCATAACCTGTTAAACACCCCATGGCTGACAATGATGGTTCACCGTCAGCCTCAAATTATTAAGGAAGTAAAGCCGTCATATCGTTATAAGTTTCAGGCCTGCGATCTCGATAGAACTGCCATGTATCCCGGACTTCACGTAATAGCTTCTTATTCATTTCACCGATAATGACCTCATCACTATCTCTGCTTCCAATGGAAACAAAGCTGCCTCTCGGATCGACTAAATAGGACTGTCCGTAAAATTCACCCATATTCCAAGGACCCTCAAAACCAACACGATTAATAGCTCCTAAGTAGTAGCCGTTTGCCACCGCATGGGCTGGCTGCTCAAGCTTCCATAAGTATTCAGATAAACCGGCTACGGTTGCAGATGGATTGAACACAATTTCTGCCCCTTTTAATCCTAATAAGCGGGCACCTTCCGGGAAGTGACGGTCATAACAAATATAAACTCCTACTTTTGCATATGCAGTATCGAATACCGGATACCCAAGGTTTCCTGGTTTAAAGTAATATTTCTCCCAGAATCCGTAACCATCCTCTCCAACCCCAACATGTGGAATATGCTGTTTTCGATATTTTCCGAGATAGGATCCATCTGCATCGATGACCGCTGCCGTATTATAGTAAGTAGCTATTCCTTCTCTCTCATAGATTGGAAGAACGATGACGACACTCAGCTCTTTGGCTAACGCCTGAAACTGTTTTGTTGTTGGACCATTTGGTATTTCTTCAGCAGAATCGTACCACTTTGGATTTTGTTCCGAGCAAAAGTAAGGACCATAGAAGATTTCCTGTAAACAAATGATTTGAGCTCCCTTTTTTGCTGCATCCCGGACCAGTTCCACATGTTTTTTGATCGCTTGCTCTTTATGGACGTCTACCCCTTCACTTCCATCTACATCATGAGAAGCTTGAATAAGTCCAATTTTCACCATGTCTGACATTTCATTACCCCCTACACAGATAGATTATATAAAATAGTAAGCGCTTTCATTGTTTTTTGCTCCATTGGTTCACACTTACTAGATTTCACTGACTGAAATAAAAATCTGAATTTTAAGTATTTTCACTTTATTTTAACCCGTACATTCACAGAATGCACTATACATTCTGTAACACTAACTACGTTACTGATTTGTCATTATGTATATTCAATAAAATGTATGGTTTCTCTTAAAGTAGCATACTTTCATTACGAATTTTGTAGAATTATTTGTTTTAATCTTTAGAAAATTCAGTTTTCAATCGACAAAAAAAACAGGCTACCTTCTTGATTCAATCATTCTCATTCTAGAAGATCTGTGCAAGAGCATTTGAACTTTCCTAATAAAAAAACAGCCTTCTCTACTGAAAAGGCTGTTTTTGTCGATAATCGTTATGAACTTACTGACTTCATCTCTAGTAATTGCTTCCTTCTAGGTCTGTATTTCACTACTTGTCCCACAAACCAAATCAAGACAGCCAACCAAATGACCGAACCAATCATCATTGCTGTTGAATAGGGAAGACCAAAACCTTCTGGAGCGTAAAAAATATACGAACTTACGACTCCTGTCATAAACAGTGCAGGAATACTGCAAATCCAGTGGAATCTTGCTTTCTGTAATAAATAAATGGCAGCAGTCCACAACATAACGGTTGCTACTACCTGGTTGGACCATCCAACATATCTCCACAGGAAAGTATAGTCAATTTGAGTAAGTAAAAACGTAGGGACTGCCACCGGAATAACTAACAAGACCGGTAGCCATTTCCCTTCCACCTCTTTCTTACGTACATCATTCAGTAAATCAGCAAGCATCATTCTTGATGATCTTAACGCAGTATCCCCAGTTGTGACGGGAAGAATGATTACACCCAGGACAGCAAGTACTCCACCTAACGTGCCTAACGTCGTTTTGCTGATTTCATTTACCACTCCTGCAGGTCCGCCAGCTGCCAATGCTTCTTGAAGCCCCGCTGTTCCATTAAAGAATGCCATACCTGCTGCAGCCCAGATCAATGCGATGATTCCTTCAGCCACCATTGCTCCATAGAATACTTTTCGTCCTTCACTTTCTTTTTTTAAGGTTCTGGCTAAGATGGGACTTTGAGTGGAATGGAACCCGGAGATTGCCCCGCATGAAACGGTAACCATTAGCAAAGGCCACAAAGGTAAATCATTTGGATGTAAGTTTTCAAATGTTAGATTTGGGACTGGATGTTCAAAGAAAAACAACCCAATTCCAATCGCCACTGCCATAAAGATAAGGATGGCTCCAAAGAACGGATAAACCTTTCCAATAATCTTATTAATCGGTAAGACAGTCGCAATGAGAAAGTATGTAAAAATAATGATAAGTGACGTCATAAAATTAAGCGGTGTCACCTCTGCCATTAGTTGTGCTGGGCCCGATGTAAAAGCAGCAGCTACGAGAATCATCAGCACGATCGATAAAATGTTCATAACGGATTGTACAGGTTTTCCTAAATATTTTCCTACGATAGACGGAAACTGAGCTCCATTATGCCTAAGTGATAACATTCCAGAAAAGTAATCATGAACCGCTCCAGCAAACAGGGTGCCAATCACAATCCATAGGAATGCTACCGGCCCATACAAAGCACCTAAAATTGCCCCGAAGATTGGACCTAACCCCGCAATGTTTAACAATTGAACCAGGCTTGCTTTCCACCAGCTCATGGGCATATAGTCCAAGCCGTCCTTCTTTGAGTACGCAGGAGTCACATTGCTATCATCAATACCGAAAATCTTCTCTACCACCTTTGAATAAATGAAATAACCTACTACTAGAATACAGATGGATGCAAGAAATGTTAGCATCACGATGTCCTCCCTTCAGTAAATGAATTTAACGTTTATTTTAATATGAGAAACGACAAAAAACAACAGAATTTTCTAAAAATATTATTTTTTCCGAATTGATAATCAATTTATATATAAGCTAAAGACTGACAAATAAACAATGTAAGGGATTACATTGTTCAAAAAAAGTTTCCTAACATAATACATATATAGTGAATCATTCTGCTTGAATCGACACTCTTTTAAATAAAATCACAAAAAAAATACACCTCTTAAAAGAGATGCATATTACATGTTGGAAGCTACTGTACTTTTCCTTTTGCAAATTCTTCATGAGCTTTTAAAAATTCTTTATTATTCCTTTCCTTTGCAATTTCCAATGGAGTACGGTCATTTCCTGAATGTATCTCTTGTCCATCCCCGTGAGCCAGTAACAGGGACACAATTTCTTCACTTCCGTCGAAAGCAGCAATATGTAACGGTGTGTGCCCCGATGAATCGGGCTGATTGACATTCGCTCCCTGTTTTAATAAAAACTCCAACAGTTCTTTAGAAGCTTTCCCGGCGATTCCAGCATGTAAAGCCGTATTAGAAGGAATGTAGGAAACTTTCGAATTTGAAATGGAATTGATATCCGCACCAAAATTCAAAAGAAGCTCGACGATCTCCTTATGACCATAATGTGCAGCCACTCCTAATGCTATTAATCCTTGTTCATTATCTGCGTTACAAAGATTTGTGTCATTTCTCAATGACTGTTCTACTGTCTCTTTGTCACCTGTTTCAATTGCTTCAAAAAATTCTTGAATGGTAATTGATGTCATTACACCCACCTCATTTTCACATAATTATAAATATTCTATCAATTGTATTCAAAAAAAGATAGAGATGACTCCTAAAATAGGAAGTCATCCCTATAAAAAATTACTGATCCAGTTTAAATTTAGCCAAAGCATCAGCTAATGCAGTGTTGACCGGCTCATCCTTCTGCTGTGATTTCAAATACTTATTTACATCCTTTTTGTTTGCTTTGCTATTCTTTTCTTTTTTTCTTCGATCGTTAAAGGTTGAAAGTTTCTCTCTATGTCCACACACACAAGTGAACATCTGCCCTTCCCCTTCTCCTCTTAAATCTAAGCGTTTATGGCAATTCGGGCACCGTGCATTGGTTTTTTTGCTAATATTTTTCCGGTGACCGCACTCGCGATCTTGACAGACCAATTTCTTACCATGCTTATTCTTTATTTCCAGCATCAGATTTCCACAGTCAGGACATTTGGTTCCTGTCAGATTATCATGAGAGAATTTCTTAGTAGAGTTCTTAATTTCATCAACCGACTTATTTGTATAATCTTTAATCTCTTTTAAGAATTCTTGTTTATTAAGAGATCCATTTGCGATTTTTTCAAGCTTTTGCTCCCACTCTGCTGTCAGTGTCGGTGATTGTAATTCAAGAGGGGCCAATTCCAATAATTGCTTTCCTTTAGACGTAATAAGAATTTCTTTTCCTTTCGGTTCAATCACTCCTGAGTTAAAAAGCTTTTCAATTATATCTGCCCTTGTCGCGACTGTACCCAGTCCCCCAGCTTCATGTATGGTGTCGAGAAGATCTTTGTTACTTTCTTTCATGAATTTCTTTGGGTTTTCCATAGCGGATAGAAGTGTTCCTTCATTGAAACGGCCGGGAGGATTCGTCTGCCCTTCTGTTTCTTTTATTGACAGAACGGAAAATATATCCCCTTCTTCCATTTTTGATAGCAATTGATCTTTTTCCGAATCAAAATCATATATTTCTTTCCAACCGATTTCTACAATCCGCTTACCTTTCGTCTGAAAGGTTTCAGTCCCAATCGAGGCTTCTATCGTCGTTTGTTCATAAAGATATGGAGGGTAGAATACAGCTAAGAAGCGTTTCACGACTAAATCATAGATCTTTCTTTCACGGTCCTGTAACTTTTGTAGGAAAGGTGTCTCCTCCGTCGGTATTATGGCATGGTGATCCGTCACCTTTTGGTCATCAACGTATGCTTTTGAAAGCTGTTTTGAACTCTGCAACGCTAAATGAGCCATTTTACGATAAGGCTGTACGCTCACTGCTTTCAATCTGTCCTTCAATGTTGCCACCATATCGCTGGATAAATGTTTACTATCTGTTCTAGGATAAGTCACCAATTTATGTTGCTCGTACAATTTCTGCATGATGGACAGTGTTTCCTTAGCAGAATAGCCAAAGATTTTATGAGCATCTCTTTGCAATTCTGTTAAATCATATAATGAAGGAGCGTGATTTTTCTTTTGTGATTTTTTTACTGACTGAATAGTGACTTCCTTTTTGTCCTTCAATAAAGTCATGACGTCTTTCATTTCGTCTTTAGAAAATGTTTTCGTATCTTTATTTTTTCGGGTTGACCAAATAAACGTACCGCGATCCGTGGTGGCCTGTATACCATAATACGTTTGTGGTTTAAAGTTCCTGATTTCTTCTTCCCTCTGTGCAATGATGCTTAACGTAGGTGTTTGTACACGTCCACATGACAGCTGTGCATTGTGCTTGGTAGTCAAAGCCCTGGTTGCATTCATTCCCACATACCAATCGGCTTCAGATCTCGCTTGGGCAGCCGCATATAGGTTTTCGTATTTTTTGGCATCTCTCAGTTTATTGAATCCGTCTTTAATCGCTTTATCGGTGACAGATGAAATCCATAACCGTTTCAGCGGTTTATTTACCCGGGCCTTCTCAATGATCCATCGGGCAACAAGCTCCCCTTCCCGGCCGGCATCAGTTGCAATGACGATTTCTTTGACATCCGGACGGTTCATTTGTGATTTCACTGAGCTAAACTGCTTCCCTGTTTTCTTAATGACCACAAGGTTAAGGGATGGGGGAAGCATAGGCAAATCCTCAAGCTTCCATGCTTTGTAGCGGTCATCATAGCTTTCAGGCTCTGCTAATGTGACTAAATGTCCCAGGGCCCAAGTGACGATATAGTCGTTTCCTTCTAAGAATCCATTTCCTTTTTTCGTACACTGCAGTACTTTGGCAATATCTCTACCGACAGAAGGCTTTTCTGCCAGGACTAAAATCTTTTTCATGTAAAAAATCCTTTCAATACTAGGTGTTTTGTTTCTATATCTTTTCTATTTTAACATACAATAAAATGAATAGTGTTTTAGAGTTCGGAGCAATCACCTTTACATGTGGTTGGTTTCACCCACGAAAAAAAGAGCATCTAGAGAGATGCCCCCTGTACTGTTTACCATCCCTTATGCGATAAATTCCCTTTAACTCTGAAGAAGAAAAAACTAGGAAGAGGCCGTCTTCCTAGTAAATGCTATTCTTCGTCTCCTTCTAAGAAGTCTGGATCTAACTCTTCAAATTCTTCATCATCTAAGTCGCAATCCCAGTCTTCATCGTCACAACCTTCAGGATTTACAAGGACACATACTTTCGTTTCTCCTATAACTTCCACTAGGAATTCACGTTCGACGTGAACAATGATTTTGTTACCATTTGGTGAAATAACCGCTTCGCAGCAATTCGGCTGTTGCAGTACTCGAGCACATACTTCAATATCATCTAAGCAATCAGGATCACGGTATTTCAACTTAATGCAGTCTGTATACTGTACTCTCTCTGTTACAACGGATGTCTTTGTGTTGTCACTGTGGGAGTACCATACGTTGATATCGTATGAACCGTGAATTTCAACCTTCTTGCCGACTTTGTGTGCTTCATACTGATGATTAATGATCCAGCAGCCTAAAATGCTCGATGGATTATGCGGCGGGCTAATCGTATGATGAGACTGTGTGAATTTACGTCCCTTCGCTACGACCGCTTTAGTAATAATCTCTCTATATTCTGCCATTCGAGCGAACCTCCTCATTCATTTTCAATTCATCTTATGCGACTATCTAGGTGTTTGTGCGAGTAAATTTAATTACATAATGGGATTGTTGCGAGATAATGTATTGTATGCGAATACCCATTGAATGTTCCGGAATGCACTACCCGCCACCATAGAAAAATGGTAAACTAAGATTCAGCAATGAAGTGTTGATTCGAAGAGGAGGATGTATTCAATGTCAAAAAGCAAGGCAAGACGAAAAAGGGAACATGTCCTTAGAAATACGGGCCGGGATGTGACTAGGCTCCGAAGTACCTTACCAGACTTTTCAATAATGGAGCGCACAACTAAAACGAAAAAGGAAACATTAGCAAAAGATCAAACTAAACACAAAAAACGATCTCCGCATGAAAGGGACATTCCTTTAAGCAGAGATCGTTTTTATTTTAATTATCCACCTATTTACACCATTCTTCTATTAAGAACAGCTTCCAGGTGTTGAGTTTTTCACTTGTGATCCAGTTTCACCACGGAGTAAGTCTCCCCCGGTGGTTTCAATGATTTGATCCGTCACATTATTAGAAATGACGGAAGCAACAATTTGCAGTAAATCATTCACGTCCGTTTGAGACTCTTTAAATTGTTGTACGACTGGAATGGCGTCGATTTCTTTTTCCAGGTTTTCAATCTTTTCTTCAACCATTTTTAACGCTTCTGTCTTACCATAGTGCTGGAAGTTAACCGCTTGTTTTTGTAAGCTCTTAATACTTGCGATCATTTCACGCACTTTTTGATTTTCGTGAATCTGAGCTTCTGCACGTTTAAAGAAATCCACTTCTTCTGTTTCAGCAATCATCGTTGCAAGCTCTTCTGCCCGCTTCATAATATCGTCTTTTGTGTACTTTGCCATATTAATTCACCTCTACCGGTTCTTGAAATTCTGATCCTATCAGGCCTTTTTCGACCATTTCCCCATCCAGTGACCACGATTTAGCATCTGTGATCTTAACCTTTACAATTTTTCCAATGGCTGTTTTAGGAGCCTTGAAGTTGACAAGCTTGCTGCGTCGGGTATAGCCGGCAAGGATGTCAGGGTTTTTCTTACTCTCTCCATCCACCAGTACCTCGACAATCTGTCCTTTATAGTTCTTCATCGCTTCAGCAGAGTATTCCTTAACAACTGCATTTAATCGTTGAAGCCGTTCCTTTTTGACTTCCATCGGTACATTGTCATTCATTTTCGCTGCAGGGGTACCTTCCCTAGGAGAATAGATGTACGTAAAAGCCGATTCAAATCCAACTTCCCGATATAAAGAAAGAGTTTCTTCAAATTGCTCGTCGGTTTCATTCGGATATCCGACGATAATGTCAGTTGTAAGAGCAACGTCCGGCATCGCTGTTTTAATTTTCCTTACTAATTCCAGGAATTGCTCACGTGTATACTTACGGGCCATGATTTTCAGAACATCTGTCGATCCCGATTGAACCGGTAAATGAATATGCTCAACCAGATTCCCTTTTTTCGCAAGGACTTCTATTAAGTGATCATCGAAATCCCTCGGGTGGCTCGTCGTAAATCGAATGCGTGGAATATCCACTTTTCGAAGGTCATCCATTAAATCTCCTAAGCCATATTTAAGATCCTCGATATCTTTACCATAGGCATTCACGTTCTGACCAAGAAGAGTGATTTCCTGATACCCCTGGGCGGCAAGCTGTCGTACCTCTTGAATGATTTCTTCAGGACGGCGGCTTCGTTCCTTACCCCGTGTGTATGGAACGATACAGTATGTACAGAACTTGTCACACCCGTACATGATGTTCACCCAAGCTTTAATGTTACCCCGGCGTACCTTCGGAAGGTTCTCGATGACGTCCCCTTCTTTAGACCAAACTTCTACGACCATTGCTTTGGACATATAAGCATCGGACAGGATTTTAGGAAGACGGTGAATGTTATGGGTTCCAAAAATCATATCAACCTGCTGGTATGTTTTCAGTATTTTATTCACAACGGATTCTTCCTGGGACATACACCCGCATACACCGATTAACAGCTCAGGCTTTTCCCGTTTCAAATGCTTCAGGTGCCCTAATTCCCCAAACACCTTATTTTCGGCATTTTCACGAATCGCACATGTATTTAAAAGGATAACATCTGCATCATCAGTCGAATTCGTCGCTTCATAGCCCAATGCCATGAAAATCCCTGCCATGACTTCTGTATCATGTTCATTCATTTGACAACCGTACGTACGAATATAGAATTTCTTGCCTTTCCCTAAACCTCTATATTGATCATCAATCGTAAAGTCATTATGATATTTAATTTCTTCCTTCCCACGCTTTTTGGCATCTTTTAACGATGGTGGGATATAGACACTTTCAAAGTATTTACTGTAGTCCTTTTCGGATTTTTGGTCCGGTGGAGTAACAGACTTCGATTGTTGTCCATGCTTTCGTTGCTCTTCGTTCATGAAAAATCCCCTTTCTACCTCTATAACCAAACCGCTTATCTTCTATTATAAAATAATCTAAGAAGATATACATTCTTGCACATTATAATAGTATAAAGGTTTTTGAGGCTACATACAATAGAGGCGCTTAAGTGTTGAAATTTGTTCGAAACTTCCTGCATACGTGGATAAATGGGCTTTCATCCATGTAACTCCCCTCGCAAATGGTGCATAACGTAAAGTAAGACAAATACCCAGGGAGGAGATTCAAATAGCAAAGGATAAAATAAAGACGCCTATGTATCACATTGAAAACCAAGAAAAATTATACTTCCATTCCAAAATAGATGAACTGAATCAAACCATTGAAAGATTACAAGAAAGCTATCTGTATGCAGAGGTTCAGCATTATAAAGAACTTTTCACTTTAAAACTTCACCAATTGGAGGATCTAAACGAGGAGTTAGAAGTAAACCGGGTTTCTGAGGAAGAACTTATGAGGGATCGAAATAGATTTAAAGAAGGGAAAGAGAAGCTTGAGTATCAAGTGAATGAGCTTCATCATCAACTACACGTCAAGGAAAATATCCTTATAGAGAAGGTTGAAACGGTTAATGAATTAGAGCAAAAGCTGCTTCGGACCGAGATGGAGCGAAAAAATCTATCAGTATCTTTATCCTTATTAGAAGATGAAGTGAAAACACTTCAGGATAAGCTTATCAGTAAGGAAGAATTCCTTTTGGAACAAGGTGAAACGGTAAAAGAGTTGGAGAAAAAACTGGTTCAAACTGAGGTAGAACGGAAAAACCTGTCCCTTTCCATGTCCAGGCTAGATGAAGAAAGAGATTCACTCCGTCAACAGCTTCGTCATAAGGAAACGCTCCTTCAAGAAAAAGCTATATCCATTAACGAACTAGAAAAAAAGCTCTTTCAATCGGAAAATGAACTCAATAGCCTCTCACTTTCATTATCCAAGCTGGAAGAAAGTCATAACAAGTCATCAACTGAAAACGTAACGTTACTAAATGAAAATCAAACATTACTGCAACTAATTCAATCGTTAAATACGAAGGTCCATAGTCAACAACAGCATATTTCTGATATAAATGCTGCTTTAGCTCATTCCGAAGAAACGAAGAAAGAAATGTTCTATAGCCTTATTTCTAAAACAGAAGAGTTAGAAAAGCTGCTGTCTGAGAGAAAGCATACTCTTGATTCATTGCAGTTCGCAAAGGATCAGTTAGTTGAAGCAGAAAAACAAAAAATGGAGTATATAAAAACGTTTATCAGCGAATATCAAAAGCAATTTGAAGAGAATGAGTGGTGGTTTTCCACCCAATTTGCCGATATTGATCAACGGTCAAAACAACAGGATGAACGGATTGAAGCGGTCGAGCAGGAGCAAGAGCTTCACTTCATCCACCAGAATGAAGCTCTAATGGAGAAATTTAAAGAAGTCGAGCAGCGATTTATAGAATTTATTGATGAAGTGGATTCCATCCGTGACCATAATTCCATAATGACTCACAATCTATTTGAACTGAAACGCTTGGTTGAGAACCAAAAGAGAAGTCAGACTCATATAATTAAGCCTCGTCAAAAAGCTTCCGCAAATAAGATGGGTACACAAAAGGATGACAGTCCAAGAGAATGACGACAGTAATAAAGAAAGTTGCCTCGGGAGACCCTGGGCAACTTTTTATTGTTAATAGGTAATCATGATTTTATTGTTTGAACTGAGCTGGAGCTCTTGTTCTTCAAATAACACAAACCCTAAAATAGTAGAGGTTTCCTGTTCTTCAAGATTTTCTAACGTAAATTGCAATCCCTCCACCGCAATTGTTTCACCCGGCGGGATAAATGATTCCTGTATAGATTCAATCCAATAATCGCCAGTTGCGTATGCCTTTTCCAGCCAGTCTTCCCCCATATACTTCCATCCTTGTGCACCGTTTTGGCCTTGAATGGAAAAGATATCACTCATTTCAGGGGGAAGGATCTGTCCTCCAATTTCAATTTTATCAGGAGGGTTCATTCGAAAGCAGATTTTTGGATTCAATAAGTCTACGTTTCCGGTATTCTTTATAAAAAAGCCGGCTTTGATAGAATATCTTTCCAGTTTTCGATTAGGTAGTACATGATAATCAAAATATATTTCAGCAGAAGGCTTTTTCACCTGGGCTTCTCGAATTTTCCGGTCCGCTTTTTGCTTTTTGATTTCTTCGTATTCTTTGTCATCAATCTGGGTATGCCTATTTGGCTTCTTCATCTCACCCTTATTTATTCCGGTATCCTCTACAAGCTTATCTGTCGTTCTTAATAAATGCAGAACATTCAAATCGAGTAAGGTAGGTTTTTGCTTCCCCAGTAGTGTTTTTAGTACACAAGTCGTCAAAATGGAGGGGCCTTCATTAAGTAGGAATTCCTCATCCTTACACTGCACGGAACATCTAAGATGTGGAATGGAGTGGCGCTCGGGCAATAAATAATACCCATTGAAATGCAGCTCATCCTTATAGAACGAGAGATTTTTTTTGACATTGATGGAATTCAGTTTTTCGTTATACCCTAATGAAACAAACCGTTTATCGTTCTTTGGTTTGCTCGACACTAGTTCAATGAATAGATCCCCCTCACTAAGCTCTTCAGTATTTCCCACTATTGTAATATCAACCCCATAATGAGTTAATACCTCTTTCACCTTTTCATTTATCTCATGGTTTATGTCTTCATTCGATGTATTCACTGATAGCCATACTTTTTTTCCATGAAGAGAACTTTTCACTTCCACCAATTGTTCCTCTTTGTTCCAGTTGAAATGATAATTATTCTCCGCACAAAAAAACTGGATGGCTAATAAGGAATGGGCTGGAATTGATCCCCAGTCATGATTATTGATTTTTAATTTCATTTAAAGTCTCACCACCCCTGATTCTTATTTGGTCTCTTTATCTTATGATTCAAATCGACTAACTATGATGCATCTCTTGAGCCCTGAATTCTATGAACACCATCAGTATTCATTGACATAAGATAAATGGATGAATATATATGTGAAGGAGAGAATATGACGTGCAAATGGATAAGTCGAAGGTATCTATTATCTTTCCTGTGAAAAATGAAGGTGCAAATGTAAAAAATACACTAACATCACTTTTTGCGACTGATACGACTATTGAATACGAAGTTATTATAGTTGACGATGCTTCTGAAGATCGGTGTTGTGATTTCTTAGAACAATCCCATTTTAAAAATAAAGTTAACTTAATTAGAACGGAGGGAGTGGGTCCTTCAGTAGCGCGTAATATCGGAGCAGAAAAAGCTAAATTTGACTATTTATTGTTTTGTGATGCTCACTTAGCTTTCCAACCTTTTTGGATAGATAAATTATTAACTACTTTAAGGTTGGATATGACGGATGTAGTGTGTCCCGCTATAGCTTCAATGGACGACCCGAAGATTGTAGGGTATGGGCAAACTTTAAATAGCAGCTTGAGAATACAATGGCATAAGAAAAAGCCAGGTTTATTTCATACCGCAATCATTCCAGGCGGGTGCTTTTTAATAAAAAGAGATGTCTTCTTTAATGTGGGTGGATTTGAAACCGGCTTTAAAACCTGGGGACATGAAGATGTAGAATTATCGATAAAACTTTGGTTGTTCGGCTATAGGTGCAGCTGTGAGCCGGCAGTTACAATTAAACATTTGTTTAGGAAGTCTCACCCCTACAAAGTAGATTATGACGGAGTATATTATAACTTACTGCGGATGGCTTACCTGCATTTTAATCAGGATAGGATTAAAAAAACAAAAGATTTGATTATTCATAGGAGTCCAAAAAAAATTGAGAATTTGGTTCTCAAGGATGGAGTGGAACAACGAAGAAGAAAATATCTTCAAAACAGGTCTTTTAATGATGAATGGTATTTCAAACACTTTAATATACACTTTTAATAGCGAAAACCATTTCTTTTTATCTAAAAAAGAAATGGTTTTTTTAAAGTTTTATTGATTGTTAATAAACTCGACTACAGTGTTAATGATATATTGTTGAAGGGTTTTGGATAGGGTTGGATACAATGGGAGGGAAATGATTTCATCGGAGATTTTTTCTGTTTTTGGAAAATCCCCTTTTTGATAATTCAAGTGGCTAAACGCTTTTTGTAAATGTAACGGAATTGGATAATAAATCATAGACGAAATTCCTTTTTCTTTTAAATACTCCTTAAATCTTTCTCTTTTTTCCACTCTAAATGAGTATTGGTGATACGTGTGTTCTCTTGATTGTATATACTCGGGAAGCTTTAGAATATTCTTTAATCCAGAATAATACGTTTTAGCAATAGAATTTCTTTTATCCAATAATTCTTCAAAGTATTTTAATTTCACTAATAAGATGGCTGCTTGTATCTCATCCAACCTGCTATTGATTCCTACTGTGTTATGAATATACCTTTCTTCAGAGCCGTGATTTCGTAATTGAATAATTTTACTTTTTAGTTCCAGGGAGTTAGTTGTCAGCATTCCTGCATCTCCGCAGGCACCTAAGTTCTTAGTAGGATAAAACGAAAAACACCCTATGTCCCCTATGCTTCCTGCCATCTTTCCTTTGTACCTTGTTCCCAACGCCTGGCAAGCATCTTCAATTACATACAATCCGTGCTCTTTGGCTATTTTCATTATCTCATCCATATTTGCAGCCAGGCCGAATAAATGGACAACTATGATGGCTTTCGTTTTATTTGTAATTTTCGTTATGATTTCCTTAGGATCTATATTAAATGTTTTTTCTTCAATATCTGCAAATACCGGTTTCGCTCCTACATGGGCGATGGATTCAGCCGTTGCAAAAAAGGTGAAAGGAGTAGTGATGACCTCATCCCCTTCTCCGATCCCCAGGGCTTTTAATCCCAATGTAATAGCATCTGTACCACTTGCTAACCCCAACGCATACTTAACGCCTACATATTCAGCTATCTTTTCCTCGATTTTTTTGGACTTAGGTCCTAAAATATACTCCCCACTCCTGATTACTGCCGCCACTTCTTTCAATATTTCCTTTTCGTATAGCTTCAAGTCACTTTTTGTATCTACCATAGGTATCATTCAATCACCCTCTTATGTGGCTCCAATGCCGATATATTTGATTCCCTGCTCTTCGACTTCATTGCGGTTGAACGCATTTCTTCCATCAAGGAATACTTTACAGTTATTAAACATGGAAAGATTAAGGTTCTCATATTCGGAATGATTAGCTTGTAGAATGACAATATCCATATCAGGAACTAATTTATCCTGAAGTGAAATATACTTTATATCCATGTCTTCAACTTCTTTAGGAGAATAATACGGATCGTTCACAAACACATTCGCATTCTTTTCATTTAGGATTTCATTTAGACGTATAGTAATTGATTTTGTATGTTCTTTCACATTTTCTCTAAACGACAGCCCTAAAATAAGTATATTCATAGAATCTAATTTACCTACTTCTTTTTCTATCATATCGACAGAATAAACCGCCATGCTATCATTGATTTCTCTAGCTTTGTTAACTAAGCCATCTGTACTTAATCCATTATTCAAGAAAAAGTAAGGGTATATAGGGATGCAATGCCCCCCCACTCCTATGCCGGGATTGTGGATATGGGAAAATGGCTGTGAGTTTGAAGCCTTTATGATTTCTATGATATTTACACCTTTTTGATTCGCATATACAGAAAGCTCGTTTGCAAGCGCAATGTTCACGTCTCTATAAACTGATTCTGCTACTTTAGCAAATTCAGCAGCTTCAGTGCTACTCATTTCAATCACTTCACACTTTAGTGCCCTTCTATAAAAAGATACAGCAAGGTCTTTACTTTTTTCATTTACTCCCCCCACGACTTTAGGATAATCCTTGAGATTTTTTATGATCCTATTTGAATATACTCTCTCTGGACTATATGCAAGGTAGAATTCAGTTCCCATCTTTAATCCGGAAAGCTTCTCGATACTGGAACCAAATCGATTCCTTGTATCACCGGTTGGTAATGTTGTTTCGAATATCACTAATGTATCTTTTTTTATACTTTGTCCAATTTGATTAACGGCTTCATCAATATATTGGTAATCAACCTGATTATCGGATGTTATTAATACCGGGACAATGACAATTACTACATTGGAGTTACTGACGGCTTCTTTAGTATTCGTGGTAGAAGTCAATACTTGAGCAATTTGATTTGCCTTTACCAATTCTTCCAATCCAGGTTCTCCTTTAATATGACAAATTCCCTTGTTAACCTGTTCGACTACATCAGGATTCTTATCTACTCCATAAACTATTATCCCTTTCTCCGCTATTACTGAAGCAATGGTTAACCCTATTTTGCCCAGTCCAATAACTGTCACTTTCAAGTTATCCTTCTCTAAATTCAATATACACACCCCTTATTGTTTTTATCAGTTTATGCATATCCAAAGAAACTGTTAAGACACTAATCTATTATTGGAAATTTTCATATCTTGTCCTCACATAATCACCATTTATCCATAAAATATTAGATAGGGAGGTGTGATATTTGAAAATCAAAAAATTAAAGTTATTAATTCTTATTCGACCATTTGGGAGAATGTACGCAAAACATAAATCAAAATACGACTTCATTACAACAATTGAACAATTTGCTGACGTATACTATTGGCATAAAGACGGGTCAATACATGAAATTATTAAAAAGTTAAACATTAGACCAGATTTCATCTTCCACTATGACACAGCGTACAATTATAAACTATCACCGAGAATCACTGGTTTGTCTGAAATTGATATTCCTAAGGGATGTTATATTATCGATTCCCATTACAATCCTGGCTTCCGCAGGGAGTATGTAAATAAAAATAAAATTGATGTTATATTTTCGGTTACTAAAGAAAACTTCCTGAAAATGTATCCAGACCTGAAAAACCGGTTTATTTGGTTACCCTGGTCGATAAATACCGCTATATTTAGAGACTGGTCGCAACCAAAAGTTTATGACTTTATGTTGATGGGTTTAGTCAATCCTGTATTAGAAGGAAGATATCCTTTCAGGGAAAAAGTATTGGAAACAATGAAAAAATATAATGGATTTGTCCATCACCATCACCCCGGACATTTAGTTTCATGGAAAGGAAATCCTTTGGTCGATCTAAATTACGCAAAAGAAATCAATAAATCGAAAATCTTTTTTACTTGTGGTAGTACATTAAATTACCCTGTTTTAAAGTATTTTGAAGTTCTTGCTTGTAATTCTCTATTACTTGCTGAGGCTAATAATGACATTTATGAACTTGGGTTCAGTAATGGGGTAAACTTCATTGCCTGTACAAAAGAAGATTTTGAAGAAAAGGCTCTATATTATCTAAATAATCCTACCTTAAGAAATAGAATATCAAAAAACGGGGCGAATTTTATCAACAGATACCATTCCAATGAGGTTAGAGCGAGTCAATTCATTAAATATATTAATGAGATTATTATTGATAGAAAAAGAACCCGGTTTGATTGATTCATACTCTCTCATTCTAATCTCTCCAAAACAACAATAATAATAAAGGGGTGTTGAAATGATGAAAGAAATCATATTTAGTGATAACCAGAATTCATTTTTTGTAAATGATAAAGAAAAGAAAGGACTAGGCTTGTCACTGCACAATGGGATCACTCAGCCCAGAGTTGTGAATTTCTGGAGAAGAATTGTAGAGAAGCTGGAACCAAACATAATCTTAGACATTGGTTTGAATTATGGAGAGATATTATTTTCTGCAAATTACTGTAAGGATGCATTGATTTATGGCGTAGAGCCAAATAAAGAACTTCAACCTTATATCGAAAAATCTCTCCAAAAGCATCAAAATAAAGACCAAATGAAAATCATTTATAAATTGGCATCTGATCAAAACTTATATTCTCAAGATTTTTTTGTAGATAAAGAACGTTCCGGAAATTCATCAATCTATCAATTAGAACATAGAGAACAAATTAAAAAGAAAATAGGCAGTATTAAAATTGACGACCTATTTAAGTTGAAAAGTATTGAAAATCAGATAGTCATCTTTAAGATTGATGTCGAAGGTCACGAATGGAAAGTATTGGAAGGTATGAAGGATTTATTAAATAGGTGCCATACTTTCGTGGGATGTATTGAGTTCAATATAGATTTCCTCAAAAAAGTCAATGTTAACGTGGAAGAATTCATTAACTATCTAAATGAGAACTTCAACATTTTCATTCCTGGTGAAGAAAACACTCTTGTAAAAATCCCCCAGCTAAATATCCATCTCCTAAGTGCCTACTACTCGATTGATACTAAATGTAATGACTTAATATTATTCCCTCAAAATTATAATCCTGATAATTTTGATTACTCTATTATTACTAAAGAGGTGTCAACTGATGAAACCTAAGATATTAATATTAATTAGACCATTCTGGAAAAAATACGCTAAGCATAAGGCGAAGTTTGATATGATTAAAGCATTTGAAGAATTTGCTGATCTATCTTATTGGTATGAAGATGGGGATATAAGAGATATATTAGGAAAATTAAGAGTCAAACCTGATTTTATTTTTCATTATGATGTGGGATATAATTATGCACTGGCACCGAATATCACTGGTTTACATTCCATTGACATACCTAAAGGTTGCTTTATTATTGATTCTCATTATAATCCTGCTTTCAGGAAAAACTATGTTCTTACTAATAAATTTGATGCTGTTTTTTCGGTATCAAAAGAAAATTTTCTAAATTCCTATCCAGAACTTCAGCATAAATTCAAATGGTTACCCTGGTCAGTAAACACAAAAATCTATAGAGATTGGAAACAAAACAAAGAATACGACTATCTTTTAATGGGACTAATCAACACTCCAACACATGGCCGGTACAAATTTAGAGAAGCCGTGTTAAATAAGTTTAATAATCTTCCTAATTTCACCCACATTGCACACCCAGGTCACTTAGTATCCTGGGATAAAGAACCGATTGTAGATATTAAATATGCGAAAGAAATCAACAAAGCTAAAATCTTTTTCACTTGTGGAAGTAATCTCAAATATCCAATTTTGAAGTTCTTTGAGGTACCGGCATGTAAAACTTTACTGATCGCTGAACCCAATAACGACATTCTTGAGTTAGGCTTCAAGGATGCTGAGAATTTTATCGCTTGCAATTTTACAAACTTTGAAGAAAAAGCGAAATATTATCTCAATAACAATCGATCAAGAGAAGAAATTATAAATAATGGATACCATTTCATTCAAAGAAATCACTCTAATCAAATACGGGCACACCAGTTTGTTAACTCCGTAAAAGACATTATCCTCAAAAAAAGATAGTAAGGAAAAACAAGTGGGATTCATAGCTTTACAATTCCAAAGAAATTTATAGCATATTGAATACAACTTCAAACACTATATCACCTTAATTATCCAACCCAAAACTATAATATCCCATTTATTTCTATTTTTCTTCAAGGGTTATATATCATTAGTTTTATGAATTTTATAAAAAAGGATGAATGGAATGAAAATATATTACAAAAGCAAAAACGGGTTATTAACTCTCTCCTATTTTATTGACCCCTCGGATAAAACCAACTTTACTATTTTTAGAAACAGTTATAAAACATCGGGTGAAGTCCACTTAAATAATAAACAATGTAATATTCACTTGCCAAACAACTGGAATATCGATTCAGTTCATCCAGATATGTTAGCTCTTGCTGCTATTTCTATTGTGTACCCGTTTTGTGGCCGTGTAATCTCTGTACCAATAGGGGTTAGTGTACATTTCCACAGGACTTTCTATCGACTCACTAATAAAAAAATTGTTCCTGTAAATTATCATCTTAAACCCAGAAAAGCTCCACTTAATGCTGTACCAGCCCTTTCATATAGTGGGGGAATAGATTCAACTTCTGCATTATTACTCCTCCCACCTTCCACTCACTTGTTCTATATAGATCGAATTCCCCCACTTACACATAAACATATAAGAACGATGCTTAATCAAGAAGCAGCATTTTTTGCATGTAATTCTTTAAAAAAACTTGGATTTAACATTCATCGAATTAAGTCGGATTTACAGTATGTGAGGAATCCTGTTGGCTTTAATACCTTTTTGGCTGACGCAGTTCCTAGTTTACTATTATCTGATTACTACGGCTTCAATAGTTTAGCGAATGGTCATACAATCGAAGAGGGTTACAGGGTCGGTTTTGAGGGGTATACAGACTGGAAGAAAAATCCATTCATTTCCATCTGGTCAGAAATATTAGATAGCGTAGATATGCCCTTTACCCTTCCGTTAATAGGATTAAGTGAAGTATCTACAACAAAGATGGTTATGAACTCCCGCTATAGAACTATTGCGCAAGCATGCAGCAGAGGTGGCGTAGGAAAGCCTTGTATGAACTGTTATAAATGTTTCAGGAAAGATCTATTGGAAAAAACGATTAATAACGTACCTCTTACAGAACATTATCTAAATAATTTGTTTAAAATCAATGATGCAAACGATATAATAAAACATTCTTATCCACACTTCGGTAACGTTCTTTCATATATTACTTCCAAATATAATGGCAACCACCTTGAAATGAATAAATTGAAGAAAAAAGTTAGAGGGGATTCAATCAATACATCGTGGATGGAAAAATTTCATCCAGAAGCCTTAAATATTATCGCACCACAATATCGCCAATATATCAAAAAGCAAATTGATAAATATGTAACTACAATGAAAGAGAATGAAATTAATACAATGAAAACCTTCTATAGTGTAGATACTATAAAAAGACTATGACTGTATTTGAAAAAGTTTCTTCACCTAATCATTTATACAAGTAAAAAAACCCCTCATGAACTTTGACAGTTTATGAGGGGCTTTCTTTCATGTCTAAAAATATTTACTTTGGTCATTCTCACAGATTAGTAAGTGTATGAATGTATTAATTTCTCTTTAATACTCTTGCGGGGTTTCCTACAACTGTACTATTATTTTGTACATCTTTTGTTACTACTGAACCTGCACCAACCACAGAATCGTTATCAATTTTCACTCCAGGAAGTAAAGTGGCATTGTTTCCAATGGAAGCACCTTTCTTTATAACAGGACCTTTCAACTCATAAGGAGATTTCCCCATGTATTTATCATTAGACATAGAAACACAAGGGCCAATAAATACGTGATCTTCGATAATGGTATCACCTGTCACATACGCAAGCGTTTGAATAGTACATGCCTTACCAATCGTACTATTTAATTCAATGATAGCACCCCTACCAACTACAGTATCCTGATCAATTTTTACGTTCTCCCTTATACTTGCATGATCTCCAATGAATACATGTTGACCAATAGTGGTACCTGAATAAATGCTGACCAGGTTGCCTATTTTCACATTCTCTGAAATTAATAATGTAGTAGAACTTTCGTTACCCCTCATCCTACTATTTCCTTGAGGTTTTATACCAATCACACAATTATTCCCTATCTTTGAATTCTTCATTATATGTGTTCCCTTTAAAATCACGCTGTTATGGCCGATCTCGACCCCTTCTTCTATCAAAACATCCTCTTCTACAACTACATTTCTCCCTAGTGTCACACCATTAAGATTCTTCACGTAGATCACCCCTGCAAACGATATTTATTACATAGTGTATGTACAAACCTCAATAAAAGTTTGGACTAATCTAAACAATTAATTGTTTGTCCAAGCAATTTAGTATTTCTCGCATATAATATTAAAAACAGGTATAAGAGGTGTTCAAATTGAAAATTGGAGTTATTGGTGCTGGTAAAATGGGAGAGAAGCACATTAATGCCTTATTGGCACTTAAAGATCATGTGACACTACTAGGAATATTTGATAACGATATAAAAAAGAGTCAAGACATTTCTGAGAAATATAAAATTAAACGTTTCCCTACTATGATCGATCTTGTAAGAAGTGTGGATGCAATAAGTCTTTGTGTGCCAACTAATTTTCACTACGAACTTGCGAATCTATGTTTAGATGAAAATGTTCATTTATTAATAGAAAAACCCATAACTGCTAATAGTTCTGATGCAGAAAAGATTGTTGAAAAAGCTCAATCTAAAAACTTGATTGTACAAGTGGGGCACATAGAATTATACAACCCTACCTTTAGATTATTAATGGAGCTATTAAAGTACGAGGATATTTACTCTATCAATTTTAATAGGTTAAACCCAGCTGCTATCCGTTTGGATTCCCCTGATGTTGTTAGTGACTTAATGATTCATGATGTTTATCTCTTAGAGGAGATCACTAAGGGTGAAACAATTAAAGAAATATATTCTATTAGATCCAAAAAGAAAAATCACCATGGGAACGATCATGTAACGTCTATTCTTACCCTTCAGTCCGGATTGATTTGTACATTAACAGCCAGCTATATATCAAAATATAAAAAGAGACAAATCGAAATAATAACAAACCATTCATACTTTGATGTAGATTTGATAAACCATACGATTAAGACGATTCAAGTGTCATCTCATTATCCTGAACTAGAAGATATTGTAAATCAGGATAAAGTATCTACCATTAATATTTCTGCTCCTGAGTATGATCCATTACAAATGCAGCTATTAGATTTCATTCAAACGATTAAAGCCGATAAGGAACCAAACGTAACAGCTGAAGATGGTATGACTTCCCTTTCCATTATTGAAAGAATACTTGCAAACCTGAATTAGGCTTATTATCTTTTCCTAAAGAAAGGATGTGTTAAAGATGATTACCTTTTCAATCATCATCCCTTTTCATTCAAAGGACCCCTATCGAAAAAAAGCCTTAGGAGTTGTTATGAATTACTATAAAACGTTGTTTCCATACACAGATATCTTAATCGCTTCCAATGGGAGTGATCCTTACTCCAAATCTTCTGCAATAAATAAGGCAGTAAAAAGGACTAAAACTGAATTCATTGCCATTATAGATGCAGATATACTTTGTCCAAAAAGTTCATTGCTCACAGGCTTGAAACTTCTTGAATCTTTTCCCCTTATTCTCCCATATAATAATGTGTGTGATTTGTCCCGCCAGATGTCTGAAGTGCTATATGACAAACCGAATTACTCTCTGAGCACTTCCATGTTACATGGTAAAAACCGACACAATCAAAAGTCAGTTCCTGTGGGCGGAATAAATTTAATCAAAAAAACATGCTTTATGAAGATTAATGGTTTTGATGAACGTTTTACAGGCTGGGGTGGTGAGGACGACGCATTTGTTGCTGCCAGTGATACAATTTGTGGTGCTCATAAAAGATTAACCGGTAACATCTATCATTTATGGCACCCACCAAAAAAAGCTAAAACAAACCCATATTATTCAAATAACCATAGAATTGTTAGTGAATATTTTATGGCCTATAATAAAAAAGAAGAAATGCTGAAAATCCTTTCAAAAAGGAAGGGTATTTAATGTTTATACACTCGAAGAAGGAGATTGAATCTCCTTCTTATTCTTATTGTCAGGTCAACCTTTTCAATAGTAAAAGGGACCTGCTATGGCAGATCCCTTTTTAAAGTAAAATTTGTCAACCGTAAATTTCGATATCGACTTCCCTTACCATACCATTAAATATTTTATAGCATCTGATATTTGCTTCTCCCCTTCCTAATGCAATGATGAAATAATAAATTTGTTGGCCAGGGGCATGCTTAATATCATCGTTTGAAGGTACTGCTTTACCAAAAGGATGAGAATGATAAACTCCAACTAATTCTTCATGATTTTTTTTCAGTTCACCCAATATTCTATCTTGATCATGGATATCAATGGCAAATGTATAAGGAGAAGGGTTTGTGTTTCTGGTCGGCCATACATTTTTACATAACTTCGTATGACCAGAAATAAATCCGCATGCCTCATTTGGAAGTTCTTTTTTACATTCCGCTATGAGTGATTGGTTAAATTTCTTTGAGATATAGACTTTTTCTTTATGCGTTACACCCGCATCCCTTATATTTGAACTTTGTTCGTTTCGCTTCCATTTTCTTTTTTTGTTCTTTTCTAATCCCAATGGGTACGCTCTTTTGCTGCCTGTAAATTTTATTTAGATCATTGGATTGCATCTTTTTCCCCCCTTTCAAATTCATCGAATGTATTTATTCGGATTAAACATTGTTCGTTTTGCTTCAGGAGCCATCGGTATATTTCCATACTCTTCAAATTGAGGGTTCCCCTGGGGAGCCTGTTTACTTTGCTGTTTCATTTTATTATAGAGATCATTTTTCTTATTTGACTGAGATTTTAGATCTTGACGCAGTTTAGTCAATTCTTTCTCTAGTTCCATTTCCCGATGGCTTTTTCCCTTCTGATTACCTGAATCTTTTTCATTCATTAAAGTCATTTGTCTTTCAAGATCTGTTTCTCTTTGTTTAAATTCTTCAATTTGATTCCTTAATGCATGAAGTTCTTCCTCGTAATGCTCCTCAATTTTCTTTAGCTCTTCATGCAAGGCACTCATTTTCTGTAAGTAATTCTGAGTGGTTTCTTCTCTTTCATTGCTCTTATTCAAGGATTCCTTCACTTCATTGATTTTTCCAGAATATGATTCTAAATGTTCTTCAATCAAATTAAGCTTCTTAATTATTTCAGGATGATTGTTTTCTTCTTTACCCCATAAAAATTTCCACATTTTCGCATACCACCTTTCATTTTTTTCCTCCATGTATTGCTTCTGTTGCTTTCTTATCCATGCTAATTGCGTTATGAATGCATTCGCATATAACTCGACCTCAAAGGACCTTTTGCTCTCTGATAGGAAGTACTCATTGGCTTCCATCAACAAGGATATTGCATCATTTTTAACACTTTCCAGTTTTGATTTCTTATGACTAATAGTGCTTTCATAAATAACCCTTATTTCTGGAATGGCTGTAGGAAGTAAAAAGTCATGATCTTCCCAGCTAACATTCAGATACTCTGGTTCATAGGTTGCTTCAATGATTAATTCAGTTTCATCTTGAAATGGTCCTCTCTTTAATTCATGTTGCAGTTGAAGATAAATCTCATGTTTCAGTTCTATATTTTGTAGTAAGTAGTCAATTTGTTCTGTCAACATCTGAATGGTATGGTGATTCTCCGCGATTTCCAATTGATACACCTTATGTTTTGATCTTTCCCTGGACAATTCCTCTGACACATTTTTCATTCGCCTTGAATAATGATTATAGAGAGACTCAAGTTCTTCTGATAACAAATGAATATCATTCATGACTTCCGGGTAGCCTGTGCCACCTTTAGATTCATCCTCCTCCACTTTCATCACATTCACCTCCATTGATTTCTTTGTATTATCTTATGTATGGTTTGTTTACATGTTAAAAAAAAGGGAGAGAGTTCCCTCTCTCCCTCATTTAATTAGTCATCCAATCCGCCAAGCAGGTCAGCAAATGTTTCACACTCACCGAATTCTACCAATGCTTCTACTACTCCACTATCAAAGATAACAACATTAGCTGTATTTCTTAAGATTAAGCGGAAGCCTTCTGAGATTGGTCCTAATAATCCTGTAAAGATCTGTAATTCGTAGAATAATTGTTCAGGAGCACCATCAAAGTAGCGGATTCCTTCTCCTACAGCTGTCAACGCGTCCTCTCCACATGTTACGCTATCAATCGAAGATGGATCGAAAGTGAAGCTGAAGTCTGGTTGGAATCCTGTTCCAGTTGGAGCCGGTGTAGGACCTACTTCAGTATCAGTGAAGGAGTAAGACCATGTGCTATCAGCAAGTGAACATTCTTGACAAATCTCTGCTCTAAGAGTCGATAGACCTGTCACAACGTCTGAGGTTGCACCGGAACCAAATGTTGCAAGTGTATCTTCATTTCTAGCAAGAGCAGTCGCCTGGCATTCACAGTTATCAACCGGGAATAATCCTGGACATTGACGTGGGAATTCTAGTAAGCTCAGGTCACATTGAAGTCTTTCTTCAGGTACTGGGATATTGTTTGGACGTGGGAAACAGAATTTAGCCAATACTTCAAGTTTAACCGGATACTCTACTTGAACATCTTTACATAGAACGACTTTCAATGGGATCATTGGTCCAAATGGATCCGGCCCCATTAATACTCCACCAGAGGTCGCAATTACTTGAGTCGCTCTGATATTTAAGTTATCATTTGTAATTCCTGTCGGTACGCAAAGCATAATTTCGTCGGTGAATTGAGTGCGAATAGTGAATGAACACTCTGCTACTCCATCGATCAAAATCGTAACGTCTACAGGTACAGTCCAAACGATAAGAACTTTTCCAGGGTTACCATTCTCGATGATGGAACCTGATACGCTGACGTCAGCCGGGTCTACTGGTGCAGTTTGCACCTCTACTCTTTGACCTGCCGCTAATGCTGCACTGACTGCTGCACGACAGGCTTCATCTGGAATGAAGTTCTTGTTCTCATACTTATTCGCAAAGAACACCCAGTCATACACTTTGTCTACTCGAATACATTCAGGTGCTAAATCGTTTGTATCCAATGGGATACTGGTTGGCGTTGGAGTCGGAGTCTGGGAACCCCTAATTTGTTTACGCTTCTTCAAAAAAATCCTTCCTTTCTTTTAATGAATATTATATTTCTATCACACTATATCCTATGGACGAGAAAGAATTTGGTATAGAGAAAATACCTATTTTTACAAAAAAAAATAATAGGCATACTAATAGTTTTTTAAAACTATGAAAAAATAGGCTAATCATATAGACTTTTGTCAGTGCTCCAACTTCGAGTCCTGCATATCATATACCATAAGGAAAGGGGGACTGTATAACCTTTAACGAATTGCTCCACTTGTGATGTAAAATGATCAAAACTACAATAATATGACATTCATATATATTTCTTCAAAAAAAGCTTCTGATTGGTTACGCTTACTCTTTTAAATGAATATTACGAACGTAAACGCTTATCTTATCATTGCAATGATATTTATTATAAATATAAAAGCCATGTAAACACTGGGAAGTTTTCATGGCTTATTTTTATGGACAAATAGCGTTCACATTGTTGAAAACATATACATAATAAAAACGAAAAGAAAGGAGCCATCCTGGATGAAACAGCTTTCTTCTATACAATTGCAGCAGCAAATCATTCATTATAAATCCGAACTGGAAAAATACAAACAAAAATGTTCATTATTAGAAAGAAATTCTCTTGTCCTACAATACAAAACCTTAAAAAAGCAAAATCAACTTTTAGAAAACACACTGGAAGAGTATCGAATGCAAATAAAAAAAACAGAAGCGGAAAAAGAGCAGATATCCTCAAAATACCAAACCTTCCTTAAGGCACAGGAAAAGGAAATGACAAAGCTTCGCTACACCATCAATCAGCTAAAGGATCAACTCCATAAAACAAACCAAATCCACTTAACGGAAAAAAACAAACAAACGCAACATCAAAATGAAACAATGGATGCATTTGAAAAAAAAATCATTTCTCTACAAGTGACAAATTGCTATCTTACAAAAGAAATAGAACTTCTATTGATAAATAAACAAGAAATTGAAAAACAATTATATAGAAAAGAAAGTGAATTATTGGAACTGGGAGTGTCAGGAGAGGAATTACAAAGGGAGTGGAGTGCACATAAACAACATTTACTCATACTGAATAGCTGTGAGGAACATAAAAACTACAATCTCCTAAATCAGAACGACTCCTTGAAAACTCAACTTTACTTAAGAGAAACAGAACTACTAGATCTGGGAGAGCGGTTGGAAAAATTAAAAATCGAGTGGGCAGCAACGAAACAACATTTGCTCATACTGAATAGCTTTGAGGAACATAAAAACCACAATCTCCTGGATCAGATCGAAGCCTTGAAAGCTCAACTTTACTTAAGAGAAATAGAATTGTATGAAGTCCAACAAACTTTTTCAGAATCTACATTCCATTATGAGGACTTACTTACCATCAAAGCAAATCAGCTTGAACAGGCATCCAAAATGCAAATCGAAAAATCAGCATATATCCAAAAGATAGAAACATCACTAAAAAAACAGTTGGACGAAAAAGAGTCCTATACCAATACCCTTCATGCACTTAGGAAGAACATTAAACTTATGAAAGAAGACGTATTCAGTTTCCACGAGGAAGAATCAGCTGCAATTAAAAATAAAATGAAAAGCTATGAAAACACAATTCAGCACCTGCAATTCACAAATGCTCAATTAATTGAAGAAATCAATAAATTAAAAAACCGGACACTCAAGTGAGGTGCCCGGTTAATTTTATTACATAAATTCTTTGACTAATTCATCAAATTTATCTTCATCTAACCTTAAATCATGTGTGCTCAATGGCTCTTCAGAATACCCGGTCACCAGTTCTTGGTAGGAAGGCTGTTCTTTGTTTTGATAAATCAATCCAGTCACCAGTCCATCCTTCTCCATAAGCATATTCATTGCTTGTTCACGATTTGATGGATCATAGCCTTCAACATCCGAGAGCTTTGTCAGATTTTCTTTGAACCAGTCGTACGTATTGATCTTGTTATAGGTTACGCAAGGACTAAACACGTTGATCAATGAGAAGCCTTTGTGATTAAGCCCTGCTTCGATTATCGCCGTCAACTCTTTCAAGTCAGAAGAGAAACTTTGGGCAACGAATGTTGCACCTGCTGTCAGTGCCATTTCCATCGGTGCCAGTGCCGGCTCTATGCTTCCTTGAGGTGTAGACTTTGTCTTAAAACCGGATGACGAACGCGGAGAGGTTTGTCCTTTGGTCAGCCCATAAATCTGGTTATCCATAACGATGTATGTGACATCTACATTACGACGGATCGCATGGATCGTATGCCCAAGGCCGATGGCAAACCCATCTCCATCCCCACCAGAAGCGATGACGGTTAATTCTTTATTAGCCATCTTCAATCCTTGAGCGATTGGAAGGGAACGTCCGTGAATACCATGAAAACCGTACGAGTTAATGTAACCTGATATACGTCCGGAACAACCGATTCCGGATACGACAGCCAATTGTTCAGGATCCAGCCCTACATTTGCCGATGCCCGTTGAATCGCGGCTTGTACAGAGAAGTCACCACACCCAGGACACCAGTTGGGTTTAACATTATTTCTAAAATCTTTAAAGGTAGCCATGGATCAGATCAACTCCTTACATCTTGAATGAATTTCATTTGGTAAGTAGGGTGTGCCATCATACTTTGTCATCTTCGTGATTTTATTTCCATACCCTACGTTCATTTTGATTATATTGGCTAATTGTCCAGTAGCATTATGTTCGATCACGACTACTTTCTTTGCTGATTGCATCAACGGTTCAAGTTCATCTGCAGGAAACGGATGGATTAATCGTATATGAGCATGATTCACTTTCAGTCCATCAGCTTCAAGTCGTTCCATTGCTTCTTCAATTACTCCACGTGTCGAGTTGAAACCGACTAATAATAAATCGGCTTCTTCATGTGGTGCATAAGTGTGAATTGGATTGTTAAAGCGTATGCTTTCCACCTTGCGCATACGTTTATCCATCTGCGCCTGCCTGTTTACCGGAGATTCAGAAGGCTTCCCTGTTTCATCATGTTCGACTCCTGTTACATGATGAATACCGTTTTTCATTCCTGGAATGACACGCGGTGATACACCATCTTCAGTCACTTCAAAACGTTTAAAGTATTTCTTTGCTTCTAATTCACTTAATTCTGATTCATTGCCGACAAGCTTCCCTCTACGAATTTCCACTTTGCTGTAATCAAGTGGTTCAACCGTTTGTTTCCCTAATGAAAGCTGAAGATCAGAAAGAATGATGACTGGACATTGATACTCTTCGGCTAAATTAAATGCCTCTACTGTATCATAGAACGCTTCCTGTACAGTACTTGGAGCGAGGACGATCTTAGGAATCTCACCGTGCGTACCGTAAATCATGGCCATTAAATCGGACTGCTCCTGTTTCGTTGGAAGTCCCGTGGACGGTCCTCCTCGTTGAGTATCCACCACTACTAAAGGCTGCTCTGTCATACCGGATAAACCGATTGCTTCCATCATAAGTGAAAGACCAGGTCCAGCTGATGCAGTGAATGAACGGATCCCCCCGTAGTTCGCCCCGATTGCCATCGTTGCAGCTGCAATCTCATCCTCTGTCTGGATAACCGTTCCTCCAACCATCGGTAGCTTCTTAATGAGGTATTCCATGATTTCAGAAGCTGGAGTGATTGGATATGCTGCCATGAGACGAACCCCACCAGCCAATGCACCGAGAGCAATCGCATCGTTCCCGATCATGAACATGCGCTTATTTCCATCGGCTTCCTTCAGTTGTAATGAACCAACCTTGCTTCCAAGCTCATCTTTCATCGTTTGAAATCCTTGCTTGATGGCTTCCATATTTTTCTCAACTACAGTCTCACCTTTACGGCCAAAAATTTCTTCCACAACTTCCTTGAAAACGTCTGGATCGAGGTTGAGAACGGCACAGGTCGCACCTACCGCTACCATATTCTTCATTAACGAAGTTCCCAGTTCTGTAGCTAACTGAGTGAAAGGAATGATATATAAAGAAGCATCCGTATCTTCAGGCTTTTCAGGCTTGAACTTCGCATCAGCTATTATCACACCATTGCTATGTAATTCTTTATAATTCACATCAATCGTTTCCTGATCAAATGCAACTAAAATATCTAAGTCATCAGCAATCGCACGCACTTGTGTTGTGCTTACCCGAATCTTGTTATTTGTATGTCCTCCCTTAATACGAGAGGAGAAATGGCGGTAACCATATAAGAAATACCCAAGGCGATTGAGGGCCATAGAAAAGATTTCACCCGTACTCTCTATCCCTTCACCTTGCTGGCCACCAACTTTCCATGAAAGTTGTTCCTTCATTTATTACACCCCTTCAATCAATTTTTGCAACATCTATTAGAGAAGCATATTCCCATTTTTCGTTCAAACAATCTTTTACTACAAAGGATTGTTGCAACTTTTTTCTTTGTATTCACTCTATCAGTTTATCACTTTTCTATTTAAATCACTACTGTATTAAAGAGATTATGAATGTAAACACTTTATTCCTGGTACAAAAAAACCATTAAAGGTATTTCTTTAATGTCTGGTTTAGTAATCAATCTGGTATTCTTCCAACAAAGTTTTCAAACAGGAATTTTTTCACCTGTTTCTCGCTATAGTATCGTTGAAGTGTGTTGATTAAGTTATTATATTGATCGAATGATGATAACCCCTGTACTGTTTCTGATATTCCGTCGAAATCCGATCCAAATCCAATGTGATCCTCTCCACCCAAACTGCAAACATGTTCGATGTGCCTGATGACATCTGAAATTGCCGCTGTACCTTTTTTGTTTAGAAATGGCGGTACAAACGTGATCCCCATGACACTGTCCTTTTTGATTAACGCTTCAATTTGTCCGTTTTTCAAATTTCGGGGATTTGGACAAATGGAGTAAGCATTCGAATGAGAAGCGATGGGATATTCAGCAATCTCTATTGTATCCCAAAATGCTTTCTCACATAAATGGGAAACATCTGTCCACATCCTGTTCTCGTTTAAGAATGAAACGACCTCATGGCCAAAATTGGTTAATCCGCCACCCCTTGGCTCCAGTGCTCCATCTGCTGCAGCATTGGCCCAATTCCATGTCAATCCCGTAGAACGAACCCCGAGCCGATAAAGAATTTCAAGCTTGGTAAGATCCTCTTCTATCGCTTCAATGCCTTCAAGTGTAAGCATTGCCCCGATTTCATCATGCGCTAATTTTTCTATATCTCTTTTCGAGGTGACAAATTTAAGCTTAGGATTGGGTTTCAGGATTTGATTATGAAATAAGTTCACCATTTCCAGGGCAGCTTGAAATCTTTGACCCGGCTTCAAACTGGATGGGATATAAATAGCAAACAATTGTATCTTACTTCTGCTATCCACCAGCTGTGGATAGGTAATATGTAAAGTATGCTTAGATTGAAATGCTTTCTTCTCCGGTTCTAAGTATAACTTCATCAATACATCACAGTGTGCATCAAATAACATGTCTCTTCATCCTTTCAAGTGCCTGACTTCCGTATTAATAATATTATGGAAAAATAGAAAGGCTGTCCACTAAAGAATCCCCTCTTTAATGAACAGCCTATGGTATATTATCTTGGTTCCACTATTAACTTTATCGCCGTACGCTCTTCCCCATCGATCAGAATATCTGTAAATGCCGGGATACATATCAAATCTAAACCACTGGGAGCCACAAAGCCTCTGGCAATCGCAACTGCTTTAACGGCTTGATTTAAAGCCCCTGCACCAATCGCTTGTATCTCAGCTCCTCCTCTTTCACGAAGAACACCGGCGAGTGCACCAGCTACAGAATTAGGATTAGATTTTGCTGAAACTTTTAATATTTCCATTCCTTTTCCTCCTTGTCATTTCCCCCATACCGTATGTCCGTGGTAAAGAACAAACTTGGTATAAATGATTCCACTGATACTATATTCAGGAAATGGACAAATCATTCCGGTCTCATTGAAAAAAGGAACTAAACATTTAATATTCTGCCATAAATGGATGATCTTCGTTAATTAAAATACGATCGATTTTTTTTGCTTTACCCGTTTTTTGATCAACATCTATTAAACAGGCACTCAAAATTTTACGACCTGTCTTTGGAACTTCAAAACGAACGGGCAAACTGGTCTGAAATCTCTTCAGAACAGAATCCTTACTCATTCCCAGTACCTCATCATATGGGCCTGTCATACCGACATCACACATAAATGCTGTGCCATTGGGCAGGATGCGGTTATCCGCTGTTTGCACATGTGTATGGGTGCCTATTACAGCAGATACCCGGCCATCCAATAGCCATCCAATCGCCTGCTTTTCACTAGTTGCTTCTGCATGAAAGTCAACGAAGATAACGGACGTTCTCTTCTTTGCTTCAGCTACAAGTTCATCCAGTGCCTTGAACGGATCATCAAGGGGAGGCATAAAAGTTCTCCCTTGTGCATTGATAACGGCAACCTCTTTTCCATACACTTCAGCAAACACCAGACCGCTTCCAGGGGTTCCTTCCGGGAAATTCGCCGGTCTTACCATTTGTTTTGATGAGTCGATAAAATTGAAAATGTCTCTATTGTCCCAAGTATGATTACCGAGAGTTACCATGTTGGCACCATCTTGCAAAAATTGTTTGTAAATCTTCTCCGTGATCCCTCTGCCTGAAGCAGCATTTTCCCCGTTAACGATGGTGAAATCCGGTGAATGCTTCTTTTTTAACTTCGGCAGGTATTCTGTGATCATTTCCCTGCCCATTGAACCGACAACGTCTCCAACAAATAAAATTTTCATGAAAATTCCCTTCTCTATATGTATTCAGTCTTGTAGTTATTGTATCACAAATAACCTGTCGTCTATTCATCCGTCCCGGGAGCATATAAACGATAAAAAAAGCTGACTCGAAAAGGGATATCCCTTTTCGAGTCAACCTCTTATTTCGCGTATTCGACAGCCCTAGTTTCACGGATGACCGTTACTTTAATATGGCCTGGGTAATCGAGCTCATCTTCGATCCGTTTACGGATATCCCTCGCTAATCGGTGAGATTCCAAATCGTCAATGGCTTCTGGTCTAACCATAATACGAACTTCACGTCCTGCCTGGATCGCGAAAGATTTCTCAACGCCTTCATATGACTCTGAGATTTCTTCCAGCTTCTCTAATCGGCGGATATAGTTCTCAAGCGTCTCACTTCTTGCGCCAGGTCTCGCAGCAGATAAAGCATCAGCTGCAGCAACCAGTACGGCAATGATGGACGTAGGCTCTGTATCTCCGTGGTGAGAGGCAATACTGTTAATGACAACAGGGTGTTCCTTGTACTTCGTTGCCAGTTCAACACCAATTTCTACGTGGCTTCCTTCTACTTCATGGTCAATCGCTTTTCCGATATCATGAAGTAATCCAGCACGTTTAGCGAGTCTTTCATCCTCACCAAGCTCTGCTGCTAGTAACCCGGATAGATACGCCACTTCCATTGAGTGTTTTAAAACGTTTTGACCGTAACTTGTACGATACTTTAAACGTCCCAAGATTTTAATTAAATCCGGGTGAAGACCGTGAACGCCAACTTCAAAGGTTGTCTGTTCACCAATTTCACGGATGTATTCATCCACTTCACGTCGAGATTTATCGACCATCTCTTCAATTCGCGCAGGGTGGATGCGTCCATCCTGAACTAACTTCTCTAATGCAATTCGAGCCGTTTCTCTACGAATCGGATCAAAACCAGAAAGAATAACTGCTTCAGGAGTATCATCAATAATCAGATCAATTCCTGTTAAAGTTTCCAGCGTACGAATGTTACGTCCTTCTCGCCCAATAATTCGACCTTTCATCTCATCATTCGGTAGGTTCACAACACTAACAGTTGTTTCTGCCACATGTTCAGCAGCACAACGTTGAATAGCCAGTGAAAGGACTTCTTTCGCCTTCTTATCTGCATCTTCCTTCGCACGTGTTTCATGCTCTCTGACCATAATGGCGATATCATGGGAGAGTTCATTTTCAACGCGGTCAAGAATGATTCCTTTCGCTTCATCACGAGTTAAGCTCGAGATACGCTCTAGCTCTGTTTGCTGTGATCGTACCATCTCGTCCACTTTGCTTTCCATCTCTTCAATATGTTGTTGTCTCTCGTTAAGAGTCCCCTCTTTTCTCTCGAGTAAGGCTTCACGCTTATCAAGCGTTTCATCTTTCCGATCGAGGTTTTCCTCTTTTTGCATCAAACGATTTTCTTGTTTCTGCAATTCATTTCTTCGTTCACGAAGGTCATTTTCCATTTCTGTGCGAAGTTTATGATTTTCGTCCTTTGCTTCTAATAGTGCTTCTTTCTTCAGAGCATCTGCCTCGCGCTTAGCATCATCTAAAATGTGCTCTGCTGAACCTTTAGCACCAGCAATCTTTGCTTCAGCAATGGACTTACGAATTAGGTATCCAACAACTACACCGACGATAAGGCCAAGCAAAATGGAGATGATTGTTATAGGTTGCATTATTTCACCTCCTCTTGCTATGAACTGTCATCATGTCTTTTACATGTCGGCTTGTACATTGCTCACTTGAACAAAATATACAGCGCTAGGCTTTCAAATATTCATTCGAAAAATTTGTAAAATATACATGTTAATTTTAAATCTCTGAAAATTTATTGTCAAGGGGTTGAGCCCTCTATCCCTAGATTTCTCAAGGGATTTTTTCCATTCGACATAAATTGACACTGTCACTCTGGGGTTATGGATGATTTTTTGACACCATCCAACTATTTGAAAATTTTTTGTTGAATTTAGAAGTTATCATCAGAACACGATTATTCTCATGCTTTTCACAACTATAAGCGATTAACGTTAGAGAAAAACACTATTACTATTTTCTACCAACTAATATCTTATCATACATAATAAAGAGAAGCACACCGAAAATGGCTGCTTCTCTTATATTTGGTTAGTCTTCTAAAAGACTTAATTCACCTTTATCATCGGTTTCAGCACGACCTGTATCCAATCCGTAATGTTCACGGATTTTCAGCATGATTTCGCTGCGGATTTCCGGATTTTCTTTAAGGAAAATCTTCGCGTTCTCACGACCTTGACCTAAGCGCTCTTCGTTATAAGAATACCAGGCACCGCTCTTCTGAACAATATCAAGCTCAGATCCAAGATCGACGATTTCACCTTCTTTAGAAATCCCCTCACCGTACATGATATCTACTTCCGCTACACGGAAAGGTGGAGCCACCTTATTTTTCACTACTTTAATCTTCGTTTTGTTCCCTACCATTTCATTTCCTTGCTTAAGTGTTTCAGCACGACGGACTTCCAAACGTACAGAAGAATAGAATTTCAGTGCGCGCCCACCGGGAGTCGTCTCAGGATTTCCAAACATGACTCCAACCTTTTCACGAATTTGGTTAATGAAAATCGCGATGGTCTTCGATTTGTTGATGGCACCTGAAAGCTTACGAAGAGCCTGTGACATTAAACGGGCTTGAAGACCTACGTGAGCATCTCCCATCTCTCCTTCGATTTCTGCTTTCGGTACAAGGGCTGCAACAGAGTCGATAACGATAGCGTCCACTGCTCCACTACGTACAAGCGCTTCCGCAATTTCCAATGCCTGCTCACCTGTATCAGGTTGAGAAAGCAATAATTCATCTATGTTTACTCCAAGCTTTTGAGCATACTCAGGATCAAGTGCGTGCTCTGCATCAATGAATGCAGCTTGACCTCCTTGAGCCTGAACCTCTGCAATCGCATGAAGTGCTACTGTTGTTTTACCGGATGATTCGGGACCATATACCTCAATGATTCTTCCACGTGGATATCCGCCTATTCCAAGAGCAGCGTCCAGTGCAAGTGAACCACTTGGACATGTTACTACGTTTCTATCCGTTTTCTCCCCAAGCTTCATGATTGAGCCTTTACCAAACTGCTTTTCTATTTGTTTTAACGCCATATCTAAGGCTGCTTTACGATCGCTCACAAATCTTCCTCCTTTGAATATAGAACTTGAAATTGACAACTTATAAGCTTGTCTCAAATCCAACCTATCTATACTATAAACGTTTTTATAATAGAAAACAAGAAAAAAATCGAACATTCATTCGGTTTTTTACTCTGGGTGTTTTGGATTGAATTTAGAGCGGTTTGGATCAAAAAAACTGCCTTCCATATCAGAAGACAGCCTCAGTACAATTACTTACTCAATTCTTTCATCAAATAATACCAACCATACTTCGCCGTTCTCATCCGGTTAGCATTTCGTCCGCCGCCAAGATTCAAATGAAACGTTTTAGTTGGCTGATCTTTCATGGACAACCCAATCCAAACGGTTCCTGCAGGTTGCCCTCCATGTGATCCGGGACCTGCCACACCTGTAAAGCTGATCCCGATATCGGATGATAAAAGTTCTCTTACGTTTTCAGCAAGCTCCTGTGCACACTTTTCGCTTACTGAGGTATGCTGTTCAAGCGTACTCTCTTTCACGGAGAGTACCTTCTTCTTGACCTCATCCTGGTAACAGATCACCCCACCATTCAGGATGGAGGATGCACCTGGTAATGATGCTATTTGAGCTTGAAAGAGCCCCCCGGTTAAACTCTCTGCACAGGATAGTGTGAAACCCTGCTCTTTTAATAATTTGAATCCCACCTCGACGAGAGAATCCTGATCGTAGCCGTAGAAGTATTCTCCTACAATATTCATAATCTCAATTTCCAACTCATCCAATAGGGTAATGGCAACACCTTTCGATTCGTGTTTGGCCGTCAGCCTCAGTGTAACTTCTCCGTCACCAGCCAGTGGGGCAATGGTTGGATTGGTTTGTTGATCAATCAGATCTTCCAGTTCTGTTTCCAACTGAGCTTCCCCAATGCCGAAGAAGCGCAGGACCCGGGAATGGATGATTTCTTTCTTTTTTAATAAATTTTGGATGGCCTGTTTGCCGTAAGTACTGAACATCGGTTTCATTTCAGATGGAGGTCCGGGTAAAAGCATGTATGCTTTAGCATCTTTTTTCAATAGCATGCCGGGAGCCATACCATGTTCATTCTTCAACACCTGAGAGCCGGCTAAAATGAGAGCCTGTTTTTCATTATTGGGGGTCATCTCCCGATTGACTTTTATAAAATAGCTTTTTATTGATTTCAATGCATCTTCGTCCAGGGTCAAAGTACTACCTAATGACTTGGCAATGGTTTCTTTCGTCAAATCATCCTTCGTCGGTCCAAGTCCACCAGTGAAAATCAACAAGTCTGCTCTCCTTTGAGCTACTGAAATCGCATGCTGCAATCGTTCAGGGTTGTCTCCAACACTAGTGTGGTAGTAGACATTCACCCCCATTTCAGCCAGCTGCTCTGAAATGAATTGAGCATTGGAATTGACGATTTGACCTAATAGTAGTTCTGATCCCACCGCTATGATTTCTGCATTCATCCTTATTCCCCCTGTCAATGATGTAAAGAAGGGGATGATTCCAGTAGAATCAACCCCCTTGTTAAAACGTTTTATTTCGAATTTACAAATGCTTTTTTGTTATGTTTGAAATAGTCCCACCCAGACCAAATCGTAAAGAACATAGCCACCCAAAGAGCAATGGTCGCAAATGGCAGATTGATCAGTTCGAAAATGGCATTATGCAGAAGCAGCGCTGATATAGCGATGATTTGTGCCCATGTTTTGATCTTTCCAAGTTGACCCGCAGCAACCACTTCCCCTTCACCGGCTAACACAAGGCGAAGGCCTGTTACCGCAAACTCACGGCTGATGATGATAATGACAATCCATGACGGGGCAAGGCCAAGCTCAACCAGAACAATTAATGCAGCGGATACAAGCAATTTATCCGCTAATGGATCTAAAAATTTCCCAAGGTTCGTCACGAGGTCAAGCTTTCGTGCATAATAACCGTCTACCCAATCGGTTGTTGCCGCAATGATGAATATCAAAGCCCCTACAAAGTGCTTGACCGGCATTTCTGCCCCAAGAAACATCATGTCACCCCAGTTTAAAGGTGCAAGCATAATGATTAAAAATAATGGAATTAAAAATATCCTTGAAACTGTAATCTTATTAGGTAAGTTCACCTTTCTACCTCCAATACTTAAAAAACACGTTCTAACTATAGTATGTAAGAAAAAGGAGTTATTAAAACTCCTTTCATCTCAATTATTGTGTTGCTTTAGGTTCATAGTTAATGATAATATCCTGTCTTACAACATCCGAAGAAGATATCTTGTACTCAAGCTGATTGCCGTTTACTGAAATATTTGTATTTGAAGCGTTACCGATTACAAGATAAGCAAGCTCTTCTGCGGAAAAGTCAAAGTCCTTTTTATTCCCCTCTTTTAATAACCCTTCAAACAACAATTCATCCTTCGTGTTATATACACCGACCCAAGTATCACCCTTAGCAGATAATTCCAGCTTGAATTCATCTGCATTTTTTAGTTCATAGGTTGTTTTATAGCCTGAAGTATTAACAGCTTCTAATGATTGTTCTGGTTTTTGTTCTTTATCTTCCTTAGCATTTTCATCTTCTGAAGATTTACTTTCTGTTTCTTTCTTATCTTTAGTTTTTTCTTCAGGCTCTTCACTTTCAGTCGTTTGATTCTCATCTACAGCGACTTGCTCCTGATTTTCTGAAGGTTGTGTCTCAGGGGCTTTATCCCCCACCTTCCCTTGCCAGAATACCCATACGGCAATCAAGGCACCAATAACAAACAGGGCAATAAGCAGTTTGGGCACGAAGTCAAAAACCCTTGTAGAGCTTTCTGATACAGACTTTCTTGACTGAACCCTGGAAAGGGAAACCGGTATCTCATCTTCATAGGTAGTCGGAATTTCTTCCTTATGCTCCTCAAAAATCACTTCAGGAGGAAGACCGACCGCTTCACAATACTGTTTAATAAATGCACGCACATAGAACTTCCCGGGCATCGCGTCATACGAGCCTTCTTCTATCCCAATCAAATAGCGTTTTTGAATTTTTGTTATTCTTTGTAAATCATCGAGGCTGTAACCTTTAGCTTCACGGGCTTCCTTTAAACGATTTCCTAATTCCGTCACCACTTAACACCTTCCAATATTAAAAATCAAAACCTCCAAAATTGGAATTTTGAAATAAATTATTTTGTTCTACTAATTCATATGTAATTTCTTCATCAGGATCGTTTCTAAGTTCAATGATATAATCAAAATCTTCAAGTGAATATTCAGAGTTTTGAACGAATACATCAGGATGTTCGATTACTTTCACAGCAGGCAATCTCATGATTTCCCTTACTAGTTGCCAGTGCTTTTCACTTGCACGGCGAGTTGAAACGATTCCGTCAATAATAAATAGATTTTCAGATGAATACTCGTCTTCAATCAGTTTGCTTCTTATTGTCTGCTTTAACAAAGTAGAAGAGACAAAGAGCCATTTCTTATTTGCACATACGCTTGATGCCACAATGGATTCGGTCTTCCCTACCCGGGGCATTCCTCTGATCCCAACAAGCTTATGTCCCTCTTGCTTAAATAGCTCAGCCATAAAGTCTACTAATAAACCCAGCTCATCACGAACAAACCGAAACGTTTTCTTGTCATCGGCATCACGCTGAATATAACGGCCGTGACGAACGGCAAGGCGATCCCGTAATTTCGGCTCTCGGAGCTTTGTTACATTAATGGTATCCATCGTTTGTAAGATGGACTCAAGCCTCGTAATCTGTTCATCATTGTTTGCAAGAAGAAGCATTCCCCTCCTGCCTTCATCTACTCCATTTATCGTCACTATATTTATAGAAAGCATTCCTAATAACGAGGAAATATCACCTAAGAGGCCTGGACGATTTTTTTGAATTTCATATTCTAAATACCATTCTTTGCGTTCCATTGGTTCCCTCCTGAAAAAACTGTGACATTCCAATTCGATAAAATTCGACATAATTCGGAAAATTTATTTAAACATCTAGGTATTATAATAAATGATTTTCCGGTAATAGAAAAGCAAAACCTACATAAATATGTACAATTTCTCATTTTAGACCTCATAAGCTGTTTATAGTAAAGAAGTATAGACTTCTCAAGTGATTTTTTTGAAGCATATAAAAAAAGAGAGGAAAAAATCCCTCTCCTTAACGAGTACCATTGTTATTAACAAGTTTAACCATCATGTTCGCAATGGCATGTTGTTCTTCAGGGGAAGCGACAGACCATAAATCCGCTAACACTTTTTCCTGATCGTTCTTAGCTTCTACTTGATTCGCTAAGTAGTCACCAATTTGGTAAGCTAAGTCAGAAACCGTTTCATTTTCCATTCCACCATGTTGGGCCTGGTTGAGACGCTCACCTAAGAAGTTTTTCCAATCAGACCAGTTATCTAATACAGACATTTGTCATGACCTCCTTTATTGAAATACAACCTTAGTTTGTATCCCGGAGGAAAAATTATTCGCCATAATCTTTTGACCAAAAAACTTTTTCATGTATGCCACCCACCATTGATGGAAATGGTTTGACCTGTGATATAAGAGGCTTTGGCAGAAGTGAGAAATTGAATCGAGTCGGCTATTTCATCCGCCTGAGCGAGACGCCCCATTGGAATCTCCTCCCTGATAGCTTCTAGTTCACCTTCAGAAAACGAACTCATCATCGATGTATCAACTGCTCCTGGAGCGATTGCATTGATCCTTACCCCGCTTAGAGCAAGCTCCTTACTCAATGATTTCACGAATGCCAATTGCGCACCCTTAACAGTTGAATAAACGACCTCACATGCTGCTCCAATTTGCCCCCAAATGGAGCTTACCATTACAATACTCCCTTTACGTTCTATCAGCTTAGGCAATAACTTTTGAATAAGGAGTAAAGGACTTTTCACATGAACGTTAATCAAGTAGTCCACCTCTTCTTCAGTTTGTTCTTGAAACATTCCCCAGCTTGAATTCCCACTACTATATATAATGGCATCAAGTTGAAAGATACTGTTCACGAGACTCCCGACTTCTCTCGGGAGGGCAAGATTTGCCCGAATGGGGATGGCCTCCACCCCAAACTTTTCAATCTTATGTAGCAGCTCTGTTATAGCTTTTTCATTCGAATGATAATGTAAGTATAAATTCCATCCCTCTTCTGCCAAGCTTAAAGCCGTACTGCTTCCGATTCCCCCTGAAGCCCCTGTTATTAAAGCATATTTCATCTGTTTCCACCTCAATATCTACATAGAGAGAGGAGCTACCCTCGGGCAGCTCCCTCCGATATTATGATTTCGGAACTACTTGACACACCGTAAAGCGCTCTTCACTAATAATGGTACTCGCAACGGTTTGAATATCATCATACTTTAATGATTCAAGTGTAGGTACGACCTCAAACAGATCCATTTCGTTAAAAGCATAGCGTGTGAATTGATTTGCAATAAACTCAGGAGAATTAATGGCACGTAAAAACGCACCAATTTTCTTTTTCTTCGTTCTTTCTAATCCCTCTTCTGTAAAGAGAGATTCATGTTTGGCTTTAAGTAGCAGCGATTGTACCTTCTCGGCAAGGATATCCGGCTTTTCCGTATCCCCGCCGACAGTTAGGAATCCAAAGCCATTTTCTTGCGTATAGTCATAGTGGAATGTTTCATCGATCAAGCCATCATTGTATAGTTCAGAATAATACGTAGAGCTTTTACCGAATAACATATCCAGGAAAACGTTCATAGAAAGCTCTTGTCTAAGCATTTCCTTCCCTTGCTGATGTGGTTCAGGCGCTTTAAGACCTACCAGGCACTTAGGGCTTTGCACATTCATCTTAAGGACCTGCTTCTTCTCAGCAACCGTTTCCGGTTCTTCATCAAATTTCCGCTTGATCTCAGGCATTTTTTCATAATCCTTCTTTTCCTGGTTCGAACGAATCTGATTCATGATTTGATCCGGGTCTACAGCCCCCACTACAAAGAGAAGCATATTGCTTGGGTGGTAGAATGTGTTATAGCACTGATACAACATATCTTTCGTGATTGGTGTGATGGACTCAATCGTTCCTGCAATATCAATCTTCACAGGGTGATTTTTGTACATATTCTGAATCACACCAAAGTATAATCGCCAGTCAGGGTTATCATCATACATGGTGATTTCCTGACCGATGATGCCTTTTTCTTTTTCCACTGTCTTTTCTGTAAAATACGGGTCTTGAACAAAGTCTATAAGCGTTTCTAAATTTCGTTCTACATTGGTGGTACTTGAGAATAGATAAGCCGTTCGTGTAAAAGATGTGAAAGCATTAGCCGACGCTCCCTGGCGGCTGAACTGCTGGAATACATCACCATCTTCCTTTTCAAACAATTTATGCTCCAAGAAGTGGGCGATTCCATCTGGAACCTTAACGAATCCTTCTTCGTCCAGAGGGGCAAAATGATTGTCGATGCTTCCGTACTTCGTCGTAAACGTAGCATACGTCTTATTGAATCCTTTTTTCGGGAGAATATAGACATCCAGTCCATTAGACATTTTTTCATAATATAAGTTTTCCTGTAGTTGATCGAAGGAAATTTTCTTCATCCTTATCCCTCCATTCCTGTTAAAAAGTAGATGGTATCAAGTTCGACTTTATTTGCTGCTTTCACGATGTCTTCTTTCGTCGTTTTCTCAATTTCATCAAGCCAGTGTTTCAGATCAATTTCTTCATGGGCGACAGCATTATGATAAAGGACCTCAACCAACCCACGGGACGTATCAATGGTTTCAAGCAGTTGATTGCGGATGACCGCTTTCGTTTGTTCGATCTCACCATCTGTAAAGTCTCCATCCTTCATAGCTTGCAACTGTTCATTGATGATTCCGACTGCTTGATCATATTTCTCAAATTCTATGCCGGACATAACCATCAATAATCCTTTATGACTTTCCAGTCTACTTGCTGCATAGTAGGCTAAGCTCGCTTTTTCTCTCACATTTATGAACAATTTAGAATGAGAAAATCCACCGAATATGCCATTGAACACCTGAAGGGCAAAGTAATCATCATCGCCATATTGTGTATGTGTCCGGTAGCCCATATTCAGCTTACCTTGCTTCACATCCTGCTTTTCCTTCACGACGTTTTCCCTTTCTTTTTGTTCTACTTTCGATGAATCGACTTCGAGAGGGGTACGTTCGTTTAATTGGAGGAGTTGATCACACAGATTTTCAACTTCCGCAACATCTACATCGCCGATGACATAAAGATCGAATTGATCTTCATTCATGACTTTTTGATAATATTCATATAAACTCTTGGCCGTTATGGAATCTACTTCTTCACTAATGCCATTGACATGAAGGGCAAAACGCTCTCCCTTACACATTTCTTCTACAAGCCGGGAATTAGCGTAGCGCATTTTATCGTCATATACTGCCTGTATTCTTACCTTCTGGTTTCGTTTTTCTTTCTCCACCGTTTTCTTATCGAATTCGTTATTTTCAATATGAGGATTTTGCAGGACGTCTGCTAAAAATTCTATTCCTTTTTGAAGTAAAGGCTCTGAGTCCCTTAAAAACTTTTCGTTGGCGATTTCCACGGACATGCTGACCACGTGGTACTCACCTTTTTTACCTAAATCCGTAAAAAAGTTCGCACCATATAATTCATCCAGGTAGGATCGTAATTCCGTTGTACTCGGATAGGTCTTTGTACTGCTTTGCATCACATGAGGGAGTAATCCGCGTAAGGTCACTGTTTCTTGATCTAGTGGAGCTTTCATTTTTAAGATCAGACTGTTGGTTTTATACTTATCCGTTTGAACGATATGTAGCGTGTACCCCTGTTTCTTCTTTACTACTTCATTTATGGCTGTCATCGTACCGTCCTCCTTAGTTCAACACTTCCGTCATTTTTGATATCAAAAAAGTTATAAACACCTTTATTGTGCGGTATTTATGTATAACTATACATGTAGTGATATGTTGATTTCAAGCATCTTCCTCTATTAGAAAAATACCCATAGAGTAAACTAGTATATGTATAGGAAATAATCAATATGTTTCATTTTTTACACAAATCTCTTGTGTCAATAATTGATGTTTTTCAACATAAGGTCTGCTTGGGCTCTGTCAATCAGTGTGTGCGGGATGGTTAGGGGAACTGCTCCGCTTTCCGCGGACGTTCGGCCGAGCCTCCTCAGCTTCGCTTCCGGGGTCTCGGCACGACCGTACTTCCGCAGGAGTCTACGCAGTTCCCCTAACCATCTTCACGAGATTTTCGTGACAGATCTAAAAGGTGTGAATAAACAATTAAAGTAAGAAAACAGAACTCCTTTTCATAAAGAAATTAACCTATACTCACCTTAAAAAGAGGTTGCTTGCTAAAAGTTTTCTATTTTATTTTTTCTTTTTAAAGAAACATGCTCAGAAAGTTGATTCTGGGTGCAGGATTCTACTGCGGGAATAGCTGAACAGGTAGGACCCCTGAGGCGCAACTGAGGATGCTCACCACCAGCCCCGGGAAAGCGAGCATCCTGAAGCGGAAATCAGCTACTACTTTCTAATGTTAAATACCAACTTAACACCACAAAAAAAGGTACCTCGTAATGTCGAGATACCTTTTAGATTCGTGCTTATTGTATATTAACGATTTCCTTTGATATAAGGTGTACCAAGTGCTTTAGGTGCATCTGCACGGCCGATGAATCCAGTAAGTGCAAGGATGGTCAATACATATGGTGCGATTAGCAGATATACACTTGGAATATTCTCAAATAACGGGATACTCGATCCGATGATACTTAAGCTTTGAGCAAATCCAAAGAATAATGCTGCACCCATTGCGCCAAGGGGATGCCACTTACCGAAGATCAAAGCAGCTAAGGCCATGAATCCCTGCCCGCTTATCGTTGCATGACTAAAGTCGGACGAAATCGACTGGGCATATACTCCTCCGCCTACTCCTGCAAAAGCCCCGGAAATGATGACGCCGATATAGCGCATTTTCGTTACGTTGATTCCCATAGTGTCGGCAGCCATTGGATGCTCACCTACGGAACGCAATCTGAGACCGAATGGAGTTTTAAACATAATGAACCAAACGATGACCGACACGAGAATGGCTACAAATGGTGGCCAGTAAGTGTTGGAGAAGAAAATATCTCCTATCACCGGAATTTTGTTAAGTAACGGTACATCCACTTTTCCAAAACCTTCAGAAATGATGTCTGTTTGACCTTTTCCGTAAATACGTTTGACTAAGAAAAGAGTTAAACCGATGGCAAGCAGATTGATTGCCACTCCGGACACTACCTGATCGGCACGGAATGTAATGGAAGCAACCGCATGGAGTACGGCAAGTAACGCCCCCATGACCATGGCTATAAGCAGGGCTACCCATGGTGTTGCCGCACCAAATGTGTCGGCAAACGCCAAGTTGAAAACGATACTTGAGAAAGCTCCAATGACCATTAATCCTTCAAGTCCGATGTTAACCACACCAGAACGTTCAGAGAACGCTCCGCCTAAAGCAGTGAAAATAAGTGGTGATGCCCACAATAATGTTGATGGAATAAGGATTGTTAAGATATCGATAAAGCCCACTTATTTCACCCCCTTTTTACTAAATCGTTGAATCAGATATCGAATCATATAACCAGAAGCTACAAAGAAAATAATCAGGGCAATAATAATGTCTACTAGTTCATTTGGAATGCCCGCTTCAAGAGGCATATTCAATGCACCTACTTTTAGCCCTCCAAATAATAGTGCTGCGAACACAACACCAATGGCAACATTTCCTCCCAATAAAGCTACAGCGATCCCGTCGAATCCGACCCCTGTAAATCCACCTTTGATCGAAGCGTATCCAAATGTTCCCAATCCTTCCATAGCACCTGCGAGTCCGGCAAATGCTCCAGAGATGACCATAGAAAGAATGATGTTTCCATTTACGTTCATTCCTGCGTATTGAGAAGCATGTTGGTTAAAGCCTACGGAACGCAGTTCATATCCACGAGTCGTTTTTTCTAAGAGGAACCACATAATGAATACACAGGCGAGAGCAATGAAGATCCCCCAATGCAGTCTTGAGTAATCCGTTAAGGCCTCAAAGAATGGAGACTTTAATGAAGCCGTCTCTGCGATATAGTCCGTACGATCTTTGCGCTCCGTCAATACATCACGGATAATCGCATTCGTTACGTGAAGTGCAATATAGTTCATCATGATCGTAACAATTACTTCGTGTACACGGTATCTTGCTTTCAGTAATCCTGGAATGAAGCCCCAGAATGCGCCAGCTAATGCCGCTGCGATTACAGCAAGCGGTAAGTGAATGATCTTAGGTAACTCATCGAAAGCGACCCCTACCCATACTGCAGCAAGCCACCCTACAATCAGTTGTCCTTCGACCCCTATATTGAATAATCCGGTTCTGAATGCAAAAGCAACAGCCAATCCCGCAAGAATATATGGAGTCACTTGACGCACCGTTTCCCCTACATAGTAGATCTCTCCGAAAATACCTTGCCATAGTGCAGAATATCCTGCAATTGGATCATATCCACTCACAAGCATAATAATGGTTCCGACAATAATTCCTAAAAGGACCGAAATAACCGGGATTAATATATTTGTTAATCGATTAGACATGTGCGTTCTCCCCCGCTTCCTTCCTCTTCGAACCAGCCATCAGTAGTCCAAGTTCTTGTTCGGTTGTTTCTTTCGGATTCACAATTGCTACAATTTCCCCTTCATAAATGACGGCGATGCGGTCACTCACATTCATGATTTCATCCAATTCAAATGAAAGTAATAGTACGGCTTTCCCGTTATCCCGCTGCTCGATCAGGCGCTTGTGAATGAACTCGATCGCTCCTACATCCAGTCCCCGGGTAGGCTGGGCAGCAATCAACAGATCCGGATCACGGTCGATTTCCCGACCGATGATCGCTTTTTGCTGATTACCACCGGATAATGCCCTTGCAAGGGTATATTCAGAAGGTGTCCTTACATCAAACTCTGAAATTAGCTTTCTCGCTTGATTGTAAATATTCTTATAGCTTAATACCCCTTTATTTGAATAAGGCTTTTGGTAATAGGTTTGTAGAACCATATTTTCACCGATTGGAAAATCCAGGACTAAACCATGTTTGTGGCGATCCTGAGGAATATGACCTACACCTGTTTCATAAATCTTGCGCGGTTTCATATTGACTATTTCTTTTCCATTCAGCTTGATCGAGCCACTATTAACTTTGTATAACCCTGTAATCGCTTCAATCAGTTCACTTTGACCGTTCCCATCAACTCCCGCAATACCAAGAATTTCCCCTGCTTTCACTTCCAGGTTCAACCCCTTTACAACGGAAATGTTGCGGTGATCTTTTACGTTCAAATCACGAATTTCGAGTACATTGTCAGTAGGAGTGGCTTCCTTCTTCTCCGTCTTAAAGGTTACTTCACGTCCTACCATCAGACTGGCAAGATGATTCGGATCGGTTTCCGATACTTGCACCGTCCCGATCCCTTTTCCTTTTCTGATAACGGTTACATTATCACACACTTCCATAATCTCTTTCAGCTTATGAGTGATAAGAATGATAGACTTGCCTTCTTGAATTAGAGTTTTCATGATTTGAATAAGCTCTTTGATCTCTTGTGGAGTCAGTACCGCTGTAGGCTCATCGAAGATTAAAATCTCTGCACCACGATAAAGTGTTTTCAAAATCTCAACACGCTGCTGCATTCCTACTGAAATTTCAGAAATTTTAGCGGAAGGATCCACTTTCAAACCGTATCTTTCTGAGATTTCCAGAATATCCTTCTCTGCCTTTTTAATATCTACTGTTGCACCGGACTTCGGCTCTCTTCCAAGAATAATATTCTCTGTTACTGTAAAGGTATCAACGAGCATAAAGTGCTGGTGAACCATTCCGATCCCTAAGTCATTGGCGATATTGGGATTGGTGATGTTTACTTTCTGCCCCTTAACACGAATTTCTCCTTGTTCAGGCTGATAAAGTCCAAATAAAACATTCATCAGTGTAGACTTACCTGCTCCATTTTCACCTAGAAGCGCATGAATTTCACCTTTTTTGAGCTGGAGGGTAATATTATCGTTTGCTACGATGCCCGGAAATTCTTTACGAATATTCAGCATCTCAATTACATAATCCATTGCTAATCACTCCTTGCATAGGCTAGGGATATTTATCTAGTAGTTAGAGGTCAGACCTTAAGACTCTAGAAAAAAAAGGGTTGCCCCGATTAAAACTCTAAATGAAAGATAGAAAGAAGTTTCTATACTTCAATTAAAATTTTAATTATTATGAATACTCCTTCTAAAAAAGGGGTTAAGAGGCCGGCTATCCTTGGCCCCCTTATCCCTGTTCAATTAGTTAGCTGAGAATGAATTTGCTGCATCTAAAGATTCAGGTACAGTAATTTCCCCACTCATGATCTTTTCTTTCCATTCATCAACTTTAGTCATAACCTCGTCTTTGTTAGAAAGCTCTTCGTTAAGTTCAGCTAATCCAACACCCTCTTCGTTAAGACCGTAAGAGATAACTTCTCCACCTGGGAAGTTTCCTTCTTTTGCTTTGTTAGCAAGATCCAGAACCGCATTATCAACACGTTTCAAAGAAGAAGTTAAGATGATATTATGATCCCCAACTTTACCTTCTGCTGATTGGTCGGAGTCAACTCCGATTGCCCATAGCTCACGGGAAGGATCTTTTTCTTTTAAGTCACGTGCTTCTTTGAACAATCCATTACCCGTACCACCAGCTGCATGGAAGATAACGTCTACATCTTGTGAGTACATCTTAGACGCAATTGTTTGACCAAGTTCAGCTTTGTCGAATGCTCCTGCATAATCTGCAACGATTTCCGCTTCGGGATTCACTGATTTAACACCAGCAATGAAGCCGGAGTGGAAACGCTCGATTACTGGAATTTCCATTCCACCAAGGAAGCCGATTTTGTTCGTTTTCGTTGCCAGTCCAGCTGCAACCCCCGCAAGGAATGAACCTTCTTGCTCTTTGAATGTGATACTTGCAACGTTTGGCTGGTCTACAACAGCATCAACGATTGCAAAGTGAGAATCTTTTTGTTGTTGTGCAATATCATTGATTGCACCTTCCATAAGGAAGCCGATACCATATACTAAGTCAAAGTCTTGACGAGCTAATGTGTTTAAGTTAGTAGCATAGTCAGCATCAGATTGTGATTGTAAGTAGTCAAAACCTTCCTTACCTTTTTCTAAGTCGTGCTCTTCACCGAAAGCTTTTAAACCTTCCCAAGCAGATTGGTTGAAAGATTTGTCATCTACTCCACCAACATCCGTAACCATTGCTACTGTAAATTGATCTTCTTTTTTGTTACCTTCACCACTAGATGCACCTTCTTTGTCCTCGCTTGTTCCACAAGCACCTAATAATGTACCTGCAGCTAGAACAAATGACAACGCTAAACCCATTTTACGTTTTTTCACCTAGAGTACCCCCTAATATTGTAATAAATTAGTAGAAAGATGGATTGTTGTTATACACGCTTTCTTAATACGTGGAAGCTAAATTTGTCTGACCGAAAATAGTTTACTGAGTACAGAATCGGCTCATCGTTTTCATCAAAATGCATTTGCTTTAGAACGAGTAGTGCCGTTTCTGGTTCACAATTTAGAATAGGGGAGATTTTATCGTGATAGCCCATAGGTTCTATTTGTGCAACAGCATGAGTGATTCTCTTATTCTCACGTTTTTCCAAAACGGTGAAAATCGAATTATCTTCATGGGTGAAATTCCTCGGCATAATCTTTTCAGGAATTTTGTCTACACAATACACAACCGGTTCCCCGTTTGCAGTACGAACCCGTTCAATCAGGATCACGTCGTCCTCTTCATTGCAAGTAAACCTCTTCACATCATCCTCAGTAGCTTCTTGAGTTGTTGAGCTTAAGAAAATGGTCCCTGGCTCCATACCAGCCTGCTTAATCATGTTCGTTACACTGTTCAGCTGCTCAATACCAGAAGTAAAGAGCGGTTTAGCGTTTACAAATGTACCTACACCATGACGTCGTACGATGACACTTTCTTCCTCAAGAATTCTGAGAGCTTCCCGGAGAGTAGCCCTACTCACACCTAGTTGTTTGGAGAGATCAAATTCAGACGGAAGTTTTTCTTTTTCTTTGTATACCCCCGCTTCGATATCTTTCTTCAAACGGTCTATCACTTGTAAGTATAAATGTCGATTGTCTGTCTTTATTGTCACTGGAACCACCACCAAATTTTCTCAAGACATCAGACCTCTGATGTATATCTTTCCTACTAATCGAAAATACTATAACACTTTTCTTTTCATAAATAAATAGCATTGTGTGATTTTGTCGAAAAAAATGACTAGAATGACAATTTAGAATCCTTATTTGTAAAAAAATAGTAAAAAAGCAAAGATGAATAGGGTTTCATGGAGTAATTTTACAAATAATTTACAGTAAGGTTGTTATAGATTATCAATCTTTACAAAATTAAAACAACGACATTACAATTGTAAACGCTTTTAATAGTATAACACATTAGTGGATAAACTAGAATAGCATCATTTAAAACGGATACATTTTGAGATTTACTCCTTGGATTTTACATAAAAAAGGTGTGTTACCCCGTTCACTTTGAATAGGGTAACACACCTTTTGTTAAGAGCTTTGCTCTTCTGAAGGTTTTCCGATCAAGACGGTTCGCGGCTTACTTCCTTCATAAGGCCCAACGACTCCTCTTACTTCCATCTCATCAATCAATCGTGCTGCTCTTGTATATCCAATTCTAAATCTTCTTTGAAGCATGGAGACGGAAGCGGTTTGCATTTCAGCGATTAACTGAACTGCATCATTATAAAGTTCGTCTTCAGCTTCGCCCGTTTTGTCATCTTCTTGTATCTCATCAGGAATCATTTCTTCCTGATACTGTGCCTTTTGTTGAGAAATGACAAAGTCAACGATTTCTTCAACTTCTTCATCAGATAAAAAGGCGCCTTGTACCCTTGTAGGCTTTGAAGCCCCTACAGGCATAAAGAGCATGTCTCCTCTACCCAATAGTTTTTCTGCGCCACCTGAGTCCAGGATGGTTCTGGAATCGATTTGAGATGATACGGCAAACGCAATCCTGGATGGTATATTCGCTTTGATGACCCCTGTAATAACATCAACAGAAGGACGCTGGGTCGCAATGATTAAATGGATCCCTGCGGCACGTGCCATCTGTGCGAGTCTTGTGATGGCGTCTTCTACATCGTTTGAAGCAACCATCATTAAATCAGCCAGCTCATCCACTATGACCACAATGTACGGAAGCAGCGGTTGCTTTTCTTCATTTTCGAGATTCTGCCTCTTAACGTAGTCGTTGTAGCCTTCAATATTCCTTGTCCCTGTGTGAGAGAACAATTCATATCTCCGCTCCATTTCACTTACAACCTTTTTTAATGCCTGTGAAGCTTTCTTCGCATCAGTTACAACGGGAGCCAATAGGTGCGGTACCCCGTTATATACATTCAACTCAACCATTTTCGGATCTATCATCATGAGTTTAACTTCATGTGGTTTAGCTCTCATTAGGATACTCGTAATGATACCATTAATACAGACACTCTTTCCGCTTCCTGTGGCCCCGGCTACAAGTAAGTGAGGCATTTTATTCAATTCTGCAAGTACGGCTTCTCCCGTAATATCCCGTCCTAAACCAATTTGGAGCTTGGCATCCGGTTTATTCTGTTCCTTAGCTTCAAGCACCTCTCTTAAAGACACCATGGCCACCTCTGAGTTAGGAACTTCAATACCGATAGCCGATTTCCCTGGAATAGGAGCTTCGATTCGGATATCTTTAGCTGCAAGAGCCAACGCTAAATCATCACTAAGGTTTACGATGCGGCTTACTTTCACACCTACATCCGGGTGTACTTCATACTTGGTGACCGCAGGACCTAAGTGAACTTGTGTAACTTTCGCTTTCACTCCGAAACTTTGGAAGGTTCTTTCAAGTTTGGCTGCGTTGGCATGAATCAGTTGATATTCATTACTCTGATCTGTTTTTCTAGGACTCTTTAATAACGAAATAGAAGGTAGTTTATAATCCTTATTTTCTACCTCAGTAAACGTAATCGGTGGTGCAGAATCCGCTTCTCCCTCTGAACCGGACTTATCTTTTGCTTCAGCATCATCATTTTCATCATTCATTCCCGCTCCTGTAGCGGAAGGTTGTTCTTTAGTCTGGACTCCTCCGTATGCACGTTCCGCGAAGTTAGAGATAATCGGTTCTCTCGTTTCCTCTTCCTGTGGCAGCTGTGTTTCAACCGCTTTCTCCTGTTTCACAGGAACTTCTTTCTTTTTCTTTTCTTTCACCTCTTTTTTCTTTGACTGATCTTCTTTCCAATCACTCATATCTTGTTTGAATGCAGACCATTGTCCGCTTAAGAATGCCCCAAAGCGCTTACCCGCTCTTCCTAGAACATCCCCAATGGATTTACCTGTCACTAGTATGATTCCGATCAATATGAATGTGGCACTAACAATTCTTGCTCCTTGAGAGTCAAATAGAAAATAAGAAACGGCAAATAGAACGCTCCCTATCATTCCTCCGCCAAGATCCGAGGTACTCGTCTCCCCGCTTACATCCATCCAATACAAATCCCACGTATTCATGATGACACTGGGATTATCGAAAGAACCATCATTAGAGAGCAAATCAAATAATTTCACATGACTCAGTAGCAAGAAGCTCGCAATGATGATGTAGACCCCAATAAGTCTGCGACTAAATAACATAGGAATCTCTCGTTTAACCATGAGGTATCCTGCCACATACAACATCCACAGGAGGGCAACCATATACCATTCACCCAGAAAGAATCGATAGAAGTACACCACTGATTTCCCTACAGCTCCAAGCTCAATGATTGAAATCAAACTGAGGGCAGCGAGGATCATTCCTGTAATTTCATATTTAATGGTTTGTTTTAAGGTTGAACTCGTTGCAGATCGTTTTTTTCTTCTTTTTCGTTTTGCCAATCCAATTCACCTAAATTCTATTGAAGTCTTTCTTCATATGTACATAAAGATGAAGAAAGGGCTGATCCTTTGGGGCAATATATGTGCCTAAGGTGTCAGACCCTTCCCGTTAACTTAAAGTATCATTATGTTTGTCTCTTCCAGTAATATTATAGCATAACCACTATTTCGGGAAAATCCTCTTTCGTCCTTAATTGTTGATAAATTCACCTGGGCAAATCTGATTATCGAGATAATGCGCAGGGTCACTACTCATGACCCTGACAATTCGATACCTGTTCTCCTCCTGCTGAACAAGGATAGGAACACCCTGATATTCCATCATCATTTGACCACTGAATTCATTTGCATCTGTTGGAAATACAAGATCATTGGGAACCACTGTATAAAGGATCATTGTACTAACCCCTCTTGTTGATCCGATTGCTTTTTCATCTCAATTAACTCGTTAATCTTTTTAATGGCTGTCCCAATGCCCCCGATTCCATCTATCAGGCCGTATTCGACGGCATCGTCACCGACTACATTCGTACCGATATCCCGTGTAAGGTTACCTTTTGCAAACATCAGATCTTTAAAATGTTCTTCCGATATATTGCTGTGCTTCGTTACGAAACTAACTACCCGATCCTGCATTTTATCCAAGTACTCAAAAGTCTGTGGTACGCCGATCACCAATCCAGTCAACCGGACCGGGTGGATTGTCATTGTAGCGGTGCTCGCAATGTACGAGAAATCGCATGATACGGCAATCGGCACACCAATACTATGTCCTCCACCCAACACAACAGATACTGTAGGTTTAGAAAGTGAAGCAATCATCTCAGAAATGGCGAGTCCCGCTTCCACGTCTCCACCTACAGTATTTAATATGACCACCAAACCCTCTATCTTAGGATTTTGCTCAATGGCTACGAGCTGAGGAATAACATGTTCATACTTCGTTGTTTTATTTTGTGGAGGAAGCTGCATATGCCCTTCTATTTGTCCTACAATCGTCAAGCAATGGATATTGGAATCCTGAGAGAGTTGCGGGACATTCGTTTGCCCTAATTGCTGTATCTTTTCCATTAATCCTGATGGTTTATCTTTATTATCATCCTGGCCTTTATTTGGCTGATCCTGCATACGCCCATGATTTAGTTCCATGAAAACATCTCCTTTTCATTCCATTCTCTTGTTATTATTTTAATAAGGGAGTGTTTTCATACTTTATACTTTGGAATCAAATAAAAAACGGAGGCTATCTGTTAGAAACAAATAGCCTCACGCATTAAACTTCCATGATGATCGGTAAAATCATTGGTCTTCTTCGTGTTTTATTGAATAAATAGTAATTGAGCTGATCTCTGATATCTTGTTTAATGGTTGTCCATTCAAATGAACCTTTTTGCAGATAGGAATGTACTACATCCGTTACGATGCCTCCAGCTCCTTCAATCAATTCTTCTGATTCCCTCACATAAACGAAGCCGCGTGAGATAATTTCAGGACCGGACACAATCGATTTAGATCTGCGGTTGATCGTCACAACGACCGTAAAGACACCGTCTTCAGATAATAGTTTACGGTCGCGAAGGACGATATTCCCAACGTCCCCTACACCAATTCCATCGATTAACACATTCCCGGCCTGCACCCGGCCGCTCATTCTCATCTTACCGTCCTTGTATTGAAGCACATCACCTTTATCCAAAATGAAAATTTGCTTATACGGAAGACCGATGTCGTGAGCGATCTGGCTATGCGCCACCAGCATTTTATATTCCCCTTGTATAGGAATGAAATACTTAGGCTTCATGATATTCAACATAAACTTTAGATCTTCCTGACTCCCATGCCCTGATACATGAACCTTCTTATTAGCGGTCAAGACGTTCGCTCCGGCTCTGTAAAGCATGTCAATTGTCTTTCCTGCAATGACTTCCATTCCAGGCGAAGGTGAAGCCGTAATAAGGACTGTATCTCCCTCTTCGATATTCACAAGACGATGAGAGCGTTTTGACATCCGCTGCAAGGCTTCAAACGGTTCTCCTTGTGTTCCGGTGGCGATGATGACGACTTCATCTTTAGGATAATCACCAATCTCATCCATTCCGATGATCATCTCATCCCGGACGTGAAGATAGCCTAATTTCAATGCTATATCATATACTCTCTTCAAACTCTTACCCACTACGACCACTTTACGTTTATTTTGATCTGCAGCATCAAAAACTTGCTGTAGTCGAATTAAATTAGATGCAAAGCAAGCTACAATCACTCTACCGGATGCCATTCGTAAAGCGTCTGTTATATGTTGTTCAATGACGGCCTCGGAGGTTGTGTAGCCGGGTCTCTCCGCTTCTTTGCTGTCAGACAACAAACATAGCACTCCTTTTTCACCGATTTGAGCCATTTTGCCTAAATCCGGGCGATAAAGGTGTTTGGCAGATTGATCAAATTTGAATTCCCCGGTATGTACGATGACTCCTTCAGATGTATGTATACATACACCAACTGAATCCGGAATACTATGTGTGGTTTTAAAGAACGTTACATTCACTCCATCGAAAGTCAGATGGCTATCAGAGTGAATCGTATAGAATTTCACATCTTCCCTGACATTTTCATCCTTCAATCGTGCCTTTACAAGAGCATTCGTTAAACGGGTGCCGTAAACAGGAGCTTTAATCTTATTGAGTACGTATGAAATCGCTCCAATACTATCCTCATGTCCATGAGTCAAAAAGATCCCTTTCACACGTTCTTTATTTTCGATCAAGTATTGAATGTCAGGAATGACGATATCAATTCCGAGCATTTCATTTTCAGGGAACATCAGCCCCGCGTCAACCACGAAAATCTCATGATCCACTTCGATCACGTACATGTTCTTACCGATTTCTCCTACTCCTCCGAGCGGTATGATCTTTATACTTTCATTCTTTGTCTTACTCACATTATGTCCTCCTATGCTGTGCCTTTCCCGATCTTTAATCAGTTACGTTTATTATACTTGATAATTTTTTGGGAGTACAACCAATTTTATCCTACCTATAATAAAATTAGGAAAAAGACTGCATTCAATTTTACTACATTACTATTTCGATACTACATGACTAAATCCTTCTTCTTTAAAAATAAATTAATCTAATACTGATTTTATGGTCTTTTCCTGTCTAAAATAAAAGACTGTGAAGGATGGCCTTCACAGTCTTTTACTTAAGATAATACTTGTAATAATTGAGACAGCTTTGCTCTTTCCACTTCTGTGAGTGGAATTAATGGTAAGCGGACAGATCCAACGTCCAGACCCTTCATCTGCAGGGCAGTTTTAACCGGAGTTGGGTTCGGGCTGGCAAATAACCCTTTCATGACCGGAAGAAGCTTTTGATGCAGACCGGCTGCCTTTAAATGATTTCCACTTGTAAACGCAGCAACCATCTCTTGCATTTCGTTTCCGATGATATGAGAGGCAACAGACACGATTCCAGTTCCACCTATTGACAACACAGGGAGAGTAAGTCCGTCATCACCACTGTATAGCATAAAGTCGTCTGATGTATGTGAAATGATTTCAGTCATGCTATCCAAGTCACCGCTTGCTTCTTTAACAGCTACAATGTTTTCAATCTCAGATAATCGAATGATGGTATCCGGAGAAACATTGACGCTTGAACGTCCAGGGATATTATACAGCATGACAGGTAAGGTTGTTGATTCAGCAATCGCCTTGAAATGCTGGAATAGCCCTTCCTGACTCGGCTTATTATAGTATGGAGCCACCAGCATGATGGCATCTACGCCTGCCTCTACTGCCTTTTTGGTAAGCTCGATTGAGGCGTGGGTGTTATTGCTTCCCGTCCCGGCAATAACAGGTACTCTTCCGTTTACTACTTTTACAACATGTCGAAATAAAGCAATCTTTTCTTCTTTTGTTAAAGTCGGAGACTCACCTGTGGTCCCGGCTACTACTAACGAATCTGATCCATTTTCAATCAGATATTGAATTAATTGGGTCGTCTTGGTGAAATCGATATTTCCTTTGCGGTCAAATGGGGTAACCATCGCCGTAGAAACGCGGCCAAAATTCAATCTTGTCACTCTCCTCTTAAGTTTATCCTATCCTGAATGTAGCGGTTCTCTCTTGTAGTTGAAACGTATCATGAAGTGCATTTATCGCATTAATCAGGTCCATCTCTTTCACCAGAACCCAAATAGTCGTATGACTATCTGCTGACTGGAGGATTCGAACTCCTTCGTTGGACAGAGAAGATACGATGGCTGAAGTCACACCTGGAACACCCGTCATCCCCGCTCCCACTACTGAAATCTTAGCACACTCTGACTCGATAATAGGTTTATGACCTATTTTATTTAGAACCGATATCGCACCTTCTGCCAGGGATGATGCAACAGTGTAAACAACTCCCCGTGGGGAGATGTTAATGAAGTCAACACTGATTCCTTCTTTAGCCATCGCTTTAAAGACTTCAGCTTGAAGATTGTATTGGTCTTCCTTCGCGAATACTTTTATTTGCGTAAGGTTCGGTACATGGGCGATTCCTGTTACGGGATGACTCCGGAATTCTTTGTGTGCTTTTGTATTTTCAAGTGTAGTCACAAGTGTCCCTTCACCATTTGAATAGGTAGAACGAATCCGGATTGGAACATTTGAATTCATCGCAATTTCAACAGCTCTTGGATGAATCACCTTTGCTCCCTGATATGCCATATTACATACTTCATTATAAGAAACAACCGTAATAGGTCTTGCTTTCGATGATATGCGGGGATCGGCAGTCATGACCCCTTCAACATCGGTGAAAATATCGATGAATTCAGCTTTTAATGCCACTCCTAATGCAGAAGCCGAAGTATCACTTCCCCCTCTGCCTATCGTGGTGACATCACCATCTTTCGTTGCACCTTGAAAGCCGGCTACCACCACTGCATCGTGTTCTTCAAGCTCTTTGACCAAACGGCTGCATCTCATTTCCAAAATTTTCGCATTGTTAAAATCATTATTAGTCCGGAATCCCGCCTGAGCCCCAGTTAAAGCGGTTGACCGGATCCCATGCTCAAGTAGCATGTTAGAGAAGACCAGGCTGGAAATGATTTCTCCACAAGATAATAATAAGTCTTGCTCTCTCTTACTTATTGAAGTATTCCTGCCACCGATAAGGGATAATAGGGAGTCAGTAGCGTAAGGTTCACCTTTTCTTCCCATAGCTGAAACGACTACCACCACTTTATAACCCTTATCAATCGCTTGCTTTGTGTGGGCAAGCGCCTTTAAGCGACTTGCCTCATCACGTACAGACGTTCCACCAAATTTTTGAACGATCACTTTCATGACTACACCTCATTGTCATATGTTCAAGAGGTATGTGAGAACGATTAGTGGAAATAAGGAGATCTATAGCTGAAATGGTCCCTCTTCGTTATTTAATTATACCAAGTTTCATTAGACTTTCTGCGATTTGAACTGAGTTCCAAGCCGCTCCCTTAAGTAAGTTGTCAGACACAACCCACATATGGAAGCCCTTGTCTTCATCAAGATCTTTACGCACCCTGCCGACAAATACATCCGGCTTTCCTACTGCATGTGCAGGCATCGGATAAATCTGTTCTTCCGGGACGTCTTCTAAAGTTACTCCAGGAGCATCTTTTAACAGTGAGTGGATATCATTCACTGTTACAGAACCCTTCTCAATTTCAATATATACACTTTCTGAGTGACCTGTTACAACAGGTAATCTTACGCATGTTGCCGATACCTTTAATGACGGCATATGCATAATTTTTTTTGTTTCATTGATCATTTTCATTTCTTCAAAAGTAAAGCCATTTTCCTGGAATTTATCAATTTGAGGAATGGCGTTATAAGCTATCTGATAATGCTTTTTATCCCCTTTTACAGGTAGCACACTTGGCTCAAATGATTCACCGGACAATATGGCTTGTGATTGCGCGTGAAGCTCATCTATGGCCACTGCACCTGCCCCTGAAACGGCTTGATAGGTAGACACGATTACTTTCGATAAACCATATTGTTTACGAATCGGTTCAAGTGCTGCCACCATCTGGATCGTAGAACAGTTAGGATTCGCAATGATTCCATTATGAAGTTTGATATCTTCTTCATTCACCTCTGGAACAACAAGAGGAACATCTGGATCCATTCGGTATGCACTTGTATTGTCGACGACGATTGCTCCACGTTTAACGGCTTCAGGAGCAAGAAGTTTGGATACACTACCCCCTGCACTAAATAAAGCAATGTCTACCCCTTCAAAACTTTCGGGCTTAGCTTCTTCAACCGTCCATTCTTTCCCTTTAAAGGTAACGATGGACCCGGCTGAACGGGCCGAAGACAATAATGTCAATTGTTTTATTGGAAAGTCCCTTTTTTCTAGTGTTTGTAGCATCTGTTGTCCAACTGCACCTGTGGCACCGACAACCGCTACATGTAATCCCATTGTATTCAAAATCTTCTCTCCTTCCAACCATTCAGTATTCTCATAGTAGGTATACCTTTTAGTCTATTACTATAATAAAGAATATTTTAACATAAACAATTATTCGACAATAGGGAATTTTATATTTATGCCTGGATTATTTATAAAACTTTAAATATTTATACATGAAAAGAAGGCCATCTTAACAGTGCAAGTTGATAGCCTTCTCCATCTATTAATCTAAATATCTTTCGATTACAACAGGCTGAAGCTGTCTTCCTTCAATAGCCGCTTCTATCGTTTCCTGAATCAGCGTCATTCTGGCTACCATTGATTTCGGTTTGCTTTCAGGTGCATCCTGCCCAAATGGGATAAAATAAATATCTTTGGTTGAAATTAATCTCATTAGGTTTACACCGTTTAAACCAAGAGCATCATTTGTCGAAATCCCCAGTACTACAGGACGGTGATTACGAAGAGTCGCTTTAGCAGCCATCAACACTGGAGAATCTGTCATTGCATTTGCGAATTTGCTCATTGAATTTCCTGTCAGTGGAGCGATCACCATACAATCCAATGGAATTTTAGGACCGAGTGGTTCTGCCTTTACGATTGAATCGATCACCCTATGACCCGTAACGTCCTCAATTCGCTTAATCCAGTCTTCTCCTTTACCGAATCTCGTTTCCGTATTCATAACAGTTGAAGTCACAATCGGCATCACTTCTGCTCCGTTATTCACTAATCGTTCGATTTCCGGGAATACGGCATCATACGTACAATGAGAACCTGTCAGACCAAACCCGATTCGTTTTCCTTTCACACTCATGATGAACTCTCCTTTCCTAAATCAAGATCTTCCTCTAACAATTGACAAAGTACATTCGCGAGTATCTGGCCAGCTGTCTTAGGTGCCACGATCCCTGGCAATCCCGGGGCTAACAATGCTTTAATTCCCCGTTTTTCTGCATAACGAAAATCTGTACCTCCAGGCTTTGAAGCCAAATCGATGATTAATGTATGAGCCGGCATTTTGGCTATCACAGCAGCCTTCACTATATGCACTGGAATTGTGTTAATACATATATCACAATTCTCAACCTCTTTTTCTAAGTTATCTAAGTGGAATGGCTCTAAGCCCATTTCAGTCACCCTGGCCAGATGCTCACTTTTCCGGGCACCAACCTTGACCTTTCCGCCTAAATGATGAAACGTTCTAGCTACACTCATACCTACCCTACCCAGACCCAATATGACAATCGTAGATCCATGAATCGTAAAGTCTGTATGTTGAATAGCCATCATAATCGTTCCCTCTACTGTAGGAATAGAATTATAAATGGCAACATCGTCTCTCTCAAACAACTGAACAAGTTCCCGATTCGTTGAAGACATTATTTCATCCAAATACTTATTACTAATTCCTGAATAGATCGTACAGTGCTCTGGCGTCTGAGACACAACTTCTTCTGTTAAAACGATTTTCTCATTGGAAAAAATCGTATCAATTTCTCCTTGTAGATTCGTGCCGGGTACAGGTAAGATTATGGCATCAATAATTGAAAAGTCCACTTCACTCAGCTTTTCTTTCGTAGCCCCTGTAAAGGCATGATCTAGTTGTTCAAAACCTACGAGTGAGATTTTTGCATCCAACTCAGTAAGCTTCCGAATAATCTCAAGTTGACGAGCATCTCCGCCTAGAACTGCGATCTGCATTCCGGTCAGCATCACTGATTTCACCTACTTTTTACATAATCGCTATTCTAAATCCCTTTTCACTTCAACAGTGTATGTTGCACATACCTAATGGGTGAGAAGAAAAGCAGGTAGAGACTGTTTAGAATGTAGGATTGTTTTTGTAAGGGAGCGGATGTAAGAGGTCAGGAAGGGATAATAGTCGTAGACAAATTTCATTCAGGTGTTACTATATGTATCTTCCTATTACACTGACTCCTTCCAGCGTTTTGGAGAGGGACATCTTATTTTATTGCAAGGCCAAATAAAAAAACGGGGAGGCCCCGTTTCAATAGATTATCTATTTCGTTATTCATTGGATACTTCCAGAATGATCATATCCGCTCCGATTGTTCTGATTTGATGCCAAGGTACCCGGATTTCCCCGCCTTGCTTTCGCAGCCATTTACCGGTCGGAATGATAAGCGCATTTATGCTTCCAGACTTATCATTGAATTCAAGATCGGTTTGCCCAAGAATTCCAAGACGTTCTGCTTTTTTATAATCGACTATTTCTTTTCCGCTTAACTCGCTTAATCTCATGAAGGTTTCCTCCCTAAAAAAGCTCTGTATTACAATGTATACACTGTCCACTTTTTTTAGAAGAAATTCTTCGTTATTTCCATCCAATGTGATAATTCATTCAAAAAAACTCTTTTCGTAAAGTTTGTTGTTATTTTAGAGAAGATAGTAATAGTTGATTTCCGCTACAGGATGCTCGCTTTCCGCGGGGCTGGCGGTGAGCCTCCTCGGCTTCGCCTGTGGGGTCTCACCTGTCCAGCTATTCCCGCAGGAGTCGATCATCCTTCCGCTCCAATCAACTTACTGAGCATGTATCCTTAATCCAAATCAATAAAAACAAGAATATTTGACAAAGCCTTGCAGAGCTTATGTTAAAAAGCAACAACCTTTGAGAAAAGAGAGTTCAAAAAAAGCAGACTTAAGCAGTCTGCTTTTTCCTGTTATTTCCTCATATTTTGAGGGAGATTCCCATCCGGACTGATGAGGGATATAGCATAATCATCTTTAAAGATATCAAGGGCTAACTGATTTACCTTGTCCATCGTAACGCCGTCGATTTCTTCGACAATCTCATCCAGCGTACGGTGGCGTTTTAGTAGCAGCTCATTTTTCCCATTACGACTCATCCGGCTATTCGTACTTTCTAAACTCAGCATAAGGTTACCCTTTAATTGCTCTTTGCTGTTTAGTAATTCTTTAGAGGTTATACCATCATCTTTCAGGGCTTGCAGGGTGCTGTCGATCGTATCAAATAATTGATCTAACTGATTGGCTCCTGTCCCTCCATAAATGGTAACCATTCCGCTATCTTCATATGCAGAATGATAAGAAAACACGGAATACGCAAGTCCTCTTTGTTCGCGAACCTCTTGAAACAGACGGGATGACATACTGCCACCTAACACGTTGTTTAATACGATCAAGTTATAGATGTCCGGATGTCCGATTTGCAGACCGTCAAATCCTAAGCATAAATGGGCTTGTTCTGTATCTTTTTTTCGGGCAAGCTTATTGTTGTGAAAGGCGGGCTTCACACGGTCCTCAGGTCCTTTACCACCTTCATAAGATCCGAATAGCTTCTCGACTTCTTTGATGAATGTTTCATCCACATTTCCTGCTACAGACACCACTACTTGATCCGGGGTGTACATGTCATGCATGTACTCTTTCAATTTAGCTTGATTGAATGAGTTCAGTGTTTCTTCCGTTCCCAGAATCGGATAGCCAAGTGGATGCTCTTCATAGATCGCTTTGCTTAGTAAGTCATGAACGATATCATCCGGGGTATCTTCATACATTTTAATCTCTTCATACACTACATTTTTTTCTTTATTCAATTCCTCTTCTACATAGGTAGAGTTAAAGAACATATCAGAAAGTGTATGTAATGCATAATCCGCATGATTGTCCAATACTTTTGCATAATAGCAGGTGTATTCCTTTGAAGTAAATGCATTGACCTGTCCGCCGATGCTGTCAAAGGACTCTGCTATTTCACGGGCCGTTTTCGTTTTTGTGCCTTTGAAAAACATATGTTCCAAAAAGTGGGATATGCCGTTGTTTTGTTCCGTTTCATTGCGTGAGCCGGTTCCAATCCAGACCCCAATCGCTACAGAACGAACGTGAGGTATTTCCTCCAGCACGATTCTTAGTCCATTTTGGCATGTATATTTCTTTATCAAGAAATTTCCTCCTATTCATGATGCAAACTTACTGCTTCTTATTACTATTTCCCTGTTCTGACGAATTATCGACGTCTTCCACGATTCTCTCTTCTTTAACCAAGCTTGAGATCGTACCAAGCCTTAAATTTTTATCTTTTATTTGAAGAATCAACATGTTTAACGAATTGGCCGTAGAAGCTGTCGGGTGCATCAGTACAATAGCTCCCTTGTGCATCTTTCTCATTACACGCTCGATTAACACGCTTGGTTGTGGTTTTTGCCAATCAATCGTATCCACACTCCACATGATCGTTCTCAAGTGCATTTCGTCTGCAATATTTATGACTTCCTCCCGGTAGCTGCCACTTGGTGGAGCAAACCACTTCACTTTCTCCCCTGTGGTCACTTCAATTATTTCATTCGTCTTTTTCAATTCTTCTCTTACTTTGGCTGACTCCAATGATTTCATATCAGGGTGAGAATATGAATGATTTCCCACTTCATGTCCTGCATCTACGATCATCTTCGCTAAGTCCGGGTTATTTTTCACCCATCTCCCCTCTAAAAAGAACGTAGCATATACTTGGTGTTTTTTCAAAGTTGCAAGCATATCCGGGATATATTCATTTCCCCATGCTACATTGATAATAAAGGAGACCATTGGTTTATCCGGATTCCCTCGGTAAACAGGGGAAGCAGGTAAATCAGGTAAGTGCGTTTCAGGAGGGATTTGCTTGTAGATCAGTTTATCTTCATCGAAAGATTTTTCTTTTTTCATATTTTGAAGAGACGCTTCTACATCCACTTTCAAACCATTATATCCTGGTGTAGCTTTCCAAACTGTATCTATTACAGCATCTTGAGCTGGGACTTCCCTCAATTTTGCTTCTTCTTTTATTTTTCGGGTTAGATCATTGGGTTCGCTTACTCCATTCACTTCTAACGATTCTTGTTTTAGTCCTGTCACATACTGATCTGATAATGGATTTTCAACGACAACTAAAGTCAGAATAGCAATTAGACTAATTCCAATCAAGTATTTTCTATCCATACCTGTCCACCTTCCTTCTCCTAAAAACATATGAAGGAAAAGGAGCTTGTAGAACATAAGCGGAGGGGGCAATGCTCCAGAGGCGACAAGCATAAGGCGAAGATATCGGAAAGGCACTCTTTCCTTTCTGATATCTTTGCCTTATGACCTCGAGGGGCTAGCCGACCTAGCTGGATGATACAAAAGCGGAGGCTACTCCTACAGGCATGAATGAAAATTCCACAGATAAAAAAAGCCGCCCCGGAGGAGAGTTTGCTCCTTACAGGACAGCCTGCCAATCTCAAAAGATTATGCCTGGTTTTGTTCTTCTTTTTCACGCTGCTCTTTAAGAACTGCTTTTCTGGACAAGTTGACTCTACCCTGGTTATCGATGTCAAGAACCTTAACAAGGATCTCATCGCCGATCGCTACTACATCTTCTACTTTGCGAATACGCTCTTCTGCAATTTCAGAAATGTGTACCAGTCCATCTTTACCACTGAAGATTTCTACGAATGCACCGAATTTTTCAATTCGTTTTACTTTCCCCAGGTACATTTGTCCAGCTTCAACTTCTCTTACTATATCTTCAATTGTTTTCTTAGCAACTTTGTTCATCTCTTCATCAGTAGATGAAATGAAGATCGTACCGTCTTGCTCAATATCAATCTTAACGCCTGTTTCGTCGATGATTTTATTGATTTGTTTACCACTTGGTCCAATAACATCACGGATCTTATCAGGGTTAATATGCATGGTTAAAATTTTCGGTGCATATTGAGAAAGGCTGGTTCTTGCTTCACCGATTGTTGCTAACATGCTATCAAGGATCTGCATTCTTCCTTTTTTCGCTTGTTGAAGTGCTTCTTCAAGAATTTCTCGGGATAGCCCATCAATTTTGATATCCATTTGAAGAGCGGTTACACCCTTAGAAGTCCCAGCTACTTTAAAGTCCATGTCACCCAGGTGATCTTCCATCCCTTGAATATCCGTTAAGATGGAATAGTTTTCACCAGATTTGATTAGACCCATGGCGATTCCTGCTACAGGTGCTTTAATAGGAACACCGGCATCCATCATCGCTAATGTACTTGCACAGATACTTGCTTGGGAAGTCGAACCATTTGATTCAAGTACTTCGGAAACAAGGCGGATTGTGTACGGGAAGTCTTTCTCGTTTGGAATAATCGGATCCAATGCTTTTTCCCCTAGTGCTCCATGTCCGATTTCACGACGACCTGGTCCTCTGATCGGGCCCGTTTCCCCTACACTGAATTGAGGGAAATTGTAATGATGCATGAATCGTTTTGATTCTTCAATTCCTAGACCATCAAGAACTTGAACATCTCCTAAAGCCCCTAATGTACAAATGCTTAGTGCTTGAGTTTGTCCACGTGTGAACAGTCCTGAACCATGTGTTCTTGGTAATAAACCAACCTCGGAAGAAAGTGGACGAATCTCGTCGACTTTACGGCCATCAGGACGGACTTTATCTTCCGTAATCAAGCGACGAACTTCATTTTTCACAAGCTTGTCTAATACCTTTTTCACTTGCTTCAGTGTAGCTTCATCAGCTTCCTTCTCTTCTTCATAAACAGCCATCACTTTTTTCTTAACTGCTTTAATTGCTTCTTCACGAGCATGTTTTTCCTGAACTTGAATCGCAGGGATCAGTTCGGTTTCACATATTGAACGAACCTCCGCTTCAACGGCTTGATCAAGTTCAACAAGTTGAATTTCTGATTTTTCTTTACCGACTTTAGCAACAATTTCCTCTTGGAAAGCGACTAAGCGCTTTATTTCTTCATGACCAAACATGATTGCCTCAAGCATTGTCTCTTCCGGTACTTCATCTGCACCTGCTTCAACCATGTTGATGGCATCTTTCGTACCGGCTACAGATAAATGAATCTCACTTTTCTCCAGCTGTTCCACTGATGGATTAATAATAAATTCACCATCAATCAGACCAACTATAACTCCAGCAATCGGACCCTCAAATGGGATATCAGAAACAGAAAGTGCCAGTGAAGATCCGAACATAGCTGCCATTTCAGATGAACAGTTTTGGTCTACACTCATCACTATACTGATTACTTGTACTTCATTTCGGAATCCATCTGCGAACAATGGACGGATAGGGCGGTCGATTAAACGGCTTGCCAGGATCGCTTTTTCACTTGGACGTCCTTCACGTTTAATAAATCCTCCTGGGATTTTACCAACAGCATATAATCTTTCTTCATAATTCACAGTCAGTGGGAAGAAATCCAGTGGTTTTGGCTCTTTTGAAGCTGTTGCACTACTTAATACCGCAGTATCTCCGTAGCGTACCATTACCGCTCCATTGGCTTGTTTGGCAAATTGGCCTACTTCGACCGTTAATTCTCTTCCTGCCCATTCAATGGAAAAGATTTGTTTAGTTTGTTCCATAAAGTGTGCCCCTCTCTTTATATATCACTAAAGGGTTCGGCCTGTACCAAACCCGGATAAATATTGTAAATAAACTATTCTATATCATGCACATTTGTGCCGTTATATTCGTTTGGATGAATAACATAAGGAACTATGTAAATATAGCATGTTCTCTCAATGGAAAGTTCTATTTACTCGCATTAAGGACTCGAATTAACTCTTATGTACATATTATGTATTTTAGACAAAAACTATATAATTGAATACTTTTCGTGATAAAAATTTTTAAAAACAAGTGGGGGATCATACAAAGATTTCCACTTATCAAAACTAAAGAAAAAGCGGGACATAATCCCGCTTCCTTTGTCTGTTTATCGACGTAAACCTAATTTGTTGATTAACTCACGGTAGCGTTGTACATCTTTCTTACGTAGGTAAGATAATAGATTACGACGGTGACCTACCATTTTTAGAAGACCGCGACGAGAGTGGTGGTCTTTCTTGTGAACGCGTAAGTGATCGTTCAGATTGTTAATTTCTTCAGTTAGGACAGCAATTTGAACTTCTGGAGATCCAGTATCGTTCTCATGTACTTTGTATTCACTGATAAGTTCGTTTTTACGCTCTTTAGTGATAGCCATCCTTTTCACCTCCTAATAATTTCTTTCAAATCCCCTGTTACTGAGCAGCCGTTGGTGAATCGTGATGCCAAGCAAAGGTTCATTTCATACGCTATTTAGAATACTACTCTTTTCAACAAAAATCAAGTATAAACCTCAAATTTCCGAAAAGTAGTGGATTGCTTTGTCTTTATCTTTCTGAATTTGCGAGATTAATTCCTCTATCCCCGAAAACTTCTGTTCATCTCTAATTCTTTCATACCATTCGATATACACTTCTTCGCCATATATTGATGCATGAAAATCAAAAATGTGAACTTCGATTGATAGAGAATATTCATCAGGATTTTTAAAAGTAGGCTTATAACCGATATTGCATACACCATCGAACCATTTATCATGAATTTTCATTCTAACAGCATATACTCCCACTTTAGGAGTAAGATAGTCGTAAGCCAACTCAATATTGGCAGTGGGAAAGCCAATTTTTCTGCCTCTCTTATCCCCGTGTATGACTGTCCCTTTCATCTTAAACGGCCTGCCCAGGAGCTTACGAACCTTCTTAACGTCGCCTTCTTTAAGGCATTCTCTTATGAACGTCGAACTTACTTTGGAGTCATCGTCTGTAAGCTTCGAAATTATAGTAGAAGTAAACATATCGCGTGAATGGAATGGAAGTGTTTCCATCGTCCCTTTTCCTAAACGTCCATATGAGTAATCGAAGCCTGCTACTACATGCAGTGCATTGAGCCCAATGATGTATTGATCAACGAAGTCCTGAGGGATCAGACTTGCAAATTCTGATGTGAATCGGACAATAAATAAATAATCCACACCCAGTTCCTCTATAATTTCTTTCTTGTCTTCCAGAGGTGTTATGTAGTGTATATGCTTGTGCTTATGACCTAATACAACTGAAGGATGAGGATCAAATGTCATCACCGCACTACAAGCTTTGAGGTCCTTCGCTTTTTCTACTGCTGCCCTGATCACCCTCTGATGTCCTCTATGCACCCCATCGAAGTACCCTAGAGCCAACACAAGGGATGGAAAATCATTCTTACTAATTGAATGTGGATGATGTACAGTTATCACTTTCACAGTATTTCACCTTTTTTCACTAGTCGTTGAAAAGCACTTTGACAGGCTTGATAACCCCTGGTTTGTCCGGGTGACGGCGATAAATGGCAATAACCTTGCCACGATACTCCATCACTACTTCACTCGTTTCCGGCCAACCCTCAGGCTCTTCCAAGCGTGCTCCGTTCTTCACTTTCTCTGCTAATGTATCATTAATTGCCATTTTCGGCAAATGAGAAAGTCCCATTTCCAGTGGGAGAAGAAGTCCTTGTGGATTCCCATTATCAACGAACTCTTTCACATCTTCTAAGGTAAAACAGTCCTCTTTCCTAAAACAGGCTGATTGTGTACGGGTTAGGGCCGACATATGAGCTGGATATCCAAGTCTATTTCCAATTTCAACAGCAAGGGTTCTCACATAAGTCCCTTTGCCACAAGCCACTTCGAATGAGAAAGCCGGATTCTTGCTGTCTAACTCATCCCAATCCTCCAGTAATTGAAGCTTATGGATACGAACGGTTCTTGATGGTCTATCCACTTCAATCCCTTGTCTTGCATACTCATATAACCGTTTACCGTTTACCTTTACCGCTGAATACATTGGAGGGGTTTGCGTAATATCGCCGGTTAAACTTCTGAGAATCTCATCAACCTCTGCTCTGGTAATCGTACGGTCCAACGCCTTCTCTACAACAGGTTCACCCCAAGCATCTTCTGTCGTAGTCGAGAAACCGAGAGTGACTTCCCCTTCATAGGTTTTTCCCGATGCTGTAATGTACTCTGCTATCTTCGTCGCTCTTCCAATACAAATTGGAAGTACACCAGATACTTCCGGATCAAGCGTGCCTGTATGGCCCACCTTTTTTGTTCTAAGGAGCTTCCTTAATTTAAATACACAATCATGTGACGTCATGCCACGGGGCTTCCATAGGGGCAGGATTCCATTCATGTTAATACCTCCACTATTATTTCTTCTTTACTAATACAATTAGAAAACAAAAGGACTAATCCATTGGAATTGTCATTCCTTCCGGATCAGCCCTTTCTAGTTACTCATCTGTGTCTTTAGACTCTTCTGGTTCATCTTGAACTTTTCTTAATAAAGTTTCAATATGATTACCATAATCAATCGATTCATCAAACTCAAAAATAATTTCAGGTGTTTTGCGGAGACGGATTCGTTGTCCTACTTCAGAACGAATGAACCCTTTTGCCTTCGCCAGACCTTTCAGCGTGTTTTCTCTTTGGTCTTCTCCACCTAGAACGGTAATATACACTTTTGCCTGTTGTAAATCACCAGTTACCTGCACGTCTGTAACTGTCACAAAGCCAATGCGTGGGTCCTTTATTTTTCGTCCGATAATATCGCTGAGCTCTTTCTTCATTTGCTCGCTAACACGATTCGCACGATGGCTCATCAATATCACCTCTTATATATCGTTAATGGTTATATGTTGGAACATAAGCAACTATCTATAACGACTCGATTTGGGTCTCCAGTCTCTCCCACTCCGGAAAAGAATCAATGAATTTCAATGCATGCTCAATTTCTCTTTCACTGGCTCCTTTGGAAGAAGCGACGGTGACGATGGCAATCCTGGTTCGTTGCCATACATCCTGGTGTCCGATTTCAGAGACAGATACATTAAATTTTTGTTTGAGGCGTGACAAGACCCTCTGCAGGACCGCCCGCTTTTCTTTTAAAGAGTGAGAATCATAAATCATGCACTCACATTCAACATATGTGATCATTTACGTGTAATTTCCTCCATGATGAAGGCTTCGATTACGTCGCCCTCTTTCACATCGTTAAAGTTCTTAATCGTAATACCACATTCGTAACCTTTGGCTACGTCTTTAGCGTCATCCTTAAAACGTTTAAGGGCATCCAGTTCACCTTCAAAGATAACAATTCCATCACGAATTAGACGAACACCGCTGTCGCGAGAAATTTTACCTTCTGTTACATAGCTTCCCGCAATAGTACCAACTTTAGACACTTTAAATGTTTGACGAACTTCTGCTTGACCAATGATTTTTTCTTCGAATTCAGGGTCCAGCATCCCTTTCATAGCAGCTTCAATTTCCTCCATTACCTTATAGATAATACGGTGTAATCGAATTTCTACTCCTTCAGCATCAGCCGTACGTTTCGCATTTACATCAGGGCGAACATTAAAGCCTATAACAATGGCGTTGGACGCTGCTGCCAGTGTAATATCTGATTCGTTAATCGCTCCCACACCAGTGTGGATGATACGAATATTTACACCTTCAACTTCAATTTTCAGCAATGAAGCGGCAAGAGCTTCTACCGAACCTTGAACGTCCGCTTTAAGAACAAGGTTGAGATCCTTCATTTCACCTTGTTTCATTTGTTCAAACAGGTTCTCAAGGCTTACTTTGGACTTCTCTCCCCTCTGAGCTTGCAGAGCTTGAGAAGCACGAGATTCACCAACGGAACGAGCCGTTTTCTCATCTTCAAATACAACGAAACGATCCCCTGCTTGAGGAACATCATTTAAACCTGTGATTTCAACAGGAGCAGATGGACCCGCTTCTTTCACACGGCGGCCAAGGTCATTGACCATTGCACGAACACGTCCGAATGTATTTCCTACTACGATAGGGTCTCCAACTTTTAATGTCCCGTTTTGAACAAGTAAAGTCGCTACAGATCCCCGGCCTTTGTCTAATTGTGCTTCAATTACCGTACCTTGAGCAAGGCGATTCGGATTTGCTTTAAGCTCTTCCACTTCACTGACAAGAACGATCATTTCAAGTAAATTATCGATCCCTTCTCCTGATAATGCAGATAGTGGTACGAAGATTGTGTCTCCACCCCACGCTTCAGGAACCAGTTCGTATTCCGTGAGTTCTTGCATTACACGATCCGGATTCGCAGCTTCTTTGTCCATTTTATTAACGGCAATGATAATTGGAACTTCAGCAGCTTTGGCATGGTTGATTGCTTCGATTGTTTGAGGCATGACCCCATCATCAGCAGCAACAACAATGATCGCAATGTCGGTTACTTGAGCACCGCGGGCACGCATCGTTGTGAAGGCAGCATGTCCAGGAGTATCAAGGAAGGTGATCTTCTTTTCATCCACTTCTACTTGATAAGCACCGATATGCTGAGTGATTCCTCCAGCTTCTCCTGCCGTTACTTTCGTGTTACGGATGGAATCAAGCAGAGTTGTTTTACCGTGGTCAACGTGACCCATGATTGTTACAACAGATGGACGCTCTACTACTTGTTCTTGTGTGTCTTCAGTGAAGTATACTTCAAGATCAGTGGCATCTACTTTGATCTCTTCCTCTACTTCGACTCCATATTCTCCTGCAATTAGCTCAATTGATTCTTTATCTAGTTCTTGGTTTATTGTTGCCATGACACCAAGCATGAATAGCTTTTTAATGATTTCAGATGGCTCTTTGTGAAGCTTTTTCGCGAGCTCTGAAACTGTCAATGACTCTGAGAACGTAATTTTTGAAGGAAGTTCTTTTTTCTTGGCAGGCGGCTGTTGCTGTGGAGCCTGTTTGAAATTTTTATTTTGCCTGTTTTGTTTGTTATTTTTGTTTTTGTTGTTGTTATTATTATTATTGAAGACCTTCTTCTCCTTTGATTGGTGCTGTTGTTCGTGTTTTTTTCCTTCACGACTTTTCGGTGCTGATTTTACTTTTTCCTTGTTCGGAGCTTCTTCTGTCTTTGATGCATTTGCCTTGGAATCCTTTTGGCTAGGTTTCTGACTGCCTGAATCCCCTTTGTACATCGCGTCTAATTTTGTTACTGCGTCGTCTTCTATAGTTGCCATATGGTTTGATACCTCAATATTCAGTTGCTTTAATTTTCCGATAACATCTTTGCTTGAAACATTGTATTTTTTTGCATATTCATAAACACGCATCTTGCTCATATGTTCACCCCCACTGAGATTCATCGAGCAGTTCGGATAATTTCCCGGCAAAGCCTGCATCCATTATAGCCACCACTACCCTGGCTTCTTTTCCAATGGCCTGACCTAAATCGTTTCTGCTTTCCACCAAGCTAACCGGGACATTGTAGGATTTACATTTGTCCGTGATTTTCTTGTATGTATTAGCAGAAGCATCTTTGGAAAGAATCACAAGTTTTGCTCGTCCACTACGAACTTCTTTAATAACAAGCTCTTCACCTGAAATAATCTTACGTGCCCGATTCGCCAATCCTAAAAGTGACATCCAACGATTTTGATTCATACGCTAAACGTTACTCCTTCTCCACAAGGCTAATCAATTCATCGTAAAGAGATTCATCTATTTTCGCTTGTAATTGATTGGCTAATGTATTTTTCTTTTTTGCTTGTAAAATGATGTCTTTATCCTTGGAAAGATAAGCTCCACGCCCTGACTTCTTACCCGTGGGATCGATGGAAACCTCCCCTTCTTTCGAGCGGACAATCCGTATCATTTCTTTCTTCGGTTTCATTTCACCCGTTGCCACACATTTGCGCAAAGGGATCTTCTTATTTACACTCATCTGACTCACCTCTTAATCTTGATTATCAAAATCAATATTTAAAGGCTCGTTATCATACTCTTCCTCTTCATCTTGAGGAAGGAATGACTCTTCTCGAGGATATAATCCCTGGTCACGAGCGTCTGTTTCACTCTTGATATCAATCTTCCAGTTTGTCAATTTGGCTGCAAGACGGGCATTTTGGCCACGTTTACCTATTGCAAGTGAAAGTTGATAATCCGGAACAACTACTCTTGTCGCTTTATCAACTTCATTCACCTGTACATCCAGCACTTTCGATGGACTTAAAGCATTGGCTACGAATGTTACAGGATCTTCTGACCATTGAACGATGTCAATTTTTTCACCTTTTAATTCGTTTACAATTGCCTGTACACGTGCACCCTTGGTTCCCACGCAAGCTCCAACGGGATCCACCTCGGAATTTTCTGCGTGAACAGAGATTTTAGAGCGATCTCCGGCTTCACGTGCAACAGATTTGATTTCTACCGTTCCATCAAAGATTTCAGGAACTTCGATTTCAAATAACCGCTTCAGTAATCCGGGGTGTGTTCTTGAAACAAAGATTTGAGGACCTTTTGTCGTCTTCTCAACCTTTGTAATAAACACTTTAATACGATCATGAGGTTTATATGTTTCATTAGGCATCTGCTCGCTCACTGGTAAAAGCGCCTCAATCTTGCCTAGTGCCACATAGATAAAGCGATTGTCCTGACGTTGAACGATACCTGTCATGATATCTTCTTCGCGATCCACAAATTCGGAATAGATAATTCCTCTTTCAGCTTCTCTTACTCGTTGGGTAACAACCTGTTTTGCTGTTTGTGCAGCGATACGGCCAAAGTCCTTTGGTGTAACTTCCAACTCAACAACGTCTCCAACCTCGTAGCTAGGGTTAATTTCCCCGGCGTCTTCGACAGAAATCTCAAGGCGGGAATCAAATACTTCGTCTACAACTTCTTTACGAGCGAAAACTCTCATCGTACCCGTTTCAAGGTTAAGGTCTACACGGACATTTTGTGCTTGGTTGAAATTTCGTTTGTAAGCCGACACAAGTGCAGCTTCAATTGCTTCAATGATGACATCTCTTGCAATGCCTTTCTCTTTCTCTAAAACAGTAAGAGCATCTAATAACTGAGTGCTCATGGTGGTTTCATCCCCCTTTATAGTGCGGTTAGTTCCTATGAAAATGTAACAGCTAATCGTGCGATCGCTATCTTATCTGTTGGAATTTCAACCTTCTTTTTTCGAGTCTTAATGGTTACTTCTAATGCTAATTGGTCTGAAGTATAGGAAAGAAGTGTGCCTTCGAAGGCCTTTTCACCGTTCAACGGCTCATATGTTTTCACATAAACGTTTTTGCCGATGGCTTTCTCAAAGTCCTTTTCTTTCTTTAAAGGACGTTCAGCTCCCGGTGAAGAAACTTCTAAAAAGTAATTATGAGTAATTGGGTCAATTTCATCTAACTTTTCACTAAGTCTTTCACTTACTATTCCGCATTCTTCAATGTCAACACCTGAATCTTTGTCGATAAATACACGAAGAAACCAATTGGATCCCTCTTTCACATATTCCATATCGATGAGTTCTAATGACATGTCGTCTAAGATTGGTGTAACAAGTTCTTCTACAAGTGTTGTTATTTTGCTCATACTTACCTCCTGGTCTATATGAAAATCTTGCACCAAGACTAGAAATGATAGTTCAAAAAATCTCCATGTAATAACGAAAGAGTGGGGTGCGACCCCACTCTTCTACCTTTAGAGCTATCTTTAGTATTTCCAATAAAAATATACCATAATCAACATTTTTATGCAAACAATTCCCATGGTATCAGCTTAGAACAGGGATAATTGGTTCTTATCCGGCAAGGCTTCCAAGCAGCCGTGATTGTCCAGGTACTCAATGATTGTCTTGGAGACGCGACCTCTTTGTTGTAGATCTTCTTTAGAGAGAAACTCCCCATTCTGTCTTGCATTCACAATATTGATGGCCGCATTCGTCCCAAGGCCGGGAATCGAGTTGAACGGTGGAATCAATGAATCTCCATCAATCACAAATTCAGCCGCGTGTGAACGATACAGATCTACCTTTTGAAACTTGTAACCCCGCTCACACATTTCAAGGGCCAACTCCAGTACTGTTAACGTGTTCTTTTCTTTCGGAGATGCATCCAGGCCTTTGCTGTTGATTTCTTCTATCTTAGCCCTGACTGCTTGAGATCCCCTCACCATTGCTTCAATATCGAAATCCTCTGCACGAACGGTGAAGTAAGCAGCATAGTAAAGAAGGGCATGATGCACTTTAAAGTAAGCAATACGAACAGCCATTAATACATAGGCAGCAGCATGGGCTTTCGGGAACATATATTTGATCTTCAGACAAGAATCAATATACCAGTCCGGTACCCCATTCTTTTTCATCTCTTCTACCCATTCATCCTGCAGTCCCTTCCCTTTACGTACAAATTCCATAATTTTAAAGGCAAGTGAAGGCTCGAGTCCTTGATAGATGAGATAAACCATAATATCATCACGACAACCGATTACTTCGCTCAGATTACAAATGTTATTATGAATAAGCTCTTGTGCATTGCCAAGCCATACATCAGTACCATGTGAAAGGCCTGAAATTTGAACAAGCTCTGAAAATGTCGTCGGTTTTGTATCCTCAAGCATTTGACGAACAAATCGTGTACCGAATTCCGGGATTCCGAGTGTACCGGTCTTACACATGATTTGTTCCGCTGTCACTCCGAGCGGTTCCGTTCCACTGAAGATTTTCATCACTTCAGGGTCATCTGTCGGAATCGTCTTCGGATCGACACCTGATAAATCCTGAAGCATACGAATAACGGTTGGATCATCATGACCAAGAATATCAAGCTTCAAAAGATTATCATGAATGGAATGGAAATCAAAGTGTGTTGTTTTCCATTCCGAGCTTGAATCATCAGCAGGAAATTGAATGGGTGAGAAATCGTAGATATCCATATAATCAGGTACTACGATGATCCCTCCAGGATGCTGTCCGGTTGTTCTTTTCACTCCGGTACATCCACTTACCAATCGATCGATTTCTGCTCCGCGGATTTGCAGCTGATGATCATTGGCGTATCCTTTTACATACCCGTAGGCGGTCTTTTCCGCCACAGTACCGATTGTACCTGCCCGATATACATTATCTTCACCGAAAAGAACCTTCGTATAGTTATGGGCGTTAGGCTGATATTCACCCGAGAAGTTCAAATCGATATCAGGAACTTTGTCTCCTTTAAATCCAAGGAATGTTTCAAACGGAATATCATGACCATCCTTCTTGTATGGAATTCCACAATCAGGACAATCTTTATTGGGCAAATCAAACCCGGATCCTACCGATCCATCATCAAAGAACTCGGATTTCTTACAAGATGGACATACATAGTGGGGGGATAAAGGATTCACTTCCGTTATTTCTGTCATTGTGGCAACAAAAGAAGACCCTACTGATCCACGGGATCCTACCAGGTAACCATCATCCAATGACTTTTTCACGAGTTTATGTGAAATTAAATAGATGACTGCGAATCCATGACCGATAATACTCTTTAATTCCTTTTCGAGCCTTGCTTCTACAATTTCAGGAAGGTTCTCTCCGTAAATGCTTTTCGCCATGGCATAACTCATGCGACGCATTTCTTCATCAGCGCCTTCAATTTTAGGCGTATATAGATCATCTCTGATTGGTTTAATTACATCTACAAGATCGGCTATTTTGTTGGAGTTATCCACAACAATTTCTTTCGCTGTTTCTTTCCCTAAGAAAGAGAATGCATCCTGCATTTCATTCGTTGTTCTAAAATGAACATCAGGAAGTTCGTGTCGGTTCAACGGATTCGCCCCGCCTTGAGAGCCAACGAGAATCTTCCGGTAAATCTTGTCGTTTTCATTTAAGTAATGCACGTTACCGGTAGCCACTACCGGTTTATCCAATTTCTTACCAAGATCCACAATGTTTTTTATGATATCTTCAAGGTTTTTCTGACTTTGTACCAAATCCAACTCGATTAAATGTTGATAGACTTCTTTTGGATGAACTTCCAGGTAATCATAAAATTGAGCCTTTTCCTCAACTTCTTCTTTCCCTTTTTGCATCATCCCTTCAAACACTTCGCCTTTGTCACAGCCTGAACCTACGAGAATTCCCGTTCGATACTTTTGAAGCTGGGAGCGGGGAATTCGCGGAACACGGAAAAAATAATTCATGTGAGAAATGGATACTAGTTTATAAAGGTTCTTTAAGCCTTCTTCCGTTTGGGCAATCAGCGTGCAGTGATAGGGTCTTGACCGTTTGTATGCATCACCTTTCCCCATGTAATCATTGAATTGATTATGATTGGTGATACCTTTTTCAACGGCATCCTTCAGCATTTTCAATAACAAATATCCAGTTGTTTCCGCATCATAGATCGCTCGGTGATGCTGGGTCAGTTCAATATCAAATTTCTTGGCTAACGTATTTAAACGATGATTCTTGAATTGAGGATACAGTAGTCTGGCAAGCTCCAGCGTATCGATGACAGGATTAGTCGCTTTAGGCAGTCCTGCTTTTTGATACCCTGCATTCAAGAAACCCATATCAAAGGAAGCATTATGTGCAACTAATATATCTTCTCCTGCCCATTTATGATAGTCGTGAAGAACATCGTTTATTTCAGGTGCCGTTTGCACCATATCATCGGTAATACCCGTTAATTCAATGGTTGTAGCGGATAAAGGATGATGAGGGTTGGCAAACGATTCAAATTTATCGATGACCTCACCATCTTTGATTTTCACCGCAGCGAGTTCAATGATGGTGTCGTAAACGGCCGAAAGTCCGGTTGTTTCAACATCAAAGACAATAAAGGTACTATCTTCTAAAGGAAGATCCCGGTCGTTATAGGCAATTGGAACCCCATCATCAACAAGATTGGCTTCCACACCATAGAGAAGTTTAATATCATTCTTCTTGCTTGCGCTGTAGGCTTCCGGGAAGGATTGTGCAACGGCATGGTCCGTTATCGCAACCGCTTTATGCCCCCATTTTTTTGCTTGGGCAACAAGGCTTGCCACTGAAGAAACGGCGTCCATCTGACTCATTGGAGTATGCATGTGAAGCTCCACCCTTTTTTCATCAGCGGGAGCAGTATCCAACCTCAGAACCGGTTTGATTTCATTCACATCGTTGGCGATCATCACCAGGTCACGCACGAATGTATCATTTTGAATGCTTCCACGACAGCGGACCCACATACCTTTTTTCATATTGTTCATTATAGCTGCGTCCTCTTTGTCCCTCGAGAACATTTTGACCAGGATCGAACTTGAGTAGTCTGTTACTTTAAATGTTAATAAAGTACGACCGCTACGTAATTCACGTGTTTCACAATCGAAAACATATCCTTCAATCGCGATCCGGCGTTCTTCGTCATAAATCTCTTCGATCTTCCGGAAGTCAGCATCGTCTTTAATCGTAAGACCAAGCATGAATGGACCGCTGGGTGCACCACTTGCTTCCTCTTTTTCAGCCTTTTCCATTTCAATAAGGGCTTGTTTGGCTCTCTCTTGATCTTCTTTAAGCTTTTCTTCTAAAAATTTCTCATACTCAATGCTTTGTTCCTCTACTTGACTTACCTCTGCATCCAATACTAGTTTAGGAAAACCAAAGTTCTCGAAAGTAGAAGTGATCATTTCACCGTATTTTCTTTTTAACTGTGTTGCTTCTGTATCATTGGAAGCAACAACAATAATTTTATTTCCATTGATTTTCGGCTTTTGAGTATTTAATAATTTTAATAATGGCGGTGATATACCTTGAATTTCTTTCACACACTCCTGCCAATAGTCTAAAATGTGCTGATCTGATATCTGGGTATTCACCACTTTTATCGTAAATCCTACGTTTGCAATATGTTTAAAGGATGTCTGCAGTGCTATTGAAAATTTACTCCACACGTTACAAGGAATGATTTCTTCGAATGTAAAGTAAAAATGCCATTTCTTCTCCTTGCGAAACACCGCTAATTTTTCAATTTCAGCGTTTGGAAAGTACTTTACAAAGGCATCCTCTGTTAACCCTAATTGCTTTAGCAACAGCTGAAACCTCTCTCTTTTGCCCAGGGGCTTTTCTTCCATGATCCTTCTCCCCCATTTCTAATCGTGTTATTTACAGTAGAAAAAGGGCTGACAGCTAAGGATTGCCTCCTTTAAAGTCGAGCCCTTTTCTTTTTAAGAAAGAGTCTTGTATAGTTCTTGGAGCTTTGGTAGAAGCTCGTCCTTATGAACTTCCAGCATCTCACCTGTTCTTCTTACTTTCACTTCAACAATGCCTTCCCCTGCTTTCTTTCCGACCGTTATACGAATCGGAAGTCCAATCAGATCAGAGTCAGCGAATTTAACGCCTGGACGCTCAGCCCGATCATCCATTAATACATCATAACGATTTTCTATAAATGTGTCATATAGTTCGTTAGCAAGTATAGCCTGTGATTCATCCTTCATATTAATCGGAATTAAATGAAGGTCATATGGTGAAAGATTCGTTGGCCAAACCAAACCATTGTCATCATTAAATTGCTCTGCAACTGCTGCAAGGGTACGAGAGACACCTATTCCGTAACAACCCATGATGATCGACTGAGATCGGCCATTTTCATCTAAGAATGAGCTGCCTAATGCGTCTGAATATCTTGTCCCCAGTTTGAATACATGTCCGACTTCAATTCCTTTTGCGAAAACTATCGTACCTTTTCCGTCAGGAGAAGGGTCACCTTCTTGAATGAAACGAAGATCTGCGTATTGAGAAACCTCAAAATCACGTTCAGGGTTCACGTTTGTGAAATGGTAGCCTGCTTCGTTAGCTCCTGATACACCGTTTCGAATGTATTTAACTGCTTGATCAGCAACGATTCTCACGTCTTTATCTAATGAACAAGGGCCAATTGATCCGATTTCACATCCGATGATTTCTTTCGTTTCTTCGGCTGATGCCAATTCAACTACACTTGCATTTAGAAGGTTCTTCACTTTGATATCGTTAATATCGTGATCACCACGGGATAGTACCAGTACATAATCATCATCTACCTTAAATAGTAGCGACTTCACACATTGAGCTTTCTCGATAGATAGAAAAGAGGAAACTTCTTCTATCGATTTACTCTCTGGTGTTGATACCTTTTCTAATTCAAGCATATCTTCAGCCGACTGAGTATAGGAATCCACTACTTCAGCCATTTCGATATTCGCTGCATAACCGGAATGATCGGAGTATGCAACCGTATCTTCGCCGACCTCAGATAATACCATGAATTCATGTGTATCCTTACCACCCATCGCTCCAGAGTCAGCGATAACTGCTCTGAAATTCAGCCCGCATCGGTTGAATATATTTGAATACGCCCCAAATAATGCATTGTATGTTTCGTCCAGGCTTTCAGAAGAAGAATGGAATGAATAGGCATCCTTCATAATGAATTCCCTTCCTCTAAGGAGTCCAAAACGTGGACGCTTTTCATCACGGTATTTAGTTTGAATTTGATACATCGTGAGGGGTAGACGTTTATATGATTTAATTTCGTCCCTTACTAAACTTGTAATCACTTCCTCGTGTGTTGCTCCAAGGGCAAATTCACGATCATGGCGATCATGCATTCTCATTAATTCAGGGCCATACGTTCCCCACCGTCCCGATTCTTTCCAGAGCTCGGAAGGTTGCAGGGCAGGCATGAGCATTTCAACAGCACCTGCTGCATCTAATTCTTCACGAACAATCTCTTCCACTTTTTTTAATACTTTATTTCCTAATGGCAAAAAGCTATAAATACCACTTGCATTTTGTCTTATGAATCCTGCCCTCAAGAGAAGCTGATGACTCTTAATCTCTGCATCAGCTGGTGTTTCTCTTAAAGTAGGGATGAATGTATTACGCTGCTTCATCTATTAGCACCTCAGTTACCATATATATTATTTATGTAGTGTGTGAATTTCCTTCTCACTATTTTATCTTAAATCAACAGGCAGTGACACCCTCATTTTTTGATTCTGGAGGGAGAAACTGCCTGTTCATGATTCATGCATCATATTTTATAAGAAAAATCGTTGAATGTCATTCCATGTAACAACGAGCATGAGAACCATGAGAAGGGCAAACCCGACAAAATGGACCATTCCTTCCATTTGGCGATCCACCGGTTTTCCTCTTACCGCTTCAACTGCGAAGAACAGGAGTCTGCCTCCGTCAAGGGCAGGAATTGGCAGAAGGTTCATAATTCCCAGGTTGATACTTAAGATGGCTGCCCATCTCATCAGGTAGAATATACCTGATTTAGCCACAACATCCGTTGACTGATAGATTCCGACCGGTCCTGATAACGCATCGATCGAGAACTCACCGGACACAAGCTTTCCTAATAGAACAAAAATCATTTTGGTCCATTCATACGTTTGCTGTGCACTATTGGTCACCACTTTGAGAGGCGACTTTTCAACAGGACTATGAACACCAATGATCCCTATTTCTTCCCCTTCTATTTCTTGAGGTTTTGGGGTGACTGGAATCTCTGTGTTTGAGCCATTACGATCAATATTAAACCGCAGCTCATCCCCTGGGTGCTTCTGTATGATGGTGACAATATCATCCCATGTCGAAATCTCTTTACCGTCTATACTTAAAATCACGTCATTTTTCTGAAGGCCGGCTTCTTTTGCCGCCCCATCTTCTGTGAGTTCACCAAGAACAGGATCATTCGTAGGAACCCCTTGCAATAAACCTACAAGTATGAAAATGAAGAAGGCTAAAATAAAGTTAAATAGAGGCCCGGCAAAAATGGCCATAGCCCGTTGGGGTAGTGACTTAGATGCAAATTGTCGATCCCAGGGAGCGATTTGTGTCTCGACACCATCTTCAATGAATACAGCGTCCCTGGAGATCAAAAAGGTTTTCAGTTCCTCCCCGTCTTCTTCGTATCCACGAATATGCAGTCTGTGCTCTAAATCCGCTTCTTCTACCTCAATGACACGAATGTTCGGATAGCGATCTTTGTTATTTAAGACAATTTTTTTAATTTTTTCATCCTGATCAAGTACAAGACCAACCCGATGCCCGGCCTTGAGCTCAACCATTTCCGGATCTTCCCCGGCCATTCGGACAAAGCCCCCAAGAGGCAATAAGCGAATCGTATAGGTTGTTTCATCCTTTTTATATGAAAACACTTTTGGACCAAACCCTATTGCGAATTCACGGCATAAAATGCCTGCACGCTTCGCGAAAATTAAATGTCCAAGCTCATGAAAAAATACTAAAGCTCCAAAAATAACAACAAAGGCAATCACCGTTTGCAAATAAAAAACCACCTTTTTTATAACCTGTTGGTAACAGATCTAAATGTTTGAAGTAAGCGTATGAAACATGTCCACTATCATACTACGTTATAGAACATGGAAACATGCCCAAGTACGCTACAACCAGCTCGAAACAAGTTGTCGAGTCTGTTGATCAATCTCATGTATGGTTTCAAGATCTGGTCTATGTATCACTTGATGAGTAGACATAGCCTTCTCAATATACGCTTCAATATCCAGGAAAGATATCTTGTTTTCCAGGAACATGGAAACTGCTGCTTCATTTGCAGCATTAAGTACCGTCGTCATACTGCCGCCGATCCTTCCTGCTTCATAGGCAAAAGCAAGACAGCGGAAACGATTTACATCCATCTCTTCAAAATGAAGCTTACCCATTTCGACTAAATCCAATCTCTTACCTGGTCTAATAACTCTGTCCGGATAGGTTAAAGCATATTGAATCGGAACACGCATATCAGGCGTACCTAATTGAGCCATCACAGATGAATCGTGGAATTGAATCATGGAGTGGATAATGCTCTCTCTATGCTGCACCACCTCAATTTGGTCATAAGGAATATCAAATAACCAATGCGCTTCGATGACCTCTAACCCTTTGTTCATCATTGAAGCAGAGTCGATGGTAATCTTTGCTCCCATTGACCAGTTAGGATGATTCAAGGCTTCTGTTACTGTGACACCCACTAAATCTTCTCTTGTCCGGTCCCTGAAGCTGCCTCCGGATGCTGTAATGATCAGTTTTTCAATATTCTTTTCTTGTTCTCCCTGCAGCGCTTGGAATATGGCAGAATGCTCACTATCAACCGGCAGTAAAGTAGTATTCTTTTTCCGGGCAGCCTCCATTACCAGATGTCCAGCCGTTACAAGCGTTTCTTTATTGGCAATGGCAATCATTTTCCCTGCCTCGATGGCTTGTAATGTGGGGTGAAGCCCCACGCTTCCCAGCACTGCGTTAACGAGTACGTCCGCATCCTGATGGCAAGCCACTTCCACCAAGCCTTCTTCCCCATAAAGAACCTTTACGGAAGACAATTCTTTCTTTAGTAATTCAGCATCCTCTTTGCGTTGAACAGAAATCAATTGAGGACTGAATTCCAGAATCATTTTTCTGGCTTCTTCTATATTTCTGCCAACAGACATAGCTGTCAGTTTGAATTCCTCAGGATTCTCACGGATTACATCAAGGGTTTGTGTCCCTATAGAACCGGTAGCTCCCAATAAGCTAATCTTTTTCAACAACTACACTCCTCCCGCTAGAAACCTTCTACCTTTATAAAAGAAAGTGAAGAAGGGGAAACACAAATAATAAACTATCAAAACGATCCAGCATTCCACCATGTCCCGGTAATAAGTGCCCGGAATCTTTTACTTTATAATGTCTTTTCAAAGCTGATTCGACCAGGTCTCCAACTTGTCCAAAGACAGATAGAATAGCCGTCACGATCATAAGTTTAGGAATGGACATATCAAGGTCTGTGAAAAACGTCATGATAACTCCAACTACGATGGCACAAATAATCCCGCCAACAAAACCTTCGATGGTTTTGTTCGGACTGATTTGAGGCCATAGCTTCTTTTTCCCCATTGCTCTTCCGATGAAATAAGCTCCTGAGTCTGTTGCCCATATGATAAATAAAGCGTAGAAAACAAACTGTACTCCTTCATCCAAACGGATCTCCATGAAGTAATAGAAACCAATTCCTACATATAAAATGCTTAACAGAGCAAATGACACATCATCGAATGTATAACGATTCTTAGTTGCTACTGTATATGTTAAGAAGAGCAGCACGGCAAGAAAAGCCATTTCGATCTTGGAATAGCCAAAGTCTGCTAAGATCCCGATAGCATCGGTTGGGATCAAAAATACCCACAAAAGGGCCAAAGATAATAACCCGGGAATGGTAAATATCCATTGCCCTCTCATCTTTAATGCTTCGTATAAACTGATGGAAGCAATAAGATACATTAAAATAATAAATGGTGTTTCACCAAAAATGATGATTGGCAAAAATATCGCTGCAGCTATCACTGCTGTAATAATTCTTTGTTTCATTAGGATTCCTCGCTTTGTAACCCACCAAATCTTCTTGAACGACCTTGATATGCTTCAATTGCTTCTATTAAATGTTCCTTGCCAAAATCCGGCCACAGTACGTCTGTAAAAAAGAACTCTGTATAAGCTAATTGCCAAAGCATAAAGTTACTTAAGCGGATTTCTCCACTCGTTCGAATAAGCAGGTCTGGATCTTTTAAATCTTTCGTCATCAAGTAACTTGAAAACACTTCTTCATTCAATTCGTTCTCATCTAGTATTCCATTCTGAACATCTTTTAAGACATGCTTCATAGAATCAATAATTTCAGAGCGGCTGCCATAATTTAAAGCAAAGTTTAATATCAGACCGTCATTATTCTCCGTGGCTTCCATCGCCTTAGTGACGGCTCTCTTAGTGTGGGGCGGCAAGGCATCATGAGAACCCATCATTTTCACCTGAACGTTTTCTTCTACTAATTCAGGCAGAAAGGTACCTAAAAATTCTTCTGGCAACTTCATAAGAAACTCAACTTCCATTTTTGGACGTTTCCAATTCTCAGTTGAGAAAGCATATAGAGTTAAAGCTTCTACACCTATTTCGTTTGCCAATTTGGTTATCCTTCTGACACATTTCATGCCTTCATGATGTCCAGCGACTCTAGGCAAGGCTCTTTTTTTTGCCCACCGTCCATTCCCATCCATAATTATAGCTATATGACCCGGAATCGGGTGTTTGACTAATTCTTGAAATCGATCATCCACTTCTTCGGAAGTTTGCTGTCTTTTCCATTGCTTAAGCTTGTTTAGCATAAAATCCTCCACCAACAATCCAAAAAATATTTACCTTTACTATCATATCAAAAAACAAGGAAGATATCTTTAAGAAAATAGATTATGTACATTCATATATGTATTTTGAACGTTAAACGATGTTTTCTCTCAAAACGAAAGGCTCTTTTCGTATAGTTTGTTGCTATTGTAGAGGAGAAAGTAATAGTTGATTTCCGCTCCAGGATGCTCGCTTTCCGCGGGGCTGGCGGTGAGCCTCCTCGGCTGCGCCTCCGGGGTCTCACCTGTCCAGCTATTCCCGCAGGAGTCGAGCATCCTTCCGCTCCAATCAACTTTCTGAGCATGTATCCTTAATGGAAAACAATAAAAACAAGAATTTTAGCAAACAATCTCATTTAAGGTAAGTAGAGATTGATTTTCCTTTTAAGGAAGAATAATTATTTTTTTCTAGTTACATTGTTTTCTTGCACACCTTAAAGCTCTGTCATGAAAATTCTGTTAAAGATAGTGAGGGGATCTGCGCAGACTCCGGCGGATTTCGGGCGTGCCTGGACCCCGTTCGGCTAAGCTGAGGAGGCACGGTCGAACGCTAGCTGCAAGCGGAGCAGTTCCCCTCACCATCCAGCATAAACTGGTTGACAAAGCCCTGGCAGATTCTATGCTGGAAAACAACAATCTTTGCGAATAGAGCCAAACGAATAAGATCATTCAATCAGAGAATTGGAGAAGCCGGCTATCATAAACACTCTAAACAAGCATAAAACAAAAGGACCGGCCCATAAGGAATATGAGTTCACTTATAGGTCAGCCCCTTAGGATTAGAATATGATTAATTATACTTCTAACATTTCTTGTTCTTTATCTTTTGCAATAGCATCAATCTTGACAATGCTTTCATCTGTTGCTTTCTGAACATCATCAGAATATCCACGAAGGTCATCTTCTGTAATGTCCCCGCTTTTCTCTTTTTTCTTAAGATCATCATTTGCATCACGACGAATATTGCGGATCGCCACTTTTGCATCTTCAGCTTCTCTTTTCACAAGCTTCACAAGTTCTTTACGACGTTCTTCCGTTAATGCTGGAACAACGATCCGGATAATGTTCCCGTCACTTGTAGGTGTAATTCCCAAGTCTGATTTCAATATCGCCTTTTCAATATCACCTAAAGCTGATTTATCATAAGGCTGGATGACTAACATACGAGCCTCCGGAATTGAAATACCTGCTAATTGGTTAACAGGTGTCGGTGCACCATAGTAATCAACGGTAATCTTATCAAGTAGAGATGCGTTTGCTCTTCCTGCACGGATGCTTGCTAACTCACGAGAAAATGTTTGAATAGCTTTTGTCATTCTTTCTTTTGCGTTTGTTATGATCGTATTTGGCATTACTCTCTCCCCCTAACGATTGTACCTATATTCTCACCTGTGATGGCTCTCTTAATATTCCCATCCTCCATAATAGAGAATACAATAAGTGGAATATCATTGTCCATACAAAGAGAAGAAGCTGTTGAATCCATTACAGCCAAACCTTCTTTCAGAACATCTAAATAGGAAAGTTCTTCATATTTAACAGCCGTCTCGTCCTTCTTAGGATCTGCTGAATATACACCATCTACGTTGTTTTTAGCCATCAGGATGACCTCTGCTTCGATTTCAGCTGCTCGAAGTGCCGCAGTAGTGTCAGTTGAGAAGTAAGGATTTCCGGTACCTGCTGCAAAAATCACAACACGTTTCTTCTCTAAGTGACGGATGGCTCTGCGTCTGATATATGGCTCTGCCACTTGACGCATATCAATTGAAGTTTGAACTCTGGTTTCGATGCCAATTTGCTCAAGGCTGTCTTGAAGAGCCAAAGAATTCATAACGGTAGCCAGCATCCCCATATAATCAGCAGATGCACGATCCATTCCCATCTCACTACCTATCTTACCACGCCAGATATTACCTCCGCCAACGACAACTGCAACTTCAACATCAAGTTCAGCAATTTCTTTTACTTCTTCTGCTACATTTTTAATGACAGAAGGGTTTATTCCGAAGCCATCATCACCTGCTAATGCTTCTCCACTAAGTTTCAGAACGACACGTTTGTATTTTGGAACGCTCATGGGAACCTCCATAAAAATAGAATTTTTCTTGAAAAATAGGGAACACGCTAAGTGTTCCCTACTAAGAATTGTTTAGCTTTTATTATTTCTTAACTTGACTCATTACCTCTTCAGCAAAGTTGTCTTGACGTTTTTCAAGACCTTCCCCTACTTCGTAACGGATGAAATCAGTTAAAGTAGCTTTATTCGCTTCAAGGTATTGACGTACCTTTTGATCTGGATTCTTAACGAATGTCTGATCCAGGATACAGATATCTTCGAAGTATTTCCCAAGGCGGCCTTCAACCATTTTTTCTACGATGTTTTCAGGCTTTCCTTCATTTAATGCTTGTTGCTTAAGTACTTCACGCTCACGTTCTACTTCTTCAGCAGAAACCTGGTCACGGGATACATACTTAGGATTTAATGCTGCAGCATGCATAGCAACATCTTTCGCTACATTAGCATCAGTCGTACCTTCTACTACAGTCAGAACAGCAATACGGCCACCCATGTGCAGGTATTCACCGAATGCAGCGTTATCACCTTTACTACGGATTTCAAAACGACGCAGAGTGATTTTTTCTCCGATTTTAGCAATAGCGGCATTGATGAATTCACTTACAGTTGAACCATTTGCCATTTTTTGATCTAGAGCATCTTCAACAGAAGCCGGTTTGTTAGCTAGTAAGTGATCAGCTAATTCTTTAACAAGGTTTTGGAAGTTTTCGTTTTTCGCAACGAAATCAGTTTCTGCATTCACTTCGAAAATGATAGCAGTATTCCCTTCGCTTGCAATGTAAGTAGTACCTTCAGCTGCAATACGATCAGCTTTCTTAGCTGCTTTCGCAATTCCTTTTTCACGTAGGAAGTCAATTGCTTTGTCCATATCTCCGTCAGTTTCTGTTAACGCTTTTTTACAATCCATCATTCCAGCGCCAGTTTTTTCACGAAGTTCTTTAACCATTTGTGCAGTAATTGCCATAGTGGGTTTCCTCCTTAGTTTGACTATGTAGACTTTTATCACCGTTTGGCGAAAGTCATAAAATGTACTGCCTCTATAGTAGAGTACAGTAGATGTGAATACTCTTTAAAAAAAGGTGATAAGGGTAAGCCCTCTTATCACCTTTCATTCATTACTCAGCTGCTACAGCTGCTTCTTCACCTTGCTTAGCTTCTAAAATAGCGTCAGCCATTTTACCTGTAAGAAGCTTAACCGCACGGATTGCATCGTCATTCGCAGGAATGACAACATCGATTTCATCCGGATCACAGTTAGTATCAACGATACCCACGATAGGGATATGAAGTTTACGTGCTTCTGCTACAGCGATACGCTCTTTACGAGGGTCGATGATGAATAATGCATCAGGTAGCGTGTTCATATCTTTGATTCCGCCTAGGAATTTAACTAAGCGTTCATGTTCTTTTTTAAGTTGTACTACTTCTTTCTTCGGAAGTACTTCAAACGTTCCGTCTTCTTCCATCTTCTCGATGTTTTTAAGACGTGTAATACGTTTTTGGATCGTTTCGAAGTTCGTAAGTGTTCCACCTAACCAACGTTGGTTGATGTAGTACATACCAGCACGTTCTGCTTCTTCTTTAACAGACTCTTGTGCTTGTTTCTTTGTTCCAACGAAAAGAACTTTACCGCCGTTACCAGCTAATTCTTTCACGAAGTTATAAGCTTCTTCAACCTTTTTAACTGTTTTTTGAAGGTCGATGATGTAGATGCCGTTACGCTCAGTGAAGATGTATCTCTTCATTTTTGGGTTCCAACGGCGAGTTTGGTGTCCGAAATGTACACCAGCTTCTAGCAATTGTTTCATAGAAATTACTGACATGTGTGTTTCCTCCTAAATGGTTTTTGTTTTCTCCTCCGTTTCCGTCATCTTGTAGTAGAAACTATTCGGTTGAATAGCACCATCCACCTCAATCGAGAAACGTGTGTAATAACACCATGAATACTATAGCATACCTATTCCAACCAATCAAGACATTCCTACATAATTTGACGGAATTTTAGCAGGAGCTCAATTTCCGTTTTCCCTTTTCCGACAGTTTGAGCTATTTCCTCGATGGTCTTCCCTTCCTTTTTAAGTGAGAGAACCTCTTGGATAAGGGGATCGTCGTTGGTTTTTACTGTTGGTTTCACTTCCAACTTATTTTCGACAGCTCCCCTTTGTGGTGTTGGTGTTTGCTGATAGGCCTTTGAAGCTTGCTTATATCCTGCTCCTGACCATTTAGGATTGGTTTGAATCGGGGAACTGTTTCCATTTTCATCGTCCGTTTTGTCAGTGATACGTGTTTGACTTTTAGCATGATGATTAAAAGTCCTAATGAACTCTTCATTCTCTTCTTTCATTTCTATCAAATATGTAGAAATGACTTCTTCGAGTTCCATGATCATTTTCTTTTGTTCTTTTTCCATGTTAAGAAAACGATTTTGCCTTGAGTATAAAATGACGATCGCAAGCAAGGAGACGATATTAAGAAGAAAAGATATAAAAAGCAGGAATGTTACCATGTCATCACCTTAATTTAGTTTGATTTTAGTATTTCCTAATTATATAAAAGGACTGCTCCATTAACCGTATTTCTTGGGAACAGTCCATCAATATCTATGGTTTGGGCTCATTGTGTGCACCGATAATCAATAGCTTTGGTTCAAGAGCCTAATAAATTGCGCAGTTTAAAAATGGCCTTGGAATGTATTTGTGAAATTCGTGAGGTTGACAGTTTCATGACTTCCCCGATTTCCGTCAAAGTTAATTCCTCTTTATAAAATAAGCTTAACACAAGCTGTTCTTTATCAGAAAGCGTCAGAATCGTTTTCTCTAACTCTGTTACCCTTTCACCTTTCAGCACTTCTTCCTCAGGTGTGATCGTCTTATCATCTTTAATAGAATAGCTTTGAGAGTCATGATCTTCATCGGTTAGTTGCTCATCCATGGAAAGGACATTGGCAAAGAAATGTTCATTGGTGGTTTGATATACTTCCTCAGGAGCCATCTCTAATGAGGCTGCTACTTCCTCGGCGGTCACGTGGCGTAATAAAATTTGTTCCAGCTCTACTGTTTTGGCTTCGATTTTTTTCGCCCTGTCTCTTGTTGATCTTGGTAGCCAGTCTTCTTTTCTCAGTCCGTCGAGAATGGCGCCCCGGACTCTGAACGAAGCATATGTATCGAATTTCAGATCTCTTGTTGGATCAAACTTCTGAAGTGCATCCAGTAAACCCATCAACCCAAGACTCTTTATATCTTCTCTCGAGACGTTTCTTGGCAGCCCAACGGAAATTCTCTGAACATGATACGACACAAGGGGCATGTATTTCTTCACTAGCATGTCACCTGCCTGGGTATCACGACTGTTAATCCATTTCTCCCAATATAGTTGTTCATCTGTTCGAGGGGGTTGCTGAGACATAAGAATCCTCCTTGCTTACTATTTTCTTCCTTGAAATTTGCATTAAGGTATAGAACTCCATGGTATGAGAAAACGAATGGATCTTCCCTGTTAAATCTACTCCTTGAAACTTTTCATTGACTCATAATTCTCTCGTTCCTTCATTTACCGTGCGAACATGAAGGATCCCGGTCGACGTGAAGAATTCGATGGTTCTCCCTTTATTACCACCCAAATCCTCTGCAACAATTGGAACTCGATGCTTCAAGAGAGCCTCTTTGACCGCTTCAGCATTCCTTGGGCCAATTCTCATCACATCGCTTTTTGATTTGAATTGAAACATTTGTGCGCCGCCAGCCATTTTGCACTTAAGTCTCTCAACTTTCGCACCCCGTTCTCCCAGTTGTCGGATGAGTTCATCTATTCCAGTGTCTGCATATTTAGCTATTTTCATGGAAGGCTCTTTCCCTAACGATGAATGAGGGAGCATGACGTGGACCATACCAGCCAATTTGATAAGCTCATCGTATAATACCACCCCAATGCAAGAACCTAATCCCGATGTACGAATTGAACCTCCCTTACTAACGATATTCATATCTGCAATCCCCACCCTTACCACTGTGTTCACTTCAATCATAGCTTCACACCGAGGGATTGGAAGATGATTTCAAATGAATCGGGATCCGGCAAGAGGAAGAAGTGACCTTTCACACTTTCCGATTCCTCAAATTCTTCTTCTTTTAAGGCTGTATCTATGACAATCGCATAATCACTTACCTGAGAAATTTCCAGTAAACCGAAACCGATAATGGCACCAGCCATATCTACAGATAAAGCGGGAACAGAAGGTAACAGCTTAAGACTCGTAAAGTCGGATAAGGAAGACAAATAAGAACCTGAGAGAATATTCCCCAACTCTTGCATGGCAGATAAACCTAATTCTGAATACGGTGGTTCACTAAAGGAAAACGATCGATCCTGTATCATTGTTCGAATATAAGTAGAAGCTTGTTCAAGAGGCAATAAAAAAAACATACTTCCCGGTGCATCCCCTTCAATTCTTAAGAACACACTTACGACAACATTATCCGGTCCTCCTGCCATGTCCATCATTTCATCGAATGTAACAACCTGGACACTGGGTACCTTCATGTCAATTTTCTTATCCAGAAGAGTAGAGAGGGCAGTTGCTGCATGCCCCGCTCCAATATTTCCGATTTCTTTCAAAATATCTAGGTGCATTGACGATATTTTCTTCTCATAACCCATTCGTATCTGTTCTCCTTAGATGGATTGCAGTATTTTGTCTAAATGAAGTAGAATCAATAATCGTTTATTTTGCTTTACTACTCCACCAATGTACTCTGCTTCTACTACACCGACAACCTCCGGTGAAGGTTCAATCGTTTCTCTCTCTACATCCAACACATCATTTGCCGCATCGACGATCAATCCTACTTCTTTATTATCTAAACCTACGATAATCACACGGGTGCTCTCGGTTGGCACAGAAGAGGGTAAATCGAACCGGCTTCTTAAATCGATGATGGGGGTTACGACACCACGTAAATTTATTACACCTTTAACATAGGCAGGCGTTCTAGGTACTCTCGTTATATGCTCCAGCTTCTCAATTGAACGGACCTGATCGACAGGAATGGCATATTCCTTATCCACCAATTGGAATACGATCAACTTTAGGTCTTCCATCGTCTCTGACACTACACTCATTTCCCTTACCTCCTATTTAATCAATGCATTGCAATCAACAATCAGTGCTACCTGTCCATCACCCAATATGGTTGCACCTGAAATGGCGAATACATCATTAAGATAATTTCCTAAAGATTTCAGCACGATTTCCTGTTGACCAATGAATGAATCCACTACTAAACCTGCCATTTTTTCTCCTTTGCGGACAACTACGACAGAATAATACTCTTCATCCTTTGAATCTTTAGGAACTTCGAATACATCCTCCAGGAATAACAACGGAACCACCTTGCCTCTGAAATCTATCACTCTTTGATTATGTGCATTCATGATCTCTTCTTTTTTGACTATGGCCGTCTCGATAATGGAAGAAAGGGGGATTGCGTATTTCTCAGCTTCAATCTCAACAAGCATGACAGAAATAATCGATAAGGTTAATGGCAATTGAATAGAAAACAATGATCCTTGACCAGCACTGGAGTCGATTGTAATGGCACCACCTAATGACTCGATCGTCGCTTTAACTACATCCAATCCAACACCTCTACCAGAGATGTCTGAGATTTGGTCAGCTGTTGAAAAACCTGACGCCAGGATAAGTTCATAGATTTGTCGATCGGATAAGGTTTGCGACACTTCTTCTGATACAATTCCTTTTTGAATCGCTTTTTCCATCACTCGCTGTTTATTAATACCTGCACCATCATCTTCAAGTTCAATAAATACATGATTTCCGCTATGATAGGCTTTCAGCTTGACTGTACCTTGCTCAGGCTTACCATTTTTCGAGCGAATCTCAGGCATTTCAATTCCGTGATCCAGGGCATTACGAATTAAGTGGACGAGTGGATCACCGATTTCATCGATCACCGTCCGATCAAGTTCTGTTTCTGCCCCTATGATTTCTAATTCAATTTTCTTATTTAAATCTCTTGCAAGCTGTCTTACCATGCGGGGAAAGCGGTTAAATACCGTTTCCACAGGAACCATCCGCATAGTGAGGATGATGCTTTGTAAGTCTCCGGAAATCCGTGTCATTCTTTCAACCGTTTCATTTAATTCCGGATTATTTAAATCTTTTGATATTTGTTCCAATCTGCCTCTATCTATGACAAGTTCTTCAAAAAGGTTCATCAGTACATCCAGTCGCTCAATGTTTACACGTATCGTTTTGCTCGATGGATTCGATTGTTTTGATGTTTTATTTGTTTCTTTAGGTATCATGTCTTCCTGTTCTCTTACAACTGCTACTGGTGACTGTTCCTCCATTGCATTCATTTCTTTATTGTGAATATGTTGTGAGGTCAGTTCCATTAACGTGACTTCTTCAACCTCAGAGACGTTACGTATACTCTTTTCTATGTCACATGCATCCTCCTTTGATACAACAGCTATAACAAAGGATTGATCGAACTGTTCTTCTTCCAGCTGATCCACAGTAGGGAAAGACTTAATGACTTCTCCTAGTTTTTCCAGCACTTCGAAAACCATATATACTCTTGCTGCCTTTAACAGACAGTCATCCCGCAAGGAAACGGTAATTTCAAAGCATCGGAAACCCTGCTCGTAGGATTGCTGAATAACGGTTTGTTCAAATGCTTCGTACTTCATGGACAATGTATGTATTTCAGGCGCTATGGTTGCGGCAGCTTCATTACTTGCTGATTGTAAACTTTCACCCTTTTCAATTGCTTGGAGGAGGGTGACTACTTCTGTCACGTCCCGTTTCCCATCTCCCCCGTCCGCTATAGAAAAGACCATTGCTTCCAGGTCGTCAACGGATTTAAACACTACATCCAATATCTCTGGTGTCACTTTAATTTTTTCATTACGTATAGCATCCAGAACATTCTCCATTTTATGGGTAAGGTTTGCTAAATCTTCGTACCCCATCGTTGCAGACATTCCTTTTAACGTGTGAGCTGAACGAAAAATTTCATTAACAATCGCCAGGTTTTCAGGGTTTTTCTCCAATTCCAGTAATCGCTCATTACAGGTTTGTAGATTTTCCTTACTCTCTTCTATAAAAACTTCTAAATATTGACTCAATTCCATGTGCTCCACACCTCTCTACAACATGTACTTCATAATAGATTGAGAAATATCCTCGATATGTTCCACGCTGTCTACTAAATTTGTAGCGATAGCCGATTTCGGCATTCCAAACACAATACAAGTCTCTTTTGATTCCGCAATGGCCCTCACTTCGCCTGTTGCTTTCAGCCTGATTAATCCTTCAGAGCCATCGGAGCCCATCCCTGTCATTATGACAGCTATTTTCCCATAATTTCGAAGCAGGCTTGCGGATTCGAACAATACGTCTACGGAAGGTCTGTGACCATTTCGTGGTGCTTCTTCCTTTGATAATTCAAAGGCTAAATGTGCTCCATGCTCGACCACCTTTGTATGATAACCACCCGGTGCTATATATGCTGTTCCTTTTTGAAGGATTTCTTCATGCTCCGCTTCCTTCACATTAATGGCGGATTGACCATCTAACCGATTGGCCAGTGAGTTGGTAAAGCCCGGTGGCATGTGCTGTACCACTACCACTGGGGCATCCAGTTGAGGAGATAATTCTGTCAGCACCTGCTGTAAAGCACGCGGACCTCCTGTTGATGTTCCTATAAGGATCAATTTCGGTGAATCCCTGGTCCATTTAAGGTCCGAAGGTAACGTTGGTACAGCTCCTTTAGCAGGTTCACTTGAATCTACCGACTCTGTCCTTTTTCGAAAAGCGCTGGTTATTTTCGTCATGTTCACCTTGCTTGCCGATATTACTTTTTCAACCATTTCATCTTGAACTTTATGAAGGTCCAATGAAATGGTTCCTGAAGGTTTCGCGATAAAATCAACAGCTCCAAGCTCCATGGCTTTGACGGTCTCCTCCGCCCCCTCTTTGGTTGTAGATGAGAGCATCACAACAGGCAACGGACATTCCCCCATGATTCTCCTTAAGGCTTCTATTCCATTCATCTTAGGCATTTCCACGTCAAGGGTCACGACGTCGGGACGGAGTTTTTTAATTTTTGAGATCGCGTCTTCACCATTTCTGGCAATTCCTATCACTTCTAGCTGTTTGGAGGCTGTTAGAAAATCACCAATAAGTTTTCTCATAAATGCTGAATCATCTACAACTAGAACTTTTTTCATTCAGGAATTTTACCTCCCAAAAAATAAATTTCTCATACTCTTTAAAAAACCTGTCTGATTACTCACTGGTCGAAAAGGTCCCCCGACAATTTGATGCAACATCGTACGAAGACTTAAGGTCATGGCTGAAGCAGGGTATCCGACGACTATGGGTCTTTGATGAATGACCGCCTTCCTTACCGTTGAATCTTCAGGTAAGACCCCTAAAGAAACGATCTCCTTATGAAGGAATTTCCTCACCGTTTCTTGTAATCTCGTAATCGTTTCAAGACCTTCCTTCTTGAATTCCGCCCGATTACATATCAGATAGAACGGTTTCTCTTGATCCCTCATATAAATATATTTCATCATCGAGTAAGCATCTGTAATCGACGTAGGTTCAGGTGTCGTGACAACAATGATTTCATCCATCGCCAAGAGAAATTCCAACGTTTCTTTCGTAGCTCCTGCACCCATATCAAAAAGAATGTAATCATACTTTTGAACTATATGTTCCATTACTTCAAAGAACCGTTCTATCTGCTTCTCTTGCCACTCCACGATATTCTTAAGACCATTCCCCCCACTTATGTAAGAGATACCATGAACATTTTCACATATAATTGTGTCGATATCTAGTTCTTTTTCCTCAATATAATCCATGATTGAGTAAGAATGATGACTTCCTAGTAAAATATGAATATTTCCCATGCCGATATCCAGGTCAACTAATAATACTTTCTTATTTTCTTTACCAAGCAAAACAGAAAGGTTAGTGGAGATATTCGATTTTCCAACCCCACCCTTTCCGCTTACTACTGCAATCGTTTTAGCGGGGGAAGAGTCGCCATTGACCATTTTCCGCCTTAGGTTATATGCTTGATCTCTCATATCGAAATCCTTTCATTAGTAAATGACCTATTGCTTCAACATTCACCTCGGTAATATCCTCCGGTACATCCTGACCGACCGTTACATAAGATGCACCTATCTTGACCTCTGTCATCATATTGATCATAGAACCGTAACTGGATGTTTCATCTAGTTTCGTGAAAATGAACCGATCAATGTCAATAGAAGAAAACTGTGAAATGATTTCCTTCATATCCCTCTCCTTGCTGGTCAGGGAAAGAACCAGAAACGTCTCCATCTGGTGGTCAAAGTCAATAATTCCCCGCAAATCCTCTACATATTTCTTTTCTCTGAAATTCCTGCCTGCAGTATCAATGAAAACATGGTCGTAGTCCTGAAATTTATCGATTGCTTTTTTAAAGTCTTCTATTTTATAGACTACTTCTACTGGAACATTCAACAGACCTGCATATGTCTTTAGTTGCTCGATCGCTGCAATACGGTACGTATCCGTCGTAATGAAAGCTATTTTCATCCGTTTCTCTATGACTGCTTCAGCCGCCATTTTCGCTAGAGTAGTTGTTTTCCCCACACCCGTTGGGCCTATCACGTTAATGTATTTCTTCTTGTAACTCATACCACCCAAAGCGATTCCTTTCAGAAGACCCTCCAGAAAATGTTTGACTTCCTGTTTAGCCCATTCATTTCGATTGTTCCCTGGAAGAAATCCACTCTTGATTCTCTCTTCTAGATAGTCCCCCAACCGGAAGAGAGTAGTATCACTAATGTCATGATTTTTTAGAAATAGCAAGATTTCTTGAACATCTTCATCGAATTTCTCGAATTGATTTTTTGATTTAATAGTAGAAATCATTTGTTTTAGTTCTTTTAATTCTGACTCTACCGATTTTTTAGGAACTTCGTATTTTTTTTCGGGTGGAGAAGGATGAGCGAATGGTGCAGATTTCGCATTCATTCTACTCATCTCTATCTTTTCACTTTCAACCTCTGGATCAATGGCCGCAATGACTTCAATCATTTTCTTTTTGAATAACCCCATGAAACCACCCGTATATGCTACTTTAGAGTTTAGTATGACGGCATCATCCCCTAATTCAGCTCTGACCTTTTTCATTGCCTCATTCATGGAAGGTGCTGCATATTTCTTTACTTTCATCCAAGATTCACCACCCCTAAACTTTGTACTTCTACATTTGCTTCTAATTCGTTATATGAAATGATCGGTACTTGAGGAAAATACCTTTCTGTTAATTGTCTTACGTACATTCTCACAGCAGGGGAACACAGAATAATCGGTGACTCCTCCATAAGAGACAACTGTTCCACTTGAGATGCGACTGCCTCCAGGATTCCTTGAGAATCATTTGGATCCATGGATAAATAATTTCCATGTTCCGTTTGTTGAATGGCGTCGGCAATCATTTTTTCAACCTTTCCTGCCATAGTCACAACCTTTAAGGAAGCATCTCCTTGAACATATTGACTGGTAATTTGTCTAGCCAACGATTGCCTGACATATTCAGCTAAAAGATCAGTATCTGAACTCATTTTGGCATAGTCAGCAAGTGTTTCAAAAATAATCGGCAAGTTTCTGATAGACACATTTTCCTTTAACAACTTGGCTAATACTTTTTGTACTTCACCTACTGTTAAAGGATTCGGTGTCACTTCTTCCACTAATATCGGGTAGGATTCCTGCAGGTGATCAATGAGCTGTTTCGTCTCCTGCCTGCCCAGTAGCTCATGAGCATTGGTTTTAATCATTTCGGTTATGTGGGTTGACACCACTGACGGCGGATCCACAACCGTATATCCGAATATTTCTGCCTGCTCTTTCATTTCTTCTGAAATCCATTTAGCCGGCAGCCCGAATGATGGCTCGATTGTATCAATTCCCTCAATGGAATCATCCTCCACACCCGGACTCATGGCTAAATAATGATCAAGCAAAAGCTCTCCACGGGCCATCTCATTGCCTTTAATTTTCAAGCGGTATTCATTCGGTTGAAGTTGTATATTGTCCCGTATCCTCACTACAGGTATGACCAGCCCCAGCTCTATCGCTAATTGACGTCGTATCATTACAATCCGGTCAAGGAGATCTCCTCCCTGATTCGTATCGGCAAGGGGAATCAGACCATAGCCGAACTCAAATTCAATGGGATCGACATTCAGTAAGTTCACTACGCTCTCCGGACTTTTCATTTCGTCCTGCTCTACTTCTTCTTCCATTTCCATCATGTCAGATTCAGTTTCCTTAGGTGACCTTGAAAGCATGAAGGCTCCTATCCCCATAAGGGCTGCCACTGGAATAGTTAAGATATCATTAATAGGAGTTGCTACACCCAACATGAAGATCGTAAAGGCAGCTACATACAGCATCGCAGGATAAGCCAGTAGCTGATTCATGATATCCTGTCCCAGATTCCCTTCAGATGCGGCTCTCGTTACCACGATGCCCGTGGCTGTTGAGATCAATAGGGCAGGAATCTGGCTGACGATTCCGTCTCCGACAGTAAGTAAGGAATAACGGGTTGCCGCTTCGGCGATAGGCAGCCCTTGTTGTGTCATGCCAATAATAATACCGAAGATTAAATTGATCATGACAATGACAATTCCGGCTATGGCATCTCCCTTAACAAACTTAGATGCCCCGTCCATGGCACCATAGAAATCTGCTTCCCGACCTACTTTCTCCCGACGATTTCTGGCATCATGCTCTGAAATCATCCCGGCATTCAAATCGGCATCTATACTCATCTGCTTACCGGGCATTGCGTCAAGTGTAAATCTTGCCGCAACCTCGGACACACGCTCAGATCCTTTTGTTATGACAATAAATTGGATCACGATGAGGATAATGAATACTACGAGACCGACGAGAATATTTCCTCCTACAACGAATGTTCCAAAGGTTTCCACAACGTCCCCTGCTTCACCTTTACTAAGGATCGATCTCGTTGTGGAAACATTTAGACCTAATCGAAAAAGTGTTAACAATAATAATAAGGAAGGAAATATAGAAAATTGCAATGGTTCATTCATATTCATCGTCGTTAGGAGTACAAGGAGTGCAAGTGAAATATTAACGATGATCAATAAGCTTAATAACCAGGATGGGAACGGGATGATAAGCATGGCAACGATTAATATGACACTGGCTAGTACGGATAAATCTCTTGCTGACATTGTTTCTCTCCTAACTGCTTACATTTGATTTTTTATTCGGTAAACATAAGCTAAAATTTCTGCAACTGCTTTGAAAAATTCTTCCGGAACGGCATCGCCTATTTCAGCCGAGTCATAAAGGGACCGGGCTAAAGGACGATTTTCCACCATCACCACGTCGTTTTCAGTGGCGATATATTTAATCTTCTGTGCTAGATAATCAACGCCTTTCGCCACTACATAAGGCGCATCCATTTTATTCTCATCGTATTTAAGTGCAATGGCAAAGTGAGTAGGGTTTGTAATCACCACATCCGCTTCCGGAACTTCCTGCATCATGCGTCTCATGGCCATTTCACGCTGTCTCTGCTTAATTTTGGATTTAATCAGCGGATCACCCTCGATGTTTTTATGTTCATCTTTTAGATCCTGCTTTGACATTCGAATATTTTTTTCAAAATCATATTTCTGATAAAGAAAATCGAATAGTGATAAGAATAGTAGCGCTAGTGAAGCAGCGATTCCCATTTGTACAGTTAAGCTCGCCATCGTCGCTAATGAATCCCCCACTGATTTAAACGATAAGCTTAACACTTGATCAATATTCTTCCAGAGAATGACAAACGTGATCGCACCTACGAAGGAAATTTTCAGAATGGATTTTAATAGTTCAACGATTGCTCTTAAAGAGAAGATACGCTTAAACCCTTTAATCGGATCAATCTTTTCAAGCTTCGGCTCAAGCGGTTTAGTCGTAAACATGACCCCTACTTGTATATAATTCGAAACCAATCCGGCAAGTAATGCCACTAACATAATTGGACCGAGAAGCAATGCAAGTTCTTTCATAATATCCATGGTTATGACTTGAACTGTATTCTCTGTCAGTTCCATCAGCATGTATTCCTGAAAGGTTTGATTAAAAAGATCGAACACAATATTCCCAATATATGAAGCACTGAACGTAAGGAATAAAAAAACGGCAAGAAGGATGATTGCTGTATTCACATCCTGGCTTTTTGCTGTTTGTCCTTTTTTTCGCGCGTCATCCCTTTTTTTCGGAGTCGCTTTCTCCGTCTTTTCCCCACTGAAAAACTGTAGGTCTAATGATAGCCACTTCAAATTATGTGCCTCCAATAATTTTCATTAAATCTCTCATGGTCACGAACATCATTTCAAAAAGCTGCTGCATGACAGCAAACATCACTCCCATTACAATGAACAGCACGATAAATGCAACGGCAATCTTGATAGGAAACCCTACGACGAAGACGTTTAACTGCGGTACAGTACGAGCCACAATCCCCAAGGCCACATCTACAAGGAACAGCGTTGCAACAACAGGAATCGACATTTGAAAAGCAATGATGAACATTGAGTTAAAAGATGTCATAACATAGTCAATTAATCTCTCATCTCCAAAAGGTATCCACGGGCTATCAATCGGGATCAGCTGATAACTATAAAAAATTCCATCCAGGAGCAGGTGATGACCATCAAGAGCAAGCAATAATAGAAGCGCAAATGTATATAGATATTGACCCATCAAGGGGCTTTGTGCTCCTGTTTGGGGATCGATTACATTGGCAATGGCAAACCCCATTTGAAAGTCTATAAACCCTCCGGCTATCTGGATGGCCGTAACAATCATATAGGCAACAAAACCGATGAGAAGTCCGATCATGGCTTCTTTCATGATCAACAAAAAATAGTGACCGTTGATCTCAAATGCCGTAGATTCAATCGTATAATACATGACCCAGGAGAGTACCACCGAGAAAGCGATCCGATGTTGTGCAGGTATGTTACGGTATGAAAACAGTGGCATCGTAACAAAAAAAGCCGAAACCCTAACAAACACTAGTAAGTAAACCGATAGAATGGGTACAAGCTCTTCCATTCTCTTACCCTACGAACCTTGTTAAATCTGAGAAGATTTGTGAGGTATACGTCACAAGCTTCGTTAACATCCAAGGTCCAAAGAAAACAATCCCGACCAAGACCGCCACGATTTTAGGAATAAACGCAAGAGTTTGTTCCTGTATTTGTGTTGTTGCTTGAAATATACTGACGATCAACCCTACTATAAGGGCTAACAGCAGTAATGGAGCGGAAACGATGAGGGTTACATATATTCCACGCTCCGCGATCGCGATAACAGATTCAGCATTCATTGAAACTCACCTACTTAAAAACTTTGTAAAAGAGATTTTATTACTAAATACCAGCCATCCACTAACACAAACAGTAAAATCTTGAAAGGCAATGAAATCATAACAGGAGGGAGCATCATCATCCCCATGGACATCAAGACACTCGCTACCACCATGTCGATGACTAAGAAAGGAATAAATATCATAAATCCTATTTGAAAAGCCGTCTTAATTTCACTTAACGCGAATGCCGGTACCAAGGATGTAAGAGGAATGTCTTCCACAGATTCGGGTCGTTCAGCCCCGGAATATTGTAAGAACAACTCTAAATCCTTTTGTCTTGTCTGCTTACTCATAAATTCTTTAAACGGGATCGAAGCCTTGTCGTAAGCTTCTTCAAGATTAATCTCTTCATTAAAAAGAGGAGTCAATGCTTCATCGTTTACCTCTTGGAAAGTTGGAGCCATGATAAAAAATGTAAGAAATAAAGAAATTCCAATCAATACCTGATTCGGCGGCATTTGCTGTGTGGCAAGAGATGTCCTGACAAAAGATAGGACAATCATGATCCGGGTAAAAGATGTCATTAAAATCAGAATACTGGGTGCCAGTGAAAGGACGGTAAATAGTAATAGCAGCTTAACACTTGTCGATACATTATCTGCAGAACTACTATTAAAAAACTCCATGAATTCATTCATCGGAATGATTCTCCTCTTTCTTTAAATCCTTGAACATCTTTTTTCTTCCCTTTTTCATTTCCTCCAGTTGTGATTTCAACTGTGATTGAAATGAGCTTGTGTCAGAGGGTTGAGAAGGACCTTTTACCTTTGTTAACCAACTGGAAACGGCTGTTTTGGCATCAGGGTATTGAGCGTCCTGATAAAAGGATAGTATCTCTTCTTTTTCTTTTTCATCCTGAATCTCTTTCAATAGCTGAATATCTTCTCCTACGCCGAGTACCAATACTTGTTTGCCTACCTTAACAATTTGGACAGAACGATTTCCCCCTAGGGGCGTTCCACCTAAATGATTGATTAATTTCGTTTGTTGAAAGGATCTTCCTTTTTGATTGATAAATTTCAATAAAAAATATATGAGAGCTACTACAAAGATAAGAGCAACGATCATTTTAAGATAATCCAAAAAAGTAACCGAGGTAGCTGCGGCTGAGGTGTCAGCCTCATTATTTTGCTGCTCATTGCATTTCTCTGGATGTTCTATGCAGTCCTTGACATTATTCACTTCTGCAAATGCTGTTACATTCACAGCATTTGCAGTAATGATAAAAACAATAAGACTCACTAGAATTTGAATCTTCTTCAATACATGCACCTTCTTACTAATCTGTTAGCTTAGAGCTTTCTGAATGGCTTCGATTACACGATCGGCCTGGAATGGTTTAACGATAAAATCCTTTGCACCCGCTTGTATAGCATCAATCACCATTGCTTGTTGACCCATTGCAGAGCACATGATGATTTTCGCACCGGCGTCGACTGCTTTGATTTCCTTCAGAGCTGCAATACCATCTTTTTCCGGCATCGTAATATCCATGGTGACAAGGTCAGGTTTCAGTTCCTTGTATTTATCAACAGCTTGACTTCCATCGGCAGCCTCTCCTACTACATCAAACCCATTTTTCGTCAAAATATCTTTAATCATCATTCTCATAAAAGCCGCATCATCTACAATTAGAATTTTATTAGCCATTATCGTCATCCTCCATCATCGTCTAAGTTATTTAAGTTTTTTAATACGATCACTTTGACTTACAATGTCCGTAATTCTGACACCAAAGTTCTCATCTATCACTACTACTTCCCCTTTAGCCATCAACTGATTGTTTACAAGGATATCAACCGGTTCTCCAGCTAATTTATCAAGCTCTATTATGGAACCAGACGATAACTCAAGTATGTCCCTGACAGATCGATTCGTCCTTCCGAGCTCTACCGTAACCTGCAAGGGAATGTCCAGTAGCATATTCAAATTTTTTGTTTCCTGTTGTCCCAATGTTGTCGGTTCAAAATGACTAAATGTAGCCGCTTGTACATTTACGGTTTCTCCATGCACCCCTTGCCCCCCCAAATGCTGAGGAGAAGCGTGCGGATTTGAAACACGGACAGGTTCCTCATACATACCGCTATATGGCTCTGCTTGTGGAGCAGCAGGAGGTTCCACGGTCGGTGTAACCGCTGCTGCAACTTCGTCAGTAGCTCCACCATTCATTAATTCATCCACCAGACTCTTGGCAAAACTTAAGGGCAGGAGCTGCATGATGCTCGAATCAATGAGATCTCCGATTTTCAATGAAAAAGATACTTTTACTAATAGATCTTGATCAGGAAGGTTTTCTTCTCCCTCTCCTTGAGGTATGTACATCAAATCGATGGAAGGTGGTGAAATATCCACTTTCTTACTAAAAACCGTAGACATGGAAGTTGCAGCAGAACCCATCATTTGATTCATTGCCTCTTGAACGGCACTAAGCTGGATTTCCCCCAAATCACCGGATGGGTTCCTTCCATCTCCACCAAGCATCAAGTCAGCGATGATGGATGCATCTGATTGTTTGATCACCAGCAGGTTCACTCCTGAAAATCCCTCAGTATATTGAACTTGGATGGCGACATACGGATGAGGAAATTCCTCTTCTAAATAATTTTTATCAATGATCGTTACTTTAGGGGTCGTTATCTCAACCTTCTGATTGAGCAACGTGGATAAAGCCGTTGCAGAACTCCCAAAGGAGATGTTCCCGATTTCACCTAAAGCATCCTCTTCCATAGAACTAATGTAATCATTGCTATTTATCTCTTTGCGCTCTTCTGTTTCCTCTTCAGGCTCTGCAGACCCACGAAGCAACGCATCAATTTCATCTTGTGATAACATATCATCACTCATCATCGTCGTCTCCCCCCTTCAACGAATCTAAAATTTGTACGGCCAGTTTCTTATTTGACTTTCCTGGCTGAGCTGTAAATTTAGGAATTTCACCCACTCTGATCGTTAATGGATCATCGATTCGGGTGTTCATTTCGATTACATCACCAATATCCAGCATAAGGAACTCTTCAATTGAAATATCAGAACGTCCTAATTCAGCTACTATCGGCACTTGGGCTTTCTTGATTCTTCTTTCTAGATGTGCCGTTTCTTCCGGCTTGCTCTCTTTACGTTTGCTTTCCATCCAATAGCTTCCTGATAATTTCGGAAGGATCGGCTCCAGTACAACGTGTGGAATGCAGATGTTAATCATTCCACTTGTTTCACCAATCGTTGTGTTTAATGAAATAACCACAACCGTTTCATTTGGTGACACCATCTGAAGAAATTGCGGATTCACTTCAAATTCCGCAAAAAGCGGATCTACATCAGCCACAGTGCTCCAGGCTTCCCTTAAATTCTCAAAAGCCTTTTCAAAGAGCTGACTCATAATTCTCGTTTCAATTTCGGTTAAATTCTCTACTTTATTAACGCTGACTCCCCTTCCACCCATCACCCGATCCATCATCGAATAAGCAATATTGGGGTTGATTTCCATAAGGATCCTTCCATCCAATGGTGGTAATTCATATACATTTAAGATGGTCATTTTCGGAACGGAACGGATAAATTCTTCGTATGGGATCTGGTCAGCAGAAGCAACATTTATTTGAACATAAGTTCTTAATTGAGCAGAGAAATATGTAGTCAAGATCCGGGCGAAGTTTTCATGTATTCTCGTTAAACTTCGGATTTGATCTTTAGAAAACCGTAAAGCTCTCTTAAAATCATACACTTTCACTTTTTTCTCTTCTTCTTCTTTTTTGAAATCATCTGCACTCATCTCTCCTGTATTGAGAGCTGACAAGAGAGCATCGATTTCACTTTGAGATAAAATTTCACTCGCCACCACTTCACCTCCAAACACTCATAATAGCTTTCTTATTGAATCATCATAGAGGTGATATAGACTTTTTCTACCATTCCTTCTTGCATAAGGGAGTTTACCTTGTCTTTAACCTTCGTTTCGATCATTTCTTTCCCTTTTTTCCCTTGCAGTTCTTCTGCTTTCAATTCTGAAAGCTCTTCTATGATGATGTTATTCACTTGAAAATCTCTCTTTTCCAACTCACTTTTTGCTTTTTTACTATCCGTTTGAATCTTAAAGGAAATACGAATGAAATCATTACTCATTAAATTGGTTGTCGTCTCAGGTATGTCCACCGAGTTTTCAATCACTTCTTCTATGGAAGGCTCTTTCGCTTCTTCATCACCTGAAAACTTCAGAATGACAACTAACGCAATCACACCGACAAGTGTAATCGTAACCAACAGGATCATCATGATTGTCAGGGCTTTACTCTTCAACTGATACTCCCTCCCTCATGGGGCATGCTGAGTAAATTTGCTTTTTGAAAGAAAGAAAGTGTGAGGGAGTCAACCTCATCCACTGTTTCTTTCACAACATATCGTCTGCCATTTGTTAATAGAATCGTAGTGTCCGGAAACGCTTCTACTGTTTCTATGTATAAAGCATTCAACGTAAATGACTTTCCATTCAGTCTGGTTAACGTGATCATAAATTTCAGGACTGACATCCATCCCCCCGATACAACCTAAGGTAAAACAGGTTCGATGTCAGTCCCTTCCTCCCTTATTAACGAATTAACGTTTCAAGTTTATAAGCTCTTGCAGGATTTCATCCGACGTTGTGATGATACGTGTATTTGCCTGGAAACCACGCTGAGCCGTGATCATTTCTGTGAATTCTTCGGATAGGTCCACGTTGGACATTTCAAGGGCACCAGACTGAAGTGCCCCTCTTCCCTCTCCAGCTAGCCCCTGGTTCGGAAGGCCTGAGTTGTTTGAAGCCTGGAACAGATTATTGCCGGCTTTCGTCAACCCACCCGGATTCGAAAAAGTAGCTAATGCCAGTTGACTTAAAACTCTCACTTCACCATTGGAAAATACTCCATTCACTTCACCGGAAGAGCCAATGTTGAAGCTTTCAAGGTACCCTTCTGAGTTTCCGTCAACAGTATCTACATTAGCGGAGGATGAGCTATCGAACTGAGTGATCTTGGAGAAATCCAGATCGATCGTTTGGGTAGGATTTGCACCAGTTTGATTATTTAAAGTTATAGGGAAAGGCACCTGAGAAGTTAATTTTCCTTCTTCGTCAAAATTCAAAACGGTATCTTCACCATTGGCGACTGTAACGTCATCGGTCAGACTGGATATTGTAACTCCCCATTCATTTTGACCAGATTTCTCCATCACTAACTTAATACTAATATCTTTACCTAGTGAATCCTTCACCTTCGTTTCAAGCTCCACTACAGTACCATCGACGGCACTAGACTTTAAGTTCCCATTATAAGCGGCCTTGCTCGTAGCCTGTGGTGCCATTGTGGTATTAGTATCAATTTTGATATCAGTCGCTCCACTCTGATTGACTGCACCGTCATCATTAACAGGATATCCTTGCACCAAATTCCCCTGACCAGTCACAAGATTACCGTTTGAATCTAAATAAAAGTTCCCGGCACGGGTGAACATTTCGTTATTTCCTTGTCTTACCACAAAAAAACCGTCGCCCGAGATGGCTACATCCAAGGATCTGCCTGTGGTCTGCAGACTTCCTTGAGTTTGAATCGTATCAATGGACGACAGAGATGCCCCTAGACCTACTTGCTTTGCATTTTGACCTCCACGGTTTTCAGTTGCTCTACTCGCACCAGAAACGGTTTGGTTCATTAAGTCCTGGAATGTGACACGCCCTTTTTTATACCCGTACGTATTTACATTTGCAATATTATTTCCGATTACATCCAGTTTTGTTTGAAAGTTTTTCATTCCACTGATACCCGAATACATTGAACGTAGCATGAATTTTTCCCCTTTCTTATTAGCTGCTTCAATCAGTCCACAGCTACAGGCCTCCATAAAAGGTCCAGCCTATGAATCTATTAATATCGTTCCATTAATGTTGGTGAAAATCTGAGAATGTGCTTCGTCACGGTCCAAAGCTGTGATCACCGTTTTGTTTTTAGCGCTTACGATTAACGCGGCATCCTTCAGAATCACCAGGGAATCCCCGACACCCTTCGATTTTGCCTCGTTTATTTTCGCCCCTATCTTCTCCCATGTATGTGGAGAAATAGAAATTCCCCGTTGCTCCATCCTTACCATTGCATGTTTGCTAATCTGTATGTGGGGTACATGTTGAATTGCCTTATCTAATTGGGCAGCAAATGATGATGCACTTGAAGGTTTAGTAATAGCTTTCGTCTTATTTGGTGCAATAGGTTGTGGTGAACGATGAAAGAATGTCTTTTCCATACAATCCACTCCCTAAGATTCGATTTTAATTAATTTATCACTGGAAATTTTGTCACCAGCTTCTGTATGAAACCAAATAAGTGATTCTTTCTTTGAAACGGATTGAACAATTCCGCTCATCTCTCCATCTTCGCCGTTCCATGTTACGTTCTTTCCTATTAATAAAGATGCATTAACGAGAGAAGCTTCCGGGGTATCCGTCGTATTCACTTGTGAAATATTCCCGGGAGTCAGGATTGTTCCGTCCTCCATGATGAATTCAACAGAGTCTCCTTTAAAGCGGACTCCTTTTACGAATCCCTGTCCTTCTTGTATTTCGGGTGCATCGCCCGCTTGTGATTCTATGATTTTATGCCATGTCACTTGTTTACCAACAAATTGATTGTAAGAGATCAATTGTGATTGACTTTGGTTATCCACAAATTTCTCCATTGTTTTCGTCAGGTTCGTCATCTGCTCTAGTGATGAAAAGGTAGCCATTTGTGCGATGAAGTCTTTGTCCTGCATCGGATTCAAAGGGTCTTGATTCTGTAATTGTGTCATCAGGATTTTCAGGAAGTCATCTTTTCCCATAATATCCTTTCCACCTTCACGCTGTTTTGTTTGGACGGTGGAATATAGTAAGCTCGGATCGATTTTCGTCATATTATCACCTATATTTCGGTATTTACGAGATAATCCTTAAAGGATTGAGTTCTTTCTTCTTCCTGGCTTCCTCCATGTGGCTGATTCTGCTTTTGCTGTTGTGAGGACTGTTGCTGTGACTGCCCTTTGGATTGCCGCTCAGCATCTGTTAACGCCTGTGAGATTTCAATCTTCTCTACCTGGAGGTTCTGTGATGTAAATGCATGCTTTAATCCTTGAATTTGAGAATCAAGCATTTCTTTCACAGTTGCCGTTGAAGCTAATATTTTTGCGGTCATCACTCCGTTTTGTTGTAGAAGTTCAATCCTTAGTGAGCCCAGTTGCTCTGGATACAGCTTGATTAACAGCTTACTCATGTTTGGCTGTGACAGCATTTGAGATTTACTTAGGATATTCTGAAATTCTTTCACGAATTGTTCATATTGAAGGGAGCGATTTCCTGATGAGAGACTCATGGAAACGGATTCTGTTTTCGGAAGAACAAAGTGTATGTGGCTTGCCTGTATCGGTTGAATACTTTTCTTCTCCACGGTTACCCCTTCTGTTGAGGACTGATTTTCCATTGGTTGCACAGGGGCTTGGCGTTGAAAAGCATCTTTTAATATGCCGGACCAATTCTTACCCTGATTAAACCCCCTGGACAGGGATTGATCTACACCCGCTTGAACCCTCTTCATCATCTCTTTCAGCTCCGACGCTTTTGATGCTTCCACCACAATTAAGTCACGGTTAGCTGCCAAAAGTTCAATGACCTTTACAAGTCTGGCCACTTCTTCTACTGGCCCTTTTCCACTTATGCCCCCCACCTCATTTTTTAATGCAGATTGCAGCAACTGCATCGTTCCCAGCAGGATTTCATGAAGATCCTCTACATTATCACCTGATGAAGACGAAGATTGCTCAGTCCCAATAAGAGCGGATTGAAGCTCAGAGAAAAGTGTATTGACCGTTTCTTTATCCACACCAACTATTTCAGCGATTTGGTCAAAGTCAAATTCCTTTAATCGGGATAAGTCTTCTAATTGTGCGCTTGATAGTCCAACTTCATCAAGCTCTGTTGCACGTAAGATGCCTTGCAGGCTAACCAGAAGAGATAGTGTCTCGGGCTGTTTTACTTCTTCCCTTTCAACCACATGATTCGATACAAATCCTAAAAGTTTTGAAAACCCATCCATTTCTTTCTTAGAAAGCGTTGATTCCTTTCTCATCCCCATGGAAGAGTTGGGAGCTTGGGTACCTATTCCGATTTCCACTTTTTCACCTCCTCTCATGAGCTAGCCTATCTTTCCACCGTCGAGAGCAGCTCCGTGTATCTGGCAGCACCTTCCGGGGGCATTTTTTCTAAAATATCTGCTAGAGTATCAGGTTTGATATTTGATAGAATCTTCATTGCCTCGTCATCATCCATGTTCATCAGAACAGGGGCAGCACTCTTTGCTGACATGGATTCAAATGTATTGACTACCTCTTTAAAGGCACGTTTGTTTTCTTCACCAATCTGCCGTAACTCTTCAAGCTCTTCTTTTTGCTGCTGTATGGTTGCTTGCAGTTGTTCATTATCACTGTCTTTTTTATCTACTTCATTTTGAAGCTGAGCAATTTTCGCCTCTTGATCTTCGATTGAAGCTTGAAGAGAGACCATTCGCTCATGTAAATCGTCTGCTTCCCGGGCTTCGTTTGAAGGAAGGATGTTAGCCAGAAAAGGGATATCCGAGCTGAATGATTGCGCTTTTTCAAATACATTGATTCCTGCAACTGTCATGATTACGAGAGCGAAGGTTATAGTAAACAAGAGAGGAATGAAGATGATAAACACAACTCTTTGGAAACGACTGGACTGCTCTTTGTTTTCCTCTTCGATCACCTTTGCCATGAAATCACCTAACTCCCCGTTTCATATATTGAACGACTGATACTTCATCTAATTGTTTATTTTCCACTTGTTGATTTGTTTGCAAAAAGCGATGGAGATCGTTCTCCTTCATCTTTTCGTATTTCTTTACTTCTACGTTCATATCTACAAGTTTTTCTTCACACCAGTTCATCCGGTTCCTTGCTTGTATCACCAGGTCCTGGTAATAAGAAATGGTTCTTTCAAGATTGGTGATGAACTGTTGATGATGACGAATATGTTGTACAGATAAACCATTTTGCAACTTGGTTTCTTGATGCTGTTCGAGATTTTCTTTCTTTTTCAGAAACTCATAAAGCTTCTCGGCAACTTTTTCAAACTTTTCAATGGAACCCCTGTACATTTCCTGCACTTCATCTTTTTCTTTTTCCTTTAACGTTAAAATACGTTGAAACCTGTATTGATAACTCACTCGATTCATCCACCTTTTTCCGATAGCTTTATAAGTTCATCAACACTTGCAGGGAGAGAAACCTGTTCGTATACTCCCTGTTTCAAGAAGGAGATGATACCTGGATAGTATTGGATGGCTTCATCAACCTCACGGGAAGTACCCTTTTTATAAGCACCAATTTGGATAAGATCCTCAGAGTTCATATAAGTACTTAATAACTCTCTAATTCTCGTAGCGGCATGTAAATGTTCCTTAGATGCCAGATGATTCATTAACCTGCTCACACTTTTCAAAATATTGATAGCCGGATATTGACCTCTATTTGCGATTTGACGGTCAAGCACAATATGACCATCAAGTATCCCCCTGACAGTGTCAGAAATAGGCTCATTTAAATCATCACCATCTACCAACACGGTGTAAAATGCTGTAATGCTCCCGAGTACATTAGTTCCTGTTCTTTCTAATAGTTTCGGTAAAATAGCAAATACAGATGGCGTGTACCCTTTAGTGGTCGGTGGTTCACCGACCGCCAATCCGATTTCCCTCTGAGCCATCGCTACACGTGTCGCGGAATCCATCATAAGCATGACGTTCATTCCTTTATCCCGGAAATATTCCGCGATGGCAGTAGCCGTAAAAGCTCCTTTAATCCTCATTAGTGCAGGTTGATCTGACGTGGCTGCCACTACAATCGTTCGCTTTAATCCTTCTTCACCTAAATCTCTTTCAATAAATTCCCTTACTTCCCTTCCCCGCTCACCGATTAACGCAATTACATTTAAATCCGCTTTCGTGTTTCGGGCAATCATTCCAAGCAGTGTGCTTTTTCCTACCCCACTTCCAGCGAATATACCGACCCTTTGGCCTTTACCTACAGTCAGCATGCTGTCGATGGCTTTTACACCAACCTCCATTTTTTCGTTAATGGGCGGTCTGGATAAAGGATTGGGAGGATCTTGCTCTGTATATGTCGTACTTAAGCCATTCGGTAAGTGACTTCCATCAAGTGGATGTCCCAGGGAATCAATCACCTTCCCTATTAAGGTTGGGCCAATTTTGATTTCTAATGACTTTGACGTCCCTTCTACTAAACTGCCGGGAGAAATATCCTGCATATTGGTATAAGGCATCAGGATCACTAAATCATCATTAAATCCTACCACTTCTGCCAGAATCACTTTTTGTTTGCCACGGGAGAAAATATGAATGTGACAGACTTCACCTACAGAACTTTCGGGCCCTTGAGATTCGATCATTAACCCGACAACCCTCTTTACCTTTCCAAACTTTTTGAAAGTTGGAATCTGGGGGATATGGTGAATGAGATCTGCTGCTTTCATCCAACATCACCTTCCAGAATATGAAGAAGCTTATGTTTTAACTCTCTTAATTGGGAGTCCACACTCACAATGACACGTCCCTGATTGGTTTCTATATAACATTCCTCAGGTTGAAGATCATCATTTGCATAAATAAAGCATTGAACATCCGTGGGAAACATGACTTCAAGCTCATTTTTGTTTTCAACTAAAAGTTTATGCCTGGACGGATGAACATGAATTTGAATATGAGGCAGATCCCTTACCTCCTTTAATCCCCGTTCCACTATCGAAAAGAAATAATCGGGTTCTTCCTGGAGTTTCCGATTCATGATTTTCTCAGCACATGTAATCCCTAAGCTGACAATGACCTTCTCAGCATTTTGAATATAGTCTTGATATTGCTGTTTATTTCTTTCGGTCATTTGATTAGCTTCCATTAATCGCTGTTGATATTCTTGATAACCTTTGTTTCTACCCTCTTCTTCACCTTGGAGAAATCCGGCATTATAGGCCTCCTGCATGAGTTGCTCGCGCTCAACCAGCCATTTTTCTTTCTCGCGTTCAATTTGACTTTGAGCATGGAGAGCCATCTCTTTCGCTTCTTCGATTATTCGAGTTGCTTTCTCATTCGCTTCATCTATAATGTGATTTCCCTCGGCCGCTCTGTTCATTTCAAAGTCGTTGTCTTCATGCAGCTTGAATTCATCCAGTGTTTTCACCCTTTTAAGGGATATCAGCTTTTTATTTTCATCAGTGGATCGAGCAATGGAGGATTTAATGATTCTAGACAATAATATCGTCTCCTCCACCACGGGCTATGATGATTTCACCGGAATCCTCTAATCTTCTTATCACAGCTACAATGCGTGACTGTGCTTCTTCTACATCCCGTAATCGAACCGGCCCCATGAATTCCATTTCCTCTTTAAGGGTTTCCACCATGCGATTAGACATGTTTCTAAATACCACTTCTTTCACCTCATCACTTGATACTTTGAGGGACAGGAGCAGATCTTCGTTATCACAATCGCGAATGACACGTTGAATGGAACGACCATCAAGGGTGACAATGTCTTCAAACACAAACATTCTCTTCTTGATTTCTTCAGCTAATTCAGGATCTTGTATTTCCAATGCATCCAGAATGGTCTTCTCCGTAGAACGATCTACCCCATTCAGCACTTCCACTACTGCCTCGACTCCACCCGTCTGCGTATAATCCTGGGTCACAGTAGCTGAAAGCTTTCTTTCAAGGATTGCTTCCACTTCACTTATCACTTCCGGAGAAGTTCCATCCATGATCGCGATTCTCCTGGCAATATCTGCTTGAACTTCTTGAGGAAGTTCAGAAAGAATTTGGCCTGCTTGCTGTGGTTCAAGATAAGATAGAATTAATGCAATGGTTTGAGGATGCTCGTTTTGTATAAAGTTGAGAATTTGAGCAGCATCGGCTCTTCGTGCAAAGTCAAAAGGCTTTACTTGTAAGGATGAAGTTAATCGGTTAATGATCGCCAATGCTTGTTCTGATCCGAGTGCTTTTTCTAATACTGTTTTGGCATAGCCAATTCCGCCTTGGGAGATATAATCTTGAGCGATGGCGATATGGTGAAATTCTTCTAAGATATCCTCTTTCGCTTCAGTCTCCACCTTTTTGACTCCGGAAATCTCTAACGTTAACTTCTCGATTTCTTCTTCTGACAAATGCTTGTATACTGATGCGGATACATCAGGACCAAGAGAGATCAGGAGGATGGCTGCTTTCTGTTTCCCCGTTAAGTCTTTCTCTCTTCTAACCACATTCATCCCTCCTAATCCTCTGATAACCAGGTCCGTAATAATTTTGCAAATTCTTCAGGCTTTTCTTTGGCCATTTTTTCAAGTTGTTTCCGGCGAATCGTTCCTTCTGTTTCTTCTTTAGGCTCAATTTCCGGTATATGGACAGGCTCCCTTGTTTCTTCGTACGCCATTTCTTCTGTTATTTCTTTCTTTCTGGAGCGAATCAGGAAAAATACTAAAAGTAGAATGACAATAAGAAGTATTCCTCCAACCACATAGGTCCACCAGGGAAGAACAGATTTTTCTTCAGATGCCATTTCGACTTTACCTTTAAATGGTTGAACCGAGACAATCACTTTGTCTTCTATTGCTTCGTCTGTCAATTCAGGATTGGCTTCCTTATCAATGGAAGTTCGTACAATGGTTGATAATACTTGGCGGATATCATCCACCCTGTCTTGTGGAAGGGAATTTATCTCTTCAGGATTTGGCGGTTCCACCATAACCTGGATCCCAAGGTCCCTTATTTTATATGGACTCTCAACTACTTCTTTACGGATACGATTGACTTCATTGTTAATCGTTTCCTCCATTCGTTCATAATCACCGTTTGATTCTGAACCGGAACCATAAGTATCCCCAGTATTTGTTGGCTCATTAGCATCACCGGCTCCAGGTGTCCCACCCGGGTTTGCTCCTTCTCCCGAGAAGGTTTCGGTAATTCGTTGTGCACTTACGGCTATTCCTTCCATGTTTTCTTCATCCACTGGTGTAACAAGGTTTTCTTCACGGTTTTCCTGGGTAAAGTCTATATCAGTTGTAACCGATACAACCACTTTGTTAAATCCAATCAATGTGCCTAACATATTCTGAACTTGACGTTGTATATCACGTTCAATTTCTTTCTTGACATCCATTTGTTGAGCAAAGTTGCCTCCACCCATTGAGTTATTTTGGGATTCCAAGTCAAAATACTCAAAAAATTGATTCATGATGACGATATTCTCTGTAGGGAGATCAGGAACACTTTTGGAAACCAGATGGTAAAGTGATTTAATCTGCTTTTGATCAAATGTGAAACCAGGATTTGTATTTAATACAATCGATGCTGATGCTTGCTGTATATCATCATTTAAGAACACCTGTTTTTCTGGGAGATTGATCATGACTTTAGCATCCTGTACTCCTTCGATTCCTTTCATGAGTTGAGCAAGTTCTGTTTGCATAGCATCCAGCTTCAACACATTAAATTCATTATCAGTCATACCAAACCCGGCATTTTGACTGAAAAAGGAGTAATCAATACTGCCCGAGTTAGGAATACCTTCTGCAGCCAATTCAACCTTCAATGTATCTACTTGTTCTTTAGGAACCATGATGGTTGATCCACCATCGGAAATCTCCGATGGGATTCCTCTACCATCAAGATTTTCTTTTATCGTGCCTGTTTCTGAAGGTGATAAATTACTGTATAGGGGAACAAGAGTCGTTCTTGTTGCAAAAAAGCTCACCACACTAATCAGAATGACTGTTATCAGAAAGGTTGCTCCCATACTTATTTTTTGTTTTTTTGTTCTGCTTGCCCAATAAGACTTTATCTGTTCTGTATATTTCTTAAACGAATCATTCATTACAATCCTCCGGTACATGACTGAATGAGTCTACTACATTGGCATTCTCATTATTTCTTGGTACGCTTCTACTACTTTGTTACGCACTTCCATGGTCGTTTGTAATGTGATGCTTGCCTTTTGTGAAGCGATCATCACTTGATGAAGATCAACCTTTTCTCCCCGTACAAGCTTCTCAGTCATTTGATCTGAATGAACTTGCATGGAATTCACTTCGTCAATGGACTGTTTAAGTAATTGACTGAAATTCTCCGTAGCTTCTGAAGGAGAGACATTTTTTTTTGCAATTGACGGACTAATAATTCCAGGATTAATCGAACCTATATTATGTATTGCCATAGATCTATAACCTCTTTCTATTTACCGATTTCCAATGATTTCATTAACATCGCTTTATTCGCATTAAACACAGTAACGTTTGCTTCATATGAACGAGTCGCCGATATGAGGTCAACCATTTCTCGTAATGGATCTACGTTGGGCAACTGCACATATCCCTCGCCATTTGCATCAGGATGTTCTGGATCGTACACCATTTTAAATGGTGTTTCGTCATCTTCTTCGATTCTGGAAACCTTTACGCCGCTTCCAACAGTTTGATTGTCCCTTGTATGCATGGCTTTATTTAAAAATGAAGAAAATTGATTTTCCTTTGGTGCCATCACAACAGATTTCCTCTTATATGGCTGCCATTCTCCCCCCACCATTTCTCCTCTTGTTGTGTCTGCATTCGCCATGTTTGATGAAATGACATCCATTCTTAAGCGTTGGGCAGTAAGGGCAGATGCTGTTGTATTCATACTTGTAAATATCGCCATGATTATTTACCTCCCCTTACAACCGTTTGAAGACTGTTAAACTTACCATTTATTCGATCGGTTAAGGCATTAAAATAGATTTGATTCGAAGCCATTTCTGACATTTCCTGATCTAAATCCACACCATTTCCATTGTGATTATATTGATAAGCTGTTTTTGTTTTAACCGCTGGATGTTGACTACTTGACTGAAAGGTGAAATGTCGTTGATCTGTTTTTTTGGCATCCAATTGTTGAACTGACTGGTCCAGCATTGTCTTAAATTCCACTTCTTTTGCTTTATAATTTGGAGTATCGACATTTGCGATATTTTGAGAAATCACTTTTTGATTTAACGAGGCGTAATTCAGTCCTCTTTCCAGAGTTGTGAAAGTGTTGGAAAATAATTTCACTAAAGGCACCTCTATCCGTTTTTTTGACAAGATACTACTATTTTTTACAAATTTAGCATGCAACAGTATTTATTGTAATGTTTAGCAAGATTAGTGTCTATGAATATTCCGTAAATTTTCTAGAATGAGGGTGATATTCAAAGAATTCGTGACTTTCAATCTATATTTAACCCTTAAATTCCCAAGGATATTTTACCAATTTAATGTGAATTTTTCTAATTTTATTACATGTATGTTACATATACATATATCTTTATGATTCGCTATCAAAAGAACGAAATCCGACTTTATGTGCGTTCAAGATAGGGTTTTCACCTATTATCATTCTTTTACACACGAAAATAACACCTTCCAAGAGGTGAATGTCATCATATTACTCACTCTGCCATCTTTATTAATCAACTGTCGAAAATAGTCGTAACATTGTTGTAACTTTATTGTACTATTCGTGCCATATATGACAATACCTTATGAAAGATTACCAATAGTCCATTCGGCTTATTTTCCCTAAACAATCAGACATTTCCGTCTACAAAAGCGGAGGGGCTTCGCCCAGAGGCGACAAGCATAAGAAAAACACACCGGAAAGGCGCTCTTTGCCTTTTTGGTGTGTTTTTCTTATGACCTCGAGCCTCTAAGCCCCGGAGCTGGATGATACAAAAGCGGAGGGGCTTTGCCCAGAGGCGACAAGCATAAGTCAGGCACACCGGAAAGGCGCTCTTTGCCTTTTTGGTGTGCTTGGCTTATGACCTCGAGCCTCTAGGATGATACAAAGCGAAGCATGCCTTCAGAAGCGAGCGTTAAGGTAACAAAAAAAAGCTGTTCCCCATTTAACAGGGAACAGCTTTTCATTGGATTAATTTGTACGAAGCTTATCTAACTCAACTAAGAATTTATTGTTTAATACTTTAATGTAAGTACCTTTCATTCCCAGGGAACGAGACTCAATTACTCCCGCACTTTCTAATTTACGAAGGGCATTGACGATTACTGAACGGGTAATACCCACTCTATCGGCAATTTTAGAAGCAACCAGAAGGCCTTCATTACCATCTAACTCTTCAAAGATATGCTCAATCGCTTCAAGCTCACTGTATGATAAAGAACTGATCGCCATCTGCACGACAGCCTTGCTTCTAGCTTCCACTTCGATTTCTTCCGCTTTTTCACGAAGAATTTCCATTCCTACTACTGTTGCACCATATTCACCCATGATCAGATCATCATCTTCAAAGCTAGCCTCAAGACGGGCAAGAATCAACGTACCCAATCTTTCTCCCCCACCAATAATAGGAACGATTGTCGTTAACCCATTTTTGAAGAATTCTCTATTTTCAACAGGGAAAGCAGTATATTCACTGTTAACATCCAGGTTTGGAGAAGTCTCTTGAACATTAAACAGGTTTTGAGTATACTCCTCAGGGAATTGGCGATCAGCAAGCATTTGTTTCATTCGCTCATTTTCAATTTGCTGATTAATGGCGTAGCCAAGCAATTTCCCTCGGCGACTTACAACGAATACATTTGTTTCAATGACCTTGCTAAGTGTTTCTGACATTTCTTTAAAGTTAACTGGTTTACCCGCTGCTTTTTGCAGCATAGCGTTAATGGTTCTTGTTTTACCTAATAAATTCATTACATTTCCTCCTACTACAACTTAAGTGTATCTATTATTTAATTTTGTATTCTGATTGATTCATCTATCTTTACCCAATAGAATGAAGGTGAAAACTTATAGAATAAACTGACTCAGATCCTTATTCTTAGCTATGGCGCCTAGCTTATCATCCACGTACTTTGGTGTGATATTAATCGTTTCCAATGTAATATCAGGAGCTTCAAAGGAAAGATCCTCGAGAAGTTTTTCCATAATGGTATGAAGTCTTCTCGCTCCTATATTATCCGTGTTCTGGTTTACATCATAGGCAATTTCAGCAAGTCTACGAATAGCATCGTCAGAAAATTCAATTTGTATACCTTCTGTTTCCATTAAAGCGATATATTGTTTAATGATTGCGTTATCAGGTTCAATGAGTATACGCACAAAGTCTTCTGTAGATAGCTTCTGCAGTTCCACTCTGATTGGAAAACGGCCTTGTAATTCCGGAATAAGATCAGATGGTTTACTCATGTGAAAGGCTCCTGCGGCAATGAAAAGCACGTGATCTGTTTTCACCGAACCATGCTTTGTGACAATCGTAGATCCCTCTACAATAGGAAGGATGTCACGCTGAACCCCTTCTCTCGAAACATCGGCTGAAGATTGGCCAGAGCTCTTGCTTGCTATTTTATCAATCTCATCGATAAAGATGATTCCTGATTGTTCTGCACGCACAATTGCCTCCTGGGTTACTTCATCCATATCAATAAGCTTTTGAGCTTCCTCATTTGTAAGAACGACTCTTGCTTCTTTCACCTTTAATTTACGTTTTTTCTTTTTCTTTGGCATAAAGTTGCTCATAGCATCCTGCATATTCATGCCCATTTGTTCCATACCGGAGCCTTGAAGCATATCGAACATGGAGGGCTGCTGCTCTTCTACTTCAATCGTGATGAACTCCTCTTCAAGTTCACCATTTTGAAGTCTTGTTTCCACTATGCGCCTTTGTTCTTGAAGGGAAATCTCTTCCTTCTTTTCTTCCTCTTCTTCCGAAGTGCCTTGAGACTGATTACCACCAAAGATCATTTCAAATGGGTTTTTATAAGAGGTGGACTTTTTCTTAGATGGTACAACGAGTTCCACTAAACGGCGGTTAGCATTTTCAGCTGCTCTTTCACGAACCCCTACCATTTTCTCCTCTTTCACCAGGCGGACAGACGTTTCGACTAAATCTCTGACCATAGATTCCACATCACGTCCAACATAGCCGACTTCAGTAAACTTAGTAGCCTCTACTTTTACAAAAGGAGCCCTGACAAGCTTCGCAATTCTTCTGGCAATCTCTGTTTTCCCGACCCCGGTTGGTCCCATCATTAATATGTTCTTTGGAATCACTTCATCCTTTAATACATCAGAAAGAAGGCTACGGCGATATCGATTTCGCAATGCGACAGCGACCGCTCTCTTTGCATCTTTTTGTCCTACAATATATTGATCGAGACGTTCAACAATTTGTCTTGGAGTTAAGTGATCAGTACTCTTCATCAAATGGCACACTCCTTACTTTCCCTATAGTGTAAAAGTATATAAAAATTTCAACCTGATGAATGTTTATAGCTCTTCAACAATAATTTGGTTATTCGTATATACACATATATCAGCAGCGATTTGTAAGGAAGACTGGGCGATTTCCCTGGCAGATAAATGGTCACCTGCGTATTGTTTTAAAGCTCTTCCAGCAGATAGTGCATAATTACCACCTGATCCAATGGCTAAAATCCCATCGTCCGGTTCAATGACTTCACCAGTCCCGGAAATTAGCAGCAAGTGATTTTCATCCATTACAATCAACATCGCTTCAAGCTTTCTTAACACTTTGTCGCTTCTCCACTCTTTAGCTAACTCAACAGCAGCCCTCGGAAGGTTTCCATTAAATTCCTGAAGCTTCCCTTCGAACTTTTCTGATAGTGTGAATGCATCGGCAACTGAACCGGCAAAACCTGCTAATACTTTGCCATTAAATAGCTTCCGTACTTTTTTTGCTGTATGCTTCATCACAACTGCATTGCCAAATGTCACCTGTCCGTCCCCGGACATCGCACATTTGCCTTTATGCTGAACGGCAAAAATAGTGGTTGCGTGGAATTGTTCCATATCCTGACCTCCAACTCTTCTTAAGCACGTGGGTGATGTGCTAAATATGTTTTTCTCAATTGATCCTTGGATACATGAGTATATACTTGAGTTGATGATAACTGTGAGTGTCCAAGAAGTTCCTGAACCGTTCTTAAATCGGCACCATTATTAAGTAAATGCGTGGCGAACGTATGTCTTAACATATGGGGGTGGATTTTCCCGGTCAGGGAAGCCTTCTCGATAATCTTATTTAAGATAAGTCGTACCCCTCTTTGGGTTAATGCTCCGCCACGATGATTGACCAACAATTGGGTATGGGTTTGATTCTTCATTAACTTAGGGCGGGACTCTGATATGTATTGTTCTATAGCATCGTGAGCAAAGCTTCCAAATGGCACATATCTCTCTTTGTTACCCTTACCTTTAACAAGGATTGTAGAAAGCCCTAAATCGACGTCCTTCAGCTGTATGCTTGTGCATTCACTTACGCGGATACCCGTAGCATAAAGAAGTTCAAAGATGGCCCGGTTGCGAATATCTAAAGGCTTGTCTCCTCCGCATGCTTCTAACAATGCTTGTATTTCTTCCTCATAAAAAAATTTAGGCAATCGCTGTTCTTTTTTAGGAAGATTCACAAAGGAAAATGGATTATCGGTGAGATGCTTTTCCCGATTTAAATAGCGGTAAAAACTTCTTAAACTGGATACCTTCCTAGAAATGGAAGATCTCATTAAACCATGATCATGCAGCTTAGTTAAAAAAAGTCTCGCATCAGAATACTCGACATCTTTTAATGAACTTAAACCTTGTTCTTTCATAAATACGTAGAACTCTTCAATATCATGACGATATTGTTCAAAAGTATGAGCAGAATAATGCTTTTCTATTTGTATATATTCAGTAAAGGATTGTAATTGTTCATATAATTGATTTCTCATTTTTAACACCTCACAAGGGCTACTAAATAGTAACACAACCCAGCTGCCCTTGCAATGAATTTTACACTTTTTTCACAAAGTTCTGAATTGTTTCTAATGCCCGGTTGGCATGTTGCTCATTACGCTCTTTTTTGCCTTTTACCTTTTTTGGCAAATCAGGAAGTAGACCGAAATTAGCATTCATCGGTTGGAAGTTGTTCTTGTTGGCCGTCGTAATATATCTTGCCATACTTCCAATCGCTGTTTCATGAGGGAATGCCACGGGTGATTCACCTATAGCCAATTTCGCTGCATTGATTCCCGCGATCAGCCCGCTGGCAGCAGATTCCACATAACCTTCCACTCCAGTCATTTGACCGGCAAAAAACAGGTTCTCATGGTCTTTTAGTTGATAGGTATCCTTTAGAACATTGGGAGAGTTGATGAAGGTATTTCTGTGCATCACCCCATAACGGACAATTTCCGCATTCTCAAGTCCGGGAATCAATTGAAGCACTTCTTTTTGCGGGCCCCACTTTAGATGTGTTTGAAAGCCTACAATATTGTAAAGTGTTCCTGCTGCATCATCTTGTCTTAATTGAACAACAGCATATGGTCGTTTACCTGTTTTAGGGTCTTCTAATCCCACCGGTTTTAAAGGACCAAATAACATGGTTTTCTTTCCCCTGGATGCCATCACTTCTATCGGCATGCACCCTTCAAAGAAAATCTCTTTTTCAAACTCTTTTAAAGGCACCGTTTCAGCTGAAATAAGGGCTTCGTAGAAACGATTGAACTCACTTTCTGTCATCGGACAATTTAAGTATGCCGCTTCCCCTTTGTCATACCGGGATTTCAAATACACTTTGTCCATATCAATGGAATCTTTCTCAATAATTGGTGCAGCTGCGTCGTAGAAATATAACTGTTCTTCTCCCGTTACTTTTCTGATTTTCTCTGAAAGACTCTCACTTGTAAGTGGTCCTGTTGCTATTATGGTGATCCCTTCAGGTAAATCCGTGACCTCTTCATTATATACCATGACATTCGGGTGATTCTTCACTTTATCAGTGACATGGGCTGAAAATTCGTGACGATCCACGGCCAATGCTCCTCCTGCAGGAACGGAACAGGCATCGGCTGCTGACATGATGACGGAATCTAAATGCCTCATTTCCTCTTTTAATACACCAACAGCATTGGTTAATGTATTCGCCCTAAGCGAGTTGCTGCACACAAGCTCTGCAAATTTATCTGTATGATGGGCAGGTGTCTGACGTACCGGTCTCATTTCAAAAAGGTTAACCTTTATTCCCCTCTTAGCAATTTGCCAAGCGGCTTCACTTCCCGCTAACCCTGCTCCAATAACATTTACTGGCATCTATATAAACCTCCTGTAAATCGATCATTCATCTTAACCACATTGTATTGTACACCAATGCACAATGATAAAAAAGACAAAAGCATATTATGAATTTGTCTTTTTAACTAAATGCAAACAGAAAAGGGCTGACCCATCAGGTAATAGAGAAATCACCTGTTGGGACAGTCCCTTGTTACATTGTATAAGTTCATTGTTCAACAATCAATCTTTTTTATTGTTCATACGAACAGGAAACTCACACTACTTCTGAGTTTCTTCTTTATAATCACAACTAGTACATTGAATTTGATTACCTTTTTTAAGCTTTTTCTCTACGAGCAATTCTGAACACTTCGGACATTTCCGTTCGATCGGCTTATCCCATGATAAGAAGTCACATTCAGGATATTGGTCACAACCGTAGAAAATACGCTTTTTCTTGCTTTTTCGTTCAATGATATTGCCTTTTTCACATTTTGGACATTTCACACCGATTTCCTTGACGATTGGCTTAGTGTTTCTGCAGTCAGGAAAATTACTGCAAGCCATGAACTTTCCATATCGACCCATTTTGAATACCATTGGATGTCCGCATTCTTCACAATCTTCACCGGCAGGTTCATCGCGGATTTCGATTTTTTCCATTTCATTTTCCGCTTTTTCCAAATGTTTTTCAAAATCCTGATAAAAGCGATCGATGATTCTTTCCCACTTCACATTGCCGTCTTCAATATCATCCAGGCTGCGCTCCATGTTTGCCGTAAACTCGACGTCAATGATATCCGGGAAGAACTCTCTCACCAGTTCTAAAACGATTTCCCCCAGTTCAGTCGGAATGAAACGCTTATTATCCAATGTTACATAGCCTCTTCGTTGAATCGTATCAAGAGTCGGAGCATATGTGGAAGGACGGCCAATACCCAGTTCTTCCAGCGTCTTGACGAGCCTTGCTTCTGTATACCTTGGTGGTGGTTGAGTGAAATGCTGATTTGGATCAATGCTTTCACTTTTCACTTTATCGTTTTCTTCCAAGGCTGGTAGAAGATTGTCTTTTTCCTCTTTCTGATCATCCGATCCTTCAACATATACTTTCATAAAGCCTGGAAACTTCACTTTAGAGCCGGTTGCTCTAAACATGACGGAACCATTTACAATATCCACACTCATCGTATCCATAATTGCCGGTGACATTTCACTTGCGACAAATCGTTCCCAAATCAATTTATAAAGTCTGTATTGGTCTCTTGAAAGATATTCTTTCACTGAAGCCGGATCCCTTAATGTACTCGTAGGACGGACGGCTTCGTGGGCATCTTGAGATTTTTGTTGTTTTTTCTCTTTACGCTCAGTCTGCTTAACGAAATCATTCCCATATTTATTAACGATGTATTCGTTCGCTTCTTTTTGAGCCACTTCAGAAATACGAGTCGAGTCAGTTCTCATATAAGTAATAAAACCAACCGTGCCTTCTTTCCCCATCTCAATTCCTTCATATAATTGTTGGGCAAGCATCATCGTTTTCTTTGCACGGAAGTTTAATTTCCTTGCTGCTTCCTGCTGTAGTGAAGAAGTTGTAAATGGCGGAGCAGGATTTCGTTTTCTTTCCTTTTTTGTTACTTTATTAATTTCAAAGGACTTCCCTTTTACTTTACCAAGCACTTCTTTCACATCTTCTTCGGTCTTCAATTCAACCTTCTTACCGTCCATTCCGTAAAACGATGCCTGGAATGTATCGTTCCCTTTTGTGAATTCAGCTTCTATTGACCAGTACTCTTCTGGAGTAAAGCTTTTGATTTCATTTTCCCGGTCAATAATTAATCTTAGTGCGACAGATTGCACTCTCCCTGCACTTAGACCCTTTTTAACTTTCTTCCAAAGGAGCGGGCTGATGTTGTAACCCACTAACCGATCTAAAATCCTGCGTGCCTGTTGAGCATCGACTAAATCCATATTGATCGCGCGTGGATGCTTAAAGGACTCTTTAATCGCATCCTTCGTAATCTCATTAAATACCACACGACATTCGGAAGTGGTGTCCATGGCAAGGCTGTGAGCCAAATGCCAGGCAATTGCTTCTCCTTCCCTGTCGGGGTCAGCAGCGAGGAAGATTTTTTTGACTTTTTTTGCTGCTGTTTTCAATTCTTTTAATACAGGGCCTTTACCGCGTATCGTTATATACTTAGGCTCAAATTCGTTTTCTACATCAACGCCCATTTGACTTTTCGGTAAGTCTCTGACGTGGCCCATTGAAGCCCTGACCTTATATTTTTTTCCTAAATAACGCTCAATTGTTTTCGCCTTTGCCGGCGACTCTACTATTACTAAATAATCTGCCATCCAATTAGCCTCCTTAAAGAGGGAAATAATCACTGTTTATAGCACCTTGGAATGTTTATGATCCGAGTGAAACGGAAACGTTTACACTTTCATTCACATAGGTATAGAATTGATATCAGTGTAGATAATCACTACTTTTAACGATTGATTTCTCTTATATATAGTTTTAGATACCTGTTGCAAAATGTATAACAGTTTCACAATAATTGCAACCATTTTGTATAAATAACTTGTTATTATTCAATCATTCATGGGAAAAACCCTACTTTATTAAAAGATTCTATATCATATTATCTTAATTTATACTCCCAGTTCTGAAAAAATATCTTCTATTGATAGGACCATTCTTGCACCTTCCTGGATTAGACTGTTGGTTCCTTCTGCTAACGGCTCAAATATGGATCCTGGTATACATAATACTTCTCTTCCTTCATTTAATGCATAATCAGCCGTGATGAATGTCCCGCTCTTTTTTCTTGCTTCCGTAACAAGCACTGCATCGGTAAGACCGCTGATGATCCTATTTCTAAAAGGAAATTGCCATTTTTCAGGTTTAATATAAGGGGGATATTCAGAGAGGAGAAGCTGATGCTTCATCATATGATGGGCTAATCCTTCATTGTTCTTCGGATAAATGTGGTTGAAACCTCCACCAAGGACACCTATCGTTTGGCCACCTGATTGAATCGTTTCGTTATGAGCCACCGTATCTGCACCTTGCGCCAGTCCACTTACAATGACTACCTCTTTCTTCACCAGCTGTGGAATCATATCGCGAAGAATTTTTTCCGTATAAGAGGTGGCATTTCTCGAACCAATAATGGCCAATTTCTTTCGTCCATGAAGGAGATTCCTGTTTCCTTTTAAAAAGAGAAGAAAGGGGGGATCATATACGTTTCTCAGTAGAGCAGGGTAATCTTCGTCCATAATCGTGATCCAGTCTATATCATTTTCTGAATAAAGCTTTTTGTATCGGTCTGAATTAAATGAATGAAGGTCTCTATAGAAGAGTTCTGAATTGACAGTGGTAGAATGGGTTATTTGTTGGAGCGTGGAAGGGGATAAATCAAAGATAGAGTGTAATTCCTGGAGAGATTCTAGTATTCTTTTTGTTCCTTTCAATCCAATTCCCCGACAATGATGAATATGAAATAGAATATGACGACGGTCTTTCATTTATAACCTCCTGAATTTTCTTTAATAGAGAATATAAAACTGAGACTGATAGCATGAATGCCATCAGTCTCAATACATGATTAATGAGTTTTACATTTATCTAAGATTCCTTCTTCTTTAAGAACCTTTATTAATGTTTCGCCCATATCTGAAGGTGTAGGAGCAACTTGGATTCCGCATTCATTCATAACGCGAATCTTCTCATCAGCTGTTCCTTTACCGCCTGAAATGATCGCACCTGCATGGCCCATACGTTTTCCTGGAGGTGCTGTACGTCCTCCAATGAATCCTACTACAGGCTTAGTCATGTTGGCTTTAACCCATTCAGCAGCTTCTTCTTCAGCAGTACCGCCGATTTCACCAATCATGATGACGGCATACGTATCTTCATCTTCATTGAATGCTTTCAATACATCGATAAAGTCTGTTCCGTTTACAGGATCTCCACCGATACCCACTGCCGTTGACTGACCGATTCCCGCTTGGGAAAGTTGGTGAACTGCTTCATACGTAAGTGTACCAGAGCGTGAAACAACCCCTACATGACCTTTCGTATGAATGTAACCGGGCATGATCCCGATTTTACACTCTTCAGGAGTGATGACTCCTGGACAGTTCGGTCCTACAAGGCGTGTTTTCTTGCCTTCCATATAACGCTTAACCTTCACCATATCCAGTACCGGGATATGTTCTGTAATACAGATTGCCAAATCAAGCTCGGCATCTACCGCTTCCATGATTGCATCTGCTGCAAACGGAGCAGGAACATAAATGACGGATGCATTTACGCCAGTTGCTTTCTTTGCTTCTTCAACTGTATTGAAAACAGGAACGCCTTCAACCTCAGTTCCGCCTTTTCCAGGTGTTACACCTGCCACGATTTGTGTACCGTATTCAAGCATTTGCTTTGTATGGAAAAGAGCTGTTGATCCTGTAATCCCTTGTACAACAACCTTGGTATCTTTATTAATAAATACGCTCATTAGTCCCCCGCCTTTCTCAGCCTACTTGCTCAACGATTTTTTGTGCGCCGTCCGCCATAGATTCAGCTGCAATGATATTCAATCCTGATTTATTAAGGATTTCTTTCCCTAAGTCAACATTTGTACCTTCAAGACGAACCACAAGTGGAACTTGAAGACCGATTTGCTTAGCTGCTTCTACAACACCTGTTGCAATAACATCACATTTCATGATTCCACCGAAGATATTGACGAAAATACCTTTAACGTTTTCATCAGAAAGAATGATTTTAAATGCTTCTGTTACCTTTTCCGCTGTAGCACCGCCCCCAACATCAAGGAAGTTAGCGGGATCTCCGCCGTAATGCTTCACGATGTCCATCGTTGCCATGGCAAGACCGGCTCCGTTAACCATGCAACCGATATTTCCGTCCAGGGAAATATAGCTTAGGTCATATTTAGAAGCTTCGATTTCTTTTGCATCTTCTTCTTCAAGATCGCGTAATTCAATCACATTTTTTTGACGGTATAATGCATTTGAATCGAAGTTGAACTTCGCATCCAATGCCATTACTTCTCCATCCCCTGTTACAACCAAAGGATTGATTTCAACAATAGAAGCATCCTTTTGGACGTACACGTTGTAAAGACCCATCATGAACTTAGCTGCTTTTCCAACAAGTTTTTGAGGGATATTGATATTGAATGCAATACGTCTCGCTTGGAAACCTGTTAATCCAACAACTGGATCAATGTACTCTTTAAAGATTTTTTCCGGTGTTTTTTCTGCTACTTCTTCGATTTCCGTTCCGCCTTCTTCAGATGCCATCAGGACAACTTGGGAAGTCGCGCGGTCGAGTACCAGACCTACGTAATATTCTTTCTTAATATCACAGCCTTCTTCAATAAGTAAGCGCTTTACTTCCTTACCTTCAGGACCTGTTTGGTGAGTTACTAAAGTTTTACCGATTAACTCATCTGCATATGTACGCACTTCGTCCAGGCTTTTAGCGATTTTCACTCCGCCAGCTTTACCTCGACCACCTGCATGGATTTGGGCTTTCACTACATACACGCTGGAATCTAATGTCTTCGCCGCTTCTACTGCTTCTTCAGCTGTAAAAGCCACTTTACCATTTGGTACGGATACCCCGTAATTTCTGAGGATTTCTTTACCTTGATATTCATGGATATTCATTTTCCATCCTCCTATCAAACTCTTCAAAAAATAGACTGCGCTTTCATTGTATAAAATGACAGTATATCTGTCTACCATTATGCTAAAAATATTATATTAATTTTAAAATTCTGAACTTAAGATAGTAGAATTACTCCATATGTTCCATTGTTTTTGAAGGGTTTATCCTTGAAATTATTATTCTTAAAAAATATAATTCGCTATTCTATTTCGTGCTCATACCGTTGAGTGACATGAAGTATATTAGATTGGCAAAGAAATTATCCCTTCCCAGCTATATCCCGATCTAAGCGATAGATGAAAGCAAAAACCTCCGCTACAGCGCCATATAATTCTTCAGGTATTGATTCCCCTATATCCAGGTTCCCAAGAAGTGAGAGTAAGCTCTTGTCTTCTTGTACAGGTATTTGATGGTCTTTTGCTTGAGCCAAAATGTTTTCAGCAATGATTCCCTTCCCTTTAGCAAGGACCTTTGGAGCTGATTCACTACTTTGATTATAGCCTAAAGCAATCGCTTCTTTTCTTTCATGAGGGTTTTTCATATCTTTAAATCAACTCCCGAAAACGTTTTAAAGCGTTCTGCCATGATTTTATCAGAAAGCTCAACCTGCTTATCCGGAGCTTTCACCTTTACCATAGATAGTTGATAGTCCAGCTTCTCCAGACCTTCTTTTAATCCAGGAATAAATGATCTGGACATTCTCTCTGCGTTTGGGTGGTCATTCCAAACGGTCAAGGAGACCACTCGGTTTTGAACCTGCATATCGATTAATGTCTCTTTCATGATATCCAGCTCTAAATAAAATAAAACCCGGCAGTAGTCTCCATCAATCACACCTTTTTCTTTCTCTTTACCTGTCCATTGAAGGGTGATATCGGTGCTCTGTCCAAATAGGGAAAATGGGAATTGTTGTACGATTGTGAGAAAAGGAGAACTCTCCTGTGATTGAAGCACCTGGTGGTTCATCTTGAGAACAAGATCATCTGCTAGCATTCGAATATCGGAGAGTGGGTGATTTTGACTTAACCCGATGAGATGCTGCTTAATTGTTGGATGATTTTGAAGCTCTTGCCCATTTTTTTGTAACTGAGCTTCCAAGTTAATCCCAAACGTTCCAATAACTTTTTTCAACACCCTTGCCAGTTCTTCTCCCCGAATCGTCTGAGTGAGTTCTTGCTCTATCTGTAGGTGAAGTTTTTGAAACAGCTGTTCCATGTTCGATGCAGGTGCGCCTCTTCCATAGGAATGCATGAGCCTCATATAGTTCATCTCAATGGACCGCCACTTTCCCTCTCCAACTACTCCCATCAGCTCTTTAGCTGCCATAAAGGAAGGTTCGTCCCTTTCTCCATTTAGTACAGTTTCCGAACTCAATATAATATCCATCCATTTACCGATATGAGTACCAGAGAGTCTATGAATTTCCGGACCCATGCCGGTAGTCGTAGATAGTAGCTGATTCAGGTCATTCCGAAGCTTTACGGGAGCTGGACCTGGATGATTGGCCAATTGGGTTCTTAGAAGATCTATCTTTCTTTCCCACTGCCCGTGTGAAGACTGTTTCAGTTCTTCTACAACCGTTGTCTTTAACCCTTTCCTCCATTGATTCATGGGGATTTCTTTCGGAAAGACTCCCAGTGATTTCAATAGATCGAAATGGCCTAATCGATTAGAGAAGGTTTGGGAAGTATCAACTAAACGGGATAATGCAGTTATCACAAGTCTTTCTGACGCCAGCCTATTCAACGGTTTCTGGATCCCTGTAAGTAAATTGATTGTGGCCATGTCCCTTCCAGTCCCGCTTAACTTTGAAGCCAGCTCATTTAACTTTGATAATATGCCGCCTGTTGAAGTTCCCGATTTCATGGAGAGAAAGACCCTGTCAGAAAGCGGCATGTTCCTCTTAGCCATTTCAACCAGGGTTTTCACACTTTCTGATGAATCTTTCCCTTTCAAATGTTTCTCTCCGAATACTAGCAGTTCTTTATGAATGGGAATGTTTTTTTTCATTAGCTCCATAACAAATTCGTTCATTTCTTTGCCATTTGTTGATATGGAAAAATGCTGTAATAGATTCGCTGCTGCATGCTTTCCATTTTCCACTCCAGTTTGCCCACGGTTTGGGATTAGATGTAGACTTACATTACTTTCAGATTGTTTCACTTCTACCCAATAACGTTCTCCAGCTTCCATTGGTGCTTCAATTTTCGCAATAAACCGTTGTGCATTGGCTGACACCACTGCATTGCCCTCTCCTAACAGCTTATTGACGCTGATAAATAGAACTTTTCCACTTTGAATGGAAAAGGGCCTTTGGTCAAGGGGCTGTTTACTGTTAATACCATGAATATGGGTCATATCCCTGTCTCCCGTTCATTGTGAATCATAATCGTTTCAGTGTCTATACAGTCCATCCGGCTGCTATTCTATAGCAGCTCCTTCACAGGTGCAAAGCTCTTTCGATGAATGGGGGTCACTCCTAATTTCTCCAGCCCGCCTAAGTGATCCTTTGTGCCATATCCTGCATTCCTCTCAAACGCATATCCTGGATAGGTGCTGGCATACTCCTTCATCAGTCGGTCACGTGTTACCTTCGCAATGATGGAAGCTGCGGCAATGGATATACTTTTCGAGTCGCCTTTAATGATCGACTGGCTCGGAAAGGGCGATTGAATTTTCATCGCATCGATCAGTAAATACTCAGGCTGAACCGGCAGGCTGACGATTGCTTCACTCATAGCCTTTTTTGTAGCCTCATAAATATTTATGGAATCAATTTCATCCGCATGTACCATTCCTACTCCAACAGATATTGCATGTTCCCTGATGTATTCATAGAAATCTTCTCTTCTTGCTTCTGTTATCTTCTTGCTATCATTTAATCCCGCTAAATAGAAGTCATGAGGCAGTATGACGGCAGCCGCTACCACAGGACCTGCAAGAGGACCTCTACCTACTTCATCGATTCCTGCAATGAGGGTGAATCCCTGTTGATGAAGTTCACGTTCATATTGAGTTAGGACGGCAAATTCTTCTCTTTCCTTCTCTCGTTTCATCTGCTCGCGTTCAAGCTGTTTTATAAGTTTTTGGACACCAATTCTTTCGTCCTTCTTCAACTCATCAAGAATCGGATCATGAGCAGAAGCAGACTTGATGATTTCCCTTATTTCTTTAATGGTCATATGTACTGTATTCACATTGCTCCTCCTATTTATATCGGATGTACTTCACATAAATAAAGAGGCTGCGCAAAAGAGATTCCCCCTTTTTACAGCCTCTTTTTTATTCGCTCTCTCTCTCAGTCTCACCAATGATATCAAACGTCATGGGTCCTAATTGTACATTTCGAATGTCACGGACGATAAGTTCAGATGTCTTGTCATAATTCACTTCTCCACCAGCCATCAGACAGCCTCTTTTAGTTCCAATTTCATTAAAGCTATCCACTACTTCTTCAGGTATTTCTTCAAGGCCGTAGCGCTCTTCTAATCGGTCTGGATAGTGCTCTTCAAGAAATCGCAAACCATAAACGGCGATATCCTGTAAATTCAGGATGGTATCTTTAATGGCACCGGTCAATGCCAGTTTATATCCAACTTGCGGATCTTCAAACTTAGGCCATAAAATACCCGGCGTGTCGAGCAGTTCAAGCTCTTTCCCCACTTTGATCCATTGCTGGGCTTTTGTCACTCCAGGAGTATTTCCTGTTTTCGCTATATTTTTCTTAGCCAGGCGATTGATTAATGTGGATTTCCCTACGTTAGGAATACCGACAATCATGGCTCTTATGGCACGAGGTCTCATCCCTCTTGATTTCATGCGGTCGAACTTTTCTTTTAATATTTCTTTAGCGGCTTGAACTATGACTTGAAGTCCTTTGCCAGCCTGTGCATTTACAGCAAGAGCTGTTATTCCTTGCTCTTTAAAATAAGAAATCCACTGATTCGTTCTATTTTTATCTGCCATGTCTGCTTTATTTAACAAAACAAGTCGCGGCTTTTGTCCAATAATTTCTTCTATCATTGGATTTCTTGACGATAACGGTATTCTCGCATCTACTAATTCAATCACAATGTCTACAAGTTTTAACTTCTCAGTAACTTGTCTACGAGCTTTAGCCATATGCCCTGGGAACCATTGTATTGTCATATGACCACCTCCAAACAACTTTTTTCTATTATTTCACGAAACCTATATCTTTAACAGGCCAATAGATCACTTTTGTATCACCAATCACTTCTTCCATTGGAACTGTACCGATGTGACGACTATCTTTACTGAAACGGCGATTGTCACCCATCACAAAAATTTCCCCTTCTGGAACAGTGCCTTTTTCAATGATATCATTCAAAGTGAAATCTTCTGTTAATACACCATCATTTAATTGATCTTTATACTCTTGTAAATATGGCTCAGTATACGCTTTTCCATTAATATATAATGTATCATTTTTGTACTCTACTTCATCCCCCGGGAGCCCGATGACACGCTTGATATAATCCTTTTGCTCAGGTGCATGGAAAACGACGATATCAAAGCGCTCCGGCTCCCCTAATTTACTCACAATCATTCGATCTCCATTATGTAAAGTAGGCATCATTGATAATCCATCGACAACAATGGGTGCAAATAAAAAGAATCTGATAATTGCAGCTAAACCTACTGCGATCAACAGTGCCTTCATCCACTCCCACCACTCATTTTTCTCTTTAACCACATCTCCACCACCCAATGTATTTTTCTATCTTTTTCTATTCTACTAGAAATTCTTGTATTTCTCATTAAAAAAAAGGTGGCTTCATTAAAATAGGCAGTCCGTCTGTGGGACGTTTCATTTATTACACAACAAGAAAAGGTCTTCTAGAATAAGGAAAAGGAGCTTGTCTCCAAGCTCCTTTTCTTACGTTCTTATCGAATTTCTTTAATACGTGCCGCTTTACCACGCAGGTTACGCAGGTAATAAAGTTTCGCACGACGGACTTTACCGCGACGAATAACTTCTAATTTAGCGATTTTTGGTGTGTGTACTGGGAAAGTACGTTCAACACCTACACCGTAAGAAATTTTACGAACAGTGAATGTTTCGCTGATACCGCCACCGCGGCGTTTGATTACTACTCCTTCGTATACCTGAATACGTTCACGAGTACCCTCAACGATGTTAACGTGTACACGTACTGTATCACCAGGACGGAAAGATGGTAGATCAGAGCGAAGTTGTTCTTTCGTAATATCTTCGATTAATTTGTGCATCTTTTTCAACTCCTTCCAACAGATGCTCTTACAAAAGCGATAGATTGCAGCGGAACATCGGGATCAATGGCAACAGGGGATAACCCCTCAAGCCACAAAGAATATAATATCACACAGACAACCAGGATGCAATAGCCTATTTAGACTTTCTCCAATCCTCTATCCAGGCTTTTTGTCGATCTGTGAATGTATAGCTTTCTAATAGATCCGGTCTTCTTTCAAAGGTTCTTCTCAGACTCTCCTTCTCTCTCCATTCATCTATCAGACGATGATTCCCTGAGATCAGTTCATCTGGTACCTTCATCCCCCTAAAGTCCGACGGCCGGGTATAATGGGGATGCTCAAGGAGTCCTGATGAGAACGAATCCTGAATGGGTGAATCCTCATTTCCAAGCACCCCAGGAAGCAGGCGAACTACACTATCGATGACAACCATGGCGCCAAGTTCTCCACCAGTTAATACATAGTCTCCAATCGATATTTCGTCCGTTACAACATGCTCCCTGATACGCTCATCGTAGCCTTCATAATGACCGCATATAAATACGAGATGTTCTTCCTTAGCGAGTTCCTCTGCCTTTTGCTGTGTATAGCGTTCACCCTGCGGGCACATCAGGACGACCCTCGGCTTTGATTGTTTCTCATTCCTTAAGGCATCGACCGCATCAAAGATAGGCTGTGGCTTCAATACCATTCCGGCTCCTCCACCATAAGGATAATCATCAACTTGATTATGTTTATTATCAGCGTATTCTCTGAAGTTAATTACATTGTAGCTTACGGCTTCTTTTTCGTAAGCCTTCTTAAGAATCGATTCACCAAAGATCCCTTTGAACATAGCCGGGAATAGAGACAGGACATCAATCCTCATCATGACAACAAGCCTTCCATCGGTTCAATCGTAACCAGCTGTTTCTCTATGTCGATCGTCTTCACGATATCCTCTATGTAAGGGATAAGGTATTCTTTCCCTCTTTGACCCTTCACAACCCATACGTCGTTCGCTCCCGGGCTTAGAATCTCTTTTATGGTCCCAAGCTCTTCCCCGGCAGTTGTTAAGACCTTACAGCCGACGATTTCGTGGAAATAGTATTCTCCTTCTTCAAGTTCCTGCAATTGGTCTTCCTGTACCTTCAGGATACCTTCTTTAAACTTCTCAACCTCATTGATATTTTCATACCCTTCGAAGGTCAATAAATCAAAGCTCTTATGATTTCGATGAGATTTGATCACGAGACTGATCGGTTCTTGGTTTTGACCTTGAAACAAATAAAGTGTGTTCCCTTTTTGATATCGCTCCTCAGGAAAATCTGTCGTAGAAACGATCTTTAATTCTCCTTTAACTCCATGGGTATTGACAATCTTACCTACATTAAACCACTTTTCCATCAATTTCACCTCTTGCCTCAACGAATTTCTTTCACAATACCATCTTCAATAATAATTGTCTTAGAAAGTGCTTCTTCTTCCCAATTGTCACCAACTTGAATGTCAACCATACCTTGGACTTCCTTTTCCTTTAGTTCGCTTCCAATAGGAAGGATATTTAACTGCTCGATTTGGAAATCCAAGAGCTTGATCTTTTCAGCCCGCTCATTCAATTCTCTTTCGAAGTGCTGTTTTAATTTATGAGAAGGGTATTTCTTACCACGTTCAATCTTTTTCATTTCGAACTGTAACTGATCGCTTTCCTTAGCTAAATGAAACTTTTGATTTTCATATCGTTTCATTAACAGATCCTTACTCTTTTCTGTTAACACCTGTTTAATCGTAATCGTATGTATCACATTCAACAGTTCTTCCTCCTCCTTCTATTCACCCCACGCTGTCGTACTAAATCCTTAGGGTGTTCTCTTGGGGGAGTGTTGGATTGTGCAGGTCTTTCCTTAAATAATGCAGCATAAGCCTATGAAAAAGGGGACTGACGTCTTAAGGCTATATAGTAACCTTTGTGGGTCAGTCCCCTGATTCAATAGAGTCGGTGTTCAAGGTCATAGGACCCTTTCGTGTAAAGAGCCAAATGTTGGCTTCCTTACTCCACTATCTCTAAGAAGATTTTCTTCTGTTGTGAAGATCCTGCTGCAGCGTATACCACAGTTCGAATCGATTTAGCTACTCTCCCTTGTTTCCCAATGACCTTCCCCATGTCTTCAGGATGAACAGATAACTTATAGGTTATGCCGTTCGTTCCTTCATCAGTTTCGATGTGGACTGAGTCCGGATGGTCAACTAGGGGTTTCACAATCGTTAGAATAAGATCCTTCATCGATCTAATCGATTACTTGCTGTTTTTAGCATTGTGGAATTTTTCCATAATGCCTTGTTTTGAGAATAGGTTACGAACTGTGTCAGATGGTTTCGCACCATTGGATAACCATTTAAGAGCCAACTCTTCATCAATTTTCACTTCAGCTGGTTTAGCAACCGGGTTGTAAGTTCCAACTGTTTCGATTTGACGTCCATCACGTGGTGAACGAGAATCTGCAACTACGATACGATAGAAAGGAGATCTTTTTGATCCCATACGTTTTAATCTGATTTTTACTGCCATTATTAAAGCACCTCCGAATAGTTTCACACAAGTTAGTATAATATCAAATGTGTATTTTGTTTGTAAAGTGTTTTTTCTTAACAGTTCAATTTTTCTTTTGAAAAACCGAACGAATTGCTTACATAAATGGGAATTTCATCCCTTTTTTCTTACCTTTTCCTTGCATCCCACTCATTTGTTTCATCATTTTCTTCATGTCCTCGAATTGTTTGAGAAGTCGGTTTACTTCTTGAATGGACGTTCCGCTCCCTTTCGCAATTCTTTTACGACGCGAAGCATTGATGGTTTCCGGATGAATTTTCTCATCCTTCGTCATCGATTGGATGATTGCCTCAACATGACTGATCTGCTTGTCATCGACTTGAATCTTATCCAAGCCCTTCATTTTGTTTGCTCCAGGCATCATTTTCAGTAACTCATCAAGTGGGCCCATTTGCTTCACTTGACCTAATTGCTCCAGGAAATCATCAAAAGTGAAAGACATGGTACGCATTTTTTGTTCAAGTTCTTTGGCTTTCTCTTCATCAACATTGGCCTGAGCTTTCTCAATAAGGGAAAGAACATCTCCCATACCAAGGATCCGTGATGCCATGCGCTCAGGATGGAATGCTTCTAACGCATCCATCTTCTCACCCATCCCAACAAATTTAATTGGTTTTTCAGTGACTGAACGGATGGATAAAGCGGCCCCGCCTCGTGTATCACCATCAAGTTTTGTCAGGACAACACCCGATATGCCAAGATCCTCATTAAAGCTTTGGGCAACATTAACCGCATCTTGACCTGTCATGGCATCCACTACGAGGAATATCTCATCTGGATTTGAGAGTTCTTTAATTTCTTTCAACTCTCCCATTAGGTTTTCATCAATGTGAAGTCGACCTGCTGTATCAATCAGAACATAATCGTGATGTTCTTCTTTTGCCTTTTCGATGGCTCTTTTCGCAATTTCAACCGGACTCACCTGATCTCCCAGTGAAAACACAGGTAGGCTTAGTTGCTTCCCGATGGTTTCTAACTGCTTAATGGCAGCGGGACGGTAAATATCTGCAGCCACCAATAGTGGTTTGCGGTTATGTTTCTTTCGAAGCAGGTTCGCAAGCTTTCCAGTGGTCGTCGTTTTACCTGCACCTTGCAGACCAACCATCATAATGACAGTCGGAGGACGTTTTGCGACGGCAATCTGACTTTGTTCGCCACCCATCAAGTTTGTAAGCTCTTCCTGAACAACTTTAATGACCTGTTGTCCTGGTGTAAGACTCTTCATGACTTCTTGTCCGACAGCCCGTTCACTTACTTTCTTGACGAATTGCTTCACCACTTTAAAATTAACGTCTGCTTCCAAAAGAGCAAGACGAACTTCACGCATCATCTCTTTAACATCCGCTTCTGAAATCTTTCCTTTTCCACGGATTTTTTGTATTGTACCTTGCAGTCGGTCGGCTAATCCTTCAAATGCCATTCATGCCGCCTCCTAATCCAATATTTCAAGATCATCAATGAGTTTTAAACAATGAGAAGAATCGATTGATGATTCCCCTATTTTTTGTCTGAGTTGATCAAGAATCTCGTTGCGTTCTTGAAATTTATTAAATAATAAAAGCTTTTCTTCGTACTCCTCGATCATGGCCTCTGTTCGTTTAATGTTATCATACACTGCTTGTCGACTAACATTATACTCTTCAGCGATTTCCCCTAAAGAGAAATCATCCAAATAATAGAGGGACATATAGCTTCTCTGCTTAGGAGTTAACAAAGATTGATAAAAATCGTAGAGATAATTCATTCTGGTCGTTTTCTCCAGCACGGATATCCCTCCTTGTTAAGTGAAAAACCTTTACATATGAAGAATACAGTGTTTACGGGTGTTTGTCAAGAATACTTATGGATTTTTCATAGAGAATATCCCAAACTCCCTACACAAAAGTAGAGTAGCCTGCAAGACGACTTCTTAAAGTCTTCCAAACAGGCTACCCTATCGATTCTTGAATCTATTCTTCTTCTTTATCAACCAGGTTTGAGAATAAGCCGTATACATACTTTTCAGCATCGAAAGGCTGGAGGTCGTCCATTTTTTCTCCCAGACCTACAAATTTCACAGGGATTTCAAGCTCGTTTCTGATCGCAAGGACAATACCACCTTTTGCTGTACCATCGAGCTTTGTCAGGACGATTCCTGAGACATTTGTTGCTTCTTTAAAGGTTTTCGCTTGCACCATGGCATTTTGACCTGTGGTCGCGTCAAGAACGAGTAATACTTCGTGGGGGGCTCCTGGAACTTCCCTTTCAATCACCCGCTTCACTTTTTCAAGTTCTTTCATCAGATTCACTTTATTTTGTAATCTTCCTGCTGTATCACAAATAAGAATATCCGCTTTTTTTGCTTTAGCTGATTGAACTGCATCAAACATGACCGCTGCCGGATCGCTTCCTGCAGCTTGCTTAATGACTGGAACTCCTACACGCTCACCCCATACTTCAAGCTGTTCGATCGCTCCTGCACGGAATGTATCACCTGCTGCAAGTACCACATTCTTACCTTGTTCCTTGAACATATGAGCCATCTTCCCAATGGTCGTCGTCTTTCCTACACCATTCACTCCGACAAACAGCAAAACCGTCAGCTGATCATCTTGAATGTTCAGGCTGCTGTCCTCATCACGATCTCCTTGGTAGATTTCAACAAGCTTCTCTGAAATGACTGATTGAACATCTTCAGTGTCTTGAATATTCTTTCGCTTCACTTCAAGCTTTAGTTCATCTATCAGTTCCATGACCGTATCAAACCCAACATCCGCTCCGATCAGGATTTCTTCCAGCTCTTCAAAGAATTCTTCATCCACTTTGCGGTATCTCGCAACCAGGTCATTGACCTTTGTTGTAAAGTTATTTCTCGTTTTACTTAGTCCATCTTTGAATTTATCGGATACGTTGTCACTAGATTGTGTAAATTTATCTTTAAGCTTCTTAAAAAAATTCAACCTTTCACACCCCACTCATTAAGTTTCTAACAATTCCTTTGTTTCTTGCAGTCTGACTGATACTAATTTGGACACACCGGATTCCTGCATCGTTACACCGTACAGCACGTGGGCTTCTTCCATTGTTCCTTTACGATGGGTAATGACGATGAATTGTGTTTCGTCACTGAATTTCTTTAAATATTGGCTGAACCTCTGTACATTTGCTTCATCAAGAGCTGCCTCTACCTCATCCAGTATACAGAATGGCACGGGTCTGATCTTGAGGATTGAAAACAGCAGGGCAATGGCCGTTAAGGCTCGTTCTCCCCCGGACATCAGCCCAAGGTTCTGCAGCTTCTTCCCTGGAGGCTGGGCTACTATATCAACCCCCGTATGAAGGAGATCAGATGGGTCAGTCAGCTTTAACTGCGCTCTCCCCCCTCCAAACAATGCTCTAAATACCCCTTCAAATTCCACTTGAATCGCCGTGAAGGTTTGATCAAAGCGTTTGATCATTTCTGTGTCCATCTCATTAATGACCAGATAAAGAGTGTCCACCGCTTCCGTCAGATCATTCCTCTGCTCTACTAAAAATTCGTATCTTTCCTTCACTCGTTCATATTCATCAATGGCACCTAGATTAACGGTTCCCAGTTCTTCCAAGGCCAATTTCACAAGTTTCACTTTCTTTCTCGCTTCTTCGACCCCAATCGTTAAGGGATAATCTGACTTAGCCGCTTCAAACGAAAGCATATACTCATCACGTAAATGATCAAGTCTATTTTCCAGTTCAACATCCAGACGATTGATTTTCACTTCCTCGTCCCTTAAAGCTCCTACCAACCCTTTATGCTGACGCTTTAATTCTTTCAACTCGAGCTCCTCGTCTTCAACCGTATGTTGAAGATTCAAGCGCTCTTCCCGTCGTAAAGAAATCAAATTTGAAGTTTCTGATTTTTGAACCGAACACTCTTCAGCCTTCTTCCCAAGCTGCTCTTCTCCTGAAAAATTATCCTTCATTTCAGTCTGCAGCCACTCCAAATCATCTTGTAAAGTCGACTTTCGCTTGTTTGTATCGACGATCGTTTCCTGCACACGAATTAATTGATTACGACTGTTCACCAATTGCTCGTTTCGTGCGGCCAGGTTTGCTTTTATATCACTGATTTCATTCAATAAAGCATCCTTGGACGTTCGTTCACTATTCTTTTGGAGAGTAAGCTCGCTAATCTTTTGATCGAGCCTTGTAATATCTTCTCCTATTCCATCCAGAGACGCTCTTAATTCTTTCGTTCTGGAATCATGCTTTTCTTTAACCGACGTAAAGTCTTTTTTCTCCAAATCATATAGTGAAAGCCTTTCATCCAGATTCTGCTGGGATAATTCATTTTCACGAAGCTTTGAAAGAAGCTCTTGCTCCTTGAGTCGCAAACGCTCTCCTTTCACCCTCATTTCTTCCAGCTTCTTCTCTCTGAAGCTGCTTTCTTCTTTCAGTGATTTCACTTGAGATTGAAGATGTTCAGTCTGGTCTTCCATCGTTGCAAGCTTTTCTTTCATTTCTTCAAGCTCACCTTTTCTAGAGAGAAGCGAGTTTTTCTTCTGCTTCACGGTACCACCGGACATGGACCCGCCGGGATTCACCACATCTCCGTCCAGGGTCACTAGACGGTAGCGATATTGTATAAGCTTAGCGATTTCATTTGCTCCCTTTAAATCCTTCGCGATGATCACATTTCCAATCAGGTTCGAAATCACCATCTGGAAACGCTGATCATAATTCAGCAAGTCGGTTCCAACTCCTATAAAGGAAGGATGACCTTTCAACATATTTTTTTGACTATCAGGTATCGATTTCCCTTTGATGACATTCATCGGTAAGAAAGTAGCACGGCCGTATTGGTTCTTCTTTAAGAAAGCAATGGCTTTTCGGCCATCTTCTTCAGTATCAACCACGATATGCTGCATGGAAGCCGTCAAAGCTGTCTCCATAGCCGTTTCATATGATTTAGGTACGGTTATCAGTTCCGCCACCGCTCCTTGAACCCCGGTTAACTGACCGTCACGTTCCTTTAGGACTTCTTTTACACCTTGGAAGAAACCTGTATAATCGTCTTCCATTTCCTCAAGCATTTCTTTCCGGGATTTCGCCTGTTGCAGGAATTGAAAAGCTTGATATAGGGTTTTTTCTTGCTTTTCATATTTGGCCTTCACCGACTCAAGCTTTTGCTGTTCCTCACGATAGAAGAATATGTGCTCATCGATTACCTCTTTTTGCTCCTGCAGCACTTTCGAAAGTTCTTTGTGACTCAGATGCAATTCATCACGCTGAATCACATACTTTTCATTTTCTGCTTCTAATCGGCCGCTTCGATTGGATTGCTGCTCCAGCTGCTGCTCAAGGTACTGAATTTCATTTTTGGCTGACGCCTGCTGATTCAGCTTTTCAATGTAATCACTTTTGAAGGATTCTATTACATCTTCAATATTTTCATTGTAATGCTTAAATTGATTCTGTTTCGTTATGAGCAGCTCTTTTAGTTCCTTAACGACTGAATCGATAGATTTGAATTCCATTTCTGCTTTTTCTTTTTCAGAAGTCAGTTGTCGAATTTGTTCCCCTGCTTCTTCTATCGATTGTATTAATTGAGTTTCGTTGGAAGAGGAATTTTTCTTCCGTTCCACTAATACTTGCTTCCTACCCTCAAGTTTCTCCAATTCTTCACTTGTAGCGAGGAGCACTTCCTGAAGATTTGAAATCGACTCATCAAGAGCCGCAATTTTATCACGGGTTTGGGTCAGAACGGCTTCTTTCTTTTGAATACGGGTGGAAAGTGCCAGTTCTTCTTTTCCATGATGTTCAAATTCTTCACTAAGCCTTTCCCACTGCTTATGTAAATCCTCAATATCATAGACCGTCAATGCAACCTCGAACTTCTCCAGCTCTTCTTTTTTCTCCAAATAATCACGTGCCATCGAAGCTTGAATTTTAAGGGGTTCTACCTGCCCTTCCAACTCATGAAGAATATCATTCACACGATTAAGATTTTCCTGTGTTTCGAATAACTTATTCTCCGCCTTTTTCTTCCGTGTTTTATACTTCAATACCCCGGCTGCCTCTTCAAAAATGGTTCTACGTTCTTCAGGCTTACTATTCAGGATTTCCTCCACTTTCCCCTGACTGATAATGGAGAACGCTTCTTTCCCTAAACCTGAATCCATGAATAATTCAATGATGTCTTTCAAACGACAAGGTTGCTTATTCAGTAAATACTCACTATCTCCAGAGCGGTACACTCTTCTTGTAACACTGATTTCACTGTAATCAATCGGAAGGGTACCGTCTTCATTATCCAGGACAAGGGTTACCTCTGCTATGTTAAGGGCTTTTCTTGAATCACTCCCGGCAAATATAACATCTTCCATTTTCGATCCGCGCAGACTTTTCGCTGATTGCTCACCCAGTACCCAGCGAATCGCGTCTATAATATTGCTTTTCCCACTGCCGTTTGGTCCCACAACAGCTGTAACACCCGGGACAAACTCCACGGATATTCTTTCTGCAAAAGATTTAAACCCCATTACTTCTAGTTGTTTGAGGAACATCTTCTTTCCCCCTATTTAGCGTCTAGCTTTTGTTTTAGCTTCTCAAGAGCCTTTTGTGCGGCTTGTTGTTCAGCTTCCTTCTTAGATCGGCCTTTTCCAATGCCTAATTCATCGTCATTTAAACTTACTCGGGAAATAAACTGCCGGTTATGGGCAGGCCCGCTTTCTTCAAGGATGCTGTATTCAATCATCCCTGCACTGCCCCGTTGGACCAGCTCTTGTAACTGACTCTTATAATCCATCACATGAGAAAAAGCACCGACGTTAATTTTTGGATAGACAACTTTTCCAAGGATTGAAATCACTGTTTCTAACCCTTGATCCAAATATACGGCTCCGATAAACGCCTCGAAGACATCTGCGAGTAATGCTGGTCTTTCCCGACCGCCCGTCATTTCTTCACCTTTACCAAGTAAGATGAGTTCACCGAAATTCATTTCAATCGAGAACTTAACCAGGGAAGGCTCACATACTATGGCTGCCCTTAATTTCGTAAGTTCACCCTCACTCATCATTGGATACTTCTTGAAAAGAAATTGAGAAACCGTTAATTCCAAAACGGCATCCCCAAGAAATTCTAAGCGTTCGTTGTCTTCATAAGGCTTACGACGATGCTCATTCACATAGGATGAATGAGTAAAAGCTTGTTTAAGTAGTTTTTCATCATTAAATTGAATTCCGATTTCATCCTGAAACGTTTTAAACTTACTATCATTTTTATGTCTGGATATTCCTTTGTTTCTACTTTGCTTCCGCATAAGGCACTCCACCTTGCTCTAAATGTTCTCTTTTTTCTACTTATCAAGTTTATGCTAAAAAAAGCAATTACGCAAAAGTTTCTTGCGCATGTCAGAACACAAATAAACTTGGTAGAAGTGAGACCTCTACCAAGTTTTAAATGGTTTTGAATGAAAGATCAGCATGTGCTTATCTTTTAATTCAATCTAACGATTAAGCTTTTGCTTTTATGTAGTTCACAGCATCACCTACTGTGCCGATTTTTTCAGCATCATCGTCAGAGATTTCCATGTCAAATTCATCTTCAAGTTCCATAACCAGCTCAACTACATCAAGGGAGTCGGCTCCTAGATCTTCTTTGAAAGAAGCTTCAAGAGTTACTTGAGATTCATCTACACCTAGACGATCTACGATAATTTTTGTTACACGATCTAATACTTCTGCCATATTTGTCACCTCCCCTCAAGTATTATAGAGCATTTTGACCTCTAATGAAAAGAGTATCCACGAAAACAATTGATAAATTATTATTTTTTTGCCGTTACATGACCATTCCACCATCGATATGAAGAGTTTGCCCAGTCATATAAGAAGCAGATTCAGATGCAACGAACGTTACCACCTTCGCTATATCCCGAGGATCACCAAAGCGGCTTAAAGGGATTTGCTTTAACATTTCATTACGTACATCATCCGGAAGCTGATCCGTCATATCAGTGGAAATGAAACCCGGAGCGATTGCATTCACCGTGATGCCTCGGGGTGCCAATTCTTTGGCTGTTGTTTTCGTTAATCCGATCACACCAGATTTAGCTGCCACATAGTTTGCCTGTCCAGGGTTTCCACTCACACCGACAATCGAAGAAATATTGATGATTCGACCGCTTCTTTGCTTCATCATTTGGCGTGTAACGGCCTTGGTGCATAGGAAAACACCTTTAAGATTGATGTTGATGACATCATCCCATTCAGCTTCTTTCATTCTCATTAATAAATTATCCTTCGTGATTCCAGCATTATTAACAAGAATATCCACTGAACCGAATTGGCCAATCGTTTCCTTCACCATTGCTTGAACAGCATCACTATCTGATACATTACATTGTACGGCAATGGCTTCCCGACCTAAACCTTTAATTTCATCGACGACTTCATTAGCCTTCGCTTCACTACCAGAATAGTTGACGGCTACATTACAGCCTTCACGGGCAAGTTCAAGGGCAATCTCCCTTCCGATACCCCGGGAAGCTCCCGTTACAAGGGCAACCTTTCCTTCTAAATTCATTTCGCTTCCTCCTTTAATGCTTGGATGGTTTGTTCCAAGGATGCTTCATCTTGAACAGCATACGTTTTCACCCGTCTATTCACTTTCTTCACTAAACCTGAGAGTACTTTACCAGGTCCAACTTCAATGAACGTATCCACATCTAATTCAAGCAACTTCTCAACAGAATCTTCCCATTGAACAGGTGAGTATAATTGTTCGATTAATAAACGCTTGATTTCTTCACGATTGGTCACAGGTTCTGCCGTCACATTCGCAATGACCGGTACAGCTGCATCTTCAATCGTAATTGAATCCAAAATGGAAACAAACTGATCTGCAGCAGGTTTAATTAATTGAGAATGGAATGGACCACTCACTTGAAGTGGAATGACCCTCTTCGCTCCAGCATCTTTGGCTTTCTCTGAAGCAAGTTCCACCCCTTTTACCGTACCTGAAATCACAATTTGACCAGGACAATTTAAGTTTGCCAGTCCTACTGGATGTCCCTCTTTCGTTACAAGATCGGTAATCTCTTTTAGTGGCTCTCTTGGCATGCCCAGAACAGCAGCCATCGTGCCTTCTCCACTTGGAACCGCTTCTTCCATGAATTCCCCTCTTTTACGAACAGCATACACCGCATCTTCAAAGCGGAGGGCACCCGCAGCCACCAGGGCGGAATATTCACCTAAACTATGTCCGGCCGTATAATCTGCTGTAATACCTTCTGATTTTAAACGATCTAGAATCGCGATGCTCGTTGTTAATAAAGCTGGCTGTGCATTTGTCGTTTGAGTAAGCTCTTCTTGAGGTCCATCAAATATAACACTTGTTAATTCCGATTCCAATCTTTCATCCGCTTTAGTGAAATACGCTTGTACTTCAGGGTATTTGTCAGCTAATTCTTTTCCCATCCCCACAGTTTGAGAACCTTGTCCAGGAAAAATGAACGCAATTTTACTCATGTTATTCTTCACTCCCTTTGATAGCATCCTTAATGGTATTGGAGACATTGTGTTTCACCATTTCCCTGGCTTGTCTCATGGCATTATATAGGGCAACTTCATTCGAGGAGCCATGGGCTTTAATCACCGGTGCCTTCAGACCAAATAAGCCCGCGCCTCCATACTCTGTATAATCAAGCATATTTTTCATTTGCTTTAAATCATTTTTCACTAATCCTGCAGCCAATTTATTTTTTGTGGACGCTGTAAACGTCTTTTTAAGCATAGAGAAAACAGAAAGAGCCGTTCCCTCAATCGTCTTCAACACCATGTTGCCGGTGAACCCATCGGTTACGACGACATCCGCAGGACCTTCAAGTAAGTCCCTGGACTCTACATTTCCAATAAAATGAATAGGAGCGTCCTTCAACAATTGGAACGTCTTCTTGGTTAACTCATTCCCTTTTTTATCTTCGGTCCCGATGTTTAATAAGCCTATGCGAGGATTGTTGATACCTCTTACTTTCTCGGCATATATGCTCCCCATGATGGCATATTGAAACAGATGTTCAGGTTTGGCATCTACATTTGCACCTAAATCGAGCATAAGAAACCCCTTACCATCCAATGTTGGAAGAGTAGGTGCCAAGGCAGGTCGTTCAATTCCATCAATTCTGCCTACAATGAACAATCCAGCTGTCATAAGGGCACCTGTATTGCCTGCTGAAATACACGCATCCGCTTCTCCATTTTTGACCGCTTGTGCCATCAGAACCATCGATGCATTCTTTTTGCGTTTGACGGCTCTTACAGGTTCGTCTGTCGCCTCGATCACTTCATCCGTATGAACGATTGTCAATCGATCACCTGGTGTGATGAACTGTTTGATTTGCTTTTCATCTCCGTACAAGACCACTTCTATATCATTAAATTCACTTAATGCCCGTTTTACACCAAGAACTATTTCTTTAGGAGCATGATCTCCGCCCATTGCATCTACGGCCAATTTCATCTACGCTTCATCCTTTGCAGATTTTTTAGAGCGATACATCTCAAATTCACCTGTGAAAACGAGTTCGCCACCGACTACACTTTGAACTTCTACAGTTGTTCGATCCTTTTGATCTTTCATATGTATCACTTTCGCTTTCGCAACAACACGCTCACCTTCCCTTACAGGTCGGGTAAATCGGATCGTTGACTTGGCTGTTAACGCTAAATCATCATTAATTACGGCAACAGCAAGAGAGTTCGCTTGAGCAAATAAATGGTGCCCCCTTGCTATCCCATTTCGAACGAAAACATGCTCTTGTTTCACATCAAAAATGGAAATCGCACTCTGATCTAACTCTATATCAATAATTTCTCCAATGATCTCTTCAATAGGTAATGATTTCACTTCATCTTCAAATGATTTCTCTGCGACATATTTAATCCGTTCACGAAGTTCAGGTATCGATAATTCCATACGATCCAGCCTGATCGTCTGCACACTTACTCGAAAACGCTCCGCTAATTCTTCATCTGTTATGAAAGGATTTTCCTTTATCGTGTCTGTAAGGTTTCCCTGTCTTTCTTTCTTTGAAAGTCTCAATATCAACACCGTCCAGTATTAGTACTAGGTACTAATAGTAGTATATAATCAAAAAAAGCAGATTGCAAGAAATAATCTCACAATCTGCCTGTCTAGTCTAGCTTTTCACCCTCTAATATCCCCGACCCGGATAAATACTCCCTGAGCCGTTCATATTCGGGATCCTTCCAAAAATGATCGGATTGAATCAAGCCTGCAGCATCATCTCTCGCAACTTCCAACGCACGATAGTCATGTACCATATCTGCCACTTTAAACTCAGGAAGCCCACTCTGCTTTCTTCCAAAGAAATCCCCCGGACCCCTTAGCTCAAGGTCTTTTTCACTCAGAACAAATCCATCATTGGTTTCCGTCATGATCTTCATTCGTTCTTTTCCAACCTCGGTTTTCGGTTCGGCAAGAAGAATGCAATAGGATTGATGTTCGCCACGTCCAACCCTTCCCCTTAACTGATGAAGCTGAGACAATCCAAAGCGCTCGGCATCATATATCATCATAAAAGTAGCGTTTGGAACATTCACACCAACTTCGACAACCGTGGTGGATACAAGTACTTGAAGACGATTTGCACTAAATTCCCTCATCACTTCATCCTTTTCATCGGGGTGAAGCCTTCCATGCATCAATCCGACGTTGTAACGTCCTTCAAAGTAGTGCAGCAGTTGATTGTATACATCTATCGCATTTTGAACATCCAGTTTGTCTGACTCTTCAATCAGCGGACATATCACATAGGCCTGCCTGCCTTGATCTAACTCCTTGTCCATAAACGAAAGCACCCTTGATAGCATATCAGCTTTAGCCCAATAAGTTTCAATCGCCTTTCTTCCTGCTGGCATTTGGTCGATTATGCTTACATCCATTTCACCAAACACCGTAATGGCCAGAGTCCGTGGAATCGGAGTCGCTGTCATAAATAATACATCAGGACTTTCCCCTTTTTCCCTGAGCACACGTCTTTGATTCACCCCGAAGCGATGCTGCTCATCGGTTACAACGAGTCCGAGATGCTTAAATTGAACATCCTCCTGAATAAGTGCATGTGTTCCAATAAGAATATCAATTTCTCCGTCTTTTAATTTTTCTAATAAAAGCCGTCTTCTTTTTCCTTTTACCGAGCTTGTTAACAGGGCAACGGAAAGGCCCACAGGTTCCAACAATTCACTCAGGGAGTTTGCGTGCTGTTCTGCCAGAATTTCTGTAGGAACCATTAAAGCCCCTTGATATCCTGCGGTTACACTGGAGTATAAGGCAATTGCCGATACGACCGTCTTCCCGGAACCAACGTCACCCTGTAAAAGGCGGTTCATGCGATAAGGGGACTTCATATCTGCTGAAATTTCGTTTACCACGCGCTTTTGTGCATCAGTTAAAGGAAACGGCAAAGAGTCAATAAACGCTTTGACCTTATCTAAATCATAATGCTGCTGCACGCCAGACGAATGTTCTCTTTCAAATTTTCTAAGCGCCTGCATTTTCAGTTGAAACAACAAGAACTCTTCATACACAAATCGTCTTCTCGCCTGCTTCATGTCTTCAGTGGAATCTGGAAAGTGAAGATGATAAAGAGCATCATTTCGACTCGCCAGCTTATATTTCTCCAATAGATGATGAGGCAGGTTCTCCGTCAGCAAATAACTGTAGTCCTGAAAAGCCTTTTTAATGAATTTTCTAAGTGTGTTGTTTTTAATAGAGCCTTTTAAAGAATAAACAGGTTCAAAGTCCCCCTGTTTCCCATGGGGTCCCGACTGAAAATACTGAACCGTTATGATTTGCCTGTTCTTATCCCATTTCCCTGTCACCGTCACCGTATCGTGAAGGTTTATTTTCTTCTTTAAATACGGCTGATTAAAAAATAAGGCCTGCACTAAATTTCTACCGACCAATATTCGTAGGGTCAAACGGGATTTTTTTCTCCCATAATACACTAATGCAGGCTCTGAATGGACCTTCCCTTCCACTGTGACACGCTCATCATGGGCGACTTCCTCCAAGTCTCGAAGCCTGTAATCCTCGTACCTGTATGGCAGGTATTCTAACAAATCCAGAACAGAATAAATCCCCATTGCATTCAGCTGTACAGCTGTTTCTTCACCAATCCCCTTGATGTCCTGGATCGTTAGTCCTTCATTATGAGTCTTCACGTTTATTCAGGGAAACCCCAAAGATTTTCGCTTCAAGCTCCCTGCCTGTAGGGGTGGCGGCCAATCCACCTTGAGCCGTTTCACGGAGAGCCACCGGCATTGTTTGACCGATTTTGTACATGGCGTCAATCACTTCATCACATGGAATACGACTTGTTATGCCTGCAAGGGCCATATCCGCTGCAACCATGGCATTGGCCGCCCCCATTGCATTCCGCTTCACACAGGGTACCTCAACGAGTCCCGCAACCGGGTCACAAACAAGACCTAACATATTCTTTAAGGTAATCGCCATGGCCTCAGCGGATTGACTGGGTGTTCCTCCTGCCATTTCAACGATTGCTGCTGCAGCCATTCCACTGGCAGATCCAACCTCAGCCTGACATCCACCCGCTGCACCTGAGATGGAAGCGTTATTCGCCACAACAAACCCAAACGCTCCAGATGCAAATAAGAAGCGGATCATTTCATCTTTTGTAGGATTCAGCTTATTTTTTACAGCGAACAATGTTCCCGGAACAACTCCAGCAGACCCTGCAGTTGGCGTCGCACAAATCGTCCCCATTGCAGCATTCACTTCATTGGTCGCTACCGCTTTACTTACTGCATCAAGGATGGTGTCCCCGCAAAGTGAGCGCCCTTTCTCAATATATTTTTGTAAAAGTACAGCATCCCCGCCTGTTAAACCTGAATGTGATTTCACACCTTCGAGTCCTCTGGCTACTGCCTGTTCCATCACTTCAAGGTTTCTCTCCATTTGACTGTATACTTCTTCAAAGGTTTTGCCTGTAAATTCTATTTCCTGTTCAATCATAATATCTGAGATTTTCTTATTTTGACTTTCAGCAAGTTCAACTAACTCTGCTACATTTCGAAACATTTAAATGACCTCCTCGCCTGAATGTAAACGCTATCATTATAGTAATTGACTAATCAGATATCCGGGTAACCTGAGTAATATTGGGCAGTGACGTCAGTTCATTAATGACAGCTTCATCAATCGCCTGATCAACTTCAATTGTCATCAATGCCATCTGACCCTTTTCTTTACGCGAAACATCCATATGCCCGATGTTCAATTGATGTTTGGCAATGATATTGGATACAGATGCAATCGCCCCAAATCGGTCGTCATGAACGACCAGTATAGCAGGATGATGGCCTGACAGTTTGAGCTCGAATCCGTTAAGTTCGATAATTTCAACTTTACCTCCACCGATGGAGATACCCACTAATTCAATTTCTCCTTTATCATCTCCCATCCGGATACGAGCCGTATTCGGATGATCCGTGATGGCATCTTCCTCTTGAAACTTAACCTTTATTCCTTTTTGCTTTGCTACATTGATTGATTCGATAATTCGTTCATCATATGTATCATAATCAAGGATTCCACCTACAATGGCTACGTCTGTTCCATGACCCTTATACGTTTTTGCAAATGATCCATAAATGGATATCGTCGCCCATTTCGGTTCCCTGCGAAACAGGTTTCTTGCCATTCTTCCTATTCTGGCAGCACCAGCCGTATGGGAGCTTGATGGACCAATCATAACAGGGCCGATAATATCAAATACACTTTTGTATTTCATGACTTTTCCCCCTCACTTAACATCCAAACTATACAACCATTCTAACATAATTGAAGGGGACAAACTCAATTTAGAGCTGCCCCCTTCCTTTATTCCTTATTCAACTGAGAATATATAGGAGTAAAGTGGTTGTTTACCATTATGAACTTCCACTTCTACATCTTCATAATGCTCTTCTACATACTCTTTTAATGAATGTACGTCCTCATCTGTTACATCTTCACCATATAGTATGGTTAAAATTTCGGAGTCTTCATCCAGCATTTTCTCTAATAAGCTTTGCGCCGACTTTTGACGGTCATGATCAGAAATAACAATCTTACCTTCTGCGATTCCCATGAAGTCATCTTTCGCAATCGCAACACCATCAATATTCGTATCTCTTACAGCGAACGTGATTTGACCCGTTTTGACCTGCTTTGATGCTTCAGTCATGAACTGCTTATTGTCTTCAACAGAGGCTGATGGATTAAAGGCAAGTAATGCAGCCATACCTTGAGGTACTGTCTTCGTTGGTACAACAGCTACTTCCATTTCAAGAACTTCTGCCGCTTGATCTGCTGCCATAATAATGTTTTTATTATTTGGCATGATAATGACTTTCTTCGCATTCACTTCTTCAACAGCTTTCACGATATCCTCCGTACTTGGATTCATCGTTTGACCGCCTTCAATCACAGCGGTAGCGCCGATGCTTTTGAACAACTCGGAAATCCCTTCACCCATCGCAACCGTTACAATGGCAAAGTCAACTTCTTTTGGGGCATCAGGAGCTTGCGCTTTCACTGGCTTTGTTTCACCAACGATGCTGCTGTGCTGCTGTCTCATGTTCTCGATCTTGATATTGATGAGACTTCCGTATTTATGACCATACGTCAATACATCACCCGGTTGTTCAGAATGGATATGTACTTTAGCTAATTCATCGTCACTTATGACAAGCAGGGAATCACCGAATCCACTTAAATCCTGACGGAAATCTTCTTCATCAAATGATTGTTTGTCCTGTTCAAATCTGACCATGAATTCAGTGCAATAGCCAAATTCAATATCCTCCGTACTCATGAAATCTTGAGCTGTTTTATGGTGCTCAGCACTCACTAGATCATTCATGGACGGTAATGAAGCATGATTTGAAACCTTTTCTCCCTTTAGCTCAGCTAAAAATCCTTCATAAACGAATAGTAGTCCTTGACCACCACTATCAACCACTCCCACTTCCTTTAGAACAGGAAGTAAATCAGGTGTACGATTTAACGAAGCCTGAGCCTCATCGACGATTGCCTGCATTAGCTTCACGAAATCATTTTCTGTTTCAGCTACAGAAACACCTTTTCTGGCAGCATCTTTCGCAACCGTTAGAATCGTTCCTTCAACAGGTTTCATAACCGCTTTATAAGCCGTTTCCACACCTGTTTGAAGTGCATTGGCAAATTCTGCACTTGATAAGGATTCTTTCCCTTCAATCGATTTACCAAAGCCTCTGAACAATTGGGATAAGATAACACCTGAGTTACCTCTTGCTCCCATCAATAACCCTTTTGAAAGAGCAGCAGCCACATTTCCAATATGGCCTTGAATATGGTTTTGAACTTCCTTCGCACCAGAAGTCATGGATAAATTCATATTTGTTCCAGTATCACCATCAGGAACAGGAAAAACGTTCAGCGCGTCAACCAGCTGCGCATGCGCAGATAATTGGGTGGCACCTTGTATCACCATTTCAGCAAAACGTTTTCCTTCCAAAGATGTAATCGACACGAATCTTCCTCCTCACTACGGGTTCGTGACACGAACCCCCTGCACAAAAATATTTACTGAATCTACCGCCAAGCCGACGGTCTTATCAAGAGTATATTTAACCTTGGATTGTACATTATGAGCAATCTCAGAAATTTTTGTACCATAACTCACAATAATATACATATCAATATGTACTTCCTCTTCATCTTGACGAACGATCACTCCGCGAGTGAAATTTTCCTTACGTAAGATATCTGTGAAACCGTCTTTAATTTGGTTCTTTGAAGCCATTCCAACAATTCCGTAGCAATCCACCGCTGCACCTCCAGCAATCATTGCAATGACATCATTCGTAATATCAATTTGTCCGTACTGCGTTTTCAATTCGATGGACATGGAATGTTTTCCCCCTTTAATTACATGCTTGGCTAAAAACATTTTACTATAAGTATGCTGTTTTTGAAAGCTAAACTATTATCTCAAGCGTTATTTGTTGGGTATACCCTCTATTTTTTCCTTATTATTCAAAGATTAATCATTTGCTTTCTAAGAGTAAAGGAATCCATTGGTGCGTGAATGAAAAAAGACGCCTAAATTAGGCGCCTTCTCATTTTAAGTATTATACGCGTTCTACTTTACCAGATTTCAACGCTCTTGCAGAAACCCATACTTTCTTAGGCTTTCCGTCTACAAGAATTCGAACTTTTTGCAGGTTTGCACCCCAAGTACGCTTGTTCGCATTCATTGCGTGAGAGCGAGCGTTACCTGAGCTAGCTTTACGGCCTGTTACTACGCATTGTTTTGCCATAATATATTCCCTCCTCACTAACAAGAAGCTGAAGTTAATTTCAGTTCCACATTTCGCTTATTATCATAAAGATACTTTAATAATTTATCACACAACTTTCTATAATGCAATACTACAATTAAAACCTTTCAAGAAAAAATACTTTACACCAAGAAAAGCGGAGGCGGCTGGCCCAGAGGCGACAAGCATAAGACGAACTAACCGGAAAGGCGCTTTTTGCCTTTTTGGTTAGTTCGCCTTATGACCTCGAGCCTCTAGCCGCCGGAGCTGGACACCAAGAAAAGCGGAAGGGGCTCGCCCTGGGGCGACAAGCATAAGATGAATGGACCGGAAAGGCGCTCTTTGCCTTTTTGGTCCATTTAGCTTATGACCTCGAGCCCCAAGCCCCTGTAGCTGGACATCGCAGAAAAGCGCAGGCGGCTTGGTCAGAGGCGACAAGCATAAGACGAACTTACCGGAAAGGCGTTCTTTGCCTTTTTGGTAAGTTCGGCTTATGACCTCGAGCCTCTAGCCGCCGGAGCTGGACACCAAGAAAAGCGGAAGGGGCTCGCCCTGGCCAGACAAGCATAAGGCGAATCAACCTGAAACTATATATAAAAAAGGCTCTTTTCGTAAAGTTTGTTGCTATTGTAGATAAGAAAGTAATAGTTGATTTCCGCTACAGGATGCTCGCTTTCCGCGGGGCTGGCGGTGAGTCTCCGGGGTCTCACCTATCCAGCTATTCCCGCAGGAGTCGAGCACCCTTCCGCTCCAATCAACTTTCTGAGCATGTATCCTTAATGGAAAACAATAAAATCAAAAATTTTAGCAAACAATCGCATTTAAGGTAGGTAGAGATTGGTTCTCCTTTTAAGGAAGAAGAATTATTTTTTTCTATTTACATTGTTTTCTTGTACACCTTGAAGCTCTGTCATGAAAATCCTGTAAAAGATGGTGAGGGGAACTGCGCAGACTCCTGCGGAAGTACGGGCGTGCCGAGACCCCGGAAGCGAAGCTGAGGAGGCTCGGCCGAACGTCCGCGGAAAGCGAAGCAGTTCCCCTCACCATCCAGCACCCACTAATTGACAGAGCCTTGCAGAACTTATGTTAAAAACAACAATCTTTGCGAAAAGAGCCATAAAAAAAGAAGATGGCACTCAAGCCACCTCCAACAAACCATTTATTCTTTTTTAAACGTTCCTAACATCGCCCTCACAAGTCCACCCAAGAATTTTGGTAATTTGATTGTATAAAAGCGCATTTTTAGTCCCTCCCCACAATCTAAAGAACGTAATGTTTCGCTTGACAACAGTTTAGTCTATTCAAGCAGTCTCAGTTAAGTACGTCTTCTTTTCTACCTGGTTTTTAGAAGCTTTAATCACTGCTTCTTATCACCATTAATATGCCATTTGAAAAGGAAAAAGTACCAGATGATTGTATAAGTTCATTACTAATACATAGTGTGGAACCTCTTGAAATATTCCGGTTTTTTAATGGATATTTAAAGCCTGAAAGGGTGATTCCTTCCACACTTTGAGTTACTGGAACGAAGGAAATATACTGTAATTCCGGGCTTTTTTCAACTGAATGTTCTCCAGATTTGGCTAGGTATAATCGATTTTGCACGTCTATGATTTCTACTTCAATATCCTTATCTAAAAGCTTCGGAGTCATTAATAATTGAAGGTTACCCATGAAATGATCAAGCCGTCCACCGGTCGCACCAAAAATGTTGATTTTGTCAGGATTCTGATCAATGGCCCAGTTCAAGGCAAGCTCCAAATCCGTTTCATCCTTTTCAGGCTTATAGCGATTGACTTCCTGGACTTTTTCTTGAATCAGATCCCATTCTTCATCGGTAACTGAATCAAAATCCCCAAACGCTACCCATGGTTCTATGGATTGCTCCAACAGTGTATAAACTCCACGGTCCACCCCTATCCACTTCACTAAGTCCCCGTCGTATACCTTCAATTCAGGGATGTATCTTCCTGGACCACCTGCAACTATATTGATCATCATTATCTCCACTCCTTTTCTACAAAAATGGACTGACCCAAAAGGATCAGCCCTGTCGTCTCTTATACTAGAGAACTCTTTAATTCTTCGATTGCCGCCCCTCGATCGCTGCGGTTGTAGATGGCAGAACCCGCTACAAACACATCAGCCCCTGCTTCAGCACAAATGGCTGCCGTTTCAGGGTTAATGCCTCCATCAACTTCTATTTCAAGTTCAGGGTTTACTTCATTCGCCCATTCACGAATTTGTTTGATCTTCGGAACGACAGATGGAATAAACGATTGTCCACCAAATCCAGGATTCACTGTCATTAACAGAACCATATCGACATCCGGCAAAATCGGCTTGATCATTTCTGCCGAAGTCCCAGGATTTAGGACGACTCCCGCTTTTACACCTTTGCTTTTGATCATCTGAATCGTTCTGTGCAAATGGGGATCTGCTTCTACATGGACAGTAATATAGTCAGCTCCCGAATCTGCAAAGGCTTCAATATATTGACCTGGATTTTCAATCATAAGATGAACATCCAGTGGTAACGTTGTTAACGGACGAATCGCTTTCACGATCATTGGGCCCAATGTGATGTTCGGAACGAAGTGACCATCCATCACATCCACATGGATATAGTCGGCTCCCCCTTTTTCAACATCTTTAATTTCATTCCCTAACTCTGCAAAATTTGCAGACAGAATGGAAGGTGCGATTTTCATGTTTAGTACCTCGGCTTTCTATCTTTTATTTCTTTGTGGAACGTTAAATAGTGATCATAACGGTAAGTGGGGATTTCGCCTGCTTCGACGGCAGCTTTCACGGCACATTTCGGCTCATTGATATGGAGGCAGCCCCTAAATTTACAGTCCTCAGAAACTTCAACCATTTCAGGGAAGCATTTTGGCAGCTCTTCTATTTCAAGCTCTGAAAACTCCAATGAACTAAACCCGGGGGTATCCGCAACTAACCCATCTTCAATATCAATCAGTTCCACGTGACGAGTCGTATGTTTCCCCCGGCCTAAGTGGGATGAGATCATAGCCGTCTTTAATTCAAGTTCAGGTTTCAAGGCATTCAGCAAAGACGATTTCCCTACTCCGGACTGCCCGGCAAAGACAGAGATTTTATCACGTAAATACGGAGTTAATTCCTCTACACCATGCTCGGTTTTTGAAGACGTCATCAGGACTTCATAACCGAATGAGCGGTAATCCTTCACATATCGTTCAATCTTATTTGTTTGATCAGATGTAAGTAAGTCCATCTTAGTTACACAAATAAGCGGTTCTATTTCTTTACTCTCTACCAACACAAGAAAGCGGTCAAGTAAAGCCGGGCTGAAATCCGGTTCGCTTGCAGAGAAGACAAGTATCGCTTGATCGACATTGGCAATCGGGGGACGTACTAACTCATTCTTACGGTCATAGACCTTCAGAATGTATCCATCCGTTTTGTTCTCCGCTTGAAATTCAACATAGTCGCCCACCAGGGGTGTTATTTTATTTATTCGGAAATTACCTCTACCCCGACATTGTGTAACGCTTCCTTCTGAAAGCACATAGTAAAATCCACTCAATGCTTTAACGATTTTTCCTTCAGGCATTCGAAACCTCCTATTCAAAATGTTTATAAAAATAAATGAGTCATCTATATTATGTATCATGGTTCTTTATCATTATAAATGAAAACAAGAGGACTGTCCCGTCAGGTTCATTAAAAACCCGGGTACAGCCCTTTGGCAATTGACATTTATTCTTCTTTAGGATACTCGACAGTACCAGTTTTATACTCTTGACCATCTCTCAATATTCGATATTCTCCTACTGTACCTTCTTCCAGTGTAAAGGTAAGCGTGAACTCCTTATCTTCCGTGATACCATCGATCTGATCCGGTTCACTATCCTCAAAAGAACTATCCTTGTCCTTAATTAGAATTTCCACTGATTGAGGGGTGCCATCATTTTTTGTATAAGGAACTGTTACATTTATCGATTCTTCCATTGTAGGAACTTCCTTAGGTTTCTCGGGCCCTTTTGACATCACCACATAAATCGTTTCGCCTTTATAAGTCGGTGTCCCAGGTTCTGGTTCATGAGAAATAACTTTACCAGCTTCAATATCTTCAGAAAATTTTTCATCGTTCACAACTATATTAACTTCTTTTGAAATTTCATATTGGTTAAGGGCTGCCTGGTCATAGCCTACTAAACTATCCATATCAAAAGGTTTTGACCCTTTACTCACCGTAAAGGTTATCGTAGTTTCCTCAGCAACGACCTCTACTCCAGGTGACGGATCCTGGTCTAGGATGATTCCTGCAGGTTCGGCTTCATCGAACTCTTCTTCTTTCTCTATCGTGAATCCTTTTTCTGCAAGTTCAGAGGATACATCCTCAAATTCCCTGCCCATAAAATCCTCTATATCTATTTTCTCTTTACCTGTACTGACATAGATGTCAATGGCAGAGCCCTCATTCGCCATTCGACCGGCCTTAGGACTTGTCTTGATCACTTCCCCTTCAGGAATAGTGTCACTTGATTGTTCCTTTGTTTCTCCTACTACAAATGATTCCGATACAATGGTTGAAACAGCTTCAGTTGTATTCATGCCCGTCACATCCGGCACCTGAATTTCCTTTGGCCCCAGCAGCTCTGGAACGAAAGTAACAGCAGCAACCCCTAAAAGAATCAGCAAAAAGAACAAACTGATAATGAATATCGGCCACTTCTTTTTACCCTTTTTCTTAGGATCAACCTTCTTGCTTTTCTTCTTGCCTTTCTTCTTACCATCTTGAACAGGAGCGGTCGGCTTCGTTTGCAGTTTGTCGGTGTCCGCTTGATGGTGGACAATCGTATCATCAAGATTCGAATACGCATTCTGATCCGTAATGACCGGGATGGCCTTTGTAGCCTCATCATCCAGAGGAACGGCAAATTTAGGTTCATTCATCCGATCGGGGTCCAGGGCTGACATCAAGGCGTCATCCATATCCTCGAGGCTTTCATATCGTCTGAATGGATCTTTAGCCGTTGCCTTTAATACGATATTCTCAACACTTTGAGGAATATCAGGATTCCATCTTCTTAGAGAAGGAGTCTCGGATTGCAAGTGCTTTAATGCGATTGAAACCGCAGATTCCCCAGAAAAAGGAAGTCTTCCTGTTAACAATTCAAACATGACGATTCCCAGTGAATAGATATCTGATTTTTTCGTAGCCATGCCGCCTCTCGCCTGTTCAGGAGAAAGGTAGTGGACCGATCCCAGGACTGAATTGGTCTGGGTGATCGAAGTGGCACTAAGAGCCATCGCGATCCCGAAATCCGTTATCTTCACATTTCCTTCTTCATCCAGAAGGATGTTATGGGGTTTAATATCACGGTGTACAATATGGTTCTGATGAGCATGAGACATAGCTAAAGTTAACTGCTTCATAATATCGATCGCTTTGTCTACATGAACAGGTGAATGCTGCTGTATGTATTGCTTTAAGGTCATACCATGGACATATTCCATGACTATATAGTATAGATCGTCTTCTTCTCCTACATCATATATGCTCACAATGTTCGGATGAGTCAAGCTTGTAGCAGATTGAGCTTCCCTTTGGAATCGTTTAATGAATTCCTCTTCATTGGCAAAATCGATCCGGAGCATTTTGATAGCCACTTCACGATCCAAAATCACATCGTGAGCTAAATAAACGTTGGCCATTCCTCCGCCGCCGATTAGTTTAATGATTCTGTAACGCCCACTGATGCGCTTTCCTTCCATCATGTTATCACCCGCTTTCCGTTTCAGCGGCAAACTCTACAATTACTACGGTAATATTATCTTCACCGCCATATTCATTGGCTAAATGAACAAGCGACTCTCCTTTATTCTCAAGGGAGTGGTCCTGAACCAATATCTCTTTCATTTCTTTTTGGGAGACTTTATTAGAAAGACCGTCTGAACACAATAAAATAACGTCTTCTTCTTCAAACATTATCGTTTTAATATCCATCGTAATTGAAGCTTCTGTGCCTATCGCTCTAAGTATCACATTTTTCCTCGGATGATGCTCTGCATCTTCTTTTGAAATTTCACCGCTTCTGACTAATTCATTTACAAGTGTATGGTCTTCTGTTAACTGATGAAAACCATTTTCATTCAGAATATAACCTCTGCTGTCACCAATATTGACAATGGTCGCAAACAAGGAGGTGCAAATGGCTCCAACGAGAGTCGTCCCCATTCCTTCACACTCCGAATTGGATTGAGAATAAGTATATACTTCTTTGTTCACTTCGTTAATAGTTGATTTTAACCAATTTTCGGCTTCATCAGCGGTGTGAAATTTCTCTGTTTTCTCCCATAAATCCTTCAGGATGGAAATGGTAAGCTCGCTGGCAACGTCTCCAGCTCTGTGGCCACCCATTCCATCTGCTACAACAGCTAAATGATCGCCATGATGATTCACAAATACGCCGGCACAATCTTCATTTAGTTGACGCACTTTCCCTTTGTCCGTAAAATAAACAGTTTTCACTTAGGTCACCTCGTCTCTTCTTCTGCACCTGTTTCAAGTAGCTCCTTATACTCATAGTAGGGTGCATCTTTAGTTCAAAAAAATGAATTCACTTCGATTATCTTTGTTAAATACATTCAGCTTGCCATTCGTTCTGAATGGGGGCTGAATAGGTTGATAATGAAAAGAGCGAATATATTACAGCTTTTATCATTTTTGATGAAATAAACATATGATTACAAAGTAATGGATAATCAAAGATTCATTAAGGGCTGTTGTACTTTTACGACTTTTATGGTGAATTTTCCTGCTTTACTTCGACATTTTGATCAATTTCGACTCATTTTTTTCTAAAGCACGATATAAAGAACCCATCCCCGCCAAAATCCTGCGGAAATACTTGTAATTGGTTTTCTTTAATAAACGGTATGATGGCATCCGGAAGATCGACTAATGGTTGAGGCTCAAATTCTGGATGATCACTTAAGAAAGCCGACACAGTGCCTTCATTCTCATTTTGGTCCACAGTACATGTGCTATAAACCAATAGTCCATCTTTTTTTAACAATGGTGCAACGGCTGATAGGATGTCCAGCTGAATTTTTTGCAGTGATAGAAGATCCGATTCTTTTTTAGCATATTTTATATCCGGTTTTCTTCTTAATACACCTAATCCAGAACATGGGGCATCCACCAGAATGCGATCGAAGCTTTCTTTTTCAAACTTCTCTCCTGCTTTTCGACTATCAAGTGTTGCCGTCTTTACGTTGTTCAATCCAAGACGAGTGGCATTTTCGTCGATTAATTTGACCTTATGCTTATGTAGGTCCAATGCATGGACTTCTCCGGTCCCTGCTAGTTTTTCGGCAATGTGAGTCGTTTTTCCCCCTGGTGCTGCGCAAGCATCCAACACTTTCATCCCGTTTTCTAGCTTTAATGCATAGGAGACAAGCATGGAACTTTCATCCTGGATGGTGAATTGTCCGTTACGATATTCATCCGTTTTTGCCAGATTTCCTCGAAGTGACTGGATCGCTTCCGGCACAATCGGGCTTTCTTTCACTTCATTTCCGTTGTCCGTCAAGAGTTGGATAAGCTCTTCTCGAGTGATTTTGGTTGTATTCACCCGTGCCGTTTGTTTAGGTGCGATTAAATTGGTTTCACACATTTCTTTCGTTTTCTCCAGGCCAAATTGCTCTTCCCATCTCTTCACAAGCCAATAAGGATGACTCGTTTCGATGGCCACCCGCTCGATTGGATCTTTAATAGTGTCAAGAGAAGGAAGCCCTTTCCTTTGGACTGAACGCAAGACCCCATTGACCAACCCTGAAATGCCTTTATGTCCTCTTCTCTTTGCAATTTCTACAGCTTCATAGAAAACAGCACGGTCAGGAATTCGATCTAAGTACACAAGCTGATAGAGGGATAAACGCAATAGATGACGAACCCACTCATCCAGCTTCCCCTTAAGAAATGGAGCTAAATAGAAATCCAACGTCATTTTTCGTTGAATGGTTCCATATGTCAGCTCCGTTAATAGTCCAATATCCTTACTTGGCAGCTGATTTTTTTCAATCACAGAATTGAGTAATAAATTACTATACGATTGATTTTTTTCCACCGCTTCAATGACATCAAGTGCTGCTTCACGGACGGTTTTACTTTGTTTACTCATTATTTTCTCCTAACATCATTCCTGCTTTTAAGTGAGAACCTGCTCCACGCAGATAATCCTTTGCAGTCATTCTCTTTTTCCCGGAAGGCTGTAAATCGGTTATTTTCATTCCCACTGAATTCCCTGTAGAAACAACGAATCCATCCTCTTCAATCTTCAAGATTTCGCCAGGTGCAGCAGAAGTTCCGCCGACTTTTTCTCCCCACCAAACTTTGATCACAGAATTTTCTAAAGTGGTGTAAGCAACCGGCCAAGGGTGAAGTCCTCTAATATGGTTGTAGATTTCTTCTCCACTTTTCTTCCAGTCAATTTTTTCTTGTTCGCGTTTGATGTTTCGTGCAAACGTCGCTTTGGAATCATCCTGCTTGACCGGGGTGATGTCCCCCGCCAATAATTTGGGCACCGTTTCAATCAGTAACGCTGCACCTGCAACGCTTAGTTTATCATGAAGGGTCCCGACATGGTCACGCTCTTCAATATCCACTTCCACTTGACTGATAATGTCCCCTGCATCAAGCTTTTCGACCATATACATGATGGTGATGCCCGTTTTCTCTTTTCCTTGGAGAATGGAATAATGAATGGGTGCTCCCCCTCTAAGTTCAGGAAGTAAAGAGGCGTGAACATTGATGCATCCATACTGAGGGGCTTCCAGTAATGCGTTGGGAAGAATTTGTCCGAAAGCGGCCGTTACGATAAGGTCAGGTTCTAATGCAAGCACTTTGTTTAACTCATCTTCATCCTTTATTTTTTCTGGTTGATATACTGGTATCCCGTTCTTTTCAGCTGCTACCTTTACAGGTGGAGGCGTGAGGATCCGTTTTCTCCCCACTGGGCGATCGGGCTGTGTCACGACCGCAATCACATCATAGTTTTCATCTAATAAAGATTGAAGAACAGGAACGGAGAAGTCAGGTGTTCCCATAAAAATCACTTTCGTCATTAAGCTTCATACCCTTCTAATTCTTCTTCTGTCACATATTTTTCTACCTTTGAGGTAAATAGAACACCGTGAAGATGATCAATTTCGTGTTGAATCGCTCTGGCTAAAAAGTCCTGGGCTTGAAATTCAATCATTCTTCCTTTTCGGTCAAACGTTTTGACCCTGATGGAATAGGGACGGGTCACTTCCCCATATAACCCCGGGAAGCTCAGGCACCCTTCAAGATCGGTTTGAGACCCGTCTGCCTCGACGATTTCGGGATTGATAAGCTCGATCGTACCAGTATCATCCCCGATATCCACCACTGCTACCTGAAGGTCGATTCCTACTTGAGGAGCTGCGAGGCCGACACCATCCGCTTCAAGCATTGTCTCATACATATTTGCCAATAATTTTTTTAATTTTTTATCAAATGCCGTTACCTTCTCACATTCTTTTTCTAAGATTGGATCAGGATGCATTACAATTGGAAGTATTGCCATAAGTCTCCTCCATTTTTCCGTATAAATATAGTTACATCATCATATAAGGGTTCACATCTATGGAGATTGTTAACCCTTGAGACGCATATTGCTGCTGGTACTGATCTAATACTGTTTTTAACGTAGTACCAAGATTTGGTTCCCGCTTGTATTTTATCAAACATTGATACCGATATCTATTCTTGATCCTGGGGATCGGTGACGCCACAGGTCCAAGAATGGTCGTAGTTTCGGATAGCTTTGAACGGATATAATTCGTCATCTTCTCTGCAATATCCACAACTTTCATTAAATCCTCATGACTTAATGTGAGCATCGTGATGTAGTAAAAGGGAGGATAGGAGCCCATTTTCCTCATCATCATTTCCTGTTGATAAAAACGGTTGTAATCATGATGAGACGCCAACTCGATTGAATAGTGCTCCGGCGTATACGTTTGAATCACTACTTCTCCCGGCAACGTGTGTCTGCCTGCCCGTCCGCTTACTTGAGTAAGTAATTGAAACGTCTTCTCTGCTGCTCTGAAGTCTGGCAGATGGAGGATCGTATCCGCACTGAGGACCCCGACGAGAGTGATATTCGGAAAATCCAGACCCTTGGCAATCATTTGCGTACCAAGAAGAATATCTGCTTTTCCCTCTCCAAAAGCTGTTAATAGCTTTTCGTGGGAGCCTTTTCGGGAGGTCGTGTCCACATCCATACGAATGATTCGAGCATCGGGGATAAGTTTCGTCAATTCTTCCTCTACCTTTTGAGTCCCTGTTCCAAAATAACGAATATGCTCACTCGTACACTCAGGACAAGTAGTGGGAACTCCCTCTTCATAGCCGCAGTAATGACATTTCATGCCGTTTGAAAAGCGGTGATAGGTTAAGGAGATGTCGCAGTTGGGACATTGAAGGACAAAGCCGCAATCTCTGCACATGATGAATGATGAATGCCCTCTCCTATTAAGGAATAGGACGGTTTGCTCTCCCTTTTCCATTCGGTCCTGAAGCTTTTCGAATAGTTCAGTTGAGAACATGGAACGGTTACCCTTCCTCAGTTCCTCTCTCATATCCACAATATCAACGGAAGGAAGGGGGCCATCATTCATCCGTTTATCCAATGTGAGGAGCCCATATACACCTTTTGATGCTCGTGCAAAGGATTCCAAAGAAGGGGTTGCACTTCCTAAAATGACAGGGCATTGATGATATTCCCCTCTATAAATGGCCACGTCCCTGGCATGATAACGCGGATTTTCTTCTTGCTTGTAACTTGTTTCATGTTCTTCATCAATAATGATGATCCCGAGATTTTCAAAAGGAGCAAAAACAGCTGAGCGGGCACCGACCACCACTTTTACTTCCTTCCGCTGAATCTTTCTCCATTCATCATACTTTTCACCAACTGACAAACCGCTGTGCAAGACAGCTACATCATTTCCGAACCGGCCCTTGAATCTGTGAACCATTTGGGGAGTCAGCGAGATTTCAGGTACTAATACAATCGCTTCCTTCCCTTCTTGTAAGACCCGTTGAATGGATTGAAGATAAATTTCCGTTTTACCACTTCCTGTTACTCCGTAAAGAAGGAATGTGTGGTGTTTGTCTTCATCTATGGTGGTCAGTATAGGACGAATCGCATGGTCCTGTTGAGACGTTAAAGAAAGCGGCGAGGTCTTCTCAAATGTCCTATTTTCAAAGGGATCACGATACATTTCAACGTTTTTCTCAATCAGAACTCCTTTATTGACCAACGATTTCACGGTAGATGAAGTAGTCGCCATCTCTTCAAGGAGTGTTGCGGCAAGTATCCCGTCCCCACCAGGAGCAGAATGACTCATGTATTCTAAGATTTGTTTCTGCTTACTTGCTTGAGGAGGCAGACTGTTCTTCACTTCCTCTAAATCATCTTCAGGTACATTAAGATACAGTTTTCGGACCGTTTTCTTATTCCCCTTCGCTTTCACTCTATAAATTACTTCAACCGTACCTTGTTTTACCTCTTTATGAACAAGAGGGAGCATCCCGTTTTCTTCGATCGCTTTCCAGGACACTTCTCTTCCATTCTGAAAGAAACGTTGGAGTGAAAGGTTCAGTTCAACCGGACTCATATTTTCCTCAAGTTGAAAGAATTTTTCATATTTCGCTTTCATGGCAGCTGGAAGCATCGCTTGAAATACTGAGATTTTAAAGCAAAGGGTCTTCTCTGTCAGCCAGTTCCCCAATGTTAGCAGTTCTTTATTCAGGACCGGTACAAGGTCCATCGGCTCTACAATCGATTTCAGTTTCGAGACTTCGCCTTTTTCCTTTAATTCAATGACAAAGCCCTGGATTTTCCTTGGTCCAAAAGGAACGATGACTCTCATGCCGGGAACGATGCTGCCTCTCCATTCATCCGGTATACTATAGTCGTAGGTTCGATCCGTCTGCATAGAAGGAACATCTACGATGACACTAGCTACGTTCATGGGAGGAACCCTTCTTTATCTGCCGGATCGCTTCTTTAAAGATTTCTTTCGCTACCTCTGCCTTTGATAATAATGGCAGCTCTCGAATGGTACCATCCATTGTTACAATCGATACTTTGTTCGTGTCGGTTCCAAACCCTGAACCTATTTCTTTCACATTATTTGCAACGATCATATTTGCCCGTTTTTTCTCAAGCTTTGCTTTCGCATACTCGTCAACATTTGTTGTTTCGGCCGCAAATCCGATTAGATATTGATGTTCCTTTCGCTCACCAAGACTCATCAATATATCCTTGGTACGTTCAAATTCAATCACTAGATTCCCATCCTTTTTCTTCAGCTTATCAAGGAAGGTTTCTTTCGGACGATAATCAGCGACTGCAGCGCTCTTCACAACGATATCCGCTGTTGGAAACGCCTCATGAACAGCATTGTACATGTCTTCAGCACTTGTGACGGAGACAAATTCAATTCCCCTTGGAATGGGTAAATGAGATGGTCCGGAAATTAAGACGACCTCTGCTCCAAGAGACACGGCCGCCTCTGCAAGGGCGTAGCCCATCTTCCCTGTTGAGCGATTGGAGAAGAAACGAACGGGATCGACCATTTCTCTTGTCGGTCCGGCAGTGATGACGACTCTTTTCCCCTGTAATATCTTCCTATCGCTATCACGATTAGAAAAATACCGATCAACCAGTTCCACTACTTTCTCAGGTTCTTCCAATCTTCCTTTTCCAACGTATCCACAAGCTAAATACCCTTCACTTGGTTCGACAAATCGGTAGCCAAACTCAAAAAGGGTATCAATATTCCGCTTCACCGCCGGGTGGTCATACATATGTACATTCATGGCTGGGGCAATCCATACTTTCGCTGTCGTTGCCAGAATGGTTGTTGAAATCATGTCATCTGCGATTCCGTTCGCGAGCTTCCCAATGATATTGGCCGTGGCTGGTGCAACCAGTACAAGATCTGCCCAGTCAGCTAAGTCGATATGAGCAATCTTTGACGAATCCTTTTCATCAAAGGTATCCCAGTATACATCTTGACGGGATAATGCCTGAAAAGTAAGTGGAGCCACAAATTTTCGTGCTGATTCTGTCATGATGACCTTCACATCGGCACCGCTTTGGACCAACTTGCTCGTTAAAGCAGCCGCTTTATAAACCGCAATTCCACCAGATACACATAATAGTATTTTTTTCCCCTTGATCATTCAGCTTTCCCCCATTACACTTTATCCTTCCTTTATTATGAAGGATATTGATAGAAAAAGAAAATAGGGTTGTCCCGAAAGATTATGAAATCTTTCGAGTCAACCCCCCTAGAGTTTTTCATTAAGCATGATGATGCTTATTCATCAGCATAAACCGCTTTGGCATCTCTTTCTTTCATAGATAATTGACCCGCCTGAATTTCTTCAAGGGCTTTTCCTACGAACTTATGAGACTCATATTGGTTCAAGCGGTAATCCCCGGTATCTTGCAGGTTTCTTGCTCTCTTAGCAGCAATACTGACTAACGAATATTTAGAATCGATCTTTTTCATTAATGAATCAATGGATGGGTTTAACATTTATTCAACCTCCAGCATATTTAAGTATCGTTGTTGCACTCTTTCCCGTTTGCAGTGTTCTGCTTGAACAATGGATTTAATCTTACCTACCGCATGTTCAATTTGATCATTTTCAACGATGTAATCATACAGATTCATCATTTCAATTTCTTTTCTTGCAGTATTCATTCTACCCTGGATCAAATCATCCGTTTCGGTTCCTCTTGTTACGAGGCGATTCTGAAGTTCAGAAAGACTAGGGGGTGCCAGGAAAATAAATAAACCTTCAGGAAATTTATCCCTGACCTGCTGTGCACCTTGTACTTCAATTTCAAGAAAAACATCTCTTCCTGCATCAAGTGTTTCTCGAACGTAATCAACAGGAGTACCATAATAGTTTCCAACGAACTCTGCATACTCCAGCAGTTTCCCTTGCTCTATAAGCACTTCAAACTCTTCTCTTGATTTAAAGAAATAATCTACACCATCCACTTCTCCTTCCCGGGGATTCCGAGTGGTCATGGAGATGGAATATTCAAACTTTGTATCTTCTTGGGAAAAAATCGCTTTACGAACGGTTCCTTTTCCTACACCTGAAGGTCCGGAAAGAACGATCAGCAATCCTTTTTCTTTCATTTATTTACCCTGCCCTTCTTCTACTATATCCTCTTTATCAGTTAAACGATGAGCAACGGTTTCGGGTTGAACAGCTGAAAGAATAACGTGATCGCTATCCGTAATAATAACCGCCCTTGTTCTTCTTCCGTATGTAGCATCAACAAGCGTTCCCCGGTCTCTTGCATCTTGAATCAGGCGTTTGATCGGTGCTGATTCGGGACTTACAATTGAGATGATCCGGTTAGCTGAAACAATATTTCCAAATCCTATATTGATGAGCTTGATCGACATAACGCTCCTCCTAATCAATAGTTTAGTTTCGCCGGAATGACAGGAAACTAAACTTCTTATTCTACATTTTGCACTTGTTCCCTTAGCTTCTCCAGTGTTGATTTCAATTCCACAACAATCGTGGCAATGAAGGAATCGTTTGCTTTCGAACCAATCGTGTTCACTTCCCGGTTCATTTCCTGGATCATGAAATCCAGCTTCCTGCCTACAGGTCCTTCACCGGTCAATGAGGAATGAAAGTACTGAATATGACTTTCTAATCTCGTCAGTTCCTCGGTAATATCCGATTTATCAGCAAAGATGGCAACCTCAGTAAGCAAACGACTTTCATCGAAGGAAGTTTCATTGTATTCAAGAATCCTTTTTCTTAAACGTTCTCTATACTGATTGATAACGTCAGGAGCATGATCGGTAAGTTCACCGATTTTGGTCTCAAAATGATTGAGATGAGTGAGAAAATCTTTCCTGAGGAGCTCTCCTTCTTTTTCACGCATTTGTCTAAGGTCATTCGCCGCTTGTTCTACAGCTTTTAACACCAACTGTTCAAGCTCTTCGTTTTCCTCTTCCATTTCTTCGATCATCACAAATTCTTCCCGGTTTAAGAGGTGGGATAATTGCAGTTCATCTTTTAGGGAGAAGGTTTCTTTCACTTTATTTACTAACTGATAATAATCTTGAATGAGCTTCCAGTCAATATGTAGATTTTTATGTACTAAGCCATCACCGGTAATGGTGATGAAAATATCCACTTTCCCTCTCTTAACGGACTGGGATACTTGTTTTTTAATTTTATCCTCAAGTTTCATTAATTGTCGGGGCATCCTTATGAAACATTCACTAAACCTGTGATTAACGGATTTCATTTCAACCGTTACAGTATGTTGTTCAGAGTCTACTTTGCTTCTTCCAAAGCCTGTCATACTGACAACCATTACGATCACATCCAATCTTTTGACGATATTCGTATGTAGATCCACTGATTTCATGCTTGCACTAAGCACTATATAAAAAAGGTAATAGAGGCTATTCTCTATTACCTTTTGGATTATACCACATTTCACTGTTTTTTTCTTGCAAAAAATGACCCTGCCAGTAAAAACGTCGGAACCGAGCTTAAACCAACGATCAAGAACCAGTCCTTTAACACGATCGGTACTGTATGGAAGATCGGCTGCAAGGATGGGATGTATATCACGAGAAGCATCAATACGAGTGAAGATAGCACGGACCACACAAGATACATGTTTCCGAAGGGATTTCTTGAAAATACAGAAACTTCACTTCGACAGTCAAACACATGAATGAGCTGCGACATAACCAATGTAGCAAAGGCAACGGTTTGGGCATACGCCAAGTGATCGGGGTGAGTCTTATACGACAACATGAAGGCAAGTAGAGTGACACCTCCGATTAAGAAGCCCCTTGAAACTACCTTCCAGCCTAATCCTCTGGCAAACACGCCTTCTTTTGGGTGCCTTGGTTTTCTCTTCATGACATCATCTTCCGGCTTATCGAGACCAAGTGCCATGGCAGGAAGTCCATCTGTCACAAGGTTCACCCAAAGAATCTGAATCGGCACCAATGGAAGTGGAAGGGCCAGGATCATGGCAAATAGCATGACGAGTATTTCCCCTACATTCGATGCCAGCAGGTACCGAATAAACTTTCTGATGTTTTCATAGATGTTTCTGCCTTCCTGGATGGCTGATTTAATCGTGGCAAAGTTATCATCCAACAGGACAAGTGAAGAAGATTCCTTGGCTACATCTGTCCCGGTAATTCCCATGGCTACGCCAATATCCGAAGATTTTATGGCGGGAGCGTCATTTACTCCATCCCCGGTCATCGCCACCACATGTCCCCGGTTTTGCAGGGCTTTGACGATTTTTAATTTATGCTCAGGAGAAACACGTGCAAAAACCGAAACCTCTTCCACGATTTCTTCCAGTTCATGTACTTCCATTTGATTCAACGCTTTTCCATCCAGAACGCGATCTTTGTTTTTTAAGATTCCCAGTTGTTTGGCAATCGCTTTAGCCGTTAAGATATGATCCCCAGTAATCATCACCGTCTTAATGCCGGCTGCGCGACACTCTTTCACTGCCTGTTTCACTTCAGGTCTGGGAGGATCAATCATACCTTGTAAGCCAATGAAGGTCACCCCTTCTTCAATGTCATTTTCCTCGATCCCTTCGATGGATCTTTCATTGATGGGTTTATAAGCAATCGCAATGTTTCGAAGAGCATTGGACGACATTTCACTGATTGCCTCTTCTACTTTTTGGGTTATTTCAGCTGATTTATATTGAAGCCTTCCTTCCCACAAAATGGATTCGCTTTTTCCGACTAAAACGTCGGGAGCACCTTTCGTTACAGAGAAGTGTTTCCCGTTTTGGTCGACAACGATGATACTCATCATCTTTCTAGTAGAATCAAAGGGGAATTCTTTTACTATCGTAAATTTCTTCTGCAAAGATTCCCGGCTCAATCCAGCTTTCAACCCCGCCACTAGAAGAGCCCCTTCTGTAGGATCCCCATCAACTACAAAGTTTTCTTCACGTGTTACGAGTTCCGCATGATTGCATAGCATACCAAAGGTTAATAATTGTTGAAGAGCATTTTCACTGTGAGGTGTGACCCTCTGGTCTCCGCTGTAAAATTGGCCATCCGGTTCATACCCGGTTCCCGTTACCGTCCACGTTCTGCCTCCACTCCAGAGATGTGTCACCGTCATTTTGTTTTGAGTCAAAGTTCCTGTTTTATCTGAGCAAATAACCGATGCACAGCCTAATGTTTCAACAGCGGGCAGCTTTCGGACGATCGCTTTCTTCTTGATCATTCGCTGAACGCCGAGGGAAAGGGCAACGGTTACAATGGCAGGTAGGCCTTCTGGAATGGCCGCAACTGCCAAAGAAACCCCAGCTAAGAACATAGTGTACATATCGTGACCTTGGATCACACCGATTCCTACGACCAATGCCGTTAACACGAGGGCAACGGAAATCAGTATTTTTCCTAATTCTTCAAGTTTTCTTTGAAGTGGGGTTATCATCGTTTCAGCTTTTTGAATCATATCAGCGATTTGTCCCATGGCTGTCTTCATTCCGATCGAAGTCACCACACCAATACCATTACCCCTAGTGACCATCGTCCCCATAAAAGCCATATTCTCTAAGTCTCCAAGACTCATGTTTTCACCAATGACAGGGTTCGTCGATTTTGTAACAGGTACAGATTCCCCTGTTAAAGCAGATTCCTCTATTTCCAGATTGTTCGTTTCAATGAGGCGCACATCTGCCCCTATCCGATCCCCGCTTCCAAAGCGGATGATATCACCGATAATGACCTCTTTCGAAACAACTTTCATCCACTTGCCATCTCTCAACACCGAAACCTGAGGTGCTGAAAGTTCCTTTAAAGCATGCAGGGATCTCTCTGCTTTACGCTCTTGAAAAAAACCTAAAAAACCGTTTATTAACACAATGGCTATGATGGCAATCGCATCGATGTATTCTCCCAGTAATCCTGAAATGAGTGTGGCTGCCAATAACACAAGAACCATAAAGTCCTTAAATTGACTAAAAAATAATAACAAAGCTGACTGCTTCTCAGCTTCCTCCAATTGATTGTACCCAAATTGCTTTCGTCTGTTTGCTACGTCATCTGTTGAAAGACCCTCTTGATAATTGGTATTTAATGACTGCTCTATGTCCTCTTGTCTCATCTCATGAAATTTCATGCAACCATGTCACTCTCCTCCTACGATACGAAAAGTTGTCCTTCTCATAGCATTCTTATTCAGACTCGTCCTAAAAAATGATATGATTTACGTATGTTTTGCATTTTACCTGTGAGAAGGGTAAAATCGGTTACATTTGATACACAGAGACCAAGATCAAGCCTGGTAGATTTAAAATACACCGAAATCGTTTAAAGCAAAGGATGTTATATATGTCATTTGATGGATTATTTACTAGAAGCATGACGAGAGAATTGAACGAGAATTTATTGCACGGACGCATCAACAAAATACATCAACCTTATAAAAATGAAATCATCATGATCATCCGGGCAAATGGAAAGAATCACAAAGTTCTATTATCCGCCCACCCCAGTTATTCAAGGGTACAAATTACAAATGAAAACTATGAAAATCCTTCTGCACCGCCCATGTTCTGTATGCTCCTGCGAAAGCATCTGGAAGGGTATATTGTAGAGGGGATCAAACAGGTTGAACTGGATCGGATGATCATAATTGAAGTGAAAGGCAGAAATGAAATCGGCGATATATCATACAAGCAATTGATCATCGAAGTAATGGGCCGCCATAGTAACATCATTCTGGTTGATAAAGAACGAAATATGATTCTGGATAGTATCAAGCATATATCACCAAGTATGAATACACACCGTACTGTTCTGCCTGGTCATACGTATGTTTTACCACCACAACAAGATAAAAAAAATCCACTTATTGCTACCAGTGAAGACGTTCTGAGAGCACTGGACTTTAACTCCGGCAAACTGGATAAGCAGATTGTCCAAGCTTTTGCAGGTATTTCACCTCTTTATGCAAAAGAAGTTGTTCACCGTGCAGGAATCGGTAACCAGTCTACGATTGCTGAATCATTCATAGAATTGATTCAGCATGCAAAATCGAATGACTCCACACCAACCCTCATTAGCGGAGAGAAAGAAACGTTTTACTGGCTGGACCTGGAACATTTGCAAGGAGAGAAACAAACGTTTCCTTCGTTAAGTGAATTATTGGACCGGTTCTTCTATCAGAAGGCAGCACGAGACCGGGTGAAGCAACAAGGAAACGACTTGGAACGATTCATCCGAAACGAACGGGATAAAAATGTAAATAAAATTGAAAAATTAAAGAAAACGTTGGAGGATGCCCAGCAGGCGGATCGTTATCAATTGCTTGGTGAACTCCTTACTTCGAATTTATATGCGGTAGAACGAGGAATGACTGAGGTTAGCGTGGTAAATTATTATGATGAAAACGGGGAAAGTATTATGATCCCCCTCAACCCGCAAAAATCTCCATCAAAAAATGCCCAAAACTATTTTTCACGCTATCAAAAAGCAAAGAATGCAGTGAAAATCGTTCATGAACAAATTGAAAAAGCCGACGAAGAGATTGTCTACTTAGAACAATTACTTCAACAATTAGAATCGGCATCAACAAAAGACGTTGAAGAAATTAGAGAAGAACTGGAAGAAGAAGGCTACCTGAGGGTCCGTAAGCAAATGAAAAAGAAAAAGGCCAATGTAAAACCAGTTCTGGAAACCTACATTTCCAGCGATGGCACACAAATATTGGTCGGAAAAAACAACAAACAAAATGATTATTTAACAAACAGAGTTGCAGGGAAAGAAGAGATATGGCTTCATACGAAAGATATTCCAGGCTCTCACGTTGTAATCAAGAGTCAGAATCCTTCTGAACAAACAATCAAGGAAGCAGCTAAAATTGCCGCTTACTTTAGTAAAGCACGGGAATCAAGCTCCGTGCCTGTTGATTTCACTGAAGTAAAACAGGTAAAGAAACCAAAAGGAGCCAAGCCGGGCTTTGTCATTTATGAAGGACAGCAAACGGTATATGTGACACCTGATTTGGATTTGGTCCGTTCGTTGAAGAATTGAAAATTATTAAAGAAGCACTTCCAGTCTGAAAAAGGGTGGGAGTGCTTTTGTTTTCCCTCATAAAAAAACTAAAAGCAACTCACAAAAGAGTTGCTTTCCACCTTAACTGCCCCATTTCTCCGGATTTTCACTCCAAAGCTTCAATTGTTCCAGTTCTTCTTCCCGAATGATCGAGTTTTGAAGCGCTACATCCAATAAGCTTGAGTAATCGGATAGAGCATACGCCTTAATATCGTTTTCTTGCAGCATGCTTTTCCCTTTTTCTAACTCGTAGGTGAAAATGGCAGCCACCCCTAATACGTCACAGCCCGCTTCTCTTAAGGCTTTTACAGCCGTGATACAGCTGCCGCCTGTCGAGATGAGGTCTTCAACCACGACCACCTTTTGACCAGGAGCAGCTTTCCCTTCAATCTGCTTTCCTTTTCCGTGAGCTTTTGCTTTCGAGCGAACATAACACATGGGCAGGTTTAGTTTTTCACTTACCCATGCAGCATGGGGAATTCCGGCTGTTGCCGTTCCCGCGATGACTTCCACATCCGGGAACTGCTCTTTAATAATCTCAACAAGACCCGTAGAGATTTCATCCCGTACTACAGGGTAAGATAGGGTCAGGCGATTATCACAATAGATTGGGGACTTTATTCCCGATGACCATGTAAATGGCTCCGACGGGTTTAAAAATACGGCTTCGATGTCTAATAGTTTTTTGGCGATTACCTGTTTCATTCAGAGTCCCTCCCATTCATGTACGATTCGTTCATATGCTTCAACCGGATTGCTTGCTCCAGTAATACTTCTTCCCACGACAATATAGGAAGACCCCCTATCTTTTGCCATACATGGTGTGGTGACTCTTTTTTGGTCTCCTTTTTGATCATCTGCCAACCTGATCCCCGGAGTGACCCGAATAAAATCTACACCACAATGTTCTTTTATCAGAGAGGATTCGTGGGGAGAACATACCACTCCATCAAGACCTGCCACTTTTGCCAGTTTGGCATAATGTAAGACAGACTCATTGATCGTTTTTGGTATTAGTTGCTCTTCCTGCATTTGTTCTTCCGTTGTTGATGTTAACTGAGTGACGGCAATCAATTTCGTGCGTGAATGATTAGCAGGTGTGCCGGCATGTAAACCTTCTAACGCCTTTTCCATCATCATACCGCCACCTGCAGCATGCACATTGATCAGGTCCAGGTCGAACCCGGCAAGTCCCTTCATGGCGCCGTAAACTGTATTGGGAATGTCATGTAGCTTTAAGTCCAGGAAAATACGATGATTTTTATTTAAGATCTTTTCGATGATGACCGGTCCATTTTGAAGGTATAGCTCCATACCGACTTTTACATTTAAACTCTCTGAAAATTGATCTAAGAAAAGTGATGTCTTCTCCCACGTTGGGAAATCAAGAGCTATAAACGGCTTTTGATTCATGCTTCCCCCAGCTCCTTCCGGTCAATTGGGATATATGATCCACTCCCAGTTCATCAAGTATTGGTGGTAAATCATTTATAATACGCTGACACACGAATGGATCCACGAAATTTGCTGTCCCGACGGCGATGGCACTAGCCCCTGCGTAAAAATATTCAATCACATCTTCAGCAGTTTGTATGCCTCCCATTCCGATAATCGGAAGATCCACCTGTTGACTTACTTCATAAATCATGCGGATCGCGACCGGTTTAATGGCTGGTCCGGATAGTCCCCCGGTTTTATTTGCCAGGATCGGTTTTCCAGTCTTCCTATCGAGTCTCATCCCGAGGAGTGTATTGATCATCGTAAGACCGTCTGCTCCCCCTGCTTCAACAGCTTTAGCCATTTCGACAATATTGGAGACATTCGGTGATAACTTTACATAAAGTGGGACCTGCGAGACTTCTTTTACTCTCTCGGTCAATTCTTTTGCCACTTCAGGAATGGTACCAAATGCTATCCCCCCTGTCTTTACATTTGGACAGGAGATATTCAATTCTAGGGCCTTAACATTTTCTGCCGTTGAGATGACTCTTGCCACCTCCACATAATCCTCCATCTGAGACCCCGCCACATTAGCGATAATCGGTACATCGTACTGGGAAAGCCAAGGAAGTTCGTTTTCCATTACACCTGTGAGTCCGGGATTTTGCAACCCGATCGCGTTCAGCATACCTGCATTCGTTTCTGCAACCCGGGGAGTCGGATTTCCAAAGCGCGCTTCTTCCGTAGTCGCTTTGATCATAATCGCCCCGAGCTCGCTTAAATCATAGAACTCACTGTATTCGCGACCGAAGCCAAAGCAGCCTGATGCCGGCATGACCGGGTTTCTCAATAATAATCCAGGTAATTCGATTTGTAATGATTTCATAAAAGCACCACCCCTACTGGAAATACAGGTCCGTCACTGCAAACCTTAACGTAGCTTGACCCTTGTGGATCATCCTGTTTGTGGCAAACACAAGCGAAGCAAGCACCAATTCCACATCCCATGCGCTCTTCTAAAGAAATGAATCCGCGTCTATCACTCAATTGGGTTTGAAGTGCTTTCAGCATCGGTGTCGGACCACAGGAATAAAACACATCAAAGGCCGGTGCTTTTTCCCGAATAACATCTGTCACAAACCCCGTAGTTCCGAGGGTTCCATCCACTGTGGCGACAAAGGTATCACCCAATTCTCTGAACCTGTCTTCATAAAAGCTCACGGATTCGGTTTGAAAACCGAGGATGTGCTTTACTGTCCAGCCATTTTCCACCAGCATTTTAGAAAGACCGTAAAGGGGAGGAACTCCAATTCCTCCACCTACTAACAACGCGGTCTTACTGTCACTTTCCACTGAAAACCCATTTCCAAGAGGCCCTAAAACATCTATTATTTCACTATTTTTCGCTTGAGAAAGAAGTGTTGTCCCTTTTCCTTCAGCTCGGTAGATCAATGTCATGGTGAGTTCTTCGTGATTATGGGAGGCGATGGAAATCGGCCTCCTCAGTAAAGGGTCGATTCCCGTTCCCACATTAATATGGACAAATTGGCCAGGAGCCTTGATCTCCTTCACCAATTCCCCTTGTAGAACTAATTCAAAGATGTTTTCAGCGATTCTTTCATGAGAAAGCACCACCATCTTTTCATTTACGATCATTGAAAAATCGCCTCTCTCGTTTTCGGCTGTGATGGAAGCGCCTCTGCTGAGAATGTCATGGATTCAATCACTCTCAGGATGGCATCTGCTGTGTCCAGGGAGGTAAGACATGGGATGCCGTTCTCTACGGATTCCCTGCGAATTCTGAATCCGTCCCGGGCAGGTTGTTTTCCTTTTGTCAAGGTATTGATGACCAGCTGTGTTTCTCCACTTTGGATGATATCCAACAGGGTTGGACCGCTGGATCCGATCTTATCCACTTCGCGTACGGCAATATTGGCTTTTGACAAATGCTCGGCCGTACCTTTTGTTGCAAGGATTTGGTACCCGATATCGATAAAGCGTTGCGCCAGGAGAACCGCTTCGTCTTTGTCTTTATCTGCTACGGTCATGAGTACAGATCCATATTCTTTCATTTGCATTCCTGCTGCAACCATTCCTTTGTAGAGGGCTTTCTCAAGTGTAAGGTCTTTCCCCATCACTTCACCTGTTGATTTCATTTCAGGCCCTAAAGTGATGTCCACCCGTCTTAGCTTGGCAAAGGAGAACACAGGAACCTTCACATATACACCATGTTTTTCAGGTATTAATCCTGATTCATATCCTTGATCCTTCAGGGATATCCCAAGGATGGACTTGGTTGCAATATTCGCCATCGGTACATTCGTGATTTTACTGATGAATGGCACTGTACGGCTGGAGCGTGGATTCACTTCCAGAACAAATACTTCGCCTTTCGAGATGACATACTGGATATTCAGTAACCCAACAATGTTTAGGCCTTTTGCGAGTCGAGTCGTGTAATCGACAATGGTTTGTTTCTGTTCCCGTGATAATTGTTGGGGAGGATACACCGCGATGGAATCTCCAGAGTGAACTCCAGCCCGTTCGATATGCTCCATGATTCCAGGTATGACTACATCTTCTCCGTCTGAAATGGCATCCACTTCAATTTCTTTCCCGATCAGGTAGCGGTCGATTAAAACCGGATGTTGCGGGTTGATCTTTACTGCGTTCTTCATGTATTGAAGAAGCTCTTCTTCACGGTAAACAATTTCCATCGCTCTTCCACCAAGGACATAAGACGGTCTCACCAGCACAGGGTATCCGATGTTATCAGCAATGGAAAGGGCTCCTTCTACAGATACCGCTGTCTTACCTTCAGGTTGAGGAATGCCTAGTGCATTCAAAGTGTGTTCGAATTTATCCCGGTTTTCTGCACGATCTAAATCTTCAAGGGATGTACCGAGAATCGTGACTCCTCTTCTCACCAGCTCATCTGCCAGATTGATCGCGGTTTGACCACCAAACTGCACCACAACTCCCTTAGGCTTCTCAAGATCGATGATGTGCATGACATCCTCTACCGTAAGAGGTTCAAAGTATAATTTATCCGAGATACTGAAGTCAGTCGAAACCGTTTCTGGATTGTTATTCACGATGATTGCTTCATAACCTGCTTCTTTAATGGCCCAGACAGAGTGAACGGTCGCGTAATCAAATTCTACTCCCTGACCGATCCTGATCGGTCCTGACCCAAGAACGATGACACTCTCCCTTGATGTGACCTTTGATTCATTCTCATCCTCATAGGTTCCATAGAAGTAAGGAGTTTCTGATTCAAACTCAGCCGCACATGTATCTACCATTTTATAGACAGGTGTTAATTCATTTTCTTTTCTCCAGCTATACAATTCTGCTTCCGTACTATTCCACAGCTTCGCAAGGGTGATGTCTGAAAAGCCCATTCGCTTTGCTTTTTGACCCAGCTCAAGGTTGAAGGGATGTAAGGTTAATTCCTTTTCGAATTCTACGATTCTATTCATTTTATACAGGAAGAAAAGATCGATTTTGCTCCAATCATGAATGGTTTCAATCGTCACTCCTCTACGAAGTGCTTCCCCAATATAGAAGAGTCGTTCGTCTCCTGCTTTGCGGATTCTCTTCTCGATCCACTGGTCTGTAAATTGTTCAGCATCACTTAACTCCATATGATACGTATTACTCTCCAAGGAACGTATCGCTTTAAGAAGTGACTCTTCGAATGTTCGGCCAATCGCCATGACTTCACCGGTTGCTTTCATTTGCGTACCGAGGTTACGCTTGGCAGCTTCAAATTTATCAAACGGCCATCTTGGGATTTTCGTTACCACATAGTCCAGTGCAGGTTCGAATGCCGCATATGTCTTACCTGTTACAGGATTCATCATTTCATCCAGGGTCAGTCCTACCGCTATTTTTGCTGCAAGCTTCGCAATTGGGTATCCCGTTGCTTTTGATGCAAGTGCTGAGGAACGGCTCACCCTTGGATTCACTTCGATGATGTAATACTGGAAACTGTCCGGATCAAGGGCGAGCTGGACGTTACAGCCCCCTTCAATCCCTAATGCCCGGATGATCTTTAAGCTTGTATTACGGAGCATTTGATACTCCCGGTCACTTAGGGTTTGACTTGGAGCTACGACGATCGAATCTCCCGTATGGATTCCCACGGGGTCGATGTTCTCCATATTACACACTACGATGGAGTTATCGGCTGCATCTCTCATAACCTCGTATTCTATCTCTTTAAAACCTGCGATACTTTTTTCCAGTAGACATTGAGTTACCGGGCTGTACTTTAGGCCTGAGGTTACAATTTCGATTAATTCTTCTTCATTGTGACAGATCCCTCCACCGGTTCCGCCCAGTGTGTAGGCAGGTCTTACGATTACTGGAAAACCGACGCTTTCTACGAAAAGAAACGCTTCATCCACCGTTCGGATGATATCGCTCTCTGGAACCGGCTCTCCGAGTTCATTCATCAAATTTCTAAATAAGTCACGATCTTCTGCCTTCTCGATTGCCGAAAGCTTCGTTCCGAGAATTTCCACTCCACACTCTTCTAAAACTCCTGATTTAGCGAGTTCAACAGCCAGGTTCAATCCCGTTTGACCACCTAATGTAGGAAGAACCGCATCCGGACGTTCCTTACGAATGATTCTACTGACAAACTCCAGTGTCAGTGGTTCGATATACACTTTATCAGCCATTTCAGCGTCGGTCATAATCGTAGCAGGGTTTGAATTTACGAGGATGACACGGTAGCCTTCCTCTTTTAAGGCGATACACGCTTGAGTCCCTGCGTAATCGAATTCTGCCGCCTGTCCTATGATGATGGGTCCGCTCCCGATAACTAAGATGCTTTTAATGTCTGTACGTTTAGGCATGTTGAAGCTCCTTTCTTTTCTCTTCTTTCATTAGTTGTAAGAAATCATCGAATAAGTAATTTGAATCCTCAGGTCCAGGAGATGCTTCCGGGTGATACTGAACCGTAAAGGCCGGGAAGTCTAAATGCTTTAGACCTTCTACTGTTCCATCATTGATGGCCATGTGAGTAACTTGAAGTCTTGTTCCTGACAATGACTTTTCATCTACAGCATAGCCGTGGTTCTGGGAAGTCAGTGCTACTTTTCCAGTTTTCAAGTCTTTTACTGGATGGTTGCCTCCTCTGTGACCAAATTTCATTTTGAAGGAGTCCCCTCCACACGCTAGAGCAAATAATTGATGCCCTAAACAAATTCCGAAGAGTGGGATTTCTCCCAGGAGCTCTTTAATCGTTTCTATCGCTTCCGGTACATCTTTCGGATCCCCCGGTCCATTTGAGAGCATGATCCCGTCAGGCTGCAAGCGACGAATCTCTTCCGCTGATGTATGGTAAGGAACCACAATCACATCACAATCACGCTTGTTTAATTCTCTCAGGATTCCGTGCTTCATCCCAAAATCCATTAACACGACACGATAGCCTCTTCCCGGACTGGCATATGCTGTTTTCGTCGAAACCTGCATGACTTGATCTGTTCTTAGAGCAGTATCATGTAATTTTTCAAGCATTTCTTTTGGATCCAACTCGGCTGAACAAATGATGCCTTTCATTGCCCCATGCTCTCTGATGATCCTTGTTAACTTTCTTGTATCGATATCTGAAATTCCTGGAATTTCTTTTACTTTTAATAATTCATCCAATGTTGATTCATTTCTCCAGTTAGAAGGAAAATCTGCTACTTCTCTCACAATGAACGCTTTAATTGCCGGAGTGATGGACTCAAAATCGTCGCGATTGATTCCATAGTTACCTACGAGAGGATAGGTTAAAGTGACAAGCTGTCCACAGTAAGATGGGTCAGATAGAATTTCCTGATATCCTGTCATACTTGTGTTGAAAACCACTTCTCCAATCGTTTCTTTGTTCGCTCCAAAGCCTTCTCCTACGAATACCGTTCCATCGTCTAAAATGAGTTGTCTTTTCATTGTTTGTTTCCTCCTTCATTCCATACAAGAGATCCCTGATAAAAAGTAGCTTTCGGAAAGCCTCTGCACTCCCATTCTTTAAATGGAGTGTTTTTTCCTTTTGATAAAAATCCAGCTGGGTCAACCCCTTTTTTTTCATTTAAATCTATAAGCGTAAAATCAGCTTCTCCTCCTACTTCTAGTAGTCCAAACGGAAGATTAAAGGCTGTGCTTGGTTTAATCGTCATCCAATCAACTAGCTGCTTTAATGTGAAGATTCCCTTTTCTACAAAGTGTGTGTAGAGTAACGGAAAGGCTGTTTCCAATCCAACAATTCCGAAAGGAGCAAGCTGCATCCCTTCTGATTTCTCTGCTTCTGTATGAGGTGCATGATCTGTCGCGATAAAGTCGATGGTGCCATCCAGCAACCCTTCTATTAACGCTCGCTGATCTTCTTTGCTTCTAAGAGGCGGGTTCATTTTGAAATTCGGATCAAGTCCCGGAATATTTTCTTCGCATAAGAGAAGATGGTGTGGTGTTACTTCAGCTGTCACATTGATCCCGGCCTTTTTAGCATCGCGGACCACTCTTACCGACTCTTTCGTTGATATATGACATACGTGATAATGTACGCCTGCTGCTTCTGCCAGCAGCACATCCCGGGATATATGTACGGCTTCACAGATGGAAGGTATTCCATTCAGGTTATGCTCTTTGGAGAATGATCCATCATGGACCGCTCCTCCATAAATCAAGGTATTCTCTTCACAGTGGGCCACTATGGATGCATTGATGCCGGCTGCCTTCTTCATGGCTTCAAACATCATCCCTGCCGATTGCACCCCTACCCCGTCATCTGTAAATGCAAATGCCCCATTTTCCTTTAAGGCAGGTAAGTCATTAAGCGTTTTCCCCATTTGTCTTTCTGTGATGGCGGCATACGGTAAAACGCGGACACTGGCTGTTTCAGAGATTTTCTTGTTAAGGGCTTGCAGATTTTCTACTGAGTCAGGTACGGGTCTTGTATTAGGCATTGCAGCGATGGTCGTGAAACCACCCTTCGCAGCAGCTTTTGTGCCCGTTTCGATCGTTTCTTTGTGTTCGCCCCCCGGTTCCCTTAAATGGACATGAAGATCAACAAATCCTGGGGAAATTAATAATCCATCTGCTTGAAATTCCTGGTGGTCGGTACGTTTGAGGTCTGTTCCCATCTCGATGATTTTCTGATTCTCCACCTTCACATCCACTATCTCAAGATCACCATTCTTTGCTAGAATACGTGCATTTCGGATTAACCAATTCATTTCAAATTCCCCCTAGTTAGTTGATTTCAAGTGCTCTCTTTAAAACAGCCATTCTGATGAATACTCCATTTTCCATCTGCTTAAAGATTCTTGATTGATCACATTCCACCAATGAATCTGCCATTTCAACTCCACGATTGACCGGTGCAGGATGAAGAATGATACCGGTTGGTTTCATTCGTGTTTTTCGACTTTCCGTCAAGCCAAATCTTTCATGATATTCCTCTTTCGTTAAGCTTGATGTACTATCGTGTCGTTCATGTTGAATTCTCAGTAACATGACCACATCGGAATCTGATATACATTCATCTATCGGCCAACATTGATGTCGATCCTTTGATGGGAACCATTCCTTTGGTCCAGAGAACATCACTTCTGCTCCCAGCTTTGTTAACGCTTCTGCATTGGATCTTGCCACCCGGCTATGGGCGATGTCTCCAATGATCGATACCTTCAGTCCTTCAAACCCTCCAAATTCCTGACGAATGGTCAGCAGGTCCAAAAGGCATTGGGTAGGATGATTACCACATCCATCGCCTCCGTTGATGACGCTTATGTTAAGTGGTGCCAGTTCATCGAAATACCGTTCAAGGGAGTGCCGGATGACAACGGTTTCGACCCCGATGCTTTCTAATGTTTTCACCGTGTCGTACAAGCTTTCTCCCTTTTGAACACTTGAGGTCTGGGCTTCAAATGGAATGACCTCGATCCCAAGTTTCCTTTCCGCCATTTCAAAACTGCATTTCGTCCGTGTACTTGCCTCGAAGAAAAGATTGGCGACATATTTATTGGAGCCTTCCTTCCACGTTTCTCCCCCTTTAAAGCGTTCAGCTGCATCTAATATTTCAATGATTTCCTCTTTCGATAAATCATTCATTGTCAACAAGTTCTTCATCATGGGACAACCCTTTCTTCTCTTCTTTCAAAAAAACACCCTGCCAACTTTCTGACAGGGTGTTTTTGAACATACCAACAGGGACAGTGCGAAAATTTCCACGTGCCTGTCTTGTTCAAATTCACCCTTCTTAGACTCTCTGGACCATGTTAAAAGGTGCTTCTATGCAACATCATGCTTAGCATTTTCTTCTTCGAATAAGTTGTTTTCCCCTTCGCTTTCTTCTCTGCCTGGTAGGACAAGGTTAAGGAGAACTCCGACAATCGCTGCAAGAGCCATTCCGGATAAGGATACCTGCTCGTTGACCTTCACGAATGCCCCTCCTACCCCGATCACCAGGATCACTGAGGAAATCACCAGGTTCCGCTTGTTTCCTAAATCTACTTTGTTATCAATCAGCATGCGCAGGCCGCTAGAGGCGATGATTCCGAACAGAAGGATGGACACCCCACCCATGACGGCTGATGGAATCGACCCGATCAAGGCTGTTATCTTCCCGATAAACCCGAACATGATGGCAAGAACCGCGGCTCCTCCGATGACGAAAACACTGAACACCCGTGTTATGGCTAATACTCCAATGTTTTCACCATACGTCGTATTAGGTGGTCCACCGAGGAAGGATGCAATCACAGTTGCTACCCCATCCCCAAGAATCGAGCGGTGAAGACCTGGTTTTTCAATGAAGTTTCGTCCTACTACTTTACTTAGAACCATCTGGTCTCCTGTATGCTCTGCCAAGGTTACGAGGGCAACAGGTACCATGATGGACACGATTTCCCAAGAGAAGCTTGGCGTGTAGTCAACGAATGGGATAAAGAAGTCCGGCATTTGAAGGAGCGGAGCATCCAACACTTGTTGAAAGTTCACTAATCCCGCGAAAGCCGCTATAGTATACCCACCAACGATTCCGGCTAAAATCGGCACCATTCCGAGAAAGCCTTTAAAGTATATCGAGCAGATCACGGTAATGCCCAGAGTGGCAAGAGCTACCATGAAGTGTGTGTTGCTGTAAACCAATTCTTCTGCTCCGGGATTTTCATACATGGCCATATTAACAGCCGTTCCTGCCAGTCCTAATCCAATAACCATAATCACAGGTCCTACAACGATCGGCGGAAGAATCCGCACAAGCCATTTCAGCCCCAGCTTTGAAATGAGCAATGCTACGATTCCGTAAACGATCCCGGCGAGGAAGCTTCCCATCATGGCCGCCTCAGGACCTCCAAAGCTCTTTGCAGCTAAGATAGGTGCGATGAATGCGAAGGATGATCCTAGATATGCAGGGATTCTTCCCCTTGTGATCAATAGGTAAGCAAGTGTTCCTAATCCACTTGAGACAAGGGCAACCCCGGGGCTTAACCCTACCAGGAATGGAACTAATACCGTAGCCCCAAACATGGCGAATAGATGCTGTATACTCAATGTGATCCATTTTCCTAACTTCGGTACTTCTTCTACATCTAACACAACTTGATGATTTTGATTCATTTATGTTTCCTCCTCTAATACCCAAATTTCCCCATAAAAAAACCCTCTTTGTCCTAAAGAGGGCACAAAGAGGGTACAAGAAGGCCTATTTCTACCTTCATTCCCATCCTTTGTCAGCCTCACGGGACCACTCTTAAAAGGACTTACGTTATTCTTTTTCGTGAATTGCAACGATGTCTTCCTGATCGACCTCTGTTAAGGCAACCATGATTTTTTCGGAGCTTGATGTAGGAATATTTTTTCCGACAAAGTCTGCCCTTATCGGTAATTCTCTATGTCCCCGGTCAACCAGGACAGCAAGTTGGATTTGACTTGGTCGTCCAAGATCCATTAAGGCGTCCAAACCTGCCCGGACCGTTCTTCCTGTAAATAATACATCGTCGACCAGGATGACTTTCTTGTTCGTAATATCAACAGGCAGGTCAGAACCTTTGACCTCTGGTTCATGATCCTCTGTTTTCTTTGATAAGTCATCCCGGTATAGGGTGATGTCTATTTCCCCTACAGGAATTTGCTCACCTTCTATATCATGAATTCGCTCCGCTAATCGGTTAGCGATGTAAATACCTCTTGTTTTGATTCCAACCAGAATGCAATCTTCAATCCCTTTGTTACGCTCGATGATTTCATGGGCTATTCTTGTCAGCGCCCTTCGAATGGCGGGTTGATCCAGAACCGTAGCTTTTTTAGTCATTTACGCCACCTCGTTTCTTTAAAATAAAAAAATCCCTCTCACCGTATGGATGAGAGGGCACACTTATCATTATAAACTGATTGCACACCAAAAAGATTTGGTGGTACATGCTCCTTCTCAGCCTCACGGGACCGCATTAAAGGTACTTATTCAATTAACTAAATCATAAAGGTCCAGTCGAAATATGTCAACGATTATTTTCAAGATGCTTCACAAGTTTAGTGAACTCTGGCGGTAACTCCGCGTGGAATTCTATATATTCTTCTGTTCTAGGATGGATAAAACCTAATACTCCAGCATGAAGGGCCTGACCTTCTATGCTCAATGTCTTACGTGGTCCATACTTTGGATCCCCGGCAAGCGGGAAGCCGATATACTTCATGTGCACACGGATTTGATGCGTTCGACCCGTCTCCAATTCACATTCGACTAATGTGAAATCTTTATAGCGATCCAGCACTCTGAAATGTGTCACCGCTTGTTTGCCGTTATCCACTACAGCCATACTTTGACGATCTTTAGGGTCTCTTCCGATCGGAGCATCAATGGTGCCATATTCGTGGGGAATGAGGCCATGCACGATGGCTGTATATTTTCTTGTAACGGACTTTTGAACAAGCTGATTTACCAAATGCTCGTGAGCCATGTCATTTTTCGCCACCATCAGTAAGCCGGAAGTGTCCTTATCTATACGGTGGACGATCCCCGGTCTTAGAACTCCATTAATGCCTGACAGATCCTTACAATGATACATCAATCCATTCACCATCGTCCCTGAATAATGCCCAGGTGCAGGGTGAACGACCATCCCCTTTGGCTTGTTTACAACGATGACATCCCCATCTTCATAGGCAATGTCAAGATTAAGGTCTTCCGGCTCTACATCCAGCTCTTCGGGTTCCGGGATCGAAACCTCGATGACTGCTTCGGCAGGACATTTAAAATTAGGTTTGACTGCCTCACCATTCACTTTAACATGACCTTCTTTTATCCATTGTTGAACCTGTGAACGGGACCATTCCTTGTTCAACTGACTTACGACTTTATCAATTCGTTCTCCCTGGTCTTCCTGCTGTATGTTGTGCTGAATTACTTCCATTTTTGTTCTCCTTCTTTGCTTTTCGTTCGTCTAAATACATGTAAATTAGTAACAATGCTACTCCAATGGTTAATGCTGCATCGGCAATATTAAAGATCGGAAAATCATAGGAAAAGATGTATGTATTTAAGAAATCAACCACTTCTTTTCGAAAGACACGGTCAATAAAGTTTCCAATAGCTCCACCAAGCATAAAGGCTAAACTTAGACTGAATAAAGAATGCCCTTTTGCATGGACTTGCATATAATACACGATACCTACAATCACTACTACTGTAATAATGTAAAAAAACCACATTTGCCCTTGAAGTATTCCCCATGCTGCACCTTGATTTCGATGAGAAGTAAGATATAAAAAATTGTCTATAATCTTTATACTTTCTCCTTCTGTCATTCGTTTCACAACCAACCATTTTGTTAATTGATCGAGTCCAATCACAACCAAAGCCAATAAATAATAAAACACAAAGGCAACCTCCGAACATCGTAAAATGATTACCTTTGCATTTTAGCATAAAAGGGGAAATAAAGACACTTAAACTAAATGAGAACGATGAAACCCGCGCTTAATTTCTCAAGAATAAGATGAAATCTTTCCAAATCGTCTCCATTCCAATGCACCATGAAGCGTTGTGCAGGTCGGGTTCATCTTTATGAAATCAAAGGGGATTTCCTCTCCGCTCATTTCACAATAGCCGTATTGATTATCTCTAACACGATTTAAGGCTTGTTTCACTTCGGTAATTTCATCATCAATATACTGCTGAATTAAAGGATGTTGAGATCGACTTGCCTCTAGCTCTTGCAAGGATGTTGCCAGCTCTTGAACAATGGATGTGTATCGGTCATATGTCATCTTTGATCCCTCCATTTATAGTATGGGGGAAACATACCTGAAAATTGTGTTGCAAGTTATAGCAATTTTGGAATTAGAAAAAGACAAATAAAAAAGGCTGACTCACATAAAATGCGGGTCAGCCTTTTGGTATTATGACAGGTGAGAATAGCTTTCTTTCACTACTGATGCACAGCGTGTGCAAAGCGTAGGATGATCCTTATCCTCGCCTACTGTGGTTGTGACAACCCAACAGCGGTCACATGTTTCACCTTCGGCTTTTTCGACGACAATATTGTTTTCACCAAGACTTAATGCATGTTCTGGTGCAGCGTTCACTGCTCCACCGATTTCAAAGGCGGACACGATGAACAATTGTTTTAAGTCTTCCTTAATGGAACCGAGTAAAGCTTTCGTTTCATCATTCACATACAGGGTCACTTTAGCCGTTAATGATTTCCCGATCATCTTCTGATTACGAGCTTCTTCGAGACCTTTTAACACATCATCCCTTAGCTCCAGGAATGCATTCCATTTCTTCTTCAACTCATCAGCATTTCTTAACTCTTGCACTTCAGGCATATCAGTCAGTTGAACACTTTCTCCCCCTACTCCTGGGATATATGCCCACACTTCATCAGCTGTATGAGAAAGGATTGGAGACATCAGTTTCGTAAGAGCAACCAGGGATTCATATAACACAGTTTGAATGGCTCGACGCTCGAAATGATTTTCTGACTCGATATATAGAACATCCTTCGCAAAGTCTAGATAGAATGAACTTAAATCAAGCGTACAGAAATTATTTACCGCGTGATAGATGCTTGCAAACTCATATTTGTCGTATGAATTTCTCACATTTTTCACAAGATCATTAAGCTTCACAAGCATGAATTGATCCACTTCTCTTAATTGATCGAAGGATACCGCATCGGTACTTGGATCAAAGTCAGAAAGGTTTCCTAATAAGAAACGGTACGTATTACGGATTTTACGATACACTTCAGCCACTTGCTTCAAGATCGGATCTGATACACGAACATCGGATTGATAATCGACCGATGCAACCCAAAGGCGAAGGATATCGGCTCCAAGCTGCTTCATCACTTTTTCAGGAACGACTACGTTCCCTAATGATTTACTCATTTTTCTTCCGTCGCCATCAAGAGCAAATCCATGACTTAACACGCCTTTATATGGAGCTTTCCCCGTCACTGCTACACTTGTAGTCAAGGAAGAGTTAAACCATCCGCGATATTGGTCAGAGCCCTCTAAATAAAGGTCTGCAGGACGCTCAAGGTCATCTCTTTCTTCAAGTACCGCTTGATGTGAAGAACCTGAGTCAAACCAGACATCCATGATGTCCTGTTCTTTTGTGAACTTCCCATTAGGACTTCCTTCATGGGTGAACCCTTCAGGCAGAAGATCCTTCGCTTCTTTTTCAAACCAGATGTTTGAACCGTATTCACGGAAAAGCTTAGATACATGCTTAATGGTTTCATCTGAAATGATCTCCTGGCCATTTTCCGCATAGAATACCGGGATTGGAACTCCCCATGCACGCTGTCTTGAAATACACCAGTCTCCACGGTCTCTGACCATATTGTACAGGCGTGTTTCCCCCCAAGCAGGTACCCATTTTGTTTCATTAACAGCTTCAAGCAGTTCTTTACGGAATTTATCGATTGATGCAAACCATTGTGCCGTCGCTCTAAAGATAACAGGCTTTTTCGTACGCCAATCATGTGGATAGGAGTGAGTGATAAAGTTAAGCTTTAACAATGCTCCTGTTTCCTGTAACTTTTCGGTAATCGGTTTATTGGCTTTATCATAGAACAAGCCTTCAAATCCAGGTGCTTCTGAGGTCATGACTCCTTTATCGTCTACGGGACATAACACATCCAAACCATATTTCTTTCCTACCAGGAAGTCATCTTCCCCGTGTCCTGGGGCGGTATGAACACATCCAGTACCAGAATCAGTCGTAACATGGTCCCCAAGAACAACAAGGGAATCCCGATCATATAATGGATGTTTTGCCACCATTTGTTCAAGCTCCGCACCTTTAAGCTTTTTGGATACTGAATAATCTTCCCATTCCAGATTCTTCGCAACTTCTTCCAATAAATCCTCTGCCACTACATAGCTGCTTTCTTTCACATTGACAACGACATAGCTTAGATCTTCATGCACGGCAATTCCCAGGTTGGCAGGAATCGTCCAAGGAGTTGTCGTCCAGATGACTAATTGAGTCCCTTCTTCAAGAACACCCTTACCTTCTGTAACGGCGAAACCAACGTAGATGGAAGGAGAGCGCTTATCCTGATACTCGATCTCTGCTTCTGCTAAGGCTGATTCACTTGAAGGGGACCAGTACACTGGCTTTTTACCTTTATAGATATAGCCTTTCTTCGCCATATCACCGAATACTTTAATCTGTTGAGCTTCGTACTCAGGTTTTAAAGTAATATATGGATTATCCCAATCACCACGTACCCCTAATTGTTTGAACTGAGTGCGTTGGTTATCAACTTGCTCATAAGCATATTCCTCACACAATTTACGGAACTCTGCGATAGTCATTTCTTTACGCTTCACGCCTTTATTCGTTAACGCCTGCTCAATCGGTAAACCATGAGTGTCCCAGCCTGGAACATAGGGTGCATGAAATCCGCTCATGGATTTATAGCGGGCGATAAAGTCTTTAAGAATTTTATTTAATGCATGACCCATATGAATATTTCCATTGGCGTATGGAGGTCCATCGTGAAGAACAAATAAAGGACGATCACTCGTTCTCTCTTGCACTTTTTGGTAAATATTCATGTCTTCCCATTTCTTCTGTGTATCCGGTTCGCGTTTCGGTAAATTTCCTCTCATTGGAAATTCCGTCTTGGGCATCAATAATGTATCTTTATACTCCATGAAATCTTCCTCCTAAACGTTTCTCTTAATTGCCATCTTTTCTAAAACCTGCAATTCTTAATCAGGCTATCCCTTTTGGAAACAAAAAAAAGCTTCCTCATCCCTGGAAAGGGACGAGAAAGCTTTTCCCGCGGTACCACCCTCATAAAGATCTAAATCGATCTTCACTCGTATGATTCGTAACGTGAACAAGACGCTATTCATTACTCTCCAAAAGTGGATTTCATGAGTAGAGCTCGAGGGTGATCTTCCGTACCTTTGTTCCTTGTCGGGCTTACACCGTCCCCGACTCGCTAGAAAGGAAATATCATAAGAAACGTACTGTCCCTGTCTTAGCCTTCAATATGGCAATTTAGATTGTTGTTCAATTATATGAAAGTATTGCGCTTTTCGTCAAGACAATGTCTCTTCTTCTTTTAAAGTTTTTAAATCTGTTGCGTCCAGATCTAATTCCATTAATTGATCCCAGTCATTTGTATCCAGTAAATCAAGCTGGGCTTCGATTAACATTTTGAAACGTGTTCGGAACACCTTTGACTGCTTCTTGAGCTCTTCAATCTCGATGGCAATCTTACGGGCTTTAGATAATGATTCGTTAACGATGCGATCAGCATTCTTCTCGGCTTCCTTAATGATCAGCTTCGATTCTTTCATTGCATTACGCTTAACTTCTTCCCCTGCTTCTTGAGCAATGACGATTGACTTGTTTAACGTTTCCTCGATGTTTGTAAAATGACCTAAACGTTCATTCAAAGAGTTTAAACGTTCTTCCGTTTCCTTCTTCTCGCGGATAAGAATTTCATAATCCTTAATAATTTGATCTAAAAATTCATTAACCTCGTCCTCATCATAACCACGAAAGCCACGACTAAATTCTTTATTATGTATGTCTAATGGCGTTAAAGGCATGGGAGCCACCTCCAGTACTTGGTGAATTACATATTTATTATAACTAAAATTTCGACAGTATGTGTGAGAATTCCTTTAATTTTCTTAAATTATTTCAGTATTCCAACAGAAATTCGCCATTTATCCCGTTTCGTTCTTCCTTCAATTGACATTAACTTACTTCTTCCATACCCTCTTGCTGAAATTACATCTCCGGCTTCTACTTCAAACGAGGCATTTTCGACCGTTTTCCAATTGACTTTTACATGATTGCTTTTGATCAATGTTTGAGCTTTTTGGCGGGAATCATTATAGATTGCTGCGAGAACGACATCTAACCGCAGGGAGCTTACAGTAGTCACTTTTTCCATCCATTCTTCCTTACTGTCGATTCCATCCTTCAATGGAATATCCCTCATGGAAATCTTCGCTTTGCCTATTTGTGTGAGTTCCATCCGGACGTATTCAGAAATCTCATCTGCGAGCATGAGTTGAATGGTATCGTCCTCAGATAAAATATCCCCGAATTTTTCCCGCTTCAACCCTAATGACATGAGCGTCCCTAATACCTGTCTATGCTCTATTGTAACAAACTTGGACGGGTACTGTATTTCAAATAACTTAATACCAAAATCTTCTTCCTCCGGTTGATAATAAGAGGGATACAATAAAGCTCTTTTACGTTCCGTATTTTCCGGAAAGAAGGAAAGGATGATTTCATCGTTATTCCCAATGACGGACTCGATAATATGCTGCTGCCTTGGGTCCAAAAAGTCCGTTCGTTTCGCCGCATATTGGTTTTCCACTGCCAGTTTCCACTCCAGTACAGCATCCACAAACTCTTTCTCATCCGGCCTGAAATGTTGATAAATTGAAGACACATGCTCACCTCCTATGTGATTTACCCAAAATAAAAGAACTGAAACTGTTCAATCCGGTTTCAGTTCTTTAAAGGATATTTGATCGCATACTTGCCGATTAAATCAGCCATCTAAATAATTGGTATAAACCAGATTGTGCCAGGTTCAGAACAATGAATGCCACGATTGGTGAAATATCAATCATCCCAATTGAAGGAACAAAACGTCTGAACGGCTCTAAATACGGTTCGCATATTCTTGATAGGAACTGACCAATCGCCGTTTCCCTTGCATTTGGAAACCAGGACATCAGAATATAAATGATCAGTGCCCAGGAGTAAATTTGAATAAGGTTCGATAAAATCTCATAAAGCAACACCATAATTTACATTACCACCTCGAATCTGATAGATCTTCTTCTTTTAAGAATTCAGAGATATTCCCGCTCACTTCCACATTATCAGGCGTACAAAGAAAAATATTATCTCCAACACGCTGAATGTCGCCGCCAATTGCGTACACAGTTCCACTTAAAAAGTCGACAATGCGTTTCGCTTGATCATGTTGAATCCGCTGTAAGTTTACCAGGACAGAGCGTCTATTCTTTAAGTGATCAGCAATCTCTTGAGCTTCTGCGTATACTCTCGGCTCAACCAGAATCATCTTGGAAGACTTTTGAACACTTTGAAGACTTACAACATTTTGTTTCGAATTTGAAAGCTGCGACTTCATGGGCTTTTTCTCCTCGTATTCTTCTTCAAACTTTTCTTCTTCATAATCATATTCATCTTCATCCAGCAAAAAGAACGTTTTAAACTTTGACTTGATACCCATTTGTATTCATCCCCTCTCAGTCATTTCCAACTAATGCAGTTCCAATACGAATAAACGTAGCTCCCTCTTCGATTGCAATCATGTAATCATTGCTCATCCCCATGGATAATTCTGTACAAGGGGCGTAAGGAAGGTTTAATGCGTTGATTTCTTCCTGGATTGTTTTCAACTGTCTAAAACAAGTCCTTAAGAATGGTTCATCGTCCGTATGTGGAGCCATCGTCATTAATCCTACGACTTTAATATTTGTGAAGTCTTTTAGACTCCCGATAAATTGTTTTACTTCTTGAGGAGATAACCCATGTTTAGAATCTTCTCCCGAAACGTTCACTTGAACAAAACAAGACACAGGCTTGTCCGCTCTTTTATGAATTTCTTTGGCTAATGACAGGCGATCCAGAGAATGTATGTATGATACTTTATCAATGATGTGTTTTACTTTTCTAGTTTGCAGAGATCCGATAAAATGCCACTGGGGTTTGTCCTGTAGAACATCCCACTTGGATAGCAGTCCTTCGTCACGGTTCTCACCTAAGTGTATGAGACCGGCTTCAACCGCTTCTTCGGCTCTCTCAATTGAAACGTATTTAGTGACCGCTACAACATGTACGTCTTCAGGGTTTCTTCCACTGCTTTCACATGCATTTTCAATATTTTTCCTGATGATTTTAAATTTTTCAGATACCTTCATCTTTTTTCTCCTTCCAGCCAATGAAGCTCATGATTCTTCCTGTATTCCCACCATCTCTTCTGTAGGAGAAAAACTCATTGTGACAGGATGAACAATAACTAGAAGTGTGGATTTGTTCAGCATTTAAACCAGTTTGCACTAAAAGCTGTTCATTCAGCTTCTTTAAATCGAGGTAATATTGTCCCTCTTCCTTTAAATTATAGGGTAAGTTGTTTTCATCTTCTAGTGTTTTTTTCACTTTATCGATCACGTAGTCATCAACTACATAGCAATTCTTACATATGGATGGCCCGATCACAACCTCCAGGGAAGACATGGAGGTCCCTTTCTCCATATATGCATCGACCATTTTGGGCCCTATTTGTGAAACAGTACCTTTCCATCCGGCATGTGCCAATCCGATTGTACCCGAAACTTTGTCCAGGAAATAGAGGGGAACACAATCCGCATAGCACATCGTTAAAAGAATATTCTCATCTCGTGTAATAAAACCATCGGTATCCTTAATGCTTGTGTGATAGTACTCTGAACCTTTTCCCTTGTCTACTTCTCCTACTTTATGAATGTTGTTTCCATGAGTTTGTTCAGCAGCTGCCCACGATTCAACAGGCATCATTAAACTGGAAGCAAGTAATTGACGATTACGAACCACTGAAGATTCATCGTCTCCCACGTGCAATCCCATATTTAGAGATTGAAATGGTTCTGTACTGACACCACCCCATCTGGTCGTGATCCCTGCAACTAGCCCAGGATTATCTTTCGTCCATGAATTTATTGAATAATAAGATTCTGTTTCTCTATTAAAAGGCTCCTTAGACACGTTGAATCTCCTTCGTTTTTATTAAGTGTACCATAGTCTCCGAAGATTCGTCATGTATCGGGGGCTTGTTTCGGTTCCTGCAGTTGACCTTGAATATAATGACTTTCTTTATATCTGACCAGAATAACATCTTCCCCTATTTTCACAATACCGCTCCAAGGAATCACAATATCTTCATCTTTTCCGAAGAAGCCCAATATCTTCCCTCCACCTCCGATGACAATTGCCTCAATTCTTCCGGTATCCAGGTTAATTTCTATATCCCCTATATTCCCTAATTTCCGTCCGTCGGATATACTCACGACATCTTTCACCTGAAATTCAGATATACGCACCATCTGATTTCACCCTCTCTTCTTGTTGTTTCTCCTTGTGTACTAACTATTCAAAGACTGTTCATTTACCCAATTCAAGTAGTTAATACTAGTGTATGCAACAAAAAAAAAGGCAGACCTACCCGAAGGAGATCCGCTTTTCTTTTCTTTTGTCCAGCTACAGGGCTTAGAGGCTCGAGTCATAAGTCTAACCATCCAAAAAGGCAAAGAACGCCTTTCCGGATGATTCGCCTTATGCTTGTCGCCTCTGGGCAAAGCCCTTCCGCTTTTCTTTGTCCAGCTACAGGGCTTAGAGGCTCGAGTCATAAGTCTAACCATCCAAAAAGGCAAAGAACGCCTTTCCGGATGATTCGCCTTATGCTTGTCGCCTCTGGGCAAAGCCCTTCCGCTTTTCTTTTGTCCAGCTCCGGCGGCTAGCCCCTCGAGGTCACAATAGGAAACCCCCATAAGGCAAAAAGCGCCTTTTGGGGGTTTCCTATTGTGCTTGTCGGGGCTGATCAAGCCGCCTCCGCTTTTCTTTTCTTATTGAATATTTTTGTTCATTTGTTTGATTGCTGCTTTTTCGAGTCTTGATACTTGTGCTTGTGAGATGCCGATCTCGTCAGCCACTTCCATTTGTGTTTTCCCTTGAAAGAAGCGTTTGCTGATAATCAATTTTTCACGATCATTTAATCGTCTCATTCCTTCTTGAAGAGCAATTTCTTCTATCCAATGGAAATCGCGATTCTTTTCGTCGCTTAGTTGATCCATCACAAATATTGGGTCTCCCCCATCATTATAAATGGGTTCAAACAAAGAAACGGGATCTTGTATGGCATCCAATGCAAATACGATTTCCTCGTGGGATACATCAAGAACTTTGGCAATTTCTTCTGCAGTCGGTTCCTTGGATGTTTCCCCCATTAATTTTTCTCTAACTTGTAAAGCCTTGTACGCAATATCTCGTAGTGATCGGGACACTCTTATTGGATTATTGTCTCTTAAATATCGACGGATCTCCCCGATGATCATCGGAACCGCGTATGTAGAGAATCGAACGTTTTGACCTAAATCAAAATTATCGATGGATTTCATTAATCCGATACACCCTACTTGAAATAAGTCATCAACATACTCACCACGGTTATTAAAGCGTTGAATTACACTTAAGACGAGGCGCAAATTCCCATTTACAAGTTTTTCTCTTGCGGTAATGTCGCCCGCTTGCATTTGCTTGAATAGTACTCTCATTTCATCATTTTTGAGAACTGGTAATTTGGAAGTATCTACACCACAAATCTCGACTTTATTACGTGTCATTCTTTCCCCTCCTTGTAGGAGCTGCTGTACAAAATTCAGTATTTCCTTGAAGAGGAAAAATATGCATTTCATTCTTGCAAGCAATCGTTCATACTCTCCAAATCCCTTAAGATATCTGGATAAATTCATATAAAAAAATTTTTAATGGTTTTAAACAAAAAAACTGACCTCCTCTATTGAGAAGGTCAGTTTTTTACAGCTTATACCATTTTATTAAATTCCTTCTTTAGACGCTTAATAATCCTCTTTTCTAAACGGGAGATATAGGACTGGGAGATTCCAAGCATATCCGCTACATCCTTTTGGGTTTTTTCTTCTTCTCCCATTAGACCAAAACGGAGCTCCATGATTTGTTTTTCACGATCAGAAAGCTGGTGAAGAGCGTTAAAGAGCAGTTTTTTGTCTACGGTCGCCTCAAGATCTTTTGTTATAATATCTTCATCTGTTCCGAGTACGTCCGATAATAGTAATTCATTCCCGTCCCAATCAATATTGAGTGGCTCATCAAACGAAACTTCAGAACGGATTTTATTATTTCTTCTTAAGTACATAAGAATTTCATTTTCTATACACCGGGAAGCATACGTAGCTAATTTGATTTTTTTCTCTGGATTGAAAGTGTTTACTGCCTTAATCAGGCCAATCGTACCGATGCTGATCAGGTCTTCAATATTAATTCCTGTATTTTCAAACTTCCTGGCGATATATACGACTAGCCTTAAGTTTCGTTCAATCAAAAGAGAGCGGGCAGCTTTATCGCCTTTAGGCAATTTATTGAGTAATACTTCTTCCTCCTCTTTCGTCAATGGAGGGGGAAGTGCTTCACTACCACCTATGTAGTAAATTTCATCTGTCTTCAGTCCAAGTTTGATTAACAGTTTGTACCAATAGTATAAAAATTTAAATTTGAATTTTTTCATTGTTGCTCCCCCTTCTATTTCTTTAAATTGTGAGTATAGTAGTAATAATTGATTTAAGAAACGTTAAGTACCGGCTTACGCGAAGCCATTTTCGGATGAACGATCGCTTGAAAATTCCCATCTGCTGAAAGCGGTTCCTCTTTGAAGGCAATCAGTCCATTCGGGATCGCCCACTCTGATTCATGATCCTTTAGAATGAGAGAATCAGGCTTTATAGCAGCTAGAAGTTGACTTTTTCTTCCAACCGATTGGGCGGGGACAATTCTCATCCGGTCAGACCAGCGTGTGTCGATATTTTTCTCTCCAGAGAAGAATTCATCAACATCATGGCATAGTGCCCTCACTTCTTCTGGAATTCCCCCCTCTATCTCAGCGATGGAGAGTATCATGACCGGACTTTTGGATATGGGGTCTTGAAGTTGGTTACCACTGTCAACAAGACCGTTTACGGTACATTGAAAATCTTCAATTTTTATACTTACTTTCAGAAGCTGATCATACTGAATCTTCACATGCTCAATGCTATCCACTCTGCCCTTAGAAAAATACCAGGCAAGGGGCAGAGCCAGCATAACAAATACCCAGCTTATCGGATCTCCAAATCCACGGATGCTTGCAAGCAACATGGAGGATTCTGTACCAGGGTCGAAACTTATAAAATAATGAGTCCCAATTAATATCCCACCTGTAAAAAAGGTAACAAAATAGAACATAAGAAGATTTGTTAAGTAATAGCGCAATCTTCTATATCCAAAAGCTGAGTACACCATGATAATTGAAAATAATAATTTCATAAGAGGGTTTCCTATAAGAGTTGCAAATGGTGAAAAGGCCAGAAGAATAATGATCGATCCTATCAAACTGCCAATTCCAATTCTCCAAAGGGCATATTGTCTTTTTAAGATGATACCAGTTAACCATAATAAGAAAAAGTCTACCAACAGATTTAACAACCAGATGATATCCAGATATAAGGTCAATCTCTACCCTCCTTTTAAAACTTCACCCAGTGACAGTTATTTAAATTTCAAGATAGGAATGACTTATCAGAAGTATATCGTACATACCCTTTAAAAGGTTGTCATTTTTTGTATGCTTCAGAGGAAAACTTTTCAGAGATAAGAACGAAATATGTCACTAAATATATTCCTGATTCGAGGTATAAAAAATGCTTTTGGAGTGGATTTTGATTAGATGGATATGAGGAAATAAATATGCAAGCAAACAGCCCCGAAGGCATCGATGCCTTCGGGGCTGTATAACTTTTCTTATGGTCAAGCAATTATCTACGGCGATTACGGTTGCGAAGGAAGGTTGGGATATCCAGTGTTTCTTCCGCTCCCTGATTTTGATTGGAAGAGGTTCTCACCGGCTCTTGGTGTTGAGGCTCTTCACGTTTAGGCTGTTCGCGCTTGATAGATTGGCTTGGGCTTGGGTTTGGACTTTGATTTGGTTTCATTCCACCAAATGTTGGTCGAGTTTGCTTTGGAGGTTGAATGACCTCTTCATTAAACCCGGTTGCAATAACGGTTACGACGATATCATCTTTTAATTCTTCATTAATTACGGAACCGAAAATCATGTTTACTTCTTGATCTGAAGCAGATGCAACAATGTCCGCAGCTTCTTGAACTTCATATAGACTTAAAGATGTGCCGCCTGTAATGTTCATCAGTACACCTTGAGCTCCATCAATGGATGTCTCAAGTAATGGACTTGAAACGGCTTTTTTTGCAGCTTCCGTAGCACGATTCTCACCAGATGCTGCACCGATGCCCATGAGGGCTGAACCTTTGTTAGACATAATCGTCTTTACGTCGGCAAAGTCAAGGTTAATAAGACCAGGAGTTGCGATTAGATCTGAGATACCTTGAACACCTTGTCTTAATACGTTATCTGCTTCTCGGAATGCTTCAAGCATTGGCGTGCTCTTATCTACGATCTCAAGCAGACGATCGTTTGGAATAACGATAAGGGTATCTACTCCTTCTTTCATTGCAGCGATACCACCGCTTGCTTGATTTGAACGCTTTCTGCCTTCAAAGGTGAAAGGTCGCGTCACAACACCGACCGTTAATGCTCCGATTTCTCGGGCAATTTGAGCGATTACCGGGGCTGCACCAGTTCCGGTTCCCCCACCCATTCCAGCCGTAACGAAGACCATATCCGCTCCTCTCAGAGCCTCTTCGATCTGTTCTTTACTTTCTTCAGCAGCTTTTTTACCCACTTCCGGATTGGCACCTGCTCCTAATCCTCTGGTTAATTTACCACCGATTTGCATTTTTATTTCAGCTTTTGATAGATTCAAAGCTTGTGCATCTGTATTTACAGCGATAAATTCAACACCCTGTACACCATGCTCAATCATGCGGTTTACAGCGTTGTTACCTCCACCACCGACACCGATAACTTTTATTGTCGCTAAAGAATCTAAATTTGTATCAAACTCCAACATGACAAATCCTCCTAACTCGTCGAATCTATGGATTCCTTTATTTATTCAAAGAAGTATCCAAAGAACTTTTTCACTTTTGACATGGCCTTTTCATCTTCATGTTCTTCTTCTTTTACCTTCGCAGGTTTTGGCTTTTTATTAGCTGGTTTGGATTGACGCTTCTCAGCAGCCTCTACAGGCACTGGTTCTGCACTAACAGATCTTCCTTGTAATCTAGCATTCTTTTGAGCGTATTTAATCAAACCTACCGCAGTCGTATACTGAGGTTCCCTAACTCCAATATAATCAGGAATTGCCACCCGTACACGATTTTGGAAAACGATTTGTGCTAATTCTAACACACCTGGAAGATTTGCTACACCACCAGTTAACACATATCCACCTGGCAGGTCTCTGATTCCCATACGTTTCAGCTCATGGCTAATGAGGTCTAAAATCTCTTCCAGCCTTGCTTCTATGATATCAGAAATTTCTAATTGATTAAATTGCTGGTGTTGATCGCTACCAATAATTGGCACGCTGAACACTTCATCTTCTGATGCATGGTCATAATAAGCATGTCCATATTTTGTTTTGATTTTCTCTGCATCGTCTGTTGAGGTTCTTAATCCAATCGATAAATCTTTAGTAATATGTTCTCCCCCTACAGGCAGTACAGTTGTGGCTTTTAGGTGACCATGTTCAAAAACCGCTATCGTTGTAGAGCCGCCGCCAATATCGATTAACGCAGCACCCAGGCTCTTCTCATCCTTTGACAAAGCAACTGAACCAGCTGCAAGAGGTTGAAGAACGATATCGACAATTTCAAGGCCGGCCTTTTCTACACAACGGAGAGTATTATGTAAAATCGTCTTAGATCCCGTAATGATGGTGCCTTCCATTTCCAATCGAACACCAATCATTCCCCGGGGATCTGTAATCTCATCCAATCCATCAACAATGAATTGTCTTGGGATTACATTGATGATTTCTCTTTCTGGAGGAATAGAAACAACCTGGGCTGCATCCATCACTCTTAGAACATCTTCATCACCGATTTCCCGATTATCACTTGATACTGCCACTACACCATGACACGATTGAAGCGACACATGGTTCCCGGTAATACCTACGATGACCTGGCTTATAGATAAACCAACCATCCTTTCCGCTTGTTCAACTGCTTTCTTAATTGTATGAACAGTTTCGTCTATATCTACGATGGAACCTTTTCTGATTCCTTCTGAGTTCACATTTCCTACACCGATAATGTTTAAGGAATCATTTGTCATTTCACCAATGATTACTTTTACTGTGGATGTACCGATGTCTAGGCTAACGTAAATTTCATTGCTGTTCACTCTATGGCACCTCCTTAAAGAATGTTTATTTGGAACAACAACCCTAGAAAAACACTATTCTAAGTATATCTTATTATGATATTCGTCGTAACAAAAACGATTCCCTTTTAAAATTCTAATTTTTTTCTCTTTTTTCTTGATTATTTGACCAATTGCTAATAAGTATTCGTCTAATCACTGCAATGTTCTGGAATAATCTTACCCCAAAAGCAAATACAGCCGCCAGATATAAGTCTACACCAAGATGTACGCCTAGAAAAGCTAAACTTGCTGCTAGTAAAATATTAAAAAAGAATCCAGAAACAAAGACCTTATCATCATAAATATTCTGGAGGTGGGCACGTATGCCGCCAAATAATGTATCCAACGCTGCCAGGACGGCGATCGATAAATAATTCGAGTACTCATCTGGAATTCTAATATCTGTAAGAAGCCCCAATACGACCCCTACCAGCAACCCTAAAAGGGGAAGCCACATATTACCCGTTCCCTCCTATTCCTTAACCGGTTCCATTAAACGGACCCGGATGGTATCTTCATATGGTGGAACCACCACGTTTTCTAAAGGCTTTGAAATTGAGACTCGAAGATTATCGATAAAGAAGTCCTCAACAGACTGGGATACCTGCATTCGGTTATACAACCCTTTAGCAGACTCTAAGTCTTTGGTTAATACTCTCACTTCAAATGGTATTTTCTTTATTGAAAATCCATCCACCTTGGTTTCTCCATTAATATCCCGAATGACCGAGGTATTGATTAATCGATGACCATCAATGGAAATATCCATTGCTTCATATCGATTCAATTCATTTACCAGTCTTTCCAACAGTTCAGGCGATATATTCTGAACTTTTTCGCCAAGAAGGATTTCTTCCATGGCAGGTTCAATCGTTAATATGACACCAGGTCCTGTTTTCTCAGTCAAACCTGCTTCTGTTTTCAATTCATCTAACGTTTGTTTTAACGCACGTTCTGGACTCGACTGTTGCTCTGTCTTATATTGTTCCAACTTTGCTTCAACTGCACGCATTTCTGCATAGAGATTGGAATTGACTTCTTTTTCTTTTAACAATGCATTTCGTAGTTCCCAAATATCTCGTGTATCCCGGACAACAGGTTCTTTGACTGTTTGGAACTGTATAGCAATCATAAACCCAATAATAATCGTAATAATGGTAAAACTTATTTTTAATTTGTTGTCCATTCATTGCACCTTACTTTCACAGCTAACCCTTTCTTGGGAACAGTCCGAATATTCCTTGGGACCATTCACTGCTTATGATTCACTAATGCTAGGTTCTAAAATTACCGCATTCTTTTTTTCCAGTTTAAAAATGATATTATCATTTACAAGCTGGTCTTTAACGCCGCCTGTGATATTCATGGCTGATGATAGTACTTCGGGATCTCCAATAGCTGTAATTTCAAACGGAGCGGGATATTCGATTCCATCAATTTGAATAACGGGACCGTTACACAGTATGTATGAATCATGCTTTAGCCTTTGTCCATTTATCGCTACGACAGAAGCCCCCGCAATGTATAATTCATTGATCACCTTAAAGACATGGTGTTCATGAACAATATAATTATTGGCGTTCTCTTCATTGGAATCGTAGTCAGCGTCTGATAACGTCACATTTATCCCAGGGCCTTTCACTTTCGTTTTGCCCAGGTACATACGATATTTCTCCGCATCTTCTGCCAGGTTAAAATATATTTGTTTCTCTTTAGAGAATTCCTTCTCCATGTTGACGACCTTTTCCTGTTTTTCATAGAGTTCTTCTTGCAGATTATTATTTTTCTGCTGATACTCAAGGATTTGATCCCTCAATGCTTCTTCCTGTTTCCACTGACCATTCGTTCGATTCCCAAGTTCCGCTTGCTCTGTGTTAGCCAGACTAAATGAAAAAGCAAGGATGAAACCTAACACCAGACAAACAAGAGAGAGGATTACGTGCTTACCTCTCACCCTCATCCTCTTCATCGCTTTGTTCACCTTCCGTTTCATATGCCCTGAAATAAGATCCTACCTCTAAATCGATGACACCTTTCACTGAAGGGTCCAATTGACTGACAATAGAGGGATAATGCACCATTTTCTCTGAAAAGGTCCGGATGGTGGCACTGACTTCAAATCCATCATTCATGAATAGGGTCAAGTGATATTGATCTGTTTTCTTTGGAACCAGGTTAATCTCAGATATGAGGTGCTGAACTTCTTTCGGAAGCTCCCCTAATTCTTCTACCATTTTCACTAAAACCTTATCTTCCTCGAAACCTCTGAGTAAAGGAGCATCAACGGGTATTGACTCAGTACCTTTATTCAGAACGTTCCCATTCTCTAATATGACAAAGAATTTATTATCTTTCGATAGATATGCCTTTTTATCATATTCTTGGATGTGTATTTCATAGGAATTCGGAAAGGACATTTTTACCGTCGCATTTTTTACTTCAGGAAGTTTCTTTAGTTGTTTCACGGTTTTATCTTTGTTTACACTCCATAAATTCATGCCGCTGTCAATTCCACTATTCTGAAGAACTGCCTCATTTGAAACAAGCTCATTCCCGTGCACCACCACTTCTTTCACATGACTTAAAGGTGATTGAAAGTAAACAACCGATAGAATCATGAGCAAGAACAAAGAAAGTAAAAACAGCAGTCTGCGATTCGCTTTCTTTTTTCGGTGTTGTTTTAATTTAGGAATACGATCTTCAAGGGAAACAACATTTTCTTTTTTCATTTCGTTCTCCTCAATTTCACTTTGTATTCATTAAGTCATGAATAAGAGAATTCTCACCACGTCTTATAATGAAAGTACTCTTTACATTGGGATACCTTACATTCTATATGAAGGCAGCAAATGTTAAAAGAGGAACAGAACGTTATTTTCTGACATATGACATAATGTTGAACAAGAAACCATTATGGTAGAGTTGAAGGATGGATATACCGGTGTTTGTTCTCAGGTCACGGATCAAGGTAATCCAGCATTTTCTAAGCTACATTGTCCATACACCTTTTCGTATATGTACGTCCATTCCTTTTCAGAAAGAAGCCATCCTATTTAATACACTCTTGTACTCTATTTTAAACACCAATTTCTACATAAAGAAGGTATGTCATTGAATTGTAAAAGATTTGGCTAACAAAAGTAATAAACTCTCCTATATTTTGAAAAGGTCTGATCATAATGCATTACGTATATGTAATTAATTGTAACATCTCACCAATGAATATCCTATCGTTATTTCAATAAAAACAAGGAATTTCAGCGTTTTTTTCTTTCATTCAAAAAAGAGACCGACCATGAATAACAGGGGAGGATGTGAATGATGGGTTCCTGACTATCAGGATTTTGCCATTCACTTCTTCCGAGCTGTTTTTCACAGTCAATCTCTTTGTTAAGTCATTACCGTCTCGTATAGCGACTAATATTCAGGAGCACTCCGACAGCCATTAGCATGAGGGTCAATGAGGAGCCCCCGTAGCTGAGAAAGGGGAGTGTGATGCCCGTGACCGGCATGAGGCCGGTTACGACCCCAACATTGATCATCACTTGGATCGCAATCATTGAAACGATCCCTAACGCCAGAAAGCTTCCGAATAGGTCAGGAGCCCCTAAAGCAATTCTGATCCCTCTCCATAAAATCAAAGAAAACAGAAGCAGGACCAGTGTTCCCCCGATAAAACCGAGCTCTTCTGCTAAAATGGCAAAAATAAAATCGTTTTGAGGTTCAGGCAAATAGAAGAACTTCTGCCTGCTTTGTCCCAGTCCCAATCCGAACAAACCTCCCGGGCCGATTGCATATAGTGACTGAATGATCTGGAAGCCGCTATTCAATGGATCCTGCCATGGGTCTAAAAAGGATGTTATCCGTGCAATGCGATAAGGTGCAGATATAACAAGTCCAATAAAGCCGGCTAATCCAATCATCCCGAGACCGACAAAATGCATGACCCTCGCTCCTGCAATAAAGATCATCACTACTGAAGTACCAACCATGACAGTACCCGTACCCAGATCCGGCTGCAGCATAATCATTCCAAAAGCTGCGAATACCAAGAGAAGCGCAGGCAGGACTCCTTTTCTAAAAGAAGTAATATACTTCTGGTTTTCCGATAAATACTTTGAGAGAAACGCAATCATGGCAAGTTTCATAAATTCTGAAGGCTGAATGGAAAACGCCCCTACTCCTATCCAGCTCCTGGAACCATTCCTTAGAACCCCGATACCCGGGATTAACACCAGTACAAGAAGGACAAAGCAAATGATGATGATGATTTTCGCCCAATTTTTCCAAGTCCAATACTCTACATTCATGATGAAAAACATAGCGAATAACCCTACGCCCGCAAAGAGCACTTGCCTTTTGGCAAAGAAGAAGGAGTCATCAAATTTGTAGTCAGCCCATACAGCGCTTGCGCTGTATACCATAATCAGTCCAATCGCAAGTAAAGTGAGTGTAACCATAATGAGGATAAAATCGGGAGTCGATTTTTTTAAAGGCAATCTTAAACACCTCGAATAGACAAATTTTGAGCCGTTCGAGCAAGGAAAACTACTTATCTTGGATTGGTATACTGGTTGTTAAAGTATGGATGCTCTTTATGGACAAGCCCTTATTAAAGCTTATGCACCGCTTCAATAAAAATGTCACCGCGTTCTTCAAAAGTTCGATATTGATCCCAACTTGCACATGCTGGGGATAGTAAAACAACATCTCCCTCTTCGGCATGTCCAAAAGCAACAGGAACTGCCTTTTCAACATTATCGACAGGAATAATGGATTGTATCCCTGCCTTTTCTCCTGTTTTCACGAACTTCTCAGACGTTTCCCCGAAGGTGATCAACGTTTTTACATTCTTCAAATAGGGAATCAGGTCATCAAAATCATTTCCACGGTCCAAGCCACCAGCAAGCAGGATCGTAGGACCCTCAAACGCATGAAGAGCACTTTTCGTTGCCAGGCTATTCGTTGCTTTGGAATCATTATAAAACTTTACACCCTTCACTTCCCGGACAAATTGCGTTCGATGCTTCACCCCTGTAAAGGTGCCAAGGACCTTCTTAATACTTTCATTTGGCACTCCATAGATTTTACACGCCGCAACCGCACAAAGAATATTCTCCAGGTTATGTGCACCAGGTAATACAATTGAATTAATTTCGACAACCAACTCACCTTTGAAATAGACTGCCCCGTTTTTGATATAGGCCCCTTCCGCTACTTCTTTCTTCGTAGAAAATGGAATCAATTGCGCCTTTGTAAAGGCAACTGAATCTATCACATGCTCTTGATCGGCGTTAAAGATGAGATAATCATGTTGTGTTTGATTTTTCGTTATATTGGATTTCGCTTTCCAATATTCATTCAGGTTTCCATGGTAATCCAGATGTGCATCATATAAATTCGTTATGATGGCAATATGAGGAGCGAAATCTTCGATCCCCATCAGTTGGAAAGATGAAAGCTCAACTACCATTTTTTCATTTTCTTTCGCTTCCTGGGCTACTTCAGAAGCGACCGTTCCGATATTTCCTGCAATAAGAGGCTTTTGATCGGCCTCTTTAAGCATTTCAAACAGAAGTGTCGTCGTCGTGGTTTTTCCATTTGTTCCTGTTATCCCGATCAATTCTGCCTCAGAAATTAAATAGGCAAGCTCAACTTCTGTCAGGACGGGTATGTTCTTTTCGATTGCTTTCTTAATTAATGGGTTGTTATAAGGTATTCCAGGATTCTTAATCACATACTGAAAACCTTCATCAAGAAGTTCGATGGGATGACTTCCGCAAATCACTTTAATACCTTCCTGAAGAAGCCCTTGAGCTTCCGGGTTTTCAGCTAAGGGCTTTTGATCGTTCACCGTTACAAATGCTTCTAACTTATGTAGAAGAGAGGCAGCACTTACCCCGCTTTTTGCTAAACCTAATACAAGAACTTTTTTATGTTTGAACTTCGTTATCTTCTTCAATTATAACCACACCTCAATATAGATTCCTAAAACGGCAAATAGCAAACCGACGGTCCAAAATGTTACAACGACCCGCCATTCAGACCAACCGACTAACTCATAATGGTGGTGTAACGGGCTCATTTTGAATATTCGCTTTCCTGTTGTCTTAAATGATGCGACCTGTAAGATGACGGATAGTGTCTCGATGACAAATACTCCACCAATAAGAATTAAGATGATTTCCAATTTGGTTAAAATGGCAATCGTCGCGATCGCTCCACCTAATGCTAAAGATCCTGTATCTCCCATAAATACTTTAGCAGGATGGGCATTGAATACTAAGAATCCGAGTACCGCCCCGACTACTGCCACTCCGAAAATCGCGACATCATACTGGGATTGATTCCAGGCTAATACGGCTAGTGCACCAAAAGCAATGGCGCTCGTTCCTGATACTAATCCATCTAAACCATCCGTTAAATTGACAGCATTTGAAAATCCTACAAGCCAAAAGATAATGAATAAACAATAAAACCAACCTAATTCAAATGAAAAATCCGTTAAAGGAATCGAAACTGTAGTCGGAAAGTCATTTCGCTTAAAGATTAGGTAAAAAATGACAGAAATGACAATCTGACCTAAAAGCTTTTGCTTGGATGTGAGTCCTAAGTTCCTCTTCATTACCACTTTAATAAAGTCATCAAGGAAGCCTAATAGCCCAAAACCGACCGTCACAAGAATCATTAAATAGGTTTCAGGACCAGGCTCTGAATATTTACCAGTCATTACAAATGTAGTAATCACGATGGAGACCAGGAACACAATTCCACCCATTGTAGGTGTGCCTGTCTTTTTCTGGTGAGACTGAGGGCCTTCATCACGGATACTCTGCCCAAACTTCAATCTTCTCAGGAAAGGGATGAAAACGGGGGCAAGCAATACTGTTACAAGAAATGCCATAATGATTGTAAAAAAGATCACTTGTTCCATCATCATTATTCCCCTCCCTTTCCGTTACCGGATTCGCTCGATGATACGTCTGTTAATTGGTTTCGTTCAAATTCGCTGTTAAAAATAAACTTCGTCATAATTTCCCACTTTTCTTGATTGTAATTTTGTGTGTAATCCTCTAGTAAGTCAATGTAAGCTTTATAAACATCTTCAACCATAAATAATGGAAAGTGGTTCGGAACAAATGAAGGTACTTGTTTATTCTTCGGCCAAAGTGAAGCAATCGCTCCTAAATCAATACTTTCGAAAAGGTTTATTTCATCACCAAAAGGGACATATAGTCCCTTCTCCATTCCCATACTAGTTGAATTTGAAACTACTAGAAACGTAAAGCCTGGTAGATGTATTCCTGATGTTTCAGGAAATAATTTCTTTACATCATCATAAAAGAGCATGCTTACATCCCCTTTATGATTTGTCTGGCCACTTCGCGGTCATCGAAATCGTATACGTTGTTTCCTATAATTTGATAGGTTTCATGACCTTTCCCGGCTATCAGGACAATATCGTCAACTTTTGCAAGACTTAAAGCCTCTTTAATTGCTTCTTGCCGATCAACTATTAATTGATACTGTTTGCCGACCACTCCAGATTCCATATCCCCGAGTATACTTTCAGGATCCTCCGTTCTTGGGTTATCAGAGGTGAAGATAGCAAAGTCCCCGTATTCACAGGCAATCTCTGCCATTATAGGCCGCTTAATCTTATCACGGTCTCCTCCACACCCGACCACCACAATAACCTTTCCCTTGGTAATCGATTGTATGGTTTCTAATACATTTTTCAAACCATCCGGAGTGTGTGCGTAATCAACGATAACCGAGAAAGGCTGGCCTTCAGAGATCGTTTCAAACCGGCCCCTGATTCCATGTGCTCTCTCCAGGCTTCTTACGCTGTCCTCAATGGGTATACCTGCTGCACTGGCTGTTGCAATCGCAGCTAAAGCGTTATATACATTAAATTGACCCGCTAAATTTAATACCATCTCTTTTTCTCCAAATGGTGAAACGAGTGTAAAAGCGGACTTTGTTGCATTCAGGACAATATCTCTGGCATAGAAGTCAGCAGAAGGAGACAGACCATATGTAAATACATGTGCGGCCGTTGCTCTGATAAAAAAATCAGCTGCTTCATCGTCTTTATTAATGATGGCGTATTTGGGGGATTTCTTAAAATAAGTATTCCCTAATTGTGAAAACAATAAGCCTTTTGCATTTCGGTAATCGTCCATGGACTTGTGATAATCCAGATGATCCTGAGTCAGGTTTGTAAATACGGCAATATCATAGTCACAGCCGTGAACCCGTCCCTGATCTAACGCATGTGAAGAGACTTCCATGATCGCACTTCGTACACCTTTATCACAAAACTGTTTAAACGTTTGTTGGAGCGTTAAGCTGTCAGGAGTCGTATTATGACTTACTTGTAACTCATCCCCCACTTTTATGTGCATTGTACCGATTAAACCGGTCTTCATCCCACAGTGTGTAAGCACCTGGTCAATCAGATGGGTGGTCGTGGTTTTCCCATTTGTGCCTGTCACCCCTACCAACAAAAGCTGGTGGGAGGGCTGCTTATAAAAGTAGTCGGCTAGAATGGCCATTGCTTTCTTCGTATCCGGTACGATAATAACCGGCACGTTTGCTTCTATGCTCCTCTCAGCGAGAATCGCAGCTGCACCGTTCTTCTCTGCCAGTGGAGCGAGTGAATGGCTATCAACCTCTAATCCGTTAATACAGATAAATAGATCGCCATTTTTCACTTTCTTATGGTGGTTAGCGATGTTTGAAATAGCTGGATTCCCTTCACCCTCTACTGAGAAAAACGGCAGTACTTCCAGCAAAGTGTGCAATCTCATCTTTTCAACTCCTCACAGGTAGAAAGCAACCTTTTTATATTTTACAAAAAAATGCGTATGAAAGCTATAAACCTTTTAACTTAGTTCGTTATGATTATGAAAAAATGGCACTCTGCCACACTAATTAAAGAAAAACGGGGCTCCCCCTTACGGATATAAAGCCCCCAGCATAAATAAAAAGTATATCACAAATACACCATTATGTTGACTTTCTTCCCTTAAATCATTCCGAAAGATACACCCTCACTTTTGAGCCTTGCTTGATCTTCACTCCCGGATCAGGAGATTGACTGACCACTTTATCTCCACTTCCACTTACATCCAGATTAAGATTCACTAGCTGCTGCTGTAACTCTTTTTTCGTTAATCCAACTAAGTCAGGGGTTTCAATTAATGGAATATCGGTCCACGTCATCTCTTTCTCAATTTGACCTTTACGTTTTGGTACTCCCATTGCTTCTAAACTATCGCCTATGATACTGCCTCCAATAGGTGCTGCTACGACTCCACCGAATTGAATGGTGCCTTTCGGGTTATCGACAGCCACGTACACGACAATTTCAGGATCATCCGCAGGCGCTATTCCCATAAAGGAAACAATGTGATTATTTTCTAAGTATTTACCATCCTTTGCTTTTTGAGCGGTTCCCGTTTTCCCGCCTACCCGATAACCATCTACAAAAGCTTTCTTACCGCTCCCTTTCGCTACAACACTTTCCAATGCTTCACGAATCTGTTTTGATGTTTCTTCAGAGATGACCCTCTTCTTCATTTGAGGGGTCTTTCTCATCACCACTTCTCCAGTTGAAGGGTCAATCAACTCCTTAGCGATATACGGTTGATACAGGATTCCTCCATTGACGGCTGCTGATACAGCCGCTACCTGTTGAATCGGCGTGACGGCAACCCCCTGACCGAAGGCGGTCGTAGCTTGTTCTACAGGACCGACTCGATCAAGATTAAAGAGAATCCCCTTCCCCTCTCCTTGAAGGTCAATGCCGGTCTTTTGTCCAAAACCAAAATCATGAATATAGCTGAATAGTTTTTCTTTCCCTAATCTCTCACCTAACTCGACAAATCCCGGGTTACATGAATTTTGGACCACTTCCAAAAATGTTTGGGTTCCATGTCCTCCGCGCTTCCAACAATGAAGGGTGGATCCCGAAACTTCAACATGACCGGGATCATGGAACTTTTCTTTATAAAGATCCACCTTATTTTCCTCCAGCGCAGCAGCGAGAGTAATGATCTTAAACGTTGAACCAGGTTCGTAGGTGCTCCAAATCGGTAAATTCCGGTTATAGATTTCCTGGGGTACATTCCGGAAATTCGCCGGGTCAAAAGTCGGCCTGCTTGACATCGCCAATATCTCGCCATTTTTGGGGTTCATAGCAATGGCGATAATTCCATCGGGGTTGTAAGTCGCTTGAGCAATATCCAATTCACGCTCCACGATGGTTTGGACTTTCGTATCAATCGTAAGCTTTAAATCCAGGCCGTTTTCCGGTTTTTCAAAGTCATCTGCCATATCAGGCATTCGTTTTCCTTTTGCGTCGGAGAAAAATTTAACATACCCTTTATCTCCACTAAGCTCCTCATCATATGACAATTCAAGTCCCATCAGCCCTTGATTATCAATTCCCGCGAAGCCAAGAACATGGGATAAATAACTGCCGTATGGATAATAGCGTTTAGAGTCTTCGCCTAAGTAAACCCCTTTTAAATTTAGGTCCCTGACCTCTTTCGCTTTTTCATAGGAAATCTTTCTCGCTTCTTTAATCAACACCATACTGTCTCTCTGTGTAACATATTTATATGCAGATTCTACTGAAATATTAAGAACAGCTGCCAGTTTATCCGCTGTTCCCTGAGGATCTGTGATTTGTCTCGGAACGACAAATATCGTCGGGGCACTTTGGTTTCCAGCTAGTTCTACCCCATTACGGTCTACTATTTTCCCTCTCTCCGGTTGAAATGGGATATTTCGACTCCATGAGTCTTTTGCTAAACTTGTAAGCCAGTCCCCTTTGAAAAACTGAACATACCCCAGCCTTATATCAATAATGGAGAAAATCAGGACTCCTACTACAAGCGCTACCGCTAACCTTTTCCTTACCGTTACATTGGATACTCTTTTCACTAATGGAACCTCCCCTTCTATGGCTCGTTCCATTATATGCTTGGACTTATTTGGGTATGTTTGAAATCCATGAAAGGATGAGGGAGGCGTAATCATTCACGTCAATTTTATCGATTGTTCCCATAAGAAAAGGGCGACTTCGATGTGACTGGCACTCATACCTAAATCGGTTCAAAAGAAATCGATTCAGGTACTCTCGAGTGAGTCACATACATAAGTCAGCCCTATTTATTTAGTTCAGCGGTGGTTCTTCCGTATTCTCATCTTCCCCCTGCTGTACTTGTTCTTCCGGAGTACTAAAATTAACCACTAGAGGCTCTTCTTTTTCCACAGGAACCCCCGGTTGAATATTTTGACTGACAGCATAGCCGTTTCCAACCATATTGATTTTCAGACCTGCAAGATTTGCCACTTTAAAGACATCCCTTACAGACCACCCCTTCATATCCGGAATCGTGGTGTCTCCATCGGTTTTGATTACAACTCTTTCCCCTTCCAGAATCGTATTGCCAGCTTGGGGTAGCTGCTTGATAACACTCGATCCATTTCCAACAACAACTGGTGAAGCCCCTGCTTTTTCCAGCTCTTTTTTAGCTTCTTCCACACTCATTTCTTTTGTATCAGGAAGAGACTGTTTTTTCAAACTCACTTTTTCCTGAGGTTTAATATTTAAGTATTTCAAGCTATTCTGCATGACAGGATTGAAAACAGCAGCTACAGGATCCGAACCGATTTCAGTCGGTTCTAATTCGGGTTGTTGAATACCCACATAGACGATTAACTGAGGGTCATCGGCCGGTGCCATGCCCATGAAGGAAAATAGATACTTTTCTTTCCCGTACATATACCTTCCTGTTTCAGGATCAGGGATTTGCGCAGTGCCTGACTTACCTGCAACGCGATAGCCTTCGATAGCAAAACGGGTCCCTGTGCCTTCCTCAGAAGTTACAGTTGTTTCTAGGTATTCCCGTACTTTTTCAGCCGACTCTTTCGTAATTGGATTTCCAGCAACTTTTGGTTTTGTTTCTTCAACCACTTTCTTAGTATTTGGATCTACAATCTTTGAGATAACATAGGGCTGCATCATTTTTCCGTCATTCGCAATTGCAGACTCCGCTTGAATCATTTGAAGCGGGGTAACGGTTGTACCTTGCCCAAAAATCGTGGTGTATTTTTCAATTGGGTAATGATAAAGGATCGATCCAGAAGCTTCATGTGGTAATCCCACACCTGTTGGTTCACCAAACCCAAAACTATTTAAATACCCTTCGAACTTTTTAAAACCTATTTTGTCCAATAAATTCGCAAATGCCACATTAGAAGATCTTTGAACCCCTTCTAAATAAGAAATCGTTCCCCAGCCTTCTCCACCATTATGGTCCCTGATAGGATTAGGAACATTATCAACATAATATTTACCAGATTCATAGGCTTCATTCGGGTTAAATTTCCCTTCATTTACAGCCGCAGCCAATGAAAAAGCTTTCATGGTCGAACCAGGCTCAATCGTTTCCTCCACAATGAAGTTTGTCCAATTGTCAAGTAAACCTTCTCTCGTATCAGGGTGGAAGGTAGGTCTTTGTGACATCGCTAATATCTTTCCTGTTTTTGGATCTGATACGATCGCAAACATTTTCTTTGGTTTATATTTCTTTTGCACTTCATTCATGGCTTCTTCTAAGAATGTTTGAACTTTCTTGTCTATTGTAAGGTAAATATCATTTCCATCTTGTGGTGATGTTACATGCTCATCTGCATTTGGCAATAAATATCCCCAAACATCACTCTTATATTCCACCGAACCGTCCTTGCCGCTTAACACATCATCAAAGCTTGCTTCCACACCCATTTTCCCTACTGTTTTGGAATCACCGTTATCCCCAGTGGTTTTTTGTGCAAAACCAATAAGATGAGGTGCGAACGAGCCATTAGGATAAAATCGCTTTGCTTCCTTCCTGAATGTAATTCCAGGTATGTTTTCTTCTTTAATCTCGAGCATCATTTGATGAGACAGGTCTCTACCAGCAGATCCAAATTCCACCTGATACTTTCCATCTTGATTAAGGCGTTCATATATTTCGCTCTCCTTCAAATCAAGGTATGGTGCCAGAGCTTTTGCAGTTTTTCTGAGATCCGTCACATGCTTAGGCTTTTTCGGATCACTCGTGATGCTGGGATTTAATACGGCAACAAGTGTATAAGCTGAAGTATCCTCGGCAATGACTTCACCTTTCCCGTCAAAGATTGTACCCCTGCGAGCTTCTAAAATGTGACTTTTTATATATTTTTTTGCCGCTTGTGACGCAAGGACCTTTCCTTCAGCTTCCCCGGTGACCTGAATCGTGACAAAGCGAACCATTAATACAAAAAAGAGCAAGCCGAAAATCCCGAAAAGGATGGCTGCCCCTATGTTCATGCTTGGTCTTTTTTTCATTATTGTTCAACAACCTTAACGTTCTTTTCTTTCAAATTAAGTCCAAGCTCTTTTGCTTTTTCAAGAATACGCTCATACGTACTAAGCTCACTAACTTGAAGTTTAAGATCATTATTTGCCTTTTCCTGTTTTTCGATGGTTGATTCAACGTGCTGGACGTCTTTATTCACATCATAGATGGCAGCTTGTGTTGTCACAATCTGAACCGCTAAGAAGCAAAATACAACTGCGAAAATGGCAACAAGGATTTTTTCCCCCGGTGTGATGACGGATCTTCGCTCATCACTAAGGCGCTTGGGCTTGGCTTGAACGGATTGATTGGTTTTCTCAACTTTTTGCTGCTCGTACTTTCTGGCTAAGTTACTCAAAATTCTCCCTCCTGTTTCCTTCTATTTATATATTTTTTTCTGCGATTCTTAATTTAGCTGACCTAGCGCGATTATTTTCTTCTAATTCGTCATCACTAGGCAGGATCGGTTTTCTTGTTACAAGCTTCAGTTCTGCTTCATAACCCTCGGGAATAATCGGTAATCCTGGAGGCAGGTCAGGTCCTGATGCCTTCTCCTTGAACATCGTTTTGCAAATGCGGTCTTCTAGGGAATGGAAAGTAATCACGCTCACCCTTCCTCCCTTATGAAGAAGCTCTATTGCTTGTTCAAGTGAATCTTCAAAGGCTCCCAGTTCATCATTGACGGCAATTCGTATGGCTTGAAAGACTCTCTTAGCAGGATGACCGCCTTTTCGTCTTGCAGGGGCCGGAATACCATCCTTAATGAGATCGACTAGTTCACCCGTTGTTTCAATCGCCTTTTTATCACGTGCCGCTTCAATTTTTCTCGCAATTTGCTTAGAGAACTTTTCTTCTCCATATCGGTAAAAAATGCGAACCAAATCTTCAAACGACCAATGATTAACCACATCGTAAGCCGTTACGTCACCTTGCAAGTCCATTCTCATATCGAGAGGAGCATCATGGTGATAACTGAACCCTCTTTCCGGAGTATCCAGTTGAGGCGATGACACACCCAGGTCGTATAAAATCCCATCCACACTATGTACTCCAAGTTGTTCAAGTTCTTCCTTCAGATTTCGGAAATTAGATTGAACGAATGTAACTCTATCCTGATAGGATGAAAGCTTTTCTTTTGCGTGGTTGATGGCTGTTTCATCCTGATCGAAGCAATACAGATGCCCCTCCGGTGATAACTGGCTCACGAGGTACTCGCTATGCCCTGCTCCACCCAGAGTACAATCTACATAGACTCCATCTTCTTTAATATCCAGACCATCCACCGTTTCTTTTAATAATACCGTTGTATGTTTAAACATGTTGACTTCACCTTTCCAATCGAACGTTTTGTGGGGGTTAAATATCAAACCCTACCATATTCTCTGCAAGCTCAGCAAATGAATCTTCAGACTGTGTGAAATAGTCTTCCCATAATGATTTACTCCAAATCTCAATTCGATTGGAAACTCCTAAAATAATGCATTCTTTATCTAATTGTGCATAATTCACAAGTGTAGCAGGAATATTCACCCTACCCGTTTTATCTAATTCGCTCTCAGTTGCTCCCGAGAAGAAGAATCGAGTGAAGGCACGGGCATCTTTTTTTGTCAGTGGTAGGGCTTTGAGCTTGTCTTCAAGAGCTCGCCACTCATCCATGGGATAACCAAATAAACATTGATCCAACCCTCGGGTGATGACAAATGAATCTCCGAGGTGATCACGGAACTTGGCAGGTACGATTAAACGGCCTTTATTATCAATGTTATGTTGATATTCGCCCATGAACATATGCACTGCCCCCACTTTCTAACACAAATGTACCACATCCCCCCACTTTTCTCCACTCTTTTCTAAATTCTTTACTTGCAAAATATTTCCTCTATTTTTCATTAGTGTTTTTCTCTCTTTTCCAGACAATTTTCCATAGGTGAAATTTGTCTTTATACAACGTAAAAAGGACCTAATTCGCAATATAAAACGAATTAGGTCCTTTTATTTTTTTGCTTGTCGAGACTAATAATATCGTACGAGTGTTCAATTAGATATAGACCACTTTGTGAGTCCCATCAAATGTGAATTCAAGAAGTGTCAGGTCTTTTACAAAATAAGGTCCGTATTTGTTTAAGAAATAAAGGACATTCCACATTCTTTCCTGTGGGCCTTCATTTGGCCTGATACTGTTTTCCACCTTCATGAATTGATTAAAAGTTAATGAATTCTTATCCTTCAAGGCTTTGTCCACTTTGTTGCGTAGATAATCGAATTGACTCAAGTGGAATTCAAGATTCTTATCAATGATCGGATGTAACCCCTGATCAATACTAACTGCCTGTTCGCGAATCTTTTCATATTTACGTTGCAGTTCTTCCTGTATTTCCTTCATTTCAAACTCTAAACCAGGGCGCTCGAGTGATTTCCAAAATGCAGCACGAGCCGTAGAAACTCCCTCTGTAATCACTCCATGCAGAGTCAATTGAAGATCTTGGATTCTCTTATCTATTTCTCGTTCCACTATGGTTATATTTAACCTTGGGACAACTGGAGGCATTTTCAAGTCCACATATTCAAAGGCTTTTTTCAATTCACCCCAATAGGCAATTTCGCCAGGTCCTGCCACAAATGCGAGTGTTGGAAATAACCATTCTTGCATCATGGGTCTAGTGACGACATTATTGCTGAATGATTCCGGACTTTCATCCAAAATGGAAAGTAGTTCAAGATTGGAATAGGCTTTACCGCTATTCTTCTCAAAGAACTTATTCCCTTCTCTTTCTAACAAAGCACGTTCACCCTGAAGCTTGATAAAGAGATTAGCGGCTAAAGGGGATATGTCCAATTGAGGTCCATACCCATTTTTCCGGATTTCCTCTTGTTGCTCAAGCACCTTATCTGTGATGGATTGACTGTTTTCAATCAAATGGTGAAAATGTCTTGATTCAAGCTTCCTTAATAGGGGATAAGCAGAATCGATGACCAATAATCCGAAATCTTTGAATAAGCTCATCACGAAATGGGCAAAGAATCGAACAATATCCTCTTCTTCGTCAATCATTTTAGTCAGGTCGGATGCCAGCTGTTTTGTATGCTCTGTTTCTCCCAGCATCACTAATATGTCATGGAGCCATTTCTTCATGACTGTTTTTTTATACGTAATATGAGAGGTCATTTTCTTTTCTGTAATTCTCTCCGGATATCCGATCTTTTCAAGCTTTGATCCTTTTTCAACGTAAATATGATTCACTTCTTGATAATCATGATCTTCACCCGCAATCCAAAAAACAGGTACAACAGGATGCTTTAACTCCGCTTCCTGTTGCCTGGCTAGTTGAATGACCGAAATGATTTTATGTATGGTGTAGAGAGGACCAGTCATTAGACCGGCCTGTTGCCCAGCGATGACAGTTACGGCATCGTTTCTCAATTTCCCCAACGATTCTTCTACCTTTTCAGATGACGGCAATGACTTCATATAAGAAGATATACATTCTGCAAGATCCTCTCTCTGAAACTGACGGGAAGCTAAATCTTTCATCCGATCAGTATAGACGGAAGAACTGTTTACATTATAGTGAAAAAAAGAAGTGACTGGCTCTTCTTGTTTTAAGTATTGAGAGGCGAACTTATTTATTGCTGGAATGTTTAAGCTTTCCACTTCCATTTGAATGACTCCTTTTCTAGCACTTTATATCCTAACGATGAGTATATCATTCCACATGAAGAAAAGGAAAAAACTTGCCTGTTGTTTTTTTGACTTTTTTCGTATTCATTAACTCAATTCTTACCAAGAAAGTCGCAGTTGATTTCCGCTACAGGATGCTCGCTTTCCGCGGGGCTGGCGGTGAGCCTCCGGGGTCTCACCTGTCCAGCTATTCCCGCAGGAGTCGAGCACATTCCGCTACAATCAACGATCTGAGTATGTATCCTTAATAGAAAAATAATTAATAACAAGAATCTTAGCAAACAACCTCATTTTAGGTGAGTAATGATTGATCTTCCCTTAAGGAAAAAGAATTCTGTTTTCTAGTTACAATGTTTTCTTGCTCACCTTTAAGCTCTGTCACAAAAATTCTGTTAGATGGTGAGGGGAACTGCGCAGACTCCTGCGGAAGTACGGTCGTGCCGAGACCCCGGAAGCGAAGCTGAGGAGGCTCGGCCGAACGTCCGCGGAAAGCGGAGCAGTTCCCCTCACCATCGAGAACACACTAATTGACAGAGCTTATGTTTTAAAAAACAACCCTCGCAAAAAGAATGGTCTAATATAAATCCAGAATACGGAGGATCAGTCCTGTGATCATCAGTGTTATATAAGCCGTAAAGAATAACAGAAAGTTCAGTCGCCAGAAACCTCTCAGCACCTTAGGGTAGTGAATCTCACCCTTTGCTTTCCAGTACATGATGGCAAATAGAACTCCAATGGAGCAAATGATAAGGAAGATCAGCCATAGGTATGAGGTTTGCCAAATGGCAATGACGATGAAGTGAACTGAGACGATTAATAAAAAGGTTGTAACATCTATGGCCAGATGAACGGCTTTCCGATGGTTCTTCATGATCTCTTTCGCTAGAATGAAACTGATGAAATATCCCAAAAATGGGATTAACACAAATATGGCAATGATGGTCGAAAAAATTGAAGCCATTTTATCCCCCCAGACCTTCTCGTTCAATTCCTTTAACTAATCTGTATACTACATTCATGATGGGTACAAAATGGTGTTCTTTTTGTGCTTTTTCCAGAAGAACGCCTAAGATAGACTCTATTTCTGTTTTCCTTTCAGATTCAATGTCTTTTAGCATGGAAGACCTGTTTGCGTATGTATTTTTGCAAATTTCCACCACCCCTTCAAAGGAAACAATTCTTTCCATATGAGGATATAGGAGAAGCAGCTCTTGGAATAAGTCCCTTTGTAATTGATGAAGATGTGGGTTCTCAACCAGCTTCCCGTTCCTTACCCGGGTTAAAGCCGTCAGGGGGTTAATGAGTACATTGACGAATAACTTAGTTAGGAGCATTTCCTCAAAGTCTTGTTTTAATAAAAATGGAAAAGAAGGAATACTCTGTGATACTAATTCTTCTACAGCTCCCCATTCTCCTTTAATTAAAGCAAGATTTGTCTTCCCTACTCCTAAATGATGGAGCACGTGGTCGTTTTCTTTCAGAGCGCCGTGCTCTACGGAACCCGCCAGTAAATTGTGGTGGGGCAAAGATTCCACCCATTCCAAATGTCCAATCCCATTCTGAAGAAATAATAGGGGTTGATTCTTATCCATAAGCTCCAACACTTTTTCCAGAGGTTTTAAATCATATTCCTTCACCGCCACAATGACGAAGTCAAACGTCATGGGAACTTCTGTAAGAAGATCAGAGTGGACTCGCGTTGTGAATGAAGAGCCTCCTTTATGTACAGTTATACCGTTCATTAACAGGCTCTGAACCTGTGTCTCTCTCCTTACAATAAGGGTGACACCAAATTTTTGGCCCAAATACCCTGCAAACAAAAGCCCAACTGCTCCTCCTCCAATGATTCCTATTTTCATATTGACTCCTTATTCGTACATGTTTTTAAGAATAGTTTACCAAATTTTCGGCAACTAGAAAACCATAGGCTAAAAGAATCATCCTTTACTCGAAAGAAAAGACCCGTCCCAAAGGAACGAGCCATACATAACCTTGTTTAAACAGGATATACGGGATGTTTTCTTTCACTAAATTGAACATCTTTCGTTTCATAAAGTTTATAACGTTGAATTAATACAGAACGCAACTCATTCGGTGCTGTAATTTCATCAACAATTAATTCCGATGCCAATTTATAAATATCAATATGCTCTTTATATTCCTTCTGCTTTTCTTGAACATATTGAATTCTCTCTTTTGGATCTTCGATAGCTTGTATCTTATTTGAATAAACCGCATTTACGGCTGCTTCCGGGCCCATTACAGCAATTTGGGCTGTAGGGAGGGCAATACAAACATCCGGATCAAAAGCTGGACCTGCCATTGCATATAGACCCGCCCCATATGCTTTTCTTACAATGACAGATATCTTCGTAACCGTTGCAGAGCTCATGGCAGCTATCAACTTTGCTCCATGGCGGATGATCCCGGCTCTCTCCACTTTTGTCCCTATCATAAACCCAGGCACATCGGCCAGGAATAATAACGGAATATGGAAGGCATCACATAACTGGATGAATTTCGCCCCTTTGTCCGCAGAATCATGGAAAAGGACTCCTCCCTTTACCTTCGGCTGATTGGCAATGATCCCGACCACTTTACCATCCATGCGCCCGAAGCCCGTGATTAATTCCGGAGCGAAAAGTTTTTTCATTTCAAAGAAACTTCCTTCATCAATCAATGTATCGATGCAATCGTACATATTAAAAGGTGCATTTTGATGTTCCGGGATAATGTCTTCTAACAGCTTCTCATGCTTAGGAGCGAGACCTTCCTTAACGGCAGGCTTGTGCTGATAATTCGCTGGGAAATAACTTAAATATCTCTTCGCTTCTTCAATCGCTTCCTCTTCAGATGCTGCAAGAAGATCTCCACATCCACTGACAGTGCAGTGCATTCTCGCACCACCCATTTCTTCAAGCGTTACTTTCTCACCGATCACTTTCTCTGCCATTCGAGGAGAACCAAGGTACATAGACGCATTCCCATCAACCATGATCACTATGTCACAAAAAGCAGGGATATACGCTCCACCAGCTGCTGAAGGACCAAAAAGAACGCAAATTTGCGGAACCATTCCTGACATTTTCACTTGATTGTGAAAGATCTTACCTGCCCCACGTCGATTAGGGAACATATCTAACTGATCGGTAATACGAGCCCCGGCCGAATCTACTAAATAAAAGATAGGCACTTTTAAATTCAGCGCGGTTTCTTGAATCCGAATGATTTTCTCAACGGTTCTCGCTCCCCATGATCCTGCTTTAACTGTGGAATCATTGGCCATTACACAAACAGTCTGGCCTCCAACCTCTCCGATTGCCGTTACGACTCCATCCGCCGGCAGATCTTCTGCCTTATTGTTTGCAAACATACCATCTTCTTGATAATCCCCATTATCGAATAATTGTTGAAGTCGATCACGAACAAACATCTTTTTCTGTTCTTTCAATTTCTCATGATATTTCGGCTGACCACCCGAAGTAACCCTTTCTCTCGTTTGTTCGAGAGTGTTGATGATCGTTTTAGATGTCGACATAATATCCCCTCCGTCGTTTTATGTAAATGCGTAAACAAGTCAGAGATGAACACATCATCTCTGACTCAATGTCTGCATACTCGAGTTAACCTTCAATAACGAGTAATACATCCCCTTCATTGACAAAATCCCCTACATTCACTTTAATTTCAGAAACCTTCCCTCCCGTTTCAGCTTCAACAGGGATTTCCATTTTCATTGATTCAAGCATTAAGACAGTATCTCCAACAGACACTTCTCCACCTTGTTCTACCAGTACATTTAAAACCGTTCCTGCCATTGATGATGTAATTTCCTTCATGATTGATTCCTCCAGTTTGTTCTCTTTTAGTTGAATTCTTTACAGACACTACCTTAATGTCCTGCATTTATTGATCTTACGTTTGGTTGGCCGTTAAAAAGTCCTGTAGCCATTTCGTTGTATAAGTTCCTTCAATAAAGCCTCTATCTTCAATGATATCCTTGAAGAGAGTGACATTTGTTTTAACCCCTTCAATGTTTACCCCTTCAAAGAAGACCTTGGCTTTATGTAACGCGTCCTCACGGTCATCTCCTTTGATGATGCATTTAGAGATCATCGGATCATAGAAAGGAGTGACTTTATTCCCCTCTTCATAACCGCTGTCTATTCGAACATCATCCCCTTTACCCCATCGTAAGGTCGTTAACTGACCTGGAGACGGGTAAAAAGTCTTTGGATCCTCAGCATATACCCTGAACTCAATGGCATGACCGTTTACATGGATTTCCTCCTGTTCGCATAGAGGAAGTGGCTCTCCAGAAGCTACCAGAAGCTGCCACTTCACTAAATCTAATCCCGTGATGGATTCAGTGACCGGATGTTCCACTTGAAGTCGTGTATTCATTTCCAAAAAATAAAAATTTTCCTCATCATCAACGATGAACTCCACTGTTCCAGCATTCGTATAGTCTACTGCTTTACCAGCTTGGATGGCAGCTGCAAACATTTTCTCCTTCGTTTCATGAGAAAGGCCTGGGGAAGGTGATTCTTCTATCACTTTTTGGTTTCTTCTTTGCACAGAACAATTACGCTCAAAAAGATGCACCAAATTCCCATGATGATCTCCAAAGATTTGTACTTCAACGTGTCTCGCATTTTCAATACATTTCTCAAGAAAGACTTCCTCTTTCCCGAAATAGGCTTTAGCCCGGTTTTTAGTAGAATCGAAGCTTTGAACGAGCGCTTGCTCATTTTCACAGCGAATCATACCGATTCCCCCGCCTCCACCACTGGCCTTCAACATAACAGGATAACCAATTTCATTTGCTACACTCTTGGCAGCATCAAGGGTGTCCACTCCTCCATCACTTCCAGGAACGACTGGTACGGACGCATCTTGCATCACTCTTCTAGCCTCTACCTTGTCGCCCATCTTTTCGATGATATCATGAGCAGGTCCAATAAAGGAGATGCCTTCTTCTGCAACTCTTCTGGCAAAGTCCGCATTTTCGGATAGGAGACCATATCCGGGATGAATCCCATCCACTTTTTCCTTTTTCGCTACATCGAGTATATTGTCCACTACCAAATATGAGCGGTTCACCTGTGATTCACCTATGCGGTGAGCAATATCCGCTTCTTTAACAAAGGGCATATCCTGATCTGCATCGGAATAAACCGCGACTGTTTGAATGTTTAATTGTTTACAGGTTTTAATAATTCTTGAAGCAATTTCTCCCCTATTTGCAATTAGAATCTTCTGCACAATCTCTCCCCTTTCTTTATAGAACACATCTGTTCATATTACGAATTCTACAAAAATCGTCGAATTCCTTCTTCTTTATTGTAAACGTTTTCTTAATTAAGTGCAGAATTTTTTGTTTATTTGTTATATAATAATAATAAATACTTGCTTGATCACACGATCAGCTGCAAACGGATACATGATTCATCATGTTTTCCAGATTTATTTTTCAGCAATTTAGGAGGTCATACGATGGCAGTGAAAGTGGAGAAGTTAAAAGTAAACTATAAAACTCTCGAAGAGTTTAAGAAATTTAAAGAATATGGTGTACAGGAATTATCCATGTTGGAAGACTTACAAGCAAACATTATTGAAAATGATAGCGAATCACCATTTTATGGAATTTACTTTGGCGATACGCTGGTTGCCAGAATGAGTTTGTATCAGCGCAATGCCCGATTTGATCAGTACTTCGATCCTCCCCAAAATTACTTGGAGCTGTGGAAGCTTGAAGTATTACCAAAATATCAAAACAAAAGCTATGGAAAAATGCTGGTAGAATTCGCAAAAAGCTTAGGTTTACCCATTAAAACAAATTCCCGTATCAAATCCCAGGGGTTCTGGGAGAAAATGGGCTTCGAAGCCGTAACATACGAAGTGGAAAGAGATTTAGGCGAAAACCCATACGTATGGTTCCCTGAAGGTGTCACAGAACAGAAAATCAGCTAATACAAACCCAAAGATAGGCTGGCTAAAGATATTCTTTAGCCAGCCTATTTTTCTCTTCATTTATTCAACCGCTGAAGGTTTCCGTTTTTATCCATTTGAAACTTTACCTTGTCTTCATTTCCTTGCAATAGAGCCATTTTCCTTGCTTTTTCAAAAATAGCTAATAATGACTTATGATCTTCTTCAAGGAGATTAAATTTTGCTTCGTAATCTTTCAACTCCTCTTCAACCTCTTGAAGCTTCTCTTTCAATAAAGAGATTTGTCCATGCAGCTGAGTATTTTCACTCCTTACTTTTTCCCCATTTCGAACGGCTTCCTCTGCTTTTTGAAGATAATTTATCATGCTTCCCATCGAAAACACTTCCGGAACTTCAAGCTCTGAGGAACTCTCCACTTGTTGTTTCGGCACTTCCTGCTTTTCCTCGTTTGCCTTAACGATTGGGGAATATTTCTTAGACTGCTTTCTCTGTTTTTTAGCCAGTTCGATTCCAGATTTATATTGTTTGCGAACAAATGAGTTCCAGCGAAAGCCGCAAGCTGCTGATGTTCTTGATAGTTTTCTTCCTACCTCTTCAAACGCTTGAAGCTGGGTACCGCCCTCTCGTATATGACGTAGTACCACTTCCGCTAACAACACATCTTCATCTTGACTCCATGCATCCTGTCGATTCGAAGACATTTCCATCCCCCCTGTAAGATCCAGTTTATCCATACATATGCTCTTACTAGAGAAGATAGAATCTGCACCACTATTTTTTTAAGCATACAAAAAGAAACAGGGAGTCAATGATCTTCACCTGTTCCTTTTTGTTATGTTTCACTTATTTTTCAAAGAATTTGTCCACTGCTTCGTGGTGGTCATCACTTGCCCAGAGCTTAGCACATTGTCTTATTTCCTTCACGATATTCTCTTCTACTCTTTTTTTATCCCATCTCTCAAGGAGTTGCTGCTTATATGCCTTCAATACCCCCTCTGATTTCAATGAGAGCATTTTAATGAGGGGAATTTCATGGGTTGGCATGATGTCATCCACTAACTCATCTACGAACCCTATATCATGAAGAAATTCTGCTTCTTCTACCCTGGCTGTCATCAGGAGTGAAAGCGCATTTGACACTGAAATCCTCTCAAGAAGTAAGGTGCCCCCTCCCCAGCCAGTGGTAATGGCTAGATTCCCTTGGACGAACCCCATTTTCGCAGTTCTTTTAGCAATTCTAAAATCACATGCGGTTGCGATCTCACATCCCCCGCCAATTGCCGTTCCATTTATAAAGGCGATCGTGGGCTTTGGCAGAAAGGCAAGCCTCGTAATGAGTCCTCCCATTTTACTGAGCATTTCATAACTTTCACTCTCTGTCTTAAGGTTATGAAATTGAGTCAAGTCCCCACCGGAGCAAAAAGCCCGATCACCACTTCCCGTTATTAGGAGTGCTTTCACGTGATCATTATACATACACTCATTTAAAGCTTTTTCGAGTCCCTCCATAATTTCATAACTGACTGCATTCCGTTTCTCGGGTCGGTTGATGATAAACTGCAGTATTCCATCTTTGTTCATATGTATGATATATTCTCCCACTTTAAAGACCCCTCCTGTCTTACTTATAGTGTATGGTTTTCTGTAGGGGATGAACAGGTATTTCTTGAAAATGACAATAAAAAAAGCGTGAAGAGCCATGGCCTCTTTCACGCTTTTTTCGGGTGTAAACAATATTATTTGTTTACAACTTCTTTACCTTTATACGTTCCGCACTCTTTACAAACACGGTGTGCTAGTTTCATTTCACCACAGTTTGGGCATGCTACCATACCAGGTACACGTAGTTTGAAGTGTGTACGACGTTGTCTTTTTGCTGTTTTAGATGTTCTTCTAAAAGGTACTGCCATTCTTCCCACCTCCTTAAAAGAGATTCATACTCATTATGAAGCCAGTCGAACTGGTACTTCGCTTTTAAGATTTCTTGTTTTGATCAAGAAGTTTTGCTAAGTCAGCGAGACGAGGATCAACTTTCTTCTCTTCCTCTTGTTCGACTTGATAAGCTTGTTCTTCCGTCAGTACTTCCCAGTTCTTACCAGAAGGCATCTCATCTTGTTCTCTCGCTTCATCACTGATTACTTGCATCGGAATCTCAAGTAATAGTAATTCTTTAATAGCCGGTTTTAAATCAATAACATCACCTTGAATACGATGTACTTCCTCTTCCCCATACTGATCATAATCAGCTTCATTTAGAAGATATGTTTCAATCGTATTAATGTCAACTGGTAAATCAACATCCACAAGGGTTCTTGAGCAAGGTAATACTAACTTTCCTTCTATATGGAGATGGAAAGTGACGCGGTTTGAACCGATATCTGCCTTTCCGGACACTCGAATAGGTGAGACTTCTATAATTTGGGGATCAATTTCTTTCAATTCATCCAAATTAGTCGTTTCGTCAATGGAAAGTCCCTTGTCTCTAAATTTTTGTAATTGTATTATTGACCATTTCAATGTAATCACCTCAAGGCAACAAAGGTAATTATAGCTTTCATAATACCGTTTGTCAATATTTTTTCTTTACACTCTTTACAACCATAGTGTTGTAATTATAACGTTTAAATATAAGGACTTTCAAATATTTTATAATATTAGTTATGATTATGTCATAAAAGGAGAGAATCTATATCATTTCCTTATATAATGATCTACATAGCAGATAGTTTTGATTTAGAAAGGATGTGGAGAATTTCATGAAAGCAACAGGTGTAGTAGTAGAGTATAATCCCTTTCATAATGGTCATTTACATCATTTAAGGGAAACGAGGAATGCAACTGGCGCTGATATAGTGGTTGCGGTTATGAGTGGGCATTTCCTGCAGCGTGGTGAGCCTGCCCTGGTCTCTAAATGGTCCCGCACCAGAATGGCTTTAGAAGCAGGGGTTGACGTCGTTATTGAACTTCCCTATTGTTTTGCCACTCAGCATGCTGAGATTTTTTCGAGGGGAGCCATTTCACTCCTTGATTCCATAGGCTGTGAGAGTTTTTGTTTCGGCAGCGAGGATGGGGATATTGATACTTTTGAGAAAACGGTCGTATTCATTGAAGCAAATCGGGAGCGATACAATACATATATAAGTGGGTTTATCCGGGAAGGCATGAGCTATCCTTCCGCCCTTGCTAAAGCCTTTCAAACATTAGGGAACGGAGACTCCGTTATCGATTTAAGTAAACCGAATAATATACTGGGGTTTCATTATATGGAAGCCAGAAACCAGATTCACTCGTCTCTTAAAGCGTACACCATTTCAAGGGAAGCTGCCGGGTACCATGATCAACACTTCTCTTCTCCTTCAATTGCAAGTGCAACAAGCATAAGGAAAAATATATTCAGCAGCGAGGGTGATCATAAGATTGATTCTTATCTCCCGTCGACATCCGTTAATCAGTTAACTCAGTACCAACTCGAGTATGGAGGATTCCATCGCTGGGAAAATTATTGGACGGTTTTGCAGTATAAGCTTCTTTCGTCGTCCAAAGAGGAACTGAAGGAGATATATGAAGTAGAAGAAGGGATAGAAAATCGGATGAAGGAGTGTGTTAAAACCTCGACTTCCTTTGAGGAATTCATGACGAAGCTTAAAACAAAGCGCTATACATGGACACGCCTTCAACGAATGCTCCTGCATATTCTGACGAATACCCGCAAGGAAGAGATGCGTAACAGACACGCCTCCCCAAGCTATATCCGCCTGCTTGGAATGAATAACATGGGAAGGGAATTTCTCCATTCTAAGAAAAAAGAAATGCCCTTGCCTTTAATCAGTAAGCTTTCAAGTGCTAATCAAAGCGATATAGAATTAGATGTCAGAGCCGCTGAAATATTTTCATTAGGTTTAAAAAATGCGGCAGCCCGAAAAAAATCGCTACATCAGGAATGGTCTCAACCGCCTGTAATGATATAAAAATAGAAAGAGGCTGACCTAAGACAGCCTCTTTGACTATTTTGCTAATGTTTGTAAAAATGCTAATGCTTCATCAAAGGTTTTTACAGGTATTACCTTCATATCAGCACCAATGTCTTCAGCAGTCCTTTTGGCAGCAGTATAGTTCGATTCAAGTTCAGGATACTTTTCTTTCATTTCTTTTGTAACGGTTTCATGTGGAGCAAGGAAATATTCTGCCCCTGCTTTGTCAGCAGCAATGACCTTCTGCTCTATACCCCCAATGCGTCCTACTTCCCCTTTTTCGGAAATCGTACCCGTCCCCGCAATAGAATGACCCTTCGTAATGTCATCCTTCGTTAGTTGATTATAAATCTCCAAGCTAAACATCAATCCTGCTGAAGGACCACCAATTTCTTCAGTATCCAGTTTCACCGTCGGGTCGGTTTTGATTTCTTTATCGTCACTTAGCGTAATTCCAAGACCAACTTTATCCGGCATATCAGGGAAAGCCTCTAAGGAAATCGTTTCCACCTTTTCTTCCTTATCCCGAACGTAAGTAATCTTCACAGAATCCCCACTTTTTTTCTTACTGACATATTCAATGAATTCCTCTGAAGATTGAAATGTATTCCCATCAACGGCCGTAATACGATCACCAGGCATTAAGACTTCTTCTGCCGGCATAGATGGGTAAATATTCAAGACATATATACCTTTGTAGGTGTATTCATAGAATTTACCCGCTTTTTTATAGGCCACTTCAATGGCATGGTTTTGAGAGTCAGCCATAAGGTGCAGTTGACGAAGATTATACTCCTCGTCACTTTCATGAGGACTTCTGATTTCCTCAACCGGAAAGATATATTCGTACTTTTTTAAGCTGGCCAAAAGATAGGCATAGATATTTGCTCTTCCCATCCTGACGGTTGTAAGCATTAATTCACCTTCGTCCTCATAGCCATTCTTCACCTCTACGATCGGATCCAGTTCATGGGCCCCTCCCGGCTTCGTTACATAAAAGGGAAGATAATAAAAGGATGTAACAACCATGATAATGGTCATGATGATTAAGGTTCTGATTAATGTTTTCGTTTTCATGCTCTTTACTCCTTCCAATTATCTAAAGCTTTCTGAATAGAAGGAATAACCTTCTTCGCCTCTTCCTCCCCCATATCGATAATTTCATCAATATTTTTAAAGGCTCTGGTGCTATACATTTCCACATGGGGTCTGATCATAAAGTCAGAAGCAAATTCACGGTGTGCGACGATTTCTAATTGAAGGATATCGATGCTTTGCATAATCACGTCATAAATGGTTGTGATTTCAGCATTCCTTTTTACATGAGATACATCGACGCCGATGACGATGTCAGCACCCATCTCTTTAACAACCGAAACAGGTACCCGGTCAATGACTCCTCCGTCCACTAGTAAGCGGCCGTTTATTCTTTCAGGTACAAATATACCCGGGATCGCAATACTTGCCCGGACCGCACTTGAGATAGGGCCGGTCGTAAACACCACTTTTTCTCCATTTGTAATATCTGTGGCAACAACACTTATGGGAATATTTAAATCTTCAATATTTTTATTATGTGTAAAAAGCTGAATGAATTCTTTTATCCTCTTACCTGAAATAAAGCCCATCTTCGGAACGGTAAAGTCTAAATAATATTTTCTTCTGAAGGTGGTGGAAAGCTTGTAAAGGTCTTCCATCTTATGTCCTACCCCATAAAAGCAGCCCACAAGAGCCCCCATACTGCTTCCTGCAATCATATCTACAGGGATCTTTGCATCATCAAATGCCTTTAAAACCCCTAAATGTGCAAATCCTCTTGCCCCACCCGAGCCGAGGGCTAATCCAATTTTGGGTCTGTCCATGCCCTTCCCCCTTTTGCCGAGTTATCGGTACATTTCATCATATGGTCTATTTCAATTATGTATGAGTATATTGAATAATATGAGGACAAGTTGAATTAATCCCATTTTATCATTCTTTTCCCGATTCACAAGGAATTGATATAGTAGGTACTTATTTCATAAGAGGGGGAAGTCCGGTTGTACAAATCGAAAATCAAAACCTTGGCTTTATCGATGAGTGTGACTTTATTTGCGGCATCTCTCATCATAATGCCGGGAGAATCTCTTGAGGCCTCCATCCGGGGATTAGATATGTGGTGGGAGATCGTATTCCCCTCGTTATTGCCATTTTTCATCGTGTCAGAAATGTTGATTGGTTTTGGTGTAGTCAGATTTATCGGAGTCATGCTGGAACCCTTGATGAGGCCACTATTCCGGGTCCCAGGGGTCGGCGGGTTTGTGTGGGCAATGGGAATGGCCTCAGGATTTCCATCGGGAGCCAAACTGACGGCCCGTCTGAGGCAGGAAGAACAAATCACGAAATTGGAAGCGGAACGCCTTGTTTCCTTCACGAACTCTTCCAATCCTTTATTCATATTTGGAGCTGTGTCGGTTGGGTTCTTTCAAAATGCTACCCTCGGAATTGTTTTAGCTGCCGCTCATTATATTGGAAACATCTGTGTAGGTGTCGTCATGAGATTCTATGGTGGAGAAGAGAAGGAAGAATTGAGAAATCGTTCTTCCGGGAAAAAAGGCTTTATCATTCGGGAAGCCTTTTCTGCTCTTCATCGCACCAGACTGCAAGATAAGCGCCCTATAGGGAAACTCTTGGGAGATGCTGTCACCTCTTCCATTCAAACCTTACTGATGATCGGTGGTTTCATTATCTTATTTTCGGTCATCAATAAAATGCTTTATCACTTGCATATTACAACCTTTATTGCAGAAGCCTTTTCAACTCTATTTATTCTGCTGCAATTACCAGAACAATTAAGCATTCCTTTTATTTCAGGCTTGTTTGAAATCACGTTAGGCTCTAAGCTGACAAGTGGAGTAAATGAAGCTACTCTGCTTCATCAAGCCATTATTACAAGTTTTATATTGGGGTTCAGTGGGTTCAGCGTCCAAGCGCAAGTGGCAAGCATATTAGCAGAAACCGATATCCGGTTCAAGCCCTTTTTCTATGCCCGATTTGTTCATGGAATAGCCGCGTCCGTCACGACCATCATCATTTGGAAACCGATATACGAGAGATTTTCCGATGAGCAGCTCTCCAATGCCATACCTGTATTCGCCATGAAAAACAATGCATTCTGGACGGAAATGCTGTATTGGTTTAAGACAGCAGGTCCAGTGATCACGATATTCAGTTTGATTCTCTATATTGTTCTGTATGTAAGAAGAAAAGATTAAAAATAAAGAATGGGGTTGATCCCTTTGGCTATGACAATACCCTTCTCACAAACTGAGAAGGGTGTCTGCACTTGGATCAACCCTATATTCATTATTGGGGCTTATTTAAATCACTAAATTTTTCCTTTAATGATTCTTCCACCCGTTTCGGCACTAATTCGGATATGTTGCCTCCATATTTAGCCACTTCTTTTACTATACTCGAGCTCAAGAAAGAATATTGATTATTCGTCATAATGAAGAACGTCTCGATATCATCTTCTAAAACCCTGTTCATTGACGTAATCTGCATCTCATACTCAAAGTCTGATACCGCACGCAATCCTCTAATGATTGCTTTCGCATTCACTTTCTTTGCGTAATCAACTAAGAGCCCTTGAAAAGAATCGACAACTACATTAGGAATGTCTCCCGTAACCTCACGAATTAATTCAATTCTTTCCTCTACAGAGAATAGTGATTGTTTAGAAGAGTTATTTAAGACCACCACATAAATTTGATCAAAAACTTTCGCACCCCGTGTAATGATATCTAAATGTCCATATGTAATGGGATCAAAACTACCCGGACAAACTGCAATGCTCGTCATTATATTACCCCCTATTTATCGTTTCTTCCTTCGTTCCCCTTGGAAAAAATGGAGATTCTGATGATTCCATACGTTTCTTCCCTTATTTTCTCCAAGCACCCGGCTCTATCTCCCAGTGTAATCTCCGATCCATGTTCACACATGACGTAACCGCTTTCATTCAGAAGATTGTGCTCGTCGATGAATTCCAGGAGTTGTTGAAGCTTCTGCTGTTTATAAGGAGGATCCAGGAATATATAATCAAAGGTTATCTCTCTTTTTAAAATTGCCTTTAACGCCCTTGTTGATTCGTTCCTATATACTTCGCTTTGCTCCACCAGGTCACAATCGTGGAGGTTTGCCTTAATGGTTTGAAATGCTTTTGCATCACGGTCCACGAAAATCACAGAATGGAGTCCACGACTCAGGGCTTCTATTCCCAGTCCACCGCTTCCTGCAAATAAATCCAATCCTGTACCCCCTTCAAAATAGGGACCTAACATATTAAATATAGACTCTTTCACCTTATCTGTTGTCGGCCGTGTCCCACTGCCAGGAACAGCTTTCAACGGTCTTCCTTTTAACGTTCCTGATATTACTCTCATAATCATCCACCATATATGTATTTTTTCTTCACTATCCTATCATATCTCGACAGATATCGCTACATACTGAAATTGCCCCAAAACATGTATAAAATCATTTTGATAGGTGATAATGGAAGTAACAGCATCCTAACTGATGTTGTTGCCAACCGCGGAGAAGACTTACGATTCCCCATAAGTTCTTCCTCCGGTTTCTCCTCTCCCTTTGCCTTCTTTCCAGAAATGGATATAGAAGGACCCTGCAGAAAGTTCTGCAGGGCTTTTTACGTTCTTTCATCATCTCTGGAGGAAGCTTCCTTATTCATCACTTCTACCTTGAACAATTTCTCAAACCAGTGAACATCCATATAAATGGAACCCCCAACCGTTTGGATCGGGTTCGTTAATAAGCCGTAATTTTCTTCATTATAAATAAAATAATCTTCATTCACATAAAACCTGAATGTATTTCCATTCAACGATGTGAAAAATACGTTTGGCTTTATCTCTTGAATGTCCAGCCCCAAAGCCGAAACTGCTTGTGGAAATTGAATAAGTTCTTTCTGTTTATACAATATGTAAGACAGGTTATGTGAATTTTTGTTGAGGAGTACAGGATTATTGCTTTTAAGAATCATTGGGACATTCTCTTTTCCATTTACACTTTCAGTGAAAAATGTAGAGTCAAAGCCTGTAACTTTTCCTAACATCATATCTAATTTTGTTGCATCAACGGTTTTGGTCTTGTCCTCTTCCAGCCTCCGTTTAAATGCATCCAATTGGGAAGAGGTCAGTCCTTCCATTACTTCTTTATAAGCCCATGCAGATTTTGAAGTGTGCGGTTGTTTCCCCAAAAGGATGCTAACGATAAATTCTTTAAGCCAAGCCTCTTCATCAGTGGAAAAATACTGTTGATACAGTAAGCTCCCTTTCAGTTCATTCAGCAGCTCCTTATCAGCTGTGTTCCTCACAATCAAATATGGAGAGACATAGTGCTGGATTTTATCCGTGATGATGACAGTCACAAATCCTTCAAATGAGCCTGGTTGGACTGCCTCAGCCTCTTTTATGTCGGGCCTATCGTACAACATTCTCACTGTAGATGAAGCTTTCTCCATCAGTGGATTTCCTGTCCAGTATAATGCGGAAGGCTCCCCCCGACCAATGAAAGAATAATAATCGATATAGTTCTTTTTTTTATGGCTGGCAGATTTATATCCTGCTACCCATTTCCCAGTCCTCAAACTCTTTTCTGTTATGTGAATATCTGTATTTAACGTTTCGATAGAAGATAGTGCGGGGTGCCAATCTTTCACTAACATACCTTCTGTTTTGGTCAGCTGCTCGAATGAATAGGTAATCGTGATCTCTTTAAGGTCTTTATAGAGATTACTTAATTGGAATTCTCCATTTTCTTTCGTTAAACACTTATCCCCTCTGTCATTTACACATGAAAAATCCTTTGCATCACTTGGCCATTGAATGGTTATTTGTTTAGGGATTGTTGATAAGAAATGAATGGTTTGTGTCACAAAGAATGTGTTTTCCTCATGTGTGATGGAATAAGATTGATTTACCTTTACAGCCCCGGACTCTTCGGCACTTTCTGTTGTGAATCCCATCCATTGAAAGAAAAGGATGCTGGAACTAATCAAAATCATAAGTAGTCCAAATGTAAATAGGATGCGTTTCATACTATACTCCTTGACTCCGTCTGTTACATAAAGAATAGCAGATTCCGGCAGCTAATGGTTGAATATTTTTAGATTATTTCCAATCATTTAACCAAAATCAAGATCTTTACTGTCTGCGGGAAAAGAAGCTTGGTTTAAATGATCTGCAAGCATATGATCCCATTCATTTTTATCCACCAAGCCATTACTTAAAAGAGTTTCTTGTAAATCTTGAAGCGTAGAGTTTTGCCATTCATCCTCCTCTACCAGAGATAGAATTCCGTGCGCCGCAAGCGTAGACAAAATGGCTGTCACGATAAAAGAATCACTATTCTTTAATTCAATTTCTTTCGTTTCATGTCTCCCGCCAATAACATACAAACATGATAAGCCCAGGACGATAAATAGAAATAACCATACCATCACAATCACCCCTATAAGTTATTTTGAATCTTTACTTATCACTATATGTTTGAAATAATAAGGAATTGATAAACTCGGTAAGAAAAGGAGATTGAATGAATGATTCAACGTTTTATTGAATTAGGAGAAGGATATTCAGATATTTATGAACTAATGGAGCTTGCAAAAGCCAATAAAGAGCGATTGCAGCATATGATGGCATTTCATACTATTGTTAATAACCGTGCCGTATCATCCCTGGCGCTCGCGATGAAACCTACAGAACAGGGCAAATTCCAAGCCATTTATGTTTGCCGGGAAGGAATTCCAAATCCGAATATCACACCAAACCAGCGCTACTCCCTTTTTGAAGAAACGGCTAAGGAATTAGACAGGGTCATCATCCAAATGGATGTGAAACCCTCCACTCTCTATCCGGAAAAAGCATTGTACTATCAGCATCTGATCGCGATACTGCGATTAAATCATTATATACTGCCTTTACAATAAATGAGGTTAATGGTGCAGCTTTTTATTACGGGGAGATGTATCACCCCTAAGAAAAAAGCTGCCAAAATAACTCTCTTTGGCAGCAAACATTAAAATCCCATTTTGTAATCATATTCCTTTGCCTTATCCGGGCGGGAATTTTCAAAAACAGACTTAATAAATGGCTTATGCGAAGGATCTACCTTTTTCACATAGGAATAGGCAGCTATTCTTTCCATTACCGTGTCGATTTCATCTTGATTACAATAAAGTACAACATATTTCATTTTCTTCGAAACATAGTGAACATTCCCAAATCGCCTCAGGGACTTGGCATGCTTCAAACTATGTAACCAAACAACTAAACCTTGTCTCTCTGTTAACATATAGTTTCCCCTCTAGGAATCACTTTTTTATAAGTCTAGCATAATAATGTGGCGGTAAGCAATACGTAATGGTGTGAACTTTCATTAAACAAAGCGTACAGTGAATACTACATAATGAAGGACAGAACGGAGGGTCACCATGGATTTGAATATGATTTGGGACTTTTTTATCGATCAACTTCGGCAAGAGGACGGGATTGAAGATGCGCATGTGAAATGGAGCGCAGGCATCCCATTTATCTATATAAGATCCAAGAAAGAGAAGAGTGACATCGAGTACTCCATTAAAAAATGGTCGGCTAGAGCGATGCGGGGAAAGAGACTGCATTCTGATACGATTTTTTTCAGGGAAGAAGGATCATTGTATGTATACCGGCATCGGTTCTATGTCCCCCAGGAAAAAATGTTTTGCTGCGGGAACCTCTGTGTGGACTGTGTTCGGTTAAGACAGTAAGGAATAAGGATCAATACCACAAAATGAAAAGAAGAGCAGACACATCGTCCGCTCTTCTTTCCATATGATCAGGCTGAACAACCGCAGCTTCCGCCAGATCCGCAGCCTCCCCCGCATGATCCTCCGCTTGCGAAGAAAGGATTCCCTGAAGGAACCTTTACATTTTTAGACACGGAATGTCCAATTAGCAGGCTCACTTGATCAAGCAGATCCTGCAGTTCGTTTTCCACTCTTCTGAACTCCGCTACATTCTCATCAAGGTCCATTTCTCTTTTCACTTCACGGATTTCTTTCATGATGGTTTTGTAGTCCGGGTGGTAACGACCGAAGCGTTGAACTTCTTCGTAACTTTCTTTCATTCGCGAAAAGGTTTGTACTTTTCGTTGAGTTTCAGAATTGTTGCGAAGTTTATATAAAGACTTACGATAATTTTCTGCCACATCAGATTCTAAAATCCACTGAGATAATTCATCAGCTGAATCCAATATTTCCATTCTTTCTATAGTAGCAAGCATAACGCTCACCTCCGTAACGATATTTTAACACGTTTCACGCAAGGAAGCGAATATGTAAATTGAATTTTTTGGTTTTATCCACTTTATCCAGTGATGTATTAATCCCCATAAAATACCGCCGTGAAAAAAATATTTTCACGACGGACATTAAGAAACCATGATTATTGAATCGTCACATAAAACTGTTTTTTCATCCCTAAAGGTTTGTTATTCGTCCCTACTATTTCAACGTTGAGAAGATGCACACCTTTTGGTAACCCTTTTACAACAAAGGCGGCTGTATGATACTCCTTATACAAATTGCCGGTATTTGAACGAACGACGATCTTTCCTTTTTTCGCTCCGCTTTTTTCTGATGTGAATGTTACATTGGGAACGATACATTCAATATACACTTGACTTCCTTGTACCATATGTTTGATGGAAAGAGGTTTTTCCTCAGGTTTCGCTGCTTCAACTTTTTTAGTAAACGTAAAGCTTTCCGGTTCAGGCATTTTTTCCTTACAACCGCTTAATAACATAAGTAACGCAATGGATAGAAATATGATTTTCTTCATCGTGTACACCACTCCTTACTAATAGCCTTGCCCAACCGTTTCTCTTTTTACTCAAAACTTTTTTTGGACTTTCACACAAAAAAATAGTGCCTCAACTCTCGGCACTATTCATTGATTGAAACATACTGATCATCATGGAGGCCATTTGGACTCCGTTTGAGAATTTTTGCACTCGATGAGGAATCGTTTTTTGAAAATGGTTAATCGACGCAATTTCGAATTTCTCTAATTCATTGGGATTTCGAGAAAGTGTACGATACCATTGTGGCTGATCTCTTAAAAATAATTTCAGATCTTCTTTGGCATAAATATACTCAATAATGTCCGCTCGCATCTTTAGTCACCCTCCTAATCTTTCCGGAATGAAAATGGATGGGAGGGTTTAGATGGTGTTTCAGTTTTGGTTGCTGTCCCTGATCCTCTATTGTTATTTGACTGAAATTGACTAAGTACTCCTTGTACTGCTCCCAAGGCCTCACTTAAGCTGTTAATATGTTGTTGCAATTGATTAGCGTCCATTTTTTTCACCATATCTCCAACCTGATCCATCCAGCCGCTTTTACTTCCTTGGTTGGTTGGGTTTGATTCTTTCGCGGCTTCGTCTTTATACTTATCCCACCTTGTATCATCTTCCCCCAGTAAGTACCAGTCTTCAAAGAGATCCTGCCAATTGGCATCACCATTACGCACATCTTTCACAATTTTCGGATGCTTTCTCACAAATCCTTTAAACTCTTTTACCTTAGGGTGTAGTGATTTACCCATTATATGAACACCTCCATTACAGGCATCTACCTACTACACTTTATGAAGGATTCAAAAGAATGGTGATACATTCCTTTTTGTAGTAATATTTACATGTATATTAACGATGATTTACAGTATCCAATGAATGTTTTGGCTGTGAATAAAGAAAAGGATGTATGAAAATGAAAGAACAGGTACAACTGTTGTTAGATCAATGCCTTACAGGAGCATCGGATGAGGATCTTCTAATCTTGAAACAGCTTCTCGAAGGAGTTAAACGTAAGAAAGACAATGAAAATGGATCAATCATAGGCGGAATATTTGCCATGGACCGCGAAGTGAAAGACGGGAATTTCGAAATAAGTATTCCGATTACGCCCGTTACACATAATTCACTGCAGATCGTTCACGGAGGAGTAACCGCTACTTTAGTGGACTCCGCTATGGGCACATTAGCCAATATGATGCTTCCAGAAGGATATGGAGCTGTAACGACAAATTTAAACATTCACTACTTGGCACCAGGGATAGGAGACCGTTTAACTGCTCATGCTACTGTCGTTCATCAGGGAAGCAAGACCATTGTAGTGGACGGGAAAGTTATCAGTTCAGACGGTAAGATTGTTGCTCATTCTACCGGGTCGTTTTTTATTTTCAAAAAGAAACGATAGAGGGATCTTTTTTCAATAGGAACTTCTCGTAAACATTGTTGCTATATACACACAGTAAGTACGGCCGGTGAGCATCCTTGTAGCTCATTTGGGATCTCTCCCACTCATTACTGTGCGAAATACAAAAAGGTAAATTTATCTTTTGAATGAGTGGTAGTGTGAAAACATGGACCGTTCCTTTTCGCTCCAGGCACTTGCTTTCCGCGGGGAGGAAGTCGAGCCTCCTCGGGCTTTGCCCTGTGGGGTCTCGACCTTTCCTCTATCTCCCGCAGGAGTCAAGTACCTTCCGCTACAATCCACTCTGTGCTACTACATTCTACATGCCTATCAGTATAGATTTTAAAAAAACAAAAAAGCTTCTATTGTTCGTATATGTAGGGAGCATCAAGCCCCAAGGCATATGGAACAAAATATTTATCACCATGATTGCCTATATTTGTAGAAAGTTTCTTTTGCTCCCACGGTAAATAACTTCTTGTAAAAAGAGAGGTGGTCTATAGATTGTTTTTGTCACTTTTAAGCTCTGTCACGAAATTTTCTTATAGATGGTGAGGGGAACTGCGTAGACTCCTGCGGAAGTACGGACGTGTCGAGACCCCGGGGGCGAAGCTGAGGAGGCTCGGCCGAACGTCCGCGGAAAGCGAAGCAGTTCCACTCACCATCAAGCACATACTGTTTGACAGAGCTGAAGCAGACCTTTTGTTTAAGAACAACAATCTTTCGAAAAGAGCCTCCAATAAGAAAAGGTTGATTCCCCATACGTCTCAGGGAATCAACCTTTTTATTCTTTGTCTTCAAATTTTTCTATAAAGTTTTGTGTGTAGTACCTTTTATATACCCCTACGCCAAGATGGGTGAATTGTTGTTCCAGTAGAATCTTTCGGTGGCCTTCTGAATTCAGCCAGCCATGAACGGCTTCTGGAGCATCCGAGTACTGGGAAGCGATGTTTTCCCCTGCAGTCTTGAACATAACATTTTCACTTTCCAGACGCTCAGATAGGTTTCCGAAGGTGGGTGAATCATGTGAGAAATAATCTTCTTCATACATTTCTTGACTATGACCCCTTGCTACCATTGCCGTTTCTTCATCCCATTTCAGTATATCTGCTTCGAATTGATGTCTGATCACATTTGTAATATCGAAAATCTGCTGTTCGCTTGCACTATTCACTTTATCCCATTCGTCCTCGCTTGGCTCTTGTTCCTCAGCCAATTCCCCTCTATACATCATTTCATATGGATGCATCTCGATCAGTGTTTGACTATCAAGAAAGCGGATACTCGTAAGTCTTCCTGTGAATTTGTCCAGATAAAGCTGGGCATAAATATCTCCAAGTGTTACGAGAATCCGGGTATTCAGGTCCTCTTCATTTAATTCAAACTGATAAGCACCTGATTCGTCATTTACAACGATTTCAGAATCCACAATGGTAAAACGGTAAATGTCTTCTAAACGTTGTCCCAATTTATAAGGAGCCACATCCACCTGATTCCCAATGGCAAACAACGTAACGACTTTATGATTGTTAACGCCCATTTGTATGTATTGTTTATCCGATATCGGGTAAATCCACCATTCATACCCGTAGGAGCTTGGTTCGACCCGCTCTGGGTCTCCAAAAGCTTCAATTACCTTTTTTGTATCTTTGCCAATCCAAGTTGATAAACCTGATGCAGGTCGTTCACCTGGAGCTTCGATTGATTGATTTAATTGGTTTTCTTTGTCTTCTTTAAGAGTTTGGGTTTCTGGTCCTTTAAGAGGCTCATTTTCTTGTTTTTGACCTTGATAAATACCAATAAATAAAATAATGACAAGAATGATCAAAATACGCAAAACGGTTCTCAGAAATTTCCCTCCTCTCTACTTTCTCTATCAGGATATGCCACAAATACTAGAATTATTATACCATTGTTTATGATTCGAAAACTTCAGTCTAGTATAAAGGATAGCATATTTTCATTCCTTCTAAAACAAATGAATCTCGGGTGGGGAAAGGTTTCTAGAACCAAATGAAAAAGAGATGATCCTGTTTGGATCATCCCCTCGAGATTAAAACGGTTTATTTCTGAAGTTTGATTCGGATATATTTTCTAACGCAACGTAGGCCTGTCTGCCCAGAGACTCCCTTATAGCAAAATCCCCTAATGATATCATGCCGATCAATCGATCTCCCTCGACAACTGGAAGTCTTCGTATCTGATGCTCAGCCATGATGTGGGCAGCTTCTGATGCTTCGGTGTCAGGTCCTACGGTTATTAGGTGTTGACTCATGATATCTTCTACTTTTGAAGAAGCAGGATGTTTTTCAGCAATACAGCGGAGGACGATATCCCTGTCTGTCATCATTCCCACAATCTTATCACCATCCACGATGGGAATGGATCCTACATTGTGTTCTTTCATTTTTAAAGCAACCTCATACACATTGTCCAGTAACGAACAAGTTTCAATATCCTTTGTCATCAAGTCCCTGATTTTTGTCATTTGGATCCTCCTCATACGTTCCGAATTCCTTCCTATATCTTTCACTTTCTCCTGCAGGATATTCATTTTTTTAAAAATAACAAATTCAAATGATTGAAGACATTGCAAGATAAAGGTTTTTCCACTATTATTAAGAATGAGAAATACCGCATTTAGTATCAATTGTACATACACCGATATAAATGCTTCTACCATACGAAAAGCATCTGGGCTCTTAAGTCCTCATGCCGGACAATATAGGAGGGAATTTTTATGCGTTTTGAAGGAACTGAATTTGAAAGCTTAAAAGTGGACTTAAACCGGTTAGACGAGATTATGGAATCTCACGGACTTGTTCGTGCAGGTCAATGGGATTATGAAAGAGTGACGTACGATCGTAAATTCGAAATCAGGGAAGGAATCTTCTATTTACGAATCCAAGGTCTTGCTACTGAGGGAGATATCGGAAAGCATGACGCCGTTATACAACTAATGACTCCATTATTAGGAAAACATTACTATCCACACGGTATAGAATACGGTGAAGGTGAAGAATTCCCTAAACATCTGATCACTTCTTGTGAAAAACTTATTGCAGACGTCAAAAAAGAAGCAACGAACTTTGCCTGGTAATATCAGTTTATGTAAAGACTGTCTATCTTCGGACAGTCTTTTCTCTATTATCCATTCAGCATTTATCCAAACTCCACTAAGTACCCTATTCTAGATACGCTTGGACTCCAATATAAATAGATGTAAAACCTTCGGAATTTCACTTTCTTCCTACTGTTCATTCTTCTCATTCTCTCATATAATGATAGTAATAGGTTTCTGTTAGAAAGGGGTACACCATTGTCCAAGTTTTTCACGAAAAAAGTTTTAATGATCACACTTATTATCTTAATACTGGCTATAGTTGCTTTTTTTATATTACCTGTTTCAGTCCCCTTGATTACTGCGATTATAACAGCTCTTTTCCTTGAGCCTGCCGTTAGCTTTATACAAAATCGTTTCTCTGCAAAACGCCGAATGGCGGTACTTTCAGTTTTTATTCTGTTCCTGCTACTTATAAGCGTATCCTCGTTCTTCGTTACTACAAAAGTCGTTGGTGAAGGTATTAAGCTGATAGAAGATGCACCGAAATATGTAAACCAATTAAGCGATATTTGGCTTGATTACGAGGATCGCCTGCTGAATGCGACAGAGGATCTTCCTGATGAACTAGTGAGAAGCTTCAGTGAAGACGTACAAAGCTTTTTAAATAGTGGAAAGACGAAGATTCTCAACTCTGTCAATATTGAAAAGATAAGTGTGTTTTTATCTTATATACCCAATTACTTAGTGAGTTTTCTCGTATACTTAATTGCTCTCTTTCTTTTTATGTTGGACTTACCTCGAATTAAGAAATCCATTTATGGTCACCTGACAGAAAGAACAGCAGAGAAAGTGGCGTTTATGACTTCCCGACTCACCTATGTTATTTTTGGATTCTTTAAAGCACAATTCCTGGTGAGTATCATCATCTTTGTCGTTTCCTTGATTGGACTTCTATTCATTGCTCCAGAAGTTGCGATTGTGATGTCGATTATCATATGGGTGATTGATTTTATTCCTTTGATAGGATCAATCGTCGTTTTGGCACCATGGGCTATTTTCCATCTGCTGACAGGAAATATCTCATTAGGAACTCAACTCGCAGTATTGGCAGCCATTCTTCTAATCATAAGAAGAACGGTAGAGCCTAAAGTAATGGGTACCCACATTGGTTTATCCCCGCTTGCTACATTAATCGCCATGTACCTCGGCCTAAAACTCTTTGGTGTATTGGGCTTTATTATCGGGCCGCTCATCCTAATCGTGTTTAATTCGGCTAAAGAGGCTGGTATTATAAAAACGAATTTCAAGTTATGAAAATAGACCAATTCCCATTCGCAGGGAATTGGTCTTTTATACTTTATTTTCACTTAAAAGAAATCGTAAAAGAATGGAGGCTTCCCCTGGGATAAGGATTGGAGCTTATGAAAATCCTCCTCCCCAGCCGGAAGTTTTCCCATTTGAAGCAGTTCCTCTGGGGTATGCACTCCAAAGATCAATGCTGTGAAAGCTTTGATGTCCAGCGAAATCGGTGCCTCAACCTTTTCACCAACCACCACTTCACTTTTATTAAGAATAAAAGTACGGTTATTCCAAGCCGCTGTCGAATCCGTAATGGAGAATTCAAGTTGATACGGAAAATCGATCTCTTTTACATATCTTTTCAAGAAGTTTTCTACATCGACGATTCTTGCCATGAAGTATGGGTGCTTCTCCACTTTAATTCTTGGGTCCTTTAACATATAAGGTAACACTTCACAGGGGTTCAATATAAGTTCAGCTTCATTCACCATGGAGTCATGCTGACAAATGAAGTTCCAAAAACCAATTCTTGCATCACTTGTCAGTGGAACAAACTCTTCCACCTTCATCTTTTCCTTTTTCACTTCATAAGTAAGGTACCCGGTTGTTTCCCCTGCATCGTTATAATATATCGCTATCCACAGATTGGTGATGCTCCGTTCCCTCCACCAGTTTTTTGAACGTACAAGCATCCCGTTATGCTGCTCCGCATAGCGGTCATAAATCGATTCCAATTCATTTGGGTATGTATCCTTCTTAAATCTCCTGATTTGGCCATTGTAAGGCTTTATTGGTACAAGATCCTTCTTCTCAAGCTGTACCTTGTGGAAAGATGCAAATACTTCCCATCCAAATTTCCGATAGAATTCAATGGAAAATGGATGAAGCATGGATAAGACTGTGCCATCTTCCTTCATCTTCAGTAATGAATGATTCATTAATTGGCGCACATACCCTCTTCTTCTGAACTCCGGATAGGTGGCGACTCCGGCAATACCTCCCATCGGATACACATGTTCACCCAGCTGTATGTGGAGCGGAATCAAATGAAGCTTCGCAGCTAAGTTCTCTTCTTCATATATTCCATACACAGTATGATCTTTGGTCTGTTGAAGGCGCCTCTTCCTATCTTCACTCGGTACTACATATTGAAACGCATATTCGGATAACTGTAAAGATTCTTCAAACTGCCCGTGATTAAATTTTGTAATCATGATCTATCTGCTCCCTTCTACTATTTCTACATTCGACGGGAGTTCTGCCATTCCCTTTAGTATAACACCTTTTAATAGTCAAAAAAAAACCTATTATGTGATTGTTCACATAATAGGTTTTTGTTTAATATCCGAGTATGGCCCGAATGACCGAAGTTGTTTCTCCGCCTTTATAGAAGACGTAAAGGAGCAGATACACTGCGACTCCTGTGATAGCCGTAAAGAACCAGATAAAACTTGTAATCGGTCCCAGCTTACGGTGCCTCGCTAAACGATCTTTGTAGCCCGTCCACAAGCTCATCAGGCCAAATACAGCCCCGGTTGTGGCCAAAGTAATGTGGAAAACCAGGAAAATCGTATAATAAATCTTGATGCTATCGGGGCCGCCAAAGGACGTGTTCCCAACAAAGATCGTTCTGCTCATATAAATGATGAAAAAGATAAGCGCAAAAATACCTGCAAGAGTCATGGTTTTCTGATGTTGCTCAATCCTTCTCTGTTTAATCTGCCACCAGCCAATCGCAACTGTGACTGCACTCAACACGATAAAGGTGGTACTAATGGTAGGTAAAATAGGTAAACCCATCTCTGTTCCTCTCTTTTCTAAAGATAATATGCTATGTAATCAGAGTAATGACGTTCATCTTCCCTTCATACGTTACTGTTCCGTCAACTTAGGATCAACGGGATCATAGGAGAGCTTTTCTTGTTTCTCCTGATCTTGGCGATACCATTGAAAAAACAGGTTGAACAGCATAACTCCAAATACAATCTCTTGAATAATCTTCATGATCACTCCGCCAAGCTGTTGATCATTTTGTGTAGACATATCGGTAAATAACTCCGGCCCAGTCACCGTCAATCCTTCCAGAGTGTTCACAGGTACACATAGTGCCAACGCTTTAAGAAACTCCTGTGGATCATAGTAAGTGGCATATAAAGGATTCTCGGCAAAAATGATCAAACCGCATGCTGGAGTCAATAACACTGCACTCCCAAGAATATATCCAATACGCTTGAGCCCGCTTAAGTCAATATCGTCATCCACTGGATTTAGTAAAGGCCACCACATGAATAAGGATAACAAGAATAGAATAACGGTTGCCAAACCGTGAAGAGTGGCATCAGTTCTGACATTATCAAACACTACAGGGATATGATAAATCGAAAAGATGATATTGAAAGATAGTAAAGAGATCAATGGTTTTGTCATAAATTTAAATACTTGCTTAACTAAAGGTAATTCGACTATAGCTTTCCAAACCCAATTAGGGACTCCTAATACGAGCAGAGGAATAACCACTAAATATAGTAACGCCATCTGAGTCATATGAGCAGAAAATAAAATGGTACCTAGTACCTCCACCGGCGATCCCTTAATTCCATATAATAGGACCATTGCCAGAATAAAATATGTGGCTTCTTTGCTGGTCAATTTTTCACTTTCTTTAAAGCTGTCTCTCCATTTGACAGTGATCAAAAAATACACGACCGTAATAAATACTAAAGCCAATATAAAGAATGGGCTCCATAAAGCCATAAAACCAAAAATACCCAAAGGCATTTGCTCACCTCATTTCACATTTAACACCTATCCCCATTATACTGACAACCCTCCCCCACTTCAACGGAAGGTAATGACAAGTTCTTGACAATTAGGAAAGCGGAGCCGACTGGGTTGGCCCGACACACATAAAGAACTCCAGCCCAACAATAAAAGCCAGCCATCCGGCTGACTTTTTTCTTTAGATCCATACAATCGTTACAAATGCTAACACTGTGATAAATGCAACAAGTGCACCAGAATACAGGAATAATGCAGGAGCTTCATGACCTTTATGACTCATATGCATGAAATAATAAAGTTGAAAAATTAGTTGAACGACTGCAAGTAAGAGGATGAAAGGTACAATAAAGTACTTATCAAAATCTCCTGCCACTGCAATGAACGCCACCAATGTTAAGAAAATCATTAACATGAAGGATGTAACCTGCATTCTCATGTCCTCTGCATTTTTCTTACGACGATATTCGTAATCTACACTTGGGTTACCTGAATTTGATTGTTGATTCGCCATCAGTTTATCCCACCATTCCCATTAAGTATACTACTGTAAAGATAAATACCCATACAACGTCGATAAAATGCCAGTATAGAGAAGCTAAATAGAACTTTGGAGCATTGTAAAGGTTCAAACCACGTTTAGCGTTACGAAGCATTAAGCTTACAATCCATAGAAGACCGAAAGCTACGTGCGCTCCGTGGAATCCAACCAGTGTATAGAAGGCGGAACCAAATGCACTACTAGTGAAAGTATGCCCGTATTCCTTTACGTATTCACTAAACTCATAAATCTCTAGTCCAAGGAAAGTTGCACCTAGAAGAACCGTTACTAATAACCAAGCCTGCATGCGTTGGAAGTTATAGTTCTTCATATGATACATTGCATAAACACTCGTAAGAGAACTTGTTAAAAGTAACATAGTTGCAATGAATGCAAGCGGTAAATCAAAGATGTCAGCGGCAAGTGCATGGCTGTCACTAGGAACTCTGTCTTTAAGCGCTAAATATGTTGCGAAAAGAGATCCGAAAAGAACCGTTTCTCCACCAAGGAAAAACCAAAAGCCCAGAAACTTGTTTTTCCCCTCAAGGGTTGCCTTTTCAGGGGAGGCCGGCCAGGTCTTTGGCGTGAATTTTTCTTCAGTATGCATTATGCCTTACCCCCTTTATCATCATCCATTAAATCTTCTTTATGAACATGATATCCATGATCATCAATTACAGAACGGAAGAGCATTGCACCTAATGTGATAAGCATTCCAATTACCAGAACTGGGATTGCCCATGCTTTATCACCATCCGACTGATACATAGCACCGAATGATGCTATGAATAACCCAAGTGAAATGATTACCGGTAGTATCGAGTTATTAGGCATATGGATATCTCCGACAGGTTCTGCTGGTGTTAGACCTTTTTTCCCTTCCATTTTCTCTAACCAGTAAGCATCCAAACCACGGATAAGTGGGGTTTGCTTAAAGTTATAGAATGGTGGTGGTGATGGAATCGCCCATTCAATCGTACGACCATCTCCCCATGGGTCATTAGAAACCTTAACACCTTTAACTTGAGTTATGATGACATTAACAAGAAGAACAATAACCGCAACTCCCATGAAGCCTGCTCCAATAGAAGAAATCAGGTTTCCTGTTTCTAATCCTTGACCAGGCAAAAATTTCCAAATACGGCGAGGCATACCCATTAAACCAAGGAAATGCTGAATAAAGAATGTTAGGTGGAATCCGATAAAGAATAACCAGAAAGTGATTTTCCCTAGGAAGTCGTTTAACATTGTTCCGAACATTTTTGGCCAGTAATAGTGAGTACCTGCCAACAAGGCAAATACTACCCCACCAACGATAACGTAGTGGAAATGGGCAACAACGAAATACGTATCATGGAACTGATAATCAGCTGTTGCAGCTGCGTTCATGATTCCAGTAACCCCACCTGCTACGAAAGTAGGGATAAACGCTACTGCATAGAGCATTGGAGTCGTGAAGCTGATACTCCCCCCCCACATGGTAAGGAGCCAGTTAAAGATTTTGATACCTGTTGGTACGGCAATGGCCATTGTCGCAACGGCGAAGATTGCATTTGCGATTGGTCCAAGACCTACTGTAAACATATGGTGAGCCCAAACCATGAATCCTAAGAAACCGATAAGCACGGTCGCAAATACCATGGATGAGTAACCGAATAGACGTTTTCTAGAGAAGTGTGGAATGATTTCAGAGAAAATTCCAAAAGCAGGCAATACAAGGATGTATACCTCAGGGTGACCAAAAATCCAGAAGAGATGCTCCCAAATAATGGTGTTACCGCCATTCGCTACATCAAAGAAATTCGATCCGAACATACGGTCAAATAACATTAAGAATAATCCTACCGTTAATGCAGGAAACGCGAATAAAATAAGTGCCGAAGTAACAAATACTGTCCAGGTAAATAGCGGCATACGCATGTATGTCATACCCGGAGCGCGCATATTAATGATGGTTACAAGGAAGTTGATCCCACCTATTAATGTTCCTGCACCTGATATCTGTAAACCCAGTACATAGAAATCAATCCCATGTCCTTTAGATGCCATTGAAAGTGAAGCATATGATGTCCACCCTGCATCTGGTGCTCCTCCTAAGAACCATGAGAGGTTAAGGAAAACCCCACCTGCGAAGAATAACCAAAAACCTAAAGAATTCAGGAATGGAAATGCAACGTCACGAGCACCGATCTGTAATGGTACAACCGCATTCATGAATGCGAAAATCAACGGCATGGCCGCTAAGAAAATCATCGTTGTACCGTGCATTGTTAAAACTTCGTTGTATAAGCCTGCACTAACAAAGTCATTGTTAGGAACAGCCAGCTGTATACGAATGATAAGAGCTTCCAATCCACCGAGCAAGAAGAAGAATCCCCCTGCCATAAGGTAAAGGATGGCGATCTTTTTATGGTCTACTGTTGTTAAATAGTCCCAAACAGTCGCGCCGAAGCCTTTTTTCTGTGCATAGCTACTCACGATTAAACCTCCCTTTAACTAATCCCCAATTAATCTTGAATTTTTAATCCCATCAGATATTCTGCAAGGGCATCAAGTTCGTCTTCCTGCAGGTTACCATATGTACCTGTCATTTTGTTACCTGGCTTATACTGTTCAGGATCTACCAGCCAATTTTTCAGCTCTTCTTTGTTGTGATCCAGAATACCTGCGATTCGAGTACGCTCACCAAATGTTGCTAAGTTAGGAGCAAGACGAGCTGATTCCGGACGTCCATCCTGAGGTGATACTGCGTGACAGCTTAAGCATTTTTGGTTGAAGATTTCTTGTCCTTGTTGTGCTAAATCAGAAGATGGTTTAGGTTCTCCTGCATTTTTCATATCTTCTACCCATGCCGTAAACTCGTCCTTAGGAAGCGCTTTTACTTTAAAGTCCATTAAAGCATGAGAAGGTCCACATAGCTCAGCACATTTTCCGTAGAATAATCCGCCTGCATCTTTAGACTTTTCTCCATCAAATTCAAGGAAGAATGTGTTTACGTTGTCGACGTTTGTATCAATCTTTCCTCCAGCAGCTGGAATCCAGAAAGAGTGCTTAACGTCAGAAGCTGTAACATTGAAGTAAACCCTTTGATCTGTTGGTACAACTAAATCCTGTGAAGTGATGATTTTTTCATCCTCATACTCAAATTCCCACCAGTAAAGGTTTGCGCGAACGTTTATAACTAAAGCTTCGCGATTACCATCTGCGTCTTTTTTATCCATAGCCTTTGTATCAGCTAATTCGAAAGTAGACGTTACGGTCGGAACAGCCAGGATAAGAAGAAGGATAATTGGAATGACTGTCCACACGATTTCAAGTGTGTGACTTCCTTCAACTTGTTTCGGGATAGTAGTATCTCCCTTTTTTCTACGGAAACGAATAATTGCCACCATATAGACGATGACTACTACAATGATTACTAATACCATTATTAATGTAGACAGTATCATTAAATCATATTGTGACTGTGCTACTTCACCAGCTGGCTGTAATGTGGAGAGAAATGGCTCTCCACAACCAGAAAGAACTAGCGCTAACATTGCTACAATTGAGAATAAGCGCCACTTAGATAGCCTTGCTTTCATAGCTTAATCAAACCCCTCTTTCATGTAATATACTTTTGAATAAAACAAGGACTCATAAAAAATATCTATTTGGATTTCTTATCAGAAAGAATTCCCACTAATCTTATAGTACAGTAACGATAACCATCGCTACGAACAAGATAGTTAAATAATTTAGTGAATAGACAAACATAAGTTTTGACCACTTAATATCATCTTTCATTTTGTAACCTGCGAGTCCCAGTGCCAGCCAGCCAATATTAAAGGCTGTTGCAAGGATAAAGAAAAACATTCCTAAATCCATCAAGAAGAATGGCAGAGGCAGTAATGACGCAACCCATGCAACGATATGGTGCTTTGTTGTAGCAAATCCCTTTACTACGGGAAGCATCGGTATATTCGCAGCTCTGTATTCTTCCACTCTCTTCATCGCTAAAGCGTAGAAATGAGGCGGCTGCCAGATAAACATCATCAGGAATAGAACCCATGCAATGATATCCAGATTTGCATCTACAGCTGACCAACCGATTAGTGGTGGCACCGCACCTGAGATACTTCCTACAATTGTGTTACTTACGTATTTCCTCTTAGACCACATTGTATATAATACAACGTAACTAAATACCCCAATGATTCCTATCACACCTGCAGTGACGGTGGTCATAAATAACATTATGATTCCCACTGCAATCATAATTAATCCCAAAGACAATGCTTTAGGTGCATTGATTTTACCTGTTACGGTAGGACGTCCCTTCGTACGTTCCATCAGAGGATCGATGTCTCGATCATACACATTATTTATGGAGCAGGAACCTGCGATAATAAGGGAAGAACCTATCAATGTCAGGAACATCGTATCAAGAGAATTTAGAAAGTGTGTATTAGTAAAGTAAAAAGCTAACCACATACCTGTAAAGGTAGTAATTAAGTTGGAATTAACGATACCAATTTTGATTAGTGCTAAAAAATCCTTCCAAGCAGTTGAGGTTGTCAAATCTGCTTCTTGAGCGTTAGTCATCATTCGACTAGACATTCTCTTCCTCCTCTCTATAAAAAGCCAGAGGCCAGTTACCACCTCTATACTATATAGGAAATGATTCACTATTTCTATATCCATCTGTTAATTCATGCACAGATAAGAAATAGTATATATGCTATCAATATTATATTAAACCATATATTTTTTCCTATGGGGGGGGAGAATTAGACAATAATGTGAAGAAATTGTGAAGAAAGAAAAACGCAGACCGCAGACGTTTCTTCATATTTCTACAAACATTTTAAACCCATCATACCATAAAACGAAGCTAAGCGCTTACAGATTTTGTTTTTCTCCAAATTAGTCATTATCTACTAATAGTTATTCTCTTCATATAAATATATATCATGCTCATAATTCTGTAACATTTTATCGGTTGAGTTTTACTGACCTTTTATGTATTATCGTAGGGGCATATATATTTTTCTACTATATTTATAAATTAGAAAGTGTGTAGAGTCTGTTAATTAAGAAGGTGAATAGATTGCATAATAAAGGTGTCCACAAAGGATTAAAGTGGCTTGCCGTTCTCACTACTCTCGGTATGTTATTTGTTCTATTGGGAGGAGCCCTCGTAACGAAGACCGAATCCGGTATGGGCTGCGGACGATCTTGGCCACTATGTAACGGACAATTGATTCCAAGCGATATAACGTACGAGCTTGTTATAGAATTGGCACACCGGGTTGTCTCCGGTGGTGTAGGATTATTAGTATTGGCATTATCTATATGGTCATGGAGAGCGATTGGATATAAGCGTGAAACAAAATTCCTTGCTGCACTCTCTTTCTTTTTCTTAGTATTGCAAGGTTTAATCGGAGCTGCCGCTGTACTCTGGGGGCAATCGGACTTCGTACTCGCCCTGCATTTTGGGATTTCTCTTATATCATTTGCTTCAATTTTATTATTAACACTTCTGATTTTTGAAGTCGATCAGAAATTTGATGCTAACTCATTGGTCATTAATAAACGTATGAGATTTCATACAATAGGAGTCACTTTATATAGTTATATTGTTGTTTATACCGGTGCTTTAGTCAGACACACGGATTCGAGCTTAGTGTGTAAAGATTGGCCGTTATGTGTTAACTCGTCTCCGGGACTCCCCTCCAATCTCTATGAGTGGATTCAAATGGGGCATCGGACAGCAGCAGGACTCATTTTCTTATGGATTGCCTACATCACATATATTGCGATTAAAGAGCATAAGCACCAAAAGGTTATTTATTGGGGATGGATCATCGCATTTACGTTGGTATCCCTTCAAGTCATGTCCGGAGCACTCGTGGTGTTCACAAGATTAAACTTGGGAATCGCTTTACTACACGCTTTGATCATCTCTTGTCTATTTGGATTACTCTGTTACTTTATCCTGCTCATTTCAAGAAGTAAGCTGAAAGCATAATAAAAAAGGATTCCGGTCATGACCGGAATCCTTTTTTATTTATGCTTTTTGAACTTCTATTAATAGGTCACCAGGGCTGATGGCGTCACCATTCTGCACATAGATGTCTTTCACTACCCCTGCAAACGGAGCTTGAACGGTCGTTTCCATTTTCATGGCTTCGGTGATCATTAAATGATCCCCTTTTTCAACCGCCTCTCCTTTTTCTGCAATTACCTTAATCACGGTTCCAGGCATGGAAGCACCAATATGAGTCTCATTTTTAGCGTCAGCTTTCATCTTGGTTGCCACTGTCGACTTAATGTTTTCATCTTTTATCACAATTTCACGTGGCTGACCATTCAGTTCAAAGTAGACGATTCGTGTACCATCTGCCTGAGCCTGGCCAATGGAAACGAGCTTGACAATAAGTGTTTTACCGGTTTCAATTTCAACCTCGATTTCTTCACCCAGTCTCATTCCGAATAAGAAAGTAGGCGTATCGAGAACGGAAATATCACCAAATTGATCCATTGTATGTGCGTATTCCATAAACACTTTAGGATATAGAGCATATCCAAGAGCATCGAAACTAGTGACAGGGCGTTGCAGGTCTTCGAAGAGCTTTTCTTTGAGCGCTGTGAAGTCTACGTCATCGAGGAGCTCCCCAGGTCGGACGGTTAATGGTGTGCGGCCTTTCAGAATCACGTTTTGTAAGTCTTTCGGGAATCCGCCATGGGGCTGACCCAGATATCCTTCGAATAACTCAACCACTGAATCAGGGAAATCAATCTTTTCCCCTTTTTCGATGACATCTTTCTCTGACAGATCATTCTGAACCATGAACAACGCCATATCCCCAACAACTTTTGATGAAGGAGTAACCTTTACGATATCTCCAAAGAGGTGGTTGACCCTTGCATACATTTCTTTTACTTCTTCCCAGCGATGACCCAATCCTACAGCTTTTGCCTGCTGCTGAAGGTTACTATATTGTCCCCCGGGCATTTCGTGCTTGTAAACCTCTGAATGGGGAGACATCATGCCACTCTCAAAGTCTGTATAGTATTTTCGAACGTCTTCCCAGTAGTGGGAAAGAGTCTCCAGTGATTGAATATCTACATTCGGTTCTCTTTCGGTTCCTTTCAACGCGTAATAAAGTGTATTGGCACTTGGTTGAGATGTTAATCCAGACATCGTGCTAAGGGCTGTGTCGACAATATCAACCCCTGCTTCAACGGCTCTTGCGTATGTGTATATACCGTTTCCACTTGTATCATGGGTGTGTAAGTGGATAGGCAGACTGACCGTATCTTTCAGTTCTGAAATAAGTCGGTAGGCAGCCTGTGGTTTTAAGAGCCCTGCCATGTCTTTAATCGCTAAAATATGTGCTCCGCTTGCTTCTAACTCTTTTGCCAGATTCTTATAGTAATCAATACTATATTTGGTCCGGGTAGGATCTTCAATGTCCCCTGTATAACAAATGGCAGCCTCGGCGATTTTCCCACTTTGTCTTACCGCATCAATGGCTACTTCCATCCCCTTAACCCAGTTTAAACTGTCAAATATCCTGAAGACGTCAATACCTGCGAATGCTGATTTCTCAACAAATTCTTTAATGACATTATCAGGGTAGTTCTTATATCCAACGGCATTTGATGCTCTCAGCAGCATTTGGAATAGAACATTGGGAATATCCTCTCTCATTGTTAATAATCGATTCCAAGGATCTTCCTTTAGAAAACGGTAGGCTACATCAAACGTTGCCCCTCCCCACATTTCATAGGAGAACATATCAGGAAGCAGGTGAGATGTCGGTTCTGCAATTTGCTTCAGGTCGTTTGTTCTGACACGCGTAGCCAGTAAAGATTGGTGAGCATCCCGGAAAGTTGTATCAGTAAGGAGCACTGAATTTTGTTCTTTGACCCAATTGACCAACCCTTCGGCACCATGTTGATCTAAAATTTGCTTTGTCCCAGGTTTAAAGTCTTGTTTCAAGTCAAGAGCCGGAATCCTCGGCTTCGTAAATACAGGCTTTTTCTTCTTCTCGATTCCCGGGAAACCGTTCACGGTTACATTTCCGATATAAGAAAGCATCTTCGTGCCACGGTCTTTTCGTTTCGGAAAAATAAACAATTCAGGTGTCGTGTCAATAAAGGATGTATCGTATTTACCTGTTATAAAGTTTTCATGCTTAACGACATTTTCGAGGAAAGGAATATTCGTCTTGATTCCACGTATTCTAAATTCTTGAAGATTTCTGACCATTTTGGATGCAGCTTGTTCAAATGTCAAAGCCCACGTGGACAGTTTAACAAGAAGGGAATCATAGTATGGAGTAATGACGGCTCCCTGGAACCCGTTACCTGCATCCAATCGAACCCCGAATCCGCCGCCTGAACGGTAAGCCATGATCTTCCCGGTGTCAGGCATAAAGTTGTTCAATGGATCTTCTGTTGTCACACGGGATTGAATCGCAAACCCATTTGTCCGGATTTCTTCTTGAACAGGTATGCCAAGCTTACTACTATGTAGTGCATGACCTTCGGCAATCATTAATTGCGATTGAACGATATCCACTCCGGTAACCATTTCCGTAATCGTATGCTCTACTTGAACGCGAGGGTTTACCTCGATGAAATAGAACTGCTCATTTGCAACCAGGAACTCAACCGTCCCTGCGTTTACATACTTTACTTTATCCATCAACCGGACGGCTGCCTCACAAATATCCTCTCTCAACTGATCACTCAAAGATACGGATGGTGCTATTTCAACTACCTTTTGGTGACGTCTCTGGATGGAACAATCTCGTTCATATAAGTGAATAATATTGCCGTCTTCATCCCCAAGAATTTGAACTTCTATATGTTTAGGATTCTCAACAAATTTCTCAACATAAATCTCATCATTACCAAAAGCTGCTTTTGCTTCAGATTTAGCGCGCTCGTACGCTTCCTTTAAGCTTTCCAGGTTACGGACGATACGCATTCCCCGTCCTCCGCCACCTAATGAAGCTTTGATGATGATCGGGAAGCCGTGGTCCTTCCCGAAGGCAATGACCTCTTCCAAAGTCTCTACGGGGCCATCTGTTCCAGGAATAACCGGTATATTCGCTAATTGGGCCTGATGACGTGCCTTTACTTTGTCACCGAACATATTTAAGTGCTCTGAATGAGGCCCTATGAAGGTAATACCCTCTTCTTCACATCGTCTGGCAAAATGAATATTTTCGGACAAAAAACCATAACCGGGATGGATGGCATCGACATCGGCGTTCTTTGCGATTCGAATGATCCCCTCTATATCTAAATAAGCATCAATTGGTTTCTTTCCTTCTCCTGTCAGGTAGGCCTCATCAGCTTTATATCGATGATATGCTCCCGAATCTTCCTTACTGTAAATGGCGACGGTTCTAATATTAAGCTCCGTACAGGCACGAAACACACGGATGGCAATTTCACCGCGATTTGCTACTAATACTTTTTTAATTTTCTTCAATACACTCTCTCCTTTAGGCTATTCATGATTGAAAATCTCTGTAAAGCAGTCTATGAAAAAAGGGCTGACCCGAAAGATAATAAAGAAGTATCTTAGGGGGCAGACCCTAGACTTAGAGTTTTAGATACTCTATCAAAGTGACCTACATTTTTACACCATATATTTTTTTGCTATTATCCATATTCTCCGAAGGATAGCCATTTTCCTTCTTTATTTTATATTTTTCTTCATATTTTACAAACATCGACACATTCACAAGGACACCCATCGACAAAGATAGCACTAATAGTGATGATCCTCCATAGCTGATGAATGGAAGTGGGACACCTGTAATCGGAATTAGTCCCGATACCCCTCCTAAATTAATGAAGGCTTGAATACCGATCATACTGGATATTCCGATGGCCAGCATCGTGCCAAACGGGTCCTGGCATTTAACTCCCGTATATATCCCCCGAAGCACGATATAAGAGAGTCCGAGTATGACGAAGCTTACACCGAATACACCCAATTCCTCAGCAATGATAGCCATAATGAAATCCGTTTGCGGTTCAGGAAGATAACCCAGTTTTTGAACACTCTGCCCTAATCCAAGCCCTTTTACCCCTCCAGAACCAATGGCAAGGTATGAGTTCACCAAGTGGTAGCCTTCCCCTTGGGCATATTTAAACGGTGATAAATACGCTTCAATCCTGCTAAGTCTTTCTCTAGTAAAAATAAAGCCTCTTGCCAGGTATATGACCGGTGACAGTACGACCAACAGACATACTCCCAGACCAGCCAGCTTGAAGAATGTTTTAAAACTGATCCCTGAACAGGAAATAACGATTGCTCCAATGGCGAAAATGATAGCCGCCGTACCAAAGTCAGGCTCTAAAAAGACTAAAAAACATATAAAACCTAAAAATAGTAATGGCGGGGCAAGGCCCTTATTAAAATCATCTATGTATGCCTGTTTCTTGGAGTATACAGAGCCAAGATAAATAATGACGGCAAGCTTGGCGAACTCCGATGGCTGAATGGGCATGAAGCCTAAATTAATCCAGCTTTTTGCGTTGTTTACTTCATAACCGAAAATATGGACCCCAATTAATAATCCGATAACGATAAACATGAGTCCCTTGATTATTTTCCCCACTTGGAATGCTTTGTATGGAAACCATGCTGCTATCGTAAAGGCAATGAACCCAATAAGAATATTGATCATCTGCCTTTTATAGAAATGGTCACTTTCCCAACCAAATCGTTCTACAGCCATGACCATACTCGCACTATAAATCATTACCAGACCAAACAGACAAAGAAATACATATACAGCGATTAACGAATAATCATAGGACTTTGCTATTTTTTTAATCATGACATTTCAATCCTTTTTCTCTTATATCATTTAAATTAATCCCAACCAGTCAGAATCTGTAACAAAAAAACTCAAACAACAGATCTATGTATTGTTTGAGTTGTCATGACTATTTTACTTTTTTGTAGATGCTTCATGAAGGGCAGAAAGTTGTCTTTCTAAAGAATCAATCAGCTCTTTTCCATCTTGATCATCTACTAATCCTAAACGGACTGCAAATTCTATTTCACGAGATAATCCGAACATTTGGGTATCCAATACTTCCTCATAAAGAGGACATTGGGGCATCGTTAAATTATCCATTTGTACTTTAATAAGTTGTAAAATCTTTTCTGCGTCGGCCTTTAGCAGTTCATAGGCTTTTTCTCGATGATTAATTGTCATTTCTGACGCCACAGTGATCCCCCCATTCCGAACAAATAGCTTTCCTGTCTTAAAATTTTATCGTTAAATCAGAGAAATTGCAAGAAAAATAAGTGTATTCCCCGGGATTCTATGACAGAAATTCGAATTATTATTTCGGAGGGATCCTCAAGAAAATTCTTTTACAAACGCCTATCCGAAAACTCCCTAAAAAACATACCCTTATGTGACATGTCGTGACCCTTCGTTAAAATATACTCCAGGAATATTCATCACTGAGCATTTCAAGAAGCTTTAGCCCTGCACTGCTATTCCCGACATGATCTAGTGCAGGACCAAAGATACCGATTCCACACTTCCCGGGAATAGCACCCATGATTCCACCTGACACTCCACTTTTCGCCGGAATACCCACTTTAATGGCAAATTCACCGGAAGTATTATACATCCCGCACGTAACCATGAACGTTTTACAAATTCTCGCAACATCTCTCGTAATAATTTCGCGTCCGCTTTCAGGGTCAACGCCATCATTGGCAAAAACCGCCCCCATCTTAGCAAGGTCGACACAGCTCATTTCCACCGCACATTGTTTTGTATAGAGAACAAGTAAATCTTCGACATTTCCGGTAATCACACCGTGCTGCTTCATATAATAACAAAGCGATCTGTTTAAATTGGCTGTTTGAAGTTCTGAATAAGCCACATCCTCATTATATGATACCTTGTCCCCGGTCATATGATTGATGAACTCTATTAATCGTTCCCACTTTTCCATTCCTGTATTTCCTTTAATCATATTCGTAACTGCGAGTGCACCAGCGTTGATCATCGGATTAAGGGGTTTGGAGGGCTTATGTGTTTCGAGCTTCGCTATGGAATTAAAAGGATCACCAGCAGGCTCCATGCCAACCTTGGAGAAGACATGATCCTCCCCATAGTCCATTAAGACAAGAGCAAGAGTGATGACTTTCGATATACTTTGCAGTGTGAACTTCTTTAAATGATCTCCTGCATAACAAGAATGATTTTCCAGAGTATATATACTTATCGCCAAGTCACTTGGGTTTTGATCCTTTAATGCAGGTATATAATCTGCAACCTTTCCTTCAGCTGAAAAAGGTCTTGCTTTCTCCACTAATTCTTCCAACAGCTCCTGAGTTCTAATCACTATAGTATCAGCTCCTTTAGTCCTACCTTTAGTTTCCCTACTTTCACCGATTGAAAACGTTGAAAATGCTTTCAGCTTTGTGTGACAAACCTTTAAATAACAGATATACTGAAACTATCAGCGAGAGGAGGAGTCTCAATTGGAAAGCATAGTACCCATAAAAGGTAAGGTGAAATTCACAATAACTCTGGATTCCGGCGTTTGGATATTTGATGATCGAAAAGTGGATTTAACTACATATTTTGATGAAAAAAATGAGACGATCGACGAATTGGAAGAATATACAAAAGCCGTGTCCAAGCATTGGTCACGGGAAATTCAGGAAGGTGCAACCTATCCCCCTACACTTAAGACAGAGAAAAAGTATGAAAAGGAAAAGATTCTAAACGGATCATTCGCTATTCCGTTTGCACCTTTTCTTACAAATGCGGAGCCTCTTGAGAATGCAGCATCCCTTGTGATTGAAACAGAAACGGATGAACATCGCATGGATCTTTCACACGCAGATCAATTACTCATCGGGTTCTCAAAAGACGGAAAGCCACTAAAGGAAAATGGCCCCGTTCATATCTACTATAAAGACGGATCAAATAGAGAAAGCCCCATTACCGATGTAAGAGCCTTTCGGGTAGAATAAGAACATCATGAAAGCTCAATGTCGAAAAAAACCGGTTCAGGAACCCCTGAACCGGTTTTTTCATACGTTATTATTGTGTTTAAAATACGGTCGTATTAAAGAAGATCAGCAGCAAGTTGAGCAAGACCCGATCTTTCACCTTTCATGAGCTTAACATGCCCGGCCAGTTTTTGATCTTTAAATTTTTCTACCACATACGTTAAGCCATTATTGTATTCATCCAGGTATGGATGATCGATCTGAGCTGGATCTCCCATCAAAACGATTTTACTTCGCTCTCCCACCCTGGTTAAGATCGTTTTCACTTCATGTTTCGTTAAGTTCTGGGCTTCATCAATGATGATATATTGATCTGGAATGCTTCTCCCCCTTATATAAGTTAAAGCTTCCACTTCAATTGAACCCATACCCGCGAGGATATCATCCAGCTCACCAGGCTTCTTCGTGTTGAATAAGTATTCGAGGTTATCGAAAATGGGCTGCATCCAAGGTCTGAGCTTTTCTTGTTTTTCCCCTGGAAGATAACCAATATCCTTACCTACCGGGACAATTGGACGAGCCACGAGCAATTTATTGAATTTATTGAAGTCCTCTGTCTGAAGAAGACCTGCGGCCAGAGCAAGCAGGGTTTTTCCAGTCCCGGCTTTTCCAATCATGGTGACCAGTGAAATATCATCTCTCAGTAACAGTTCAGTTGCCATTGTTTGCTGAACATTGCGGGCCTTGATTCCCCACATATGCTCTTGATCATAGACCAGCTTCTTCACTTTCAGTCCGGATGCATCCACCATTCCAAGTGCGGAAGCAGAGCTTCCAAGAGCATCCTTCATAATGAGGAATTGATGAGAATAAAATCGTTGTTTCGTTATATCAGTAAGGGTCAGTTCCCCTTTATCATAAAATTTGTCGAGTAACTCTCTCTCGGTGTATAGTTCAATAAAACCTGTGTAAATATCGTTCACCTCGATGACCCGGTCACTCAGGAAATCCTCTGCCTGTAATCCCAATGCATCAGCCTTAACCCGCACGAGGGTGTCTTTACTAACTAGAATGACCGATTTCCCATCCTTTTTCGCTTCTTCTTCGAGAGATAAGTTTTTTGCCACGGCAATAATCCTGTTATCATTTGTTTTCTCTAAAAAAATTTCCTGAAGTTGCTGAAATGAGCGGTGATTTAGTTCAATTCTTAGTGATCCTCCCGTATATAGGGGGATTTTTTCATGAAGTTTTCCTTGTTGCCGTAAATTATCTATCAGTTTCGATACATGTCTAGCGTTTCTTCCGATTTCATCCATATAACGCTTTTTGGAGTCCACTTCTTCTAAAACGACTGCAGGTATAACCACCTCATTATCTTGAAACGAAAAGATGGCTTGTGGATCTTGTAATAAGACATTGGTATCTAATACATAAATTTTATTCAAATCGATGCCTCCTGCTCTTGATTTCTTATTACTATTGTATGTAGCCAATGTTGATCCGGTTATTCCCAGCTACTCAAATAGGACGGCCCGTTTCTTAAAATATATGATTAAACGTATAAAGATAGAAGAAAATTACACAATAAGAAAAGATATTGATTCTAAATCGGGAGGTATTCACATGTTTAAGCTCATCTCTCTACTTATGGTAACCATCATTCTTGGTGCATGCGCCAACAAGAATGAGGTCGGGTATGATAATGATTCAAACAGTAATAACAATAAACCGATCACTGTTCAGGATAGTAACATCCAGCATGTTGAACGAAAATCAGGACAGCAAATTTCAAGGCATTTAGTTGACCTGACGACGAGTGTACCAGATGTAAAAGATGCAACAGCCGTAGTCTTTGGAAAATATGCATTTGTTGGAATCGATATCGATTCCGACATTGAGCGTTCACAAGTCGGTTCAATCAAATATTCTGTAGCAGAAGCGCTTCAAAAAGACCCATATGGTGCAGAAGCCATTGTCATAGCTGACCCGGATCTTTATGCACGTCTGAACGAAATCAGCAAAGACATTCAACGGGGCGAGCCGGTCCAGGGAATCATGAATGAATTGGCTGATATTTCCGGCAGACTTATGCCTGAAATCCCTCGATCGTTAAAGCAAGCTGACCCTGAAAATGCTCCGAATGAACCAAAAAAGAAAATGAACAACACGAAAGAGAAACAACTAAAGGAAAAACAAGAAAATCAAACGTATGATAAGATTGAATAATGCTGTGATCAATTAAATGATGAGAAAAAGCCATGAAAAAGCTTAGAGTACTAAGCTTTTTTCATGGCTTCAATTACTTGACGGTCCAAACGGTCTGCGGCCGCCTTATCATAAGTCTTCACATAGGCAGGTTCTGTCGATATTTTCGATCCATAGAACATGACATCTCTTACTTCATTGATAGCAAGTTTAACAAGAGTCAGCTTTAAAGGCACTCCTACCAGTTTTTCCTCAGAAACCCCTGCTTTTCCGCTTATGGAATAGGTTGATTCATTTGCTATCAGATTCACAACAGCAAGTGGATTGTTCTTTAGATTTGCCACAATCCTGGAGCGCTGATCAACAGCAAATAACAAGGTGTGTTCGTCCTTTGCATAAATCCAAGAGATCGCACTTACATTTGGTCCATGCGTTTGGTGATCAATTGTCGCGAGTGTAACAAATTTTTCTGATTGCAGTTCTTCAAAAAGTGCAGGAATCAAGCTGGGTTCCACTTGGTTAGCCATACAATCCCCCTCATGCAGACTCATTTTTTCTCTGTTAGTGTTTCATTTCATTCGTGATTCACCTTGATTATACTATACCAAATTCTATTGTTAAAAGCATACAGGAAAGTTAAATAAAGCGTTTGACTATACTACATGATATACTAAAAAGACTAGACTTATGATTAGAACAAATTGAGGTGTAATGTATGAGAGTAAAATGTGCTCTATGTGAAGTGATAGAAAGTATTGATGATTATTCCTTACAAGCGAAGAAATTGCGTAACCGGCCCATTCATACCTACATGTGTGATAAGTGTCATGATCGTATTAAAGAAAAGACGGAAGAACGTGTGTCGAGTGGGAATTTCAGGTTTTACCGTTCTCCTCAAGTAGAAGATGACTTTTAGACAAATCGGTTCAGGAACTATTATTGGTCTTGTTTCCGGTACCTTGTTAGGATTATTTCTAAAATGGATGCAAGTATTAACTGGCATCAAGGTATACGTACTGTTATTGAATGTGGATTTCATCCCTGGGTTCGGTAATAAAGACCTGCCTGAATGGATGGAATTTTTGTTCCACTTGGTTATTTCATGTGTGATCGGGGTAGTGTTCGTGTTCATGATGGAAAGGCTGAAAGTTTCTAGTAGTGGCTCCTGGCTTCTCTCCCTTGTGCTGACAGTCCCGACTGTGTTTCTGTATTTCCCTCTTTCGTACCTGGCAATTAAAAATGTACCCGGTCTAATGTATGGTGAGGCAATTTTCTTATGGACAGCTGGACATATCCTCTACGCTCTGTCTTTACCCCCACTATATCATCTATCTTCTGCACGAGGTTCATCAACATAACGAAAAAAAGCTGTAGTCTCATCCATTAGAGACTACAGCTTTTTTCAGCTTAAAACGTGCCTTTTTTCTTCTCGTTCGTTAGTCGAATCTTATAGATCACTAAGATAAGAGCTGCAACGACCAGGCCTTCTGCTACTGGTAAAAAGATACCGAGAAACGTTAATACGGTACATCCCACAATAAGAAAAGAATAAATCAATATTGATTTCATCACCGGCAGTTTCTTCGCAAAACCGAGCTTATATACTAAGATTGAGAGCCCTACTATGGTTAAATAAAGCAACCACATACCCATTTCCGCGTTCTGATCAACACGATAAAGGGATGCGAAAAAGGACAAACGCTCAGTTACATCCATTTCCTACTCCCCCTCACTTAGTTTATTGTGACACCTTGCTCTTCTTTTCTGCTCTTTCACGTTCATTCTTATCAAGAATCTTTTTACGAAGTCGGATCGATTCAGGAGTTACCTCACAATACTCATCATCGTTTAGATATTCAAGAGATTCTTCTAAAGTCATGATTCTTGCCTTTTTAATGGTTACGGTTTGATCCTTGTTAGCCGAACGAACGTTTGTCGCTTGTTTAAGCTTTGTGATATTAACGGTAATATCATTTTCTCTTGTATGTTCCCCAACGATCATTCCACCATAAATTTCCGTACCGGATTCAACAAAGATAATACCACGATCTTCCACTTGCATGATTCCGTATTGTGATGCTTTCCCAGTTTCCATAGAAACAAGTACACCTTGACGACGTCCGCCAACGCGTCCTTTTTGCAGGGGCTGATAGCCGTCGAATGTGTGGTTGATGATTCCATATCCACGAGTAAGAGTCATAAACTCCGTTGAATAACCGATTAATCCACGTGCAGGAACCATAAACATTAAACGGACCTGTCCGTTACCGTTGTTTACCATATCCAGCATTTCGCCTTTGCGTTGACCAAGTGATTCGATTACCCCACCCATGTATTCTTCAGGGATGTCGATTTGAACACGTTCTACAGGCTCACTCTTCACGCCATCGACTTCTTTAATGATAACCTGTGGTTTAGATACCTGCAATTCGTAGCCTTCACGACGCATGTTTTCAATGAGGATGGAAAGGTGAAGCTCTCCACGACCTGAAACCGTCCATGCATCAGGTGAATCTGTCGGATCAACACGTAAACTTACATCCGTTTGAAGCTGAGCCAATAAACGTTCTTCAATTTTTCTTGAAGTAACAAATTTACCTTCTCTACCCGCAAATGGACTGTTGTTCACCAAGAATGTCATTTGAAGTGTAGGCTCGTCAATACGAAGAACAGGAAGTTGATCCTGATGTTCAACAGGACAAACCGTTTCACCGACATTAATATCTTCCATTCCGGAAACAGCGATTAAATCACCCGCTTTTGCTTCTTGGATTTCTTCACGTTTTAATCCGAAGAAACCAAAGATTTTTGTTACACGGAATTGTTTAACAGAGCCGTCAAGCTTCATTAATGCTACCTGTTGGCCAACCTTCATTGTCCCTCTGAATACACGTCCGATTCCGATTCTACCAACGTAATCATTGTAATCGAGCAATGCAACTTGGAATTGCAGTGGATCTTCAGAGTTGTCTACTGGTGCAGGAATATGCTCAATGATTGAATCATATAAACACTGCATGTTTTCGTCTTGTTTTTCCGGATCCGGATCTGTACTTGCTGTACCGTTGATAGCTGAAGCATAGACAACCGGGAATTCAAGCTGTTCATCATTTGCATCCAGTTCAATGAATAATTCCAGAACTTCATCGATTACTTCTTCCGGACGTGCTGAAGGCTTGTCAATTTTATTTACAACTACGATAGGTGTAAGGTTTTGCTCAAGTGCTTTCTTAAGGACGAAACGAGTCTGAGGCATACAGCCTTCATACGCATCTACTACTAGTAAAACACCATCTACCATTTTCATGATACGTTCAACTTCTCCACCGAAGTCAGCATGTCCTGGTGTATCAAGAATGTTGATACGAGAATCTTTATATTGAATCGCCGTATTTTTCGCTAAGATCGTAATACCGCGTTCTCTTTCCAAATCATTTGAATCCATCGCGCGTTCAGAAACTGTTTCATTTTCGCGGAAGATTCCAGATTGCTTTAATAGCTCGTCTACTAATGTCGTTTTCCCGTGGTCAACGTGAGCAATAATAGCAATATTTCTAAGGTCATTTCTTAATTTCATATTTCCACTCCTGAATATTGGATTTCTTTATACTATTAAAGATAATATATTTCAGTTCAACTAGACCATTATATCACAGCATATAGAAAAGCCCTAATAAATATTTCATAAAGCCTTATCTTCCCACTAAAAGTTTCCATAATAAATTCAATCACATCGAGATACCTCTTTGTCTACTCTACCCATTGCACATTATCGAATTGATAGGTAAAATTTAATTGGAAGAGCTATTATGGTTTTAATCTAATGAGGAAAATGATTTTTTTCATTTTATTTGGAGGTTTTTTCTTGGGGAATATTAAATGGATTTTTGTATTATTTTCTATATTAGCGGCTGTTTCTCTTATGGGAATCGCAGTTTCAATCAGTTTACAAAGCATCCTGCTTGCTATTGTCAGCTTCATTTTTCTATTTATAGTGATGGGATTCGGTTTCAAGACAAAGAAGAAATATCGTGATGAAGGACGATTGTAGATTAAAAAGGGGAGACGAAGCAATGAAATTGCCCGTCTCCCTTCTTTATTTCTTTCGTTCAAGATAGTCAGTCAAGATGGTTTGGTGCAGTCCGGGTTTTCCTACAAACAGCGAGCTTTTATTCAACGGATTCAGGGGATCCCCATTAAGGTCAGTTACAATTCCCCTAACCTCTTCAATCATGATTTTCCCAGCTGCAAAATCCCATGGAGCCAGGCGCATTGTTAAGTAAGCATCCAGTCTACCTGAAGCGACATAAGCCAATTCAATGGCAGCTGATCCATAGGACCGCGTTCCCCTGACATCCTTCACGAGTGGTTCAAGAATTGTTCGGTCAATCCGTTTATTCTCAGTCACCCACAGTGCATTTAAAGCTACAATGGCATCTTGAACCGGTACTGGATCAAGCTCCGGCAGCTTCACATCATTCATATAAGCTCCGTGTCCTTTATTTGCAAAATATAGCTCATCATGGACGACATCATATATGTATCCCAATTTACCTTCTTCTCCATCGTAGATGCCGATAGAGATGGCAAAATTTCGTTGTTGATGAACAAAATTCATCGTTCCATCGATCGGGTCGATTATCCATGTGATACCTGATAACTCCTTAAAGTCATCGCCATATCCTTCTTCACCGAGGATTTGGTGATCCGGGTACGTATTACGGATATTTTCAGTAAAGAAATGCTCTGTCGCTTCATCCATATCGGTTACCAAATCGTTTCGATTCGACTTCGTTTTAATATTCAACTCTGTCTTGAATGATTGACGAATTCTTTCTCCGGCTTCCCTTATCCACGATCTAACATTGTGATCTAATTCCGTCCAATTTGTCATTGATCATTAGCCTCCAATTTATGTAACGAAAATCTTATTACTATTATGGTCGTTTTCATTAAATCCGACTCATAATCATCCTTTAAACAAGAGCCGAAATATACTACTACTCCCTTAGCTAAATAGCTTAATGGAAATTAAAGGCTGTTTCAAGTTATTCACCTTGTCGTCTACTGCAGTATTAGACTGATCATAATTACAGGGCTTTATTAATACCCACAAAAAAGCGAACTCTCTATGCCTATGAGCTCGCCGTTCAACAGTTGAATTTTGACAATATACTTTATTACCCACTAGAAAGGATTAAAGCTTTATAAGGCCTTCATTTTCATTAGTTCTTCCCGAATACTCATGAGTTTCTGTTTGGACTTGGTCTGGGTTTCTTTATTCTTCATTTGAATTGCTTCGAACAATACAGCTAATTCATAATCCATTTCAAGTCTTAATACATTCATTCTTTGCTGCTGGACATCACGTTTTTTAGAAGTGTTCATTACTTGTTTCATGGCCATACACCCCTTCCGAGTTTTCAATTTATCTGATTGTTCTGATAATATTTACTACATGTTATGAAGTATCATCCAATCTTGTAACTAAAATGTGCAGTCACCCATAGATAAATCAATTCACTACAAGCTTGTGCCTCATTATGTTAAGATATTGGTGGTTATAAGGAGGATACAACATGAAATTTAATGGTTTCACACAAGAAGATTTCCAAGTTTTCACGATTAATGGGTTAGAAGATCGAATGACTGCCATCCAAGAACAGATCAGACCTAAACTTGATAATTTAGGCGATCATTTCGCACCCACTTTAAGCGCCTTAACAGGAACGGAGATGTTTTACCATGTGGCTAAACATGCACGTCGATCGGTTAACCCTCCTGATGATACCTGGGTTGCGTTCGCGAACAATAAACGGGGTTATAAAAAACATCCACATTTTCAGATAGGTTTATGGGAAACCCATGTTTTTATCTGGTTCGCTATGATCTATGAAGCCCCAAATAAAGTTGAATTCGGTAAAAAAGTTGAAGAAAATGCAGTTAAGATAAGATCAATGATTCCAGGTCACTTTGTTTGGTCCGGAGATCATACAAAGCCGGATGCCACTACTTTTTCTTCCATGTCACAAGATGAATTCATCGCTTTAAGTGAAAGAGTACAGAATGTTAAAAAAGCTGAGCTTCTATGCGGACTTCATCTGGACCGGGATATAGCTGTCAAGCTGAATGGTGATGAATTTATCCAAGAAGTTAACAGTGCCTTTGAAACACTTTTACCCCTTTATAAAATGAACTAAACCATATCACCGTTGGGAAAAATGCAGAAAGAACGACTGCCAAAAATGGCAGTCGTTCTATTGGTTTAGTTCATTGATATTTTGTCAGACTCCTGAAGCTCCTTCATCTTCTTTACCACACGATAGGAGGAATAGCCACTGGATTCTTCAAATTCATTGCATATTCTCTTTTCATCTGCTTTACCGGGGACGATTTCTTTAAAACGCTTATACCGATTCATAAGGTCATCTCTGGAGACACCTTTTTCATAAGCTTTCTCGATTGCTTCGAAAAAGGCAATAACGTCGATGACTTCTTCTGTTGACCAGTCTATATCAAAAGGATATTGATATTCCATTGTTTACAACAACTCCTTGAATGATGATGTATTAATTCCATTTCTTCCGGATGCCCTCTGCTTGAGAGATCATTCGTTGAATGAGATCTTTAACCGATGGGACGTCATTGATCAACCCCATCACTTGTCCTGCCCAAGCAAACCCTCCGTCTACTTCCCCATCGTAAATGAATCGTTTATTGGCTTCACCGCTTATGTATGCTTTTAATCCTTCATAGCCAGCGTTCGATGTTTCAGCAGCCAGTATCTGTTTGGTCCAAGAGTTTGAAATGGCCCTTGCCGGTGCCCCCAAAGATCGTTTGATGACTACTGTACCATTCTCGTCCCCTTCAATCAAGGTACGCTTATAAACTTCAGAAGCATGTACACATTCCTTTGTAGCAATAAATCTCGTACCCATCTCAACTCCCTCTGCACCAAAGCTGAGAGCAGCCATCAATCCCCTTCCGTCCCCAACGCCTCCGGAAGCAATGACCGGAATGGAAACGGCATCCACCACTCCGGGAATCAAGACGAATGTACCAATATCATCTTTCCCCAGGTGACCTCCTCCTTCTTGACCAACAACCATCACTGCATCCGCACCCAGCTCTTCCGCTTTGATTGCCTGTCTTTTCGAGGCGACCAATACAAGCTTAACTATGTCCATTCCCTGGAGTTGCTGAAACAGGGGAGTCGGGTTCCCTCCTGTCACGGAAACGACCGGCACCTTCTCTTCAATGGCAACGTCAACAAACTCGCTAAAGGGGCGTCCATGTTGACCTATGGCAAAGTTCACCCCGAAAGGTTGATCTGTTAATGACCTGACCTTTAGAATTTCTTCTCGTAACTGTTCAGGATTGTCTAAAGACATGGCAGTGATCTGGCCAAGACCACCCGCATTCGACACCGCCGCTGCCAGCTCTGCATACGCCAGATGTGCAAGCCCTCCTTGTATAATTGGATATTGAATGTTTAATAACTCTGTTACCCTCGTATTCCAATTCAATTGAATCCCTCCATTCACTGAACTATTCTCGGTAAAGGAGGGAAAATCCTTTTCTTGATGGGACCATAATAAAAAAGAGTTACTGAAAGACAGTAATATATGATTAATGGCGGTAAAAAATAAAATAACAATGGATGGGCACATGCCACTATGCAAAGATTTTCTTAAGTGCTATAATTCATTTGTTTGTTGAAAATATAGTGAGAAAAGTTATGAAATCATGAGCAAGATCCTATATAATAATAACTTTAGCGTGGCTATTAAAATTGCTATTAAGAATATAAAGAGGTGTTGAATGAATTGTCTCAGAATGAAACGCCGTTATTTTCCGGCTTAATTGAACATAGTAAAAAAAATCCCGTCCAATTTCACATTCCCGGTCATAAAAAAGGTGCAGGTATGGATCCTGAGTTTAAGGATTTTATTGGAGAAAATGCCCTTTCCATCGATTTGATTAACATTGGTCCTTTAGATGATTTACATCAGCCTAAGGGAATGATAAAAAAAGCTCAGGACCTTGCAGCCGAAGCGTTTGGTGCCGATCATACCTTTTTCTCTGTACAAGGGACGAGTGGTGCCATCATGACAATGGTCATGAGTGTATGTGGGCCCGGAGACAAGATCATCGTTCCCAGGAACGTCCATAAATCTGTTATGTCTGCCATTGTATTCTCAGGAGCCACACCGATCTTTATCCACCCGGATATTGATGAAGACCTGGGAATCTCTCACGGAATCACAACAGATGCCGTAGCAAAAGCATTGGAACAAAATCCGGATGCCAAAGGTGTTCTGGTCATCAATCCAACTTATTTCGGAATTTCTGCAGATCTCAAAAAGATTGTAGAAATCGCTCACTCGTATAATGTTCCAGTACTTGTGGATGAAGCTCATGGCGTTCATATACATTTCCATGACGAGCTCCCCCTTTCAGCAATGCAGGCAGGTGCAGATTTAGCGGCTACCAGCGTACACAAACTTGGCGGTTCTATGACTCAGAGCTCAGTCCTTAATATGAAAGAAGGACTTGTTTCATCGAAACGGGTACAAACGATTTTAAGTATGTTGACGACCACTTCGACTTCCTACTTATTACTGGCTTCCCTCGATGTTGCCAGAAAACGTCTTGCCACTGAAGGTCGTGAGCTCATCACGAAGACGATTGAACTGTCACAGGATATGAGAAGACAGATCAACGAAATTGGCGGTTTATACTGTGTAGGAGAAGAGATCCTTGGAACGAAAGCCACCTATGCCTACGATCCAACAAAGTTGATTGTGTCTGTGAAAGATTTAGGGATCAGTGGATTTGATGCTGAGAAGTGGCTTAGGGAAGCTCATAACATTGAGGTTGAGATGTCTGATCTTTATAACATCCTTTGCATCATCACTCCTGGTGACACCGAGGTTGAGGGAAATCAGTTGGTCATGGCTTTAAAAGAGCTTGTGACGAGTCTCAAGAAACAGGGAGAAATGATACCTGTTAAAGTCATGCTCCCTGATATACCTGTTCTCTCCATTACTCCCCGGGATGCTTTTTACGCAGATACCGAGGTCATTCCGATTGATGAATCCGTCGGGAGGACAATCGCTGAATTCATTATGGTTTATCCTCCGGGAATTCCGATTTTCATTCCTGGTGAAATCATCACACAGGAAAACATCAACTATATTAAAACCAATATAGAAGCAGGTCTTCCTGTACAGGGACCTGAAGATTATGATTTGCGTCACTTGAGAGTCATTAAAGAGCATAGAGCGATCAGGTAACAAAAAAAAGGATGAAGAAGGCCCCACCCTTCTTCATCCTTTTATTTATAAGAACCCCTTTAAGACACTTTCACTCCCTGCTCCCCTTGGCAGGTATCAGTCGTCTAATTCTTTATCGTCGTTGCAATCACAGCAGTTAGAGAATAAAACAGAAACCTTCTCATCCTCATAGTGATCGATAGTGTTAAGGCATGATTGACATACAATTGTTCCCATCTTTTTTCCTCTCCTTCACGTTGTTTTTTGTAAACGCTTTATCTTATCTGTTTCTATAATAATATAACACATTTAAAATATCAAGCCTAATTTGTATAACATATTTAACATTTCATCCTCTTAATCAATCATACTATTAAACATTAAACTATATGTAAGTGTTTTCATTAACATGCCTTATTTTTAATTGATTTTTTGCTCAACAGCCTTTGGATGGGGAAGAGCAAAATAAAAAAACTGCGCGAAAGAAGGCTTCTTTCACGCAGCTTATGAGCATTATTCAACGGTCTTGATTCTATTTGGATCCAAGGTTTCATACCCCTTATCCCGCAGACCCTTTACAATATCGGATAAACCCTCGCTCGTCCACGTGCGATCATGCATGAGCAGGTTTGCCCCATCATTCAGGTAAGGGCTGTTAACCATAATATCGGTGATTGCTTCTTTGTTCTGATATTGCTTTTCCCAATCATATCCATATGTCCAGTTCATTAGTGACATCTTTTCTTCTGCTGCAATTTGTCGGCTATAGTCAGTATTCTGACCAAATGGAGCCCTGAAGAATTTAGGTCGTTCCCCAATGATAGATTCAATAAGATCATTCAGTGACACAATTTCTTCTTTTTGTTTTTCAGGAGAGATTTCTTTCAGACTGCTGTGACTAAATGTGTGATTACCAATCGCAAATCCCATATCATGAATCTTTTTTAAAGTCTCTTTTTCTTCTGGTGTATCAAGAAAATGACCATTAACAAAGAAGATAGCCGGAGCATTCAGTGCTTTGAGATCATTGGCCATCTGTAAGGCATTTTGATCCGGTGCATCATCGATCGTAAGGAGGACCACTTTTGGATTTGCATCACCTATAGGATTAATGCTCCAATTGTTTTCATTGATTGTATAATCCTTTGATTGAACTGCCTCTTCTGATGGCTCAGATGTTTCTTCTTGCTCAGTATCATTTTTTGGTGAAGCGGTACCCTCATTTGTCTTCTTGTTTTCTTTATCCACTTCAGACTGTTCAGGCTTCTTGACTTCTTCATTGGTGGTTGTTGCTTCACTCGAGCATGCTGTTAATAGTAGTAGAGTCAATCCAGTTGCTAAAATCTTTTTCATGTATATCACCTTTCCGTATTCACTTTGAATATTTTAACATATTCTTAAGTGAATCTGGGAAAGAATTAAAATATTTCCAGTATATTTTCAAATACTACTTTGAAGGCAAAAAAGCATGTTAAACTGAACGACGTAATAAACAAGGTCAGCTTTCTTGACTGAACGATCTTCTTCGCAGCAATAAACGCCAAGTAAAAAAATATAACAAACATGATCCACTTATATTCTAAATGATCCTTATCGGACATCCATTCAGCTATATAAAAAACACTCCATAAAATCATTTGTACCAAAAAAGCAATATACGATTTCATGTTCATTACATCCTTTAAATGATTTATTTTAAGCTTCCTTCTTTTTATTTCCCCGATTCATGGATTAAAACCTTTTGATTATTTAATAAGGCTCTTTTCGCAAAGATTGTTATTTTCTAGCATAGAATCTGCCAGGGCTCTGTCAACCAGGTTTATGCTGGATGGTGAGGGGAACTGCTCCGCTTTCCACGGACGTTCGGCCGAGCCTCCTCAGCTTAGCCGAACGGGGTCTCGGCACGCCCGTAGTTCCGCAGGAGTCTGCGCAGTTCCCCTCACCATCTTTAACAGAATTTTCATGACAGAGCTTCAAGGTGTGCAAGAAAAAAAGTAACTAGAAAAAAATAATTCTTCTTCCTTAAAAGGAAAATCAATCTTTACTTACATTAAATGAGATTGTTTGCTAAAATTCTTGTTTTAATTGTTTTCCATTAAGGATACATGCTCAGAAAGTTGATTGGAGCGGAAGGATGCTCGACTCCTGCGGGAATAGCTGGACAGTACGAAAAGCGGAGGGGCTTTGCTCAGGGACGACAAGCATAAGACGAGTCTGCCGGAAAGGCGCACTTTGCCTTTTTGGCAGACTTGGCTTATGACCTCGAGCCCCTTAGCCCCGTAGTTGGACAGGTGAGACCCCGGAGGCGCAGCCGAGGAGGCTCACCGCCAGCCCCGCGGAAAGCGAGCATCCTGGAGCGGAAATCAACTATTACTTTCTTCCTCTACAATAGCACCAAACTATACGAAAAGAGCCTTTAATAAAGACAAGGAGCAGCCTTCGATCGTCGTATTTTTATAGTATATTCTTTTAAGATTACTTTCATTATGTATGTCTTTTCAATTATGTAACATTTCAATGACTTGACCCTTTTATGATTTTCCTTATGATAAAATGTGACGTAAGAACGGTTCAAAAGTCATTTATTTACAAATTCAAAGTTCATAGCATCGTTTAAGAAAAGAGGATGATGTATGAAACATATACTCGCTTTAACAATACTAATCATTTCCACGATGTTGTTTTTGACTTCATGTGATTATATTTCTTCGAACAAAGTTGTTTTAGCAGAAGATCAGTTTATAGAAAAACAGGTTATCTTTTTTACCGATGAACGAAACGTTTCTAAAGAAATACCCTACTACGATGCAATCATTGAGCTGAAAAAACAGTACCCTGATAGCCTTAAACGTTTAAAGGTAGTGAGCCTTCATAACGAAGCACCCAATAAAATAGCAGATTCTCCCCCTACTTCACCGGCAATCGTTGTTGTAGAAAACAATCAGATCATATGTAAAGTGGAAGGCGATATTACTAAAGAAGACATTATAAAACCCGTTTCAAGTGCAATCGAAAGTTGGGAGCAATAATTTTCGTAAAAAAAGGGATTGAAGCAAAAAACGCTTCAATCCCTTTTTTTAATAGTACTAAATAGTAAAAGGAGTATCTCGGCAAACCGGGATACTCCTTGATTAACTTATATTATTTTACGATGTGAATCGGGCTTCCCATAGCAACTTCTGCTGCTTCCATGGAAATCTCACCTAGTGTTGGGTGAGCATGAATAGTCATTGCAACGTCTTCAGCTGTCATACCGGATTCAATAGCAAGTCCAAGTTCAGCAATCATGTCTGATGCTCCTGCACCAACAATTTGTGCTCCGATAATTAAACCGTCTTCTTTACGAGTTACAAGCTTCATGAAACCATCTGTAGCATTCAGTGCCAATGCACGGCCATTAGCCGCGAATGGGAATTTAGCAGCGATTACTTCGATGCCTTCTTCTTTCGCTTGAGCTTCAGAATAACCTACTGTAGCTAATTCCGGATCTGTAAAGCACACAGCGGGAATACCAAGGTAGTCGATTTCTGCTGGTTCACCAGAGATGACTTCAGCAGCAATTTTACCTTCGTAAGAAGCTTTGTGAGCAAGTGGTGGTCCATCTACGATGTCACCGATCGCGAAGATGTTCGGGATGTTCGTGCGGCATTGCTTATCAATTTTGACAACGCCGCGGTCCGTCATCTCGATTCCTACTTCTTCAAGTCCGATTTCATCCGTATTCGGACGACGACCTACCGTTACAAGAACGTAATCAGCTTCAACAGATTTTTCTTCGCCTTTTACTTCATATTTAACGACAACGCCGCTGTCACTTTCTTCAACGCCTTTAGCCATGGCCTTGGTAACAACCTCTACGCCTTTTTTCTTAAGATCTTTTTTCACAATTGCTGTCATTTGCTTTTCGAATCCGCTAAGAATATCGTCAGCACCTTCTAGAATTGTTACTTCTGATCCAAGATTTGCGTAAGCAGTTCCAAGCTCAGTTCCGATGTAACCTCCACCGATAACAACAAGCTTGCTTGGGATCTCTTCTAATGCAAGAGCACCTGTAGAATCAAGTACGCGTTTTGAGAACTTGAAGCTTGGGATTTCAATTGGGCGTGAACCTGTTGCAAGGATCAAGTTGTTGAACTTGTATGTTTGGGCAGAGTTATCATCCATCACACGAAGTGTATTAGCGTCTACAAGATAAGCTTCACCACGAACGATTTCTGCTTTGTTTCCTTTAAGAAGACCTTCAACACCGCCAGTTAATTTCTTAACAACGCCAGCTTTCCACTCTTGAACCTTATCAAAGTTCACTTTTACGTTTTCAGCAACAATACCCATGTCATCAGAATGCTGAGCATTGTGAAAACGGTGACCCGCTGTGATCAAAGCTTTAGATGGGATACAACCAACGTTTAAGCATACTCCACCTAAATTTTCTTTTTCAATAATTGTTACTTTTTGTCCCAGTTGTGCTGCACGGATTGCAGCTACATATCCTCCAGGACCTGAACCGACTACTATCGTATCTGTTTCAATTGGGAAATCTCCTACTACCATTGTATTACGCCTCCATTAATAATAATTCTGGATCGTTCAACAAACGCTTGATATGGTTAAGTGCATGTTGAGCAGTAGCTCCGTCGATCATACGGTGATCGAAGCTCAATGATAATGCTAACACAGGTGCTGCTACAATTTCACCATTTTTAACTACAGGTTTTTCTGCAATACGTCCAACTCCAAGGATCGCAACCTCTGGGTGGTTGATGACCGGAGTAAACCATTGTCCACCGGCAGAACCAATATTAGTGATTGTGCATGAAGCACCTTTCATTTCATCACCAGAAAGTTTACCATCACGAGCTTTTCCAGCTAGTTCGTTAATTTCATTTGAAATTGAGAACATAGATTTACGATCAGCATTCTTCACAACAGGTACTAATAGACCTTTGTCAGTATCTGCAGCGATACCAATGTTGTAATAATGTTTTTGAACGATTTCGCTCGTTGAATCATCAATGGATGTGTTTAATGCAGGGTATTCACGTAAGGCACTTGTTAATGCTTTAACGATGTAAGGTAAGAACGTTAATTTCACACCTTTTTCAGCTGCAACTTCTTTAAACTTCTTACGGTGAGCCCAAAGTTTCGTTACATCGATTTCGTCCATTAATGTTACGTGAGGAGCTGTATGTTTAGAATTCACCATTGCTTTGGCAATTGCTTTACGCATACCACTCATTTTCTCACGAGTTTCAGGATATTCACCCTCTGGAGCTTTTGGTGCAGCCGCTTTAGAATCAGCTTCTGGTGCTTTTTCTTCTGTTTTCGCTTCTTCAGCAGTTTCAGCCGGCTTAGAATCTCCGCTTAAGAAAGCATCGATATCTTCTTTAACGACACGTCCGTTTTTACCGGAACCGGATACTTGGCGAATTTCCACACCGTTTTCTCTCGCATATTTACGAACGGAAGGCATAGCGATGACACGCTTATTAGGATCAACTTCTGTGTCAGCATTTTGATTTACACCTTCAGATTTCTCTTCGGCAGCTTCTGGTGACACATCTTTCTTAACATCCCCGCCTTGTTCTGCGGTTCCTTGAACTTGACCTTCTGTTTTCTCGTCAGCTTTAGGAGCTTCTTTCTTCTCTCCATCGTCTCCTTTGAACTGAAGATCTTCGTAACCAGGAGCATCGAACTTAATCAGTGTATCACCTACTACTGCTACAGTACCTTCGTCAACAAGAAGTTCTTCAACTGTTCCTGCTACCGGAGATGGAATTTCTACTACTGCTTTATCATTTTGGACTTCACATAGTACATCGTCTTCTTCAACTTTATCGCCAGGCTTAACAAACCATTTTACGATTTCACCTTCATGAATACCTTCACCAATGTCTGGTAATTTGAATTCGAATGACATGGATTCTACCTCCTGTATTGAATAATGATTAAAAATAGATGAATGTAAACATTATCTCTGTCTAATTTTCTTATATCTATAATTGGAAAAGAGAAGGGTGGAATGCCCTTCTGTTTTCATTTGAATATTAAGGAGGAGCGTAAATACTCCTTACCCATTAAAAGTTAAGTACTTTTTTCGCCGTTTCAAGAACATCTTTGTGGTTTGGTAACCAGATTGGCTCCGCTTGGGAGAAAGAGTACACTGTATCAGGCGCCGCTACACGAAGTACCGGGGCTTCGAGGCTAAGAATTGCACGGTCATTGATCTCAGCAACAACGTTCGCTGCAATACCGGCTTGTTTTTGAGCCTCTTGAACAACAATGGCACGATTCGTTTTTTCAACAGATGCCATGATTGTCTCGATATCCAGTGGGCTGACTGTACGTAAATCGATTACTTCAACTGAATGGCCTTCTTTTTCAAGCTCTTCAGCCGCTTTTAAGGATTCGTGTACCATAGCTCCGTAAGTGATGATGGAAAGGTCTGTACCTTCACGTTTCACCTCGGCTTTACCAAGTTCGATCGTGTACTCCTCTTCTGGAACCTCTTGACGGAATGAACGGTATAATTTCATATGTTCTAAGAAAATGACAGGGTCATTATCTCGAATGGATGAAATTAATAAACCTTTAGCGTCATAAGGTGTTGATGGAATAACAACTTTCAGACCAGGTTGCTGAGCCATCAATCCTTCTAAGCTGTCCGCATGAAGTTCTGGAGTATGTACTCCACCACCGAATGGGGAACGGATTGTGATTGGAGAAGTATACGTTCCACCTGAACGGTAACGCATACGCGCCATTTGTCCACTTACTGAATCCATTACTTCATATACGAAACCGAAGAATTGGATTTCCGGTACTGGACGGTACCCTTCTAATGCTAAACCGATTGCTAAACCACCGATTCCTGATTCTGCTAGTGGAGTATCGAATACACGGTCTTCACCGAATTCTTTCTGAAGTCCTTCCGTTGCACGGAATACACCACCGTTTAGACCTACGTCCTCACCAAAAACTAAAACGTCTTCGTTGTTGCGTAGCTCTGTGCGCAGTGCATCAGTGATCGCTTGAATCATTGTCATTTGCGCCATGGCTTATTTCGACTCCTTTTCTTTGTAGATTTCTAATTGTTCTTTCAAGTTGTAAGGAAGCTCTTCATACATATTGTTAATGAAATCAGTAACTTTTTGTTTAGGAGTTCCATCTGCTTCTTTAATAGCTTGTTTAATATCTTCTTTCGCTTCTTCGATCACTTCGTTTTCTTTCTCTTCACTCCATAATCCTTTAGCTTCCAGGAATTTACGGAAACGCACCAATGGATCTTTCTTTTCCCAGTCAGTATCCATTTCTGAAGTACGGTAACGAGTTGGATCATCACCAGCCATTGTATGTGGTCCATAACGGTAGCAAAGTGTTTCGATCAATGAAGGACCTTCACCATTCACAGCACGATTACGAGCCTCTAATGTAGCTGAATACACGGCTAATGGATCCATTCCATCGACTAATATACCAGGGATACCAGCAGCAACTGCTTTTTGAGCAATTGTACGGCCGGCTGTTTGCTTATCACGTGGTGTCGAGATTGCGAACTGGTTGTTTTGAACAACGAAAATCGCTGGAGCTGCGTACGCACCTGCAAAGTTAATCCCTTCGTAGAAATCACCTTGTGAAGATCCACCGTCACCTGTATATGTAACGGCAACAGCTTTCTTACCACGTTTCTTAAGACCTAATGCCACCCCGGCAGTTTGGATGTATTGAGCACCGATGATGATTTGAGGTGATAATACATTCACTCCTTCTGGAGGCTGATTCCCTTTAAAGTGTCCACGTGAGAATAAGAATGCTTGAGCTAACGGAAGACCGTGCCAAACGATTTGTGGAACATCACGATATCCAGGCAGGATCCAATCTTCCTTCTCCAAAGCAAAGTGAGAAGCAATTTGTGATGCCTCCTGTCCAGCTGTTGGTGCATAGAAACCTAAACGTCCTTGACGGTTCAGGGAGATTGATCTTTGATCAAGAATACGAGTATAAACCATACGACGCATTAATTCCTGCAGATCCTCATCAGAGATCTCCGGCATTGCGTCTTCGTTTACTACTTCGCCATCTTCGTTCAAAATTTGGAACATTTCAAACTTGTCTTCAATTTGTTCGAGCGTCTTAACTGCATCGAATTGTGCCTTCTTTGATTTAGAAGCCATCGAAGTCACCTATCCTTTCTTTATACATTTATTTTGGTTTTTTACATACAAAGTTTAGATTACCCAAATTCAGTATGACCTACTACAATACTTGTGGATACACACACTATTACTAGTTTTCCACAAATACCAAGAAAGAAAACCCGAAATTACATTCGAGCTTATCTGTATCAGTCATAATGCCACAATGACTAATACAATCCATGAATACCTTTACTAGTTTACAATATAGAAATTCAGGAAGTCAACGACAAAGTATTATTAATTCTTGTTTCCAATTGACCCCGAAAATTATCACTACCAATTCTTTTCAAAACTGTATCAATACTCATTCAAACTCTGTTATATATAAACACCTGAAACAACTTCATCTGTTATAGAGTAAGGATGCCCCTAATCTCCTATCTTCCCTGATGATCTTGTGACCTATCAGGAATGAAGATCATTCTTATGGCGTCCAAAGACAAAAAAAGTGATGGACGCGGAAGTTTTCCTCGTCCATCACTTTTTATCATCCTTTATTCTGAATCTTTCACATCAAGCCCGGCGCTCGAATAAAATTTTTGTTTCAGATTATTGAATTCTTCTGTCTTTTTATTATAGTCCTCATTATAATTCACTATTTTTTCATATTGGTCATTAATAGAGGAAATTTGTTTCTCAAGCTCTTCCATTGTAAGTTCTTTCTTTTTGAACATATTATAAAGTTCTTTATCCAGAGATAGAACATCCAGATAAGAAGATGTTAGCTTTTCATGAAGCTGATAACGCTCTTCCATCGTTTTTTTCAGCTTTTCTGCTTCCTTTTTAAGGTCTTGGCTTTCTAACTTATCAACATATTCGTCTGCTTTCGCAAACTCTTCCTCGGCTTCACTCATGGACGTACGTTCTTGATCGATGAATTCTTTTCTTTTTTTGATGTTGTCCAGAGCTTCATCGGAAAGCTTTACAATTTGGTCAAACTCTTTCATCCCAAGATCCATAATCTTAGTGTAAATCTCTTTTTCTTTTTCTTCTAATTCTTGAAGAGGTTTTTGAACTTCAACATATTGACCTTCTTTAGATACTGTTTCTTCAAGAACGTTATACATATTCTCTTCGGGTGAAGAACCACCGACACAGCCCATTAGTACAAAGATAGCGGCTCCTAAAATGAAAGCAAAACGAAATTTCGACACAACTAGATCCCCCTTAACTATTTACCACCTTCTACTATATCTATGTCTACAACATTTGACAATAGGGATTTACAACTGTGGAAAAAAATGTCGATTAGACTATTCTTCCTATTAAAATGAATATGTCATTTACCCGGTGAGTATTCCACCTTATAATAAATCTCATTCATTAACTTTTCCGGAGTAAAATGATAGACTATTATCATACATAATAGATAATTTTAATGAATAAAGTAGAGAAGTGATTGATCATCCGGCCCTGTCTGTAAGTGTTCTTTAAAGACATGTTACGCCTTTTCATTCATAGCTCTACCGTACCTGAGGAGGAAAATCAATGATTACGATGAATGACATCATCCGTGAAGGTCACCCTACATTAACAATGATGGCAAAGGAAGTGGCTCTCCCGCCATCACAAGAAGATCAGGAAACATTAAGAAGCTTGTTAGAGTATGTAGTAAATAGCCAAAATCCTGAAACGGCAAATAAGTATGGGCTTAGACCGGGGATTGGTCTTGCTGCACCTCAAATCAATATTTCTAAGCGGATGTTAGCTGTGAATGTGACTGACAATCAAGGTAAACTATACAGCTATGCTCTATTTAACCCGAAGATTATCAGCCACTCAATCGAGAAAGCTTATTTAACATCAGGTGAAGGATGCTTGTCAGTAGACCGAAATGTCCCCGGATTTGTTCCCCGTTATGCCAGAGTGACGGTTAAAGGCTGGGATGTTGATGGAAACGAAGTGAAGCTGCGTTTAAAGGGACTCCCATCCATCGTGTTCCAACACGAAATCGATCATTTGAATGGGATCATGTTCTACGACCATATCAATCCGAATAATCCTTTCGAGCCGATCCCGGATGCGATTGCCATAGAAAGATAATATAAAAAGACTTCTTCCCGTCTTCAGAAGAAGTCTTTTTTGTTATTCATTATATTAATTCAAGTTCCTTCAAACCATGATATATTCCATCGTCATCGACGTGTTTCGTAATCAAATCTGCATGTTTTTGTACTTCTTGCACAGCATTCCCCATGGCAACACCGGTACCGACGGATTGAATCATTTCAATATCATTTAATCCATCTCCAAATGCATATACATCTTCCATTTTAAAACCGAGCTTCGCGATCATCTTTTTGATGCCTTCTGCTTTCGAACCACCTTTTGGCAGGATATCCATAGAAAATTGATGCCAGCGTATGAACGTGAAGTCATTGTATTTCTCCCGGTAAAAGCTCTCATCTTCCTTTGTACAAAATAACAAGGATTGATAGATATCTCTATCCTTATAAAAATCCGGAGCATAATCGGGATGTGGAAATTTCAAACTTCCCATACTCTCTTCTATATATTTATGATGTTTCAGGTTTGACTTCATCGTTTGATGATTTAAGTGAACCACCGGATGCTCATTTGTATACGCATCCTCGAGTAACTCTTCTAACTTTTCGATTTTTAATGGGTTTGTGTAGATTACCTCATTTTCAAAAACCACATACTGCCCATTAAAGGAAACAAAGGACTCGATTCCTAATTCTCCCCTCAGGCTCTCATACATGAATGGAGCCCTGCCAGTTGCAATGGCTACATAAGTACCGTTGGATTGTAATGTTTGGATGGCTTCTTTCGTTGCTTGAGGCAGCTTCTTATCGTGGTCAAGCAGTGTACCATCTATATCGAAGAAAACTATTTTAGACATATCTGATCTCCTTTTCATACGTAATCGATCATCTGTTTTACCCGTTGTTTAAGGTAATCCTTTGCGGCATAAATGTCAATGAATGAGTATAGACGCTTCCTTTTACCAAACTTAACCATGTAAGAGATTCAATTAATTCCGTACAATATAAGTAAGACAACAGAGACTTCGGTATTATCTTTCCTTTACTTCAAAGGAAAATCTCGGTAAACTATTGATAAGGAGTGATCCACCATGTTAAAAAAGCTCAGAAAGAAGCTTTTAAAACAGTGGAAAGAATTGCTTAGAAAAAAAACGATTGCATAGTATTTCATGCTGCCGGACGAACTTAAGCAGTCACACTACTAAAATACATGCAATTCGGCTATACTGTCATACGTTTACACAAATAATAAGGGACTGATGCCACTAGTGAGCTTTTTCGTCTCCATTGGTTCAGTCCCTCTTCTTCTATTTTTGTAATGTTTTAATGAAGGATTCTCTCAAAAACTTTATTTACACGAAAGAATCCTTTATAATTTATAGCATACATAAACAAGATGATTCATCCCTACTTAAATGATAGGGTCATTTAGAAGAGTTAGAGTGAGGACCGTCCTCTATGGTGAATTCTCGTGAAGGATAGATTTCACTCGCCTTTCGTTCATATCGAAAGGTCGCCCTGTGTTAAGGAAATGATTCATGGACAATCGTTTTTTTACCACAGGGCGTAAATGAGCCATATATGAACATAGTAACTGTTCAGACCATAATGGTATATCTATACCTATTAGCAGGGAAGCTAGCCCTCTAATGTCCAGCTCCAGCGTCAAGCCCTATTCGTCATGCCATATCCCTCAAGCGGAGACTGGTATTATGCCTATAGGTGCCTAGACGCCGCTTATGTTATGTTAGTTGATAACTTTTTTATCATAGATGAAAGTTAGATTTTTTGAAAACGGATAAGGAGAGAGAAAAGACATGATTTTTAAAGTATTTTATCAAGAAAGTAAAGCAGAAGTGCCTGTTCGCGAATGCACTCAATCTCTTTACATGGAAGCAGATTCAGAACGTGAAGTACGTCTGAAATTAAAAGACAAACCGTATAACATTGAATTCGTACAAAAGCTAGAGGGCGCTTTTTTAGAGTATGAAGAAAACCATCATTCTTTCGAGTTGGAGCAATAATCCATGAAATTTGTCAAGAATGACCAAACCGCAGTATTTGCCCTTGGCGGTTTAGGTGAAATCGGTAAAAACACATACGGCGTACAATTTCAAGACGAAATCATCCTGATCGATGCGGGAATCAAGTTCCCTGAAGACGAACTTCTCGGTATCGATTACGTAATCCCGGACTATACGTACCTGGTGAAGAATGCGGATAAAATCAAAGGCCTTTTCGTGACACACGGACACGAAGACCATATTGGTGGAATCCCCTATTTACTGCGCGAATTAAACATCCCGATATACGGCGGGAAGCTCGCACTGGGACTTATTAAAAACAAACTTGAAGAGCACGGTCTATTAAGAAATGCGAAACTAAATGTCATTCAAGAAGATGACATCATTAAATTCCGCAAGACGTCCGTAACCTTCTTCAGAACGACTCACAGTATTCCGGATTCATACGGAATTGTTGTGAAAACACCACCTGGTAATGTTGTACACACAGGTGACTTTAAATTTGATTTCACGCCGGTTGGTGAGCCCGCGAACTTAACCAAAATGGCTGAAATCGGAAAAGAAGGCGTACTTTGTCTTCTATCTGATAGTACGAACGCTGAAGTTCCAAACTTCACAATGTCGGAACGTAAAGTCGGAGAAAGCATCAATGACATTTTCCGCAAAGTGGACGGTCGTGTCATATTCGCTACTTTCGCATCTAATATTCACCGTCTTCAACAAGTGGTGGAAGCAGCTGTCTTTCATAATAGAAAAGTCGCTGTTTTCGGAAGAAGCATGGAAGCGGCCATTACGATCGGTCAAGAATTAGGGTATATTAACGCCCCTAAAGATACATTCATTGAACATAACCAAATTAATCGATTACCTGCGAATGAAGTCGCGATATTATGTACAGGTTCCCAAGGTGAACCAATGGCTGCATTATCCAGAATCGCAAACGGTACTCACCGTCAGATTCAGATCCAGCCAGGGGATACCGTTGTATTCTCTTCTTCACCGATCCCTGGAAATACGATCAGTGTAAACCGCACAATCAACCTATTATACCGTGCTGGAGCAGAAGTCATTCATGGACCATTAAGTGATATCCATACATCTGGTCATGGTGGACAACAAGAAATGAAGTTAATGCTCCGCCTGATGAATCCAACCTTCTTTATGCCGATACATGGTGAATTCCGCATGCAGAAGATGCACGCTCAGCTCGGTGTAGACTGTGGAGTACAGCCTGAAAACTGCTTCATAATGGACAATGGTGAAGTTCTTGCATTAAGCAATGACTCCGCACAAGTAGCTGGAAAAATCCCTTCAGGAAACGTCTATATCGACGGAAGCGGTATAGGTGATATCGGTAATATCGTACTTCGCGATCGCCGTATTCTTTCAGAAGAAGGCTTAGTCATCGTCGTTGTAAGCATCGACATGAAAGATTTCAAGATTGCTTCCGGACCGGACCTGATTTCAAGAGGATTTGTGTACATGCGAGAATCAGGTGACCTTATAAATGAAGCACAAACGCTTATTTCTAAACATCTGAACAAAGTTCTTGAGAGAAGAACTTCTCAATGGTCAGAAATCAAAAATGAAATCACAGATACACTGGCTCCATTCTTATATGAAAAAACAAAACGACGTCCTATGATTTTACCAATCATCATGGAAGTCTGATCTATCAAAAGAAGAGGCTGACCCGATAAAAAGGTCAGCCTCTTCTTTATGATTATAAAACCTTCTTTTCAAAACGGTTAATATCCGTATCTGCACCGATTACAATCAGGATATCACCTTCACGAATTTGTTCATCGGCTTGTGGAGACACAATAATATCCTTTTGTCTCTTAATCGCCACGATATTGATCCCGAATTGAGCACGGATATCCAAATCAATTAAAGAATTCCCACTCAGATGTTCATTCGCCACAATCTCTACGATGGAGTGTTCATCCGACAGTTCCAGGTAATCCAATACATTATTCGAAACGATATTATGAGCAATCCTTCTTCCCATATCGCGTTCCGGATGAACGACTTGGTTCGCACCTATTTTCCGCAATACTTTTTCATGATAATCATTTTGAGCCTTAACGGTAATTCTTTTCACACCGATTTCTTTCATCATCAAGGTGGTTAAGATACTGGATTGGATATCGTCTCCAATAGCCACGATGACGTGATCAAAATTTCTGATTCCCAGGCTTTTTAAGACGGATTCATCCGTTGCATCTGCCACTACCGCATGAGAAGCAATGGAAGAGAATTCATTTACTTTATCTTCATCCTGATCAATCGCCATAACCTCCATGCCTTGATCTGATAATGAACGGACAATACTCCCTCCAAATCGTCCTAAACCAACAACCACAAACTCTTTTTTCACCATACATCCCCCCGCACTCTCTATATGCTTTATTTTAGCATAAAAAAAAGGAGAAAATGAAATTTCTCCCTGTTGTACTCTGTATTAAATTTAGATGGGATTTGTATATCGATTACTTCTTGCCTTTAATATAATCTGCATCAAATAAAAACAGCCTCATTAACAGATATAGAGATGGAATCAATAATAGCAACCCTGCTATGAAGACGATGACCAGGGCCATTCCCATCGTTGGATTCGTCACACTTGTTTCAATCGTAATAAACGGTTTAAGAATATAAGGTAAATGCGATGCACCATAGCCAAAAAAGGCAAAGAAGAATTGCAGCATAACCAATATAAATGCCGTTCCAAAATTCTTACGCATGTATATCATTAGCGATGCACCAAAGAAGCAAAGAAGTGACAACCCAAACATCCACCAAATATCAATCGCCTTCGCAAAATGCTCTGCATTATGCTCTCTCAACGATACAAATACTAATAAACTTGCGAGAATCGTAGGTGCACTCCAAAACAGGGAAAACGTTCTTAATTCCTCCCTGGAATCCATATCTCCTGCACGGTTTGCATAATAGGTTAGAAATGTCGCACTGATAAATAACACCGACACAATGGAGAGGGCCACTACACTCCATGAATACGGGCTGGTAAAGAGTTCCTTGGCGAGGAAGATCACCTTATCTCCCTGTTCTTCCAGAAATCCACCTTCTGAAATGGTTAAAGCCGTTGATAAGGAAGCAGGAATTAATAACCCCGTCACCCCATATAAAAACAGATATACGATATTGTCCTTTGACCCGTAATTCCCGAAAGCATAGAAACTCCCTCTTATGGCTAATAAAATGATGGCGATACTTCCCGGAAGTAATAATGCCGTTCCATAATAATAGGCTGTGTCAGGAAAGAATCCGACAAGACCTACAAAGAAGAAGACAAAAAAGACGTTGGTTACTTCCCATACCGGAGAAAGGTATCTGCTAATCAACACGTTCAATGTATGCTCCTTGCCTTTCAATCTTCCATAAAAGGCGAAGAAGCCGGCTCCAAAATCAATCGAAGCTACTATCAGGTAACCATAAAGGAAAATCCACAATACGGTAATCCCCACAACTTCCAAACTCATACCCATTCCTCCCTTAAAGCTTGAAGCCCCTTCTTCTCAGGCCACCTGAAAAGAAGGAGTACTTTTATATCTGCTTAACTCGCTTTCTTAGGAAAACGTTGTTCTAATTCCGCCTCTGCAGGCTTGTCTTTAAACATTTTAATCAATACAACCACACATAGCACACCCAGAAGGATATAGAGGCCAACAAACAATGCAAACGTCAAGCCTACTCCATCGGCTTTCGTTGCCGCATCCGCCACTTTCATATACCCTCTCATAATCCATGGCTGTCGACCCACCTCGGCAAAAATCCATCCGAATTCGATTGCCAGCATCGCAAGGGGTCCACTCGCAACAATTCCCCATAGAAGCGGCTTATTCCATTCATTCCGCTTCTTCCACTTCCAGAATAAAACAAATGCTGCAGAAATAAAGATACTGTAGAACCCAATTGATACCATCAGGTCAAACATATAGTGAACCCATAAAGGCGGCCGCTCATCTTCAGGAAATTCATTCAAACCTATAACCTCTGTCTCAAAAGAACTCCCGGCCAGGAAACTTAAGAATCCAGGTAAGCGAATCTCATTATGGACCTCATTATTTTCATCCAGCGTTCCGAATACGATCAGGTCAGCATTCTCTTCCGTTTCAAAATGCCATTCTGCTGCTGCAAGCTTTTCGGGCTGATACTCGGCAAGAAATTTAGCCGATAAGTCCCCTGCCAGAGCAGTGGCAAAAGCGAAAATCAAAGCAGAAACCATCGTTAAACGCAGGGCTTTCTTATGATATTCCCCGCCTTTTTTACGAAGAATCGCGAATGCCGTAATCGCCGCCAGCACTAAAGCCGACGTCAAATAGGCAGTCGTCAACACGTGAAACACTTTCGTAGGCGTCGCAGGATTCAGCATCGCAGCAATCGGGTCGATATTAATCGCTTTCCCATCCTCTAATTCAAATCCTTGAGGAGTGTTCATAAACGCATTCACCGTTGTAATAAACAGCGCTGAAGCCGAAGAACCAATCATAACCGGAATCGTCAACAGCCAGTGAATCCACTTATTCTTAAAGCGGTCCCAAGTATAAAGATAGATTCCTAAAAAGATAGCCTCAAAGAAAAACGCAAAAGTTTCCATAAATAATGGCAGTGCAATTACCTGTCCGGCCACCTGCATAAACGAAGGCCACAATAAGGACAGCTGTAACCCTATGGCTGTACCTGTTACAACCCCCACGGCAACCGTAATCGTAAAACCTCTTGCCCATCTTCTGGCAAGCAAAAGGTAATGAGGATCATTTCGTTTGATTCCCATGAACTCCGCAATGGAAATCATAATCGGCACCCCTACCCCAATCGTCGCAAAAATAATATGGAATGCAAGGGTTGTCGACGTGAGCATTCTGCTCAAAATCACACCATCTAAAACCATTCTATACTCCCCCTACTGATTTACTTACTATCGTAAACAGCTCTTTTCAACTGTTTATCACTTATTGTTCATTATAAAACCTGAAAATGAGTTTGTGATGTGTTGAACATGAATATTTTGTGACGTTTTTCACAAACATCGATTTGTCTATTATTTTAGAGGTTTTTGGGGTGGTTGGCAATGATGTTGCTTGGGTACTATTGAAAGGAAAATCGTGTTCCTGGCTATTGATAGACCATCACTTATTGATTATAGCCTTCATTGAAGTTTTCCGAGAATTTTGTCAGGGGACTTTTATCTGCCAGATTCAGAATTTATCTGCCATTTTTGAATTTTATCTGCCATTAACCATAACTCGACAATTTCCGCAACATCCCACCGCCCCTATAACACCTCACTCCACCACTCACCTTCCATAAACAAAAGAAAAAAACCCACACACACCAGTGCGGGGCTCCTCCAAACTTACATCGCATCCAACATTCTGAACTGTGATTTAACCAACTCATAATAATCACCCTGTTGCTCCATCAGCTCATCGTGGTTACCGGATTCTTTGATTCTTCCATTCTCCAGAACAAAGATATTGTCCGATTCACGGATCGTAGATAGGCGGTGGGCGATGATGATCGCGGTCCGGCCGTTCAACAGTTGTTTCAATGCGTTTTGAATTTTGACTTCTGTTTCTGTATCGATGGATGCTGTCGCTTCATCCAATATGATGATACGGGGGTTCGCCAAGAGTGCTCGAGCGAATGACAGTAATTGTCTTTCACCGACGGATAAAACGTTACCTCGTTCTTCTACTTCGGTTTCGTAACCATTTGAGAGTTTTTCGATAAATTCATTAGCTCCGATTGCTTCGGCAGCTTTCTTAACCTCTTCGTCCGTAGCATCAGGGCGTCCGAATCGGATGTTATCCATGATCGTTCCCGAGAAGATGAAGGTATCCTGCAGGACGATGCTGATTTGGCTCCGTAAGCTTGAAACCGATGCATCCCTCAGGTTCACCCCATCAATTTTCACTTCACCCTTCGTTGGATCGTAAAAGCGGCTGATCAGGTTGGCGATCGTGGTTTTACCAGATCCGGTATGACCGACTAAGGCGACGGTCTGGCCGGCTTTCATTTCAAGGTTGATGTTTTGGAGTGCTTTTCGTGTGTCATCATAGGAGAATTCTACATTCTCAAACTGTATTCTTCCTTTGATGTCAGTCAGGTTCAGCGCATTCGTTTTTTCATTTACAATCGGTTGTTCATCAAGGAATTCGAAGATACGCTCTGATGAAGCCATTCCGATCAGTAGTTGATTGTATACTTGACCGAGCCTTGAAATGGGTTCCCAGAACATCCCCAGATAGAAGGCGAATGAAACGAATTCTCCCAGTTCCAGTGAGCCGCCTTGGATAAGATGGGCACCGTACCATATGAGGACCGCTGTCCCGATGGCGTTTGTCAGTTCTACCAGCGGGCGGAACATGGCATTTTTCTTTGTGGCCGTTCTCCAGCTATCGAAGTTCTCGGTGTTTACCCCATCGAAGAAGGCCATGTTTTCTTTTTCTTGAGTGAATGATTGAGTGACACGGATCCCTTGAATGCTTTCATTCAGATGGGAATTCAGCTTCGATTGCTTGAGACGCACCATTTGCCAGGATCTGCGGATGTTTTTTCGTAAGCTTGTCGAGATAAAGAACATGATTGGCAGAATGACCATAACGGCAAGTGTTAACTCAGGGCTTAACGTAAAGAGAATGACGATGATTCCAATGAGTAGAATGATATCCATCAATAGATTAATAACTCCGTTTGTGAAGAGCTCTTGAAGGGAGTTTATGTCATTCATGATTCGAACCAGGATGGAACCGGCGGATCTCTGATCAAAGAAGCGATGGGATAGCCATTGAACATGGCTGAATAAGTGCTTTCTTAAATCATAGATAACTCCTTGCCCCAGCTGATTCATCCACCTGATCCTGAGCACATTTGCTACGTAGTTCAATACATAGAGCCCTGCGATAATTCCAACGAGTGTAAATAGTAAATTGGAATCCTTCTGCCTGATTGCTTTGTCTAATGTGTATACCCCAATCAGAATAGGTACGATCAACCTTACTGCTGTTGTGATCAGAACGGTAATGATGGATAAGGGCAGAAGTTTTTTAGAATAGGGCTTTAAATACGTTAATAACCGGTAGAGTTGTTCCCAGTTAAACGACTTATCGATCACTTGATCTGTAGAGTAATGGAATCTGCTTAATACACTTTTGTTCACTTTGTTTTTCTGACTCAAACCCTCTCACCTACCCTTCCTGAGTTTGTAATATTTTTTTCTGGTCTTTGTATTGGATGTCATAGATTCGTTGATACGGTCCATTATTTTTCAGTAGGAAGTCATGAACTCCCCTCTCTACGATTTTCCCATTTTCCAGTACAAGGATTTCATCTGCATGCTTGAGGGATGAAATCCGATGGGCAATTATAAAGGTCGTTCGATCCGACATGACTTCTTTTAGCGCTCTTTGAATCCTGAATTCAGTTTCCATGTCTACGGCGCTTGTTGCGTCATCAAGGATCAGGATCGATGGATCTGTACAAATCGCACGGGCAATGGCAATCCGCTGCTTTTGACCACCTGAAAGACCTAAGCCTCTTTCACCAAGCCTTGTGTCGTAGCCATCGGGTAATTCTGAAATGAAATCATGGGCTTGTGCCCGTTTTGCTGCTTCCATGATTTCTTCCATGGTTGCTTCCGGTCGTCCATACGATATATTAGCTTTGATGGTCGAGGAGAATAAGAAAGATTCCTGAAGGACGAAACCGATATTTTTTCGAAGTGATTTTAAAGAGTAGTCCTTCAGATCCCGCCCATCGATGAGGATTTCTCCCTCTTCAGGTTCATAGAAACGAGTGATAAGCTGGGTGATACTCGTTTTACCAGAGCCGGTACCTCCGATCAGACCGATGACTTTTCCGCGTTCAGCCTTAAAGGTAATATCCTCGAGGGCAGCTTCATCATGAACGGTGTAATTCAGTGACACGTGCTTGAACTCTACTTCACCATTCATCCGATCGACGTGAAGAACCCCTTGATGATCTTTTATCTCTTCGTCCACTTCAAGAATTTCGAGCAAACGTTCCCCTGATGCTTTCGATTGGGAAAACAGGTTAATCGTAAATCCTAGATTCATGATCGGCCAGATAATGTACCACACTAAACTGTAAAACGCGACCAGCTCTCCAGGTTGAAGATTACCATTCATCACCAGATAACCACCGTATGCGAGAAGTGTCACCACACTTACATTTCCCAAAAACTCCATTAACGGAAAGTACTTTGCCCAGATGTCCGAGGTGAAAAGGTATTTATCTTTGTAATCCCCGTTTGATTGGTTGAATTTGTTGATTTGATGATTTTCTCTCGATAATGATTTTACTGTATTGATTCCTGAAATATTTTCTTGAACATTGGTATTCAGTTTTCCGAATGATTTACGGATACCCCTGAAAGCAGGGTGAACCGCTTTATCAAATTTGTATACGGCTATTGCCAGAAATGGTAACGATACTAGGGTAACGAATGTCAACTGAGGTGAATAATAAAACATAACACCAAAGCTTACCGTTACTAAAAGGAAAAAGCGAAGCAGTTCGGAAAAACCAAAGGATAAGAAGAAACGGAATGCTTCTACATCTGCCGTCAACCGGGACATCAGATCACCAGTTTTGGCGTTATCATAGTAACTGAATGGAAGGAATTGAAGCTTTTCATACAGTTCATTTCTCATTCGATAAACCGAGGTTATACCGAATAGATCCCCATGGTATTGTTGAATAAATGTGGCAACGCCTTTCACGATCATAATGCCGATAAATCCAAAAGCTAAGTATGGAATCCACTGATAGTTCCCTTGCAGAATCACATCATCTATCGTGATTTGCAAGATCATTGGATAGACGACAGTGATCAGTGTAACAAAAATCAAGAAAATCATTGAAATGATAAAATGCCTTTTATATGGCCAATAAAAGGCTTTCAATTTTTTAAAAGTATCCATATTTTCTCCCCCTTCAACGTTGCATATAAAAAGAACGTACTAATAAATATATCGGCTTTCGAAATATTTATCTACCCTTTTTTAGAATTTTTTACTTTTTTATGAATTATCCTTCTAGTCTTATTATTCATATTAATTGTAAAAATGAATCCAAAAAAATAGATCGGTCTTTTGACCGATCTATTCCCACATATTTCGTTTGAACCTATTCGCTTTTTTCCATTTCATCCAGCACACGATTGACACGCTTTTCAAGCATTTTCATTCCGCTTCCGCCCGCTTGGAAGTGACGAAGATTCCCGTCTTTATCAAATACATAGTAAGCTGGTACATATTGATTTTCGAATGCATCTGTCAGTTTATGCTCACTGTCTACGAGGATTGGCTGAGTAATATCGTGCTCAGCTGCTACCTTCTTTATTTCGTCCAGGTTCAGATCATCCTCGGACCGTGGCATATGGACAGCCATAACATTCAGTTTATCACTGTATTGATCGCGAAATTCATTTACTTGTGGCATGGCTTCTTTGCACAGGTGACATGAGATGGACCAGAAGTGAATAAGTGTCGGCTTTTCTCCTACCAGATCTCCCTTTTTCACTTCTCCATTTAACCATTCTGTTGCACCGTTTAATTCCGGCATCGGTTCACGAAGCTTCATTATTATACCCTCCCTTAATTTGTATCGATCCTATTTCTATTGTTCTCAGGATGGATTTGTACTACTCCTGAAAAAATCAACATGATAAGAAAAAGGCCTAACAAACGGTTAGGCCATTATTCATTTGAAAATTATAAAGTTTTTTGACCTGGCTTCCAGTTTGCGGGGCAAAGTCCACCAGTTTGAAGTGCTTGAAGAACACGTAGAGTTTCTTCAACGTCACGGCCGATATTGTTGTGGAATACTACTTGATATTGAAGTTCCCCTTCTGGGTTGATGATGTAAAGTCCGCGAAGGGCAATACCTTCATCTTCAATTAGGACTCCGTATTCGCTGGATACGCTGTGGTTTGTATCTGCAGCTAATGGGTATCTCAACTCACCAAGACCATTTTCTTTACGGTCAGTGTTGATCCAAGCTAAGTGTGTATGAATAGTGTCTGTAGAAACACCGATAACTTCTGCATCTAAATCTTCGAACTCATCGTAACGGTCTGACATTGCTGTAATTTCAGTTGGACAAACGAAAGTGAAGTCCATTGGGTAGAAGAACAATACTGTCCACTTACCGTTTTTCATATTTTCTTCGAGTGACACTTTACCGAATTCTTTGTTTGGCAATACAGCGTCCATTTCAAATCGTGGAGCTTGTTTGCCTACCATGCGTTCTGCCATGAGTGAATCCCTCCAATGAGTTTTTAATGAAATATTTCACCTGAGAAAGGAAGACGTGACAGCCTGTCCTTTCTGAATCACAATTTTCATTATAAAGGATTAGTTTTTTTAAGTCAATGTTAAATTATAATCAATTTAATATTAAAATGATTATAATTAAATGACTGCATCCCTTAATTGGTTTTCCCTATTATATAGAAGTTTACTCACTTTTCCCCTTGAATAAACATCTGCATAAAGTTTACCATTTCTCAACTGGGGAATAAAACAATATGCTATTTGATATACTCTTTGACATGCCCTATGGTGAATTGTGTATACTAGAATGGTCATTATTTAAAAGGAAGGATGTTTTGGATTGAATTACATACTTGGTCTTAGTGCTTTAAGTGACCGACTTACCAATTTTAATTGGGGCGGTCTATTGGTGACGATCGGAATTGGCGCCTTACAGATAGTAGCAATCTGGATCGCTTTCATTATCGTGAAAGGTGCGGCTAACAAAGTGATTGAGAGAGTCTTTGATAAGTACCGAAAGAGAAATGAAGTTTCTGAAGGTCGCGCACAAACATTACAAAGTCTTTCAAAAAATATAATCGGATACATCCTGATTTTTGTTTTCTTTGTCACGATTTTACAAATCTTCGGTATCCAGGTGACGGCGATTCTTGCAGGAGCAGGAATTATTGGACTTGCAGTCGGCTTTGGTGCTCAAGGATTAGTAAGTGATGTGGTGACAGGATTCTTTATTCTATTGGAAAAACAAGTGGATGTAGGAGATTACGTCTCCACTGGAAATTTCTCAGGGATTGTAGAAGAGGTTGGTTTACGAACGACTCATATTCGTGGGTTCGATGGCACTCTTCATTTTGTGCCAAATAGAGAAATCACAAGTGTCAGCAACCATTCCCGCGGAAATATGAGAGCACTTGTTGATATCGGGATCTCATATGACGATGACATTGACAAAGCGATGGTAGTACTTCAGCAGGTTTGTGATACGATCGCTCAAGAAGATGACAATATTGTAGATGGACCAAATGTGTTAGGTGTTCAGACACTTGGCGCTTCCGATGTAGTACTGAGAGTGTTATGCAAAACGAAAAACATGGAGCAATGGGGAGTGGAACGGAAGCTTCGTAAAGCTCTAAAAGAAGCTCTTGATCAAAATGGAATTGAAATTCCTTACCCTCATCAGGTTTACATTGAGAAAAAGGAAGGCTGATGAAAGTAAAAAGAGAAGGCGCCGGCCTTCTCTTTTTTATTTGTCTCTTCTCCTTTTTGCTTCAAGTAGACGCTGAAGGCGATCATCATCCCTGGTTTCTTGAGGCTCCTGTTTAACCTTGGGTTTATATATCGGCTCCTTTTTCCCCGAAACTTTAGGTATAGACTGCTTGTTGCTTATAGGTTTCTCCCACTCATTCGGCTTGCGGTTATGTTTCACTTTTCTGCCAAGTTGCTCAAAGCTTGTTTGTTCTTTAGGAACGGAAGCGGGTATTCTTCTTTTAAGCTTATTAACAACTCCCAATATCGGGCGTAATCCAAACCTTCTAATGGCAATTTCAGCAAAGAAGAGTAGAAAGCCTATAATAATAAAGAGAGATTGAGTCGATTGTTCTCTGGATGATTTGGTTTCAAACTCTCTAAAGACTTCTTTAGTTGAGGAATACCTCTTTCCCCCTGTTTCTTCTACTATCTCGTCAAGTGTCCGGGTCCCCCCCTTGTAGGAATACTCTTTCGAATATGGAACCGAAAAGCCTGTTTGGTATGAGCTTCCACTCTCTTCACCTGCCTTGGAGATATTCATATGATATAGTCCAGGAGATAACCGGCTCTCAAATTCGACTTCATAGTCTCCCGGAGCCTTGATTCTTGTCGTTGCAGGGATCTTTTTTCCACTTTCATCAAGTGCCGTTACCTCAAGTTGTGAGACATCTCCCTCCGATGACGAAAGCTTTAGCTGAGTACGTCCCCGATCCTCCTTCACATCAATGGTGTACGGGTTGGATTGAATATCAGGAAACGATTGTGTAACAAGCTGATTAACGAACGTCGGCCATCCTTTCCACCTGATGAAATCCCCTGTCCATTTTCCAGTTGTATCAGATGTAAATGCAAATGTCCTCCCAAGACCATATCTCCAAGAGGCCAAGATTGGATCATTCTTTTCACTCTTCATTTCAACTAGAGCAGTTCCTTTAGGGCTTGTCGCAATATAGGCATTCATTTGCGGAATGCCTTCGGTGAATAAAGATTCCCATTTAGACGAAGAAATCACTGGATAAAATGGGTTGTCTTCAATATAGGTCCTTGTAGTAATGACAGTCTCCCTTGTTAAGATACTCGGTATCACACTGGCGTCGACAACATCATAAAATCGACCTTTTCCCCATTGGGACAAATCATTTAACAGACCTCTATCTGCTCCTTCACCGATTGAGACGGTGGATAGCGTAATTTGTTTATCATGACCATCCTCTACAAGTGACTGGTAACTACCTGTCGTCGCAGACTGCCCATCCGTTAAAAGAACAATATGTTTTCTTTTTAAAGGTAGATCTTCTAAACTTTTATACGCTTGCTGTAAGGAGGAAAAGATTTCTGTTCCCCCACCAGGAGAAATGGAACGTATTTGCTTTTCTGCTTTTTTACGATCAGAAAGTGGTTTCGTCTCGACGATTTCCCATGGTCGATCGTCAAATGCAATGACTCCTAACGTATCTTTATCTCTTAGAAGAGAGACGGTTCTCGCAGCTGCTTCTTTTGCAAGAGCAATCTTGTGACCATTCATACTGCCTGATCGATCGAGAACAATGACAAGACCAAGAGATGGAAGCTCCTTTTTCCCTTTCACATCCATATCGACGGGCAGCAATCGTTCAATCGGTGTTTTAAAATATCCTCCAAGGGCAAAACTGTCGCTTCCGCCAAACATGATAAATCCTCGTCCAAATTCTTTGACGCTTTTTTCCATGAGAAGCATCTTATTCTCAGGGATACTTGTGGCAGATACATTATCAAATAGAATCGTCTGATATTGCAGATAGGAAGTCAGCTTTCCCGGTAACTGCCCAGGTTTGTATGAATCGACGCTAAACCCAGCTGATTTCAGTAGGGGAGTTAATGGACTTTCTCCAGAAGGGTTTTCCACCAGGAGGACTTTGGCCGGACCTTCTGAACGGGCGAGATTGTATAAGGTATTATTTTCTTTGCTTCCATCCCCTGCAGTAAACACTTCAGCCTTATATTCCAATAAACCCGATTCATCTACGACATGCTTGAGCTGAAATTCATTGTCGCCTTCTTGCACTTGTACAATCTCCTTAATGATTGATCGATCATTTAAGGAGATCCGGATCTCTATCTCTTTTTTTGTTGTGCTGTAGGCATTAACGGTTATGGTTGTTTCTTCTCCCTCATATTGGATGGAGGGCGTTGCAACATTTGTTACAGCCACGTCTTCTTTCGTATCCGATGAAAGAGGCATCCAGTCCACTTCAATCCCTTTTCCCTTTAATAAAGGTATGACATTTCCCCCGGAACCCGTCGTTTCCTTCCCGTCAGTGATGGCGACGATCCTTCCTCCACGGGTAAGGAGATTCGATGCATATTCCAGTCCTTCTTCGAGGTTTGTTTCCCCCGCTTTGATCTCACCTGCAAACTGATCGATGGGATTTCTTTCTAGTGAGGTTGTTCGTTCAATTTCCGGGTTTTCTCCAAAGGCAACGATTCCGTATCCATCATGTTCCCTCATGGTTCGGGATGCTTGATTGATCAGATTCAGGATGTGATTCTCTTGTTCCGCCACAGATGCAGAACGGTCAGCTAGAATGATTACCGACCTTCCTTTATCCGGCAACATAATAAACGGGTTAGCAAGGGCTATGATCAATAGACCCATCCCACATCCCCTTAATAGGAGGACGAGCTGTTCTTCCTTCCTCTTTAATCCCTGTCTGGCAAATAGGAAGAGTACAAACCCGAGGGGAATCATTAGCCATAACCAAAGGATTTCTTTAAATTCTATTCCCACGTCTGTACACCTCCCATTCGATGAATAATAATAGAATCGCCAAGATTAGAAACCAGACAGAAAGGGTTTGGGGAATGCTCTTTGGTTCCTCATTTTTCATTTCTTTAGTGGGTGCAAGTGAAAAAGAGGACCCTTCTGATAATTGTTTTTCACGATCGTCAAGTACAACACTGAAATATTTCGTTTCACTACCTCGTATAGCCTGATATACTCCCGGGGCTTCGGGTGCCTTGAACACTCCCTCCCCATTCCATTCTTTTACAAACTCACCTTCAGTGGAGTATATATCCCATTTTTCACCAGAAAGAGGTAATGTCCTCTCTTCTCCCGGTTGATAATAGCCCAAAAACCCGTGATTTTCTGATAAAAACTGATAAGAATTATAAAGAAAGATCGGAAAACCCGGATGTAATGGGAAGTCTGATTCGTTAAGGTGCAGATTTAAGAGGACAAGCTTCTGACCATTCACTTCTCCCTTCTGTATGAGAGGAATGGAATCACCTGTGGCAACTGATTGGAGATTCTTAATTTGGATGGAATTCACTTTTTCCACATACACTTTTTCCAGGTCAACATGTTTTAATAGGGGATCTTCATTCGCTGTTTTAATCCCGTGTTTCAGAAGCGTAGATTCTTTTGACCGAGTCGGAACGATCATGGCAGGGCTGCCGACAGATAATTGCTGCCACTTCTCCTTTGTGGTCAATATGATTTCATCCCCAGGCTTCATTTGATCCTCTTCAATGGTTTTCACGTCGACTCCGATGGATTGAAACCCTTTTAATAAGAAAGGATTAATTTCCCCTATGACACTAATGGCCGGCTTTGAAGCAGCCTGAATACTTGAAAGGCTGTTATCTTCCATGTAATCATCATTGAAATCGATGACCGCCTTATAAATCGGGCTATGGGAAAGATCAGATAATGGAACAACGGTTTCCTTTCCTGAATCCAATGTCAGTTCCACTGAAAAGATTTCTTTCTTTTCATCGAAAATGGAGAGGTGACCCCTTCGTGATACATCACTTTGATTTTCGATCACTGCGACTCCTTTATAAGAAGATCCCTGCCGTTCAACTCCGAAACTTGTAAGGGAAACATTTACAGGATTAGTCAAAAGATTATGTACCTGAATAGGATTGGTAAGTTCTTCTGTAAAGTCCTCTTTTTCCATTGAATCTGAGAAGATATGTATGATTGATTCCGACCCAATGGCCAATGCCTCTCCAAGGCGAATCGCTTTTTTCATATCTTCGTTGTCATTAGATAATGAAAGGTTCTTTAAACCATTGAGAACAACCCGGTCGTTTGTTTCTTCTGAGACAATGGCGGTTACAGATTTCCCCACTCCTAATAGGGTTACCTTTCCATCAGATCCTTCAATCAATGATTCAATGTCTTCTTTTGCTTCTTCAAAGTGAGATCGATTGTTCACCACTGCGTTCATAGAGGCAGAGGTGTCGAGTAAAATGACGAGATGATCTTTTTGGGCCATTTCGTTAAATGTGTAAGGCTTTACCAGGGCAATCATTAAGAAGATAAGGATCAGAACTTGTAAAAGAAGTAAGAGATTTTTCTGTAATCTATGAAACCATGGAGAAGCTTGCCACTCCTTCATAACCTCTTCCCATAGTAGATTAGAAGGAACAACTTGATCTCTGTATTGTTTTCGAAAGAAATACATTAAAATAACAGCGGCTATAAAAAAAGAAAATAAAAAAAAGATTGGATTCCCTATTCCCATCATATCACCTCAGCGGATCCATCCATTTTCTTTGAAATCCTTAAAGAATACTTCGTTTAAGGGTGGCAGGCAACTTGTTTGGATATAGCCGAACCCCCATTTTTCGCATAATGCTTCAATCTCTTTGTTGTGGTTCAGTAATCGCTCCTGATAGAGCTCTACCATCCTGGGACTTAATGAAACATTCGTTTCCCGGTGTTTTTCACTATCTAATAATTTGACATCACCTTGATAGGATGGCGTTAGCTCTTCTTCATCGAGGAGTTGAATAAAATAAACCATTTCTCTTTTAATCGAAAGTTTTCTGAGTGCTTCCTCTATCACTGAGAGTGATTCGAGTCCATCTGAAAGAATAAAGGAAACAGAGCTTTTTTTTCGTACCCCTTTTCCTACTTCCTCAAAAAAGGAGATTCCATCCTCCCCTGAAGAGTCAAGGGAAAGCTCTTGAATGTCATGGAGAATCGCTTTTGCGTCCCGTGCCCCTTTTTTCATAAAGCACTTTTGGTGATGAACTCCCATGCAATGCAATGAAAGCCGATCATCATTTGAAAGAGCTAAAAATGAAAGTGCTCCAGCTAATTCTTTTGCTCTCTTCCACTTTCTATCTTCTATTAACATGGAGTTCGAGCAATCAAGGTAAATATGAACCTTTATTTCTCTTTCATCCAGATACCTTTTGATATATACCTTTTCCGTTCTGGCATACACATTCCAGTCGATTTGCCTTACATCGTCCCCAAGTTCATACATTTGATAATCGGAAAATTCCAGGGAACTCCCATGATTGGTTGCGAGACGGGAGCCTTTATGATGACCGCTCTTTAATCGTTTACTGGTAATCCTGTGCCTTTTCAATTGAGCTAGAAACTGGCTGTGCCAAAGTGTTTTCACCGACTATCACCTTTTTGAACGTATTCGATCATTTCAAGGATGAGTTCATCCGTTCCAACACTCATTGCTTCTCCTTCAAAGTTCAGGATCATACGATGCCGCAATACGAGAGGAGCCACCTTTTTCAGGTCCCCCATGGAAACATGGTACCTGCCTTGTGTTAATGCTCTCGCTTTGGCCATAAGGATGACATGTTGAAGCCCCCTTGGTCCACTTCCAAATTCAACATATTGTTTGATCCTTTCCGTTGTTCTTTCACTTTTCGGGTGTGTTGCATCAATAAGATCAATGGCAAAGTCAATCATTTCATCTGTGACCATAATTTCTTTCACCAGACCCTGAATATTTAATAATTCAGCTTTATTTAGCTTTTTCTCAAGAACGATGTTATCGGTTCCTGTTGTACGCTGGATAATTTGTTTCAACTCTGCTTTAGTAGGATAGGAAACTAAGATTTTACACATGAACCGATCCATTTGTGCTTCAGGTAAAGGGTACGTTCCTTCAAGATCAATGGGATTCTGTGTGGCCAAGACAAAGAAGGGCTTCTCCAATGTCATCGTTTCGCCTACCACCGTGACCGTGTTCTCAGCCATTGCCTCAAGAAGGGCACTTTGCGTCTTGGGAGTCGAACGGTTGATTTCATCCGCTAACACCAAGTGATGAAACAAAGGACCTTTATGGAAAATAAATGGATGTTGATCGTCCCGGCTTTGTTTCATGACCATTGTTCCCGTGATGTCTGTAGGCATAAGATCCGGGGTAAACTGAATTCGTGAAAAGCTAAGGTCCATAACATCCGAAAGGGTACGCACCAACATCGTTTTCCCTAATCCGGGTAAGCCTTCCAACAGAGTATGCCCCCCTGCAAGGATGGACCAAAGCACCCCCTCTACAATTTCCTCCTGCCCTACGATAAAGCGCTGAACCTCTTCCTTCACTTCTGTTATCTTCGAAGAAGCCCTCTTAAATGGCTGTTCCTTATCTTCTATGTTCACTCTACCAACTCCCCTGGATCAATTTCACTAAAATAGGATTGTACGATATTCTCTAAATCTTTAGGAATCGTGGATCGATCTGACGACTTCCGATAAGAAGAGTAATAGTCTTGATACACTTCTTCGTATGGACGAAGGGTTCCCTTTTGTACCGGTCCATTGCTCTCAAATCGCTCTCCACGTTCACCCTCACCTAATTTGCCGGTATCCCGTTCAATATGGTTCTGTCCTTCGATTTTTTCCGGGACAGAAAGCATCTCTCTTGATCCTTGCCCCTTGCCGGCTCCGTTTCCTGCTCCAGGAGAAGAACCGTTTCCAGTTCCGGCACCAGTTCCATTCCCTCCCTGGCCAGGTGAATTTGAAGCACTGTTGCCTGATTGATTTCCATTTGCAGATGAAGAAGGATCCGTATTTGCCTGTGACTTACTGTTTGCCTGATTAGATGGTGCTTTTCCGGAATCCTGTGCCAAAGAATCTGAGCCTGTTGTATCACTCTGTCGGATTGCATTCTTTAAGAGATCGGCTTCATTTTGTAGTTCATCTTGAAGTTTAGCAAGTTGATCTAATTGTTCTTCTACGCTATTCGGTTCTTTCATTAATCCTGATAATTCTTCCAAGGAGGCAATATTCTGTGATTTCAAAGCCATTAAAAGCTGGTCTTTTTGTTCTTTTGTCATTTCATTAAAAGCTCGCTGAAGTTTATCGCTATTTTTTTCTTGAAGTGCTTTTTTTACGTTTTCTACATTTATGTTTGCTATCTTTTTCTTCACTTCCTGCAGCTTTTCATTCTGTTTTTCTATTGATTTCTTCTGAAACTCGAGCTCTTTCACTTTTTTGATTATTTCATCATATCGTTTGGTCGCTTCCTTTACTTTCTCGAGCTCTTCATTTTTTTTCAACAACTTTTCTTTTATAGAAGCGTTTTCTTTCTTTTTCGCCTGTTCTGCTATTCTCTTATTTGAGTCTGCAATGATCTCCTTTTCTTTCTCAATCCGATTCGCTTCTTGAAAAGAGTCATCCCATTGAGTGAAAATCAGTGAGGATAAAAAGATAAGAATTCCGCTTGATAACAGGAATGAAGGCTTGATTCTCTTCTTTCCATATTTCAATACTTCCGGATGAACCCTTTTCATCTTCTTCAATGCATCATGCACAACCAAGGAGGATAGGGCATGGCCACTGTGAAGGCTACTATAAGCAGCAGTTACACGATTGTCGTCCACGAACCTATCATAGATTAAGGCACTGTCCTTCAAGGTGGTTCTTCTTCGATAAAACAATAACGCAACACCAATGAAAACAGAGGCGCAACCTACCCATAGGATTCTTTCCCAATATGGGATTACAACTAAGGCTGCCGTCAAAACGATGCATAGAGCAAAGACTCCTGCATAAACCAGCAGGAGCTGACTGTAATACCATAATTGATTGACCCAGAGCTTTTTTCTTATTTGCCGAAGCAATTGAAGAAATTGTTGAGTATGTTCCATCTTCTCACCCTTTATTTAGCGCTCTTCACCTTCATGCTTGGTCTTAGCTTTATGATACTGAGGGACAAGGAAATCACTGCAAGCACAGTGTATATGATCAGGAATGAAATCCATAGAGGAAACGTAATTCCGCTTCGAGTGTATATTTCTTCAATCGCCATGGGTTCAAAATGCCCCATCATGACGATCCCGGGATTAAACATGGCGATTAGATACGGTGCAGGATTGGTCTGATTCTGGTAAGGACCGTTTCCGATTGCCATTGAGAGCATAAAGAGGAATAACGTCCCCCCTGCAAGAAACAGAACCGTTGCATAGGTTGTGACCATCGATACGATCGTCTTTCGAATAATGGTTGAATATAAAACTCCGACAGAACCAAATGCAAAAACCAGAAACAAACTGTATCCGAATACAAAAAGTAAATCCGTTGGGGAAACTCCCCCGAACAAGAACACAAAGCTGTATAGAGGCAAACTTGAGACAACGAGTAATAACAAATAAGATACGGACGATACAAGCTTACTCAGGATAATACTCATTGAGCTTTGCTCCGTCGTCAACAACATGCTTAATGTTTGCTTCTCTCTTTCTCCGCTGATGACACCGCCTGTTAACCCGGGTGTAATAAATAACACGAGAGCAAGCTGTAAGAATGAGAGAATCATAAACATCACCCGGCTTTCTTCAGGGCGAAAGTAACCAGTATTTGAAAACCTTGTCTGCATATAGATGAAGCCGATCACGACAATTCCTACGGCAATTAAGTAGCATAACATCCCGATAAATGCTTTAAAGGAACGAAAGCGAAGTTTAAATTCTTTATTTAACATGGGATTGATGAGTAACTGCTTCATGAAAGTGTCACTCCTTTCGTGATCTCCATAAAGACATCTTCTAAATTCGTTTCAGTCTCTTTGAAACTCACAATCTGGATGTCGTTTAAAACAGCTTTTTTCAATAGCTCTATTTGCTCCGTTTCTTCTCCTTTATAAAGGAATTGAAATGTTCTATTCTCCTCGTCTACTTCGACCTTTGAAACAAAGGGGTCGTCTTCAAAGAATGCCACAGCACTCTCCACCATCCCCCTTACCCTCACGACAATCAGTTTATCTGCCTGCAGTTGAAATTGTATATCCTGAACAGAGCCATGAGCTACGAGTTTCCCATTATCAATCACGCCAATTTCATCACACATTTCCGCAAGTTCCGGAAGGATATGAGAGGAAATTAAAATCGTTTTTCCCATTTTCTTTAATTCTTTAAGAATTTCCCTCATTTCGATTCTGGCCCTCGGATCAAGCCCTGATGCCGGTTCATCTAGAATCAGCACTTCCGGATCATGTATGAGGCACCTTGCTAAACAAAGACGCTGCTTCATCCCCCTGGATAAAAGGTCAACATAGGAATCTTTTTTATGAGATAGATTCACCAGTTCCAACAGCTGGGGAATGAGCTTCTTTCTTTGCTCTGCAGGAATTTTATAGCTTGCACCATAAAAGTCCAGATACTCGTCAGCTTTTAATTGATCATACACTCCAAAGAAATCAGGCATATAGCCGATTTGCCTTCTGACCAATTTTGGATCTTTACTTATATTGAATCCGTTCACGGTAGCCGTTCCTGCAGTAGGAGCTAAGAGAGTAGCCAAAATGGAAAATGTCGTAGATTTCCCCGCTCCATTTTGACCAACAAAACCAAATACGGTCCCCTTTTCAATGGATAAGTTCAGATTATCAAGGGCCAGGAACGACCCATAGCGTTTAGATAAGTTTTGAATCTCGATCATGGTTGAACCTCTCCTTTCAACACAATGTCAGGGAGACGAACAAACGGATCCCCTTGAGATCGTTTTTCAAACTCGAAAACGATTTCCCCATTGTCATTCATATATTTGTTCAATTTATCTTTTACTTCGATTGAGTTCGTGGATGATTCAGAAAGCACCAGCCGTTCATCAGTTTGTGGATCGACCAGAGAAAACTGAAGCACCCCTCCTGTATGAAGAGTCATATTTAAAGAGTGAAGAGTGACCTTCGATAAATCAATTTGATTAGGGAGGTGAATGGATAGCTCATATGTCCCATCTTCGAGTCCCATCTCATCTGCACCATTATGTGAGTAATGCTCTATCACCTGTCCCTTAACAGGCAATACATCCAAATCAAGCTGTTCATTCCTAAGTGTAATAGCACCCTTATAGTTTCCCAGGGAAGGAAAGTGTTGATAGAGTAATGAGAAATTTTCAGACTTGGATTCTTTGTTCTTAATCTTCATATGGAATATCTCCGCATCTGTATATCCAAAAATGACCGGGGAGTTATTGTCATTATCCGCAGAAATCATTTGGGATGCGAAGTTTTCCAACCGTTCTTTCTTTTGCTGCTTAATATTTTGCTGATTCGGTAATGGCGCTGACATATTCGGGGTCACACCAATAGGAGAAGATAAATAATTCGTTGAAAGCTTTTTATCAACTTCGAGGGTATCCCCGGCTTTCATATCTCCCAGACGATACATTCTGGACCCTGACCAAATATATACATCTGTAAAATCATATGGAAAATCATTTTGAATTGTACCGGATAAGGTTTGATCCTCTAACACTAATTCCGGTATAAACCTTCCTACTTCTTCCTTTTCGCTGGTACCGAGTAATGTCCTCGTGGACCAGTATTCTACATCCCGAAATGTAATGGATCGATTATCCTTCGTCATCTCTTCAACTGCATACTTATACTGATTCACTCCCCCCGCACTATTCCTTACTCTTGCAGGTGTGATATCTAAATGATGCTTATCTGAAACAAAATCATAGTCTCCCCCGGAGTTTGATAACGCGCTAAATGCTGAAATTCCGTTTACGCTCTTATCTTCCTCGACTTTTAAGACACTCATTTGATTCAAATGTGGCTTCGAGATTCTATCTTTAGCTCCGGTGATAAAGATGCCTGAGGAAACGAGGAGCGAGATGGCAGGAATGATCCACCATGCTTGTTCACGCTTATCCACTTTTCTTAATAAGAAATACAGCAGAGGTACAAGGACAATCAAATAAATGATGAGAATGATGACTAGAGTACTTACTTTAAAATTGGTAGTCGGAAAGAGCTCATTGCTGTCAGCTACTTCATAATAAATCCTCTCCAGGAAACTTTGATCTCCGTTGGACTGTCCAAGCAGAAAGTATGGCTCTGTTTTAGAAAGGACATTTGCAAACCATTCGTCATAGCTTTCCCATGCATTTAATGCAGGATCACCCAGTGAGAATGCCGTCTGCCACACTTCTCCTAAGCCTTCAGAACTTTTCACAACCAACGGGATCCCGTCTTGCTCAACCAGAACATCCGATTCTGGTTTAACGGTACCTTTAAAGATTGGTAATGAGTTAAAGGAAGCCTTAATATTCTTCTTCACATTAAAGGTGGAAGTGTCGGAGAGTGTCGATTCTTCCCTGAAAGTAAGAGGAGCCATATTTGCTACAGAGCCAAGAGTATCCTCTAAATGAGGAGCCCCCCCTATAAATAAAACCCCACCTGTGTCGACCCAGCTTTTCAACGCTCTTTGTTGATCCTTGCTAAGTTCTGATATGTTAAATTGGTCAATGATAAGATAATCAAGCATTTGAAATCCGCTCTTCTCTTCAGGAATGTTTTCCTTTGTGAGCGTTAAAGCCTCTACCCGATTCCCTCCCATGTTTGTCCCTTTAATCCCTTTCAAACGATCAGGGTTTTCACTTAATAAACCGATGGTCGTATAATTGCTATAGATGAAATTAGGAGTTAATCGTTTATCTCCTTTAAATTTTATCTCTTTCCCTTTTTCCCAAGACCCTTGGAACAAATGAATGGTTTCCTGATTGGAGTTATGCCTGATTTCATCATTGAATCCCGGGATGGATAATGTGTATGTACGTTTTGAATTTGCTGGCACATCTATGGATAACGCTCTTGCCCCTCCAGTCTGATAGGAGGGAGCATAGTCAAACAATAGATCTCCCTTGAAATCAGAACCTGTATTTTCGACGGTTACCTTAATGGGGAAGCCTCTTCCCTCCTTCACCTTTCCATCGATTCCTTCTTCCACTGAAATTTTAATTTGCGCTTGTGCGAGTGATGTATCTTCCAAGAAAAGAAACATCAAGAACCCTAATGACATCACAAATATTGCTTTCCTCCATCTTTTCACATGCATTCCCCTCTTTCTTTCTCTCTACAAGATAGACGAAATCATTATGGGAAAAGTTTCTATTATTTTTATCTTTTTCCTTATTCTCCATCTACCTTAAGTGTAATTTTACACTATTCTTAACTCTTATCAAGACCATTTTAGAAATTTATGTTAATTAATTTTTGAATAGCTCTTTTCATAAACATCGGTGAGAATCTTGTCGCTCCATTATGGCCTCTCCGACTGGTTATGCACAGATTTCTAATAAAGGAAATTTATCTTATTAATGAAGGTAATGTGAAACGTGGACCGTTCCTTTCCGCTCCACTCTGCGCTACTACTTTCTTACTGCCTATAACGATAGAAAAACAAACTGTCTACAAAGGAGGAAAAGAAAGTTTTATGGTAACTCATAATTCTCACACGATAAGTAACCTCTTGTAAAGAGAGCAGTAGTCCGTATGTTATTTTCAAATTTAGCTCTGTCACGAAATCTCTTTTTAGATGGTGAGGGGAACTGCGTAGACTCCTGCGGAAGTACGGGCGTGCCGAGACCCCGGAAGCGAAGCTGAGGAGGCTCGGCCGAACGTCCGCGGAAAGCGGAGCAGTTCCCCTCACCATCCAGCACAAACTGATTGCCAGAGCCAAAGCAGATTCAATGGTATTGAATACCAATCTTTGCGAAAAGAATCTTTTAAATTGACAAAAAAATCACGGAACGATATCCGTAGATAACGTTCCGTGATTTATACTCATTATTTTAATCCGCCAATATAATCTGAGAGAAGGGAGATGGCAAAGTCTATCGCTTCCTCATCAGGGTTTAATTTAGAATGATGCAGTCCAAATGGAGAATTCACGCCAAGCCAAAACATAAAGCCTGGTATTTTCTCAAGCATATAACCAAAGTCTTCACCCGTCATAGCTTCTTTACAGATTACGAGGTTCCGATTCGTTTTTTGGAGGAAAGAAATGAAATGATTTGTCCATTCCGGATCATTGTAAACCTGGCGATACATGCTGCCATAATCCACTTCAATATCACAATCATAACTGATTTTCATACCTTCGATTAACGCTTCCAACCGTTTTTTTACATTTTCCATCGATTCGGCTGAAAGGGTACGGATGGTACCTTCCAATCTTGCTGTTTCAGCGATGATATTTTGCACCGTCCCACTTTCCATTTTTCCGACGGTGATGACCGCACTGTCTAATGGATCGACATTTCTTGAAACGATCGACTGGATTTGTGTGACAAAGGAAGAGGCCACGACAATCATATCCTTGGTGTGATGAGGATAGGCAGCATGGCCGCCTTTCCCTTTAAAGTCAATAAATAACTCAGACGTATTGGCAAAAAGCAGCCCCTCTTTAACAGCCACCGTCCCCACTTCATATTCTGGTGCAATGTGAAGTGCGAATATCACGTCGGGCATCCAGTCCTTCATGATCTCACTTTCAAGCATGGGTTTCGCTCCTCCAGGTCCCTCCTCTGCCGGTTGGAAGATGAACAGAAGATCATCTTCTATCGGGTGGTGAACGAAATGGGTTAATACCCCGAGCTCAATCGCCATATGAAAATCATGGCCGCAGGCATGCATCCTCCCTTCATGTGATGAAGGAAAATGCAATCCCGTTTCTTCCGTGATCGGCAGGCCATCAATATCCCCGCGGTAGCCGATCATCCTTGTAGGATCGGTGCCATGAACCTTAACGAAGAGCCCTGTTCTCCAAGCCTTAATCTCTAATCGGTCAGCAGGCAGGCTTGAAATATAATTCAATAGGTATTGGTGTGTTTTAAACTCTTGAAACCCAAGCTCAGGGATTTGATGGAGATCTCTCCTAATCGACTTAAAGTCTACTGTAGACATGGGTACCCTCCTTACATGAATAATAGATGGATAGATAGTGAAAATGAGACATTACAAGAAAAGAACAGACGCCAACCGTCCGTTCTCTCCTTGATGATGCTATTGTTGAAATGATTACAGTTGACGTAATTCTTGTTTTATTTCAGTCTTTGATTTTGTCTTTTCATCTATGTCTTTTAATTTCTTCGCGGGTGTACCGGCCACAACCGTGTATGGAGCTACATCATCCACGACAATGGCTCCAGCTGCAACGACAGCTCCTTTTCCGACTGTTACACCTTCAAGGACAACGGCATTGGCGCCGATGACTACATCGTCTTCGATGACGACGGGTTTTGCCGATGGCGGTTCAATGACCCCGGCAAGCACTGCACCCGCTCCGATATGACAATTCTTCCCTACTGTAGCACGGCCACCAAGTACGACATTCATATCAATCATCGTTCCCGCACCTACTACAGAACCGATATTGATCATTGCACCCATCATAATCACCGCATTGTCACCGATTTCTACTTGATCGCGAATAATGGCACCAGGCTCAATACGCGCTTTAACCCCTTTTAGGTCAAGAAGCGGAATTGCAGAATTTCGGCGATCATTTTCTAATACGTAGTCTTCGATTTTATCTTTATTTTCTTCGAGAATAGTAGAAAGCTCGCTCCACTCCCCGAATACGACACCGGAATTTCCTTGAAGAAAGGTTTGGGAAGATGAACCAAAGTCGATTCCCTCTATGTCACCTTTCACATAGACCTTCACAGGGGTTGATTTGGTGCTATTTTGAATAAAAGAAATAATTTCGTTTGCGTCCATCATTTTCATAAGAATACCCTCCGTAATTATGTATAAATTCAGAATTTGTTTCTTGAATTACTTTATCAAATTAAAGGATGTAAGACAAGCCTAAACGTCAAAACTATGAGTTTTCATGAATGAATTCGTTTACAACTTCAACAAATGCTTCTACTTGTCTTAATTGAAAGGCGGATTCATAGCCCAGTAACCAAGTGTCCCTGTGTATCAGAGAATCATGTTCATCGATTAAAGGGATTTTATAAATGTCTTCTTCCATCCCGTCTAACGTGATTGCGGGTAATATGGCGTAGCCGATTCCGTTTAATGTCATCTGCTTACATGTTTCAATTTGATCAACAACGATCGTTCGCTTTGGGGTTGTCTGGAATTGCCGATGCCACCAGTCCTGAATTTCCTGATAATAATTCGAGTCACTTTTAAATTGTATAAACGGCCGATCCGTTTTCATGACTTCTTCAATCGATTGAATTTCTCTATCGACTAAGTACAGTGTATCTTGAAAGAGATGGTGTTTGGGGCCCTTCCAATCGGGAGTGCCCCGAATGATCCCGATATGCACTTCATTTTCATAGATCGCTTTAAGAATTTCACTGCTCCACCCTGTCATTAACGAGATCTTGGCATGAGGATAGGTTTCCACGAACCTTTTAAGTACTTTAGGAAGCCAATTCTGACCTACAATCGAGGCACATGCAATCTTCAAGGTTCCATGAACCTCGAACTCCAATGCTTGAATTCTTTCCTTCACGCTTTCTTCCTTCAGCAGCATTTCTTCAGCCAACTTCACCACAAGTTCTCCGGCCGGGGTTAAGGCCAGACCTTTTTGAGAGCGAAGGAATAATCTGGTACCCCAATCCTTTTCAATCGTCTGGAGTCTTTGTGAAAGTGCCGGCTGTGATACAAACAGCCGCTCTGCTGCTTTACGCATGTTCATTTCCTGAGCCAGTACGTGCAGTAATTGATATTCTGAGAACGCCATCATTTTCACCTTCATAAGTTTTTCTTATATTATATCTTAATTAATATAAAATTTCATTATTATAAAGAATGGAATAGACTGATAGTAGAAACAAAGGGAGGTGCCTGAAAATGGAAGTGATTCTCTTTTTCACCGGATTGGTGGTAGCACTTATTGGAACGTTGGCAGGAAGCGGGGGATTGATTGGTATGCCGGTGATGCTTTTACTTGGTTTACCCATTCATACAGCTATTGCCACGGCCAAATTCTCAAATATCATGAGTTCTTTTTCAAGCTTTGTTTATTTAATAAAGGATCGAAAGGTTACGTGGAAAGAATGTTTACCTATTCTACCTCTTGCCCTTGCAGGCGGGTTGACAGGGGCATTTTTCTCGGATAGAATTTCTCCTTCTTTACTCGAATGGATGGCCTTTTTCTTTCTGTTATTCGCCCTTTTACTAAGTATCATAAAAGGATTCAAGCCAAAGGAGGTGAACCGGAAGCCATTTCGGGTTTATGGATTTTTGTACTTAATCAGTACGTATGACGGATTGTTCGGGCCAGGGCAGGCAACCATGCTCATGTACACTCATCTGTTACATGGGCTTTCATATTTAAAATCGGTAGCCCTCACCCGCTTTCAGACTTTTGTAAGCTGCTTGGGAGCATTTACAGTCTATTTTCACAATGGCCACGTAGAATGGGGAGCTGCAATCCCTTTTGCACTGGGTGCACTAATCGGGGCTCAAGTGGCAGTAAGGGTAGCAGCTAAGCTTTCTACGAAACATGTACAAATTTTATTAAACGTGCTCACGCTCATTCTAATATTACAACTGGGGAAAAATCTATTTCTTTAGAGATTGGTCCCTGGGTAGAAATAAGATGCCGATAAAGCTAAACAGGGCGAAAAGTAAAACGACTAGATATACAGATTGCAAGGAACCTGTTAGTGCATTTTGTAACAACTCGAGTATATCGGAAGACAATTGCTCCCTCTCTTGTTCATTCAAGAGCATATTCACATCATTGATGGAATAATCTTTACCGCTCTCTTCTAAGTGTCTCTGCAGGCGGCTGTTCAAGATTCCTCCCAATAACGCAGCCCCTATCGTCGTACCTAAATTCCTCATGAACATATTGGTGGCTGTCGCAATCCCTCTGACCTGCCACTCGACAGTAGACTGAATGGAAACGATAAAGGATGTAGAGCTAAGTCCCATCCCTACCCCTACAAAGAATGATCCAATTGCTGCCCATAATGGACCGTATGAGGGATCCATAAAGACAAAGAAAGTTCCACCTGCTATAAGGGATATTCCCCCCATCAAGGAGGTTTTAAAGTAGCCGATCTTTAATAATAAGCGGCCGGCGATTGTAGCCGATATCGGCCAGCCTATAGACATGGCCGTCAATGTAAACCCGGCGACCGTTGCACTCCGCTCCATGACACCTTGTACAAAGGCAGGGAGGAAGCTCGAGATGCCTATTAACATAACCCCTGTTGTTAGTGATACGATATTGGCGACCAAAATGGAGCGAATCTTCCATAGATCAAAAGGCATCATTGGTTGTGCCGTTCGTCGTTCGTGGTAAATAAACACAGCAAACCCCAAGGTGATAATGTTGATCAGAAACATCGCCTGCCAGGAGTCCCAAGGCAGGCTTACCCCTCCTTCCACCAGTAAATACATTAAAGATGAGAGGGTTACGACCAATAGAAATGCACCACCATAGTCGATAACCGGTTTTTTCTTTTCAATATTCTCGTGTAAGTACAGCCATAGGACCACAATCGATAGTAAGCCCAGAGGGATGTTGACCCAAAACACGTACCTCCAACTCGCATATTCAACCAATAAGCCTCCGACGAGAGGTCCGCTAATGGCGGAAATCCCCCAAACACTTGATAAATACCCCTGTATTTTGGCACGTTCTTCCTTTGAATAAATATCTCCCACAATAGTAGTGGCCATAGGTAATACCGCTCCCGCACCAAGCCCCTGGATGAATCGGAATAGAATCAATTGCTCCATCGTTTGGGCAAATCCGCATAAAACGGACCCAATGAGAAAAATCACGATCCCGATTGTGATAATCGGTTTCCTGCCAAATAGATCAGATAGTTTACCGTAGATAAGGACGGTGATGGCATTCATTAATAGATAAGCGGAAAACACCCAACTATACAGAGAGAAGCCACCAAGATCACCAACGATGGCAGGCATGGCGGTAGAGACGATTGTTGCTTCAATGGCCCCCATGAACATAGCCAGCATCACAGCTATCAATACAAGCGGTTTTTTCGTCCTTTTGCTTGAACCCAATTCTAAACTGTTCATCTTGTTCTCCTTTGAAGCGTCTTCAATAAACAAAATAAAGAGGATGACAAATTTGCCATCCTATATGATCTTACCGTTATGTAACTGTCATGTAGGGTTCAATCCCTTTTAAACAGTTGTCGTTGAAGTTGCTTTAATACAACTCTCCTTGTCATGATCCCTTCAAAGTATCCATCATCAGAAACCACACATAAGAATGGATGGTCCACTAAAAGCTCAAGTGCTTTCTTAAAATCTGATTCTAAGGAGACGCTGGGAAATTCAGTTGTCATGACTTCCTCTACCTTCTTTGCTTCAAGTTGTTCAAACTCAAAGCGTTCAAGACCAAGAATGGAATCTGTGATTAAACTGGAACTGATTAAGCCCTGAAATCGAAATGTCGGATCAAGCACAGGGATGGCTGAGTAACCACTCTTAGTGAGTAATAGTAACGCATGCTCCAAGGAATTCCCCACTTGAACATGAGCCACCTTCTCAGAAGGAATAATGAAATCTTTAATATTCGTTTCTAATAACTCCTTGCTACTCAATGAAATCATGTATAACCCCTCATTTTAATAAATAAGAATTTGCGTGCTAATCTTAAACAAAATAAGCAGACACTATCCATCTTAACATATTGGAAGAAAAATGTATGTTTTGACGATTGGTTTAAAGACTAAAAAAGATAACCGAATGGTTACCTTTTTTGTACATTAATCTTGTTGAGCTTCTTGTAGAAGTTCAAAAATTTCAATCGCTGTAATGTCTATGTTATCAAAAGGAAAACTGTTTCCTTTTTCATTCATGACTTCAATTTCGAATGTATCTTGTTTTGGTAAATACTTTACCTCACAAATTTTCTTTCCATTGTATTCGAAAAATCGTTGTTGAGTTTCCCCTTGTTCACCTTGTTCTTGTAATGATTTTAATCTTTGTATAATTCCAAGAAGCTGAGACATAACTGGTCTCTCCTTTCCTGTTCTAATTCTTGGTCATAGCTTTTGCATTGTACCAGATTCTATCCTGTAAAATCTAATGTTTTGTCCTTTTTCTACATAAATTCCTTTATAATGAAAGGGTAGAAATATATTCTCCCCGAAAGGATGGATCCGATGAGTATTTATCGTATAGATTCCCGAATATCGTTAGTTGATCTAATGGATTTATCACTAAAGGAACGTACAGGAAGTTATATAATAAACGAAGAGTCCCTTACCATTGTCGAAACATCTGCCAGTCCTTCTATACCTCATCTAAAAAAAGGTCTCTCTAAGTTAAACATTAATCTTGAAGATATTCAATACATAATTTTAACTCATATACACCTGGATCATGCAGGGGGTGCAGGTCTTTTCCTGAAGGAATGCCCAAATGCAAAGGTCATCGTACACCCGAAAGGACGCCGTCACCTTTCAGACCCCGAACGCTTGATTCGAGGAGCAAGAGCGGTATATGGAGAGAAATTCGATGATCTTTTCCACCCGATAGTGCCAATTCCGGGAGACCGGATGATTGTGATGGAGCATGAAGAAAAACTGAAACTTAGCGAAAACTGTACATTAACGTTTTACCACACCCCTGGTCATGCAAATCACCATTTAAGTATCTTTGATTCAGTGTCAAATGGGATGTTTACCGGGGACACATGCGGAATCCAGTATACGGTGGGGTCAAAGCACTTCTATATCCCTTCTACTTCCCCCAATCAATTTAGCCCTGAAAACATGAGGGATTCCATACGCATGTATAAGGGTCTGCAGCTCGATCGCTTGTATTTTGGGCACTACGGTGTCACTGAAGAAGTATCATTTGCATTAGGGGAAGTAGAAAGATGGCTTGATCTTTTCATGGAAAAAAGTAAGGAACATTTCTCTTCCAAAAGAACAGGGGAAGAGAACGTAAAAGCGATATCTGCTGTACTCTTCGAACTTACAAAGAGTACAATGGTGCAAAAGGGCGTTGATCCAGATAACCCGATTTTCAAATTAGTGACTCTGGATACGAACGTATCAGCAATGGGAATCGTAGATTATTTCGTAAGGCAAAGCAAAGGAGAAAAATCATCATGAAAAAAGTCACATTATACACTCAACCAGAATGCCCACCCTGTGAAGTGGTCAAAATGTATTTGAAGGAACACAATGTTGAATACAAAGAAATCAATATCAAAGAAGATGAACAAGCAAGAGATTATTTGGTAAAAGAGCTGAAGTCTTATTCCACTCCGACAATCATTGTGGACTCTGAAGTGATTTCAGGATTCAATCTAGAAGCCCTAACCTCAGCATTAAACAAATAAACTTTAGGCTTTTCAACAAAAAAGTTGGCCGATTCACTTTTCCCGGCCAACTTTTCTTGTATTATTGGGATTGAATTTTTTCTGGTAACTCGTAGGTAATGGATGAAACCTTCCAAGTACCTTCTTCTTCACTTAAAACGACAGCTTCTATACCTGAAACCTGGGAAACAGGACCTTCTTCCTCATCTTTACGTTCTTCCCACACGTACCACTTTCCATCTATGTATTTTACGTTGGTAGACTCATCATACTTTAAAAATGGAATATAGTGTGGCGCGAAGTCCGATCCAAATGTGATATAACCGCCTTCAACTTCATAAACATTTTCCTTTATGAAGCTTGCTGTTAAGTCCTTTGTGAAATACTGTGACAACTTGTCATTAATTTGTTTCTTCGTTTGTGGTTTTTCACTTAATGATACTTGGGTACGAAAGGCGTCTTCCACAAGAGATAATGCGTTATCTTCAGTAAATTCTGATGCCTGGGTTTGACTGACTTGCCCGCATGCCGCTGTAACGAGCCCTACAATAAGTAATAATAGCCATAATTTTTTCATTTCCATTTGCTTTCCCTCCCTTAAAAAACTAGTTGAAATTATTGTAGCAATGGAAAATTGTCGATTGGTTATCATTTGTTCGTTAAATCCTAACAAGGACTGACATATATTTTGGTTTGGTTGTAAAATTCCCCCTATTATTGACAGTCAAACACGAAAATCAATGGTACATTTATCCAAAAAGGGTGCCACATGATTTCATGCGGCACCCTTTTGATTATGATAAATAGCGAACGGACCAATATATAATAAACAGTGTAATGAGAATGGTGGCAATTAAGATAGACAAGAAAATGGGATTCCGAATATAAGGATGCTCCTTCACAACATCCGGTATATCTGTGTCATATTCACCCTTCAGCCGCTTTTCCTGTCCAGCCAGTTTAAAGGTATACACCAACGAATAACCTGCTATCCCAATAACAAGCAGGGCAAGCACGATCATATATATACTCATCATAGCCCCTCCTTACAAAATGTCCTTAAGAATAATTTGTCCCAATAGGAAAAGGCTATACAAGAAAAGCGAAAGGGCTTTGGTAGTAGCCTTTACACACTTCCCGAAAAAGTTAATCCATCAGAAGTGGTAGGGTGAAAACAGAAACCGTTCCTTTCCGCTCCAGGCACTTGCTTTCCGCGGGGAGGAAGTCGAGCCTCCTCGGGCTTTGCCCTGCGGGGTCTCGACCTTACCTCTATCTCCCGCAGGAGTCAAGTGCCTTCCGCTACAATCCACTCTGTGCTTCTATATTCTGAAAGCCTATTGACGTATAGACAAGCACAAAAAATTCCTATAGTAGATATGTTGAGCGTTTGTTCAACTATCTACAAAGGAGCTCAAAAATCTGTTTTTAGTGAATGTTTATTGTTATTACCCACCAAAGATTGATTGCCCTATTCTAAATTACAATTATAAAGCTTTAAATTGAACAGTTAGTCACGGTTTTAGTGGAGACTCAATTGGATAAATGGGAATCGCATCCTAAATTTACACCCAGATGTATCCAAACCAAGATCTTAGTAATAAGAGTAATAAGAGATGCGAGCTAATTAAATTGTTAAAGAATAAAATAATAACAAAATTTTATGATGAGGAGATGTTGATTTCCTTTTGAGGAAAAATCAATCTAGCTAAAGCTAGATTGATTTTAGACACCTTTTAGCTCTGTCACTAAAAATCCCTTAAAGATGGTGAGGGGAACTGCGTAGACTCCTGCGGAAGTACGTGCGTGCCGAGACCCCGGAAGCGAAGCTGAGGAGGCTCGGCCGAACGTCCGCGGAAAGCGGAGCAGTTCCCCTCACCATCCAGCATACACTAATTGACAGAGCCCAAGAAGAGCATATGATTATAAAAAAATCTATTCGAAAAGCCTAATTAAAAGATCAAACCATCCTCCTCAAATAAAAATTCATACGAAAGATCCATAAATAAATACAAGCCGTTCCCAAATGGGAAGGAATACGTCCGGATGGATTCTCCTGAATCAATATCGCTGTAAATGTCCGATAATAGACCTTTCTTATTGATCCTCATACGTATGATATTTTCCAGAAAGTACGGGCGCCAGCTCCAGTTCTTTCCTTTGTACCTTGGTTCTATCAGCCACTTTTGATCAGCTTTTACTACGTTACTTGTCACTTGGAAGCCATTTTCATCACAAATGTATAGCCGGAAGCATTTGTCGGTAAAATACTTCCCCAAGTCAAAGAGTATGTCATCGAACTCGGTGCTTTTTTTTTTTATCATAATCAACTTTTGACTGATTTCTTTATGTAGGACGTCTGCGAATTCATACCCTGCTTCAAGATGCTTTTTCTCATATCGAATATAGTCCTGACATTTTTCCTTCAATTTTTCTTTAAGGATATCCGGCTCCAAAAATGAGTCTGACGGGTGCTGCAGATAATATCCTTGATAATAACGACCACCGTTCAACCAGGCAAACTGCAGTTGAAAGTTGATTTCGATATTCTCAAATAAGAGGGACGCCCCAATCTTTCTCGCAAGCATTGACAAACTGTACAATATATCTTTATAGACTTTATTCCCCGCATCATTTCTCAGTTGGTATAAATCCACCTTCAAAATATCAGGTGAGAATTGAGATAGCCGGTCTAACTGACCACTGTTTCCGCCCACGTTATCAATCGCAATCTTAATTCCATATGTTTTGTAATACAGAAGCAAATGAACCAGCTGATCAAAGTCCCCAATAAACGTTTTTTCAGACAGCTCAATGACCGTCCGGTTCAAATTTAAACCCTTTTTTTCGTACTCTTGAAGGAGCTCCAGAAAAGATTCCCCGTGGTCAATCATCAATAGCCTTGCATCACGGTTTAAGAAGATATATCCCTCTTGTTCCTCATCTAAAAACTTACTTAAAGCCAGTCTGGTAATTCGTTCGTCCACTTCCACTTTATATTCATCCGGTATCTCTTCATCTCCAAAAAATGGACCAAGACTCTCGATCGTTCCTTCATCCACCTCTATTCTCCCTAATACCTCGTAGCCGATGATTTTATGTTCATCTGCACTGAAAATCGGTTGAAAGTACGGAATCACTTTTTCTATATTGGTTAACACCTCTAATGCGTCCATGCGCACTCCCCCACCATTACTCATGTTTTTTTGCATAATTATAACACAACTATTAAGTCGAATCGAAAATACATAAACAAAAAAGCTTTCCCCTGCCCTGTCGTCTAGACATTTGGGGGAAAGCTTTTAATCCTTAGTTCACCCTTATATTAGAACGGAAATTGATTCAGCCATTGGCCCCCGTCCATTGTGATGCATTCTCCGTTTATATACGCCGCCTGATCTGACGCAATAAAGTAAGCAAGGCCCGCGATCTCTTCCGGTGTTCCTAAACGTTTTAACGGGACGCTGTCAATCGTCCTTTTCGCCGCCTCTTCTGAAATCCAAAGCTTCTCGGCCCCGCCGGTTCTTTCAATCGGTCCTGGTGCAATGGCATTTGTACGAATACCATATTTGTGGCCCCACTCGACGGCAAGAGTGCGGGTTAACGATAGGACTCCGGCTTTGGCAGCCGCTGAATGAGCCACCCCTGCACCTGCATTCCAAGCGTAAGTGGCAACCATATTGATGATGGACCCCTTTTGATTGTTCTCAATCCAATAATTACCTACGGCATGTGAGCACAGGAACGTTCCATTTAGAACGATATCAATAACAGATTTCCAGCCATTAGGTGTAAGCTTTTCAGCAGGACAAATAAAATTACCAGCTGCATTGTTAATGAGTACATCTATTTTGCCGAACTTCTCAGCCGTAAATTCAACCATGGCCTTTACGTGTTCCTGTTCCCTGACATCCATTTGGAATACTTCAATCTTTCCATCAAGAGACGAAAACTCATCTTTCACCGATTGTAGTCGTTCTTCATTTCTCCCTGTCACGACGACGCTTGCGCCAGACTCTAAAAAGTGCTTCGCCATATATTTCCCCATACCATTCGAACCGCCTGTTACAATTACAACTTGTTGTTCTCCCATATGTAACTCCCCCTTATTTATGAATGAATGTTCACTCACAATTTTATCATATAGTGATGCGTTGCAACCAATTTAAATATAAAAAAGACTGATTTTTAAGAAAATATCTATTTCTTAAAAATCAGTCTGAAAAATCAGCTATCCGGATTGTTAACAATGGTATTGTGTAATTGTGCCAACGCCTTAATAATGGTTTTGTTTCTTCTATATCCTTTTGCCTCAACAGAAACATCATTATATAAAACGACTACCCGACCTAAAGATCGAGGAGTTTTAAAGCCATAAATATATGCTTTAATCGTTCCTCTTTCGGTAGGGAGAAATAGGATTTCCATACGTTTTGTCTTTTTCATAATCCCTCTCCTTTATAAAGCATTCGGAACTCTGATTCACACGGATTTCGATCCTTTTATGCCTGTCTATGAATCTTTTACTCTCCTCACTTTAAAATAAGTCATAGGAACTACTCTGTCAAACATTTCATCGCTATTTACAGACGTATGGGAAAAAGAATGTAAATAAAACGTATCATCATGGCTGCCTCAAGTAGTGGGGCAAGAACGTTACATAAGAACAAATTGCTGCTGCTCGATCTCCTTCGGGCAGATCGGTTTACTAAAGAAATAGCCTTGAGCTTTTTGGCAGTTCGCCTCTTTAAGAAAGTCGACTTGTCCCTCTCTTTCCACACCTTCTGCAATTACTTCAAGACCCAGGCTATGTGCAAGATGGATGATGGTAGTCGTTATGGCAGAATCCTTCTGATTCAAGCCAATCTCTTTCACAAACGATTGATCGATTTTCAGTATGTCAATGGGGAATCGTTTCAGATAATGAAGAGAGGAATATCCTGTTCCAAAATCATCCACAGAAATGTACACACCAAGCTCTTTAAGCTTTCTCAGCATTTTTAATGTTTGTTGGGTATCTTGCATGGCTCCCTCCGTAATTTCAATTTCTATGCAAGAAGCGGGAAGATTATACGTTGATAAATAGAAATCAATGGTATCTACTAACTGCTCCTGAAGAAATTGTTTGGGAGAAATGTTGATGGCCACACGTACCGTCTTATATCCTTTGTTTCGCCACTTTTGAAGCTGTATACACACCTGCTCCAGAACCCATTCACCAATTTGATGAATCAAGCCTGTTTCTTCTGCCAACGGAATGAACTGTGCAGGGGATACAAACCCAAATTTACGGTTGTTCCAGCGTACTAAAGCTTCGAAGCTATCAATGGTACCTGTCGCTAAGTTTACCTGTGGCTGATAGTGGACGTATAGCTCGCCCTTCTCTATGGCTCTTCTCAGATGAGCTTCCATGATGATATAATTCGGAAAACTTGATTTCATATGCGTTTGGTAAAAACGATAATGGGCTCTTCCTTTTTCTTTTACTTCAAAGAGTGCTTGAGCAGCTTTTTGAATGAGTGAATTAGAATCATATCCATCTGCAGGATAACGGCTGATTCCAACCGAAGGAGAGATGTAAAATTCCTGCTCATCTATAGTGAAAGGGTCTATGAAAAGTGCCAAGATTTCCTTCGCTTTCATCTTGGTATCTTCAAAACCGCTATTCTTCAACAGAAAAATAAATTCATCCCCTCCTTGTCTGTATAATAAACTTTCTTCATTCGTAAGGGTTACCAAACGCTCTGTGATTTTTTTAAGGAACCGGTCTCCTCCCTTTAAACCAAGGGTATCATTTACAAATTTAAACCGATCTAGATCCAGGTATAAAAGGGAGAGCTCAATCCCTCTTTCTTCCATATTATGAATGATCAAAGGGACATGATCATCCAGTGCTTTCCTGTTCCATAGACCCGTTAATTGATCATGCAGAGCCATATAATGGATCATTTCATTCTGTTCATGATGCTTGGTTATATCCTTCACGATAATATAACAGCCGTCACACTTTTCTTTTACGACGATGGGAACCATTTTCAGCTGGGTTATTTTCTCCTCTCCGGCTTCGTTAAGAAGAAGACTATAATCAATCGTTGAAGGAGTTCCCATTAGTGTTTGCATGAGTGATTCTGTCAAGAGTTTCTCATTTTGAGAGTGAAATAAATCATAGATTTTCATATTTACCAAGTTTTCTTTTGAATAGCCTGTTAATGAGCAGCCTGCTCCGTTAGATTCCTTGATGATACCTTGTCCGTCCAGAATGAATATGGCATCCAGATTATGCTCGATAATGGATTTGTATCGTTCTTTCGCTTTCATTAATTTCTTCTTCTCCAGAATGGATGAAGTTATATCTCTCGTAATGGAAACAACGTACTCTACCTTTCCATATCCATCCTTGATGGGTGTCAGTATCGATTCGTTCACAACCTGACTTCCATTCGTATGAAAAAAAGTATCCTGATAGGTAACGCTCTCACCGTTTTGAACAAGTTGGGTGTATTTCTCCTGTAAGTCCGTGGCCATCTCGAATGAAACCACTTCTTCCAAAAGGCGTCCCATATCTCCAGGCTGAATGGATGTGTACCTTTTGGCTGATTCATTTATGTATAGGTACCTGAAAGAAGGTCCCTCTTCAACCTTCATAATGAAAATCATATCATGTATATGATCTAAAATAAGTTCTTTCAATACAGTGTCAAGGACCCGTTGATCTTGACCGTTGGTGTCTATAATAGTAGTCCATTTCATGGCTTCGTCATCCTTTTAGCCTTCTGTCATTTTCTATATAATGCATCCTAATTATATTTTACTAGTTAATCCAAGAATTTCCTACATTCTTATAAGAATATTCGTTATTTTCTTTAATACCTATTACTTTATACCTACATTCCACTCCATTCGTCTGCCTATTATAGATGAGACAGGCGCGCAGCTCGGATATGAACCATACACTAATGTGAATAGAGAGAGGAGGTTTATTGTATATGTATCAACACGCATATTACCCATATCACCGTTATCCACAGTATAGAGGAGGAGATCAGCGCTTCTTCCCTTTCTTTGGATTACCGTTTTTAGTAGGAGGATTGGCCGGGTTGGCCATTAGCCCGTTCCTTTTCAACAGACCTTGCTACGGGCCTGCATGCTATCCACCATATCCGCCTTACGGGGGGTATCCTTACCCTCCTTACCAACAACCCTACGGAGGTAATAATTTCCAATCTTCACCGTACAACTTTACAGAGAATATTAATATATACCCCCAAAGATAAACATAAGGCTCACCTGAAAATGTATGTGTTACATTCTTTAGGTAGAGCCTTTATGATATTTACCCTCTACAGCTTTCACTTTAAGGCCTGGGTACCCCGTCATACCCTCTTAAGGTAACGCTATAATTCCTCCTACTATAGAAATGGACCTGTCAAAATATTACTAACTTTCAACAAGAAACTCCCCACCGTACCTTTCCAATCCCTTAAAAAGGAGGTATAATGAAGATTAATACAATGGAAAGGAGCCAATAACTTGAGGAATACTAGTAAATCTACCCCTTCTTCCACATCCGTAATCACCCTCTCTCAAGCTATTTTCACTGTGAATCGTCATGCGAAAACAGCAGGTAACCCAAAATACTTATATTTATTAAAAAAACGAGCCTTAATGAAAATGATCCGCGAAGGTAAGGCGAAGAAAGTTGGACTTCACTTCTCCAACAACCCAAAGAATAGTCAACAACAATCTGACGTATTGATTGATTGCGGAGAGTATACCTTTCATATCCCTCCAACAAAGGAAGATTTCAAGGAACTGCCTCACCTGGGTTCACTTGATCAATCGTTAAGGAATCCCAAATGTAAAATGGGACTTCAGCAGGCTAAAGGAATTTTAGAACATTATACAGGGATGTCTGATCGTAATGAACAGCCACCTAAGCGCGGGAAGAGTAGTTATCAAAAACCTGTTTTTAAAAAGTTGGGCGATAGCTTCTTTTAATACTCAAAGATTTTAGCAGATTAACGCATATATGTCATAAAGGGTTCAGACAAATGTCTGAACCCTTTATGTTTATCCTCGATCTCAATTGACTCTACAATATATGTTGATCAATTTTTAAAATCAGATCTGCAATCTCGGGTTTACTGATTTGATCTTCTGCTCCGACCATCTCACCTTTATGTTTTAAATCATTTGTAATCAGTGAAGAAAAAATGATGACTGGGAGTTTATTGAGCTTAGAATGACTTTTGATTCTTTTGGTCAAATGATGTCCGTCCATTTGCGGCATTTCAATATCTGTAATGACAAGCTGAACTGACTGTTGAATATCATGATTTCCCTCAACAAGTGATTCCAGATAGTTGAATGCATCGGCTCCATTTTCAAAAAACTCAACTTCATCATATCCTGCTTCACTCAACGTATCATTCAAAAGCTTGCGGAGTAAAGGGGAATCCTCAGCAGCGACAATCTTCTTATTCCTTCTCTCCCTTGGTCCTAACTTCTTCACTTGTTCCACCCGGATCCCTGTATCAGGATTGATTTCCAGCATGATACTCTCAAAATCCAGTAACAATATCATTGATTCGTTTCGCTTGATGACCCCTATTATTCCGGAATGCACACCAGAATACATTTCTGAAGGCTTTTCTATTTGATTCCAGGAAATGCGATGAATTTGAGTAACGTTATCTACATGAAAAATGACTTTCTGTTGATTAAACTCAGCGACAATGTACTTCGAATTGGATGTTTCCACCTCTTCCACTCCCAGTACCCTTGCCATATCAATTACTGGAAGTACCTCTCCCCTCAATTGAATGAGTCCTTTCACATGAGGATGAGAATGGGGAATAGGGATGACAGGAGTTGGTTGAATGATCTCCTTCACTTTAATTACATTGATACCAAATGTATTGTGATGAACTTCAAATTCAACAATCTCAAGTTCATTGGTCCCGCTTTCAAGAAGAATACTGTTTGATTGATTCAATTAATTTCGTCCTTCCATACAAACATGAGTATTTGCCTTACTCTTCTTATATCGAACAATCGAGGAACATGTTTACAGGTAATCATGAAAAAAGTCGTAAGACCCATCCGGGAAGCAGACGTTTTTCAACCCTCACTTTCCTTACCGTGAACTAAGTGGTAATAGAAAATGAATCCCTATGCATACTAAGGGGAGGAGGTGTATATATGACGGATCGAAGGGACTTAGAGAACCGGAACCTGCCTGATTTTGATGAAATTAGTGACCACATCCTTCCCTCACAAAACAATCTTCCCATTATTGCTTTTGGGAAGAATGCTGATGGAGTAGATGAACCAGATGAACTTTCTTATTTCGAAGGACAAAGGAGAAAAAATCAGGAGCACCGTGAAAACCCTCAAAAATAAAAGAAAGCGATTGAAGACATTCCTTCAATCGCTTTCCAATTATACTCCGCGCTTGTTTCCCCATACCAAAGTATGCAGCTGCGGGAGCACCCGCACATGATTTAATTCTTCCTTCTCACAAACCTTTTCAATGAGCGCTTCATAATCCAATAATAGATTTGACACAAGCTTTGGTGTATCTCCTTCGGAAACAGAAGGGTTACCTGTCTGAATATAGAATGGAACATCAGGGTAGAGTTTATGAATATTTGTGGCGTATTCCAGATCTTTATCATCAAACACCACAACTTTTAAGCTGAATTGTGAGCCGTTGTCAATTAAACGCTGAACAATGAAATCCAGCTTCTCAAAATCAGTCTCCATTTTCGAACTTGGAGGCTTTGGAGAAAGTGTCAGGTCATCTATATCATAGAACCAATCCTGCCAGCGGCTTCCTTGCGTCTCTAAGGCGGAAGCTATGCCATTCTCCTTTAAGATGTCGACAAGCTCCTTCAAATGAGCCAACAGAGCAGGATTACCACCGGAAATGGTTACATGAGAGAACTTGTTTCCACCGACTTCTTTCAGCCTGTTCCACACTTTTTCAGCCGTCATAAGCTGAATATCCTCTTTCGCAGATCCATCCCACGTAAAGGCTGAATCACACCAGGAACAACTATAATCACATCCCGCAGTTCGAACAAACATCGTCTTTTGACCTATTACCATACCTTCACCCTGAATGGTGGGACCAAATACTTCTAAAACGGGGATTTTCTTCATGATTGTCTCACCTTTGGTCTGTAAATGACGTAACTTGTCGGTGTTTCTCTTAAAAATACTTGAAGGCATTTAGGTTGGTGAGGCAGTGTATCTAAATGAGCCTGAATGATTTCCCACATCACTTTCGCAACAACTTCAGTGGTCGGGAACACATTGCCGTTCTCTGCAGAAAACAATTCATCTTCGTTCATGACCTTATGATCAAAGCGCTTATGAATCAGCTTTTTAATGTGTTGGAAATTAATAAGGAACCCGGAATCATCAAGCTGATCCCCGCCAATCGTAATATTGGCAAAGTACGTATGACCATGGATCTCCTGACAGCTTCCTGCATCCACATGTGGAATATAATGGGCTGCCGCAAAATGCATATCTTTATTTAATTCAAATTCATAAGTATGGTCAGGAGTCGGGTAGATTTGTTGTATCATCTTCCCTCTCCCCCTTTTTTTGCCCTTTTATATTCTTCCAGCCCTTTTTGTCTAAGCTCACATGCAGGGCACTCACCGCACCCGCTGCCTTTAATCCCATTATAGCAAGTGAGTGTATTTTCCTGTACATAACGGAAAGCACCTAAATCATCTGCCATTTCCCACGTTTGTGCCTTATCGATCCACATAAGTGGAGTATGAATCACAAACTGATCATCCATGGATAGATTGAGGGAAACATTCAAGGATTTCACAAAAATATCCCGGCAATCAGGATAGCCGCTGAAATCCGTTTCACATACACCTGTTACAATATGCCTCGCTCCGATTTGCTTCGCTAGTATGCCCGCAAATGACAGGAATAATAGATTTCTCCCAGGAACGAATGTGGACGGTAATTCACCATCCTGATGAGTGATTTCTTCATCTGCCCGTGTTAAAGCACTTGGTGCCAATTGATTTAATAAACTCATATCTAATACATGGTGAGTGACTTCCAGATCCTCTGCAATCTCTTTTGCACAGTCCAGCTCTGCAACATGCCTCTGACCATAGTTAAATGTCACCGCTTCTACTTCTTTAAATGCTTTCTTTGCCCAAAATAAACACGTTGTACTATCTTGACCTCCGCTGAATACGACTAACGCTTTCTCTGTGTTCATAAAAGGTTCTCCTTTCTTTTCTACAGGCTCTTTTGCCATGAAAAGAAGAAAGAGATTCTGTGATACCCTATAACATTGGCTTTAAAGCCGTCATTAACAAAAAATAACGACACCTAAGGATGCCGTTTTCCTTAGTTTTTTATAGAGGGTTGTGCTAGAACCTCTCGAGACTTATCTATAATCCCAGTTCTTCTTCTTTTGTCATCAACCAATATAACGTTTTTTCTCAAAAAAATCTACCGTTTACGGGAATTTCATAGGAAAATTAATCTCCATCGTGACCAGGTCTCCATCTAACCGGCCGTCGTGCTTTTTAGCCTTCTTATTTTAAACGAAGGAGCCTTCTTCGTTTTCTCCGTTTTTTCGTGCTGAACCTGAGCCAGCCGATTTTCATAAAGAAACCAAACATGATCAGTGCGATGATACCCATAACCCCGAGAACGATAAAGTATCCGCTTCGCTCATCGAGTTCCGGCATATAGACAAAGTTCATCCCATACAGACCCGCAATAAACGTAAGAGGCATAAAAATCGTCGTAATGACGGTTAAAGTCATCATGATATTATTCATTTTATCCGAGTTAATGGATAAATAATTATCCCGGATATCCGATGAAAATTCACGATACGATTCAAGCATCTCGACAAGCTTAATTAAATGATCGTACACATCATTAAAATAAAGCTGCTCTTCTTTAAGTGCATTCAATCTGCCTGAATTGCTGATTCGATATAATAAATCCCTCATGGGAACGAGGGTTCTTCTTAACTTTGACATATCATGACGAATATCGAATAATTCATCCATCAAATCACTATCAGCATTTTCATTCGTGTTATCTTCAATTTTATTGAGGCGGTCTTCAATACTATAAACAAGTGGAAAATAATCGTCCACTAACCGGTCAACAATTCCATGCATGACCTTAAACGGACTTAGCTGATCCCCTTCTTGCTGAACTTTTTCCCATACACTATTTAATTCCCTTACAGGCTGCTTATGGAAGGTTACGATAAAACTTGCGTTCACAAACATATTCACTTCGTGAGAATCCAGGGTTTTCTGATTAATGGCATGCAGAAGGACAAATATGTACTGATCATAAAAATCTAGCTTAGCCCGCTGACTGAAATCGTCAAGGCAATCCTCTATTGCAAGTGGATGGAATCGAAAGTACAGTTTAAGTAACCGAATATCCTTGCCGGTCGGCTCTGAAAAATCCACCCAATACCATTTAACCCCCTTTTCTTTTATTCTGGATAAGGGAACATTCTGTTCAATTTCCCCATTCTCCATAATAATACTCGTTCGAATCATAAGGCTCTCCCTAACTTACATTTATTTTTTTATCCATTCCCTTTTTCTTCAACATTCAAACAAAATCACTACGTAAAAGCTTGAATTAATGATAAAATATGAATCAAATTATTAAAGTAGGTGTACGTATTGGAACAGTATATTAACCCTCGGGTCAAGGACATCCAGATATCGGGTATACGAAAGTTTTTTAATATGGTGGCAGACATAGACGACATCATTTCCCTGACAATCGGTCAGCCGGATTTCCCTACCCCACAACATGTTAAGGACGCGGGGAAGGCTGCCATTGATGATAACTTCACTTCCTATACCCATAATGCAGGATTTCTCGAATTACGAGAAGCTGCGGCTTCATATGTAAAAGAAAAATATAATGTACATTATAACCCTGTAAATGAGGTCATAGTCACAAACGGCGCTTCTCAGGGGATCGATGTGATTCTTCGTACTCTATTATGCGAAGGAGATGACTGCCTTATCCCCGGACCTGTGTATCCAGGCTATGAACCGATCATTAAACTTTGTGGTGCTAATCCCGTACATGTTGATATCACACAAAATGATTTTAAGTTGGATGCCGCTCTTATTGAGGGTAGCTTAACTCCTTCTACAAAATGTGTCATATTGCCTTATCCATCCAATCCAACAGGGGTAAGCCTATCAAAAGCGGAATTAAAAGAGATTGCCGACTTGCTTAGAAATAGAAATATCTTTGTGTTGGCTGATGAAATTTATAGCGAGCTTACCTTTGATGATTCGCATTATTCCATTGCTGAATATTTAAGAGATCAAACCATCGTCGTCAATGGTTTATCTAAATCACATAGTATGACCGGTTGGAGGATCGGGCTGGTATTCGCTCCAGAATCGATTGCAAACCATCTTCTAAAGGTTCACCAGTACAATGTTTCCTGTGCTTCTTCCGTCTCCCAGAAAGCTGCCTATGAAGCTCTTACAGCCGGAAAAGATGATGCTGTAGATATGAAGAAAGAATATAAAAAACGAAGGGACTATGTATACAACCGATTAGTTGAGATGGGATTTGAGGGAATCGTCAAACCTGACGGGGCCTTCTACTTTTTCGTCAAAATACCTGATCGGATTCTTTTGAGTTCATTTGATTTCTCGTTGGCACTTGCCCAAGAGAAAAAGGTGGCTGTCGTACCCGGGGATGCCTTTTCAGAGCTCGGAGAAGGTTACTTCCGACTATCCTATGCCTGCTCCATGGAACAGCTGAAAGAAGGACTCGACCGTATCCACTCCTTCATCCAAACCTGACAAGAGGGACGGACCTTGTATAACAAGGACCGTCCCTCTTCATGTTACCCTTTATATTCACCGTTATTTTTAGATGCTTTTTCTTTTTTGGCTTTGTCTTTGTGTATTTTGTTTGTTGCCGCACTTCCGATTTCGTGGGCAAATTCCGCATTGATCTTAGAAGAATCGAATCCTTTTTTGTTCTTTTGTTGTGGATCATTCTTTTTTGTACGTTTCGCCATTTCTTTTACACCCCTTTTATTGATCATACTTATCCTTCAATGGATTAGCATAAGATTATTATTCGCTTTCTTCATTTTCACTATACGAACCAACTCCCGGTATAAAAATGCAAAAAAAGAACCAACCCAGTTAGCTGAGTTGGTTCAAAAAAAGGAAAAGGGGGTGTTAGTGAGAAATTAATCTCCAATTTCATGCTTAATTATAGAATACCCGCTTTCCAGAATGATAAACCGCCCTTCTGAAAAAAATTCAATTTTTTTCAGAAGAAAAGTTATTTCAGTAAAACACTTTAAAAAAGCGCTTTCATAACGTATAATAAACAAGTAAATTCTGAGAAGAGAGGTTCTGACATGTATATGAAAGAACAGTATGTTTTCAGAAACGATCAAATTTATAAAGCCGTTATCAGAAATTATTGGAAGGATGATTTCGACGACTTGATTTCCGTTCAAAAAAGAGCATTCCCACCTCCCTTCCCATCAGAATTATGGTGGAATAAGGACCAGCTCGCCCATCATTTGTCTCATTTCCCTCTTGGGGCGATGTGTGTGGAAGTGGACGGGAAATTAGTGGGGAGTATGACAAGCTTAATTGTCGACTTTGATCCGTTAGAGCCCCATCATACATGGGAAGACATAACTGATGATGGATATATCCGGACTCACAAGGAGACTGGAAATACATTGTATGTGGTGGACCTATGTATCGACCCTGATTACAGGGGATTTAAGCTTGGAAAAGTCTTGATGAATGCCATGTTTGAGATTGTGGTGCATTTACAGTTGGATCGCTTACTCGGCGGCGGTCGGATTCCTTCCTATCATAAAGTGGCCGATGATTTTCCGATTGAGCAATATATTCAGAAATTAACTAGTGGAGAATTCAAGGATCCCGTCATTACGTTTCTTCTGCAAACAGGACGCACTCCATTAAAAGCGGTTAAAGGGTACCTGAAGGATGAAGAATCATGTGACTATGGGGTTTTAATGGAATGGAAAAATCCTTTTAAAAGTTCAAGGTCCTAGCGTGTTTGGCAAAATGATGTACTCCCTGAAATAGAAAAAGGGATTGAAAGAACAATATGTTCCTTCAATCCACAAGAAAGGGGGAAATGAGAATGAAATGGCCCAAAGGGTGTGCCTTATTCTTCACTGATATAATACCCTCATTTCCACCCTCTAAACCTAAATTCATTCCATTGATGTCGCTTTTTTCACAGCAGAAATAACAGCATCATTGGTGTCTAATTGTAGTGCTTGCTCTGCCAGTTCTTTCATTTCGGCACGGTTCAAATGACGAATTTGAGAACGAGCGCGTAAGATCGATGTAGCACTCATAGAGAACTCATCCAAACCTAATCCCAGAAGGATCGGAACAGCAATCTCATCTCCGGCCATTTCACCACACATACCTGCCCATTTGCCTTCTTTATGAGCCGCATCAATTACCATTTTGACTAAACGTAAAATGGCAGGGTTATACGGTTGGTACAAGTAGGAAACCCGCTCATTCATGCGGTCGGCAGCCATTGTGTACTGAATCAGATCATTGGTTCCGATAGAGAAGAAATCTACTTCCTTGGCAAAAACATCCGCCATTACGGCTGTGGACGGAATTTCTACCATGATTCCCACTTCAATATGATCAGCTACATTTGTACCATTCTTCAGAAGAGCTTCTTTCTCTTCTTCAAGGATAGCTTTCGCTTCTCTGAACTCTTGAAGATTTGAAATCATCGGGAACATGATTTTCAGATTTCCAAATGGACTGGCCTTTAATAACGCTCTAAGCTGAGTACGGAAGATATCCTGTTCGTCCAGACAAAGTCGGATTGCACGATACCCCAGGAATGGGTTCATTTCTTTCGGAAGATTTAAGTAAGGAAGCTCTTTATCTCCACCGATGTCAAGGGTACGAACCACTACAGGTTTCCCTTCCATACCTTCTAATACAGCCTTATAAGCTTCGTATTGCTCGTCTTCAGACGGTAATTCATCACGACCCATGTATAGGAATTCTGTACGATACAGACCTATACCTTCTCCGCCGTGATTCTTCACGCCTTCAAGATCCTTAGGTGTCCCGATGTTAGCAGCAAGTTCAACATGCTCCCCATCCTTGGATACCGTTGGTTCATTGACAAGCTTCGCCCATTCAGCTTTTTGTTCTTCATATCGGGCATGCTCTTTCTTATACTCTTCGATGACTTCCGGAGTCGGATTAATATGTACTTGTCCATTTAATCCGTCAACGATGATCATGTCACCATTTTCAACAGAGGAAGTAATGGATTTCGTTCCCACTACAGCTGGAATCTCCATTGAACGGGCCATAATGGCCGAGTGGGATGTTCTTCCACCGATATCTGTTGTAAATCCTTTAACAAATTCACGGTTTAATTGTGCCGTATCAGATGGTGTCAGATCCTCTGCGATCACAATCACTTCTTCTGTCACCATGCTAGGGTTCGCAATCTGCACGCCCAGAAGGTGTGAAAGGACACGTTTCGTCACGTCACGAATATCTGACGCGCGTTCTTTCATGTATTCATTGTCCATGGATTCAAACATGGATACAAACATATCCGCTGTTTCTTTAAGGGCGAATTCAGCGTTTACATTTTCAGATTTCACTTTATCTTCGATTGGTGTCAGTAGTTCTGGATCGCTTAGGACAAGAAGATGCGCTTCAAAGATTTGAGCTTTATCTTCACCTAAATCTTCTCTTGCTTTATCACGGATCGCTTCAAGCTCTGACTTTGACGTCGCAATGGCTTCCTGGAAGCGTGATACTTCCTGTTCAGCATTGTCTACGTTTTTCTTTTCAAAGCTTAGGTCGGGTTCAACTAAGCGATATGCTTTCGCTATGGCAATACCATTTGATGCCGCAATTCCTTTTAAAAGACTGGACATTACTCAGCTAAACCTTCTTTGTTCAATGTTTCCTGTAAGCTGTTTAACGCTTCATCTTCGTCGCTACCTTCAGTAATGATTGTGATTTCTGCACCTTTACCAACACCTAAAGACATAACACCCATGATTGATTTCAAGTTTACTTTCTTTTCTTTGTATTCTAGATGTACATCGCTGTCGAATTTGCTTGCCGTTTGAACCAGTAGAGTTGCCGGACGAGCGTGAATTCCTGTTTCAGCTGTAACTGTAAATGTTTTTTGTGCCATGTAAATCGACTCCTTAATTTATCTTGTTTTTGGTTGCTTCATTAAAGTAATGGATTATGTAGAATACGTCAACTATTTCTAGTAAATAATCCATTCCTACTATAAAGCTGTTCAATAAAAAAGAATAGCATGCAATGAAGAGATACACAATTGTAAAGCTTGATTTTTTTAGTATTTCATAAATTTTCCACTATTATGAACCTATTTATGTAAAATTTCATGTGCCTTTATCAAAAAAATCCCCCCTCAGCAATGTGGGCGGGAATCTTTAGTATGAGTCATTTAATTCAAAATAATACTATTCTCTCTCTACCGTTTCCGATTTAGCCTTCATGATATTGTAGCCGATTTTTGCTTTTATGATGGTCCCCTTCAGTGTCATTTCATGATCTTCAGAGGTGTTTGTATATACGTTTACTAAGTCACATATGCAGCGAGAGAATAATTCTGAGAGTTGTTTTAATTCCTGTACCTCATGCTTGCCATCCTCTTTCATTAGTTCTTCTATGACATCCATGGCTAAACTCTTCACTCTTAGCGCCTGTTCTGTTTGGTAATTCATATAGCACTATCCCCTTTCCTTCCATTCTTTCTCTATCATATGCAGGAAAAACTAGATTAGAACAGGAGTGCTATATGGTATCTATACATTTAATTGGGCATCTCTCGTAAATAATTGCTTATATCCCATTAATATAAAGCTGATGACTGTTAAGGCTACACTCCCCACTATGCCTAAAAGTATGGCAATCTGATACTCGATGGCCACTAATGGACTTATCCCCGAAAGAATCTGCCCTGTCATCATTCCAGGTAAAAAGATGATGCCCATCCCTAACATATTATTGAGAGTAGGAAGAATCGCTGCATCAAAGGCATTATCTACATATTTCTTGGAGGCTGCTTTAGGGGTTGCTCCGAGCATGAGGGCACCTTCTACCTTTTCTCTTTGATCCTTTAATCCCCCTAATAGAGTATTGATCCCCAATGTGATGCCTGTCATGGAATTCCCCACAATCATTCCCGCAATGGGTATGAAATATCTCGGTTCGTACCAAGGGGAGAAATGGATCACCACCATATTAAAGTAGAATAAGCTAATGAGTGTTCCAATTAGTAAAGATAGGGCCGCAATCCCTTTCAGTTTCTTATCCATCTCGTATTTAACCTGTTTAAATATATTCCTGACGGCAAAGGCTTCCATAATTACAATGATACCTATCGTAAACCACGGACTTGGATGATCAAAAATATAAGTTAGTATGTAACCTGCCATGATTAACTGAATGGTCATTCTAAAAGAGGCCAGGATGATCTGTTTCTCCCTGGAAATCCCTCTCCACTTCACAATGAATAACAATAGAAGAACGAAGACGTATGCTGCTATAAATCTCCACAGCTCAATATCAATAATGCCTTTTTCCAATATTACTCTCTCCTTCTTTTATTTTGCTATGGTAATGATCTCTTCACCATATTGCTCGGCAACGTTGGTCGAATGAGTGACCATGATGATGGTTCCTCCATGACCTTTGGCAGTTTCGATAAAGCTTCTCATCACTTCAATCTCTGTTTCCTCATCTAGAGCAGACGTTGGCTCGTCCAATAAATAGACAGGTGGCTTCATCAATAGCACCCTAGCAAGGGACAGGCGCTGTCTTTCCCCTCCGGATAACCGTTCAGCAATTCCATCCAAAGGTTTATCCAGTTTTACGATTTCCAGTGTCCTCATGAGCTCATCACGACTTGCAAGGGGCTTTTCCGAAAAAGTAAGACCCTTCTGCAAATTCTCTTCTACTGTATCCCCGAACAATAAGGGGATTTGTGAAATCATCACTACTTCTCTTCGAAGTTTTACAGATTCAATTTCTTGTAAGGGAGTCTCATTATAATAAATCGTTCCTTCATCTGGTATATTCATTTTATTTAGCAATTTTAGAAGAGTAGACTTTCCCGCACCGCTTTCACCGATAAGGCAGGTTGTTCGGTTTGAGGATATCTCCATATGATCGATGCTTACTATATTTTTAAATATTACGTTTTCTATTTGAAACAGCACTAGCTTCACCTCTCCTATATTCACATTTATCATACCCTAAAAGAGCATGAAATAAAGAAGCTGGTGCTCGGAAGGAGAACTTCCTGCACCAGCTTCATTCATGTCGTGTATTCAAGGATTCGATATGTTCTCGGATTCGTTTTGTGAATAAATCCACTTCATCCTGTTCCGGAACTCCACGTCCATATCTCACGCGTTCGTATATAGTGAAAAATTGGGCACTTTCCTTCAAATCAATTCTAGCGAACCAAGCTTGGACATTTTCATTCGGAAGCCTGCCCACTTCATTCTTATAAGCTTCTTCTTCCAACATTTCCATCGATTTCCTGATTGCGTCCCTTGCTTTAGAATATTCGACCTGCTCTTTTTGATTATGCGTATCACCCTCTCCTCCTGCCCGGGTCATCATGACAGATGTTGTCCCCTCATTCAAGGGTAAATGTAAGGACGTTTTTCTTTTCTTGAACAAATAAATGATTGCAAATAAAACCAATAGGGCCAGCAATGCCTCATCTACCCATGAAAACGAAAGTCCGTCACCAAGGGTACTGAGCTGGGATTCATCATACGTTTGTTGTTCAATCTCATTTCCGTCTCCCTTTTCCGGATTACTTTCAAAAAACTTCATGATCAAATCCCTTAATTTAATCAATATATTAAAAATCGGGTCGATCAAAAAGGAGAATAACCAAAACACTTTTTCAAGGAGCCAATAGACTCCTTGGCTGACCACTGAACTAACAGCTGCAAGTATCCCACCGCTTACAAACACAATGAGCAGGAGGGCAAAAGGCTTGTATATACTCTTCTTTACTCCTTTACTATCGCTGGCCAACATCCTTTGAAACGAAGTGAAGGTCCCAATGAACGCGAATAATAGAAATAGCAGACTGTAAACCAGATATGTGTTTTCCAACTGTCTGATGGATCCAGAGAATAAAGAAACAGCAGAGATAAATAGAAAAATCAATACGTTCCCACTGCTGACTTCAATTGATGGGTCCTTGATCTGTAGATAGGAGCTGATTCTCCAGTGCAGAAAGATCGCAGCGGGAAGCAAAACCCACCAGGACGCCGAGAATAATAAGATCCCAATTCCAACCCCCAGGCCAAACACCGCAAATAACAAGAGGGGATTGAAACTCTGCACTTTGAAGGATATGGCCGTGTAAGTCAGTATCAAGACCAACATCATTGCAAAAGAGGGCACGTATTGGTTCAACACGATGTCTCCAGTAAATAGAAACGTAATGGCCAGCAGGACAAACAAAAGATCAATTCCTGCATATAGCCCCATTTTGATAAAAAGCATTTTTTTATGTTTCTCTAGGAAGGAATTTTCAATGAACGATTCCATAATGTGACGACTCCTTGTTCTTCTTCTAAGCTCAGCTTAAAGATATGTGGATGGCCTTTGCCGATATTCTGCAATAAGTCCTCTTCCCTTGACCCAAGCGAACCGGCGACAATAAAGACGGACGGTACCAGTCGACGTAGATATAAATGCTGGAGAACGATGTGGAAGGGCATGGTGAAATCATCGGTCGATAAGGTAGCTAAAAGCTCCAGCCCTCTCTGCCGGTGCTTCCTTCCTGTCCCTGGTGGCAAATAATAATAAGGTGTAAGTCCCGGTGTTCTCACATTTAAGACCAGGGAAAAAGAGATGTTTTTCTCCACGGCAAGTTGCATAAGATAAGACGCATGCTTGATGATTCCCTCCAATTTGCTTGTAATGGCAAAACGATCAGAGATATTGATGGCAATCATCCACTCATTTTGAGTAGCAGGCGCGAAGATTTTCGTTTGCAGCTCGCCTGTTCGCGCAGAAGCCTTCCAATGAACGTCCTGAAATCGGTCTCCCTGTACGTACCCCCTTGTGCCTACGGGGTGGAACACATCATGAAACAAAGAATGAGGGGTAGATACGTCCCCTTGCCTTAATGTAAGCTGTTGTTCCACCATTTTTACAGGTGATGAAGAAGGAAACACCATAATGGTGGTTGGAACTGAATCGAGCAGATTCAAGAGAACCTTACCACTTCCGAAAAGATGAGGGATCTCAAGTTGCATATTGGTAATACGGCATAATCCTCTTCTCTTGCCTTTGACCGGCAACGTAATCTGCCCCTCTTCATTTTTCCGAATGGAGAATGGGATGCATACCTCGATCTCGTTCGCAATGCCCAATGAATATGGATGCTTTGTAGGCTCTACAATATCTTTAAATGTCATCTTCAATGTTGCTCCCCAAATGGGAATTCCTTTGTTTTCAAGTTTAAACACCCAATTATCTTCCTCGTCACAATGAAGCTTTAATCTGCGTTGGGATCTTTCAATCATGACTCCCTCTCCAACTTTTAACAGATACCATTGATGAACGCGAAAATAAAGGATGATCAATAGGAAAATCCCCAATCCAACATACGATTGTACATAGAAGCTTGCTGCCCCGACAATGACAAGGAGCACTAAACTCATGGATATATAAGGGTCTTCTACTACTTCGCGCTTCCAGTTCACTGAGCCTGCCTCGCTTCAACAGGCAGCGTGGCCATCTCTATTATTCTGTCAATCAATTCTTCAGGTGTTTTGGTAAGGGAGGCCTCAATGGTTAATTGAACTCTATGCTGAAGGACAAATGGTGCTACCGCTACGACATCCTGGGGTCTGACGAAGTCCCTCCCCGCTATGAATGCCTGGGCCTGGGATGCTTTTAAAAGAGCTAAACTTGCACGTGGACTCGCCCCTACTTCTACCCATTCATGCTCCCTTGTCTCCCTTGTGATCTGAAGGATATAAGATTCGATATCCTCAGAGATATGTACCTCTTTAACGAGACTTGAAAGAGATTGAATTTCACCCAGGCTCATCACCTTCTCTACTGTCTGTAAAGGCTGTGATGATTTAAATCGATTAAGAATACTGCGCTCCTCTTCGAAACTTGGATAGGCAAATGGAATCTTCAACAGAAAACGATCCAGCTGGGCTGCTGGTAGAGGAAATGTCCCCTGCTGTGATTCAATCGGGTTTTGCGTCGCTACTACAATGAACGGAGGCTGTAATGATACCGTTTCTCCATCGATGGTGATCTGTTTCTCTTCCATCACTTCAAGTAAACTTGCCTGGGTTCTGGGAGTAGCTCTATTAATTTCATCTGCTAATAACACATTAGTGACAACTGGTCCGGTTCTCAATTCGAATTCCTGGGTTTTCGGATTGAAAAACTGAATGCCTGTTACATCACTCGGCAATACATCCGGTGTAAATTGTATTCGCTTAAAATCTCCTTCAATACAATGTGAAAATGTCTTAGCCAATAATGTTTTACCGGTCCCCGGTACACTCTCCAGCAAGACGTGCCCTTCCTGAAGTAAGGCAATCAATAGAAGATCCACTTCTTTCTCCCTTCCAATCAGGACTTTGCTCATTTCTTTTTTTATTTTTTGTATAGTAGACACTTTTGCTCCCCCTCTATTTATCTATTAATTTTTAAAACAGCAGTAAATATTTATCGAACATTCTAAAAATACAACCATCCTCATTATACCATAGTGTGTTGTTAAAATATCCCTTTTTCAAACGATAAAGAGCCGGTCACCATCCCTGTCTTGGGTTCGTAACCGGTAGGTCTTCTATGTTCATACAAATTTTTATTAATACTTATCCTATCCCCCGAACCGTGTTAATGCTCATAGATCATCTTCCTTGTCATCCCACCATCCACCACTAAGTTTTCTCCAGTAATGAAATCATTATCAGGATGAGCAAGAAATAAGCATGCCCTTGCTATATCTTCGGGTTTTCCGACTCTGCCCGAAGGATGCTGGTCATGGTCCTTGTCCCGTAATGATTCATAATCTTCGGTTTGAATCCAGCCGGGACTAATTGAATTCACCCGGATTCCAACCTTACTCAGTGTAATGGCCATTGAATGAGTCAAACTCACAATGCCCCCTTTTGTTGCAGAGTAGGCTTCCGTATCCGGCTCAGACATTGAAGCCCTGGTAGAGGCCATATTAATGATGCAACCTCCTCGGTTCTTCATTAGAGCAGCCCCCTCTCTACTGCAATAGAAGACACTGCTTAAGTTTGACGATAGAATGCTGTCCCAGTCCTCGGGATCCATCTCCCAAAAGGACATGAACTTCGAAACACCTGCATTGTTAATAAGTACGTCCACTACACCATGATCTTCTTTTATCTTTGAAAAGACATTTTTCACTTGTTGATAGACTCCCACATTCACCTTATGAAACCGTGTTGAATAACCTTCTGAATTGAGCTGCAGGGATAATTCCTCCCCTTTATCCCCATCCATGTCCATAAATTCAACAGCTGCGCCTTGCTTCGCAAATTCTTCAACCAGCGACTTACCGATGCCATTCGCTCCACCTGTTATGCAGACAATTTTATCATTCAACCTTGTCATCTCCCTCTATCTTCAATTATTTTCATTTGCGATCCACTGATCATTCTTCCTAAAAAGCATACCCTTTCCCCGTGGCCTTCAACCCTCTCTCAAACATATAGAAAAGGATTAACCTGTGGAAATGCCGGGACATTCCAAGGTTAATCCTTTTATTTATTGTACTATCTTATTTTTTGTAGGTTTATTACGATCATTACGCTGATGAAAATTGATTAAGGCATCCAGCTCTTTACTAAGTTGAATGGTGGCTGGACTGGTAAGCCCAAAACGAACGCCTGACTCTATCATCTTCCATCTTACCGTTTCAATTCGAGCAACAATGGTCCCATTCATCAACATCACCTCTTTTTCTTTCCTCTATTTTACTATTAATTCCACGTAGAGAAAAGAAAAAAGTATCTGAACGCTATTTTGATATTGAGTGAAATCCTGCGCAATGATTATTTTGCGAAGCGGTGTTTTCCAATGGTTAGCAATGTGTCTCTATTGGTAATCCAATCGCTTGTAGATGTTACTGGGTTATAGAAGAAGAGAGAACCTTGTCCCTGACCTCTGAAAGCCAAAGCCTCTTGAACAGCGTCTCTCGCTTCCTGAGAAGGCGCTTTGTTGATTTCCCCGTTTTGAACAGGTGAAAAGGCATAATGACCGTTTGCTACCTGGTAGATTACTTCTTTAATAGAATTAGGGAATTCAGTGGAATCCACTCGGTTTAAAACAACGGTTGCGACAGCCACTTTACCTGCATATGATTCTCCTTTAGCTTCTGCATGAACCAGTTTTGCCAGTAACTCGCGATCTTCAACTGTTACTTCATTTTCCGGTATCGCTAACGTTTGACCTGGATGAATTTCATTGTCTTTCAAGTCGTTCTCTTTTTTGAGTTGAAGGACAGATACAGATTTCTCCTTACCTATATCCCAAAGAGACTCACCATTTTCTACAGTGTGTACTCCTTTAGATGCAATAGTTTGAGTAGAGAATGAAACAATCGAAAGGGCTGCAATCCCTACTAGTAAGCTTTTCTTAACCATATTTCTACCTCCTAATTAGCGCTCCCCACTAAGATAACAACGAATAAACAGGATTTCATCAGGTAATGGTTACCACCTTCCGTTTTTTGTAGCCTGGCAAGGCATTCTAAAAAACCATAGTGCTTCATATATTGGAAATGAACAAAAAAAAACGGAGGATCTCATCCCCCGCTTCTTCTAACTTCTTGGTGTATCTAAATAGTGATAAAGAATATTACCGCCATGCTGAGCCACTCCACGAAACTGTTTAAAATCCTCTTGTTTAACGAGTACAGATCGAAAGGGAAGAAAGTCTTCTTTCATCACTCTTATTTCTTCAATCTCTCTTGTGCGCAATAAATTTAATTGTTCAAGAATTTCTGTTTCACTCATATCCAAACCTCCATCCTGAATGTCTCTATTGTAGGTTTAAAAGGATGTAAACCTCAAGAATAATTTTTTTGATGAAATTTTTAGAAAACTCTTTACCTTTTCTTGAGTTTACGTCAGAATATTAGTAATCGTTTGTAGAATTTTGGCAAAAAGGGGCGACCTCTCATGAAAAAAGCAGAAATTGGAAATGTGATCGAATTTAGAAAAGGTTTAAAAGGTATTGTAGAGAAAGTAAATGAAAACTCGGTTATCGTTGATCTGACGTATATGAAAAATTATCGGGACCTTGAACTGGAAGAAAAAACAGTTGTTAATCATAAAAACTATAAAATAGTTGAAGCATAGTACGATTTTCTTAAAGGTGGAGAACGAAACTCCACCTTTTTAAAATGGCTCTTTTTGCAAATATTGTTGTTTTTAATCAAAAGGTCTGCTTCGGATCTGTCAAACAGTATGTGCTGGATGGTGAGGGGAACTGCTTCGCTTGCAGGTAGCGTTCGGACGAACCTCCTCAGACTAGCCGAACTTGGTCTCGGCACGTCCGTACTTCCGCAGGAGTCTACGCATTTCCCCTCACCATCTATAAGAAAATTTCGTGACAGAGCTTAAAAGTTACAAAAACAATCTATAGAAAAAGGACCACCTCTCTTTTCACAAGAGGTTACTTACCGTGCGAGCAAAGTAGACTTTCTACAAATTTAGGCAATCATGGCGATAAATATTTTGTTCCATATGCCTTTGGGCCTGATGCTCTCTACATCTACAAACAATAGAAGCTTTTTCGTTTTTTTCTATCTATACTGATAGGCATGTAGAATGTAGTAGCACAGAGTGGATTGGAGCGGAAGGCACTTGACTCCTGCGGGTAATAGAGGAAAGGTCGAGACCCCACAGGGCAAGGCCCGAGGAGGCTTGACTTCCTCCCCGGGGAATCTTGTGCCTGGAGCGGAAAGGAACGGTCCATGTTTCACACTACCACTCATTCAAAGAGAATTTTCTTTTTTTGTATTTCGCGCAGTAATAGGTGGGAGAGATTCCAATTGAGATACAAGGATGCTCACCGGCCGTACTTACTGTGTGTAAATAGCAATAGTGTTTACGAAAAGTTCCTACTAAATTGAGTTCTTAAACAAGAGAAAGGTTTACGGAAATGTCTTTAAGGATACTCTTATAGCATACTGTATCGTAAGGTGGACCCCCGTCATGAATTTAAATATTCACATTGTTAACAAAGCCAGGAAAAGCTTTTGGTTTGTACCCTTTTTATTTTCACTCATCTCATTAGCACTTGCTCTCATCACCTTCTATTTTGATTGGTGGTTGAGTCAGCATAAGTATCCTTTGTTCCCTAAGGTACTGTTTTCCAATTTTGATTTATCCATGACTATCATCAGTACGATTGCGTCTTCGATCATGACCATGACGACGATTACCTTTTCAACGATAATGGTCGTATTAACCACTTTTTTGTCCCAATATTCACCCAGGACCCTGCAGAACTTCATTAATGACCGTCCCACACAACGGGTTCTAGCCATTTTTGTTTCGGGTGTGGTCTACTGCATCACGTTGTTGATTCTCCTTCAGGACGAGTCCGGACAAAAATTATATATTTCTTCGGCCTTTGCCGGTATAGTTGCGATTATTTGTTTATTTGTTTTCGTCTACTTTGTTCATCATGTTTCCAATTGGGTGAAGGTAAGTAATTTAATACATAATATAACAATCAAAACGAATCAAAAAATCGATAATAGTTATTTATATAGAAAGAATGCCATCAATGAACAGCCTTCAACCTTTAATGAGGCGCTCTTTGACGAGACGGAGCCCATTTTGGTGTATAGTGAGCAATCAGGTTACATACAACAGATCAATATTGAAGGGATGATCAATAAAGCCGCCAAGGATGAAGCAGTTATCCGCATGGTGAAAACACCCGGTGAATACTTACTTGAAGGAACCCCTGTCATGACAGCCTGGACGACGAATAAAGAGATTGATGTAGAAGACTACTTGGAATACCTCGTATTCGGGCCTGATAAAGAGCCCATGGAAGACATTGAACTTGGGATAAGAAAGCTGGTTGAAATAGCCCTGAGAGCCATTTCCCCCGCCATCAATGACCCGAATACGGCAAAAAACTGTATAGAAGAAATCGGGATCATTCTATCGAAGCTGGCTAAACACAAGCTTCCAAGCTCTTATTTATCGGATGAAGAAAACAATGTGCGAATTATATTGGAGCAGCCGACCTTTGGTGATTTTCTATACAAGAGTTTTTACCAGTTAAGGCATTACGGGAAGCAGGACATATCCATTATTGCAGAAATCCTCCGTTCACTGAGAATGATAGGGGAAAACAACAGCGAAGAAACGAAGCGCATGGTCTGGACGTTTAAAGACTATATTCTCGAAGGAATCGACTATGACAGCCTCCAAAACCTCGACATGCAGTACATTATGAGACATCTGGATGAATTGGCTGCAGCTTGCAGACAAACGAATTGGGATAAGGATGAAGTGCGGAATAAATATTTCCCCGAACAATATAAGACAGGCGACTCTTACCATCACCAGAAAGAAGAGTAATTGGAGCCAAGAAAAAAACGGATGCCCGAGGCATCCGTTTTTTTCTTATTCTTTTCCTTTTTTTCCTTCTGAAAGCTGCTTGAAGGATGATACTTTGCCATGAGGATGCTGTTCCTGTTTTCTTACATTCCACTGTCTTTCTTTTTCGTGTTTTGATTGCGTCATGTTCACCACTCCTTTTTCATTAGTCTCTATTAACATGAGCAGCAGACCCGCATTTTACTCTCACCTCCATGATTATTTATTGGGTTTCATCCAAAGAAGAATGATGAATAATAAGCTCATATATCCAAAAAGCGGGTACAGATAGGACAGAAGTTCACTGTATTCAAAAAAGCTTAACGAATAGATCACGAGGAAGATACCCGTAAAGGTCATTAGGGAAGAACCCTTCCAATAATTCGTTAATTGTTTCTCCAGACCAAATACCCCCCCGATCACGGAAGTGAAAATTTCCCCATAAATGATGATGATATAAATCATATAAAAGCCGGCAACAAAGGATTTCATCACCACGGCCATCGGAATTTGATATTGTGTCACATTCGGGATCATGACTAAGGTAATATGACTGGAAATGAGAATCAGTGTAAGGAAGAAACCGCCAAGATATCCTCCATACTTAATGGTATCCCGGTCTTTCACTTCTCCGGCAACGGGAACGAGAACAGCCTGAGCCATGGCCAAATTAAAGGCCACATATGAAAATGGTGCTACCACAGATTTCCATCCATCCTCAGCATGCGGTATCATAAGAAATGCGTCTAAAAAAGCTGCGTTTCGAACTGAATAAACCATCAAAAAGAGATTAAAGACAATCATAAGAGGAACAACGAACGTATTGACCGCAAAAAGCCCTTTGATTCCTACCATCATCGTGATGAAACCGAGTCCGATCGTCAACAGTATCCCTACTTGCTTAGGTAACAAGAGCTGCTCTTGAAAAACAGCCCCGGCTCCTGAAAGCATAACCGCAGAAACCCCGATCAGCATAATCATCATGACGATATTCATGATCTTAGAAAACCATTTTCCAAAAAGATATTCGTTAAACTCTTCAAAGGACTTCGCTTTAATATCATGGGACTTCAACATAATCTTCGTTCCCATTGTAATAAATAAGTAACCGCTCAATAAAATCGCAATAAACCCGACAAAGCCAAATCGGGTGAAAAACTCTACAATTTCCCTTCCGGTGGCAAACCCGGCTCCTATCACCGTACCTACGTAAACAGCAGCTATTTGAAACGAACCAGCTAATTTTTTCATCCCATCACCTCTGACAACCTTCTACTTCACCTTATGTACAAGCAGGGAAAATCAGAAGCAAAAAAACATTATTCTTCCGGAATCCAATGAATTCTGTATGTAGAAGAGTACTTACTAAAAAGGGCAGACGCAACGTATGCGCCTGCCCTTTTTTAGTTTATAGTGATTGATCATCTATTCCATTCAGCCATTGTCTGATCGGTTCAATGACTTTTTCAACTGTCCCTTCCTGGAATGGAGAATCCAGTTTGGCTGCTTCTACAAGCCCGGTGAATGAAAAGCTCCCTCCCAGTTTACAAAGGTCAACATAGGCACCCCACGCTTCCTCACGATTAAGATTCATCTTCTTCCAGAATTGGAATGCACAAATTTGAGCCAATGTGTAATCGATATAATAGAATGGAGAATTATAAATATGGGATTGGCGCTGCCAGAATCCCCCATTTTCCAAGTACGAAATATGGTCGTAGTCCTTATGTGGAAGGTATTCCTTTTCAATTTTTCTCCAGGCGGCATTCCGTTCAGACGGGGAAGCTTCAGGGTTCTCATACACAAAATGCTGGAACTCATCAACTGCCACCCCGTAAGGAAGGAATTCTAGTGCTTCACTTAAATGTGAAAATTGATACTTGTCTGTATCCTCTTCGAAGAAATAATTCATCCATGGCCACGTGAAGAACTCCATGCTCATGGAATGAATTTCACACGCTTCATACGTGGGCCAAATATATTCAGGGATATCGAATCCTCTGCTGGAGTAAACCTGGAACGCATGACCTGCTTCATGAGTCAATACATCAATATCCCCTGAGGTCCCATTGAAATTCGAAAAGATGTAAGGAGACTCATGGTTTGCAATATACGTGCAGTAGCCGCCTCCAGCTTTTCCTTTCTTCGCTTCCAGATCCATGAGATCATGCTCAATCATGAAATCAAAGAATTCCTTTGTTTCCGGTGACAGCTCTTCGTACATCTTTTTGCCATTATCTATGATCCACTGAGGACTTCCCTTAGGAACCGCGTTTCCGGAAGTAAACTTAAAGCCTTCGTCATAAAACTTCATGGATTCTATCCCTATGCGCTTTCCTTGTCTTTCTTTAAGCTCTGTAGCCAGAGGAACGATATGCTTCTTCACTTGATCGCGGAAAATCTTTACCATATCAGGCGTATAATCCGTCCTCGTCATGCGATAGTATCCTAGTTCGACAAAGTTCTTATACCCTAATGTAGTCGCAATCGTGTGACGCAGCTTGACTAACTCATCAAACAGACGATCCAATTCTTCTTGATTCTCTTCAAAGAAAGCAACGGTTGCTTGAGCGGCCTTTCTTCTTGTATCCCGATTTACAGATTGTGTAAAAGGTCCCATCTGAGCCAAAGTTCTTTCTTCGCCCTCAAAGGGAATCTTTGCAGACGCCATCAGCTTTGTATATTGGGAAGATAACTTATTTTCCTTCTGCAGCAGAGTCACGATGTCAGGCGAAAAAGTCTTCATTTCACTTTCTGCCAGAGCGAATAGCTGCTTTCCCCACTTTTCTTCTAATTCTTTACGATAAGGAGAGTTTACGAGTTCCTGGTAATATTCCGTCACCATTCCGTGAACCTCAGGCATCATTTCATCGATATAATCTTGCTCTTTTTTGTAAAACTCGTCATTGGTATCGATAGAATGCCGGATATAGCATATATTTTGCATCGTATCGATGTTCAGACGTATATCATTCAGTTCCTTCATGACATCCACCTGTTCCTGTACATTGGACGCAGACTTGAATTTCCCAAGTAATTGTTGGAAAACCGGTTTAACCTCTTCTAAATTAGGCCTTTCATATGTAAACTGATCAAACTTCATTCCATTGCCTCCTCATAAATTAATCCCGATTATAGTTATTCGACTTTTGATAGAAATTCTCCTGTTTATTGTAGTATCGAATTTCAATATTGGAACCGATGTGAACGGGACGTGCCTTTAAGACAAAATAAAAGCCCCATCTCAAGAGAGACGGGGCACAGGAAGTTCGACTCAATAAGACAAGTCTTTAATCGATAATCCTAATTTCTTCAACATTTCTATCGTTTCTTTCTTCTCATCAGGAGATAGAGCTGACATCAGTTCATGAATTCGATTTTCGTGATTGGGGAATATCTCATCAATTAACTTTCTGCCGTTTTCTGTTATTTGAGCATAGGTAACCCGACGGTCCTTTGGACAAGCATTCCGCTTTAGGTAGCCCTTTTGTTCAAGTTTATCCACTACATACGTAATGCTGCCGGAGGCTAATAGAATCTTTCCGCCAATTTGTTGCAAAGGCTGATCTCCCTTATGATAAAGAAGCTCCAGGACGGCAAATTCAGTAGGGTTTAAACCGTTCTCCTGGATGTTTTTATTTATCTCTTCATTTAAGGCTTTGAAAGCTCTTGACAGGACAATGAAAAGTTTTAATGATTGTTTTGTGTCTGGAGTTTCGTTCATTCCATTCATTCCTTTTAAATAAATATCTCAGTTTCAAAACATTATACAGATAATACCTATCATTGTCAAACAGGAATCACTGCTCAAAAGTTAATAAACGAAGGGCGTTACGCATATAGCGAACCGCCCTTCGTTTATTGAGATAACGACAAATTAATTTGATTGTCTTGGTTTAAATGTGGATATTGTTGGAGATTATTGTCTCTTGTAAACCTTGAATGGTGAGGAAAAACCTTGGTGAGTAGTCTCAAGAAGCAGTTCGTTTTAATAAGCCCTTAATGTATTGCCCAAATTCGTTTGATGTTCCTTGGAGGGTTAATGACACTACTTTATTTGTGCACTTTTCATAGTCGTTCAAAAGCTGATCTAATTGCTGACTGCATTTGATCGTCTCCGCTGCACATAGTCCTAAACTCTCCCCCAACCCAATCATTTCTGAACGTTTCTGATTAATTCTCATTAATAACCACTTCTGTTTTAGTAGACGACCCATTTCTTATAAACTCCTTTTTAGCTCCTAGCCTTTATTAAGTAAAATCTTTACTTGAGAATTATCGCAAGTATTATCAGAAAAGTAAATAGATTCGCAAAACAAGACAAAATATCTAGAAATGTATCTTATTTAGACATTTTCCGCCAAATATCTCTTCTACTAAAAACAAAAGGATAGACAATGGTTTCCACCATTCGCCTACCCAAAAGTTATATTAATAGATTGGTACCCAGCCTTCCTGTGTGACGAAAATACGGACGGCAACTACTTGCTTGTCTTCACTCAATGTAAAATAATGGCGGATGTTTTCAGGAACTGAAATTAAGTCACCCGGGTTTAGATGCACTTCAAAGAATTCACCATCACTTCCTTGAATGACAAATACACCATGTCCGTTTACAATAAAACGGACTTCATCATCTGTGTGATGATGCTCCTGTTGGAAATTCCTTAAAAGCTCTTCAAGATTTGGTGTTCGCTCGGAAAGGGAAATCACATCCCTGGCCTGATATCCTCTTCGCTCTGAAATATCTTCAATCTCCTCTTTAAAAGCAGACAGAATTTCCGCTTTATCATCTTCGCTTAAAGCGTATCGGTCCCTTAGTCCTTCGTTCAGCTTTTCTATATTCCAATGCTCATAAATGACTCCTTGTTCACTTAAATACTTCACTACCTCTTCCTGATTATCAATGACCTGATTTTTTCCCTGGATTTTGATTGTCGTCATAATCGTACTCCTCCTTTAGTAATGGATCCCGCGTTCGTTATAGATAAAAGAGTGAGTTGATATTGAAACATAAACTCACAAGCTTCTAATAGTTTCTTAGCTTCAAAACCGGTTCTTCCCCATACTGTAATCCCGTGGTTGCGAATGAGCACTGCTCCTTTGTCTGCTTTAATAAAGGACCGAAACTCCTCGGCAAGCGTCGGGATATGCGCATGATTACGAATGATTGGAATGGACAAAGAATCATCTTCCTCCCATTTATCCCAAGCTTTAATTAATTCTTGGTTTCTGAATGTGACGACACCTTCATCCCCATACAGTTCACTGATCACATTATTCGCAACGGTATGAACGTGTAAGCTGCATCCCGCTGAACTTTCTGTAAAAACATGACTGTGCAGCAATGTTTCGGCTGATGGTCGTGCAGGAGTATCCTGGATGGCCTCACCACGTGCGTTTACGAGCAGGAAATCTTCTTCTGTTTGCTTCCTTTTATCCTTTCCACTTGCCGTAACCAGGAAAGTAGCAGGGGAAGAATTCACTCGGATCGCTAGGTTCCCGCTCGTTCCCATAAACCAATCCCTCGCTGCCAGTTCCCTTTTAATATCAGCGAGTTCTTCCCACTCCGATTGATAGGGATTCATATTTTCACTCCTCTTTCAATGACGTCCATACAATCGTGGAAGGATTCAAACGGATGATAGGGTATTCCTTTTTCTTCACATGTATGTGCCAAATAGTCTCTGGCAATCACAGTGTCTCCAAGCTTTGCCATTTCGATATCTGTAACAGAATCCCCTATCACAATGACCTCCGTATCTTCTGTTAAAGACAGCATCCTCAAGATGGAAGGCTTGCAGCATCCACATCCTTTACTTTCACAGTGATCATCGCATGGGTGTGGCCAATGAATCGCTATGGTTGAGTCGTTAAAGTTTGCTTCATTACAATAAATCCCATTAAAAGGCCCATAATCTTTTAGTAAAGGATGAACAAAGAAGTCGATTCCACCGCTCACGATATACAAAGGAATCTCATGTTCTTTTGTATACTCTACAAACTCCTTAAACCCTTTACGTATGATTGCTGTGTCTAATAGATACTGAATCATTTCCTCTTTCTGTGATGAAGGAATAAGTGAAAATAGCTTGCTTACCCCTTCTTTAATGGACAACGACTGATTTAAGATGCCGTCTTTGATAGGTTCCCATTCTGGAGGGGCAAAGGATTTCATCAACGAGATGATATTGTCGGTTTCTGTAATCGTTCCATCAAAATCACAAAAAATGATCGGACGCGTCACTATACCTTTACCTCCTCTCCCCACAGGGATAGTGCTTTACGAAGCTCACCATGGGTATCTGCAGCATCTGTGAGAGTCTCTCCCATTAAAACTGCCTCAATTGCTTGGACGAATGCCTTTCCCCCTCCAATTGCCCCATCTGGATGGCCATGGATGCCACCCCCTGCATTAATGACACAGTCTACACCAAAATCCTTCACCAAATGCGGTACAAGCGCAGGATGAATGCCTGCTGACGGTACCGGCAATGCTCTTCTTAGATGATCATCATCCTTCGTTAACTCATGGCTGAGGGACAGGACTTGGTTCTTTTCTAATGCGACACTTCCGTATGGAGATGGAAATAAAGAAAAATCAGCTCCGGTCATGCGTAGGAATTTCCCTAACCATAAAGAATAGCTCACACCATATGCAGGAGATGAAACAACAGCACCTGCAAATGCAGGATGGGCCATAATCGGCAACCTGATCTCAGGGTCCTCCCTCAATTCCTGGAGAATATCCAGTCCGTAAGAGAATACATTGAATAAAAGGGCATGGGCTCCAAGCTCACGTGCTTTTCTTGCTTTATCACGTAATTCTGAAGTCCTTCCTGTCAGGTTTACAGCATACAATGTTTTCTTACCTGTCTCTTCATACAGCTCGTGTAATACTCTTTTTCCTATACTGATCCTCTCAGTGAAAGGTGTCAGTGAATTATCAAAGAGAATCTCATCGTCTTTTACTACATCGACTCCCCCGAGAGCCTGTGCCCTTAATTGAGTTTCAAGGTAGTCAAGATCCCTGCCGATTACGCCTTTAAAGATGCTCATTAACAGGGGTCTGTTTTGTGCACCCGTCAGCTCCCTTATTCCTTCTATTCCAAACCGTGGTCCAGGATAGGCTTTTTTCAAGTCACTGGAAAACTCTATATCTACTAATTTCACTTCACCATCCAGGGAAAGCTTACCGAATACCGTAGTGAGGATGGCCGGGATATCATTGGAATAATTATGACCGGGATAGCCAATCTGCACTTCACCCCGGGAGACACCCTCCTCTTCCCACTCCTTTACGGAAACGACTCTCCCCTTGTACTTCCGCAATTGATCCTGTTCCAGGAGAGGTAAGTCCGTCCATGAACCGACCGTCAATCCCAGGGCGATTCCTTCTGCCTTTTTCTCGAATGAACCACTCTTTCCCTTCAGTTCATATGTAGCTATCAATTCACTCATTGTTGTCCTGCCTCCTTTTAATAATGCTATTTTAGCCGCAAGTTGACTTCATAAGCCTGTGCAAACAAAAAAACCTCTTCCGAATAAGAAGAGGTTTGCATTCGTCACTCTTTCTTATCTGTCAGCATTATTGCTGCAAGAATAGCACCGTGCTTGAATAAGTCGGTTGCCGGGCTTCATTGGGCTTGTCCCTCCGCCTGCTCTTGATAAGAATTTCATTATTCATTATTTCAGTTGGATTATTGCACCAATTTCAACTTCTGTCAATCCCTTTTGTGGAATAATTCTAAATTTTCTATACGCGAAATCGCTTCTTTTATCCGCTCGTTTGTGGTTAATAGTCCTACTCGTACATACCCTTCTCCGAATTCTCCAAAGCCTACACCCGGGGCTACAGCGACTTTGATTTTTTCAAGTAAATAAGTAGAGAACTCTACAGAGCTGAATCCATCAGGTACTTTTAACCAGGCGAAGAAGGAACCTTGTGGAGCTTTTACATCCCACCCTATATCCTGAAGTCCGGAGATTAATAGTTTTCTCCTTTCTTCGTATGTTGAAACCAGTGCATCTACACATTCCTGGGAACTTAAAAGGGCAGTGGTAGCCGCTTCTTGAATAGCACCGAACAGACTCACATATAAGTGATCTTGCAGGAGGTTGATCGCTTCTATGACACTTTTATTCCCTACTGCAAACCCCACTCTCCAGCCAGCCATATTATACGTTTTCGATAATGTATAAATCTCAATCCCCACATCCTTTGCTCCATCTGTTTCCAAGAAGCTTATGGGCTTATTTCCATCAAACCCAATAGCTCCATAGGCAAAATCATGTACAACACATATATCATGCTGATTGGCAAGAGTGACTGTTTCTTCAAAGAATGATTTTGTGGCGATCGCTCCAGTAGGGTTATTAGGGTAGTTCAGAAACATTAGCTTCGCATTTTCCAGCTCATTACGGGAGTGTTCACGATAATCAGGCAGGAATCCATTCTCCTCTCGTAGTGGCATTTTAATCATACGAGCTTCTGCCAATGCTACCCCTGATAAATAATCGGGATAACCGGGATCGGGCACCAATACCCCATCACCAGGATTCAATAAACATTGAGGGATTTCAACTAACCCGGCTTTTCCTCCGAACAGAACGGCTACCTCTGTTTCCGGGTCTAATTCCACACCGTATTCACGCAGGTAGAAAGCCGAGATCGCCTCTTTAAAGGACGATAAGCCCCGAAATGGAGGATACTTATGATTGGACGGGGAAGCTGCTGCTTCTGTCAGTTTCTCCACAATATGTGGAGGAGTCGGTTGATCCGGATTTCCCTGGCCCAAATTAATGACATCATGTCCTTCTTTGACCACATCATTCACTGTTTTTGCGAGGGATGCGAAAAATTGTTCAGGTAATAAATCTAATCGTTTTGCCTTACCAAAGGTTTTCATACACTCACCCACTACATTTTTTTGAAAATTAATTACTTTCAAATTCTAGTCACAAATGATATAACGGGAAATAAAGAATGTAAAGGATTAAATTCCAAAAAGTCATTAATGAGGTGAAAGAAATGATTCAAAAGATAGGTCTTGCTCAGATGGATATTGTGTTCGGACACCCAGAAGAAAACAAGAAAAAAGTAGAGAAATGGGTGAAAAAAGCAAGTGACGACGGCTGTGATACGGTTGTGCTCCCTGAGCTGTGGACGACTGGATATGACCTTACAAGAATGGATGAAATCGCTGATGAAGGAGCAAAGGATTCAACCTCTTTCCTGTCTGCCCTATCAAAGAAATATTCCATTCACATTGTAGGTGGTTCTGTTGCACAGAAAACGCAGGATGGGGTGTCCAACACCCTTTTAGTTACGAATTCAAAAGGCGAGTTGGTGAAAAAGTATTCGAAACTCCACTTGTTTAAGCTGATGGATGAACATCATTATTTACTTCCTGGGCATGAAGATGGCATCTTCACCCTACAAGACACAGAGATGGCGGGATTGATTTGTTACGACATCCGTTTCCCGGAATGGTTCAGAAAACAAGTTCTACTGGGTGCCAAGGTTGTTTATGTCGTAGCAGAATGGCCGGCAGCACGAATTGATCACTGGCAGACCCTCTTAAGGGCAAGAGCGATTGAAAATCAATGCTTCGTGATCGCCTGCAACCGGGTGGGAAACGACCCGAACAATGAATTTGGGGGTTGCTCCCTCATCATCGATCCCTGGGGAGAAATTCTTTCAAAGGGATCACAAAAGGAAGAATTGGTTTCAGCTGAAATCAATTTACAGGAAGTAGATCGAGTCCGAAAACAGATTCCGATATTCCAGGATCGAAGACCGGATTTTTATTAGAAGGGTTTTTTTAAAAAAACGTTGACATGGAAAATACTTCGATGGTACTATTCAAATCAAATGAAACATTCTGAAAGTTTAATTAAATAGTTTACGCAACTCTTATCAAGAGCTGGCTGAGGGATTTGGCCCTATGAAGCCCAGCAACCGACCATAATTCCGTTGTAAAACGGGGCGCAGCATGCGCCGGATTGAATGATCCAGTAAGGCACGGTGCTAATTCCAACAGAAAGATAGTCTTTCTGAGAGATAAGAGGCGACGAAGATACCTTCTTCAAGCCTCTTTCGAACATGGAAAGAGGCTTTTCTTATGCCACGGAAAAGCCTCCACAACACAGTCTAAATGTGACTGTACTATAAGGAGGAACGACAATGGCGATTACGAAACTCAATGCATATCAACCTCTTACTGAACAGTCGGCAACTGCGCTGGCGATTGGCTTAAGGATTTTTGCAGACGGCACTCTCTTAACGTGTGAAGAAATTGGAGACGGGAATTTAAATCTGGTCTTTCGTGTCTTAGAACGGGAAACAGGCAAAGGAATCATCATCAAACAAGCCCTTCCATATGCGAAGGTTGTAGGCGAAAGCTGGCCGTTGACAATCGAACGGGCAAGAATAGAAGCGAGTGCCCTTAAGCTTCAGCGATCATTTGTAGGGGATCTCGTTCCTGAAGTGTACTACTCTGATCCGACACTTGCGATTACAGTCATGGAAGATTTGAGCGCACTGACCATTGTCCGGGCTGGCCTTATCAAAGGGGAAAAGTATCCCCGGCTCTCCCATGACGTTGGAACATTTTTAGCTAATACCTTATATTTCACCTCTGATTATGCCCTCCATCCTTTTAAGAAAAAGGAATACGTGAAAGAATTTTCGAATCCTGAGCTGTGCAAAATCACTGAGGACCTTGTATTCACGGATCCATTCTTCAATAGTGAAACCAATGATTTTGAAGAAGACCTTTCCCGGGACGTCCAACATTTATGGGATGATTTCACCTTGAAGCTCGAAGTGGCCAAATTGAAAAAGAGCTTTCTTACTGAAGGAGAGGCCCTTCTTCATGGAGACCTTCATACGGGAAGCATCTTTGTAGATCAGAATCAAACTAAAGTGATTGACCCCGAGTTTGCCTTTTATGGACCGATTGGCTTTGATATTGGACAGTTCATTGCCAACCTTATTTTCCAGGCCGTTTCAAAACCTGATGAGGGGGAAACGATTCTCTATCACATCGAGAATACGTGGAACGTCTTCTCCACTGCGTTCTCCCGCCATTGGAAAGAAAGCGGAGACGCCTACACGAAAGTGAATGGCTACCTTGAATATGTATTGGAGAAGAGCTTCCAGGACAGCATCGGCTTTGCAGGATGTGAATGCATCAGAAGAACGATTGGCCTCGCTCATGTTGAAGATTTGGATGCTATCCCGGATAAAGAACGAAGATTACAGGCAAAACGGATCTGCTTGACACTCGGTAAGGAATTGATTATAAAACGCAAACAGATCCATTCGATCGAAGAGCTCCTATCCGTAATAAAGTCCCATTCTGAATAACCAAAAGGAGATTATCATGACACAAACATTGACCATTCCAACTTCACTAGAGTGGCATGAAGATTATTTACTGATTCTTAATCAACAAAAATTGCCTAACATAGTGGAATACATTAAACTGACGACCATTGAAGAGTATTATGATGCGATTATCACACTAAAAGTGAGAGGTGCACCTGCCATTGGCCTCACGGCTGCTTACGGTTTAGCCCAATCTGCATGTCAGTATGAAGTAAAAACGTTAGAGGAATTCATCGACCTGTTTCAACGTGAGAAAAAATATCTCGCCGCTTCACGCCCTACAGCTGTCAACCTGGTTTGGGCTTTGAACCGGTTGGAAAAGGTATTAGAGACAGTTTCTTCTGTTAATGAAGCGAAAACCAATCTACTCCATGCTGCCATCCAGCTTCATGCAGAAGACGAGGCAGTGTGCCGTCTTATAGGGGAAAATGGATTGAGTGTATTGAAGGATAAACAAATCGTAATGACCATCTGTAATGCCGGGTCCATTGCAACGAGTAAATACGGTACTGCATTGGCCCCTTTTCATATAGGAAGAGAAAAAGGAAAAGCATTTCAGGTATATGCATGTGAGACACGGCCCGTTCTGCAGGGAGCCCGCCTGACTGCTTGGGAGTTACAGCAATCAGGAGTAGATGTCACCCTCATCACAGATAGCATGGCTGCCCATACAATGAAGGAAAAAGATGTAGAGGCCGTCATTGTCGGGGCTGACCGGATTTCTGCCAACGGGGATACGGCAAATAAAATCGGAACGTCCATGCTTGCCATCTTGTGTAAACATTTCAATATACCCTTTTATGTCGCTGCTCCTTCTTCTACTTTCGATCTATCCAGCTTAGACGGAAACGATATTCCCATAGAAGAACGTAACCGGGAAGAGATCACAACGATCGCCGGGACGTTGATAGCTCCAGAGAACGTTCATGTTTATAATCCTGCATTCGATGTTACACCTCATGAACTGATTACCGGCATCATCACGGAAAAAGGTGTCCTGTACCCTCGCTTCGAAGAAAGTATCCAACAAAACATAGGTATTAAACAATAGCCAAAAGAAGAGCTTCCTCCTGCTCTTCTTTTGGCTTTCACATTATTCCACTAATAACTTTGTCGACGCCCACATTTCCCTCGGATTCACTTCATAAATGCTATTTTCCCGGTACATAAACTGATGAATGATAAATTCTCTTCTTAAGGTTGCAAAGTCTTCATGAAATTGCTGAATATATTCATTCAAATCTTTTTCCTTATATTTTTCTCCCACTTTTAATCCTTCCACCATATGCTCGAGGATGAATAATTTCTTTTTCTGTTGCGAAGGAATATTTTTAATTCGCCCATTTTTCTCCAGGAAATTATTCATCACCTTCTGCTTTTCTTTCATTCGTTTTTCTGTCATCACACTGTCCCCTTTCTCTTCGTGAGCGAACTGATGAAGAACACTCCCATGATGACTCAGTACTTTTTTATTCAAATAGTAGTAAACCGTGTTCTTCTCTCTTCGTGAATAAACAAGATTGCACTCTTTGAGTTTCGTTAGATGATGGGATATTGTCGGGGCGGTGAGTCCAAGTTTTCCCGCAATCGCTCCTACGTGCAAGCTTTCTGATGCCAGTAAATAGACAATCTTGATCCGGGTCGGGTCCCCCATCGTTTTATGAAAAGCTACCTGCTTACTTAATTGCAACAGGTCTCCCCCTTTCTATTTAGATTAGTATCTAAATAGATACTAATCTAAATAGTGAAAAAAATCAATCACTAATAAAAAAACAGGCCTTCTCCCTATGGAAAATGCCTGTAACTGAATCTATTTTTCTAACAACAATAAGGTTTCTTTCTTATCCACCTGCTTACCGGCATAGCCAGTAAGTGTATTATTCTTTCCAATGACACGGTGACATGGGATGATGATGGGGAATCGATTGGCTTTATTCGCTTGTCCCACTGCCCTTACAGCTTTAGGTCTTTGAATCGCTAGGGCTACATCCTGGTAAGACCAGGTTTCACCAAATGGAATCTCCTGCAGGATGTTCCATACTTCTTTCTGAAAAGCTGTTCCTTCTATCTTTAAAGGAAGATCAAAATCTCTTCTCTCTCCTTTAAAGAATTGGCTGATTTGTTCTTGTGCAACCTTTAATATCGGATGATCCGTGTCAGAATCCGCTTTCCCTTCATCTTCTACAAATTGTACCGAAATAAGATGGCTCTGATCTGCTTGAAGCTCTAATTTCCCAATCGGGCTCTCCATCACAATAGCATGAAATGACATGTTGCAGGACTCCTTTAAGATTTAGGTAGATAAATGTGGAAGATCGTTCCTTCCCCGACGATACTCTCAACCTGAACGATTCCTTTATGCTCTTTAATAATTTTAAAGCTTACCATCAGTCCAAGTCCAGTTCCCCGTTCCTTCGTTGTGTAAAAAGGTTCACCAAGCTTTTTAATCTTATCCTTTGATATCCCGCCACCCTGGTCTTTTATGCGAATGTGAATCATTTCATCATCCGTCTCTTGGATCTGTATGGAAATGAACCCACCGTCCGTCATGACTTCAATCGCATTCTTGATGACATTAATGAATACCTGCTTTAACTGATTGGGCTCTGCGATGATGGTTGGGAGGTCCGCTTGGTAACTTTCCTCGTACTGAACGTTATGCATGACTGCCTGAGCACTTAATAGTTCAACGGTATCTTTCATGATCCTGATTAAATTCGTTTCTTGATATTGAATTGCCTGTGGCTTTGCTAATACCAGAAACTCTGTAATGATGGATTCAATTCTCTGAAACTCAGAAGTAATCACATTAAAGTACATCTCATGATCTCGACCCACACTATTTTCCAACAATTGAATAAAGCCTTTAAGGGCGGTCATCGGATTTCTGATTTCATGGGCAATCCCTGCAGCAAGCTCCCCAACCACACTCAATGTATCTGACTTTCTCAATTGCTCCTGCATTTCAATTTGTTCTGTAATGTCACGAATGATCGTTAAATTTAAATTAGAGAGCAAATTGTACTTGGATGACAGCTCAATGTATTGGACTTTATCCCTATGAGAAGTCAATGTTTTTAAAAATGTCGCCTGCCCGTCTTCTTTCAATTGCTGTAAGTATTCATCATATGATTCTTCACCGGGTTCTATATTCAATATTTCACGTACATCTTTACCAATTAAGTGATCTTTATCGATATCAATGATCTTACTCACTTCAGGATTTGCGTCTACGACAACATAATTGTGATTGGTAAGAATGAGGCCGTCCAGTGAACCTTCGAAGATCTTCCTGAACCTCTCCTCGCTCTCCCGTAATTCCTTCTCCATTTGATATCGCTCACTGACATTTCGGAAGATCGTCATATTATACCCATCAACGGAATGAAGCTTAGAAGTAAATTCCAAATGCTTCAACTGATTGTTAGGCATTAGAAACAATACTTCATCCCTTACTGCACCGCTCCTGTTTAACTGTTCCATGACCAAATCAAACTTTTGGCTTTCCAGAGGATAAACAAAGTCACGGATCCTTTTCGAAAGAAGCTCTGAAAGGGAGCATTCAAAGATCTTCAGGGCTGAAGTGTTCGCTTTAAGTACTCTTCCATCCTGATCCCATAACACGATCGCATCAATCGCTTCTTCAAATAAACCTTTAAACAACTCTTCGTTTCGTTTTAATTGAATCTCCATCTGCCTCTTCTCGGTTACATCCCTAAGAATGGCCATATGAAGCTTGTGATGTACATACGGACTTGTCGTAAATTCCACAATTGAAATGCTGTGTGATTTCTTTATTGGAATTTCCCCACGGGCTTTTTTGTTTTGAGCAATCAGTTCTTTTATCTTTTCAACCTTATAATGGGCATTTTCAGGGATAAATGAGCTTATGTTCCTGTTTGTGATTTCATCCTTTTCTAATCCGACCTGTGAACTGAACGCCTGATTCACGTCGTTAATATTTCCTTCAATATCGAAGAGAACGATTCCTTCTGATGCATTCTGAAAGATATTCGATAACAAATGGACATTCATATGATCTTTCCGCTCTTTTTCCTTTAGTGCCGTTACATCCTTGAAATAAAGATAGGCATTAGGGGAAATGGTCGATTTTTTAAGCAATAGTTCAATATGGATGATTTTCTTATCACTAATATTCATCAAGGTTTCATCTTCAAGGTTCTTTCCTGTTTCCATAACTTCCTGATAATGAGCCACAATCGGGGCCGGAACAGAAGAAAAAAAGTTGCTGAACAGTGTGCCTGCAACCTTCTCCTTCGAGGTCTCGAGCGTTTCACATGCTTCATCATTGGCAAAGACAATTTTCAACTCTTTATTGATCACGAACATCGGCATGGGTGATGCTAAGCAAATTTCCCTATCGACGGGATGACATTCTTCCTTATTCAGCTCTTTCTGCAATTCACTACTATTAGTCATTTCTCCATCCCCCTACTATTTTAAAAGACGACTATTGGCTCAGGTCATTATAGAGTTCGCATAGCTCCCCATACTTTTGGTGATAATTAACAGTGAAATTCATGTTTTACTCATTGTATCCTAGGGTAAGAATGAATTAGGATAAATCTATTCTAAGAGATGGTGAAGATATGAAACAGCGTGACTATTACTTCGACAATGCCAAATTCATTTTGATCTTTCTGGTTGTATTTGGACATTTGATCCGGTCCTATATAGAAAGCGATCCCTTTATCCTTTCTCTGTACAAAACGATTTACACCTTCCACATGCCAGCCTTTATTCTAGTGGCAGGGTTATTCGCAAAAGGATTTTATAAAAAGGGATATATTCAAAAACTGGCGAAAAAGTTAATACTTCCTTACATTGCGTTTCAATTGATTTACACGGTGTATTACTACTTTCTTTATCAGAAATCAACATTTGAAGTGGATCCACTTAATCCGCACTGGTCATTATGGTTTCTCATCAGTTTATTCTGTTGGAACGCATTATTGTATGTTTTCATCAAGTGGTTTAAGTTCAAGCCCGCCGTCGGTTTGACAATCGCTTTTTCCATCGGGCTGCTTGTAGGTTTTGCTGATGTGATTTCAAACTATCTCAGCCTGTCCAGAACATTTGTTTTCTTTCCGATTTTCCTGATGGGCTATTATATGGAGAAGGAGCACTTCGAATATTTTAAAACGAGTAAAGCACGTATAGTGGCAGGTACATTATTTATTCTCGTATTTTTAGGAATGTATTTCATCCCTGAATTCTCCGATAAATGGTTACTTGGCTCTAAGCCCTATGGAGACTTCGAAGGGAACAACGCCATTAGTTTAGCTGTCAGGGCGTTTGTTTACATGCTTAACGTTGTGATGATCTTTAGCTTCTTTACCTTTGTCCCTACTAAGAGAAGGTTCTTCACTAAATGGGGCAAAAATACGCTATATGTATACTTGCTGCACGGCTTTCTTATCCGTTTATTCCGCGAAAGCCAGTTGAAGGATACAATTGATCCCACTACGAGTTTATTAATCTTGCTTGGTGTATCATGGGTCCTGACAATGATTTTCTCGACAAAGTTATTCACAAGCATAACGCAACCGATAGTGGAGTTTAAATCAACCAAACTCCAGAAACTTCTTTCAAAAAGAGAAATGAAAACAAGATAAACCTCACTAGAAAGGGCTGACCCAATAGCAGACACGGGTCAGTCCCTTTTCATGAGTATCTATTCTCTTAAAAGTATATATTGATCATCTTCTACACAATTTTCAATAAACTATTTATTTTATTATACTATTCGTAACTTTTCCTTAAATTCCTTCTAATACTTACAATAAATTTAAATTCATTCCAGACAAACATTGAGCTTTCTCTCTTCCTTAGATAAAATGATAATCAGTACGGTTTGGATTAGATGTACGAACATCACGTATATGTTGGAAAATATGGTTTACAATGGTTCACATGGTCCATCAAGTGAGCTTAGTATAAAAGGAGCTTATTTATGAAGAAAGTCGTTTTAAGTACGTTAAATGCAAAATATATTCACACCAATCTGGCCATTCGTTGTCTGAAGGCATTTGCAGAGCCCGAACATGAGATAGAATTGGCTGAATACACCATTAAGGATCCCACCCTTAACATCGCTAGTGACTTGTTCTCAAAAAAACCTGATATTATAGGATTCAGCTGTTACATTTGGAATATCGAAGAGACGATCAAAGTGATCAAGATCCTTCGCAAAATCCTGCCTGAGGTAACCATTGTCCTGGGAGGTCCGGAAGTCACATATGATATTCCCTACTGGCTGGAGCGGCTGGAAGACGTTGACTTTATCGTGATCGGTGAAGGGGAAGAATCCTTTAAGCAGTTATTGGATGAACTGAATGGTGACAGGGACTTTTCAAAGGTCCATGGAGTGGCTTACTTAGCAGATGGAAAGCCGGTCATCAAGCCACAGCAGAATAAAATTGATTTAAGGGAAGTACCTTCACCGTTTCGCTTTCAAGAAGACCTGCCTCAATTGGGTAAAAGGGTGACGTATATTGAGACAAGCAGAGGTTGTCCATTTCGATGTCAATTCTGTCTCTCTTCGATCGAAGTAGGTGTACGTTACTTTGACAGAGAAAAGGTAAAAGATGACATTCGATTCTTAATGAAAAATGGCGCAAAAACCATTAAATTTGTGGACCGTACGTTCAATATCAGCCGAAGCTATGCCATGGAAATGTTTCAATTTCTAATCGACGAACACTTACCTGGAACCGTCTTTCAATTTGAAATCACAGCAGATATCATGAGACCCGAAGTCATTGAATTCCTGAACGAAAATGCCCCTGCAGGGTTATTTCGCTTTGAAATTGGAATCCAATCAACAAATGACGAAACGAATGATCTTGTGATGAGAAAACAAAATTACTCGAAACTGACAAGAACCGTTACGATGGTCAAGGATGGAGGAAAGATCGATCAGCATCTGGATTTGATTGCCGGTCTGCCTGAAGAGGATTACAATTCATTCCGGAAAACCTTCAATGATGTATTTGAACTGCGTCCAGAGGAACTTCAATTAGGATTCCTGAAGATGCTTCGAGGTACAGGCTTAAGGATTCGTGCCAACGATCATCAATATACGTACATGGACCATTCACCTTATGAGATCCTCGGGAACAATGTATTATCCTTTGATGATATCGTTAGAATCAAACAGGTTGAAGATGTATTAGAAAAGTATTGGAACGATCATCGTATGGACCGGACGATCGAATATCTGGTGACCGAATGCTTTGAAACACCATTTGATTTCTTCCAACTATTTGGCTCCTACTGGGAAAATCGTGGTTGGTCAAGAATCGGACATCAACTGGAGGATTTGTTTAAAAGACTGCATGAGTTCTTATATACAGAGACAAGCTACAACATTTCGATTATTGAAGGTCTAATGAAACTGGATTATTTGGAGAATCAGAAATACAAACCAAGAAAGCCTTGGTGGACACATGAACTGACGAAAGAAGAAAGGTCTGCTATTTATCAAACCTTGCTGTCACAACCATCTATCGCAGGTGAATCTTTCGCTAGGCTAAACTTAAATGAAAAGGAATTGTATAAGCATACACTCCTTGAAACGATTCAGTCGAAGGAAGGACAAGATCAGTTTGTATTAGCTTATTTTGAGCCAGCCTCAGGTCAATCTACCGTATTTGAGTTTGACCGACAATCTGTATCACTATAAACAAGAAAAAATGTTAAGCGGTTCGCTTAACATTTTTTCTTGTTTTCTTTTGCTTTTGGCTGTTTTTGTGTCACTTCCAGGATCTTAGCCGCATTAACATCTCCAAATTCCTGACCAAATTCTTCACGGAAAGATTGTTTTTTATCCTTCATCAGCTTCTACCCTTCATCCCTTTAGAAGAGTTTCTATTCTTTCCCTTCGCTGGATCTTCTCCTTGTGAGAATTCAGCCGAGAATTCTGCCTCTTGCTTATTCTTTAAAGGTGTTTGATTGTTCTTTTCAGCAGCATTATACTGAGCTTTACGTTTCATCATTAACTCATCTCCTTTGTATCCTTACTTTCCCCACCCGATACTCTTTCCATTCCAAAAGGCATATGATTTTCACTGCGAAAGGTATTCCAATACTAGAAGAAAAAGTCTGAATAAATGAAGCATTTAACCAGAAACTAAGCAAAAAATGCTAAATGAGGATATGCAATGATACTTGCCTTCTTACTTTGTTATGCTCTACTTGGATGGAAATTCGGGAATTGGAAAGATTTTTACAGCTATTATCCAACATTATTGTTTTTTATTATTGGAGATCTACTCTCCCAGTATCTTTTATACGACTATTCCATGTGGCAGTTCCAAACGGTTACCGCATTAGGAGACCACATCAACCTGAATCATACGATCATCTCATTGAGTAAAATGGTTTTTCAATACACGGCAACCATTGCGATCTTTATCGGCAGATTGCCTTCGACTTTCCGGGGAAAAGTAATCTGGGTTATGTTGTGGACGTGCATTTACGGAGTAACTGAAGGCCTTTCTCATATCTTTGGAATGATGACTTATCACAATGGCTGGCATTTTGGTTGGGACATCTTATTTAATATCATGATGTTAACCGTACTCATTGTTCATCATAAAAACCCGATTATTGGATGGATTATATCCATCCCCATCATTTTCTTCCTTTGGATTTACTTTGATGTGCCCTATTCAGTGCTCAAATAGAAAAACGATGCTGCATGCATCGTTTTTCTATCCAATAATGACCCTTTCCTTTGGATAATGATATTTGGTTGTTTTCTCTTTTCCACCTATCATAAACAAGAAGGATAGAATGCCGACACGTCCTATAAACATGAGTGCTATAATTACGCTCTTTCCAATTGTAGAAAGATCAGAAGTGATTCCCAATGATAAACCTGTGGTTCCAAAGGCTGAAGCTACTTCAAATATTATTTCAATCAGACTGTGGTCTTCTGTAATCGTTAGGATAACGACCGACACAAAACACATAAGGACGGCCACCATCGTAACGACTAGGGACTTGATGATGTCCTGTTCGTGCACTTCTCTCCTAAAGACCTTGATCGTTTTATTGCCCCTGGCGAAGTGGAATAAGAACAAAATATTCAGGGCAAAGGTCGTTGTCCTAATTCCCCCACCCACTGAGCTTGGAGAGGCCCCAATGAACATTAACGCACTCAATACCAGTAATGTAGGAGTTGAAAACTCTGCTACATTCATGGTAGCAAGCCCTCCACTCCTCGTCGATGAAGATTGAAAGAGGGAGTAAAAGAAAGATTCATGCCAAGTCATACCTGAAAAAAATCGATCATACTCGAACAACCATATAACCAACGTACCGAAAATTAATAATATACCGAATGTAATGGTCGTAATTTTAGTGAATAATGAGAAATGATGTTTGCTTCTTTGCTTGTTCAATAAAAAGTCTTTTGTCTCGATTAATACCGGAAATCCAATTGCTCCTAAAGTGAGTAAGATGATCGTGATGAATTGGACAAAATAGTCATTTTTAAAAGGTATGAGTGACTGACCAGTTATATCAAAACCAGCGTTAGTCGTCGCACTTACTGAGGCAAATAGTCCTTGTGTGAATGCTTCCTGCCAGCTTGGATAATAACTCAGGAAATAGCCGCCTAATATAAACGCACCGACTAATTCAATCACAATAATGAGCAATAATATTTGTTTTAATAGATGAACAAGACCCGACAAGTTGGATTGATTTTGATCCATCATAATCAATCGTCGTTCTTTCAAACCAATTTTCTTTCCTACCAAGAGCCAGAAAAAAGTTCCAAGGGTCATAATTCCAATTCCACCGAACTGTAAAACAAATATCAATAAGAAAATCCCTACTGTGTTAAATGTATCCGCAGTACTAACAACCGTCAAGCCGGTTACGCTCACGGCACTGACGGAAGTGAAAATAGCATCAATAAAACTCCACTCTGCCCCGGGTTTATGGGCAAATGGTAAGCTCAAAAGAATCGTTGCCACAGTTACAGCGATAAGATAGAAGGTCACAATGACTTGAGCTGGAGTCAATTTATTCAAGTTTAATCTAAGTTTATACCACATATCTGTTTTTCCCTTTCAAGGTTATTTCCTTTTCTATCTTAATGAATATGTACGAAGAATGAAAGGAAAAATGGGTAATTTCCTATATGTTTATTCTTTCTTTAAGGAAAGCAGCTTAAACCATCAAGTGTCAGTGATTCATTTCCTCCCATACAAACTATACAATTTCGGCGAAATATTACCATTCATGTTCGAAGAAATAAGACAAATAATAGTACTACAGAAACATCATTGTTTCAAGTCTACTACTAAGGAGGAAACAACCATGGCTAGAAGCAGTAATAAATTACTCGTTCCTGGTGTTGAACAATACCTTGATCAAGTGAAATATGAAATCGCTCAAGAGTTTGGTGTGACACTCGGATCAGATACAGTAGCTCGCTCTAACGGATCCGTTGGAGGAGAAATTACCAAACGACTGGTTAAACAAGCCCAATCTCAACTTTCCGGACAACAAACTAAATAATATTGGCTTGGGGTAGCTGGACTCACCAGCTACCCCTTATAAATGAGAACGACCCATTTAATAAATGGGTCGGTGTTTATTAGTCTTTATCTTTTTTATTCTCTTTTCTTTCTTGATGATCATTTTTCTTTTCTTCGTTATTCTTTTTGTGATTATCACGGTTTTCTTTGCCTCTGGTTTGATCTTTATCACCCTGTTTAGAAGAACCATTGTGTTTCCCATTGGATTCATTCCATTTGTGGTGGTCAGAGGAATTGCTTTTGCCCTGGGATTGTGCAGGTTTATCTTGAGGCTTATTTTCATTTGAAAGAGGTTTATTATTTTTTGGTTGGTTCTCAGGTTTTGATGGTTTCTGCTTCTTCTCTTCAGATGGTAACTCCACATTTTGATTCTCGACCTTTGAATTCTCCTCTTTCTTCATTCCCTCTTTGAGCACATCTTGCTCTTTACTATCCTCTATAGGATCCCCTGCTGGTTTCGGAATTTCAACTTTTTCAGTTTCCCGTAATAAAGACCCAGCAGTCATTCCTTTATCAGAAGCTTCTTCTCTCATTTCCTGCGATGTTTCTTTCACCGTAATGTTCATGTTGTGGTCTGTGCTGTATTCTTGAACAAACTTATTTATATCAGCAACCAATTCATCTTCACGCTGATCATTTGAATCCTCAATAAATGAAGAGGTGATGAGAACATTCTGATTTTCTTTTAAATATCCCATTTCTTCACATAAGAGGAAGATTTCCTCTGTTACTTCACTTACATCCATGTTTTCCCAGTCAGCTAACTCTTTTAGAAGCACTTTGGCATCTTGATTGTAAGGGGTAATCTTGATCACCTGTTGTTTTTCATTCAGTGTCAATTCCATACTTGGGTTGATATCGACAGACACATAGGCATATGCCTGGTTATTCTGTAAGAAACCACTTGAAAACAGGGTGAGGATGATGATTATAGTTGTTAATAATGCAGTCGATACTTTCCAATTCCATTTAATAGATGGTTTGGCGATAGCAGTTTCATTATGCAAAGGAAAGAAAGGAATTTCATCTCCTATTGTATAATGTTGATTGGGCTGCCTTCTTCCCGTCAGAAATTCCCCTTCTGACGTCATCATAACGAGGATATCACGTCTAATTTCCATAATAATCCCATTTTTCATATCTCTAACCGCCCTTTTAAGTAATCCCGTAAATACACATAATCTCCAATAAGAATAAGAGTAATGGCAATAATATATTTTCTATTTCTCTCAATTGTTTTTCTACTAACGTTTACCTGTTTCTCTAATTTTTTTATGGGTAATCGTTTCTTTTCAAGGAGGTACTCCAATAATTCCTTGGAATTCACCACCGTTTTAGCAATGTCAATGGCATTCAGTCTGGCATCTTCATGCTTAGGTGATTGTTCGACCAGCTCATGGAAGGATAATTTGAAGTGAGAAAGATGTTCTTGGAAAGAGATGATCTCTTCACGCCTCTTCTTTCCTTCTTGCTGCTTTCCGTATTCTTCAACAGAAACGATTTGCTCGATTGTTAAATTCGGGGTCTCTTCATCGGCCTCAACCAGACTCATGTCGATGCTCACATCCTGATACCTTCCGTTTTTTCTGATATAATCTATTACTTTCCGTTTGATGATTACTTCAGAAAAACTAATGATGGATGACCCTCGCTGATGATTATATTTTAAGATAGCGTCATGAAAGGCAATAAGACCGATGCTGAATTCATCATCACTTTCATAGATATACCGCTTGCAGACTGAAGATACCGTTTTTTTTATAAATGGCTTATAGTCTTCCAGAACTAAGTTCAGTAATTGTTCATCACCATTTTGTATTCGTATCGCCATGTCCTCGAGCGTTTGTTTCTTCTTTTGTTTGGCTAGTAAAATTAGTAATACATTTAGCATCAGTCTCACTCCATCCTGCACACTATTATACTCATATGAAGTTGATATTAAAAGGATAATAGAGAGGAAGGGGTACTGCTTAAGTAATCTTTACAGATGCACTCAACTCAGCAAATGAAGTATCACTTTAAGTTCAGCATCCCCTTCGAGACTGACGAATCATTAGTTTCAGCCTATCCTGAAGCTATTGCTCTATACTTAGTCTTTATTGTGACCCTTGCCGTTTTCTTTTAAGCTTTTACTGTTCTGACCCTGTTGTTCCTTCTGTTTTGAAGCTGGCTGATGCTGATGCTGTTTCTTTTCTTCTTTAACATCATGACGAGCTTGTTTTACCTCGTTTTTCATTTGCTTACGAACTTCTTTTGCTTCTTTTTTCTCTTGCTTTTGTTGTTGCTTTAATTCTTTTTTTGCTTCTTTTTCTACATGCTTAACTTTTACTGGAGCAGTCTTTGCTGCTTGAGGAGATTCCTGAGTTGTATTTTCAGCTGTATTCTCATCATTTGTTGTATCGGTTGGTGCTGATTCCTCAACTGGTGTTTCAGGGTCTTCCACTACCAATTCATCGGATTCTGTTTCTTCTTGAGCATTTGCTTTTTTCGCCCATTTCTCTTCAAGTTTTGCAAGCTTTTCGGCTAATTTCATATAACTTTTTTCAATATTTTTTTGAAGGGCGGCTTTCGCTTTAGGGTTCTTCACTTTCTCGAGATTAGCTTGAAGTGCCATGATATTTTGTGACATTAATTCTTCCATTTCAGTCATTTCATCCGATTTTTCTTCGGAATCTGATTCTTCTACAGTTTCTTCTTCATTACTTTCTTTGGTTTCTTCAGTTTCAATGTTTTCCTCTTCAGTATTCGATTCATCTGTGGTTTCGTCCGCTGACTCTTCCATTGAATCATCGTCAGAAGCTTCTTCGTTCTCACGGTGTGATGATTTGTCTCCAGAACGTTGAATCATTTCAATGGCATGATTGATTGCTTCGATGGCTTCATCTTCTTTTCCTTCTTCAAATAAAGCTTCTACTTCAGCAAGCCTTTCTGCTGCATACTCTGCAAGTAATTTTGCTTCTTTCGCATCATCCATCGTAAAGGCAAGCTTCACTTTCTCTAAAGCAAGCTTAGCTAAATAGAAGAAATCACCAGGAAGTAATGATGGGGTTTCAGTCTTTTCCAGTTTTTCAATTTCTTTTTTAGCAGAATCAATCATGGCTTCGTCATTCACTGCAACGCCTGTACTGCCCTTTTGCTCAATTGTAACCGTGTCAAACGTTTTTTCATCGTTATTCGCATAAGCCAATGAACCTGAAAAGCTAATAGATCCTGCTACTAATACAGCTAAAGATGATTTCATTAATTTGGAATGTTTTGTCATATGTACACCTCGGAAGTTAAAGTTTTATTGGTCGATCGATCGCCTTATTAAAGGTGTTACGTTAAGAGATTTTTTTTTGAGGGGGTTTATACAAATAAAAATTGAAAAAGTTCTCATAAAAGAGCGGGATGGTAGACATATGCTTCCTAATAGGAAAAAAGCTAACGTGAATTTTTCTCACGTTAGCTTTCGATTTATTTTATTCTGCTTTGGCTTGTGCTTTTGTTTCTGCTTTGGCTTCTTCCTGTTTTGCTTTCTTTCGTGATAATAAATATCCTCCAACTGATAAAAGGATTAAAACGGTCCAGAAGACGAGCTTCCATGGCTTCGATTCAGGAAAATGATGATCCAAGATCGCCACATCAGGATGAGCAAGCGTAAAGACAGCCAGCTTCACCCCAACCCAACCAACAATTAAAAACGCCGCTGATTCCAATGTAGGATATTTCTCCAATAGCTTCACAAACCAAGTTGCAGCAAATCGCATGATCACCAAGCCGATGATTCCACCAAGGAACATGACGATAAACTGACCTCCATCAATTCCACCGACATCAAACCATCCGGTTGGCTGCAAAGTAACCGCTAAAGCTACGGCAGCTAGCATGGAGTCAACTGCAAAGGCGATGTCTGCAAGCTCCACCTTCAATACCGTCGTCCAGAAACCTGAGCCCTTGTTTGACTCTGACTCGACAATTCCCGTATCTTTCCTCTTTTTAACGAAATGATGAATCGACACATAGAATAAATAAATGGCCCCGATGGCTTGAACCTGCCATACATTCACTAAGAACGAAATGAGGAATAGTGCAGCAAATCTAAATACAAAAGCTCCCAGCAGACCATAAAAGAGTGCTTTCTTTCTTTGCTCTACCGGCAGATGTTTAACCATGACTGCCATAACAACTGCATTATCGGCAGCCAGAATTCCTTCAAGACCGACAAGGATGAGCAGTACCCAACCATATTCCAATAACATTGAAGCATCCATTAATGTAAGTCCCTCCTATTTACACAGTTAGTTTTCCAATAGGCAAGGATTTTTATAAAATAAAAAGACCCTTGCCTAAATAAGGCAAAGGTCTTGCTGAGCATAATCATTATGCCAACAAAGCCGATGGAATAATCCATGAACTGACGACTTTGTTTAGGTATGTCACCTATAGCTACTCCCCTTTGACAGGTAGAAAACGTTTAAGTTGTATAGCCATATCTTACCTCATGAATGAAGTTTCGTAAAGAGATAAAACTTATTGGATCCGGATGAGGATTGATCGAATGATCAGCCCAAGTACCACTCCTGGAATCACAAACAACATCGGCAAAAAGATAGGTCCGATAAATTCACCAAATAAATATACCTTCGGAGAGTACATCAAGCCAACGGTCACCATATAAGCAGACATGACAAAAGGTAAAAATATATAAGGTTCTTCCTTTGTTTGAGCAAGCTTATAAGCATCCCACATGGCAAACATATAAAGACAAGGATAAAACATCAACCATTGATAATCAATGACAGAAGCTGCTTTACGGGTTTCCCCTAAAAAACTATACATAATCCCTTGATTGAAGTTACTTTGGACATTGATGATAATCTCAAGAAGCACAAATAACGTTCCCTTAAACCAAAGTCCAACCAGTAATTGCGGAAAACCAGGGAGAGCAATGCTCCATAGAATTCCTTCTAATTTTGTAATAGAAGTTTTCATGGGCATCCCAGCAATTGGCGTTGAAGTGAATGAATGATAGGATGTATGTACCGGATCGAATTTTGCGTAAGGGAAAATGACATCTCGAGAATCCTCCTATTGATGCTTCTCCCATTATTTTTACCATTTCCCTCCCAATTATTACGAGGATTAAGACACTATCTAACAATCTTCATGAATACATCCTTAATCCTTAATTAATCTTCACATGTAATTTTTCGTTAGAAGAATGTTCAAGGTAAAATTCAACCATTTTTTCAATTTGACTTGAGAGGGTAGGGCAATGAATGTGAGATCCTCTTAAGTCTTCTTGAGCATATTGACAATTAAACCTTCCTTCAAGTGTAAAATAATCAAGCGCTTCACGTTCAACCTTTAAATATCTGCGTACAAATCGAAAGCCCAGTGCCCAATTGGAAAGAGACAAGGGAACTCTTCCCCGAGGCTGTTTCTTGTACATATGCCATAGAATCTGTTCATACACTTCCTTTACCGTCACTGGTTGTGGATCGGTAAGGTGATAGGTTTTTCCTGTTCCGATCCCTTCATGGCCGAGGTATATCGAAGCTCGGACGACATATTCGACGGGAACGATATTGATAAGGGCATTTCCTTCTCCGAGAAAGGGTATCCAGGGTAAAAAGGATAATCGCTTAAACATATTCATAATAAAATACGGACCATCAAACTTAACTGTCTCACCCGTCTTTGAACTTCCTTTAACGATACCCGGACGGATGATCGTAATAGGCAGGACTCCCTTTAGTTCCGCAACGTATACCTCTGCTTCATACTTTGTCTGTTCGTAAAAATTATTAAAGTTGTCAGGATACAGAAGCTCCTTCTCATAAACCTCGCCTTTACGTGTACCGGCCACAAACGCAGTAGAGAAATAAACATATCTCTTTAATCGGTGAAGAGTTTTACAGAAAGAATTAACGTGTCGTGTTCCCTCGACGTTTACTTTATAGGCAAGATTTTCAGGCACGGCAAGATCATAGATGGCAGCTAAGTGCCAGACATACTCCACCGTTTCGCGTATTACAGCTATGTTCCCTTCTGACATTCCAAGATCAGGCTGGGTAATGTCCCCCTGCACTAAAATGAGGTCGGTTCCCCTGTTTCCTGCAAGCTTACCGGCTAATTCCTCTGCTTCTTCAGTCATAGTGTCTAAATGAAACAAGTAGATCGATGATGCCTTCTCTTGACTAATTAATTCTTCCACAATATTAAGACTCAAAAATCCTGGAAACCCCGTGATTAAATAGTTCCCTTTCTTCATATCGATTCCCCCCGCCAAGGACTTCTTTCAAAATGGGTAATAAAAAAAGCTAACCTGCAGTCTAAGGTACCTGCTCGATTTAAGGAGGTGACTACTTAGCTGTAAGGTTAGCTCGTTTGACTTTGACTATTCTTTATTACCGTATGCTTCTCGATTTCTCTTCATTCTTCTCGTTTCTTTATCAAAAAAGCTATATACAATCGGAATGACATAAATCGTTAACAGTGTACTGCTTATTAACCCACCAATGACGGCTATCCCCATCGGCTGATTGATTTCAGTACCTTCCCCGAGTCCCAGGGCAAGAGGTAACAAGCCAAGTATAGTCGTCAATGCGGTCATTAATATCGGCCGTGCCCGGTCTTGAACCGCTTCAACAATACTATCAAAGCTATTGATTCCTGACTCTTTACGCTGGTTGATGTAATCGACAATCACAATCGCATTGTTTACAACAATGCCTGCCAGGACAATGACACCAATGATCGCTGAAATGCTTATAGGTGTTTGAGTTACCGCCAGCGCTATTGCGACCCCGATGACCATGAGCGGCACTGTAAACATAATGACGAATGGATACTTAAATGATTCAAACTGTGCAGCCATGACCATATACACAAGAACAATTGCCAGTCCAAGTGCCAGTGCCATATCGTCAATGGAGTCTTCCAGTAACTCCCTGTCACCACTGAAGGAAACCAATGTCTCATTCGGAAGTTCCAAAGATTCTATCTTCTCATCCACAGCTTTAGAGATTGCCCCGAGATTGGTGGACGAAGAATACTTCAAAGTGAATTGAACTGCGTGCTGCTGATCGATTCTCTGTATACTGACAGGACCATCTTCTATCGAAAAATCCACTACAGAATTTAATTGAATATACTTCCCTTGTCCGTTAGGGATAAGTAGTTTCTTCAGAGAGTCCAGGTTCTCCGTAATATTACGGTCATATTGTACGAGGACGTTTATGACATCAGACGTCTCTGTAACCATTTGAGTCGCCAATACACCTCGTGTTACATCCTGTACAAGGGTGCCTATCTGAGCTGGTGCCAACCCTTGTTCGAGAGCTTTGTCACGGTTCACTTTCATTTGGACTTCTTTGACCGTTTCCATTTGATCCGTCGCCACTTCTGAGACGTTTTTCATACCCTTCAAAGAATTGAATAATGCATCAACAGATTGATCCAATCGATTTGGATCTGTATCCCTTAAATTGAACGTCAAGGTTTGAGGGCTAGAACCTGATGTTGACTGAAGGTTAAAAGAAATTTCGGATGAATCATTTACCTTTTTCGCAGCTTTTTCTATTTCAGGTTTTACTTCATCTGCAAAAGTGAATATGGATCTCCCACGTTCTTCTAAAGGCTTCATTTTCACGTACACTTCAGCAATATTCCCTTTTGAACTTCCTCTAAAGGACTCTTCCTGAGTTGTACCAACCAGGCTAACAAAAACATCAACAACTTTTTCCTTTTCCAGCCTATCTTCAATTGCATTTACAACTTTATTCGTCTCTTCCACGGATGCTCCATTATCTAATTCGACCCTCATATTGAAAAACCCTTCATCCGTAGGAGGTAAAAACTGTGTTCCTACTGTCGTTAAGCCGAAACCGCCAGCTACCAGAGTGAGTGCCGTAATAAACAGGACGATGAATCGGTGACGAAGGGCCCACTTGATAGATCTCGCAAATGTTTTTCTGCTTTTTGAGCGCCTGCGCTTCGCTTCGAGGTTACCTTTAGGCTTCTTCAATAATCTGCTTGCTAACATCGGGATGACCGTTAAGGCTACAACGAGGGATGCTAATAAGCTAAAAGAAATGGTCAGGGCAAATTCGGTAAATAATTCACCAAGCAAACCTGAAATAAAGACAACAGGCAAAAACACTGCAACTGTTGTTAAAGTAGATGCCGTAATGGCTCCACCCACTTCTTTGGCTCCGATACTCGCAGCCTCTCTAGGTGTTTTCCCAAGAGAAAGGTGCCGATAAATATTTTCAATTACAACAATGGCATTATCCACGAGCATTCCAATTCCAAGGGCAAGTGCTCCTAGAGTCATGATATTCAAAGCGAAATCAGCAAAGAACATTAAGACAAATGTAACGATGACAGAGTATGGAATTGCCACTCCAATGATTAACGGACTCTTTACATTCTTTAAGAATAGGAATAGAACAAGCATGGCAAATGCCCCGCCAATGATTAGGGAGTTTGCAATATTACCAATCGCTTGGGTAATGTAGTCCCCCTGATCAAAGAGAATGTCTGCTTTGATTGATTTGTATTGGTCCTGTTGAAGTAGACGATCCAGCTCATCTTGGAATGCTTTTGAAACAGAAGCCGTGTTTGCGTCGGATTGTTGTAACACACTAAAAAGGATGGCAGATTCCTGATTGGCACGAGTGATCGTATTCGTGTCCTGCTGCTTCTTCTCAACAGCCGCTACTTCCCCAAGTGTAATTTTCTTACCATTTTGAGGATTCACTTGAAGCACCAATTTTTCCAGTTCTTCAACGGACTGTAATTCACTCATGACCCGGGTAGTTAAGGTTTGGCCATCAGTTTCTATGGTATCCCCAGGTGATGTTACATTATTTGCTCTAATCGTGTTAATAACGTCAGATTGACTCAGACGATTATCTTTCAGCGCTTGTTGATTTAATTCAATGACCACTTCATCCTTGAGTGAACCAGAAACGTTTACATTGGCCACTCCTTCAACCCGGGTTAATTCCAATTTCAAATTCTCGGATAGCGTCTTTAAATTGCTTTCCTTTCCCTCTTCACGTAACGAGAATTGAATGATTGGAAATTGGGCCGGATCGAATTTAAGAAACCTGGGATTATCCGCCCCATCCGGAAGTGGAGTTTGATCGATTCTTTGAAGTACATCATTTTCTATTTCATCAATGGAAGTTGTCCATGAAAATTCAAGGAGAATGAAGTTTGAGCCTTCCCTGGAAGTAGATTGTATGTTTTTCATTCCTGGTAAAGTTGACAAGCTTTCTTCCAGTGGCTTTGTTAACTTTTCCACCACTTCTTCAGGACTGGCGCCCGGATAATTGGTTACTACGACCCCAACTGGAGGATTTAGATCAGGAATGAGCTTTAATGGGATGCGGAGGAGGGACACTCCTCCAAGAATAAGAATGAGTAGCATTGTGACAATGGTGAATACAGGACGGCGTATGGAAAAATCACTGATTTTCAAACGGGCGCTCCCCTTTCTATATCTATATCGTTCACTACGGTTCGGAAGCAGTTAATGTTAACTATAGTCTCTTCAGGAAAATCCTTCAATATTAAAGCTGCTTCAAGATAAAATGTTCACAAATTATTCACCTTGATAAATAAATACACCTAATATGTAAACACTATTTTTATACTGAAACGTTAGGAGCATTAGCATGGCGAATTGGGTTCCATTTGTATCCCTTAGTCTTATCAGCATTATCCTGTTAGTCATAATTGTCGTTAAGAACCGTCATATGTCTGCTCGGATTTTATTATTTTGGCTTTTCATTTCCGGCTTAGCTTATGTATTCGAATATATCATCTTTGTTTTATTCAACAGCTATACGTATCATCCCCATATTTTATCGAATAATTACAATGACAGTGTGTTGGGATCGATTAGTTCTCAGGCCTTTTCAGTGCCGATCGCGCTCACGTATATTGTTGTCTATCATTTAAGAGCGACCCGGATTGCCTTGATCATTGGTTTTTTCTTTCTCATTGAAACATGGTTCACCTATTCAAATTTTTACGAACACCATTGGTGGCAATCGTATTACACATCATTTTTCTTAATCCTTTCTGTCATACTGTCTAAAGTGTGGTGGAAGTTGCTTGGAAATGATCCTAATCACTATGTACTGTTCATTACCTTGTTTTTTGCACTGTCGACCGTCTCCCTTTCATTTGCCTGGATTCTTTCATCCCTTTTGGAGCTATATATCCTCCCATTGCATCATTTCTCTAATCCTACACGGGACTTGATTGCGGGAAATGCGATGTACATTTGGTTTACCACCTACTTTTATACACTGGTGATCTTCTTTAGAAATAACGATAAGCAATATGCATTGTTGACCATCCTTTCCCTGTTAACCATAGAAGTATTCATGGTCCAAGAAGGTGTGTTGCTATTAAAGAATCCACTCATGATGATGGTTCTTCCCCTTTTTCATTTTTCAGTGATTTCAATAGGCGGATATTTTTACAATCATCATTTCCCAAATTATGTTGAGATCACACGAAAAGGACTGCCCTCTGGATAATTCATCTCTTAGAAATAATTCGATGAATGACCAGGGCAGTCCTTATAATTTTCATGCAGGCTCTTTGTGTATAGTTTGTCGCTATCTCATTGTTGATTGTAGGAAGAAATAGGGACCGTTCCTTTCCGCTCCAGGCACTTGCTTTCCGCGGGGCTGGCGGTGAGCCTCCTCGGCTGCGCCTCCGGGGTCTCACCTGTCCAGCTATTCCCGCAGGAGTCAAGTGCCTTCCGCTACAATCCACTCTGTGCTTCTACATTTTGGCCCCTTTTGAAATTAAAAGGAGCAAAAAATAACCCCGATATTACCCTCTTGGAAATTACCTTGTTTTTAAAACCATTTAGCTCTGTCACATATATCCATAAAAATGGTGAGGGGAGCTGCAAGCGGAGCAGTTCCCTTCACCATCCAACTCACACTCATATTGACAGAGTCCAAGCCAAAACTAATGTTTTATAACAAAAACCTTTACAAAAAAGGAGCTTTATATTAAATATTAATTTGATATAACTGGCTTCGGTTCAGTTTGTTCTTTTTCAATGGTCCAGCCGGTAAATCCATATAGAATGGTTATGACGGGAGAAATGAGACAAAAGATAGCGAACGGTAAATACTCTATCGTGGCGACTCCTAATACATCAGTTAAGAATATACCACATACACTCCATGGCACTAACGGGTTAATGACCGTTCCAGCATCCTCCAACGTACGTGATAAGTTCTTGGGATGTAACCCAAGCTTCTTATATTGAGATTGAAAGGCTTCTCCCGTTAAAAGGATGGACAGATACTGTTCCCCTACAACGAGGTTTATACCAATGGCCGATAGAGCCGTTGATAGAATCGTTCTTCTTCCTGATTGAAGGATCGTTGAAACTTTATTAAGCAACACAGGAATAATACCAAGCTTAAATAATAATCCACCGAGACTTAAAGAGAGAATGACAAGGGAAATCGTAAACATCATGCTGTTCACTCCTCCTCTTGTTAAAAGTGAGTCGATGGATTCCACCCCTGTTTGGGATTCAAATCCTGAAAATAACACCTGAAACAATTCATTCAGCTTCAAGGACCCATGTAAGAACGAAAGACCTATTGAGACAACTATATTGATCGCAAGTGTTAGTAATGCAGGGGTCTTAAATACAATGAGAACAATGAGTAATAATACAGGAACGAGACTGTACCAATGAATCAGACCTGTTTGATCCAATCCTTCCTGTAACGATTTCAGCTGTGTTAAATTAACATCACTTGTTTCCGGTGATAAAAGCCCAAAAACGATGAGTGTAATAATGAATGCAGGGACAGTTGTCCAGGCCATATTACGAATATGAGTAAATAAATCTACCTTCACTATAGAAGAAGCCAGGTTCGTTGTGTCTGATAATGGTGACATCTTATCTCCAAAAAAAGCTCCTGAAACAATCGCTCCTGCAGTGATACTCATGGACAGTCCCATCGCCTCACCAATTCCGATAAGTGCCACACCTATAGTTGCCGCCGTAGTCAATGAACTTCCAATAACGATGCCGCTCAAGGATGTAAGCAAAAACGCAATCGCATAAAAATAATTGGGTGATACAAATTCAAACCCATAAAACATCAATGTGGGAATGGTTCCACTGAGTAACCAACTGCTCACAAGAAGACCAATGAAGAAGAAGAGTAAAATAGCTCCTAAGCCACCTTGTGCCCCAACAATCATTCCCTGTTCAATCTCTTTGAATTTTACCTTGCGACTAAGCCCATACACCATTAAAAAGAAGAGTGATAGGATAATGGGAATGTGAGGGACTGATTCGAGCCCAATAATACTGCCACTGATAATCCCCAGTACAGCGAGCAATATCACTGATGCTTCTATAACCTTTGGTTTGTTTACGCTTTGAATGTTTAACATAGTAACACTTCCTTCTCGAAGGTGAAATTGATGAATGGGAATAGAAAGAACAACAAAAAGAACTCTCCATCCCGAATAGGGACGAAGAGTTCTCCGCGTTACCACCCTAATTGGAATAAACCTATTGTCATACATTCCCACTATTCACTCACTACTATTCAAGAATAGTTGACAATTTGTTTATTCCCACTTCATAAAGGTTTGTCCCTGGATAAAGCCTCATCTACTTAGAGGATTTATAAGCAATGTAATTCAGAAATAATGGACCTAGGCTTACACCTGCCGCCTAGTCTCTGATTGCTGTCTACCTATTTCCTACTTCGTTGCTCAAGACAAACAAAGATATGTGATTGAACCGTTAAAAGTTCGAAAGGGCATCAGCCTCTTTCACTCTTAAACGCTTTTAAGCTTTTATGCACTAAAGTAATTATAGTAGTATTTTATCATCGTATTGAAATATGTCAATGATTTTCATTAAAAAAATGACCTCCTTTGTAAGAAGAGAGGTCATTTTAGCTATACAAATAGAGAGTGTGTAAATGGTTCTTTTGCTTCACGAACAGGTTTTCCGATGAAATAACCCTGGGCATAATGAACACCGATTTCTTTACAAAATAGCAGTTCTTCTTTTCTCTCAATCCCTTCTGCTAATACAAGGATGTCCAACTTCCTGGCAATCTTCATGACCTTTCGTAAAAACTCCTGTTTTTCTGCAACGCTATCACAATGGTTGATAAAAGAACGGTCAATTTTCACATAGTCAGGCTTAAGGAGAGTCAGCATTTCGACCGTGGCAAACCCGGATCCAACATCATCAAGCGCCACTTTCATTCCTTCACGCTTATATACATCAAGGACCGATCTTAGATGTTCCACATCCTCAATTTTCTCTGTCTCGACCACTTCGAATACGAGATCTTCAGGATTCACCCCGACCTCGTTTACGATCTTAAAGGTATGACGCAAACAAAATTCCGGATTATAAATCGTGGAAGGAAGGAAGTTAATGAAACTTTTAATACCAGGATTCACCTGACCCTCCCGGCATTCGATTGCCGATTTCCTTGCTTTCTGGTCTAACATGGAGTGAAAGCCTGTGATTGCAGCAACTTCAAATAATGTTCCTGGATTTATCCTTTTGGAATGATCCTCTGCACGCAAGAGAGATTCATAACCAAAGAGACTGTAATCTCTTAAATCAATGATTGGTTGAATATGACTGGTGAATTTACCATCCTGAATCATCTCTACCATCTCTCTATGCTTCATTAATAGCATGAATTTGCCTACTGCCATCAACGATCCGGGCTGGTTGATACAATTAATGCTGCACGTCCATCCTTCCCCTTCCAATAACTCCTCTACTCTAACAAGCTTTTCATATAGTACATTCAGATTTTCATATAGAAAAACATATGTACCATCTTCTAATTGCGAAGCATATCCCTCCAACGGTACAGTATCATTTTGAGCATTATGTAAAAAAAAGTACCCTGTATCATGATACTCCATGGTTACAGCACAATTTGCACAAGCGATGTTCATTTTTCAACTCTCTCCCTTATTTATGAAAATATCCCCTTTATGTATATACTAAGACTATTCACCTATAAAATGCTACTAATATACATTTATTCCAGGATAAATTCACTTGATAATGGTAAAAAGTTCAATTGAATCCAGGTGACACCCTCCATTCCACCTACCAAAAAACACCCCTCCAAGTCCAATCCTTGAGGGGTGTTTACTACCTTTACATCAAACTATATAATCGAATATCCGGATTTTTATCATTGAACCATCTCATGGCAAAATCATTTTCAAACAAGAAAACCAGGTTGTCATGACGGTCTTTTACCAGCATGCTTCGAGAGCTTGACATTGTTTCTTTTACATCTTCTTCGTTTTCAATCCATCTTGCTATTTTTGATCCAATCGGTTCCATTTTCACATCAACGTTGTACTCATTTTTCATTCTGTGCTCAAATACTTCAAACTGAAGCTGCCCGACTGCACCAAGGATGATATCTTCCGTACGGGTCTTATAATATTGGATGGCCCCTTCTTGAACCAGTTGAAGAATTCCTTTTTGAAAGTGCTTCTGTTTCATGACATTCTTAGCTGTAACACGAACAAAAAGTTCAGGTGTAAATTGAGGGAGCTTTTCATATTGGAAGCCTTGCTTTCCTTGCACAAGCGTATCACCGATTTGATACGTACCCGTGTCATAAACCCCGATAATATCCCCACTCACAGCTTCATTTACAGTGCTTCGATCGTCTGCAAGAAATTGTGTAGACTGAGCAAGCTTAATGGATTTACCTGTGCGGGCAAGATTAACCGTCATCCCTCTCTCGAATTGTCCTGAACAGATGCGGACAAATGCAATCCGGTCCCGATGAGCGGGATTCATATTGGCTTGAATCTTGAACACGAAACCAGAAAACTCCTCTGCCGTCGGCTCAATTTCACCAGCGTCAGAATTCCTTGGCTGAGGAGATGGTGCAAATTGTAAATACGTTTCAAGAAACGTTTGAACACCAAAATTCGTCAATGCACTACCGAAGAAAACGGGAGAAAGCTCTCCATTCGCTATTCGCTCACGTGAAAACTGGTTTCCTGCTTCGTTCAGAAGCAACACATCTTGAAGGGTTTGATCATAAAGATTGCTTTCCTTAAGGGAGTGCGCGCCCTCAATTTCCCCCTCATCGTTTAAGGGAATAAAACGATCTTCATCCTCCACGCGGAATTGCTCAATTCGATTATTGAAGCGATCATAGATGCCTAAGAATTCTTTCCCCATTCCTATCGGCCAATTCATCGGATAAGATTGAATTCCAAGTACTTCTTCAAGCTCTTCCAATAATTCCAATGGCTCACGTCCTTGACGGTCGAGCTTATTAATGAATGTGAAGATCGGTATGCCTCTCATTCGGCAAACTTTGAAAAGCTTTAAGGTTTGTGTTTCAATCCCTTTCGCTGAATCGATGATCATAACCGCACTATCAACAGCCATCAACGTTCTATAAGTATCTTCAGAAAAGTCCTGGTGTCCAGGTGTATCCAGGATATTCACCCGATAATCATCATAGTCGAAAGCCATCACAGAAGAAGTGACCGAGATCCCTCTCTGCTTCTCAATTTCCATCCAGTCAGATGTAGCGAACTTGCCTGATTTCTTACCTTTTACAGTTCCAGCTGCGCGAATCGCTCCTCCAAAGAGAAGAAGTTGCTCAGTTAATGTTGTTTTCCCGGCATCCGGGTGGGAAATAATAGCGAAAGTCCGTCTTGACTTAACTTCCTGTATAAAGTCTATTTTCATTCATAAAATCCTTTCTCGTCATTCTCACTTTCTCATCATATTCGTTCTAAAGTGACAATGCAACTAAGAATCAACACCTTGGTATATCAGGCATGTTTCCCGCATCATTTCCTATAGGTAGGAATTTGCATTTTCACTACTGTGAACTGATTCACCAGAAAAATGGCTTTAAGCAGTCTTACATTTCCCTTGTCCATTGAACAATCCGGGAACTTAATGTTTCTGCTGATTCTTTTGATACCCTTTCCTGTAATGACTCCAGTAACTTTGTTTGTATATTATCTTCATCATAGGTAAAAGAATAAGACCATCGAATATCCGGAACGGCAATTAATATGAACTCATCTTTCTTGTTTTCATAGATATATACTTTTTGTTCCAAGCCTTCCAAAAAATTTTTTCTGATCTTCATAATGTGTATCCCCTTTCATGAAAACGCTTTATTGGCGCATACTAAAGACGATGTTGTCCGTACAACTTTACGAAAATCGTGTAATTGTAGGTTGTCAGACGTCTGAAAGAATTGTAAAATAAAAAACCGAAAGCATCAAGTTACAAACTTAAAATTTGAAGAGGTGAAAGAAGTGCAATATTTATGGGGTATCATGGGTATCATTGTCGTTCTGGGAATTGCTTTTGCATTTTCTACGAACAAAAAGAGTATTAATTTCAGAACCGTCCTTGGAGGACTAGCTATACAGTTATTCTTCGCTTTTATCGTGTTGGAAACTTCTTGGGGCCAAAATTCTCTTAAGGGATTGACTCAAGTTGTAAACGCTATTATCAATTATTCAAACGAAGGAATCACCTTCCTTTTTGGTGGTCTTTATACGGAAGAATCCAATATAGCGTTTATTTTTGCGTTTAATGTCCTTCCCGTCGTTATTTTCTTTTCTGCTTTAATTTCAGTCCTTTATTATCTTAAAATCATGCAATTTTTCATCAAAATTTTAGGTGGCGGACTGGCAAAGCTGCTAGGAACAAGAAAGGCCGAGTCACTTTCTGCAGCAGCGAATATTTTCGTCGGACAAACCGAGGCTCCGTTAGTAGTAAGACCGTATCTGTCCAGAATGACTGAATCGGAACTTTTCGCAGTCATGACAGGTGGACTGGCTTCCGTTGCCGGTTCCGTATTAGTCGGTTATTCCTTATTAGGTGTTCCTTTGGAATATTTACTGGCAGCAAGCTTCATGGCAGCTCCTGCAGGCCTCGTCTTGGCAAAATTATTTGTACCTGAGACAGATCATACGCCTGAACCAAAAGAGCTTGATATGGAAGCGGATTCTGAGTCGGCAAATGTGATCGATGCTGCGGCTAAAGGTGCCAGCGTCGGTCTTCAATTAGCTTTAAATATTGGTGCAATGCTACTGGCATTTATTGCACTTGTCGCGATGATCAATGGATTGCTTGGCTTGGTAGGCGGCTTGTTCGGCATGGACAGCCTTTCACTGGAACTTATCCTTGGCTATGCCTTTGCTCCACTTGCTTTTGCTATCGGTGTTCCTTGGAGTGAGGCAGTCATCGCCGGAAACTTCATTGGACAAAAGCTTGTCATTAATGAATTTGTTGCTTATTCCGCGTTTGCTCCTGAAATCGGGAACTTATCGGATAAAGCGGTAGCCATCATCTCCTTCGCTCTTTGTGGATTTGCGAACCTTTCTTCATTAGGTATTTTACTTGGCGGACTTGGTAACCTTGCCCCTGACCGCAGAGGTGATATCGCCCGCTTAGGATTAAAAGCCGTCATTGCCGGTGCACTTGCTTCGTTACTAAGTGCTGCAATTGCTGGTATGTTTGTATAAAATTTATGATCCAAAAGAAGCTGTCCTCGGGTGAGGACAGCTTCTTTTTTTATTCTAGCCTGCAGATGGAATGAAAAGTTCATCATTTGTAAGACAGGTTCTTCTCTTGCCGGATTTCTTTGCTACATACAGTCTTTGATCGGCAAGTGCGATTAGTTTTTCCGGGTCTTTGGCTTCCGTTGTTTCAGCCTGACCGAAACTCATGGAAATCGGCAAAGGCTTTAAGGTCTCCAACCGGCTGTATAAGTCATTTAAAAACTGATGGATAACATGATTATCCGTATGAGGCAATAAGATGACAAATTCTTCTCCCCCATATCGAAATGCCTGTCCCTTATAGGTCTCCGAGAGAGTCCGAAAGACTTCCCCAACCTTTCGAATCACTTCATCCCCTGTTAAATGCCCGAATTCATCATTCACTTTTTTGAAATCATCGATGTCACCCAGGAGTAAAGTGAAGGATTCATTCGCATCCACTTTCCGCCTAAACTTTTCCTGAAAGGATAGTTGATTGAATAAGCCAGACAAATAATCTCGATGGGCGAGATGATGATAGGCTTCCTTTTGCGCATAATGAGCACGCTCCCGCAGCATGATCAAAGCCCCGAAAAGACCAATGATCCAGAGGAAAAACAAATTTAAAGAAAGAGTGAAATAATGTTGAAATTCAGTTAAGTTGACGGTCACCATTCCCATCAAAAGATATGCCAGGCTAAATACCGCAAGAGAAATGAGGGCCCCTTTGGTTCTCCAATAAATGGTCGCATGCATGACAAACAATATGGAAATCGGATAAAGCGGACTATGAATCCCTTCTGATAAAAACATCAGCCAGATCAATGCAAAAAAATCGAATATTATTCCTGCTTTTAAGATGAATTGGAGACTTCTTTTATCATCCCGGGCCCGTATAAGTGCAATTTGAGTCACAAGCATATAAATGACACCCGATACTAATAAAAAGGGAAAGACCGCTTTATTGGTAGTGATATTATCAGAAAAAGGAGGGACGTAAAATATGAGTGTAGCGATCACTACAAACAGCCATCTCAAAGTAGAAAATAACTTCTCTGTTTCGTAATCATTCAAATACAAGGAAAATCTCATCAGCTTCATTCTCTCATCGTTAAATTTATAATTTAAATTTACCAAAGATTGTGAAATCCGTCTATCACCTTATAAAAAAACAGACCAATATGTGTCATATTGGTCTGCTACTCAGAAGAAAATTATTCAGTTACACCGTACTTCAACTTGCTCTCTTCTATCGCAATATTTTTGTCACTATGAGGATATTTCGTGTTTTCGATGATCTGATAATCCTCATGTCCTTTCCCGGCAAAGATGATAATATCCCCAGGTTCACTTACTTCCACTGCATGCTTAACCGCTTCTGCCCGATCACCAATCAAAGCATACTGTTGATGCTGCATTCCTTTTTCAAGATCTTTTAGAATGCTATCGTATTCTTCATATCGCGGGTCGTCTGTTGTTAAGATGACATAGTCTGCTAGTGATGCCTTTTCTGCCATCGTAGGACGTTTTGACTTATCACGATTTCCTCCTGTACCAACGAGGAAAATGATCTTGTTTTCTTTAAACGGCAGGACGGATTGAATGGCATTTTCAATTGCATCCGGCGTATGTGCATAATCGATGTAAACGGATAGAGGTGCTTCCATTTCAACCTTCTCCATTCTCCCGCTTACAGGTGGGAGATCGCGTACAATTTCCACTAGTCTGGACACTTCCATCCCCTTCGCATACAAACATGCCATGGCTGTCAGTACATTGTAAACATTGAATTTCCCTAATAAATTCATTTCTACCTCAAAGCTTCCTTGAGGAGATACAAGCGTAAACTTCGTTAAATCATTAAAATATTCTACATTTTCTGCTTTGAAGTCTGCGTGCCCTTCAAGTCCATAGCTGATCACTTCATGAGGAGTCATATAGCTGTAGCGCTCATACCATTCTTCATCCGCATTAAGAACAGCGTACTTTGGATTTTGAAGGTCCTGACCTAATTGAGAAAACAATAAACCTTTGGCATAGCCATAGTGTTCCATCGTTCCGTGATAATCCAAATGATCATGACTTAAGTTGGTGAAAGCCACCACATCGAAGTCGATACCCCATAATCTTCCCAACGCCAGTCCGTGTGAGGATACTTCAAGGGTGAAATTGTGAATATCACAATCTATTGCTTTTTGAAGCATCTGCTGGTTCGTTAAATTGTCGCAGGTTGTGTTTTCACTCGGGAGTAACTCTCCATCTAAATTAAAGCCGATTGTGCCGGATAATGCAGAGCTGCGGCTGTCTTTTTTCAGGATAGAGTGAATCAGATTACTCACTGTAGTCTTTCCATTTGTTCCCGTTATGCCGAAAACCGTCAGCTTCCGGGAAGGGTAATCATAATACTTATTTGATAATTGAGCCAGGGCTTTGAATGAGTCTTTGACTACGACTAATGCGGCTTTATTTAAATCAATGTCTAATTGTTTTTCTGCAACAATCAGGGTGGCCCCTTTTTCAACGGCCATCTGTGCATAATCATGTCCATCCACTGTGTAGCCTCTTGTACATACAAATATACTGCCTTCAGTCACTTTTCTGGAATCGACATGAATTTCGTTTATTTCTGAAGGTAATTCACCGTAAATGGTTTTTAATTTAATGCTGTCTAATAGATTATATGTAATCATTTGCTTACCTCTTTTGTATTAATATTGTATCTATTTTATCTTATCATCTTCGCTTTGATAAGAGAAATACCTCCTATAATCAAAACAAACTTCTCTCACACAAATGTCACCATACCCCTATTCACAATGACTAAAACAAAAAAGTCTTTGATCACCCCCATAGTAAGGGTGATCAAAGACTTCATATTTACTCTACAACCATCTTTGATTGCACATAGTGCCAAAGTAATTTTTCCGTATTGAGGATGGACGATTCATGCGTTCGCTCATATGCATGAGAAGCATCGATACCTGCCCCTATCAATCCGTGAACGATATCAAATCCTGCCCGGATTGCAGCTGATGCATCAGATCCATAAAACGGATATATATCGACTTTATATTCGATTCCGTTTTCTTCCGCTAATGAGACTAAGTGTTTACGTAATTCGTAATGATAAGGTCCACTTGAATCCTTTGCACAAATAGAAACGGTGTATTCATCCGTTGATTGTCCATCACCGATTGCTCCCATATCCACAGCCAGGTATTCTATGGTTTCATCAGGAATATTAGAATTCCCTCCGTATCCGATTTCTTCATTATTGGATATTAAGAAGTGGGTCGTATAAGGAAGAGTGATTCCTTCTGATTTGATTTGGCGAATCAAGCAAAGAAGCATACCTACACTTGCCTTATCATCTAAATGACGAGATTTAATAAACCCGCTTTCTGTTATTTCAGCACGGGGATAGAAAGAAACAAAGTCACCGACCTCAATGCCAAGGTCCCTTACTTCTTTTGCATTTCGGACTTTTTCATCAATGCGGACTTCTATATTGGTTTCATCTCGTTTCGCTTCACCTGCATTTTTATATACATGGACGGATGTTTGATGCATAAGGATGGTACCACTGTAGGTTCTGCCTGAAGAGGTTTCAATCTGACAATACTCCCCTTCTACTGCATTCCACCTGAACCCGCCTATCATGGATAAACGCAAACGTCCATCGCTCTTGATTTCCTTGACCATGGCGCCGAGTGCATCCACATGGGCCGTCAGCATACGATGTCTTCCTGTGTCTTCGCCAGGAATTGTAATGATAAGTGCACCTTTTCGGTTTCTTTTCATTTCTACATTTAGGTCTGATAGATATTCCTCAACAAAACTCATAATCTTATTCGTGTTTCCTGAAGGACTTGGAATTTCGACAAGCTCCTTAATGATTTGAAGTGTTTTCTTTGTATCTGGATATGTATTCATTTGACTCCCTCCCTTATCGTATTATACCGTCAATTGGAAGCTTACTACAAATGTTGTTTACCGAATATTCCATCTAATACGCTCTGATCTTTTAATCGCTTCTCTTTCATATTTCTTTCTTTTCTCTTTTTGAAACGGATGAAGATAGCCACAGTTCTCACAACAGTAAAAGCCAATATTCCCTCCAACCTTTTGTCCATGGGGCAAAATCGTAAGCCCATCACCATATTCTTCTCTAAAAGTTAATTCGCTTTCCGTTAAACTTGGGTGACCACAATATAAACAACCGTTAAATCCCATATTTTCCACCATCCCTTTTTGTACATGCCTATGTAAGGAACGGGGATACTATGAATGGATTTGTAGGAAGGTTACTGTTCCCCTAATCAAGCATTAAAAAACATCAAAGAAACAGGAGTGATATAGTGAACTCATCTACACTGGACAGTTTACCTCAAGGAAAGAAACATCCGAAAGGATTATATCTCTTATTCTTCACGGAATTATGGGAACGGTATAGTTACTATGGAATGAGAGCTCTTCTCGTCCTTTATTTAACCACTGCATTTGTTAGTGGGGGATTGGGTGTGGATCCTGCCAAGGCTTTATCCATCTACGGAATTTATACAGGAAGTGTATATTTCACTCCAATATTTGGAGGGTGGCTTACGGACCGCTATATTGGGTTAAGAAAGGCCATCACCATTGGGGGCATCACAATGGCATGTGGAGATTTTTTAATCTTCCTTACCCACTCCCAAACTGGCCTGTATGCAGGGTTAGCCCTGCTGGTGATCGGAAATGGATTCTTCAAACCGAATATCTCAACCCTGGTTGGTGAGCTCTATCCACGACATGATAAACGAAAGGATGCAGCCTTTACGATTTTTTATATGGGAATTAACCTGGGAGCATTATTCGCACCGCTTATTGCAGGGTTTCTCGCAGAGGATTTATTTCTCAAAACGCTTGCGGATGGTACGATGCACTATGGATTTAAATGGGCTTTCCTTGCATCCTCCATCGGAATGGTTACTGGACAAATCATCTTTAGTACATTAAATAATAAGTATCTCGGAAACGTTGGACTAAAGCCCAATAAAGCATTAGCTGAAGAAGCGAACGAAAACCAGAATGTTCCTTTGACAAAGAAAGAGAAGCAACGGACAACAGCCATCCTTATCCTCGCCTGCTTTGTCGTTTTCTTCTGGGCTGGCTTTGAACAGGCAGGAAGTTCCTTCACTTTGTACACGAAAAACTTCATCGATCGTGAAGTGTTCGGCTACACCATACCTGTTGCCTGGTTCCAATCCGTCAACCCCTTGTTTATTGTGATCCTGGCACCGATTCTATCAAGTGTCTGGTTAAAGCTTTCAAGATCAAATCGAGGCGATCTGAACATGACGACAAAAATGGGAATCGGAATGATTCTCCTCGGACTCGGATTTATGATCCTCATTCCCGCAGTCATGCAAACGGGTTCGGATGAACAGAACATCACCGTAAAGGCAAACTTGTTGTTTATCGTCTTTACTTACCTTCTGCACACCCTTGGGGAACTGTTTTTATCTCCCGTTGGTTTGTCTCTGGTCAGTAAAGTAGCACCTGTGAAAATCGCTTCCTTGCTAATGGGGGTTTGGATGGCTGCAATAGGTGTGGCGAGTCTTCTTGCCGGACAATTGGCTTCCCTGACAGCCACACTGGGATATTTAGAAATTTTCGCTGTCATCGGTGCAACCGCCATTATTCTCGGCTTCGTCTTACTCTCCATTTCGAAAAAACTTGTATTAATGATGAGGGAAGAAAACCATACGTAAAGAATAAGAAAACCGCTGGGCAATTAAGCCAAGCGGTTTTCCTATTTCACCTTCTTCTCAGCTACACTGCCATTCAATAATCCACCAATCAATAAAATCGTTGAGGATATGTAAAACCATACAACCAGGGTAATGACGCTGCCCAGCTGTCCATAAAACTGGGAGTAGTCATTCAATTTAACATAGGTTCCATATAACCATGAAACACCTTGCCATCCAAAGGTAGCGACCAGTGCACCGGGAATGACATGAAGGAACGAAATTCGTTTACTTGGAACGACCATATAAAGAAACAGAAAAAGTATGAACATAAAAATGGAACTTAATCCCCATTTCCCAATCACCCAAGCTTGACTCCATTCTCCGTTAATCTTCCCCTCGGTGAACCGTGCATGACGGATATATTCCTCAACCACCGGTACAATGAGTGAAAACGAAATAAGGAACATAAATCCGACTGTCAGTAACAGATCATACAATAACGCAAATAAAAATGGTTTCTTCCTCTGGATTTTATAAGCTTTATTCAGTGATCTCACCATGGATTGGACAGCCATAGAAGAAAGCCAGAAGGTAAAGAAGATGGAAATGGACAACACATCTCCCCGTTGGTCATACAAAATACGATCTATATTATTTTGAATGATGGCGTACGATTTATCAGGTGCAAAAGGTTTAATCAGAAGCAATACATTGGTTTCCGAAATGGGCAGATAACTAATCAACGAAAAAACAAAAATTAAAAACGGAAAGATCGATAACAACAAATAATACGCCAACTGTGCAGAATGATCGAAAAAACGTTCCTTAAAAAATCGAACTGTCACATTCTTTGAATGATGTAAGATATTCATGGTTTTTAACCCCTAAATAGGAAAAGATATTCTTATTTTCCCCTTTCATGCACAATTCAATCATTTTTGAACAGCTTTGCATTATCATTTGTCCTCTCTTCATTTTCCCTGTCCATATAAGATAAGCGAGCAGATGTACTTAGAGTATCCGGGATAGCCTTATCCTCGCCTCATTTCCCTCCTTTTCTCCACTCATCCTCTAATAAACCAAAAAGCATAGAGTCTCTCCACCCATTTTTCATTTTCAAGTCATGACGGATTCTTCCTTCTAACGTCATACCGATTTTTGTTAACACTTTCTGAGAGGAAATGTTTTGAGGGTCACATGTCGCTGAAATTTTATGTAAATTCAACTCAGAAAACCCTCTCTTCACTAACGCATTTCCAAGGAGAGTCCCGATACCCTTCCCCCAGTAATCAGGATGTAGAACATACCCAATCTCACCAGATTGGTGAACGAAGCTTTTGATGATGATTTCACCTGCCCCAATCACTCGATCCGTATTCTCATCTACCAGGGCTTGAACATACCTTGTTTGCGGAACCATCTTTTCAGCTTTCAGCACTTCTTCTACATACGCTAATGTGTCCATCTCTGAATTCGGACCCCATGGCTGATACTGAGACACATTTTCTTGAGACGCATAGAGATGAACGTCCTTCCAATCTTCTTTCTTTAACCTGCGTAAATATAAATGAGAAAAAAGATAAATCTTTTCCACGTCACTACCCCCTCACATGCATTATAAATTGTTCTAATATTAACATGATTTTCTTTTTTGCGTGTAATTTTCTAAAAAGCTGTTCTACAATGCTCTGTTTGCAATGTTATTGTTATCTTAAGGAAGAAAGTAGTAGTTGATTTCAGCTACAGGATGCTCGCTTTCCGGGGGGCTGTCGGTGAGCCTCCTCGGCACGCCTCCGGGGTCTCACCTGTCCAGCTATTCCCGCAGGAGTCGAGCATCCTTTCGCTCCAAACAACTTTCTGAGCATGTATCTTTAATAGAAAAAAATAAAATCAAAAGCTTTTCACAAACACTTTCTTTTGAGGTGAGTAGAAGCAATGTCCTATTGAAGAAGAATCCTGTCTTCTAATTAGTTTGTTATTAACACCTTGTAACTCTGTCACGAAAAATACTATTAAAGATGGTGAGGGGAACTGCGTAGACTCCTGCGGAAGTACGGGCGTGCCGAGACCCCGGAAGCGAAGCTGAGTTATCATGAACGAAACTAGCTCCTTACTCGTAACACCGTAGGTTAATTTGGGTAAACTGTTTTTGAAGAAAACAAAT